>Ga0209676_1000030_pt1 | contig 506421 bp, 454 predicted proteins | sample AraplaCvi_mLB_r2_FD_184282 | JGI IMG/M metagenome (GOLD analysis project Ga0209676, IMG submission 184282) | Arabidopsis root microbial communities from North Carolina, USA - plate scrape MF_Cvi_mLB_r2 (SPAdes) (version 2) | ecosystem: Host-associated > Plants > Roots > Endosphere | place... | reverse complement strand
GAAGAGGCACGACGATGAGTGCACTGGTTGGCGTGATCATGGGCTCCAAGTCCGATTGGTCCACCCTTAGCCACACCGCCGATATGCTGGAAAAGCTCGGCATCCCTTACGAGGTGAAAGTGGTCTCTGCCCACCGCACCCCGGACCTGCTGTTCCAGTACGCCGAAGAGGCCGAGTCGCGTGGCATCGAGGTGATCATCGCCGGTGCCGGTGGCGCGGCCCATCTGCCAGGCATGTGCGCGGCCAAGACCCATCTGCCGGTGCTGGGCGTTCCGGTGCAGTCGTCGATGCTCTCGGGCGTGGACTCGCTGCTCTCCATCGTGCAGATGCCCGCGGGCATTCCGGTCGCCACCCTGGCCATCGGCAAGGCCGGCGCGATCAACGCCGCGCTGCTGTCGGCGAGCATCCTCGGCGCCAAGCATCCGCAATTTCATACCGTGCTGAAAAAATTCCGCGCTGAGCAGACAGACAGCGTCCTGGACAATCCAGACCCACGCGTCGCCTGAGGTTTTTGACGATGAAGATCGGTGTAATCGGTGGCGGCCAGCTGGGTCGCATGTTGGCTCTGGCGGGCACTCCGCTGGGGATGAACTTCGCTTTCCTCGACCCGGCGCCAGATGCCTGTGCCGCTGCCCTGGGCGAACACCTGCGAGCCGATTACGGCGATCAGGATCACCTGCGCCAGCTGGCTGACGAAGTGGACCTGGTGACCTTCGAGTTCGAAAGCGTGCCGGCGGAAACCGTGGCCTTCCTGTCGCAGTTCGTCCCGGTCTACCCGAGCGCCGAAGCCCTGCGCATCGCCCGCGATCGCTGGTTCGAGAAGAGCATGTTCAAGGACCTGGGGATTCCCACCCCGGCGTTCGCCGACATCCAGTCGCAAGCCGACCTGGAGGCCGCCGTGGCCAGCATCGGCCTGCCGGCCGTGCTGAAAACCCGCACCCTGGGTTACGACGGCAAGGGCCAGAAAGTCCTGCGCAGCCCTGAAGACGTGGCCGGCACCTTCGCCGAGCTGGGCAGCGTGGCCTGCCTGCTGGAGGGCTTCGTGCCGTTCACCGGCGAAGTCTCGCTGATCGCCGTGCGCGCCCGCGATGGCGAAACCCGCTTCTACCCGCTGGTGCACAACACCCACCACAGCGGCATCCTCAAGCTGTCCGTGGCCAGCAGCGATCACCCACTGCAGGCCCTGGCCGAAGACTACTCCAGCCGGGTGCTCAAGCAGCTGGACTATGTCGGTGTGATGGCGTTCGAGTTCTTTGAAGTCGACGGTGGCCTCAAGGCCAACGAGATCGCGCCACGGGTGCACAACTCCGGGCACTGGACCACCGAAGGCGCCGAGTGCAGCCAGTTCGAAAACCACCTGCGGGCCGTCGCCGGCCTGCCGCTGGGTTCGACCGCCAAGGTCGGCGAGAGCGCGATGATCAACTTCATCGGCGAAGTGCCGGCGGTGGAGAAGGTCATTGCGATCGACGATTGCCACCTGCATCACTACGGCAAGGCCTTCAAGGTCGGGCGCAAGGTTGGTCACGCCAACCTGCGCTGCAAGGACAAGGCGACCCTCGAGGCGCAGATCCTCAAGGTCGAAGCGCTGATCGCCGAATAACTTCCTGGGGCTGCGGTGGAACCAATCGGGGCCGCCGTTCTCTGATGGCAGGATGCCAATGCGCTAACTAGGCTTTGGCATACCTAACTCATACAGAGGGAAATGCCATGGGAATTATTGGAACCATCTTTATCGGCTTGATCGTTGGCCTGCTGGCTCGCTTCCTGAAACCGGGCGATGACAGCATGGGCTGGATCATGACCATCCTGCTCGGTATCGGCGGTTCGCTGGCAGCCACCTACGGCGGCCAGGCCCTGGGCATCTACCAGGCGGGCCAGGGCGCGGGCTTCATCGGCGCGCTGGTTGGCGCGGTCGTGCTGCTGGTGATCTACGGCCTGGTCAAAAAGAACTGATTTAGCGACAAAGCCCTCTCTGCTGCGCAGGTAGAGAGGGCTAGAATGCCCGGCGTTGTCTTGTCCCTTTCTTGCCGAGCTCCTCCATGCGCCGTCTTTTGTTGACTCTTGTTCTGCTGGGCTCAGGCCTGGCCCATGCCGGCGAACTGCCGGAAACCGACTGGCTCGAACTGATGCCCAAGTCGGACCAGAAAGCTCTCGAGCAAATGCCGGAAATCGATCACAACTCCCCCGAAGCCAATGGCACCTTTACCGAAAAAGGCGGCCTGAAGCAGAGCAAGGGGTTGCCGGCGGTGATGTATTCGACCAAGACCGTGCCGGCCATGAACGGCAAGGACATCCGCATCGGGGGTTATCCGGTGCCGCTGGAGTCCGACGCCAAGGGGCGCAGCACGCTGTTTTTCCTCGTGCCTTACCCGGGCGCCTGCATCCATGTGCCGCCACCGCCGCCCAATCAGCTGGTGCTGGTGCGTTTCCCCAAGGGCGTGAAGCTGGACGATATCTACACGCCGCTGTGGGTGACCGGCCATCTGAAGATCGAGACGGTCAGCAACGACCTGGCCGACGCGGCCTATGCGCTGGATGCACAGAAAGTGCGGGTGGTGCAGGAGTCGGATCTCTGAACCGTAGGAGCCGGCTTGCCGGCGATGGCGGTCTTGAGGGCCTCATCGCCAGCAAGCCGGCTCCTACTAAGATGGTGTCAGAGCGCGGCGGCGCTGACGCTCACCCCTAAGGTATGACTGGCGCCCGGCGCCAGGGTCACCACGTCATCCATCACGTTGGCGGTCTCGATGCACAGCATGCGTTGCCAGCCATCGTTGGCCATGTCGCTGAACTGTTCGGCGCGGGCGATCCACGGGTTCCAGATCACCGCCGAGCGCGAGCCGTTGCTGGTCAGCTGGATGCGTCGCTCCCAGGCCGGGTCGACGATGCTCAGCTGTGGTGGTGGGTCGAGGTAGATGCGGTCGGTCTCGCCGGTGAAATGCAGGTCGCCGGACTGCTGCCGGGTCTTCCAGTCATCCAGGGTCTCGATGTAGTTCAGGCCATCCAGCCCTTCGACATGCACCTTGCGCACATCGCTGACCGCGAAGTAGCTGTGCAGCGCCTGGCTGATGGTGACGCTGTGGTCGCCCAGGTTGTGGCTGGTGAGGTTGATGTGCAGTTGGTCGTCGAGACGGATGCTCAGCTTCAGCTCGACCTGATGTGGCCAGCCTGGCAGCCCACCCTCGGGGATCGGCAGTTGCAGTTCCACCAGCAGGCTTTCGCCTTCGCTCTGGATGCCCAGCAGTTCCCAGTCGGTGGCGCGGACCAGGCCATGGGCCCCGGCCGGCTCGTTGCTCTGGCGCATGGCCTGGACGCTTTGCGGGTTACGCGCGAAATTGCCGAACCACGGCCAGCACACCGGAACGCCGGCGCGAATGCTTTTGCCGGTCTTGAACACCGCCTCGTCGTTGAGCCAGATCAGCGGCGGTTGCCCGGCCAATTGATAGCTGAGGATGTGCGCGCCTTGCTGGGCCACCAGCAGTTCGGCCTGACCGTGGCGGATGCGCCAGCAGTTCAGTTCATCCAGTTTCACCGTTTCAACGTGAGGGGTAGGCATGGTGCGGTTCTCGTTCAAAAGCAGGGCTGCTATGGACCACGTAACGGCCGCCGGGTTTAACCCTCGCCGAATTCAGCGGGCTCTGGGCGGAACCGAGCGGGTGCGGCCGCTGCCGTCGATGGCAACGAACACGAACACTGCCTCGGTGACCTTGCGCCATTCGCTGGACAACGGATCGTCGCTCCAGACCTCGACCATCATCTGGATCGAGCTGCGACCGATTTCCAGGGTCTGGGTATAAAAGGAAAGCTGCGCGCCGACCGCCACCGGCACCAGGAATGCCATGCGGTCGATGGCGACGGTGGCGACACGTCCGCCGGCCACGCGACTGGCCATGGCGGTGCCCGCCAAATCCATCTGGGCCACCAGCCAGCCGCCGAAAATATCGCCAAAGCCGTTGGTTTCGCGGGGAAGCGCGGTGATTTGCAGGGCCAGGTCGCCTTGCGGGATCGGATCTTCTTGTTCGAGCTCTATCATGCCGGGGGTGCCTCTGACCCGTGACTCTTCATTGGTACTTCAGGTGAATAGCCGTCTTGAGGAAAAACGATTCAGCCCGAACATACTACGTTCGTCACGTTCTTCGTAAGGCGTACTAAAGGGAAACTCTGCGAAACCGGCTGGCCCAGTCGGCGCCTGGGGCGCCCAGCGGCGTTTTCGCACAGCAACCCTTGCCGGGGCGGCTTTGCTCCAATGCCTGCGAGTATATCGATCGACAGGCTCCGCGACGACCATCCGGTTCTGATTTTGACTGTCAATTGTGCACATCTATGTGCTTTTTCGAACAATTTGCTATCGTGCCGAACCTGCCAGGCCACAACCAGCGCTGTTGCGGCTTCCAGAACCGACTATAAGAGAAGCCCTTGCCATGACCACTGTGCCTTCGAGCGTCGCGCAGCCCGCGCAACCGGCTCGTCCGTTGACCCGCAATGACTACAAGACCCTGTCGCTGTCCGCTTTGGGCGGTGCGCTGGAGTTCTACGATTTCATCATTTTCGTGTTCTTCGCCACGGTGGTCGGCAAGCTGTTCTTCCCGGCGGACATGCCCGAGTGGCTGCGCCTGATGCAGACCTTCGGCATCTTCGCCGCCGGCTACCTGGCCCGGCCCCTGGGCGGGATCGTCATGGCGCACTTCGGCGACCTGCTAGGGCGCAAGAAGATGTTCACCCTGAGTATTTTCATGATGGCGGTGCCGACCCTGATCATGGGCCTGCTGCCGACCTACGCGCAGATCGGCATGTGGGCGCCGATCCTGTTGCTGCTGATGCGGGTGATCCAGGGCGCGGCCATCGGCGGCGAAGTGCCGGGCGCCTGGGTGTTCGTTTCCGAGCATGTACCGCAGCGGCATATCGGCTACGCCTGCGGCACCCTGACCTCGGGCCTGACCGCCGGCATCCTCCTGGGCTCGCTGGTGGCCACCGCGATCAACAGCATCTATACCCCGGGCGAAGTCGCCGATTACGCCTGGCGGATTCCTTTCCTGCTGGGCGGCGTGTTCGGTCTGTTCTCGGTGTACCTGCGCCGCTGGCTGCACGAAACCCCGGTGTTCGCCGAGCTGCAGTTGCGCAAGGCCCTGGCCGAAGAAGTGCCGCTGCGCGCAGTGCTGCGCGACCATCGCAGCGCGATCATTCTCTCGATGCTACTGACCTGGCTGCTGTCCGCCGGGATCATCGTGGTGATCCTGATGACTCCGACCGTGTTGCAGACGGTCTATCACTTCACCCCGACCACCGCGTTGCAGGCCAACAGCCTGGCGATCGTGTTCCTCAGCCTGGGATGCGTGGCGTCCGGCGCGCTGGCCGACCGTTTTGGCGCCGGCCGGGTGTTCGTGTTCGGCAGCGCGCTGCTGCTGGCGACTTCCTGGACCTTCTACCACAGCCTTCTGGATCACCCGGACTGGCTGTTCCCGCTGTACGCGCTGACCGGCCTGCTGGTGGGCACCATCGGCGCGGTGCCTTATGTGATGGTCAAGGCGTTCCCGGCGGTGGTGCGCTTCAGCGGCCTGTCGTTCTCCTACAACCTGGCCTACGCGATCTTCGGTGGCCTGACGCCGATGGTGGTGACCGCGCTGCTCAAGGAGAGCCCGATGGGCCCGGCCTATTATGTTGCAATTATTTGCAGCATCGGGATCCTGGTCGGCCTGTACCTGTGGAAAAAGGATCGCTGATCCGGGCCATCCACATCATGCCCTGTAGCCGCTGCCGCAGGCTGCGATAGGGCCGCAGGCCCTTATGCGCGCTGAAGATCGCCGCGACCCTTGGGGTCGATCGCAATCTTCGGCAGCGGCTACAAAACGCCAATCGCACCCTTATAAAGAAAGGCCAGCCTTCCATCGCGAATGCTGGCCTTTCATCTAATTGTCATATTTCAGCCATAGAGTGTTCACACGGCCTACAGATACTTGGCCCGACTTAACACACCCTATCTGCTAGGAGTAAGGCATGAAACTGAAGCGTTTGATGGCGGCAATGACTTTTGTCGCTGCTGGCGTTGCGACTGCCCACGCGGTTGCCGCTGTTGACCCTGCTATCCCGAGCTACACCAAGACCACTGGTGTGTCGGGCAACCTGTCCAGCGTCGGCTCCGATACCCTGGCCAACCTCATGACCCTGTGGGCTGAGCACTACAAAAAAGAATACCCGAACGTAAACATCCAGATTCAGGCCGCTGGCTCCGCCACCGCGCCACCTGCGCTGACCGAAGGCACCTCCAACCTGGGCCCGATGAGCCGCAAGATGAAGGACACCGAACTGGCGGCCTTCGAACAGAAGTACGGCTACAAGCCAACTGCCATCCCGGTTGCCGTGGACGCCCTGGCGGTGTTCGTGCACAAGGACAACCCGATCCAGCACCTGACCATGGAACAGGTTGACGCGATCTTCTCCTCGACCCGCCTGTGCGGCGCCAAGGCCGACGTCAAGACCTGGGGCGACCTGGGCGTGACCGGCGACCTGGCCAACAAGCCGGTCCAGCTGTTCGGTCGTAACTCGGTATCCGGCACCTATGGCTACTTCAAGGAAGAAGCCCTGTGCAAAGGCGACTACAAGCCTAACGTCAACGAACAGCCAGGTTCGGCTTCGGTGGTCCAGTCCATCAGCTCCTCGCTGAACGGCATCGGCTACTCGGGCATCGGTTACAAGACCGCTAGCGTGAAGACCGTGGCCCTGGCCAAGAAAGGCAGCAGCGACTTCATCGAAGACACCGAAGAAAACGCCCTGAACGGCAAGTACCCGCTGTCCCGCTTCCTGTACGTGTACATCAACAAGGCCCCGAACAAGCCTCTGGCCCCGCTGGAAGCCGAGTTCGTGAAACTGGTTCTGTCGAAACAGGGCCAGGAAGTCGTGGTGAAAGACGGTTACATCCCACTGCCAGCCAAAGTCGCCGCCAAGGCACTGGCTGACCTGGGCCTGCAGGAAGGCGCTGCTGTCGTAAAGAAGTAACACCCTAGGTCCGGGCCAGTCCCGGACCTTGTAGGAGCGAGCGGGCTCGCTCCTACACCCCCCCATTTTCGATCCGCTGCCAGCTCTGCTACGCGGCGGATTTGTTGCGTCACTGCATTGTCATCTTTCTGTCATACAGGATCGCTAGGGTGTGCGCATGAATGATCTGGCCAACTCCACCATGACTCCGACTTCTCCCCCCAAGCGCATTGACTTCAATACGCCTGAGCTGCAACGCAAGCGCCGCATCCGCGCGCTGAAAGATCGCCTGACCCGTTGGTACGTCCTCGTTGGCGGTCTGGCCGTGCTGGCCGCGATCACCTTGATCTTCTTCTTCCTCGCCTATGTCGTGCTGCCCCTGTTCCAGGGCGCCGACCTGACCGCCAAGGACCCGCTGACCCCGGCCTGGATGCAGGACGCCGGCAAGCCGCTGATGTTCTCCCTGGAAGAGCAGAACCAGGTCGGCATGCGGGTTTCCGACAAGGGCCAGGCGCTGTTCTTCGACATCGACAACGGTGCCGAGCTGCGCCGCGTCGACCTGCCGATTCCGGCCGGCGCCACCGTGACCGCCATCGGCAAGGACCAGCCGGGCAGCCCGCTGGTAGTGGTTGGCCTGTCCAACGGCCAGGCGCTGGTGTTCCGCCACACCTATAAGGTCAGCTATCCGGACGGCAAGAAAACCATCTCGCCGGCCATCGAATACCCCTACGGCGAAACCCCGATTGCGCTGAACGAGCAGGGCGAGGCCCTGGAGCACGTCAACCTCAACGCCAGCGATTCGGCGCTGGTGCTGGCCGGTTCCAGCGGCGCGCAACTGCACGTGCTGAAGTTGACCCGCGAAGAAAACATGATGACCGGCGAGGTCACCAGCGAGCAAAACCGCATCGAGCTGCCGCAGATGACCGAACCGGTCAAGGCCATGTACATCGACCCGCGCCAGCAGTGGTTGTACGTGATCAACGGGCGTGCCCAGGCCGATGTGTTCAGCCTGCGCGACAAGAGCCTCAACGGTCGCTACAAGCTGCTGGAGGATGCCAACGCCGAAGTGACCGCCAGCACCCAGCTGGTGGGCGGCATCTCGCTGATCATCGGTACCTCCAAGGGCGGCCTGGCCCAGTGGTTCATGGCCCGCGATACGGACGGCGAACTGCGCCTGAAGCAGATCCGCACCTTCCAGATGGGCACCACGCCGATCATCGAAATCACCGCCGAAGAGCGCCGCAAAGGCTTCGTCGCGCTGGACGCCTCGGGCAAGCTCGGCGTGTTCCACAGCACCGCGCACCGCACCCTGCTGGTGGACCAGGTGGTCGAGGGCGAAGGCCTGTTCGGCCTGTCGCCACGGGCCAACCGGGTGATCGTCGAAGCCGGCGGCAAGCTGCAACCGCTGGTGCTCGACAACCCGCATCCGGAAGTGTCCTGGAGCGCGCTATGGAGCAAGGTCTGGTACGAGAACTACGACGAGCCTAAATACGTCTGGCAATCGACCGCGGCCAACACCGACTTCGAACCCAAGCTGAGCCTCTCGCCCCTGACCTTCGGTACTTTGAAGGCAGCGTTCTACGCGATGCTGCTGGCGGCGCCGCTGGCGGTCGCCGCGGCGATCTACACCGCTTACTTCATGGCCCCGGGCATGCGCCGCAAGGTCAAGCCGGTGATCGAGCTGATGGAAGCGATGCCGACGGTGATCCTCGGCTTCTTCGCCGGCCTGTTCCTGGCGCCTTATGTCGAAGGCCATCTGCCGGGCATCTTCAGCCTGTTGATGCTGCTGCCGATTGGCATCCTGGTGGCCGGTTTCGTCTTCAGCCGCTTGCCTGAATCGGTGCGTCTCAAGGTGCCGGACGGCTGGGAAAGCGCGATCCTGATCCCGGTGATCATCCTGGTGGGCTGGTTCTCGCTGTACATGAGCCCGTTCATGGAGAACTGGTTCTTCGGCGGCGACATGCGCATGTGGATCTCCCACGACCTGGGCATCACCTATGACCAGCGCAACGCCCTGGTGGTCGGCCTGGCCATGGGTTTCGCAGTGATCCCGAACATTTACTCGATCGCTGAAGACGCTGTGTTCAGCGTGCCGCGCGGCCTGACCCTGGGCTCACTGGCCCTGGGCGCGACCCCGTGGCAGACCATGACCCGCGTGGTGATCCTCACCGCCAGCCCGGGCATCTTCTCGGCGCTGATGATCGGCATGGGCCGCGCGGTCGGCGAAACCATGATCGTGCTGATGGCCACCGGTAACACCCCGGTCATGGAAATGAACCTGTTCGAAGGCCTGCGCACCCTGGCGGCCAACGTCGCGGTGGAAATGCCGGAGTCGGAAGTCGGCGGCAGCCACTACCGCGTGCTGTTCCTCTCGGCGCTGGTGCTGCTGCTGTTCACCTTCGTCATGAACACCCTCGCCGAGCTGATCCGTCAGCGTCTGCGCAAGAAATACTCGTCGCTTTAAGAAAGGTAGAAGTCTGTGAAACAGAACTCCCTGAATGGATGGTTCAAGAGCGGCGCCCCAGGCGTCTGGATCAGCGGTGGCGCGGTGTCCATTGCGGTCATCATGACCATTGGCCTGCTGGCGGTGATTGCCGTGCGCGGTCTGGGCCACTTCTGGCCGGCGGACCTGGTGCATGCCCACTACGACGTGCCCGGCCAGGCCAACCACCTGGTCATCGGCGAAGTGGTACAGAAAGAAGAAGTGCCGCGGGCACGCCTGAAGAGCGCCGGCCTGCCGGTGCCGGACGAAGGCCCCGAGTTCATGACCCGCGAGCTGATCAAGGTCGGCAACCGTGACCTGAACGGCAACGACTTCACCTGGATCGTCGGCGACTGGCTGACCAACCAGACCACGCCGCCGGAGCTGATGGCCATCGAGCGGCGCGAGTGGGGCAACTTCTACGGCTACCTGGTCAACGTCAAGCAGGATGGCAAGGTCATCGCCGAAGGCGAAGCGGCCTGGCCGGAACTGCAGGCGCGGATCGAGCGGGTGAACAAGCTGGCTGCCCAGCTCAAGACCCTGGAGAAATCCGATATCGGCGCGATCAACGCCGGCCTCGAGCGTATCCGCCTGCACGGTCGCAAGCTGGAACTGGACGGCAAGCTCGATGCCGCCGCCCAGGCCGACATGGAAAGCGAACGCGCCGAGCTGAACGCCCGTTACCAGGACGTCGAGGCCCGCCTCAGCGACCTGCATGCACAGTTCAACCGCGACAGCCTCACCGCCCGCGACGCCAACGGCAAGGAAGTGGAAATCAGCCTGGGCAAGGTGGTGCATGCCTACCAGCCGAACGGCATGGGCACCCTGACCAAAATGGGTTTCTACTTCAGCAAGGTCTGGGAATTCCTCAGCGACGACCCGCGTGAAGCCAACACCGAAGGCGGCATCTTCCCGGCGATCTTCGGTACGGTGATGATGACCCTGATCATGGCGATGATCGTGACCCCGTTCGGCGTACTGGCCGCGGTGTACCTGCGCGAATACGCCAAGCAGAACACCCTGACCCGGGTGATCCGCATCGCGGTGAACAACCTGGCGGGCGTTCCGGCCATCGTCTATGGCGTGTTCGGCCTGGGCTTCTTCGTCTATGTGCTGGGTGGTTCCCTCGACCGCTTGTTCTTCCCGGAAGCCTTGCCGGCGCCGACCTTCGGTACCCCGGGCCTGCTCTGGGCCTCCCTGACCCTGGCGCTGCTGGCGGTGCCGGTGGTGATCGTGGCCACCGAGGAAGGCCTGGCGCGGATTCCCCGCACCGTGCGTGAAGGTTCCCTGGCCCTTGGCGCGACCAAGGCGGAAACCCTGTGGAAGATTGTGCTGCCAATGGCTAGCCCGGCGATGATGACCGGCATGATCCTCGCCGTGGCCCGCGCCGCCGGTGAAGTGGCGCCGCTGATGCTGGTGGGTGTGGTGAAACTGGCGCCGTCGCTGCCGGTGGACGGCAACTACCCGTACCTGCACCTGGACCAGAAGATCATGCACCTGGGCTTCCACATCTACGACGTCGGCTTCCAGAGCCCGAACGTCGAGGCCGCACGGCCGCTGGTGTACGCCACGGCGCTGCTGCTGGTGCTGGTAATCGCGACGCTCAACCTGTCGGCAGTGTGGATTCGTAACCACCTGCGCGAGAAATACAAGGCGTTGGACAGCTGAAGCTATTAGCCACAAGCGGCAAGCTACAAGCCGCTTTTGCTCAAAACTTGCGGCTTGCAGCTAGAAGCTTGCAGCTACGAATGGAGTGAGACCATGCAACAAGAAGCACATACCCACGGCATCAACATGTCGGCCCTGGGCCGCGACAAGCAGAGCCTGAGCCTGGAGCAGGAAACCGTGGCCATCGAAGTCCCGGGCCTGAGCCTGTTCTACGGTGAGAAGCAGGCGCTGTTCGACGTCAGCATGAACATTCCGAAGCAGCGCGTGACCGCCTTCATCGGCCCGTCCGGCTGCGGCAAGTCGACCCTGCTGCGCACCTTCAACCGGATGAACGACCTGGTGGACGGCTGCCGCGTGGAAGGCGAGATCAACCTCTACGGCAACAACATCTACCGCAAGGGCGAAGACGTCGCCGAGCTGCGCCGCCGCGTGGGCATGGTGTTCCAGAAACCCAACCCGTTCCCGAAGACCATCTACGAGAACGTGGTCTACGGCCTGCGTATCCAGGGCATCAACAAGAAGCGCATCCTCGACGAAGCCGTCGAGTGGGCCCTCAAGGGCGCGGCGCTGTGGGACGAGGTCAAGGACCGCCTGCACGACTCGGCGCTCGGCCTGTCCGGTGGTCAGCAACAGCGTCTAGTGATCGCCCGGACCATCGCCGTGGAACCGGAAGTGTTGCTGCTCGACGAACCCTGCTCGGCACTCGACCCGATTTCCACCCTGAAGGTCGAAGAGCTGATCTACGAACTGAAATCGAAATTCACCATCGTGATCGTGACCCACAACATGCAACAGGCCGCGCGCGTCTCCGACTACACGGCGTTCATGTACATGGGCAAACTGGTGGAATTCGGCGACACCGACACCCTGTTCACCAATCCGGCGAAGAAGCAGACCGAAGACTACATCACCGGTCGTTACGGCTAGGAAGCAGCTGCAAGCCGCAAGCTTCAAGCGGCAAGACAGAAATGGTGCGGTACCGGATCAATATTTAACTGCTTGAAGCTTGCAGCTTGAAGCTTGCGACTTTCGCGGAGTGAACAAGATGATTTCGAAGGAAGGCCTTACTCACCACATCTCCCAGCAGTTCAACGCCGAACTCGAGGAGGTGCGCAGCCACCTCCTGGCGATGGGCGGGCTGGTCGAGAAACAAGTCAACGACGCCGTTACCGCGCTGATTGAAGCCGACTCGGGGCTCGCCCAGCAGGTGCGCGAGATCGACGACCAGATCAACCAGATGGAACGCAACATCGACGAAGAATGCCTGCGCATTCTCGCCCGTCGCCAGCCGGCGGCTTCCGACCTGCGCCTGATCATCAGCATCTCCAAGTCGGTGATCGACCTGGAGCGCATCGGCGACGAATCGACCAAGATCGCCCGTCGCGCCATCCAGCTGTGCGAAGAAGGCGAAGCCCCGCGCGGCTACGTAGAGGTGCGGCATATCGGCGACCAGGTGCGCAACATGGTGCGCGATGCGCTGGACGCTTTTGCCCGTTTCGACGCCGACCTGGCGCTGTCGGTGGCCCAGTACGACAAGATCATCGACCGCGAGTACAAGACCGCGCTGCGCGAGCTGGCCACCTACATGATGGAAGATCCGCGCTCGATCTCGCGCGTTCTGAGCATCATCTGGGTCCTGCGCTCCCTGGAGCGGATCGGCGACCACGCGCGCAACATCTCGGAGCTGGTGATTTACCTGGTGCGCGGCACCGATGTGCGCCATCTGGGGCTCAAGCGGATGAAGGAAGAAGTTGAAGGCACAAGCGCCGAAAGCGCTAATGTTCCGGGTGAAGCTGACGATAAGTAAGGTTGCCCGAGAGAAGCGCCCGGCCCTTTTGGCCGGGCGTTTTCGTTTATGGGGATTGAACTTGAAAAGCAGCGCCCGCGAACGAAAAGTCCTGGCGTGACTGAAGAGTTTTGGCAAAGTGCCATCAGTAAAGCGTTATGCTAGCCGGGATTTTTAAAGGGGTGGTCGATGAGTAAGGTAAGTGTGTTGGTGGTGGATGACGCTTCGTTCATTCGTGACCTGGTGAAGAAGTGTCTGCGCAACTACTTCCCTGGCATCAAGATCGAGGACGCCATCAACGGCCGTAAAGCCCAGGCCCTGCTGGCCCGTGAAGCCTTCGACCTGGTCCTGTGCGACTGGGAAATGCCGGAAATGTCCGGCCTGGAGCTGCTGACCTGGTGCCGCGGCCAGGAGGCGATGAAGGCCATGCCGTTCATCATGGTCACCAGTCGCGGTGACAAGGAGAATGTGGTGCAGGCGATCCAGGCCGGCGTCTCCGGCTACGTCAGCAAGCCGTTCACCAACGAGCAGTTGCTGACCAAGGTCAAGCAGGCGCTGAACAAGGTCGGCAAGCTCGACACCCTGATGAACAGCGCGCCGACCAAGATGAACTCGGCGTTCGGCAACGACTCCCTGAGTGCCCTGACCGGCGGCAAGGCCGAAGTCATAGGCGCCGCGCCGGCGGCTGCGGCGGTCAATCCGTTTGCCAAGCCTGCTGTCGTCTCTGCTCCAGCTCCCGCTGCTGCGCCGTCCCGTGGCCTGCTCAACAGCCCGCCGGTGAAGGCGCCGGCTCCTGCCGCCGCTGCGTCCGCCGGTGGTCGTGGCCAGGGCCAGTTGCGCCTGCCCAGCGGTACCCAGCAGTGCGTGATCAAGGCGCTGAGCATCAAGGAGGCGCTGTTGGTGGTGAAGCGTACCGATACGCTGCCGCAGGTGCTCGACAGCGCGGTGCTGGACCTGGAGCAGGGTGACAATGCCGAAGTGGCACGCCTGAACGGCTATCTGCATGCAGTGGTGGCCTATGAGCCGAAGCCGGACAGCGAGTGGTTGCAACTGACCTTCCGCTTCGTCGACCAGGATGCGCAGAAGCTCGACTACATCTCCCGCCTGATCGCCCGCGGCACGGCGCAGAAACACTTCGTCCCCGGCGCCTGACGGTTCCTGCCCCCAGTTTCGCGGGCAACCACGCTTCTGTAGGAGCGAGGCTTGCCCGCGATGACGTCCGTTCTGACGCTGCATTCTCCGGACCGCTGGCCCGACCCTGTAGCCGCTGCCGCAGGCTGCGATAAGGCCGAAGGCCTTCAGCGATCTCAAACCCCAGCGCCCGTTTCGTCGGAGTGCTGTCCCACTCCAGCACCAGTCCGCGTTTGAATGCGGCGTGAAACCTGCTGCAAACACTTTCCTGTACCACGCTTCTGCACGCTGACGAAGGTGATCTGGGGCGTGTCACCCAGGCCTTGCATCTGTTGTTGGACGATGGCTGCGATGTGTTGCAGGCCGCACAGTACAAGGCGTTGGGGGAGGGAGCGGTGGTTTGCTGCCGTGTGTCCGATTCTCGGTTTTTCAGGTTGATTTATATCTGTACTGATATAGGTTGTGGTCTGTGCTTTCGGCTTTTCTTGTGCCTGGCCACGCTTTGAAACAACCCGGTCGCGCGCTGTGGCGGTCGGGTTGTTTAACCTCTCCGGGGTCAGTCACGGGAGAGGTTCGATGCCTAGGCACAAGGATGTGGTGTTTGTCGGGAGCGCGCTCCGGGACCTCCGGGCTTTTCCGCTGGATGCGCGAAGGGCCGCGGGTTTTCAACTGGATCTGTTGCAGCAGGGCGAGCAGCCCTATGACTGCAGGTCGATGAAAACCGTGGGGCCGGGGGTGTTCGAGATCAGGATCAGTGAGGATTCAGGGGCGTTTCGGGTGTTTTACGTGGCCAACCGGCCCGCGGCCATTTATGTGCTGCACGCCATGCGCAAGACCACCCGCAAGACCGAAGCGCGGGACATCGAGCTGGCTCGGGCCAGACTTCAGGAGATAAGTGCACGCCATGACCGATCACATGCATACCGAGCGTTTCGCCAGTGTCTGGGACGCGCTCGAAGGTTCGCCGCAGGAAGCCGCCAATATGCGCCTGCGCTCCAAGCTCATGCTGGAGCTGGGCAAGACCATCAAGGCCTGGGGCGTTTCGCAGAAGGAGGCCGCCCGGCGGCTCAATATCACCCAGCCGCGACTCAACGACGTGCTCAGCGGCAAGATCAACAAGTTTTCCCTGGATGCGCTGGTCAATCTCTCCGACGCCGCGCAACTGGGTGTCGATATCAGTTTCAGTTCGTCGGCAGCGGAACCTCTGGTGCAGGGTTGATTCATACAAAGTCCACGTCGGGCTGCTAGCCTGACTTCAGGCTTTCTTCAGAATCTTGCCCATGTTCACGCACTTGCTGTTTTCCTGCGGTCTGTTGCTGGCTGCCACCTCGGCCATGGCCATGACCATCTACAAGTCCACCGACGCCAATGGCGTGGTGTCCTACAGCGACCGTCCGTCGCCGGGCGCCCAGGTGTTCGTGTTTCGCGATCGCATGGTCGAGCACCTGGAGCGCCAGGTGCGTCTGGACGTCGAGAAGAGCTGGGGCGTGGACAGCGTCTTTGTGCGTAACGACCTGTATGCGCCGGTGGAGATCGAGCTGGGGTTTACCGGCCTGAAGAACATCCGCAGCGCCCCCAGGCAGCCGATTCGCCGGGTACTGCCGGCCCGCAGCCGACAGCGCCTGGCGCAGCTCACGGCGATGCAGGCGGGCAAGCCGCTGATCTATGTCCCGCAGTTCCGTTATTCCCTGGGCGACCCTGCAGGCGCCGCCCAGGCCTATCGTTACCCGCTGCCCTGGCGTGGCGGCCCCTTTCGCCTGACCCAGGGCGCCAACGGCCGGTACAGCCATTTCGGCCCCAAGAGCCGTTATGCCATGGACATCGCCATGCCCGAGGGTACGCCGATCATTGCGGCGCGGGGCGGGGTGGTGGTGAAGACCGAGAACCGCCAGAGCGGGCGCGGCACCGACCCTTCCGGCAATTTCGTGCGGGTGCTGCATAACGACGGCACCATGGGGGTGTACCTGCACCTCAAGCGCGGCTCGGTATGCGTGCGTGAAGGCCAGCGAGTCGTGGTGGGCAGCCCGTTGGCGCTGTCTGGCAACACCGGCAACAGCAGCGGCCCGCACCTGCACTTCGTGGTGCAGCGCAATACGGGGCTGGGGCTGGTGTCGATTCCCTATCAGTTCAACCAGCCCATAGGCAGCCTGCCGAATTTCGCGCTAGGCAAAAAGTAGCCATGTAGCCGCTGCCGAAGGCTGCGATCGACCTGGGCGGCACTCCGATGAAGCGGGCGCAGGATCTTGAGATCGCTGAAGGCCTTCGGCCTTATCGCAGCCTTCGGCAGCGGCTACAGGGTGATCGGCGGGGCGGGTGTCATCTGGGGAGGGGGATCGCGAGCAGTCGAGCGTCGACCGGCTGCTCGCGATGAGGTGTCAGGCCGTGCTCAATCGAGCATCAACACCTTGGCCAGGACGATTTTCGGGCCTTTCATCTTCTTGATGATGATGCGCAGGCCTTCGACTTCCATGACCTCTTCTTCTTCCGGTACCCGTTTCAGGGTCTCGTAGACCAGGCCGGCGAGGGTTTCGGCCTCGATATGGTCCAGGTCGATGCCCAGCAGGCGTTCCACCTTGAACAGCGGGGTATCACCGCGCACCAGCAACTTGCCGGGCTGGTAGGCGAGGATGCCGCGCTCGGCCTTGCGGTGTTCGTCCTGGATATCGCCGACCAGCACTTCCAGCACGTCTTCCATGGTCAGGTAGCCGATGATCTTGCCGTCGGCTTCCTCCACCAGGGCGAAGTGCGAACCGCCTTTACGGAATTGTTCCAGCAACTGCGACAGCGGCATGTGCCGGGAAACGCGCTCCAGCGGGCGGGTCAGCTCGGCCAGGTTGAACGATTCCGGGATGTGGTCCAGCGCCGCCAGTTCCAGCAGCAGATCCTTGATGTGCAGCAGGCCGACGAACTCGTTGCGCTCGCTGTCGTAGACCGGGTAGCGGCTGAACTTGTGGCGGCGGAACAGGGCGAGGATCTGCTTCAGCGGCGCGTTGAATTCCACGCTGATCAGGTCTTCCCGGGAATTGGCCCAGTCCACTACTTCCAGCTCGCCCATTTCCACGGCCGAGGCCAGTACGCGCATGCCCTGGTCGCTGGGGTCCTGGCCCCGGCTGGAGTGCAGGATCAGCTTCAGTTCTTCGCGGCTGTAGTGGTGCTCGTGATGCGGGCCGGGCTCGCCCTGGCCGGCAATGCGCAGGATGGTGTTGGCGCTGGCGTTGAGCAGGTAGATCGCCGGGTACATCAGCCAGTAGAACAGGTACAGCGGCACCGCCGTCCACAGCGACAGCAGCTCGGGCTTGCGGATCGCCCAGGACTTGGGCGCCAGCTCGCCGACCACGATGTGCAGGTAGGAAATGATGAAGAAGGCGGTAAAGAACGACACGCCCTTGACCACTTCCGCCGAGTCCACGCCCACGGCGCTGAGCAGTGGCGCCAGCAGGTGGGCGAAGGCCGGCTCACCGACCCAACCCAGGCCAAGGGAGGCCAGGGTGATGCCCAGCTGGCACGCGGAAAGGTAGGCATCCAGTTGGCTGTGTACGGTGCGCAGGATCTGTCCGCGCCAGCCGTTCTTGTGGGCGATGGCCTCGACCCGGGTCGAGCGCAGTTTGACCATGGCGAACTCGGCGGCTACGAAAAAGCCGTTGAGCAGAACCAGGAGCAGTGCAAAAAGAATCATACCGAAGTCGGCGAAAAGAGACGCGAGGGTAAAACCAGGGGAAGGGTCCATGATGGAGTTTTGCGGGTTCCGTGTATTCGAAAAAGAGAGAAATGCGCGGCGCAATGGCAAGCGCAAGCCAGCCAATGTAGCGGCTGGCAGGGCGATTGCCTAGTGGCGCGTGGCTGTCACCGCTGGTCGGTCAGGGTGCCGGCACGGAATCTTTTCACCTGGGCCGGGGCGAAATGGCAGGTAAAAGTGCTGCCGTGGCCGGGTACGCTGCTGATCTCCAGGCGCGCCCGGTGGCGCAGCAGCACATGCTTGACGATGGCCAGGCCCAGGCCGGTGCCGCCGGTGTTGGAGTTGCGGCTGGAGTCGACCCGGTAGAAGCGTTCGGTCAGGCGCGGCAAGTGCTTGCTGTCGATGCCGATCCCCGAATCCTGCACGCTCAGGTGCGCGCCTTGCTCGTCGCCCCACCAGCGGATGCGGATGTTGCCCTCGGCCGGGGTGTATTTCACGGCGTTGAACACCAGGTTGGAAAAGGCGCTGCGCAGTTCCGCCTCGCTGCCCTTGAGCTGGATCTGCGCGTCGGCTTCCAGGGTGATGCGCTGGTTGCGCTCCCCGGACAGCGCCAGGGCATCGCTCTTGATCGATTGCAGCAGCGCATCGATCGGCACCGGCTGGTTGTCCGACGGGTAGTCGGTGGCTTCCAGCTTGGCCAACAGCAGCAGGTCGTTGAGCAGGGTCTGCATGCGCCCGCCTTGCTGCTGCATCTGCTGCAGGGCGCGGCTCCAGCGTGGGTTCACTTCCTCGACGTTGTCGAGCAGGGTTTCCAGGTAGCCGCAGATCACCGTCAGCGGCGTGCGCAGCTCGTGGGAGACGTTGGCGATGAAGTCCTTGCGCATCTGTTCCAGCTGGTGGATGCGGGTCACGTCGCGCACCAGCATCAGGTGTTCGTTGTTGCCGTAGCGGGTGATGTACAGCTGGATGCGTACCCGGTCGTTGGTCGGCGAGGGGATTTCCAGTGGCTCGTTGTAATTGTCCTGCTCGAAATATTCCTTGAAGCGCGGATGGCGCACCAGGTTGGTCACCGGCTGGCCGCTGTCCTGCGGGGTCTTCAGGCCCAGCAGGGTTTCCGCGGCGCGGTTCCACCATTCCAGGTTGCCGTCGCTGTCGAGCATGATCACCGCGTCTTTCAGCGCCGCAGTGGACTCCTGGACCCGGTCGATCACCGCTTGCAGGCGCCCGCGCACCCGTTGGTCACGGCGTTGCAGGTGGTAGATGCTGTCGAACACCTCGCCCCACAGGCCGTAGCCATCGGGCGGTGCTTCATCGGGCTGGTGCAGGCGCAGCCATTCGTGCAGGCGCAGCAGTTGCTTGAGGGTCCAGGCCAGATAGATCCCCAGGCCGAGGGCCAGGCTCCAGCCGTAGTAACCGCTGATCAGGCCGACCAGCAGGCAGCCGGTGACCAACAGCAGCATGTGGCGAATCAGGGTGCCATGCCAGTTCTGGTTCACTTGGGATCCTTAGCGGATCAGCTGCAAGTTGCAAGCTACAAGCTGCAAGGTTGAAGCGGATCTGCGTTTGCTTTTGCTCTTTCTTGCAGCTTGAGGCTTGCAGCTTTCTCAACTTTTAGTTGAGAACCGGTAGCCGGTGCCGCGCACGGTTTGTACCAGATTCTCGTAGGCATCGCCCAAGGCTTTGCGCAGGCGGCGGATATGCACGTCGACGGTACGCTCTTCGACATAGACATTGCCGCCCCAGACCTGGTCCAGCAACTGGCCGCGGGTGTAGGCGCGTTCCTGGTGGGTCATGAAGAATTGCAGCAGGCGGTATTCGGTCGGGCCCATCTCGGCCGGTTTGCCGTCGATGGTCACGCGGTGGCTGATCGGGTCCAGCAGCAGGCCGCCGACTTCGATCGGTGCCTCGCCGTCGGTCGGGCCGGCGCGGCGCAGCACGGCCTTGAGGCGCGCGACCAGCTCGCGAGGGGAGAACGGCTTGGTGATGTAGTCGTCGGCGCCGACTTCCAGGCCCTGGATCTTGTTGTCCTCTTCGCCCTTGGCGGTGAGCATGATGATCGGGATGTCACCGGTCAGCTCATCGCGTTTCAGGCGCCGGGCCAGCTCGATGCCGGAGGTGCCGGGCAGCATCCAGTCGAGCAGGATCAGGTCGGGCTTGCGGTCGACGATGATGGCATGGGCCTGCTGGGAGTTCTCCGCCTCCAGGCAGTCGTAGCCGGCCATTTCCAACGCAACGGCGATCATTTCGCGAATGGGCGCTTCGTCGTCAACGATCAGAATGCTCCTGCCAACCATGCTTAATCCTCTTGTCATTTAACTGTCTTGCGCCGCATTAGATAACGGAATTATTGCAGTCGTGTGACAGTATTTTAGGTGCTGGAGCGAGGGCTGCATTCGTGGACTAAGCTTTGGGTCCGAATCCTGACAACCACCAAAGAAGGTTTCTATGACTCAACTCACGCAATCCTGGAAAACCCTGTTGCTGAGCGCTGCGCTGGCCCTGCCTGGGCTGGCGTTCGCCGCAGAACCGGCAATGGTCAAAGACGGTATGTTCGTCGATCACAAGGGCATGACCTTGTACACCTTTGCCAAGGATGCCGGCGGCAAGTCCATGTGTAACGACAAGTGCGCCGCCAACTGGCCGCCGCTGATGGCCGCCAGCGGCGACAAGGCCATGGGCGAGTGGACCGTCATCAAGCGTGACGACGGCTCCATGCAGTGGGCCTACGACGGCAAGCCGCTGTACACCTTCGTGATGGACAAGAAAGCCGGTGACATGACCGGCGACGGCAAGATGGACGGCGCCTGGAAAGTAGCCAAGCCTGATTGACCTTGGTGCTTTCATCGCGGGCAAGCCTCGCTCCTGCAGAAGCGGTAGGAGCGAGGCTGGTCCGCGATAACGATCCTCAGCGAACCGCGTAATCCACGACTATCCCCAGGAAAATCGCCAACCCTGCCCAGTGGTTATGCAGGAAGGCCTTGAAGCACTTCATCCGGTCGCGATCGCGGGTGTACCAGAACTCCCAGGCAAAACACCCGGCCGCCACCAGCAAACCCAGGTGGAACCAGATACCCAACTCGAAACGCGCGCCCGCCAGCAGCAGGCACGCCAGCGCCAGGCCCTGCAGGGTCAGGATGATCACCCGGTCGGCTTCGCCGAACAGGATCGCGGTGGATTTCACCCCGATCTTCAGGTCGTCGTCGCGGTCGGTCATCGCGTAATAGGTGTCATAACCCACAGTCCACAGCAGGTTGGCGATGTACAACAGCCAGGCGGTGGCCGGCAGCTCGCCGGTTTCGGCGGTGAACGCCATCGGGATGCCCCAGGAGAACGCCGCGCCCAGCACCACTTGCGGGTAATAGGTGTAGCGCTTCATGAAGGGGTAGCTGGCCGCCAGGGCCAGGCCACCCAGCGACAGCCAGATGGTCGCCGCGTTGGTGCACAGCACCAGCAGAAAGCTGATGAGCATCAGCACGGCGAAGAACACCAGGGCTTCCTTGGAACTGATCTTGCCGCTGACCAGCGGACGCTGTTCGGTGCGCTTCACGTGGCCGTCGACCTTGCGGTCGGCCCAGTCGTTGATCACGCAACCGCCGGCCCGGGTGAGGGTCACGCCGAGGACGAAAATCACGATATTGGCCAGCGATGGCGAGCCTCCGCCGGCAATCCACAGGGCCCAGAGGGTCGGCCAGAGCAGCAGGTAGATGCCGATCGGCTTGTCCATGCGGGTCAGCTGGATAAAGTCCCAGGCGCGCGGATTCAGGCGGTTGAGGGATTTGAGCAGGCTCTGATACATCAGCGGTTCTCCGGCTGGGCGCTGACGGCGCTCCACAGGGACGGCAGGAAGATTTCGGCGACCAGCACGCTCAGGGTTGCGCGATCGAAGCGCGAGCGACGGGCCCAGAGGTCATGGGCTTGCACTTCGTCGGGCAGCCACGGGCATGGGTAATGGCAGACCTCGATGGGGCGGCGCTGAAAAGCCTGGTCGCAGAACAGCAGTTCGCCCAGCGAGCGGCTGCCCAGCTCGTCCATGTTCAACCCGCCATCCTGCAGGGCACTGCGGGCCGCCACGCTGCGGGCGAATACCCAGGGCTGGCCATGACCGCGCAGATACACCTCGCGTACCCAGCCCTGGCTGCCCGGCGGCAGGTCCAGCGCGGTGCATTCGTCGGCGCGCAGGGTCTGCCAGCCCTCGACCAGCGGCGTCACGCTGAAACCGTCATTGGAGAGACGGGTCAGGCGCCGGGTCAGCGAACCTTCATCGAACAGCCAATCGAGGGTCTGTGCGTCGGGGAGGGGCGTCAGCCGGCTTTGCGAGAGCCAGTCCGGGGTGGAAAATGAAGAGATTGAGTGCGGCACAGTGGGTCATTATTGGCAGCAAATGAGGCCGCGAGCTTAGCATGGCGACAGGCGATTTTGCCGCAATGGAGCGGCCGTCCGCAGCGAACGTGCTTGCATCCGTCGGTGCTCATCAGTACAAAACGCGCTGGGCCGGACGCGCCCCCTGGCGTCATCCAGAGTCGATTCATCGACCATCCCGCCGGCAACAGCCTGAGAACCTGAGGAAACGCGTAAATGAAAAAGTGGCAATGTGTGGTCTGCGGCCTGATCTACAACGAAGCCGACGGCTGGCCGGACGACGGAATCTTGCCCGGTACCCGCTGGGAAGACGTGCCTGAAGACTGGCTCTGCCCGGATTGCGGAGTCGGCAAAATGGATTTCGAAATGATCGAGATCGGCTGATCACAACCTGTGATCCCCTGAACCTGAAGGAGTAAGGAATGAACGCACCTGTCGTCATCGTGGGCACCGGGTTGGCCGGCTACAACCTGGCCCGAGAGTTTCGCAAGCTCGATAGCGAAACGCCGCTGCTGCTGATTACCGCCGATGACGGACGTTCCTATTCCAAGCCGATGCTTTCCACCGGCTTCGGCAAAAACAAGGAAGCCGACGGCCTGAGCATGGCCGAACCCGGCGCCATGGCCGAACAGCTGAAGGCCGAGGTGCGCACCCATACCCGCATCAGCGGTATCGACCCTGGCCACAAGCGCCTGTGGATTGGTGAAGAAGCGGTGAACTACCGCGACCTGATCCTCGCCTGGGGCGCGGAAACCGTGCGCGTACCGGTGGAGGGCGATGCCGGCGACCTGATTTTCCCGATCAACGACCTGGAAGACTACGCGCGCTTTCGCGCGGCCGCGGCCGGCAAGCGCCGGGTGTTGCTGCTGGGCGCCGGCCTGATCGGCTGCGAGTTCGCCAACGACCTGATCCTCGGCGGTTATGAAGTGGACCTTGTAGCGCCTTGCGAGCAGGTCATGCCGACGCTGTTGCATCCTGCGGCCGCCGCTGCGGTACAGGCCGGGCTGGAAAGCCTGGGTGCGCGCTTCCACCTGGGGCCGGTGCTCAATCGCTTGCAGCGCACGGCGGATGGTCTCGAGGCGCATCTGTCCGACGGCGAGGTGATCGCCTGCGATCTGGTGGTGTCGGCGATCGGCCTGCGCCCACGCATCGACCTGGCCGCTGCCGCGGGGTTGATGGTCAATCGTGGGGTGGTGGTGGACCGGCATCTCAAGACGTCCCACGCCAACATCTATGCCTTGGGCGACTGCGCCGAGGTCGACGGGCTGAATCTGCTGTACGTCATGCCCCTCATGAGCTGTGCGCGAGCGCTGGCGCAGACCCTGGCGGGTAACCCGACGGCAGTCAGTTACGGCCCGATGCCGATCACCGTGAAAACCCCGGTCTGCCCATTGGTGGTTTCGCCACCGCCACGCGGCCTGGAAGGCGTGTGGACGGTGGAAGGGCAGGGCGCCGACATCAAGGCGCTGTGCCGCGATGCTGGCGGCAAACTGCTGGGTTACGCCCTGACCGGGGCCGCGGTCATGGAGAAATTGGCCCTGAACAAGGAGCTTCCCGGCTTGTTGGCCTAAATACCGGTCGTTCTGTCGGAATAATCATGGGTTTGCCACTACAAAGGTCGTGCAGAGACTGGCGCCACTCCTAACTGCGTGCCATCCTCACACCCGTCTGCCGCAGAGTAGAGCCTGCGGCGCCTTGGGCGCTGTTCCGGAAGAACAGCACGGACATAACAACAAAAAACCGTCAAAGAGGCTTCACTATGCGTAAACCAGAACTCGCCGCTGCAATTGCTGAAAAAGCGGATCTGACCAAAGAACAGGCCAACCGCGTTCTCAACGCCGTTCTCGAAGAAATCACCGGCGCCCTGCATCGTAAAGACAGCGTCACCCTGGTAGGTTTCGGAACCTTCCTGCAGCGTCACCGTGGCGCCCGTACCGGCAAGAACCCGCAAACCGGTGAGCCGGTGAAGATCAAGGCCAGCAACACCGTAGCCTTCAAGCCAGGCAAGTCGCTGAAAGACAGCGTCAATCCATAACTGTTGCGAACTCCCTCGATAGCAGGGAGAACCGTATTGAAAAATGGGCAAGCCGATAATTCGGATGCCCATTTTTTATGGGTGACATTCGGCATATAAACAACAGGAATGCATGAAGCAAGTTTCGCCAGAACTTCATCTGTATTGTTCAAAAATCATACAGAGTGTTTGATAGTAAACTACCGCCTCAAGTGCCATCATATTGGTGGCACTTTCCGAAGTTAGATGTTGCACGCCGACTGCACTTGTTCACAAAAGTTCAGAATTAAGATTATTCCCGTATCCGACACTTTTCGACTCGGCATAGCATTGTCCCTTAATCATTGAGTCGTGCTCTGGTTCATATCGCGCAAGGCTCTGGCTCGCGGCTCCTGGCGTTTCTGGTTGGAATAGGGATTCAACTGGCTGTCTAGGGGGAACCCCTGTCATATATAAGGCAATCTCTTACGAGCAGCCGATGACAGTTCGTCTTGTCGTTTGAGGGGATGCTTGCTAGTGGCCATCATACTGATTACGATGCGCGCTCTTGAAAGAGCAGGCTCAATTGGATGAGTACGCTCTTCGATACTGTCCCGCACGTGAAAAAAGTCTCGCGTGCGTATAGACCGTAATCTCAAAAAGGCCATGGATGTCCTACTCAAGTAAACTTTCTGCCCATTACCTCGAACTCGCCAAGGCCTCTGTTTCCAAAGAGAGTTTTGCGGGCGAGGACGTTCGTTTCTCCAGCGAATACGAGGCATTGGAAAGTGAGCTGGGCAAAGCCCAATCCATGCACGAAAGCGGTCAGATCGACTGGCTGAAAATCCTCGAAAACAGTGAAGCGCTGCTGCGTACCCAGTCCAAGGATCTGCGGGTAGCCGCCTGGCTCACCTGGGCGCTGTATCAGCGTGAATCCTTCCCTGGCCTGCTGGCCGGCCTTGGTCTTCTGCAGCACCTGTGCGAACAGCATTGGGCGCAGATCCACCCCGCCAAACTGCGTACCCGGGCTGCCGCCATCGGCTGGCTGGTGCCGCGTCTCGAGCAGGTGCTGGGCGAAAACATCGCGATCAAGGAGCAGCTGCCGCTGTTCCGCCGCCTGGTGGAACACCTGGAAGGGCTCGATGCCGTGCTCACCGAGCATCTGGGCGACAACGCGCCCTTGCTGCTGCCGATCTGCCGGCGGCTGTCGACCATGGTCCAGCGCGCCGCCGACAACCAGCCGGAACCCGGCGCCGTGGGCGCGGTGGTGGCCCAGGTCAAGCAGGCCGCGACCCAACTGTTCACGCCCGGCGCGCCCATCGACAACGAGAAGGAAGCGCAGAAGGCCCTGCGCGCGTTGCAGGAAAATGCCCGCCCGCTGAGCGCCTGGTGGCTCAAGCAGAAGGCCACCGATGTGCGCGCCCTGCGCCTGAACCGCACCATGCTGTGGTTGCCCATCGATGCCGTTCCGGAGCGCAATGCCGAGCAGATCACCGCGTTGCGCGGGCTGCCGGCCGACAAACTGAAGACCTATCAGGAACGTTTTGCCAATGGCCAATACGCCGACCTGCTGGTGGAGCTCGAAGCCAGCCTGGCCAGGGCGCCGTTCTGGTTCGATGGCCAGCGCATGGTCTGGGAATGCCTGCAGGGACTGAACGCCGACCAGGCGATGCGCGAAGTGGAGTTTCACTTCGCACTCCTGCTGCAGCGCCTGCCTGGGGTGGTCGAGCTGCGTTTCCACGACGGCGCGCCTTTCGCCGATCCGGCCACCCGCAGCTGGATCAGCGCCCACGTCATGCCCCATCTGCAAAGCGCCAGCGCGCCGCGCAAGGTCGAAGCGACCACCAGCCAGCCGGCCTGGGAAGAAGCCCTCGAAGAGGTCTTGCCGATCCTGCGCAAGGACGGCCTCAAGGCCGCCGTGCAGGTCCTCAAGCAAGGCCTGCAGAACGCCCATGGCGGGCGGGTGCGGTTCTTCTGGCAGTTCAGCCTGGCGCGGCTGTGCTTCATGGCCAAGAAGTACGAGCTGGCCAAGACCCAGCTCGAAACCCTCGATCAAGAATTACTGAGCTCGGGCCTGCATGCCTGGGAGCCGGATCTTGCGTTGGAAGTGCTGCACCTCCTGCATAGCTGCTGTGAGTTGTTGCCGCAGAACCACGCAGTGCGAGAACGCAAGGAAGAGATTTATCGCAGGCTGTGCCACCTCGACCTCGAAGTGGTACTCGAATAGGCCCCAGGGCCAACAACCGCAAGGAGAAAAGCCATGGCCAAAGAAGGCTCGGTAGCCCCCAAGGAACGCATCAACGTCACCTTCAAACCCGCCACCGGCGGTGCTCAGGAAGAGATTGAACTGCCGTTGAAGCTACTGGCAATCGGTGATTACACCCAGCGCGTGGACGAGCGCAAAGTGGAAGACCGCAAGCCGATCAGCATCGACAAAATGACGTTCGACGAAGTGCTGGCCAAGCAGGAGCTGAGCCTGACGCTGAGCGTGCCTAACCGTCTTCAGGAAGAGGGCGACACCGAAGAGCTGGCGGTCAAGCTGCGCGTCAACTCGATGAAGGACTTCAACCCGGCCAGCCTGGTCGAGCAAGTGCCTGAGCTGAAAAAACTGATGGAACTGCGCGACGCGCTGGTGGCCCTCAAGGGTCCGCTGGGTAACGCCCCTGCATTCCGTAAAGCCATCGAAGGCGTACTCGCCGACGACGAATCGCGCGGTCGTGTACTCGGTGAGCTGGGCCTGAACGCCGCAGCCACCGAAGCCTGAGTCTCTATCAGTCAAGGAAGCCAAACACTATGAGCACTAGTGCAGCACAACAGAAAAGCAACGAGAACGGCGAGTACAGCATTCTCGACAGCATCATCGCCGAAACCCGCCTGACTCCGGACGACGAAGCCTACGACATCGCCAAGCGCGGCGTGTCGGCCTTCATCGAAGAGCTGCTCAAGCCTCAGAACGACGGTGAGCCGGTCAAGAAGGCCATGGTTGACCGCATGATCGCCGAGATCGATGCCAAGCTCAGCCGCCAGATGGACGAAATCCTTCACCACGAAGACTTCCAGTCCCTGGAATCGGCCTGGCGTGGCCTGCAGTTGCTGGTCGACCGCACCAACTTCCGCGAAAACATCAAGATCGAAATCCTCAACGTCTCCAAGCAGGACCTGCTGGACGACTTCGAAGATTCGCCGGAAGTGATGCAGTCTGGCCTGTACAAGCACATCTACACCGCTGAATACGGCCAGTTCGGTGGCCAGCCGGTGGGTGCGATCATCGCCAACTACTTCATGTCGCCAAGCTCGCCAGACGTGAAGCTGATGCAGTACGTGTCCAGCGTTGCCTGCATGTCCCATGCGCCGTTCATTGCCGCGGCCGGTCCGAAATTCTTCGGCCTGGAAAGCTTCACCGGCCTGCCGGACCTGAAGGATCTGAAAGATCACTTCGAAGGCCCGCAATTCGCCAAATGGCAGAGCTTCCGCCAGTCGGAAGACTCGCGCTACATCGGCCTGACCGTACCGCGCTTCCTGCTGCGCAACCCGTACGATCCGGAAGAGAACCCGGTCAAATCCTTCGTCTACAAGGAAACCGTTGCCAACAGCCACGAGCACTACCTGTGGGGCAACACCGCGTACGCCTTCGGTACCAAGCTGACCGACAGCTTCGCCAAGTTCCGCTGGTGCCCGAACATCATCGGCCCGCAGAGCGGTGGCGCGGTAGAAGACCTGCCGCTGCACCACTTCGAAAGCATGGGCGAAATCGAAACCAAGATTCCTACAGAGGTCCTGGTTTCCGACCGTCGTGAATACGAACTGGCCGAGGAAGGCTTCATCTCCCTGACCATGCGCAAAGGCAGCGACAACGCGGCGTTCTTCTCCGCAAGCTCGGTGCAGAAACCGAAGTTCTTCGGCATCAGCGCCGAAGGCAAGGCTGCGGAGCTGAACTACAAGCTCGGCACCCAGCTGCCGTACATGATGATCGTCAACCGCCTGGCTCACTACCTGAAAGTGCTGCAGCGCGAGCAACTCGGTTCGTGGAAAGAACGTACCGACCTCGAGCTGGAGCTCAACAAGTGGATCCGCCAGTACGTCGCCGACCAGGAAAACCCGAGCGCCGAAGTTCGTGGCCGCCGTCCGCTGCGCGCCGCGCAGATCATCGTCAGCGATGTGGAAGGTGAGCCGGGCTGGTACCGCGTCAGCCTGAACGTGCGCCCGCACTTCAAGTACATGGGTGCCGATTTCACCCTGTCGCTGGTTGGCAAGCTGGACAAAGAGTAACCAGGAGCTAGGTCATGACCGGATACGGCAGCCTTTTCGAACGCCTGAGTGGCGAGGCCGACAAGCGTGTCGGCTGGAGCCGCGAGGTTTCCGCCATGGCGTCGGTGGCTGCCCATCTGGGCAAGATGCTCAGCACCCGTGCGGGCAGCGTGCAGACGCTGTCCGATTACGGGTTGCCCGATCTCAACGACATGCGCCTGAGCCTGCACGACGCCCTGAGCCAGGCTCGCCTGGCCATCGAAAGCTTCATCGAAGCCTACGAACCGCGTCTGAGCAATGTGCGTGTCGTTTCCCTGCCGCGCGATCACGATCAGCTCAAGCTGGCTTTCAATATCGAAGGCCTGCTTGAGGTGGACGGGTTCAAGCGCCAGGTCAGTTTTTCCGCGCGCCTGGATGGCAGCGGACAGGTCAAGGTGACATGAAAATGAGCGAAGACCATTTCATTCGTTTGGGCGAGGCGGCAAGTCACGCCGTTGAGCCAGTCAACCATGTTTCATTCGGCACGCCCGATGCCACGATAGGGCTGACCAACCTGCTGGATCTGGACACTCATGAAATCGTTCAGGAAGAAGGCCGGCAGGTTCACCGGCTGACCTTCAAAAGTGGCCACAGCGTAACCATCGAGGCCAATGACAAAGCCGTTGAAGTGAAAGGCGCGCGCCTTTCTATCATCGCCGCTACCCAAGCGGTACTGCTGCATGACCCGGCGAAACCTGTTCCCTCGGCAAAGCTGGCTACGCCGCCAACGTTCACGCCACCCCTCTTGCCTATGGGAGGTGAACATGTCCGGTAAACCTGCCGCTCGTGTTTCAGACCCGACCGCTTGCCCATTGCCAGGTCACGGTACCAACCCGATCGCCGCCGGTTCCGGCGATGTGTTTTTCGACGGACTTCCGGCTGCCCGCCAAGGCGATGCCTCGGCCTGTGGCGGCACTATGTCCGGCGCCCTGGCAACCACCGTGCTGATCAATGGCAAGCCGGCGGCCACGGTTGATTCGGTCGGGACTCATGGAAATATCGTTATCGGTGGATCGGGAACGGTGATTATCGGCAATTCTCATTCGCCGGCGGCGTTTGTGGCGCCGGAGCCTGTAGTCATTCCTGGAGTCTTCAATCGTGTTTTTTCGTTCCATACAGCAGATGGGCAACCAGCCGCCAACTTGAATTACAGGATGGTCTCTGAAAGTGGAATAGAAAAAGCAGGATGCTCGTCGGCTGCTGGAGGGACGGGATGTTTTTCAACCGGTAAGCAAAGCGAAATGGTCACCATCTACGTGTCGTCGGAGTAACCGCGTGGAAACCACAATAGTTATCGACGGTGTTGCCCATGTTTTCGTGACTTCCGATGGGAAGACGGAACTAAAAATTACGGCAGAGACCACGCCGAGTGAGGACAAGAAGCCGAAAAAGCTCCCATTACCTAATGTCTGGTTGGTGACCAGGAGTAATGGCGTGCCACTTTTTGCTCTAAAACCAGCAGCATCAGACATTCAGTTCCGAATTCTGACGGCCGAGAAGCTGTACGAGGCAAAACGTCAGTGGTTTGAACCGTTGGCGGATAATTACCGGAAAATGATATGGGTTAATCCGGAGTCTCAAACAGCTGGTTCGGAGTCTTATAGTGCGTACAAGCACTTTACATGGGCGCAAATCATCAAGTTCGCAGTCGTGGATCGTATGTCGATCAGCTTTGCACCAAAAATGCCTGGCGACTGGAAAAACAGCGCAGAAGGCGGAGCCAAGTTTCTGATAGTAATGATTGAGGGCAAGCCTTATTGGTCCGATGCTGTAGGGCAGATACCATTCGCTACTGATACATACCGTCTTTATTTTGAAGAAACCAAGCAACTTGAAGCCTCTATCCTGAAGACGGTCGAGACGGGCATGAAGTATGGAGACGGTCTTCCTGTATTTCCAAAGGAAGACTTTTCCAATGAGTATGACAATTACATGGTCTTACGTGGCGCGCTATGGGCTTCTGAAAACTTTGAGCTACGTGTGGAAAAGGTAAGGGTGTTTGCCGGTCGCATGGGCTATCGCGAAAAGATCGTAACCAGCACTGTGTACCGCGGTGCATCGGACCAGAAACTGAGAAGCTCCATTACACAAGATTCGGTACAAAAGTACGGGGTTTGGCAGAAGTGATAGCGAGGATCGCTGTAGGCTTGTTTGTCCACTTCTGTGCCTGTGTGGCATATGTGGTGCTCAACTATTACGGGGTTTCTTTATATAAACACCTATTTGGTGGGCTGACTTCCCGAGGCGCATCCATCGGGATCGCCATGTACATGGTTTTTTATCTTTTTGTTGCGGTGAACCTTATTGTTTCTCTAGTTCCAAAGGTCGCAGTTAAATGGGGGGCGCTAATGGTTATGGTCGCCCTGATATTGATTTACCTGCTTCCTGAATACCCTGTTCGAGCATTTGCATACAGTGCGTTGAGCGGCAGCTTGACTGCAGTGGCGATCCTTGTTGCGAATAAAGTGAATAAATATTTATCGCAGCGAATCGCAAAGCAAGGGGCAAAGGGTGAACTCAATGACTAAGTTCGCCGGCTTCCTCCTGTTTCCTGTGACCTTGAGACGCGGCGTAACAGGTCTACAACAAACCATTTGTCTGTCGCGAACCGGGGTTCAATAAGTGATGGATCTTAAAGGTTATTTGGCGGTATTGGCGGATAGCGACCTGTTTGGCGTTTTGGCAATCGTCTGTTTTTTTGTGGCGATTGGTGGCCTGTTTGCCGGTATCAGGAATTCCAAGGGGCATAGGGCTCTGGTCTTTCTATGCCTGATGTCTGTTCCGTTGCTTGAGGTCGTTGGTAGCTACTTCGCCAATTTGCCTCCAGCCTGAATGCCGGTTTTGGGGTGGGCTTGAATGAACTTCCTGAATCAACTGCCCGAATGAATATGAAGACTACGTCGACGCACACACCGAGTTCACCCGAATTCAACACCAGGCAGGTAACCCGTGTCCTTTAACCACTACTACCAAAGCGAACTCACCGCGCTGCGCCAGCTGGGTCGCCGTTTCGCCGAGCGTAGTCCGGCGCTGGCACCGTTTCTCGGGCAGGCCGGGCGGGACCCGGATGTGGAGCGCCTGCTCGAAGGTTTCGCGTTCCTCACCGGTCGCCTGCGGCAGAAACTCGATGATGAGCTGCCGGAGCTGAGCCATTCGCTGATGCACCTGCTGTGGCCGAACTACATGCGGCCGTTGCCGGCGTTCAGCATTTTGCAGTTCGACCCGCTGAAGCAGTCCGGGCCGGCCCTGCGCGTGGAGCGTGATACACCGGTGGAGAGCAAGCCCATCGATGACGTGCGCTGCCGCTTCCGTACCTGCTACCCGACCGAAGTCCTGCCGCTGGACCTGACGGCGCTGAACTACTCGGTGAAAGGCGACGGCGCACTGCTCAGCCTGCGCCTGGAGATGAGCTGCGACGGCCATCTCGGCGAGCTGAACCTGAGCCGCCTGCGCCTGCACCTGGCGGGCGAGCGCTACATCAGCCAGATGCTCTACCTGAGCCTGCTGCGCAACCTCGAAGGCATCGAGCTGGTGCCGCTGGGCATGGACGGCAAGCCGTTCCCGGGTGTCAGTGGCAATGCCATGTCGTTCAAGATGCCCGGCAACCGCGTGCAGCCGGTGGGCTTTGCCGAAGAAGAGGCGTTGATCCCGTACCCGCTCAACACCTTCCGCGGTTATCGCTACCTGCAGGAGTATTTCGCCTTCCAGGACAAGTTCCTGTTCGTCGACCTGAACGGCCTGGACCTGCTCAAGTCGCTGCCGGAGGACACCCTCAAGCAGTTGCACGGCCTTGAGGTGCGCTTCGACATTCGCAAGAGCGGCATCCAGCGCCTGCGGCCGACCCTGGACAACGTGAAGCTGTATTGCACGCCGATCGCCAACCTGTTCAAGCACGACGCGCTGCCGATCCGCCTCGATGGCAAGCAGGACGAGTACCTGTTGCTGCCGGCCGAGTACGACCTGGAAAACTGCGGCGTGTTCTCGGTGGAAACCGTCACCGGCTGGAAGCCCGGCGGCCTGGGTTACCAGGAATATGTACCGTTCGAATCCTTCGAGCACGACCCGAGTTTCGACGTCCCGCAAAGCCGCCCGCACTACAGCATCCGCCAGCGTTCCTCGCTGCTGCACGACGGCCTGGACACTTACCTGAGCTTCGGCATCCGCCACACCGAGGCCCACGAAACCCTGTCCATCGAGCTGACCTGCACCAACCAGAACCTGCCGCGCCGGCTCAAGCTCGGCGAGATCAACCAGGCCTGTGAGGAAACCCCGGAATTCCTCAGCTTCCGCAACATCACCCCGGCCACCTCGAGCTACGCGCCACCGCTGAATCGCGACTTCCTGTGGAAGCTGATCAGCAACATGTCGCTCAACTATCTGTCGCTGGCCAACGTCGACGCGCTCAAGGTAATTCTCGAAACCTACGACTTGCCGCGCTACTACGACCAGCACCTGGAAAAGGTCAGCAAGCGCCTGCTGGGCGGGCTCAAGTCGATCCGCCACGAGCATGTCGACCGGCTGCACCGGGGCCTGCCGCTGCGCGGTCTGCGCACCGAGCTGACCATCGATCCGGAAGGTTATATCGGTGAAGGCGACATGTTCGTCTTCGCCTCGGTTCTCAACGAGTTTTTCGCTCTTTACGCCAGTCTCAACTCGTACCACGAGCTGCGGGTAAAAAGTACACAGGGAGAGGTGTACCAATGGACACCACGTATGGGTCTACAGCCCCTGCTTTAAGCGGGCTGACCCGGGTCATCCGCGAGTACTCGCTGTTCCAGGCCGTGCTGCTGGTAGTGGACCGGCTGCGCGATTCCCACCCGGGCCTGAGCGAAGAGGATCTCTACGACCAGCTGGAATTCCAGGCCAATCCGAGCCTGGGTTTCCCTGGCAGCGACGTCGATCGCGTGGAGTTTTTCGAAGAGCACGGGCAGATGCGCGCGCGCCTGCGGTTCAACCTGATCGGGCTGTTCGGCTCCGGCTCGCCGCTGCCGGCGTTTTACGGTGAGCAGGCCCTGGGCGACAGCGAGGACGGCAACCCAACCCGCAATTTTCTCGACCTGTTCCACCATCGCCTGCAGCGGTTGATGCTGCCGATCTGGCGCAAGTACCGCTACCGCGCCAGCTTCAAGAGTGGCGCGCTCGACCCGTTTTCCGCCCAGCTGTTCGCCCTGATCGGCCTCGGCGGCGAGGACATCCGCAAGGCCAAGGAGCTGAACTGGAAGCGCCTGCTGCCGTACCTCGGCCTGCTCAGCCTGCGGGCCCACTCGGCGGCGCTGATCGAGGCCGTGCTGCGTTACTACTTCAAGCATGCGGACCTGGTGATCGAGCAGTGCATCGAGCGTCGGGTGGAGATTCTCGAAGAGCAACGCAACCGCCTGGGCCGCGCCAACAGCCAGCTCGGCGAAGACCTGGTGCTGGGCGAGCGGGTGCGCGACCGCAGCGGCAAGTTCCGCATCCATATCCGCCAGCTCGACTGGCAACGCTTCCACGAGTTCCTGCCGATCGGTTTCGGCTACCAGCCGCTGTGCGCGCTGGTGCGGTTCACCCTGCGTGACCCGCTGGACTACGACATTCGCCTGGTCCTGCGCCAGGAAGAAATCCGCGAACTGCGCATCGGTGAGCAGAACGCCTGTCGCCTCGGGTGGACCAGTTGGCTCGGCCGCGAACGCGCGGACGGCGTGGTGACCCTGGGCAGCAAAATTCATTAAGGACAGATGACATGATCAACGTAGACCTGCAGCAACTGATCCAGGCGCTGGACGCCGAAACCCGCCGCGACCTGGAAAGCTCCGCCGAACGCTGCGTCGCCCGTGGCGGCAGCAAGATCCTGGTCGAAGACCTGTTGCTGGGCCTGCTGGAGCGTCCGCAAGGCCTGCTCGCACGCGCGTTGCAGGACGCCGAAGTGGACGCTGGCGAGCTGAGCGCGGCCCTGCAATCGCGGGTCGAGCACAGCGCCTCGCGCAACCCGGTGTTCGCCCCGGAGCTGGTGCAGTGGCTGCAGGACGCCTTGCTGGTGGCCAACCTCGAACTGGGCCAGAGCCAGGTCGAGCAGGCGGCGCTGATCCTCGCCCTGCTGCGCAACCCGATGCGCTATGCCGGTAGCCGCTACCAGCCGCTGCTGGCCAAGCTGAACATCGAGCGCCTGAAGGATTTCGCCCTGTCGCAGAAGGAAGAACCGGCCAGCGGCAAGCCGGCGGCGCCGGGCGAGTCGCTGTTGCAGCGCTTCACCCACAACCTGACCCAGCAGGCGCGCGAGGGCAAGCTCGACCCGGTGCTGTGCCGCGATGGCGCAATCCGCCAGATGGTCGACATCCTCGCCCGTCGCCGCAAGAACAACCCGATCGTGGTCGGCGAAGCCGGTGTCGGTAAGACCGCGGTGGTCGAAGGCCTGGCCTCGCGCATCGCCGCCGGTGAAGTGCCGCAGGTGCTCAAGGGCGTCGAACTGCTGTCGCTGGACATGGGCCTGCTGCAGGCCGGCGCCAGCGTGAAGGGTGAGTTCGAGCGCCGCCTCAAGGGCGTGATCGACGAGGTCAAGGCCTCGCCTAAGCCGATCATTCTGTTTATCGACGAAGCCCACACCCTGATCGGCGCCGGCGGCAACGCGGGCGGTTCCGATGCGGCCAACCTGCTCAAGCCAGCCCTGGCCCGTGGCGAGCTGCGGACCATCGCCGCCACCACCTGGGCCGAGTACAAGAAGTACTTCGAGAAAGACCCGGCACTGGCCCGTCGCTTCCAGCCGGTGCAGTTGCACGAACCGACCGTCAGCGAGGCGGTGACCATCCTGCGTGGCCTGGCCCAGGTCTACGAGAAAAGCCACGGCATCTACCTGCGCGACGACGCGGTGGTGGCCGCGGCGGAACTGTCGGCCCGCTACCTGGCTGGCCGCCAGCTGCCGGACAAGGCGGTGGACGTGCTCGATACCGCCTGTGCCCGGGTGCGCATCAGCCTGGCGGCGGCGCCGGAGAGCCTGGAACGCCTGCGTGGCGAGCTGGCCGAAGGCGGCCGTCAGCGCCAGGCGCTGCGCCGCGATGCCGAGGCTGGCCTGGTGATCGACCAGGAGGCGCTGGACGCGCTGGAGGCCCGTCTGGCCGAAGCCGAGGCCGAGCAGCAAGCCCTGGAAGCCCTGTGGAGCGAACAACGCACCCTGGCCGAGCGTCTGCTCGAACTGCGCCAGCAACTGGCCAAGGCCCGCGACGCGGCCAACCAGCCGCCGCGGGTGTCGGTGGAAGAAGACGCCGAAGGCACAGTGATCGAAACCCTCGCCGCCGAAGTGGAAGAAGGACAGAGTGTCGAGGCGCTGGAAGCTGCCCTCAACGAAACCCATCGCGCCCTGAGCGATGCCCAGAGCCAGGAGCGTCTGGTCAGCTTCGAAGTCTGCCCGCGCCTGGTGGCCGAAGTGATCAGCGCCTGGACCGGTGTGCCGCTGACGCAACTGGCCCGTGAACACAACGCCAAGGTGGCGAGCTTCGCCACCGACCTGCGCGCGCGCATTCGTGGCCAGGAGCAGGCGGTGCATGCGCTGGACCGCTCGATGCGTGCCACCGCCGCTGGCCTGAACAAGCCGGATGCCCCGGTCGGTGTGTTCCTGCTGGTGGGCCCGAGCGGCGTCGGCAAGACCGAAACCGCCCTGGCCCTGGCCGACCTGCTGTATGGCGGCGATCGTTTCATCACCACCATCAACATGTCCGAGTTCCAGGAGAAGCACACTGTGTCGCGCCTGATCGGCGCGCCGCCAGGCTACGTCGGCTACGGCGAAGGCGGCATGCTCACCGAGGCGGTGCGGCAGAAACCCTATTCGGTGATTCTGCTCGACGAGGTCGAGAAAGCCGACCCGGACGTGCTCAACCTGTTCTATCAGATCTTCGACAAGGGCGTGGCCAACGACGGCGAAGGGCGCGAGATCGACTTCCGCAACACCCTGATCCTGATGACCTCGAACCTGGCCAGCGACCGCATCAGCGCCCTGTGCGAGAACGGTGAGCGACCGAGCGCCGAGACCCTGGAAGAGACCATCCGCCCGGTGCTCAGCAAGCACTTCAAGCCGGCGCTGCTGGCGCGCATGCGCGTGGTGCCGTACTACCCGGTGGGCGGCCCGGTGCTGCGCGAGCTGATCGAAATCAAGCTGGGCCGTCTGGGCGAGCGCCTGAGTCGTCGCCAGCTGGATTTCACTTACTGCCAGAACCTGGTCGACCACCTGGCCGAGCGCTGCACCCAGAGCGAAAGCGGCGCGCGCCTGATCGATCATCTGCTCGACCTGCACGTACTGCCGCTGGTGGCCGACCGCCTGCTGGACGCCATGGCCACCGGCGAGAACCTCAAGCGCGTGCATGCGACGCTCGACAGCGGCGGCGTGACCTGCGAGTTCGCCTGAGGTGGGTGTGATGTTCACTCGTGTACCGCAACCGCTGATCTATGCCGAGGCGCTGCTGGCGCAATTCGCCAGCCTGTCGCGGGCGGCCGACGGTGGCGCGCTGCTGGGCGACTTCGTGCGCGGCGTGGCCGGGCTCAGCGGTTGCGAGCTGAGCCAGCTGTACCTGCTGGATGCCACCCATACCCGGTTGGGCCTGAGCGCCGAATGCCTGGGCGGCATCTTGCAACCGCGGGAAGCGGCGAGCCTGCCGGCGGACTACAACGGTGAGCAGCTGCTGCAGTTCGCCCTGTGCCAGAACCGCGTGGTGAGCCTGGTGGGGCTGAGCGGCAGCCTGCACGAAACCAGCTTCCTGCCGGCCCGGGACACGCCCTGGCAGTCGCTGCTGTGCGTGCCGCTGGTGAACACGCAAAAGGCTGTCGAGGGCCTGCTGCTGTGCGCCAGTCGCGAGCATATCGACCTGCAGGGTTTCGCCGATTCCATGGGCCAGCTGGGCTCGTTCGTGCTCGGGCAATTGCACCTGCTGCAACGCCTGCGCCGTCCGGTGGGCGACACCGCGCCCGTGGCCAGCACCCCGGTCAGCGCCAGCGGCTACGGGCTGATCGGTAACAGCACGGCCATGCGCCAGACCTACCAGTTGATCAGCAAGGTGCTGCACAGCCCCTACACCGTGTTGCTGCGTGGCGAGACCGGCACTGGCAAGGAAGTGGTGGCGCGGGCCATCCACGACTACGGCCCGAGGCGCTCCCAGGCGTTCATCGTGCAGAACTGCGCGGCCTTCCCGGAGAACCTGCTGGAGAGCGAGCTGTTCGGCTACCGCAAGGGCGCCTTCACCGGCGCCGATCGCGACCGTCCGGGGCTGTTCGACGCGGCCAATGGCGGCACCCTGTTGCTGGACGAAATCGGCGACATGCCGCTGTCCCTGCAGGCCAAGCTGCTGCGCGTGTTGCAGGAGGGCGAGATCCGTCCGCTGGGTTCCAACGACACCCACAAGATCGACGTGCGCATCATCGCCGCGACCCACCGCGACCTGGCGGTGCTGGTCAGCGAGGGCAAGTTCCGCGAGGACCTGTACTACCGCCTGGCGCAGTTCCCGATCGAATTGCCGGCCCTGCGCCAGCGCGAAGGCGACATCCTCGACCTGGCCCGGCACTTCGCCGACAAGGCCTGCGCTTTCTTGCAGCGCGACCCGGTGAGCTGGTCGGAAACCGCCCTCAATCACCTGTCGGGCTACACCTTCCCGGGCAACGTACGCGAGCTCAAGGGCCTGGTGGAACGGGCGGTGCTGCTGTGCGAAGGCGGTGAGCTGTTGGCCGAGCATTTCTCCCTGAGCAGCGAAGCGCTGCCGGAAGACCCCGGCCTGAACCTGCGCGAACGCCTGGAGAAGGTCGAGCGTCACCTGCTGCTCGATTGCCTGCGCAAGAACGACGGCAACCAGACCCTGGCGGCCCGCGAGCTGGGGCTGCCCAGGCGCACGCTGCTGTACCGCCTCGGGCGGTTGAACATCAATCTTGGCGACTTCGAGGGTTAGCGCGACATGACTTTCCCCAGCGCCTTTTTCGTTTCGCCAAGCGTCGCCCGCCAGGGTCGGCGCTTTGTGCATTGTCTACCCATGGAGACCCTCTGATGTCTGTTCGTCACTGGCAAGCCGCCCTGCTGGCTCTGATCGTTCTCAGCGGCCTCGGCGGCTGTAGCGGCAATTACAAATTCAACGACAACACCTATCGCCCATTGGGTGATCCGCAGGCGGTCAATCGCGGCAAGTGACCGCAAGGAGCATCATCATGGAACTGGTTTTCGAAATGCTGAACACCAAGCAGTTCGTGCCCACGGAGTTGAGCAGCAAAACCTTCAAGCAGGCCGGTGGAGTGATCGGGCGGGGCGAGGATTGCGACTGGATCATTCCGGACCGCAAGCGTCACCTGTCCAACCACCACGCGATCGTCAGCTACCGCGACGGAATGTTTTTCCTCACCGATACCAGCAGCAACGGTATCCAGGCCAGCGACAGCGGCGCGCGCCTGCGCAAGGGCGAGCCGCAGCGTATCGAGCACGGCAGCGTGTATGTGCTGGGGGATTTCGAGATCCGCGCGCGCCTAGTGCGCGACCCGGCGACCTTCGACGCCGAGGTCGGGCGTCCGCAAGCCGCTGGCAGCATCATTCCCGATGACGCATTCCTCGACCTCGACCCGCTCAACGCGCTGGACCAGCAGGAGCGGGTGTATTCGGAAATCGACGAGCTGACCGCGCTCAACACGCCGCGCCAGGAACCACGGCAGCGCGCGGACTATGCGCGGATCGACATGGAAAGCCTGCTGGTGCCGGAACTGGTGGCCCAGCCCGAGGCGCCGGTCGCCGTCGAGCCGGCCCCGGTGGAGCGCCAGCGCGAAGGCTTCTGGGAGCATTTCGGCGCGGCGCTGGGGGTGGACCTCAAAGGTCTCGATCACGACGCCCGCGAAGCCCTGGCGATCGATGCCGCGCGCCTGCTCAAGCAAAGCATCGGCGGCCTGCAGCAGAGCCTGCGCACCCGCAGCGAGCTGAAAAACGAACTGCGCCTGGCCCTGACCACGGCCCAGGGCGGCAGCAAGAACCCGCTCAAGTTTGCCGTGGACGCCAGCGAAGCGTTGGGCATCCTGCTGCAGGGCAACAAGCCCGGCCAGTTGCCGGCCGAGCAGGCGATCTCCCGCGCGTTCCGCGATCTGCAGGCGCACCAGGTGGCGCTGCTGACCGCCAGCCGCGCAGCCGTGCGCGGCACCCTCGAGCATTTCTCGCCGCAGCAGCTGACTCTGCGTTTCGAGCGCGACAACAAGCCGTTGCTGGCCACCTCCGGCAGCCGCTGGAGAGCCTACAACCGCTATCACCAGGCCCTGCGCCAGGACGATGACTGGAGCGAACGCCTGCTGGCCCGCGACTTCGCCCAGGCCTACGAAGAACAGATCCGCCTGATCTCCACCCTTCACACCGAACACCAAGGATGATGCGCATGTCTCGCTGCTCGACCCTGTTATCCAAGACGCTGGCTGTGCTGACCGCCCTGGCGTTGCTGGCCGGCTGCTCGTCGCTGTCGCCGTACTCGACCATGACCAAGCTCAACCTCAAGCTGACCGCCAGCGACCAGCTCAACCCGGACCTCAACGGTCGCCCCTCGCCGATTGTGGTGCGGTTGATCGAACTCAAGCATCCGGTGGCCTTCGAGAACGCCGACTTCTTCAGCCTCTACGAGCGCGCCAAGGAGTCGCTGGCACCGGACATGGTGGCCAGCGAAGAACTGGAACTGCGCCCCGGTGAAACCGTGGAACTCAAGCTCAGCGTCGAAGAAGGCAGCCGCTACGTCGGCGTGCTGGCGGCCTACCGCGACCTGTCGGAAACCCAGTGGCGCTATGTGGTGCAGCTCACTCCGGTGGAGCTGACCGAAGCCGACCTGACCCTCGACCAGGCCGGTATCCGCACCAGCAACGCAACGCTCGCCAAGGCGGACAAGTAATCATGAATGTGCATAAAGTCATTTGGCAGGAAGGCATGTTGCTGCGCCCGCAGCACTTCCAGCACAACGATCGCTACTACGACTACCAGATGAAAACCCGCACCCAGTTGCTGGGCAGTTATTCCTGGGGTTTCCTGAGTCTGGAGATCGACCTGCAGTTCCTCAACATGGGCAAGCTGGTGATCAGCCAGGCCTCCGGCATCCTGCCCGACGGCAGCCTGTTCGAGTTGGGTGGCAACACCGAACCGCTGGCCCTCGACGTACCGCCGAACACCGGTAACACCCCGGTCTACCTGGCCTTGCCGCTGGTGACCGGCAACCACATCGAGGCGCGCCGTCCGGAGCAGTCCGATGTGCTGGCGCGCTACACCACCTACGAGGCGGAAGTGGCCGACTCCAACGCCGGCGACGATTCCAGCAGCCAGGTCAGCTGCGCCCGGCCTGACTTCCGCCTGCTGCTCGGCGAGCAACAGAGCGACCAGGCCTATGTGAAGCTCAAGCTCTGCGAAGTCCTCGACACCACGCCTGACGGGGTGATCAGCCTCGACCCGGACTTCGTGCCGACCTTCATCCACGCCCATGCCTCGAGCTACCTGCTGTCGTGCCTGAAGGAAGTGATCAGCATGCTCAGCCACCGCGGCGACACTATTGCCGACCGGATCCGCTCCAACGGCAAGGTCGGCGGTGCCGAAGTCGGCGACTTCATGATGCTGCAACTGATCAACCGCACCGAGCTGCTGCTGCGCCATTACCTGGGCCTGGAGCAGGTGCATCCGGAAGAGCTGTACCGCACGCTGCTGACCATGCTCGGCGATCTGGCGACCTTCGCCAGCGACAGCAAGCGGCCACGCCTGGACAGCCGCTACCAGCACAGCGACCAGGGCGCGAGCTTCCGCAAGTTGATGGACGCGATCCGCCAGGTGTTGTCGATGGTGCTCGAGCAGCACGCCATCGAGCTGGTGCTGCAGGCGCGCCAGTACGGGATCATCGTGTCGCCGTTGCACGACCACAAGCTGCTGGGCTCGGCCTCGTTCGTCCTGGCCGCCAGCGCCAACTGCGACTCCGAAGAACTGCGCCATCGTTTGCCGGCGCACCTCAAGGTCGGCCCGGTGGAGCGGATTCGCCAGCTGGTCAACCTGCACCTGCCGGGGATCAAGGTCAAACCCTTGCCGGTGGCGCCACGGCAAATCGCGTTCCACTCCAACAAAACCTATTTCATCCTCGAACTCAGTTCCGAAGACCTGGCGCAACTGGAGCGTTCCGGCGGTTTCGCCTTCCACGTGTCCGGCGAATTCGCCGAGCTTGAACTGAAATTCTGGGCCATCAGGAACTGACCGACATGATCAAGGACATGGAACACAACCAGGACGACAAGACCGTCCTGCTCGATCGCCAGGGCCATGGCCCGGCGCAGAGTCCGCTGACCGATTTCGCCGCGCCGCCACGCTTCGAGCAACTGGAAGAACGGATGATCTACGCCGCGCGCCTGCGCCCGGCCGAGGCCTTCAACATCAGCCTGAACGCGCTGGTGGCGGCGGCCTCCGACCTGTTGTCGGAAGTGGTGCGCCTCAAGCACAGCGACACCCGCGAAGACCTGTACGCGCTCAACGAGCGGCTGACCTCGGCCCTGAAACTGTTCGAGGTGCGCGCCCTGCACAACGGCGCCGAAAGCAGCCAGGTCATGGCCGCCCGCTACGTGCTGTGTACCGTGGTCGACGAGGCGGTGGTCACCACCCCGTGGGGCAATGAAAGCGAGTGGTCGCAGATGAGCCTGCTCAGCAGCTTCCACAACGAGACCTTTGGTGGCGAGAAGTTCTTCCAGCTGCTGGATCGGTTGTCGAAGAACCCGGTCAAGCACCTGCCGATGCTGGAGCTGATGTACCTGTGCCTGTCGCTGGGTTTCGAGGGCAAGTACCGGGTCATGGCCCGCGGCATGCTCGAACTCGAAGGCATCCGCGATGCGCTGTACCGGCAGATCCGCCAGCTGCGCGGCGACGTGCCGCGCGAGCTGTCGCCGCATTGGGAAGGCCTGCACGACAAGCGCCGCAGCCTGGTGCGCATCGTGCCGTGGTGGATGGTCGCGCTGTTCACGGTGGTCTGCCTGGTGGTGATGTATTCGGGGTTCGCCTGGGTTCTGGGCGAGCAGCGCGAGACCGTTCTGCAACCTTATCAGCAGCTTGACCCGGCCGTGGTCCAGCCCCAGCCGTAATACAGGGACGTGTGATGAAAAACTTCTTCAAGAAAGTCGGCGCCTTCCTGCGCAAGACGTGGGTCTGGACGCTGTTGCTGGTGCTGTTCGTGGCGCTGCTGGTGTGGTTCGTCGGGCCGCTGCTGGCGGTCAACGACTACAAGTTCTGGGAAAGCGCGACCTCGCGCCTGCTGACCATCAGCGTGCTGTTCCTGATCTGGGGCCTGACCATGGTCTTCGTCAGCTGGCGCGCCGGGATCCGCAAGAAAGAAATGGAAGACAGCGAAGACGGCCAGGAACGCCTGCGCCGTGAAGAGCTGATCGACGAGGAACAGAAAGAGCTGCGCAGCCGCTTCAAGGAAGCCATGCGCACCCTCAAGACCTCCAGCCTGTACCGCGGGCGCAGCGAGCGCTGGCGCAACGACCTGCCGTGGTATCTGCTGATCGGCCCGCAGAGCAGCGGCAAGACCAGCCTGCTGGACTTCTCGGGCCTTGAGTTCCCGATCAACAAGATCGACCGCAAGCTGACCCGCGACACCATCGGCACCCGGCATTGCGATTGGTACTTCGCCGACCACGGCGTGCTGATCGACACCGCCGGCCGCTACCTGACCCAGCCCGACGCGGAAGTCGACGGCAGCGCCTGGAGCACCTTGCTCAACCTGCTGCGCAAGCGTCGTCGCGGGCGTCCGCTCAACGGCGTGCTGGTGACCATTCCGGTGGAGCTGCTGCTGAGTGGCAACGAGCAGGATCTCGACACCCTGGCGCGCCAGGTCCGCGCGCGCCTGCAGGACGTGCACCAGAAACTGCACGTCGACGTGCCGGTGTACCTGGTGCTGAGCAAGGCCGACCAGTTGCTGGGCTTCGACGAGTTCTTCGACCAGCTGAGCCGCGAGGAAAGCGACCAGGTGCTCGGCACCAGCTTCCGCAAAGAACAGAACGGCACCGACGTCGCCGTGCTGCGCCAGGAGTTCGAAGAGCTGCTGCGCCGCCTGAACAGCCAGGTGATCATGCGCATGCACCAGGAGCGCGACACCCAGCGCCGTGGCCGCATCCTCGACTTCCCGCACCAGCTGGGCCAGATCGGCGAGCGCCTGTGCCTGTTCGTCGACATGGCATTCACCGGCAACCGCTACCAGCGGGCCAGCCAGCTGCGCGGTTTCTACCTGACCAGCGCACCGCACCTGACGGAAAAGCTCGACCCCGATACCGCCAGCATCGGCGCCAGCCTGGGCATGGCGGCCGGTGTGCTGCCGACCCTGCGCAGCGGTCGTTCGCGCTTCATTCACCACCTGCTGAGCCGGGTGATTTTCCCCGAAGCTGACCTGGCTGGCCTGGACAAGCGCGAGCGCAACCGCATCCATTGGGGCCAGCGTGCGCTGTACGTCGGCGCGCTGGTGGCCCTGGCCTTGTTCGGCCTGCTCTGGGCCGGCGGTTTCTCCGCCAACTACGAGCGCCTGGAAAACCTGCGCTCCCTGGCGCAGAACTGGAACCAGCAGCGCACCGCGCTGACCGCCCGCGACGACGCGATGGCGGCGCTCAAGACCCTCGACACCAGCTTCGAAGCCACCAAGGTATTCCCGGCCAAGGGCGACGTTTCGCTGCACGAGCGGGTCGGCCTGTACCAGGGCGAGGAAAGCAACCCGGTGGTGCTCAGCGCCTACGAGCGTGAGCTGCAAGCGCAGCTGCTGCCACGGGTGGCGCAGATGCTGGAAGGGCAGATCCGCAGCAACATGCGCGATCGCGACCGCCTGCTCAACAGCCTGCGGGCGTACCTGATGCTGAACATGCAGGACCGTCGCGATCCGTCCTGGCTCAAGGATTGGGTAGCCAGCGACTGGTCGACGCGCTACGCCGGCAACACCGCGGTGCAGAACGGCCTGAACGCGCACTTCGAACGCCTGCTCAAGCTGCCGTTCAGCTACCCGCTCAACGACACGCTGGTGGCCCAGGCGCGCCAGGTGCTGCGCAGCGAGTCACTGGCCAACGTGGTCTACCGCGTGCTGCGCGAACAGGCGCGGAGCCTGCCGGAGTACCGTCTGAGCCAGCACCTGGGGCCGCAAGGCAGCCTGTTCGTCGGCACCGACTACGCGATCCCGGGTTTCTACACCCAACAGGGTTACCAGCAGTATTTCTCGGTCCAGGGCACGGCGCTGGTCACCGACATCCTGCGTGACAACTGGGTGCTGGGCGAAGGCAGCGGCATCAGCGGTATGGACCTGCGCCGCCTGATGGTGGAACTGGAACAGCTGTACTTCCGCGACTACGCCAACTTCTGGAGCGAAGCGGTCGGCCAGGTCGGCCTGCAACCGTTCAACGACGCTGGCGAAGGCGCCGATCAGGTCGCCGGCCTGACTTCGGCCAACTCGCCGGTGCTGCAACTGTTGGTGGAGGTGCGTGAGAACACCCGCTTCCAGGCCATCGCCGAAAGCGCCGAAGACGTGACCGCCGCGGCGGACAAGGCCGCGGAGAAGGGCGGGGCGTTGGGCAAGGTCGCGGCGGCTGCCGCGGGCAAGGCCCAGGAAGCCCTGGCGAAGAACCTGCCGGACACCGCGAAGAAGTCGCTGCAACGTCGCTTCGAACCGCTGCACCGCCTGCTGGACGACAACAACGGCCCGGCCGCTGACCTGACGCCGGCGCTGCAAGCGCTGAACGACCTGCAACTGCAACTGGCCGGCCTGGCCCGTGCCAGCGCGCCCGAGCAGGCGGCGTTCGAGATGGCCAAGACCCGCATGAGCGGCCAGCGCGATGCCCTGAGCAGCCTGCGCAACGCCTCGGTGCGCCTGCCGCGTCCGGTGAGCGTGTGGTTCAACGTGCTGGCGGAAGACACCTGGCGCCTGGTGCTCAACGACTCTTACCAGTACCTCAACCAGCGTTATCAGAGCGAGCTGTACAGCTTCTACGGCAAGGCCATCAGCAAGCGTTATCCGTTCAGCGCCCACAGCACCAGCGATGTCGCCATCAGCGACTTCCGCGAGTTCTTCAAGGCCCAGGGCATCGCCGATCGCTTCTTCGAAACCTACATGCGGCCTTTCGTCAGCGGCGATCCGGGCAACTACCGCCTGCGCAGCATCGACGGCCACAGCCTGCCGATGTCCAAGGTCTACCTCGACCAGATGGCCGCGGCCCAGGTGATCCGCCAGAGCTTCTTCTCGGAGAACCCGGCGGAGCCGCAGGTGCAGTTCAAGCTGGAGCCCTACACCCTGGACCCGGCGGTGAGCCGCTCCGAGTTCCGTTTCGGCGACAAGACCATGGAATACCGCCACGGCCCGATCGTGCCGGTGTCCTTCAAGTGGCCGACCGACGCCGAAGACGGTCGCACCAGCCTGGTGCTGGACAAGATGGCCGGGCGCCCGGTGGGCATCGAAAAGAACACCGGCCCCTGGTCGCTGTTCCGCCTGTTCGACCTGATGCAGACCGAGTACCTGACCGGCCGTGACGTGCTGGTGCTCAAGGCCGACCTGGGCGGCCTGCGCGCCAACTACCTGCTGATGAGCCAGCGCACGCCGAACCCGTTCGACATGGGCGTGCTGCGCACCTTCCGCATGCCGGTGCAGCTCTGATGCTGGTTGCCAGTACCTGGCGCAGCGCTGCGCGCACCGACCCGGGCAAGGTTCGGGCGCGCAACGAAGATGCCTTCCTCGACTGTCCGGAGCAGGGGCTCTGGGTGGTTGCGGATGGCATGGGCGGGCATCAGGGTGGCGACATCGCCAGCCAGTTGATCGTCGCCAGCCTGGCCGAGTTGCCGGCGCAGGACAGTTTCGACGAGCGGCTCAAGGGCCTGCGCCAGTGCCTGCACTGGCTCAACCGGCGCCTGGGCCAGGAGTTGACCGTCACCGCCGAGCGCCACGACAGCATCATGGGCAGCACCGTGGTCGCGCTGTTGCTGGAAGGCGACCGCGCGGCGTGCATCTGGGCCGGCGACAGCCGCTGTTACCTGTGGCGCGGGCAGCGTCTGTACCAGCTGTCCAAGGACCATTCGCTGCAGCAGCAACTGATCGACGAGCAGCAGATGAGCGTCGAGCAGGCGCGGGCTCATCCGGCGGCCAATGCCCTGACCCGGGCGGTGGGCGCCAGCGAGCAGCTGACCCTGGATGTGCTGGAGTTGCAGGTCTACCCCGGCGATGCCTTCCTGCTGTGCAGCGACGGCCTGTACCAGGGGCTGACCAGCGACGCGCTGGGCAACGCCTTGAGCCTGGCTTCGCCGCAGGTGGCGCTGGAGCGTCTGTTCGACGGCGCCCTGCGCGGCTCGGCCCGGGACAACCTGACAGCCGTGGTGATCCGCCAATGAGTGATCTCAAATCCGGTCTGGATAACATCCTGATGAGCGAGGAAGAGGCCAGCAACCTGACCTATTTCGCCTTCGCCAAGGCCAATGAGGCGCCGCGTCCCGTGGCGCCCAAGGCCAAGGGCAAGGGTCGCAATCGCTTCAGGAACCGCTCCCGTTCCAAGGCCAAGGCCGTGGCGCCTGTGGGTGGGCTGCCGGATGTACTGGCCGGACGTTACCGCCTCGAGCGCCTGCTCGGGGCCGGTGGCATGGGCGCGGTCTACCGCGCGCGGGACCTGCTGCATGAGCAGTTCGGCGATCCCGACCCTTACATAGCGCTCAAAGTCATGAGCGAAGAATTCTCCGAGACGCCGGATGCCAGTGCCTTGCTCTACAGCGAGTTCGCCCTGACCCGACGCTTGCGCCACCCGAACGTCGTGCGCTTGCACAGCTTCGAGGTGGACACCCAGTGCCAGCGCGCTTTCATCACCATGGAGCTGATGCGCGGCCTGACCCTGGACAAATTGCTCTGCGAGCGGCCGTTGGGCCTGCCGTGGAAAGAGCTGCGCGATGTGGTGCGGCCACTGCTCGATGCCCTGGCGTACAGCCACGCTCGCGGTGTGCTGCACGGCGACCTGAAGCCGAGCAACGTGATGCTCTGCGAAGACGGCGTGCGGCTGTTCGACTTCGGCCTGAGCCAGGCCGAGGAGGGCGTGCTGCCCGGCCTGCCGCAGCTGAGTCGTAGCCGCTTCAACGCCTGGACGCCCGGCTATGCCGCCCCCGAATTGCTGGAGGGCGGGGCCTTGTCGGCCAGCGCCGATCTGTACGCGGTGGCCTGTGTGATCTTTGAGCTGGCCTGCGGCAAACACCCGTATCGCCGGTTGCCGTCGACCCAGGCCCGCGACGAACGCCTGGACCGCACGCTGCAGGCGCCCAAGAACCTTCCCAGACACTGTTGGCCAGCCCTGCGCGCGGCGCTGGCCTTCGACGCGGCGCAACGCAACATCTGCGCCCAAGCATTGCGCGACGCCATGCGCGCGGATTCGTCCTGGCTGCAACGCTGGTTCCATCGGCGTAACGGATGACCACCGAACAGGGAGCAAGATATGTTCAATCCTTCCAATGAAACCCACTTCAGCCTGACGGTCGACGACTTCCAGGGTGACTTGCAGGTGCTGTCTTTCGAAGGGATCGAAGGCATCAGCCAGCCGTTCCGTTTCGATCTGGAGCTGGTCAGCGAGAACCCCGACCTGGACCTGGAAACGCTGCTGCACAAGCAGGCTTTTCTAGCGTTTGATCCGCAAGGCAGTGGCATCCACGGCCAGATCTACCGCGTGGCCCAGGGCGATGCCGGCAAGCGCCTGACCCGCTACAAGGTGTCGCTGGTGCCGCAACTGGCCTACCTCGAACACCGCACCAACCAGCGCATCTACCAGCAAATGTCGGCGCCGAAGATCATCGCCCTGATCCTCGAAGAGCACGGCATCCAGGGCAACGCCTACCAGTTCCAGCTCGGCACCCCGTGCCCGGACCGCGACTACTGCGTGCAGTACGACGAAACCGACCTGCACTTCATCCAGCGCCTGTGCGAAGAGGAAGGCCTGCATTACCACTTCCAGCACAGCCCGCAAGGCCACCTGCTGGTGTTCGGCGACGACCAGACGGTGTTCCCCAAACTTGGCCAGCCCACCGCCTATATCCAGGGCAGCGGCATGGTCGCCGACGAGCCGGTGATCAAGGGCTTCAACCTGCGCCTGGAAACCCGCACCCGCCGCACCACCCGCCGTGACTACGACTTCGAGAAGCCGCGCCTGCAACTGGAAGCGGCCTATAAACCCGAGGCTGAAAGCGAAGAACCGGACCTGGAAGACTACGACTACCCGGGCCGTTTCACCGACCGTGCGCGCGGCAAGTTCCTCAGCCAGCGCGCCCTCGAACGCCACCGCGCCGACTACCAGCAGGCCGAAGGCTGGGGCGACCAGACACGCCTGGTCAGTGGCCACTTCCTGGAGCTGTCCGAGCACCCGCGCAGCGAGTGGAACGACCTGTGGCTGCTGACCCATATCGTCCACGAAGGCAAGCAGCCGCAGGTGCTGGAAGAGTCGGTGACCAGCGACACCACCGACAACAAGGATGACTTCCACCAGGGCTACCGCAACCGCTTTCTCGCCACGCCCTGGCAGGTGTTCTACCGTCCGGCCCTGAAGCATCCGAAACCGCGGGTGCTGGGTAGCCAGACCGCGGTGGTCACCGGCCCCAAGGGCGAAGAAATCCACTGCGACCAGTACGGCCGGGTCAAGGTGCAATTCCACTGGGACCGCGAAGGCAAAGCCGACGACAAGACCAGCTGCTGGCTGCGCGTGTCCTCCAGCTGGGCCGGCGACCGCTACGGCGCCATCGTCATCCCGCGCATCGGCATGGAAGTGCTGGTGACCTTCCTCGAAGGCGACCCCGACCAGCCGCTGATCACCGGCTGCCTGTACCACAAGGAACACCCGGTGCCTTACGCCCTGCCGGCGAACAAGACCCGCACGGTGTTCAAGTCCATGAGCTCGCCGGGCGGCGCCGGCTACAACGAACTGCGCATCGAAGACAAAAAAGGCGCCGAGCAGATCTTTATCCACGCCCAGCGCGACTGGGATGAAAACATCGAGCACGACCAGAAAATCCGCATCGGCCACGAACGCCACGACACGGTGGAAAAGAACACCTACACCGAACTCAAGGCCGAAGAACACCGCATCACCCACGCCGACCGCAAGACCGAAACCCGCGTCGACGACCACCTGACCGTGGGCGAGAACCAGCACATCAAACTCGGCACCGCGCAACTGACCAAAGCTGGCCAGGAAATCCACCTCAAGGCCGGCGCCAAGATGGTCATTGAGGCGGGCAGCGAACTGACGATCAAGGCCGGGGGAAGTTTTATCAAACTCGATGCCGGCGGCGTCACGGTGGTGGGGCCGGTGGTGAAGATCAATGCGGGGGGCTCGCCGGGGAGTGGCACCGGGATCGGCATCAAGCCGCCGACGTTGCCGGGGGCGGCGGATAAGGATAAGGCGGGGAGTTTGATGGATGAGGCGTTAGTGAATACGCCGCCGGAGAAGGTTAAGCCGACCTTCGATTACCCATTCTCACTATGAACGGCAGAACTAGCGTCAATATGGACAAGGATTCTTCAAGATGATTATTAGCCCTCCTTTTCTTCCGGCCCCTGTTGCTGGAGAAAGTGATGAAGCTTTCATTGAACGCGCCATGGTTGGTGGTGTGCCTGGTGATGGTGGTTTTCCGCTAAGTTTTGATCTCAACTGGCATGGCGGAATCCATCTAAGTTCTCCAAAAGAAAACGAGAGATTTTTACCTGTCAGAGCCATTGCTGATGGCAAGCTCGCCTATTTCAGGAATCCCGAGGCTGAGGTAGTAGATGCAGATCATCCACTGCGCTTCCGGCGCGGCTGGACCGATAATGGCTGCATAGTGTTGCGTCATGAGACCGAGATTGGAGAGGGGGCTCAATCGACGGTCGTTTTCTATTCAATCTACATGCATTTATCGAAGATCAACCTGACCCAGCCTCAAGTCGGTATGACCATCTACCGAAAAGACAACATTGGTGAAGCTGGCAGCATTTATGGTGATAACGGCCGCATTCATTTTGAAATTGTGGCGGATCAGAGTCAGATAGCTCATTTGGTGGGAAGGGCTAACCGCGACCTCGATTATCAGTCAAATAACGGCCGAACAGACAGTTGTTGGGGGGACATGTACTTCTTTGTTCCACCGGAAGTACTGCTATATGGGGCGGCCCCTAGTGATCGTCGTCAATCCCAGAATAATGCCCCCGTCGTCTATCGCTGCCCAGCCATGCCTACCAACGCACCAGTTCAAGAGGCTGGCAGCCCTTCCCCTTCCGCAAGTTCCCCCTCTACGGTGGATGGTTACGAATGGGCGGTAGCCTCACAGTTACAGCAGGGTATCTTTGTTCGTATGAACTATGAGAGGGGACAGTGCACTCTTACCTCTTTTTACGTGAGTGGCGTAGAAATAGGTGCGCAACCTGAAGAGGCTGATTACGAGTACAACCTCTACACCATCGCCAAACGACTTTATCCACAGTCTCCTAGCGCTGGTTATGAACTATTGCGTTTTGGTCGGGTACTCGGGACGGATACCATTCAACCTGCCGATGCTGCCCACTGGCGGCAGATCAAGTTTCCTGGTAAGGCAGGTGAACAGAGCAAAGCAGGTTGGGTCAATTTAAACGCCCTGACTGTGACTAAGTTTAGCGATGCTGATTTCCCTCAATGGCAAGGTTGGAGGCTGATCGATGACGATGCTGATACCGACAGCCATTGTCAGTCACCGTTTATCAGAAGCTTGCTGGAAATGGGTCAGGATACGGTGCAGTCAAGTAATAATGATGCGGTCAGTATTGCGAAATCACCTGGCTATGCGGCTCTTTCCCAAGAGGAAAAACAGCAATTATCCGAACGATACTCAAACGAGCATGAGTTGAGCATGTCGCGGCTGAGCTCGCCAGAGACACAAAGACAAATAAAACGGCTGGTTTGCAAGTTTCCAACTGAGTGGAAGTTGAGTGACTTTGATGTTCGCTATGATTGGTTGCTTAAAGTATCGGATGGTGGGCCAATGCCGCAGGATAAATACGACAAGTTAAAGGCTTATCAGAGTTCTTTGGCCTTCTGGGAACAGGCAAACCTGGTAGGTATTGATAGTAAGCATTGGCATTTTCATCCGGTCGAGTTTATTCGTGCGTTTAGGAAGTGTTCTTGGCTTAGTCTAGAAGAGTTTGCATATACACTGCCCAAATACCATTTTTATGAGGCGTCCGGTACTACTTGGGTCTGTCATACGGCAGGAGCGGCATCGGTATATCAAATATCGCATGCTACAGCGAAATCTAGATTCCAGTCTCACTATGTAAATATGAATAAAATCATACTCAAGTATGGGCTTGTGAGTGTTGCGCGGAAGTCACATTTCTTAGCTCAAACCATATTGGAGACAGATCGTTGGCGGACTATTTCTGAATATGGTTCTGGAAGTCCAAACCCTAATATTCCTATGGCACAATACTATGCGGCATTTTATGGTAGGGGCATAATGCAATTGACATGGGCTGGTAATTACGAAAAATATGGCGAATACAGATCCTCAGCGCTTCCGGCTACAGTAAATAGTCAATACACTGACTCTAGAATAACGGCGACGTCGAACCACTATTGGGCAGATCCAACGCAGAGAAATTCAAACAACCAAATTATCGGTGTTATAGGGGTCCCGAAGCGCTGGGCGCCGAGGTATGATCCAAATTTGATTAAATCTAACTCATATAATGCATGTGATAGCGGTGGTTTTTATTGGGTTTCCAAAGTCATAAATCGGAGTAATGATATAAATATTAATCGTGAGTGTGACAAGGTATTTGATGCCGCTAGAGTCGGAAGTATCTCAGTGCTAGTGAATGGCGGTGGAAATGGCTACCACGAAAGGCAGGCGTATGCACAGTATGTTTATAGATATTTGAGCGACTCTGTTGCGACCTCGATCACGGAGACTGTGACCACTCCACGTAGGCCAGTTACGATTAATTTTTCTATGAGTAAACCTCTATGAGAAGTATATTTTCGATCTTTTTTTTGTTTGTTTCGTATGCAGGCTTTTCTTGGGGTGGGGCGGATTTAAGAACCCCTGAAGTTACCCCGCTACCAGTTGCTATAGAACAAATAATTGCTAAAGAGAATGAGGTCGACGTAAAGGATGTTCATCAATTTCCAGAAGGTACATTCAAATGGGAGAGCGGGTATATAAGCGCTATTTCTTTTGAAGACTCAATAAAAAATTGTTCTGTTTATGTTTTTAATAACGAGTTGCTGTCGCTATTGTTTAGTGGCGCGCCTTGTGAGTTTTCTAGCGGCCCCCAAGTTGACTCTTCCAGAAAGACTTCGATGCCAGATATTTTATATAGAGTTAAGGTTTTTCTACCAAATCGCGGAGCGATGGTCGATGAGGTCTTAGCATTCTATTTTGATGGTGAGAGGAAGACTTACTGTGAAAGTAGTTTTCTCGGTGACTGGTATGAGGCAGGGAATAGAAATATTAAGCCTGATATCAGTGATGGCAAGTGCGAGTAACTAGTTTCTAATTTGGGGGTTATTGTTTTCATAGGTAAGTGGCGGCGTTTTTTACGCCGCCTATTTTCTATAGAGACTTTCAATCTTTTTGCTGAGGCTCGATAGAACTCAATATTGCATTCGTTAGATCATCCACTACAGCTTTACCCATTTTGCACAGGTAATAAGCAGGCCAAGCATAGCGCTCTCCCCGTTCTTCCATCGCCGTATCGAGCATGAGCTTTTTGGCGTAGTAGAACAGGTTGGAAGCATGTTCCAAGGCTTCTCGGGCTGGAATATCCGGATTAACCCGGAACAGGCTTTGTTCTTTTTCGCCGCAGTCGGCGAAGGTAACGATGCCGATGGTTTTGATAGAGATGGTCATTGCTCACCTCCTGCTGTTTGCAGAGGGTGGATCTTGGACTGATGGGTGATGTACATGGCAGTAACTCCGTTTACTGGGCTATGGCTGCCACTTCGTTACCAAGCGAATAGGTGGCAGCTGTACGCAGGTTGGTAAACCGGGGTAAACGAGCCCGGCAGACCCAAAGGTCTCCCGCGCACAGCTGCCATAACGAAAATGCAGGCGCAAAAAAAGCGCCAGCATTCGTTATGGAGGGCGCTTACGCGCCGTTTACTCGTCGGGTTACCAAGCCCGGTCGCTGATTTTGCAGCGACGGCGGAAGGATAGCGGGGAGGCTGGGCAGCTGCAACGACAGGATTACCGCATTTTATGACGATGTGTTTTCGGCGTGTTCAGTGGGCTTGGGCGACAGTTTCAGGCAGATCTTTGTGAGTCGCGCATCAAATTAGGAATCATCCTGCCGATGCTCGGTGTTTTCCTACAATCGTTATGCGTTCTACTTGATAACGTCAGTACTCTGAGGACCACCTTTTCATAGCGCCACCGATGTCATGGATGATCACCAAGCAGGGAGCAAGCTATGTTCAATCCTTCCAATGAAACCCACTTCAGCCTGACGGTCGACGACTTCCAGGGTGACTTGCAGGTGCTGTCTTTCGAAGGGATCGAAGGCATCAGCCAGCCGTTCCGTTTCGATCTGGAACTGGTCAGCGAGAACCCCGACCTGGACCTGGAGACGCTGCTGCACAAGCAGGCTTTTCTAGCGTTTGATCCGCAAGGTAGCGGCATCCACGGGCAGATCTACCGCGTGGCCCAGGGCGATGCCGGCAAGCGCCTGACCCGCTACAAGGTGTCGCTGGTACCGCAACTGGCCTACCTCGAGCACCGCACCAACCAGCGCATTTACCAGCAGCTGTCGGCGCCGAAGATCATCGCCCTGATCCTCGAAGAGCACGGCATCCAGGGCAACGCCTACCGGTTCCAGCTCGGCACGCCGTGCCCGGACCGCGACTACTGCGTGCAGTACGACGAAACCGACTTGCACTTCATCCAGCGCCTGTGCGAAGAGGAAGGCCTGCATTACCACTTCCAGCACAGCCCGCAAGGCCACCTGCTGGTGTTCGGCGACGACCAGACGGTGTTCCCCAAGCTCGGCCAGCCCACTGCCTATATCCAGGGCAGCGGCATGGTCGCCGACGAGCCGGTGATCAAGGGTTTCAACCTGCGCCTGGAAACCCGCACCCGCCGCACCACCCGCCGTGACTACGACTTCGAGAAGCCGCGCCTGCAACTGGAAGCGGCCTATAAACCCGAGGCTGAAAGCGCAGAGCCGGACCTGGAAGACTACGACTACCCGGGGCGTTTCACCGACCGTGCGCGCGGTAAGTTCCTCAGCCAGCGCGCCCTCGAACGCCACCGCGCCGACTACCAGCAGGCCGAAGGCTGGGGCGACCAGACACGGCTGGTCAGCGGCCACTTCCTGGAACTGTCCGAGCACCCGCGTAGCGAGTGGAACGACCTCTGGCTGCTGACCCATATCGTCCACGAAGGCAAGCAGCCGCAGGTGCTGGAAGAGTCGGTGACCAGCGACACCACCGACAACAAGGACGACTTCCACCAGGGCTATCGCAACCGCTTCCTCGCCACGCCCTGGCAGGTGTTCTACCGTCCGGCCCTGAACCACCCGAAACCGCGCGTGTTGGGCAGCCAGACCGCAGTAGTCACCGGACCCAAGGGCGAAGAAATCCACTGCGACCAGTACGGCCGCGTGAAGGTGCAGTTCCACTGGGACCGCGAAGGCAAGGCCGACGACAAGACCAGCTGTTGGCTGCGCGTGTCCTCCAGCTGGGCCGGCGACCGCTATGGTGCCATCGTCATCCCGCGCATCGGCATGGAAGTGCTGGTGACCTTCCTCGAGGGCGACCCCGACCAGCCGCTGATCACCGGCTGCCTGTACCACAAGGAACACCCGGTGCCCTACGCCTTGCCGGCGAACAAGACCCGCACGGTGTTCAAGTCTATGAGCTCACCGGGCGGCGCCGGCTACAACGAACTGCGCATCGAAGACAAAAAAGGCGCCGAACAGATCTTCATCCACGCCCAGCGCGACTGGGACGAAAACATCGAGCACGACCAGAAAATCCGTATCGGCCACGAACGCCACGACACGGTGGTGAAGAACACCTACACCGAACTCAAGGCTGAAGAACACCGCATCACCCACGCCGACCGCAAGACCGAAACCCGCGTCGACGACCACCTGACCGTGGGCGAAAACCAGCACATCAAACTCGGCACCGCGCAACTGACCAAAGCCGGCCAGGAAATCCACCTCAAGGCCGGCGCCAAGATGGTCATCGAAGCCGGCAGCGAACTGACGATCAAGGCCGGAGGCAGCTTTATCAAGCTGGATGCCGGCGGCGTCACGGTGGTGGGGCCGGTGGTGAAGATCAATGCGGGGGGCTCGGCGGGGAGTGGCACCGGGATCGGCATTCTGATGCCGGGCCTGCCGGGGGCGGCCGATGCGGACAAGGCTGGCAGCCTGATGGAGGAGGCATTGGCCAACCCGGCGAAAGAAACCGTGCCGGGTCAGCTGTGCATTCGTATTTCCCCGTTGCCCAACATGCCGGGGTATCCGGATGAGCCCTATCAGCTCTACGCCGATGGCGCACTTATCGACAAAGGCTTCAGCGACGAGAAGGGCAATGTGCTTTTCCAGCATATTCCCGGTACCCGCAACTATTCGGTGGAAACGGTGAACGGACACCGTTTCAACCTGGACATGAGCGAAACCTCGACCGAACAGACGCGCCAACGCAGTGAACGCCTGGGGCGTGAGGGATACCGCGACTTCCCGGGCGCGGCTGCCTCTCTGGAGGCGTTGAGCAGCAGTGAGGCGTTCCGCCAATTGTGGGCGGATCAAAGCGAGCAGAAAGAGTAAAGGAAGCACTCCATGACATACCTCGATCAGAAACTGTCGATCTCGCTTGAAGAAAGCGCCGCAACCCTGACTTCGGATTGGTTCGCCCACAAGAACAATCCGCTAAGCCCGCCACGTCCGGCAGGCAACGTAGTGACGCCGCTGGTGTGTGGCGAGGAGGCCTTTGAAAAGGTCTATGACTGCATCCTGAACGCTACGAAAAGCATCGATCTCATCAGTTGGGGCTTCGACCCGGGGATGCGTCTCAACCGAGCCTCGACCGACAGCCTCAGCTTGGGGGACTTGCTCAAACTGAAGGCCCGCGATGGCGTTGAGGTACGGGTACTGATCTGGAACAACCGGCTGGCCCAGCTCGGTGAAAACTCGGTGATCGGTGAGGGCTGGAGCGGCAGGGGCGGAACATCGATGGGCTCCGGACTCACCAAGGGCCAGCCGGCTGACACCAGTGGCCTGGATAAAAAACGGGAAAAGCTCCTGGAAAAACAGCAGCAGGAGCAGGCACGCCTGGAAAAACTTCCGGCAAACGACGAGGCCGGCCGGCGAGCCACGCGTGACCGTCTGATCGACATCCAGCAAAGCCTGGATGCCCTGGACAGCGGTTACACCAAGGGCCGTGATTCGGGAGGGACGGTCCAGGACCCGAACGAACAGGTCAAGACCCGCGATTGGTATCGCTGGGTCCACAGCGGCGAAGCCCGCAATATCGAGTTTCGTACGCGGGATTTCGAGTTCATAGGGCAGTTGACCTACGACGATCAGAATGGCCTGCGCATGCACTGGGGGCGCCTTGCCATCCTGTGGCGACTGCTCAAGGGCGAGTCTCACGATGTGCCCTTCATGCAGATGCTGCTCCTGAGCCTGTTTCCCAGTCATCACCAGAAAACCCTGGTGGTCGACTACATGGACCCGCAAAAGGCGAAAGGTTTCGTGATGGGCCACAACCTGCAGCGCAACTACTGGGACACCACCGCCCACGCCTACGACGATGCAGCCGGCAAGCGCGACCTGGGCTTCGGCCCCTGGCAGGACCTTTCCTTATTCGTACGTGGCCCGGTGCTGTTCGATCTCAATCACAACTTCTGCAATGCCTGGGACAAGAGCAGCAGTTGGATACGCCGGGTCTTCAAGGGCACCCTGAATCACGAGCGCTCGTCGGTCAAACCGCTGAGCCTGATTTGTGATGGTGGAGAGCCCGCGCAGATTTGCCGGACCCAACCGGAAGAAGGCCCGGAAAAAACCATTCTCGAGGTATATGAAAAGGCCTTGGGCAATGTGCATCAGTACGCCTATATCGAGAACCAGTACTTCCGCTACAAACCGTTGGCCGAACGCCTGAAGAAAGTTGCCGCCGACTACGTCGCAGCCGGCAAACAACAGGACTTGCACCTGTTCGTGGTCACCAACAACCCGGAGAGCGGGCATTTCTCCAGTTCCACCTACGAGATGCTCGACACCCTTGGTCAGGGTGAACTGATGCCCCTGGCCCACCGCGACCTGCTCTACGATCAACGCCAGCTTGCCTACCGCCAGCGCGAACTGAAGGCCCGTGACGAGTCGCCGACACGCGATCAGGAACTGGCCAAGGTGCAGACGCAAATGCATGAGCAGGGCATCGACCCGAGTCGCGCCGATGAACTCCTGGCCATGGACCCCAACAAACACTACAACCAGGCCGCGGCTCGCGAACTGGAGCCGGAACTGCTGCCGCCCAAGGGGTTGAAAATCATTGTCGCGACCCTGGTCAGTTGCAAGGACGGCGGCGAAACTGCGACTGCCAAGACGCGCGAGCAACGCCAGACCGAACGCGATATCACCGAACACCTCGGCCCGGAACAAGGCATGGCGCAGTACAAGTCCATCTATGTACACAGCAAGCTGCTGCTGGTGGACGACCTGTTCTTCACCCTAGGCTCCGCCAACATCAACGAACGCAGTCTGAACTCCGACTCCGAACTGAATATCGCCATGCCAAGCCCGCAAACCACCCGGACCTGGCGGGAGCGGTTGTGGGGGATGCATTCGGGGATGGGTATTAGTAAGAAGACCCCTTTTTTAATCGATAATATTCAGGATGACTTTGAAACCTGGGAACAGGTGGTAAATAAGAACTGGAAAAACCAGAAGGAAAATTTACCACTTAAAGGAAATTTAGTTAGGTTCTGGGACTTGGTGACGCCTTATGCGACAGCTGTTGATTAATTTAATAATTATATTTTTTACCTTTCTTTTTGGGGGCGTTGCCATGGCTTATGATTTCAAATGTGCTCATGAAAAAGACACTGCTCCACCTCTGGATCAACAGGCAGATCAGTGGTTTAAACAGGCTCGTTCTATAAGTAAAGAACGTTTGCCTGATTGGCCTAAAGTAGCGCAGCTCTATCAACAGGCTGTCGAAAAGAACCATTGGAAAGCCATGCATAATCTTGCTGAATTGTATCTGCGTGGGGATGGTGTACCCAAAGATACAAATAAAGCTATTGATTTATACCTGGATATGGTCAAGCTTGAAGTTCCGCTAGGTTATTACGATATGAGTGTAATGACTCAGAGAGGTGTTGGAGTTGTGCGGTCTGAGAAAGACGCAATGATGTATTTGCTAAAAGCGGGGGATATAGGTAGTCCATTAGCTCAGGTTAGACTGGGAAATATTTATATCTATGATCTAAAAAAGAGAGATCTAGGTGTTTCTTATTTACGCTGCGCTGCGCATCAAAACGATGCAAGCGCAAATTACGAATTGGCTGAGTATTATGAAATTGTAGATAAAAACTATCCTGTGGCAATGCACTATTATCAACAAGCGGCTGCTTTAGGTGAGCGTAAAGGAGCTATGGCAATAGAGCGAGTGTTTAAAGATGGAGAGTTCTCCTATCAGAAAGATAAAAAGACAGAAGATGCCTATTACAAAATATCCAGAGAACTCGCCAAGAATCCAGATTTACGGTTCCCAAATCTAGCCAAAGACTACCCACTACCACCGAATCCTATACAGGGCTATCACGCAGACAAAGACATCAACTGGAAGCCGACCGGACGTGATGACGACTATTAAAGCGCTGTTGGCTGTTGTGCTATTGGGCAGCAGTGGTTTTTCCATGGCATACGATTTCAAGTGTGTTCATGAAAAAGACACTGCTCCGCCTCTGGACCAGCAAGCAGACCAATGGTTCAAGCAAGCTCGGGTACTTAGTAAAGAGCGTCCAGCCGACTGGAGCAAAGTGGCCAGCCTGTATCAGCAGGCTGTAGAAAAGAACCATTGGAAAGCGATGCACAACCTTGCAGAGCTATATTTACGCGGTGATGGGGTAGTCAAGGATACGAATAAAGCTATTGATCTGTATCTGGAAATGGTCAAGCTACAGGTGCCGCTGGGTTATTACGATATGAGTGTAATGACCAAAAGAGGCGTCGGTGTGGTGCAGTCTGATAGGCAATCAGTAATATATTTACTCAAGGCGGGAGATGTAGGTAGCCCGATAGCTCAAGTCAGGCTGGGAAATATCTATATTTATGAGGCCAAGAAAAGAGACCTAGGGGTTTCCTATCTACGCTGTGCTGCAGATCAGAATGATGCAAGCGCGAACTACGAACTGGCAGCATACTACAAGATAGTTGATAGAAATTATCCTGTTGCCATGCATTATTATCAAAGCGCCGCGGCTTTAGGTTTGGAAAAAGGCTCTTTATTAATTGAGAATACTTTCAGGGATGGTGACTTTGGTTATGTGAAAAATGAAAAAATAGCAAGTGCTTACAGTGATATCTCTAGTCGGCTATATAAAGATCCTGATCTCCGACTTCCTAATTTGGCCAAAGACTACCCACTTCCACCGCATCCTATTCAAGGCTATCACGCCGACAAAGACATCAACTGGAAACCAACCGGACGCGATGACGATTATTAAGAGAAACCCCACAACGAGAAGTATCCCGAAAAAATAGCTTCAACGAGCCTATGCGAAGCATCAAAACGCGACCTATGGGCTGTCCCGATCAAGGAGCCGCATAATGCATAAGATATTCACGGTACTGGCGATTTTGCTGCTTGCCATCTCGATACTCAGCGCTTTGCTCGGGTTGGCTGGCATTGCTGGCGGGGCAAGCGGCAGTGGGGGCATTTCCGACTCCGTCGACGTTGCGTTCCTGGTTGCCAAAGTGCTGCTCGCCTTGAGCCTGTTGTCTGGAGTGCTGGCTATTGCCTGGCCCAGGAGTGGATGAGGCTGGAGCAGGTTTCAGGATTCACAGGATTATGAGCAGGTCTCTTCGTGACGACTTATAAAGGCTGCTCGCAAACGAGCGTGACTTGGCAGTCATAATCACCAATAACGCGTTCATCTTCCCTTAACGCTGCATAACTGTGGCGTTCCCTTCCGAAGCCGCTACACTGCGCCAGCCGTTCATTTTTTCTTTGGGGCTTTGCGCATGAAATTTCGTTTTCTGCTGTGGATGATGGGGCTGTTGATGGGCAAGGCCAGCCGGACCAATCCTGCGTTCCAGCAGCAGTTGGGTGACAAGGAACTGGTGTTTCAGCTGCAGACGCTGGATGGCAAGGTGGCGCGGCATTTCCGGGTGAAGGACCAGCGGATTACCAGTAAGTCCGGTGTGTATCCCGAGCCGGCGTTCGCCATTGCCTTTAAAGACGCGGCCTATGGTTTTGCCACGATGCAGGCGAAGAACAAGCAATTGGCCTTTATGACCGGGATTCAGGACAAGTCGATCCAGATCAAGGGCAACCCGGCGCTGGTGATCTGGTTCCAGGGGCTGACCAAGTACTTGAAGCCGAAGAAGGCCAAGCCGAAGGCTTGAGGGCGGGCTGTATACCAGCCGGAAGATGATCGCGGGCAAGCCTCGCTCCTACAGGAGCGGGGCTTTTTTCTGGGTGTCAGTGCTGGCTGAACTGCGAGGCCAGTTCGCGCAGCAGCACTTCGGCTTCCAGGACCTTGCTGACCACGTCTTCGGCTTTGTCGCGGGACAGGCCGAGGCGTTCGAGCAGGGCGTCAGGAATGTCTTCGACGGGGCCGGAGCCGATGCCGCGGCTGCGCAGCAGGCGCACGGCCAGGCACACCAGGTTCGGGTATTCGGCGTAGGCGCCGTCATAGCTCGGGTCGTGCTGGAAGCGTAGGGCGGTGGACAACTCGTCCGGCATATCCCAGTAGCGCATCAGCCAGGCGCCGATCTGCTCGCGGCTGATGCCCAGCAGGTGCTGTTCCACGTAGCTGTGGCACAGGTGCGGGTTGACCTCCAGGTGGCGGCAGATCAGCGAGAAGTGCGGCGGGAAGACGTGGGCCAGCAGCAGGTAGCCGAAGTTGTGCAGCAGGCCGGCGAGGTAGGTCAGGCCGGATTCCGGGCGCTGGGCGCGCGGCATGGCGCGTGTCAGGCCTTCGATGACGGCGGCGGTGTAGATCGACTGCTGCCAGTACGGCGTGCTGTGTTGCGGGTGGTCCTTGGGCAGGCTCAGGGTCTTGCCCAGGGCCAGGCCCAGCGCCAGGTTGATCACCAGGTCGAAGCCCAGCACGCGGACGATGGCGTCTTCCACCGAGCGGATCTTGCCCGGCGAGGCGTAATAGGGCGAAGCCGCCCAGCTCACTACTTGCGCGGCCAGGGCCGGGTCGGTTTCCACCACGCCGGTGATGTCGTCGATGGTGGCGTTGGGGTCGACCCGCAGCTTGATGATCTTCTGCGCGGTTTCGGCGAGCGGCGGAATCTCGATGGTCGCTTCCAGGCGTTGCTGGATGCGCCGGGCGGTGAAGGCCTGCATCGCCTGGGTGATTTCCTCGCGGTCGTCGTCCGGGCGGTCGAGGTTCGGGCGGATGCTGCTCAAGGCTTCGCCGAAGTTGCCGGCGCTGGCCTTGCTTAGCATGCTCTTGAAAGCGTCGCTGGTGATTTCCAGCAGCAGGCCCGGTTCGCCGGAGTTGATCAGCAGGAGCGGCTCGCGCAGCAGGCTTTCGTCATACAGGCAGGGCGAGCTGGTGAGCGCCGGCAGGCCGGGCAGCAGGCTCAGGTTGTGTTTGCCGAGCATGCGCTCCAGGCGTTCCGTGGAGACGGCGGTCAGGCGGCGGCCGGTCAGTTCGGCGAGGCGATTGAGGTCCAGCAGCTGGCTCTGCGGGAACAGCACCATCAGCGCGCCGACGGCGTCGTCCAGCAGGACCGCCTGTACCTTGCGCGCGGCTGGCAGGCCCGGGTGGTCGAGGACTTCCGTGAAGCCGATGTTCAGTTTGCCGAGCAGCAGCCGGATTACAGACGGAGCGTGCGGGGCTGCGGTGGCGAGGGCAACTTCTGTCATGGTCTGTATCCGTTTTCAAACAATTTCAGGAGTATAACCAGCTTGATCGGGGCATTCGCCCCTTAACTGAGACGCTGCTCACACTTGGCCGTATTGCTGCCCGTGGCGCAGCCAGCGTTCCAGCAGCGGGCTGACATGGTGCGGCCAGCGCTCCAGCAAGGCCTGGGCGGCATCGCGCACGGCCGGCAGCAGGTCGGCGTCACGCATCAGATCGGCGACCTTGAATTGCAGCAGGCCGGTCTGGCGGGTGCCGAGCATCTCGCCGGGGCCGCGCAGTTCCAGGTCCTTTTCGGCGATGACAAAACCGTCGTTGGTTTCGCGCATGATGCCCAGGCGCTGGCGGCCGATCTGCGACAAGGGAGGATGGTAGAGCATGACGCAATGGCTGGCGGCGCTGCCCCGACCAACGCGACCGCGCAGTTGATGCAGCTGGGCCAGGCCCAGGCGCTCGGGGTTCTCGATGATCATCAGGCTGGCGTTGGGCACATCGACGCCGACTTCGATCACGGTGGTGGCCACCAGCAGCTGCAACTCTCCGGCCTTGAACTGGCCCATGACCTCGGCCTTTTCCGCCGGCTTCATGCGCCCGTGGATCAGGCCGACCCGCAGTTCGCCCAGGGCGCTGCTCAGGTCTTCGTAAGTGGTTTCCGCGGCCTGGCAGGTCAGCTCTTCGGATTCCTCGATCAGCGTGCACACCCAATAGGCCTGGCGCCCTTCGGCGCAGGCGGCGCGCACCCGTTCGATGACTTCGATGCGCCGCGAGTCGGTCACCAGCACGGTGTTCACCGGCGTGCGGCCTGGGGGGAGCTCGTCGAGGATCGAGGTGTCCAGGTCGGCGTAGGCGCTCATGGCCAGGGTCCGTGGAATCGGCGTGGCGGTCATGATCAACTGGTGCGGGCACAGGCGCCCACCCACGCCTTTCTGGCGCAGGGCCAGACGCTGCTGCACGCCGAAGCGGTGTTGTTCGTCGATGATCACCAGCGCCAGGTTCTTGAACTGCACTTCGTCCTGGAACAGCGCGTGGGTGCCGACCACCATCGGCGCGCCGGCGGCGATCTGCTCCAGGGCCGCTGTGCGGTTCTTGCCCTTGAGCTTGCCGGCCAGCCAGGCGACTTCCAGCCCCAGCGGTTCGAGCCAGCGCTTGAAGGTGATGAAATGCTGCTCGGCGAGGATCTCGGTCGGCGCCATCAGCGCCACCTGATAACCGGCCTCCAGTGCCTGCAGGGCGGCGAGGGCGGCGACCACGGTCTTGCCGGCCCCCACGTCGCCCTGGATCAACCGCAGCATCGGCTCGGGCTGGCTGAGGTCGTAGGCGATCTCGTTGCCGACCCGCTGTTGCGCGCCGGTGGGCGGAAAGCCGAGGTTCTTCAGGTACTGCGCCGGCAGCCGGGTGGCCTTGGGCAGCGCCGGGGCGAGTTGCGAGCGCAGGCTTTCGCGCAGGCGCTGCTGGGACAGCTGATGGGTCAGCAGCTCCTCGAACGCCAGGCGGTGCTGTGCCCAATGGTGACCCAGGGCCAGCTCGTCGACATCGGCGTCGGCCGGCGGGTGGTGCAGGTAACGAATCGCATCGTCCAGCGGCGCCAGCTGGTAATCCCGCGCCAGCTCTTGCGGCAGCCAGTCCGGCAGGCTGCGCGGGCCGAGCAGGGCCAGGCTCTGCTGGCACAGCATGCGCAGGCGCTGCTGGGTCAGGCCTTCGGTGAGCGGGTAGATAGGGGTCAGGGTCTGGTCCACGGGCGGCGGTTCATCGCCGCTGATGGCGCGGTATTCCGGGTGGTAGATTTCCAGCCCCGAGGCGCCGGGACGGGCTTCGCCATAACAGCGCACGCGGGTGCCGCGCTTGAGGCCTTCCTTCTGCGCGTTGCTGAAATGGTAGAAGCGCAGGCTGAGCCCGCCGGTGCCATCCTGCAGGCGCACCAGCAGGCTGCGGCGCTTGCCCATGACCACGTCGGCGCCGCTGACGGTGCCTTCGATCACCGCGTCCTGCCCGGGGCGCAGCGCGCCGATTGGCACTACGCGGGTGCGGTCCTGATAACGCAGGGGCAGGTGGAACAGCACGTCCTGCAGGTTTTCCAGGCCGACCTTGGCCAGCTTTTCGGCCATGGCTTCGCCGACGCCCTTGAGTGCCGTGACCGGCACGTTCGACAGCTCAGTCATCGCGACGGTTTAACTCGCGGCAGGCGGCTTGGCCACCGAACACAGGCGGATCGAGTCGGCGAGGATCTCGATGGCTTTCGGCCGCGGGAAGCTGGCGCGCCAGGCGATCGCCACGGTGCGGAACGGCACGGGCGCGCTCAGCGGCCGTACTTCGATCACGCCCGGAGCGTAGTGATGGCTGTCCACCGCCGAGAGCGGCAGGATCGAGACGCCAAGGCCGGAAGCGACCATGTGGCGAATGGTTTCCAGGGAGCTGGATTCCACCGTGGTGTGCTTGGCGCCGTCGTTGCCTTTGGCCAGGGTCGGGCAAGCCTCGAGTACTTGGTCGCGGAAACAGTGGCCTTCGCCCAGCAGCAACAGGCTCTTGTCGTTGAGCAGGTTGGCGTCGATGCTCTCTTTCTGGGTCCAGGGGTGGGTGCTTGGCATCAGCACGTAGAAGGGTTCGTCGTACAGCGGCAGGGTCAGCACATCGGCTTCGTTGAACGGCAGGGCGATGATGATCGCGTCCAGTTCGCCGTTGCGCAGCTTGTCGCGCAGTACGTGGGTGAAGTTCTCTTCGATGTACAACGGCATCTGCGGGGCGACCCGGTGCAGTTGCGGAATCAGGTGCGGGAACAGGTAGGGGCCGACGGTGTAGATCGCGCCGACTTTCAGCGGGGCGGTCAGCTGGTTCTTGCCGGCCTGGGCCAGCTCGCGAATGCCCTGGGCCTGTTCGAGGACCTTTTGCGCCTGGGCGACAATGCCTTCGCCGACCGGCGTCAGACGTACCGCACTCTTGCTGCGCTCGAAAATCAGCACACCGAGTTCGTCTTCAAGCTTCTTCACGCCCACCGACAGGGTCGGCTGGCTGACATGGCAACGCTCGGCCGCGTGGCCGAAGTGCTGCTCTTGGGCGAGGGTAACGATGTAGCGTAATTCAGTAAGAGTCATAGCGGACGTCCATGAGGTTGCGGGCCAAGCATACCGGCTGCAATCGATAGACGCACGTTATCAGACTCAATGCTCGCTGTGACACCGGGCAATGCATGCGGGTCATGCCTGGAAAAGCAAAAAGGCACCTTTGGGGTGCCTTTCTGCTGGGGATCGCCTGTGCGTCATGCTCAGCGGCGACGTTTCTCCAGGGAGTAAACGAAGGGCGCGACGATCTCGATCGAGCCGTTGTTGAGCATGTCCGCCGGCGGCTTGGGCAGCGGTTGGGCGCGGCGGATCATTTCCAGGGTGGCCCGGTCCAGATCGGCGTTGCCCGAGCGTCCCACCAGCTCATAGGACAGCACGTTGCCTTGAGCGTCGACCACGAAGCGCAGCCGGTTCAGGCCCTCCTTGCCGCGTGCCTGAGCACCCGGCGGGTACTTCTTGTACTTGGCCAGGTGTGCCAGCAGCGTGCCTTGCCAGCTTTCCTTGGCGGCGATCTGGGCCGGAGAGGGGCCCGGAGCAGGGGCCGAGGACGGTGCCGCGGTGGGCGTCGGCGGAGCGTCGCTGGGCTTCTCTTCGCTGGGCTTTTCCTTAGGCGGTTCCGGCTTTTTCTCCACCGGCTTGGGCGGTTGTGGCTTGGGCTTGGGTTTGACCGGCTTGGGCACGGAAATCGTCGGCTTCGGTGCTTCCGCGAGTTTGGGCAGCGGCAGCTCTTCGACCGGAGCCGGTGGCTGCGGTGGCGTCACGACCTTGGGCGGTGCGGGAGGAGGCGGTGCCGGAAGCGGCGCCAACTCGACCATCATCGCCTTGGGTGGCAGCTCCACCGGTGTGGGAGAGCTCCAGTTGAGCGCGAGCAGGATCGCGACCGCATGGACCCCCAGTACGATGGCGAGGCTACCGCTGTAACGCGTCAGTTTTTGGCGCGTCGTGATCATTTCTTGGTAGCCGTCTCAAGTCCGACCAGGCCGACCTTCAGGTATCCGGCGGCCCGCAGGGCATCCATCACGCTCATCAGGTCGCCGTAATCCACGCCTTTGTCGGCCTGGAAGAAGATCGTCGTGTCTTTTTTACCCTGGGTCTTGGCGTCGAGGGTGGCGCCGAGGGCTTCGGCCTTCACTTCGTCGTCGCCGAGGTACAGGCGTTGGTCGGCCTTGACGCTGAGAAACACCGGTTTCTCGGGGCGTGGCGCCGGTTTGGCCGTCGAGGCCGGGAGGTCGACCTTGATGTCCACGGTAGCCAGCGGCGCCGCGACCATGAAGATGATCAGCAGCACCAGCATCACGTCGATGAACGGCGTGACGTTGATTTCGTGGTTTTCGGCGAGATCGTCTTCTGCGCCTTCTTTCAAATGCAGGCCCATGGCGGATTACCCTACTTTGGCCACATGAGGTTGCGCGGAGCGCTCGGCGGTCGGCAGGTGATCGAGATCACGGCTGACCAGCAGCAGGACTTCCGCCGAAGCGTCGGAGACCTGGGCCTTGTAGCCGGCGATGGAGCGGGCGAAGACGTTGTAGATGACTACAGCCGGAATGGCCGCGACCAGACCCAGGGCGGTGGCCAGCAGCGCCTCGGCGATGCCGGGGGCGACGACGGCGAGGTTGGTGGTCTGGGTTTTGGCGATGCCGATGAAGCTGTTCATGATGCCCCACACGGTACCGAACAGGCCGACGAAGGGCGCGGTGGAACCGATGGTGGCGAGCACGCCGGTGCCGCTGCTCATGTTGCGGCCGCAGGCGGCTACCAGGCGCTCGAGGCGGAAGCTGACGCGTTCCTTGATGCCTTCTTTCTCACGGCTGTTGGCCGACAGGCGCATTTCTTCCAGGGCGTCGTGGACCAGCAGATTGGCCAGGGTGCCTTCTTTGGCGGCGGTGACGCTGGCTTCCTTGAGGGTGGTGGCCTTTTTCAGGGCGAGGATTTCACCGCGCAGGCGACGCTTGGCGCCCATCAGCTCGAAGCCTTTGGCGATCCAGATGGTCCAGGTGATGATCGAGGCGATGGCCAGGCCGATCATCACCAGCTTCACGATGATGTCGGCGTTCTGGTACATGCCCCAAGGAGACAGGTCGTGCGCCATGCCCAGGCTGTTGTCCGCTTCGAGGACTTCAGGTGCGTCTTCGGCCGGCTCGCCTTCGGCAGGTGCCGGCGCTGCGGCGACCGGGGTGGCTACCGGTGCGGCGGCATCGGCCGGCGCGTGGGCTGCCGCAGGTGTCGAGGCGCCGGTTGGGGCCTGCTCATCGGCGAAGGCCGCGGTCGGCGCCAGCAGCAAGCTGAACAGCAAGGCTGCGGCCGCGCTCATGGTGCGCAGCGGGCTTGGGCGTTGGGTTGGCGAAGCGGAGAATGGATTGCGTGTCATGCTGGCCGGACCTGAGAGGGAAAAGGGTAAGTGTCCTTCTAGGCCTCGCAGGGCCGAGAACAAATGGGCCGTCATTATTGCAACTAATTCTTGTTAACAGAAGTAATAGAGTATCTTTTTTTCTTTGATTGCTAGCCGCTCGTCCATTGCCGACGCTAGTCTGTGCCTTTCTGATAGGAGTTTTCCGATGTCCGCCCCTTCTGTTCTGATCGCTGGCTGTGGTGATGTCGGCAGCCGTCTGGCGAAGCAACTGCTGGCTGAAAACTGGCAGGTCTACGGCCTGCGGCGCACGGTTTCGCAATTGCCGGAAGGGGTGATCGGCGTGGCGGGCGATCTTTTCAGCGAGCAGTGCCCGGCAGCCTGGCCCACCACTCCGCTGGATTACCTGGTGTACAGCGCGGCTGCTACCGAGCATGACGAGGCGGGCTACCGCGCGGCCTATGTCGAGGGGCTGACCCATGTGCTGGGCTGGCTCAAGCAGAACGGGCAGTCGCCGAAGCGCCTGCTGTTCGTTTCCAGCAGCAGCGTCTATGGGCAGAAAGACGGCGAGTGGATCGACGAGGCTTCGCCGGCGCAGGCTGACAGCTATTCCGGCCGGCTGATGCTCGAGGCCGAGCAAGTGGCGTTGCAGAGCGGCATTCCAGCCAGCCTGGTGCGCCTGACCGGGATCTACGGCCCGGGGCGGGAGTGGCTGTTGAACCAAGTGTGCCAGGGCTATCGCGTGGCCATCGATCCGCCGCTGTATGGCAACCGCATCCATGCCGACGACGCCGCAGGGTTGCTGGCCTTCCTGCTGCAGGCCGATCGACGTGGCGTGCCGCTTGAGGACTGCTACATCGGGGTCGATGACGCGCCGGTACCTTTGGCGGAGGTGGTGGGCTGGCTACGTGAGTACCTGGGCGTGACTGAGTGGGCGGACAACTCGAGTGTGCGGCGCTCCGGTAGCAAGCGCTGCAGCAATGCCCGCGCCAGGGCCCTGGGCTGGGAGCCGCGTTATCCGAGTTTTCGTGAGGGGTATGCGGAGATTATCGAGGGGCAGGGCTGAGTTGCAGATAGATAAAGAAAAAGGAGCCTTTGGGCTCCTTTTTGCTGGATCACTGTTTTTCCAGTAGCCACTGGCGCGTACCCGGGGTGAGGGAAGGTACCTCGTCCGCCTGGGCGGCGTTGATGGGCTGGAAGATCTCTAGTTGCTTGCCGTTGCGCGCGAAGATCCACGGGTTGCCCTGGCCGTTGAGTTGCAGCCAGAGGTTGTCGTAGCCGCCGCTCATCGACGCGCAGTCGCCGGCGAGGCAGAGTGCGTAGCGATCGGCGCCCGGCAGGCCCATGACCTGGCCGTTGGACTGGAACAGTACGGTGCCGCCTTGGCCCGGGCCATTGACGATTTTCCATTCGCCGCCCAGGTAGGCCGAGTACAGCGCGCGCTCGAAGTTGGCGCCCAGTGGCGCACCTTCCGGGGCTGGGTCCTTGGGACGATCGAAGACCTGTTCCGGCTCGTTGTCGTTGGCTTCTTGCAGCAATTGGTTGCCGTCGCGTTTCAATTCGCTGGCGGAGCTGCCGTAGAAATCGATTTTCCAGGAGCCGGACTCTTCAGCCAGCACCTTGCCTTCGACGTTTTCGAAGCCGTTGGTGTAGCGCGCCTGGCTGGCCTTGGTGTTGACGTCCCATTCCAGGTTCGGGCCATAGCCTTGCAGGGCTTCGCGCAGCGGTCCGCCTTTGGCGGCGGCGTCGATGGCGACCTGATTGATCCAGGTGCCACTGATGTCACGGTCGGCGGGATCGCTGGCACAGCCGCCAAGGAACAGGGCGCACAACGAGAGGGCTAGCGCTTTGCGCATGAGGAAATCCTTTCAGAACGAAGACGGCGCGGCCTGGGTAGCCGCGCCGGACGTGTTACTCGATGACCAGGATGGCATCCATTTCAACCTGCGCGCCTTTTGGCAGGGCGGCAACGCCGATGGCGGCGCGGGCAGGGTAAGGCTGCTGGAAGTACTTGCCCATGATCTCGTTGACCTTGGCGAAGTGGCTCAGGTCGGTGAGGAAGATGTTGAGCTTGACGATGTCCTTGAACGAACCACCGGCGGCCTCGGCCACGGACTTGAGGTTCTCGAATACCTGGACGGTCTGGGCTTCGAAGCCTTCTACCAGTTCCATGGTTTTTGGATCGAGCGGGATCTGGCCGGACATGTAGACGGTGTTGCCTGCCTTGATCGCCTGGGAATAGGTGCCGATCGCGGCGGGTGCCTTGTCGCTGGTGATAACGGTCTTGGTCATGAATGACTCCTTGTAATGGGCGGGCTGTATAGCGAGCTATGCACGCATGCGAGTGATGCGAATGACCCCGGTCAGGGCGCGCAGTTTCTTGATCACGCGGGCCAGGTGCACACGGTCGTGCACGCTGACCACCAGTTGGACCACGCTGATGCGACCATCCCGTTCGTCCATGCTGATTTTCTCGATATTGCCGTCGGCCGCGTTGACGCTGCTGGCCAGCAGGGCGATCAGGCCACGCTGGTGTTCCAGTTCGACGCGCAGCTCGACGTTGAATTCGCCGGTGACATCCTTGGCCCAAGAGAGCTGGATGCATTTTTCCGGGTTGTGGCGGATTTCGCTGATATTGCGGCAGTTGTCCAAGTGCACCACCATCCCCTTGCCCGCGGACAGGTGGCCGACAATCGGGTCACCCGGGATCGGCGTGCAGCACTTGGCGTAGCTCAGGACCAGGCCTTCGGTACCGCGAATGGCCAGCGGACCTTCCGGGCTTGGCAGCTGTTCGCCTTCGCCGAGCAGGCGACGGGCGACCACATAAGCCATGCGATTGCCCAGGCCGATGTCTTCCAGCAGGTCTTCGATCAGTTCCAGGCGATACTCGGTGAGCATCGCTTGCACGCGTTCGGCGGGGATCTTTTCCAGCGCGCTGTCGAAACCGTTGAGCACCTTGTTCAGCAGGCGCTCGCCCAGGCTGATGGACTCGGAGCGGCGTTGCAGTTTCAGCGCATGGCGAATGTGGGTGCGAGCCTTGCCGGTGACCACGAAGTTGAGCCAGGCCGGGTTGGGGCGCGCGCCCGGGGCGCTGACGATTTCCACGGTGGAGCCGCTTTGCAGCGGTTCGGACAGCGGCGCCAGGCGGCGATTGATACGACAGGCGATGCAGCTGTTGCCGACGTCGGTGTGTACCGCGTAGGCGAAGTCCACTGCGGTGGAGCCTTTGGGCAGCTCCATGATCCGGCCCTTCGGCGTGAACACGTAGACCTCGTCCGGGAACAGGTCGATCTTCACGCTCTCGATGAATTCCAGGGAGTTGCCGGCGCGTTGCTGCATCTCCAGCACGCCCTTGACCCACTGACGAGCCCGGGCATGGGTGCCCTTTGGCTGCTCGTCGCCGCTGGATTTGTACAGCCAGTGGGCGGCGATGCCGTTGTTGGCCATCTCTTCCATTTCGCGGGTACGGATCTGGATCTCGATCGGAACGCCGTGCATGCCAAACAGCGTGGTGTGCAGCGACTGGTAGCCGTTGGCCTTGGGGATCGCGATGTAATCCTTGAAGCGACCTGGCAGCGGCTTGTACAGGTTGTGTACGGCACCGAGCACGCGGTAGCAGGTGTCGACCTTGTCGACGATGATCCGGAACGCGTAGACGTCCATGATCTCGTTGAAGGCCCGGCGTTTGCCGCGCATCTTTTTATAGATGCCGTACAAGTGCTTCTGGCGGCCGCTGACTTCGCCCTGGATGCCGTCGATGGCCAGGCAGTGGCTCAGGGATTCTTCGATCTTGTTGACGATTTCCTTGCGGTTGCCCCGGGCGCGTTTGACTGCCTGGTAGATCCGCGCGGAACGCATCGGATGCATGGCCTTGAACCCGAGGTCTTCGAATTCGATGCGGATGCTGTGCATGCCCAGGCGGTTGGCGATGGGCGCGTAGATTTCCAGGGTTTCCTTGGCGATCCGCCGGCGTTTTTCACCGGACAGCACTTCCAGGGTGCGCATGTTGTGCAGGCGGTCGGCCAGCTTGACCAGGATCACGCGAATGTCGCGCGCCATGGCCATGGCCATCTTCTGGAAGTTTTCCGCTTGGGCTTCGGCCTTGGTCTCGAAGTTCATCTGGGTCAGTTTGCTGACCCCGTCGACCAGTTCGGCCACGGTTTCACCGAACTGCGCTTGCAGCGCCTCTTTGGCGATACCGGTGTCTTCGATCACGTCATGCAGCATGGCCGCCATCAGGCTCTGATGGTCCATATGCATGTCGGCGAGAATGTTTGCGACCGCTAATGGGTGCGTGACGTACGCCTCGCCGCTGCGACGGCGCTGACCGTCATGGGCTTGTTCGGCGTAGAAATACGCTCGGCGGACCAGATTGACCTGGTCCGTGCCGAGATAGGTCGATAAGCGATCGGCGAGGGCGTCTATGCTCGGCATGATGACTCCTGCCGTAGGCTGTGATCCCGCGCCGTGCTACGTCGACCAGGCATAGGCTTAGACGGCCTCGTTGGACTCGTCCTCGAAAGCAGCAAAAAGCGGTTCATCTTCAACGATTTCGGCTTCGGCGATAGCTGCGTAGTCGATCAGGCCTTCAGCGATTTCGCGCAGGGCGACGACGGTAGGCTTGTCGTTTTCCCATGCTACTTTCGGCTCTTTGCCGCCGGTTGCCAGTTGACGGGCACGCTTGGTAGAGAGCATGACCAGCTCAAAGCGGTTATCCACGTGTTCTAGACAGTCTTCAACGGTTACGCGGGCCATGGTCTTCCTCGTAGCAAATGCAATATGCGCGCTGCCCGGATGGGCGAGCGGACTCAACAGTTTAAAAAATCACCAGCGATTAGGGAAGCGCTGATTTTTTAACCAAGCTTTCCGACGCGTTACAAGCGCCAATGTAAAGCCCTTGCAGCGGTTTTGGGAAGTGCTATTCAGCCCAGCAATTCGGCGAGCAATTTGCCGAAACGCTGTTGCTGATGCTTTTGGTGCAGCTGGTTGGTGCGGAAAATCGCCTTCAGGTCGTCCAGCGCATGGGCGAAATCGTCGTTGATGATCAGGTAGTCGTAATCGACGTAGTGGCTCATTTCGCTGACGGCTTCGCGCATCCGGCCTTCGATGATCTCGTCGCTGTCCTGGCCGCGGTTGGTCAGGCGCTGGCGCAAGGCCTGCTGGGACGGCGGCAGGATGAAGATCGAACGCGCCTGGGGCATCAGCTTGCGCACTTGCTCGGCACCTTGCCAGTCGATCTCCAGGATCAGGTCGTGACCTTCGTCCAGGGTCTGCTGCAAGTGGCTTTGGGAGGTGCCATAGAGATTGCCGAAGACTTCGGCGCGCTCGAGGAAGTCGCCGTGCTCGCCCATCTTCACGAATGCTTCGCGGGAGACGAAGTGGTAGTTCACGCCGTCCACTTCGCCCGGGCGCATGGCGCGGGTGGTGTGGGAAACGGAAACACGGATCGACGGGTCGGCGTCGATCAGGGCCTTGACCAGGCTGGTCTTGCCCGCGCCCGAGGGGGCGGAAATGATGTAGAGGGTGCCGGTGCTGTGGTTCATGTCTGGGTAGCCTTACTCAATATTCTGTACTTGTTCGCGCATCTGCTCGATCAACACCTTGAGGTTGACCGCAGCCTGGGTGCTGCGCGGGTCGAAGGCCTTGGAGCCCAGTGTGTTGGCTTCGCGGTTGAGTTCCTGCATCAGGAAGTCCAGGCGCCGGCCAGCGGCGCCGCCGGACTTGAGTACGCGGCGCACTTCGATGATGTGGGTGCTCAGGCGGTCCAGTTCTTCGGCGACGTCGCTCTTCTGGGCGAGCAGCACCATTTCCTGTTCCAGGCGGGTAGGGTCCAGCTCGGCCTGCATGTCGGCGAAGCGATCGAGAACCTTCTGGCGCTGGGTCGCGAGCATCTGCGGGACCAGCTCGCGCAGGGTCACGACGTCTTCTTCGATCGAGGTCAGGCGTTCGTTGATCAGCCGGGCCAGCTCCGCGCCTTCGCGCTCGCGGCCGCTCTTCAGCTCTTTCAGCCCTTGGTTGAACAAGCTCAGGGCTTCGTTGTTCAGCGCCTGCGGGTCGCTGGCATCGGCCACCAGAACGCCGGGCCAGGCCAGTACTTCCAATGGGTTCAGCGCCGCCGGCTGCTTGATCAGGCTGGCAACGGACTCGGCTGCCGCCACCAGTTGCGCGGCGCGCTCCCGGTCGACCTGCAGTGGTTTGCCGGTGGTTTCTTCGGTGAAGCGCAAGGTGCATTCGAGCTTGCCGCGCGACAGTCCCTGGCGCAGCGCCTCGCGGACCGCGCCTTCCAGATCGCGAAAGGATTCCGGCAAACGCAGGTGCGGTTCCAGGTAACGGCTGTTGACCGAGCGCAGTTCCCAACTCAGGGTGCCCTGAGTGCCGGCCCGTTCTACCCGGGCGAAGGCGGTCATGCTGTGCACCATGGAGGTACCTCCGATACAGGTCCGCCACCAACCGCGAAGGGTTGTACGGGCCCGATATGAATGAATTGAAGCCGACAGGCTGCGAAGGCGCAGGATTGTAGCGCAGTGCGGTGGATGCTCCCAAACCGCGGGTGTGACAAAGCGCTGCGAAGCGACCGGAGGGCCGTTCCAGAGGTGTCGCCGACGGGCCGGGGTTTTTAGAACTGCCCAGGCAAGGCCGTGGGCTCTATAATGATCGGCAGTTTTCCGTCCTCGTACAGGTATTCCCTATGAAACGTCCAAGTGGTCGCGCTGCCGATCAGCTTCGCTCGATCCGCATCACCCGCAACTACACCAAACACGCCGAGGGATCTGTACTGGTCGAGTTTGGTGATACCAAAGTGATCTGCACGGTCAGCGTCGAGAACGGTGTGCCCCGCTTCCTCAAGGGGCAGGGCCAGGGCTGGTTGACCGCCGAATACGGCATGCTGCCGCGCGCCACCGGCGAGCGTAACCAGCGTGAAGCCAGTCGCGGCAAGCAAGGCGGTCGCACCCTGGAGATCCAGCGTCTGATCGGTCGTTCCCTGCGCGCTGCGCTGGACATGACCAAGCTGGGCGACGTCACCCTGTATGTCGACTGCGATGTGATTCAGGCCGATGGCGGTACCCGTACCGCGTCGATCACCGGTGCCATGGTGGCCCTGGTGGACGCGTTGAAAGTGATCAAGAAGCGTGGCGGTCTGAAGGGCGGCGACCCGATCAAGCAAATGATCGCGGCGGTGTCTGTGGGCATGTACCAGGGTGAGCCGGTGCTGGATCTGGATTACCTGGAAGACTCGGCGGCCGAGACCGACCTCAACGTGGTCATGACCAGCACTGGTGGTTTCATCGAAGTCCAGGGCACTGCCGAAGGTGCGCCGTTCCAGCCGGAAGAGCTGAACGCCATGCTGGCGCTGGCCAAGAAAGGCATGAGCGAGATCTTTGAATTGCAACAGGCAGCCCTGGCTGACTGATTGCCCGGTAGCTTTCAGCAAGGAGAGCAGCATGAACGACGACCAGCTTCCGCAACCTGTCCCGAGCCATGAGGTGCGTCAGTGGGCGATGTTCTGTCACCTGTCGGCGTTGCTGGGCATCTGGATTCCGTTCGGCACCCTGATCGGCCCGCTGGTCCTCTGGCAGATGAAGCGCGAGACGGACCCGTTCATCGATGCCCAGGGCAAGGAGGCGCTGAACTTTCAGATCACCGTGGCCCTTGCCTCGCTGGTCTGCTTCCTGCTGATGGTGGTGCTGGTGGGTTTCCTGCTTTTCGGTCTGCTGGCGATCGGCGCCCTGGTACTGACCATCATCGCCGGGGTCAAGGCCAATGAAGGGGTGGCGTACCGTTACCCGTTCACCTGGCGATTGATCAAGTAGGTCGAGCGCCCACAAAAAAGCCGACAGTGATGTCGGCTTTTTTGTGGCTGCGAAAAGACGCTTAGATGGTCAGCGTCCAGTCGTAGTCCACGATCAGCGGCGCGTGCTGCGAGAAGCGCGGCTGGCGTGGCAGGCGTGCGCTGCGCACGAAGCGACGCAGGCCTGGGGTCAGCAGCTGATAGTCGAAGCGCCAGCCCAGGTTGAGCATCTCGGCCTGTTCGTTGTCCGGCCACCAGCTGTATTGATCGCCTTCGCGGCTGACTTCGCGCAGGGCATCGACATAACCCATGTTGCCGACAATCTCGTCCATCCAGGCACGCTCAGGCGCCAGGAAGCCCGGAGATTGCTGGCTGTCACGCCAGTTCTTGATATCCAGCTTCTGTTGCGCCACGTACAGCGAGCCACAATAAATGTACTCGCGACGTTTGCGCCGCTGTTTATCCAGGTAACGGGCGAAGTCGTCCATAAGCTTGAACTTCTGGTTCAAGTCTTCATCGCCGTTCTGCCCGGAAGGAAGCAGCAAGGTCGCGATGCTGACCTTGTCGAAATCGGCTTGCAGGTAGCGCCCGTAGCGGTCGGCTGTCTCGAAGCCGAGACCGCTGATGACAGCCTTCGGTTGCAACCGCGAGTACAAAGCCACACCGCCTTGGGCGGGAACTTCGGCATCGCAGGCATAAAGGAAGTAGCCATCCAGTTGGAAGGCTGGATCGTCCAGTTCAAAGGCGGAGGCGCGGGTGTCCTGCAGGCAGATGACGTCGGCATTCTGTGCTTGCAGCCAACTGAGCAAACCTCGCTCCACTGCAGCCTGAATACCATTGACGTTCACACTGATGATCCGCATAAATGGCCCCAAAAATCACGTGCGTGTATGATACCCGAGGTCTACCTAATTAGCTAAATCCGTGGTATTTGGGGCTTTTTCATGCAGGCGTATCAGCGCGATTTCATTCGTTTTGCCATCGATCGCGGGGTTTTGCGCTTCGGTGAGTTCACCCTGAAGTCCGGGCGTACCAGTCCTTACTTCTTCAATGCCGGCCTGTTCAACAGCGGTTCGGCCCTGGCGCAGCTGGGGCGTTTTTATGCCGCGGCGATCGTCGACAGCGGCATTTCTTTCGATGTGCTTTTCGGTCCTGCGTACAAAGGCATTCCTTTGGCGGCAGCGACGGCCGTGGCCCTGGCCGAGCATCATCAGCGTGATCTGCCATGGTGCTTCAACCGCAAGGAAGCCAAGGCTCACGGCGAAGGCGGCAGCCTGGTCGGCGCGCCATTGACTGGCGACGTGCTGATCATCGACGACGTGATCACCGCGGGCACCGCGATTCGCGAAGTGATGCAGATCATCGAGTCCCAGGAAGGCGCCAAGGCGGCGGGTGTGTTGATTGCCCTGAACCGTCAGGAGCGTGGCAACGGGGAGTTGTCGGCGATCCAGGAAGTCGAGCGCGACTTCGGCATTCCGGTGGTGAGCATCGTTTCCCTGACCCAGGTCCTGCAGTTCCTGGCGGACGATCCGGCACTCAAGCAGCATTTGCCAGCGGTGGAAGCCTACCGCGCGCAATTCGGCGTCTGAGTATTGTAGGAGCGAGGCTTGCCCGCGATAGCGGTCTAACCTGATACACCGCTATCGCGGGCAAGCTCCGTTCCTACAGAAGACGCAATAAAAAGACCCCGCCTGGCGCTTGGCCAGGCGGGGTCTTTTTATTTGCAGCGCTTAAGGACGCTTGCGATTGCTGATCAGGGTGCCGACACCGGTATCGGTGAAGATCTCCAGCAGAATCGCATTGGGTACGCGACCGTCGATGATCAACGAGCTGCCCACGCCACCCTGTACCGCTTCCAGCGCGCAACGAATCTTCGGCAGCATGCCGCCGTAGATGGTGCCGTCTTCGATCAGGGCATCGACCTGCTGGGTGGTCAGGCCAGTCAGGACTTTGCCCGACTTGTCCATCAGGCCGGCGATGTTGGTCAGCAGCATCAGCTTCTCGGCTTTCAGCGCCTCGGCCACCTTGCCGGCCACCAGGTCGGCGTTGATGTTGTACGACTCGCCGTTGGCGCCAACGCCGATCGGCGCGATCACCGGGATGAAGTCACCTTTGACCAGCAGGTTCAGCAGGTCGGTGTTGATGCCGACCACTTCGCCGACGTGGCCGATGTCGATGATTTCCGGGGTGGTCATTTCCGGCGTCTTGCGGGTGACGGTGAGCTTCTTCGCGCGAATCAGCTCCGCGTCCTTGCCGGTCAGGCCGATGGCGCTGCCGCCATGCCGGTTGATCAGGTTGACAATGTCCTTGTTCACCTGGCCGCCGAGAACCATCTCCACCACGTCCATGGTCGCCGCGTCGGTGACGCGCATGCCATCGATGAAGTGGCTTTCGATGGACAGGCGCTTGAGCAGGTCACCGATTTGCGGACCGCCGCCGTGCACCACCACCGGGTTGATCCCGACAGCCTTCATCAGCACGATGTCGCGGGCGAAGCCGGTCTTCAGCTCCTCGCTTTCCATCGCGTTGCCGCCGTATTTGATCACCAGGGTCTTGCCGACATAGCGGCGAATATAAGGCAGCGCTTCGGACAGGACCTTGGCGGTATTGGCGGCGGCATCGCGTTCGAGGGTCATTCAGGGCTCCGGCACTTCAATAAAGGCGCTTGAAGAAAATCAAAACGGTAGTTGGAGGTCAGGTGCAACACGTTTCAGCTGGGTGTGGAACACATCCTTGATGCGCTGCAGTTCGGCTTCGTCATCGGCCTCGAAGCGCAGCACCAGCACCGGCGTGGTGTTGGAGGCGCGAACCAGGCCCCAGCCTTTGGGGTAGTCGACTCGTACGCCGTCGATGGTGGTCAGGTCGGCGCCTTCGCCCCACTGCGCGTCGTGCAGCGCATCAATGATGCTGAATTTGCTCTCTTCGGTCACATGGATATTGATTTCCGGCGTAGAAATATCGTTCGGGAAGGTGGCAAACAGCTCTTCCGCGTTGGATTTTTCCTTGCTGAGGATCTCCAGCAGCCGCGCGGCGCTGTAGATACCGTCGTCGAAACCGAACCAGCGCTCCTTGAAGAAGACATGCCCGCTCATTTCACCGGCCAGCAACGCGCCGGTCTGCTTCATTTTCTTTTTGATCAACGAGTGGCCGGTCTTCCACATGAGTGGACGACCACCGTATTCCTTGATCAGCGGGATCAGACGGCGGGTGCATTTGACGTCGAAGATGATCTCCGCGCCCGGGTTGCGGGCTACCACGTCCTTGGCGAACAGCATCAACAGGCGATCGGGGAAGACGATGCTGCCGGTGTTGGTCACGACGCCGACGCGGTCGCCGTCGCCGTCGAAGGCCAGGCCGATATCGGCGTTGGTCTCTGCGACCTTGGCGATCAGGTCTTCCAGGTTCTCGGGCTTGCCCGGGTCCGGGTGGTGGTTGGGGAAGTTGCCGTCCACTTCGCAGAACAGCGGGATGACTTCACAGTTCAGGGCTTCGATCAGCTGAGGTGCGATGACGCCGGCCGCGCCGTTACCGCAGTCGACCACGACTTTCAGGCGGCGGGCGAGTTTGATGTCCTGAACGATTTCAGTGTTGTAGCGATCGAGGATATCGACCTTGGTGATGCTGCCCTGGCCGCTGCTCAGGTTGTTGGTCTTGAGGCGATCGTGCAGGGCCTGGATCTGTTCGTTGGCCAGGGTATCGCCGGCGATGACGATCTTGAAGCCGTTGTAGTTCGACGGGTTGTGGCTGCCGGTCAGCATCACCCCGGATTTGCCAGCCAGTACATTGGCCGCGTAATACAGCGCCGGTGTCGGTACCAGGCCGACATCGCTGACGTGGCAACCACTGTCGTGCAGGCCCTGGATCAGTTGCTCCACCAGCTCGGGGCCGGACAGGCGACCGTCACGGCCTACGCAAACGTTGGGTTCGCCCTGGGCCAGGCTCTCGGAGCCAATGGCGCGACCGATCCAGTAGGCGGTTTCTGCGTTCAGGGTTTCCGGAACGGTTCCGCGAATGTCGTAGGCGCGAAAGATGCTTTCAGGGAACTTGGGTACGACTTGGGCTGCATTGCTCATCACTGGGGGTGCTCCGTCTAAAAGGGGGCAGGACAGGCCGGAATACTGACCGGAAGGCTCAAACTGAAGGGTATGACGGCGTTTTTGCCCTTGGGTTCATGGTGCAAAAATGCCATCTGATGAGCGTCAGCTCTTTTTCGACCACCTTCAGCCTTGATTCCGGGCGGCTCAGTCTCTGAGTAAAGCAGCAGAATTTTAGTGTTGAAACACAGCCCGCCAATCTCAGGCCGAGCTGTTGGCTCGGCCCGTTCTTTTCTTAATGGCTGCCGGAATGACCGAAACCGCCCGCGCCACGCTGGCTTTCGTCGAAGGCTTCGACCACTTCGAAATGCGCCTGGACCACGGGCACCAGTACCAACTGGGCAATGCGTTCGCCCACCGCGATGTTGAACGCGGTCTGGCCACGGTTCCAGCAGGAGACCATGAGTTCGCCCTGGTAATCGGAGTCGATCAGGCCGACCAGGTTACCCAGGACGATGCCATGTTTATGACCCAGGCCGGAGCGCGGCAGGATCAGCGCCGCGAGGCCAGGGTCGCCGATGTAGACGGACAGGCCGGTAGGAATCAGCAGGGTCTGGCCCGGTTCCAGGATAGTGTCTTGCTTGAGCATGGCGCGCAGGTCGAGGCCGGCGGAGCCTGGCGTGGCGTACTGCGGCAGAGGGAATTCGTTGCCGATGCGTGGGTCGAGGATCTTGGCTTGTAAAGCGTGCATGCGAGTTAAACCTGGTTCAGTCGTTCGGCGATGAAAGAGATCAGTTGGCGGGCAATCTTGCCCTTGCTGGTCTGGGCGAAGAGAGTTGCGTGCAACTCCCGGTCAATCACGCTGCAGGCGTTTTCCTCACTGTTGAAGCCAATGCTCGGGTTGGCCACGTCGTTAGCGACGATCAGGTCGAGGTTCTTGTCTTTGAGTTTGCGCGCAGCGTAGTCGAGCAAGTGTTCGGTTTCAGCGGCGAAGCCGACGCTGAACGGGCGGTCGGGGCGAGTGGCGATGCTGGCCAGGATGTCCGGGTTGCGCACCATCTGCAGCAGCAGGCCGTCACCGTTCGTAGGGTCTTTCTTCAATTTCTGTGGGGCGACGACTTCCGGGCGGTAGTCCGCGACCGCGGCCGAGGCGATGAACAGGTCGCAGGGGATGGCGGCCTCACAGGCGGCGAGCATGTCGCGGGCGCTGACCACGTCGATCCGGGTCACGCGATCCGGGGTCGGCAGGTGCACCGGACCGGTGATCAGGGTCACCCGGGCGCCGGCTTCGACCGCGGCTTCGGCCAGGGCAAAGCCCATTTTTCCGGAGCTGTGGTTGGTGATGTAGCGCACCGGGTCGATGTTTTCCTGGGTCGGGCCGGCAGTAATCAGCACGTGTTTGCCGGTCAGCGCCAGGTGCTGGAAGCAGTCGGCAGCGCACAGTGCCAGATCGTTGGCTTCGAGCATGCGGCCCAGACCGACGTCGCCGCAGGCCTGGCTGCCGGACGCCGGACCGAAGACCTTCAGGCCGCGGCTTTGCAGCAACTGGGTGTTGGCTTGGGTGGCAGGGTCACGCCACATGGCCTGGTTCATGGCCGGGGCGATGGCGACGGTGGCATCGGTGGCCAGGACCAGGGTGGTCAGCAGATCGTCGGCGATGCCTTGGGCCAGACGGGCGATCAGGTCGGCCGTGGCCGGGGCGATCAGCACCAGGTCGGCCCATTTGGCCAGTTCGATATGACCCATGGCGGCTTCGGCCGCGGGGTCGAGCAGGTCCAGGTGGACCGGGTGCCCGGACAGGGCCTGCATGGTCAGCGGGGTGATGAATTCACTACCGCCACGGGTCATGACCACCCGCACTTCCGCGCCGTGGTCGAGGAGTCGGCGAACCAGCTCGGCGCTCTTATAGGCAGCGATGCCGCCGCCGACGCCGAGAACGATGCGTTTCCGATACAGCCGCTGCATAGGCCTGCCTTTCAGTTCAATGATTGCTGCGTGTAACACCCCCTCCCCAGGGGAAATCCCACGCAAAAAGATGGGCTAAGATAGCACAGCGACCGCTATGGAACAGCGGCGCCCACACACATGGAGGTGCTATGAGCATTCGCGACTGGCCTGCGGCGGAGCGCCCGCGGGAGAAGCTTCTCGAGCAGGGCGCGCTGGCCCTTTCCGACGCCGAATTGCTGGCGATCTTCCTGCGCACCGGGGTCGCCGGAAAAAGCGCGGTCGACCTGGCGCGACACCTGTTGCATCAGTTCGGCAGCCTGCGTGGCCTGCTCGAGGCGGATCAATTGACCTTCAGTCGACAGTTGGGCCTGGGCCCGGCCAAGTTCGCGCAATTGCAGGCGGTGCTGGAAATGGCGCGGCGGCATCTGGCGGAAAAGCTCAGTCGCAATTCGGTGCTGGAAAGCCCGGTGGCGGTCCGCGACTACCTCAAGGCGATGTTGCGGCATGAGCCACATGAGGTCTTCGGTTGCCTGTTCCTCGACTCCAAGCACCGGGTGCTGGCGTTCGAGGCGCTGTTCCAGGGCTCCATCAACACCACCAGCGTCTATCCGCGGCAGGTGGTCAAGCGTGCCCTGGCGCACAACGCGGCGGCCTTGATCCTGTGCCACAACCATCCTTCGGGCGTTTCCGAGCCGAGCCAGGCGGATCGGGTGCTGACCCGCAGGCTCACGGAAGCGTTGGACCTGGTGGACGTGCGCGTACTCGACCATTTCATCGTCGGCGAGGGCGAGCCGCTGTCGATGGCCGAGTACGGCTGGATGTAGCCGGGCTCAGGGCTTGAGGCTGACCTTCGAGTAGTCCTGGCGACCGAACGGGCTGACCTGATAACCCTGGACATCCTTGCGCGTCAGGGCGAAGGCGGTCGGATGGGCCAGCGGTAGCCACAGGGCCTGCTGCTGGATCTGGGTTTGCGCCTGCTGGTAAAGCTTGCTGCGCACGCCCTGCTCGGTGGTGGTCTTGCCGGCGGTGATCAGCTTGTCCAGGCCTGGGTCGCAGTAGCGGGCGAAGTTGGTCCCGGACTTCACTGCCGCGCAGGTGAACTGCGGGGTGAGGAAGTTATCCGGGTCGCCGTTGTCGCCGGCCCAGCCCATGAATAGCAGGTCGTGTTCGCCGGCCTTGGCCCGACGAATCAGTTCGCCCCATTCGATTACGCGGATCTCCGCCTGGATCCCGACTTCTGCCAGGTCTGCTTGCAGCTGTTGCGCGCCCAGGCTCGGGTTGGGGTTCAGCAAACTGCCGGAAGGGCGGGTCCAGATCGTGGTCTGGAAGCCGTCCTTCAGGCCGGCCTTGGCCAGCAGTTGGCGTGCTTTCGCCGGGTCGTGGGCGTAGCCCGGCAACTCCTTGGCATAGCTCCAGGTGTTGGGCGGGAAGGGGCCGTTAGCGGGTTCGGCGGTGTTTTCGAAGACCGCTTTCAGGTAGTTGGCCTTGTCGAAGGCGAGGTTGATGGCCTGGCGCACTTCAGGTTTGTCCAGCGGTGGGTGCTGACTGTTGATAGCAACGAACGCAGTCATGAAAGCCGCGGTTTTCTCGACCTTGAGCGCAGGCTCTTCAAGCGCAGCATTCACGTCCAGCGGCTTGGGCGACAGGGCGATCTGGCATTCGTTGCGGCGCAGCTTCTGCAGGCGCACGTTGGCGTCCGGGGTGATGGCGAAGATCAGCGAGTCCACCGCCGGCTTGCCGGCAAAGTAGTCGGAGTTGGCCTTGTAGCGGATCGACGCGTCTTTCTGGAAACGGCCGAAAACGAAGGGCCCGGTGCCGATCGGCTGGCTGTTGAGCTTGTCCTGGGCGCCGGCCTTGAGCAACTGGTCGGCGTATTCGGCGGAGTAGATCGAGGCAAACCCCATGCTCAGGGTGGCGAGGAAGGTCGAATCGGCGTGGTCGAGGGTAAAGCGTACGGTCAGCGGATCCAGGGCATCGATCTTCTTGATCAGCGCCGGCAGTTGCAGCGACTGGGCATGGGGATAGCCGCTCTGCGCCACTTTATGCCAGGGATTGGCCGGGTCGAGCATGCGGTCGAAGCTGAACTTCACGTCTTCGGCGGTCAGCTCGCGGCTCGGGTTGAAGTACGCGGTGCGGTGAAACTTCACTTTCGGGTGCAGCTTGAACACATAGGTCAGGCCGTCGGCCGAGACTTCCCAGCTGTCGGCCAGGCTCGGTACCACCTTGCCGCTGCTGGCGTCGAACTCCACCAGGCGATTCATCAGCACATCGGCCGAGGCATTGGTGGTGGTCAGCGAGTTGTACTGCACTACGTCGAAACCTTCCGGGCTGGCCTCGGTGCACACGCTTAACGCGGCGGCGTGGGCCAGCGGGCTCAGAAGAAGAGGGGCGAACAGGAGCGGGAGGGCAGCGAGGCGCATGTTTGGCTTCCTTTGCAGATCGAAGGCCCATCTGCGAGTGCAGTCTGGAAAAGGCCTACCCTAGTGGCCTCGCTGGAAAATGACTATCCCCTTTTTGGGCCTGCGGGCCGGAAAGGTTTGCGTTTATTGCTGCGCCAAGCCTCTCTGCGGCCAACTGTCATGCTCGCATTAGGCATAAATTGACAGAGTTTTTTCCATATATTGACCTGGCGTCACCGGCACAGCGGCTGTTCATGCCGGTTTTGCCGTCTGTTTCGTCCACGCAAAATTTATTCTGCGACGAGCGGTCAGGCATGGCGCCAGCCTTTGGTGCAGGCATCCGGAGCAAGAAAACAGGGACTTTTCGAAATCCAAAGCACAGCGGCTGTTGTTGCTACGGGGTCTTTCTGGTATAAAGCAGCGCTCTTTTCTAGGGGCCCGGTTCCTTCGCTTGTAGGTGTAGCCGGTAAGACCCTAAAGAAACGCGGCGCCTGGCGCCAAATGACTGAGAGATTAAGCGGCCAACCCATGCCGGGTTGGGCATGTGGTTTTAGAGGGCTGAGGCATGTCGAGAGTCTGTCAAGTTACCGGTAAGGGTCCGGTGACTGGGAATAACATTTCCCACGCAAACAACAAAACCCGTCGTCGTTTCCTGCCGAACCTGCAGCATCACCGCTTCTGGGTTGAGTCCGAGAAACGTTTTGTGCGTCTGCGCGTATCTGCCAAGGGCATGCGTATCATCGACAAGCGTGGCATTGATGTCGTGCTGGCCGAACTTCGTCGCGATGGCAAGGTTTAAGGGAGCTAATCATGCGTGAATTGATTCGTTTGATTTCGAGCGCCGGTACTGGTCACTTCTACACTACCGACAAGAACAAGCGCACTACTCCGGACAAAATCGAGATCAAGAAATATGATCCGGTTGTTCGTAAGCACGTGATCTACAAGGAAGGCAAAATCAAGTAATTGATTTTTCTTCTGACAAAAAAACCCGCCTTCAAGCGGGTTTTTTTGTGCCTGGGGTTCAGGCTTTCGGTTCGAAGATCACATAGATCTTGCGGCACGGCTCCAGCACCTCCCAGGTGCCGCGGAAACCGGCGGGAATGACGAAACGGTCACCGGCGCGCAAGGTCTTGGCATTGCCTTCGCCGTCACGCAGGACTGAAACCCCCTGCACGATCTCGCAATACTCATGCTCGGTGTAGTTCACCGTCCACTGGCCGATCGCGCCTTCCCACACTCCGGCGTTCATCTGGCCGCACGGGCTGTTGTAGTGGTTGAGCACGGTTTGCTCGGGGTCGCCCTTGAGGACTTTTTCCTGGGCGGGGCGGTACCGCTCGGGCGCAGTGTTGGCCTGATTGAAGTCGACGATGTCCTGGATGCTCATGCTGGTATTCCCCCCTGGTTGCGCTGCGAGTGGCTGGAAAGCCCAAAGTCTATGTTTATTAAAATGAACATAGCAATGGCGTTTGCCCGGCCTCTGTCAAATATATTGAAACTTCGGGTGCCGCTGGTTTAGGGTGGCGAATGCCATGGGCCGAAGCAGGCTGGCCGGGCAGAATTCCTGAAGGTGCCGGCATCGATCGCGTGGCGCCTGTATCCAACAAGAGGAGGACACTCGCATGACCACCCTGACTCGAGCCGACTGGGAACAACGCGCCCGCGAACTGAAAATCGAAGGCCGCGCCTACATCAATGGCGAATACACCGCCGCCGTTTCCAACGAAACCTTCGAATGCATCAGTCCGGTCGATGGCCGTCTGCTGGCCAGTATTGCCAGCTGTGACGCCGCCGACGCGCAACGTGCCGTGGAAAACGCCCGCGCCACCTTCAACTCCGGCGTTTGGTCGCGCCTGGCGCCGGCCAAGCGCAAGGCCACCATGATTCGTTTTGCCGGCCTGCTGAAGCAGCACGCCGAAGAGCTGGCCCTGCTCGAAACCCTGGACATGGGCAAGCCGATCAGCGACTCCCTGGGCATCGACGTTCCGGGCGCGGCGCAAGCGCTGAGCTGGAGCGGCGAAGCCATCGACAAGATCTACGACGAAGTCGCCGCCACGCCCCACAATCAACTGGGCCTGGTGACTCGTGAACCGGTGGGCGTAGTCGGCGCCATCGTGCCGTGGAACTTCCCGTTGATGATGGCCTGCTGGAAACTCGGTCCGGCGCTGTCCACCGGTAACTCGGTGATCCTCAAGCCATCGGAAAAATCGCCGCTGACCGCTATCCGTATCGCTGCCCTGGCCGTTGAGGCCGGGATCCCGGCTGGCGTGCTCAACGTGCTGCCAGGTTATGGCCACACCGTGGGCAAGGCCCTGGCCCTGCACATGGACGTCGATACCCTGGTGTTCACCGGTTCGACCAAGATCGCCAAGCAGCTGATGGTCTACTCCGGCGAATCGAACATGAAGCGCGTCTGGCTGGAGGCGGGCGGCAAGAGCCCGAACATCGTGTTCGCCGATGCTCCGGACCTGCAGGCCGCGGCTGAATCCGCGGCCAGCGCGATTGCCTTCAACCAGGGCGAAGTCTGCACCGCCGGTTCGCGCCTGCTGGTGGAACGTTCGATCAAGGATAAATTCCTGCCGTTGGTGATCGAGGCCCTCAAGGCCTGGAAGCCGGGCAACCCGCTGGACCCGGCCACCAACGTCGGCGCGCTGGTGGATACCCAGCAGATGAACACCGTGCTCTCGTACATCGAGTCCGGCCATGCCGACGGCGCCAAGCTGGTGGTGGGCGGCAAGCGCACCCTGCAGGAAACCGGCGGAACCTATGTCGAGCCGACCATCTTCGACGGCGTCAGCAACGCGATGAAGATTGCCCAGGAAGAAATCTTCGGCCCGGTGCTTTCGGTCATCGCCTTCGACACGGTGGAAGAAGCCATCCAGATCGCTAACGACACGCCGTATGGCCTGGCTGCGGCGGTATGGACGGCCAATATCTCCAAGGCCCACCTGACCGCCAAGGCGCTGCGTGCCGGCAGTGTCTGGGTCAACCAGTACGACGGCGGTGACATGACCGCGCCATTCGGTGGCTTCAAGCAGTCGGGCAACGGCCGCGACAAGTCGCTGCACGCGTTCGACAAGTACACCGAACTGAAGGCGACCTGGATCAAGCTGTAATTCAAGGGGCGCGGATATCGGGCGTCTGAACAGACGCCGTCCCGCGCGCCGTTAGCCGATCCATATCGCAGCCGGACTTTCCGCCAGGGAGGTCCGGCTGCGTTGTCTCTGTCATGAAAAAAACATCCACAGGAGCGTGGAAATGCGCTGGGCAACTTATTTCGCCGTTTTGGCGGCTGTCCTGAGTGTGGGCCTGGCCCTGGGCGTGAGCATGCCGCTGGTGTCGTTTCGCCTGGAGAGTTGGGGGTATGGGCCCTTTGCAATTGGGGTGATGGCCTCGATGCCAGCGATTGGCGTCCTGCTCGGGGCGAAGGTGTCCAGCCGCCTGGCGGCGCGCTTTGGCACGGCGGGGCTGATGCGCCTGTGCCTGTGGGGCGGGGCGATCTCCATTGGCCTGCTGGCGCTGTTGCCGAGTTATCCCCTGTGGCTGGTGCTGCGGCTGATGATCGGCGTGGTGCTGACCATCGTCTTCATTCTTGGCGAAAGCTGGATCAACCAGTTGGTGGTGGAGCGGTGGCGCGGTCGCCTGGTGGCGCTGTACGGCAGCAGCTATGCCCTGAGCCAGTTGGCCGGCCCGCTGCTGCTGGGGGCCTTGGGCACCGAGCATGACTACGGTTTCTGGGTGGGCGTCGTGCTGCTAGTGGTGTCGCCTCTGCTGCTGATGGGCCGCAGCGGCGCGCCGAGCAGCGAGTCCTGCAGCGTGACCTTCGGTGACTTGTGGCGGTTCTGCCGTGGCCTGCCGGCCATTGGCTGGGCGGTGGCGCTGTTCGCCGCGTTTGAAGCGATGATCCTGACCCTGCTGCCGGTCTATTGCCTGCGCCAGGGGTTTACCGAGGACATCGCCCTGGCGATGGTCAGCACCGTGGTGGTGGGCGATGCCTTGTTGCAGCTGCCAATCGGCGCCCTGGCCGACCGCGTATCGCGGCGCGCCTTGTTCGCCGGCTGCGCGGTGATCCTGCTGCTGTCGAGCCTGGCCATTCCGTTGCTGCTCGACACCCTGCTGATCTGGCCGCTGTGGGTGCTGTTCGGCGCCAGCGCCGGGGGGCTGTTCACCTTGTCGTTGATTCTGATCGGCGAACGCTACCGCGACGATGCGCTGGTGCGCGCCAATGCCCACGTCGCCCAGCTGTGGGGCATCGGCTGCCTGATCGGGCCGCTGGTGGCGGGGGCGGGCAGCCAGTGGATCAGCGGGCATGCCTTGTTGTTGCTGATGGCGGCCGGGGCTCTGGGGCTGATTGTGCTGTTGTTGCGTGAAGGCGCGTTTGGCGCGGTCCAGCCACAAGCCCTGTAGGAGCGAGGCTTGCCCGCGATAGCGGAACTGCATTCAATCAAGATGTTGACTGTCAGTCCCTCATCGCGGGCAAGCCTCGCTCCTACAAGGGCCGGGGTCAGAGCATCCGTTCGAGGCCGATGGTATTGCTCATCCAGGCATTGAAGCGCCGCCACCAGCTGCCCGGCTCGCGGGTCAGGGTATGCAGTTGCTGGTTGTCTTCGGTGACCCAGACCAGCTTGCCGTCCTGCAGCTTCGCTTCGTAGCTCAGGGCCGGCGCCATGCCTTGCAGTGCCAGGCTGCGAACGCGTTCGGCCAGCTCGGGGCTGTCCACCAGCACCCCGACTTCGGTGTTCCACAGCACCGAGCGCGGGTCGAAGTTGAAGGAGCCGATAAAGGACTTCTGGCGGTCGAAAATCATCGCCTTGCTGTGCAGGCTGGAGTCCGAGCCACGATACGAGCCACTGTGGAACAGATGAGGACCGCTGCCGCCGCCGTTACCGGGTTGGCGCCGCAGTTCGTAGAGTTTCACGCCGTGTTGCAGCAGCGCCTTGCGATAGGGCGCGTAGCCACCGTGGACCGCCGGTACGTCGGTGGCTTCCAGGGAGTTGGTCAGCAGGCTCACCGCAACCCCGGCGTCGGCGCGTCCAGTGAGATAGACCAGGCCCGGTTGGCCGGGGACGAAGTAGGCCGAAACCATCATCAACTCTTTGCTGACGCTCTGTAGCTCCGGTGCCAGCTGGGTGGTCAACAGCAGGTGCGGGTCGGGCTCGCCGTCGGACAGGACCTTGCTCGGAGCATCCCACAGCGCCTGGTTCCAGGCCCAGACCAGCTCTTTGCGCCAGGCGTTCATGCGCGGCTGGGTCCGATAGGTCTTGAGTTCCTGAAACAGCGCATGGTTCTGCTGCTGCGCCTCGCCCAGCGATTGCTCCAGGCGCAGCCGAGTGTTGGCCAGCTCCCTGGCCGATGGCAGGCGTGACAGAAATTCGCCGATGGGTTTGCTCAGGGCGCTGTTCCAGTACTGGTCGAAGCTGTGCCCGAGCTGTTCGGCCACCGGGCCGAAACCGAGGATGTCGATGTCGGTGAAATTCAGGTTGGGTTCGGCATCGAAATACTCGTCCCCCAGGTTGCGCCCGCCGACGATGGCCGCGCTGTTGTCCGCCAGCCACAGCTTGTTGTGCATCCGCCGATGCTGCCGCGACAGGTTGAACAGACGCCCCATGGTGCGGGTCACGCCGGTACTGCGCCCCAGGTGCAGGGGGTTGAACAGGCGGATCTGTATCCGCGGATGGGCGGCGAGGGTGGCCATGATCTGGTCCAGGCCGTCGCTGGTGGTGTCGTCCAGCAGGATGCGGATGCGCACGCCGCGGTCGGCGGCCTTGAGCAGCTCGTCCACCAGCATCCGGGTGCTGATGCCGTCATGGACGATGTAGTACTGCAGGTCGAGGCTGCTCTGGGCGTTGCGGATCAGCTCGGCGCGGGCCATGAAGGCTTCGCTGCTGTCGGACAGCAGGCGAAAGCCGGAGCGGCCCTGATAGGGAGCGGCCTGGGCCTGGATCGAGCGACCGAAGGCCGAGTCGGCGGCTGGCAGTGCCTGGCTGGGCTCGCGAGGCACATTGAGGCTGACGCAGCCGCCCAGGCACAGAGCGATCAGCATAAGGAAGGCCAAGGCCTGTCGGGATCTCAAGTCAGCTCATCTCGAATCGCAGCGGTGTTCTAGCTGTGACGCCGGTTTCACAGGAAAAGGTCAGTCCGTTGCGCACTCTTCAGCCAGCAGCTTGATGGCGGCGGCTCCGACTTTGCGTACGGCTTCCTCGATCTGTGCCGTTGGCTTGGCAGCGTAGTTCATCCGCAGGCAATTGCGGTATTTGCCCGAGGCCGAAAAGATGCTGCCCACGGCAATCTGCACACCCTGGCCGAGCAGCGCGCGGTTCAGGCGCAGGGTATCGAAGCCTTCCGGCAGCTCGACCCACAGCATGAACCCGCCCTGCGGCCGGCTGGCGCGGGTGCCGGTGGGGAAGTAGCGGCTGACCCAGTCGATCATCAGGTCGCGGTTGCGCTGGTACTGGGTGCGCATGCGCCGCAGGTGCGGTTCGAAATTGCCGCTCTTGAGGAACTCGGCGATGGCGATTTGCGGCTGCGGCGCGGTGGAGCCGGTGCTGATGTATTTCATGTGCAGCACCCGTTCCAGGTAGCGCCCGGGGGCGACCCAGCCGATGCGCAGCCCGGGCGCGAGGGTCTTGGAGAAGGAGCTGCACAGCAGTACCCGGCCATCGTCGTCGAACGACTTGATGGTCCGCGGGCGTGGATAGGTGTAGGACAGCTCGCCATACACATCGTCTTCGATGATCGCCACGTCGAAGCGCTGGGCCAGGGTCAGCAGGGCCCGTTTGCGCGACTCCGGCATGATATAGCCCAGCGGGTTGTTGCAGTTGGGGGTCAACTGTATGGCCTTGATCGGCCATTGCTCCAGGGCCAGTTCCAGGGCATCGAGGCTGATGCCGGTGAGCGGGTCGGTGGGGATTTCCAGGGCCTTCATGCCCAGGCCCTTGAGGGTCTGCATGGCGCCGTGGAAGCTCGGCGAGTCGACGGCGACGATATCCCCGGGCTCGCAGATGGCACGGATGCTGGTGGACAGGGCTTCATGGCAGCCGGTGGTGATCACCAGGTCGTTGGCGCCGAGCTGGCAGCCGGAATCGAGCATCAGCCGCGCCAGTTGTTCGCGCAGTTCATGCACGCCATAGATGGTGTCGTAATACAGACCGGGCATGTCCTGACGCCGGCTGATGCGGGCCAGTCCGCGCAGCAGGGGCTTGAGGGTCGGGCTGGTGACGTCGGGCATGCCGCGACCCAGCTGGACGATGTCCTTGCGCGGCACGCTGCGGATCAGCTCCAGCACCTGGTCCCACTGCGAAATCTCCACCGGTCGCTGCGCCGGACGGCCCACCGCGGGCAATGCCGGCAGCTCGCGACTGACCGGCACGAAGTAACCGGACTTGGGCTTGGGCGTCGCCAGGCCGCTGTCCTCCAGCACCCGATAAGCCTGCTGCACGGTGCTCAGGCTGACCCCGTGTTCGACACTCAAGGCCCGGACCGACGGCAGTCGGTCGCCGGGGCGATAGAAGCCTTGTTCGATACGTGTGCCCAGCAGTTCGGCGAGATTGACGTACAGGGTCATGGCGCAGCCTCGGGATGATTTAATCGGATAACCGGTACAGATGGCGCAAAATTACAGGATTCAGCCCGGATAGGGGAAATTCTGTATGGAGATAATAGCGGTACTTTGAATCTGTAATGGTTTTTGGCTCCCGCGCATGATGTCTGCTCATAGCGACCCAAGTAAACAGGAGCAGCAAAAATGAACGGCTTGAGCGATGTGCGTCTGTCGTTACACAGTCAGGAACTGGCGGCTGGGCAGGAGTTGGCGGCGGGGGCGACATCCCTCCGCAACGCGCCGTCCGGCCTCGGTCTCTGGGGCCTGTACTGGCACCGACTGCGTACACGCAAGGCGTTGCTTGAGCTGAGCACCGAACAGTTGCGCGATATTGGCTTGAGTCGCGAACAGGCGCGGCAGGAAGGGCTCAAGCCGTTCTGGCGGCTGTGAAAGCCCCGGCTGATCTGTAGCCGCTGGCGCAGCCTGCGATCGGTTGCGTAGCAACCGCAAAAGGCCGCATCCGATTTCACCGGATGCGGCCTTTTTCATGCCTGCCATGTGACGGCTACAGGCACCTTCAGACCAATTCTTTCAACCGATGCCAGAGCATCCCCAGCGCCAGCAGGGGCGAGCGCAGGTGCTTGCCGCCCGGGAAGGTGATGTGCGGGACCTGGGCGAACAGATCGAAACCGCCGCTCTGTTGGCCGCTGATGGCTTCGGCCAGCAGCTTGCCGGCCAGGTGCGTGGCATTCACGCCGTGGCCCGAGTAGGCCTGGGCGTAATACACATTGGGCTGGTCCTTGAGCCGGCCGATCTGCGGCAGGCGGTTGGCGCCGATGCCGATCATGCCGCCCCATTGATAGTCGATCTTCACCGCCGCCAGTTGCGGGAATACCTGCAGCATCTTCGGCCGCATATAAGCAGCAATGTCCCGCGGGTCGCGGCCGGAATAATGGCAGGCGCCGCCGAACAGCAAGCGGCGGTCGGCCGAAAGGCGGTAGTAATCCAGGGCCACTCGCTGGTCGCAGACCGCCATGTTCTGGGGCAACAGGGCGTGGGCCAGCTCTTCGCTCAAGGGTTCGGTGGCGATGATGTAGCTGCCGGCCGGCAGCACCTTGCCACCCAGTTGCGGGTTGAGGTCGTTGAGGTAGGCGTTGCAGCCCAGCACCAGGCTGTTGGCGCGCACCGAACCCTGGGCGGTATGGACCTTGACCTGCGGCCCGTAGTCGATGCGGGTCACCGCCGAGTGTTCGAACAGGCGCACGCCCAGTTGCTGCGCGACCGCGGCTTCGCCCAGGGCCAGGTTCAGTGGGTGCAGGTGCCCCGAGCCCATGTCGATCAGACCGCCGACATAACGGTCGGAACCCACCACACTGTGCATCTCATGGGCTTGCAGCAGGCGGGTTTCATGGCGATAGCCCAGGTCGCGCAACTCTTGGGCATCTTCGGCGAAACCTTCGAGCTCGCGCGGCTTGTTGGCCAGGTCGCAATAACCCCAGGTCAGGTCGCAGGGAATCTGGAAGCGTTCGATGCGCTGGCGGACGATTTCCACCGCTTCCAGGCCCATCAGCTTCATCTGGCGTACGCCGTCCTCGCCAATGATGGGGGCGAACTGCTCGAGGCCGTGACCGACCCCGCGAATCAGTTGCCCACCGTTGCGCCCGCTGGCGCCCCAGCCGATCTTGCGCGCTTCCAGCAGAATGACGCTGAGCCCGCGCTCGGCCAGCTCGATCGCGGTGTTGAGCCCGGAAAAGCCGCCGCCGACCACGCATACGTCCGCCTGATGCTCGCCGGCCAGCGCCGGATAATCGGGCTGGGGCAGGCTGCTGGCGGCGTAGTAGGAGGCGGGGTGCGAATGGCCTGGCCCCGACGGCTGAACACGGGTGTTCATGTGGATCATCCTGATTCGTGTGTTTGGAAAATTTGACGGAGCATAAGCCGGACCTTTCCGGCGCGGCAACATTGGTCGGCCAGTGCTGTCTGGAACAGGGCTTTTAGGGCAAAATCGCCGCCTCTCCACACTCCCGGTAAGCGCTTCGATGAGCTGCAATAGCCAGAAAGTCCGCATGCTCCGACAGCAGATCCCCTCGTTCGAGTGCGTTCCCGGCTGTCACGACTGCTGCGGTCCGGTCACCACCTCGACCGAAGAGATGTCGCGCCTGCCGCGCAAGACCCGGGCCGAGCAGGACGCGGCGATGGAGGAACTGAACTGTGTGCACCTGGGGCCCAACGGCTGCACGGTGTATGACGAGCGGCCGCTGATCTGTCGCCTGTTCGGGACCACGCCGAGCCTGCCCTGCCCCAATGGCCGGCGCCCGGTGGAACTGATCCACCCGCGGGTGGAAAAGCAGATCCATGAATACATGGCGAGCACCCGGCAGGTGCTGGTCTGATCCAAAGCCATCGCGGGCAAGCCTCGCTCCTACGGGACCTGCGCAACCTGTAGGAGCAGCCGGTCGACGCTCGATTGCCCGCGATAGCAATTGCCCTGACGATCCAGTCTCGGGCAGGGGTAATCAATCCGGAATCGGCAGGTTCAGGCTCTCTTTCACCTCTTCCATCACGATATAGCTCTTGGATTCGCGCACGTGGGGCAGCTTGAGCAGGATGTCGCCCAGCAGTTTGCGGTACGAGGCCATTTCGGAAATCCGCGCCTTCACCAGATAGTCGAAGTCCCCCGACACCAGGTGGCATTCCAGTACGTGCGGCAGTTTCAGCACGGCACGGCGGAACTCCTCGAAGGTGTCGCCGGACTTGTAGTCCAGGCTGATTTCGACGAACACCAGCAGGCTACCCTTGAGGTGCTGCGGGTTGAGCCGGGCGTTGTAGCCCATGATGATGCCTTCGCGCTCCAGGCGGCGGACCCGCTCGGTGCACGGCGTGGTCGACAGCCCGACCTTTTCCCCCAGCTCGGTAAAGGAGATGCGCCCATCGGCTTGCAGGATGCGCAGGATATTGCGATCGATCTTGTCTAGCTCGCGCTTCGTCTGGTGGTTAGTCCGCATAGGGGATGCGCCTCCGTGAAAAGGGTTTTTGCCGAGAATTCTCGCCAAATATAGGCGTTTATATAGTGAAAAGCACTGGCCATTGCTTTTTATACTGCGCGCATCTTCGCTCTGAATAACAAACGTCAGCGGTTATCCGCGATGAGGGATATGAAAATGCGCGTTCTGGTCTTGGGTAGCGGCGTGATCGGTACCACCAGTGCCTACTATCTGGCCCGTGCCGGTTTCGAAGTGACGGTTGTCGACCGTCAGCCGGCCGTTGCCATGGAAACCAGCTTCGCCAACGCCGGCCAGGTTTCGCCGGGTTATGCCTCGCCCTGGGCCGCGCCGGGCGTGCCGCTCAAGGCCATCAAGTGGCTGCTGCAGCGCCACGCGCCGCTGGCGATCAAGGCCACCGCCGACATCGATCAATACCTGTGGATGGCGCAGATGCTGCGCAACTGCACCGCTGCCCGCTATGCCGTGAACAAGGAACGCATGGTCCGCCTGTCCGAGTACAGCCGCGACTGCCTCGACGAACTGCGCCTGGAGACCGGCATCGCCTATGAAGGCCGCAGCCTGGGGACCACCCAGCTGTTCCGCACCCAGGCGCAACTGGATGGCGCGGCCAAGGATATCGCCGTGCTCAAGGAATCCGGCGTACCTTTCGAAGTGCTGGACCGTGAAGGCATTGCCCGCGTCGAGCCGGCCCTGGCCAGCGTGACCGACATCCTGGCCGGCGCCCTGCGCCTGCCGAACGACCAGACGGGCGACTGCCAGATGTTCACCACGCGCCTGGCGCAAATGTGCACCAAGCTGGGTGTGGAATTCCGTTTCGACCAGAACATCCAGCGCCTGGACTTCGCCGGCGACCGCATCAACGGCGTCTGGATCGACGGCAAGCTGGAAACCGCCGACCGCTACGTGCTGGCCCTCGGCAGCTACTCGCCGCAACTGCTCAAGCCGCTGGGCATCAAGGCCCCGGTGTATCCGCTCAAGGGTTACTCGCTGACCGTGCCGATCACCAACCCGGCCATGGCCCCGACTTCGACCATCCTCGACGAAACCTACAAGGTGGCGATCACCCGTTTCGACAACCGTATTCGCGTTGGCGGCATGGCGGAAATCGCCGGTTTTGACCTCTCGCTGAACCCGCGCCGGCGCGAAACGCTGGAGATGATCGTCAACGATCTTTATCCTCAGGGCGGCGATCTGTCCCAGGCCAGTTTCTGGACCGGCCTGCGTCCTACCACTCCGGACGGTACGCCGATCGTTGGCGCCACGCCCATGCGCAACCTGTTCTTGAACACGGGGCACGGCACGCTTGGCTGGACCATGGCTTGTGGTTCCGGTCGCCTGCTGGCCGATCTGATGGCGAAGAAAAAGCCACAGATCAGCGCCGAAGGTCTCGATATTTCTCGTTACGGTAATCCTCAGGAGCCTGCAAAACATGTCAATCCAGCGCCAGCTCACCAATGAGCGCATGAGCCAGATCGTCGTTCACAGCGGTACCGTGTATCTGGCCGGGCAAGTCGGCGACGACCTGAACGCCGGGATTGAGCAGCAGACCCGTGAAACCCTCGCCAACATCGAGCGTTTGCTGGACCTGGCCGGCACCGACAAGTCGCGCCTGCTGTCGGTGACTATCTACCTGAAGGACATCGATGCGCACTTCGCCGGGATGAACAGCGTATGGGACCAGTGGCTGCCAAAAGGCGTCGCCCCGGCCCGTGCAACCGTCGAAGCCAAGCTCTGCGAACCGGAAATCCTGGTCGAGCTGTCCGTCGTGGCCGCTCTGCCTTAAGCAAGATCCCTCTCCCGGCGCCACCGATGGTTAACGCTGTCGGCCGGCGCCGGTTTTTTCTTCCCACATGACCGCCTAGAAGTCTGCCGCCATGCGTCCTGCCCGTGCCCTGATCGATCTTCAAGCCCTGCGTCACAACTACCAACTGGCCCGCGAAGCGTCGCCGGGCGCCCGTGCGCTTGCCGTGATCAAGGCCGATGCCTATGGCCATGGCGCGGTGCGTTGCGCCCAGGCGCTGGAAGCCGAGGCCGACGGCTTTGCCGTGGCCTGTATCGAAGAGGCCCTGGAACTGCGGGCGGCGGGGATTCGCGCACCCATATTGCTGCTTGAAGGTTTTTTCGAGGCCGACGAGCTGGACCTGATCGTCGAGCATGATTTCTGGTGCGTGGTGCATTCGCTGTGGCAGTTGGAAGCCATCGAGCAGGCCAGCGTCGCCAAGCCGCTGACGGTATGGCTCAAGCTGGACTCGGGCATGCACCGCGTCGGCCTGCATCCCAAGGATTACCAGCCGGCTTATCAACGGCTGCTGGCCTGTGGCAAGGTGGCGAAGATCGTGCTGATGAGCCACTTCGCCCGCGCCGACGAGCTCAGCTGCAGCCGCAGCGATGAGCAGGTCGCGGTGTTCGAGGCGGCGCGCCAGGGCTTGTCCGCCGAGATCAGCCTGCGCAACTCGCCGGCCGTGCTCGGCTGGCCGAACATCCCCAGCGACTGGGTACGCCCCGGCATCATGCTGTATGGCTCGACCCCGTTCGAAGAGCCGCATCCGCTGGCCGCGCGCCTGCAACCGGTGATGACCCTGGAGTCGAAAGTGATCTGCGTGCGCGAATTGCCGCCCGGCGAGCCGGTGGGGTACGGCGCCAAATTCGTCACGCCGCGGCCGATGCGGATCGGCGTGGTGGCCATGGGGTACGCCGACGGTTATCCGCGGCATGCGCCGACCGGTGCGCCGGTGCTGGTGGCGGGGCAGCGGACCCAGCTGCTCGGCCGGGTCTCCATGGACATGCTGTGCATCGACCTGACCGACGTGCCAGAGGCGGGGCTGGGTTCTACCGTCGAGCTGTGGGGCAAGAACATCCTCGCCAGCGAGCTGGCGGCCGCCGCCGATACCATTCCTTACCAGCTGTTCTGCAACCTGCGTCGGGTGCCACGCGTCTATTCCGGGGACTGAACAGCGCAGCGTACTGCCGAAAGTCGCCTTGCCCCCCGGGATTGGGGCCCAAGTGTTGTAAATACTGAACGCTATCGCCATGATAACGCTCAACTACAACAACGCCTGATCCCTAGGAGGCTGCCGCATTGGACGTCGGTGAACGACTGCAATCCATCCGTAAACTCAAAGGCCTTTCCCAGCGTGAACTCGCCAAGCGCGCGGGCGTCACCAACAGCACCATTTCGATGATCGAGAAGAACAGCGTCAGCCCCTCGATCAGTTCGCTGAGAAAGGTTCTTGGCGGCATTCCCATGTCGATGGTCGAGTTTTTCTCGGAAGAAATCCTCCAGGAAAAACCCACCCAGATCGTCTACAAAGCCAACGAGTTGATCGATATTTCCGATGGCGCGGTGACCATGAAACTGGTGGGCCGGGCGCATCCGAGCCGGGCGATCGCTTTTCTCAACGAGATCTATCCGCCGGGCGCCGACACCGGTGAAGAGATGCTCACCCACGAAGGCGAGGAAACAGGGATTCTCGTGGAAGGACGCCTGGAACTGGTGGTGGGCCTTGAGACATTCGTGCTCGAAGCCGGTGACAGCTACTATTTCGAAAGCACCAAGCCGCACCGTTTCCGTAATCCTTTCGATGCACCCGCGCGACTAATCAGCGCAGCCACGCCCGCGAACTTCTAATAGAAGAGGCGTCCTGCAAGGATTGCAGCGGTGCCCGAAGCCGTATTTCGCCCCTCTCTAATCCCCCTTTGAATCTAGGGTTGTTTCAGAGTGGCGGGCTAACCGTTATACTTGCGCCCGCCCGCGAAACCGTGGCCGTGGGCGTGACTAGCCACCATTGAGGGTGTACGCGTGAACCTAATTATGAAAATGCTGGCTGCACCAGCAACCGTATTGGCCCTCTGGGCTGTCAGCGCTCAAGCTGCGACCAACGACGACATTGCCAAGCGCCTCGAGCCGGTTGGCCAGGTCTGCGTCCAGGGTCAGGAATGCAAGGGTATGGAAGTCGCTGTTGCCGCCGGTGGCGGTGGTGCGAAGACTCCAGACGAAGTGATTGCCAAGCATTGCAATGCTTGCCACGGTTCCGGCCTGCTGGGCGCGCCGAAAATCGGCGACACCGCTGCCTGGAAAGAGCGTGCGGATCACCAGGGCGGCCTCGACGGCATCCTGGCCAAGGCCATTACCGGTATCAACGCGATGCCGCCTAAAGGCACCTGCGCCGACTGCTCCGATGCAGAGCTCAAGGGCGCCATCCAGAAGATGTCCGGCTTGAAATAAGCCTGTATCTTCCGCAAAAAAGCCGCTTACGAGCGGCTTTTTTCATGCCTGCGATCCGGCCGGTACTGTTCATTGCAGCAAAGACCCGGCAAGCTCGGTCCAACCTCAATTCATGGAAGGTTCTGGAGGATCGGATGGTGCAGTCATGTTCTATCGAGCGGGCGGTCGATGAGGTCCTGGCACGCTTGCCGGCGCATATTCACATGGGCATGCCGCTGGGGCTGGGCAAACCCAATCGCTTCGCCAATGCCCTGTATCGTCGGGTCGCGCAGTTGCCCGAACGCCAACTGACCATTTACACCGCCCTGAGCCTGGGTCGCCCGCCATTGGGTGATGGCTTGCAACGGCGTTTCCTCGAACCCTTTATCGAGCAGGTCTTCGGCGACTACCCCGAGCTGGAATTCCTCGCCGACCTGCACCGCGACCAGGTGCCGGCCAATATCCATATCGAACAGTTCTTCATGCAGCCCGGCAGCTTGCTCAACAGCGCGACAGCACAGCAGGACTACGTCTGCAGCAACTACAGCCACGCCGCGCGCGACATCAATGCCGCCGGCCTGAACCTGGTCGCGCAACTGGTGGCCCGGGACCCGCAACAGGCCGACCGCCTGAGCCTGAGCTGCAACCCGGACATCACCCTCGACCTGCTGCCGATGATCGCCGAGCGACGTGCCGCCGGCGAAACCATCCTGCTGCTGGGCCAGGTGCATCGCGACCTGCCTTATATGCCGGGCGACGCCGAGCTCGACGCGGCCACCTTCGACCTGCTGATCGACGAAGAGGAGGGCAGCACGCTGTTTTCCACGCCGAACATGCCGGTGGGGTTCCAGGATCATTTTATCGGCCTGCACGCCAGCACCCTGGTGCGCGACGGCGGCACCCTGCAGATCGGCATCGGCTCCATGGGCGACGCGTTGACGGCAGCGTTGTTGGCGCGCCAGGCGGACAACGACGGCTATCGGGCGCTGCTGGCGGACCTGGAGATCCAGTGCTGGAAGCTGCTGATCGAGCGCGAAGGCGGGGTGGAGCCTTTCGCCAAGGGCCTTTATGGCTGCAGCGAGATGTTCGTCAACGGCCTGCTGGCCCTGGCCGATGCTGGCATCGTGCGGCGCAAGGTCTATCCCTCGGTGGCCCTGCAGCAACAGGCCAACGCCGGGACGCTGGATGAAGACCAGGCGCTGGGCGGGGTGTCGGTGCATGGTGGCTTTTTCCTCGGGCCGCGCAGTTTCTACCAGCGCCTCAGGGACCTGCCCAAGAGCAAGCTCGGCGAGTTCAACATGACCGCCATCAGCTACATCAACGAGCTGTACGGCCACGAAGAGCTCAAGCGCCTGCAGCGCCTGGATGCGCGATTCATCAACAGCTCGATCATGGTCACCCTGCTCGGGGCCGGGGTCGCGGATCAGCTGGAAGACGGCCGGGTGCTCAGTGGCGTCGGCGGGCAATACAACTTCGTTGCCCAAGGCCATGCGCTGCGAGGCGCGCGCTCGATCCTGATCCTGCGCAGCTGGCGCGAATCCGCGGGCTTGGTCAGTTCCAACATCGTCTGGGAATACGGCCACTGCACCATCCCGCGACACCTGCGGGACATCGTGGTCACCGAGTACGGCATTGCCGATCTGCGCGGCAAGACCGATGCGAAGGTGATCGAAGCGCTGCTCAATATCAGCGACTCGCGGTTCCAGCCGGGCCTGATCGAACAAGCGCAGAAGGCCGGCAAGCTGCCCAAGGATTTCCGCCTCGATCCGCGCTTCAGCGACAACCACCCACAACGTCTATTGGCGATCCAGGCGCAGCACCGGCATCTGTTCCCGGAGTACCCGTTGGGCAGCGACTTCAGTGCAGAGGAGCGGGATTTGCTGCGGGCGCTGAACTGGCTGAAGAGCAAGTTCAAGCTCAGCGAGATTCTCGAATTGGGCAAGGCGGCGCTGGATGCGCCAGCGCCCGAGGCGTTCCCGGCGCATCTGCAGCGGATGCAGTTGGTGAAGCCCGATGGCTGGCGCGAGGAGATCTATCAGCGTTTGCTGCTGGCCGCCTTACGCGAGACAGCGCAGGCATAAGGTAGACGCCTGGCAGCGTCATCGCGGGCAAGCCTCGCACCTACAGAAGCGAGCGGCGTCTGTAGGTGCGAGGCTGGCTTGCGATTGAAGAGGCAACGCCTCTTTAGATAAAGCTCACCACGCCACCGGCCAGGGACTTGACCCGGGCCAGGGATTCCACGCGATAGCCTTGCGCGTCCAGTTCGGCGCGGCCGCCCTGGAACGACTTCTCGATCACGATGCCCAGGCCGGCCACGGTGGCGCCCGCCTGCTTGATGATCGAGATCAGCGCCTGGGAGGCCTTACCGTTGGCCAGGAAGTCATCGATGATCAGCACGCGGTCGCTGCTGGTCAGGTGACGCGGGGAAATCGCCACGGTGCTTTCGGTCTGCTTGGTGAACGAATACACGGTCGCCGACAGCAGGTTCTCGGTCAGGGTCAGGGACTGGTGCTTGCGCGCGAAGATCACCGGTACGCCCAGGTTCAGGCCGGTCATGATCGCCGGAGCGATGCCCGAGGCTTCGATGGTGACGATCTTGGTGATGCCCGAGTCCTTGAACAGCGTGGCGAATTCGTCGCCGATCAGCTTCATCAAGGCCGGGTCGATCTGGTGGTTCAGAAAGGCGTCGACTTTCAGGACCTGGTCGGAAAGCACGATGCCTTCTTCGCGAATTTTCTTGTGCAGTGCTTCCATGAAGCTTTCCTCTGTTGACGCCTTGTGCGCCTGAGCTCTGATAAAAGGTGTTCGGTTAAAAATGCTGCGGCTAAAAAGTGTTCAATTCTAGCGTTTTAACATCGCCCGTATATCCGCCAGCGCGTTATTGCCGCGAACGGCTTTGACTTCGGTCGGGGTGTCGTCGTTGCCTTCCCAGGCCAGGTCGTCCGGCGGCAGTTCGTCGAGGAAACGGCTGGGGGCACAGTCGATGATTTCACCGTACTGCTTGCGCTTGGCGGCGAAGGTGAAGGCCAGGGTCTGGCGCGCGCGGGTGATGCCCACGTAGGCCAGGCGGCGCTCTTCCTCGATGGTGTCGGCTTCGATACTGGAGCGGTGGGGGAGGATTTCCTCCTCCATGCCCATGATGAACACATAGGGGAATTCCAGGCCCTTGGAGGCATGCAGGGTCATCATCTGCACGCCTTCGGCGCCGTCTTCCTCTTCCTGCTGACGCTCCAGCATGTCGCGCAGCACCAGCTTGCCGATGGCGTCTTCGACGGTCATTTCGCCGTCTTCGTCTTTTTCCAGGGTGTTCTTCAGCGCCTCGATCAGGAACCACACGTTACCCATGCGGTAGTCGGCGGCCTTGTCGCTGGAGCTGTTGGTGCGCAGCCAGTTCTCGTAATCGATGTCCATGACCATGCTGCGCAGGGCGGAGATCGGGTCTTCGCCGGCGCACTGCTCGCGCACCTTATCCATGAAGCGCTTGAAGCGCGCCAGGCGGTCGGTGAAGCGGCTGTCCAGGTGCTCGCCCAGGCCGATCTCGTCGGTGGCGGCGTACATCGAGATCTTGCGTTCGGTGGCGTAGTTGCCGAGCTTTTCCAGGGTGGTCGAGCCGATTTCCCGGCGCGGCACGTTGATCACCCGCAGGAAGGCGTTGTCGTCGTCCGGGTTCACGATCAGGCGGAAGTAGGCCATCAGGTCCTTCACTTCCTGGCGCCCGAAGAAGCTGTTGCCACCGGACAGGCGATAGGGAATCTGGTGATGCTGCAGCTTCAGCTCGATCAGCTTGGCCTGGTAGTTGCCGCGATAGAGGATCGCGAAATCGCTGTAGGGCCGGTCGGTGCGCAAGTGCAGGCTGAGGATTTCCATGGCCACCCGCTCGGCCTCGGCGTCCTCGTTGCGGCAGCGGATCACGCGGATCTCGTCGCCATGGCCCATCTCGCTCCACAGCTGTTTCTCGAACTCGTGGGGGTTGTTGGAGATCAGCACGTTGGCGCAGCGCAGGATGCGGCTGGTGGAGCGGTAGTTCTGCTCGAGCATCACCACCTTCAAGGACGGATAGTCCTCCTTGAGCAGCATCAGGTTTTCCGGGCGGGCGCCGCGCCAGGCGTAGATCGACTGGTCGTCGTCGCCCACCACGGTGAATTGGTTGCGCTTGCCGATGAGCATTTTCACCAGCAGGTACTGGCTGGCGTTGGTGTCCTGGTATTCGTCCACCAGCAGGTAGCGCACCTTGTTCTGCCACTTCTCCAGGATGTCGGCGTGTTCCTCGAACAGCTTCACCGGCAGCAGGATCAGGTCGTCGAAGTCCACCGCGTTGAACGCCTTGAGCGTGCGCTGGTAGTGGGTGTAGACGATGGCCGCGGTCTGTTCCTTGGGGTTGCGCGCGTTTTCCAGGGCCTGGGCCGGCAGGATCAGGTCGTTCTTCCAGGCGCCGATCATGTTCTTGATCTCGTCGACGCCATCGTCGCCCGAGTATTCCTTTTGCATGATGTCGGTCATCAGGGCCTTGACGTCGGTCTCGTCGAAGATCGAGAAGCCCGGCTTGTAGCCCAGCCGCACATGCTCCTTGCGGATGATGTTCAGCCCCAGGTTGTGGAAGGTCGACACGGTCAGGCCACGGCCCTCGCCACTGCGCAGCAGGGTGCCGACCCGCTCCTTCATCTCCCGCGCGGCCTTGTTGGTGAAGGTCATGGCGACGATGTACTGCGCGCGAATGCCGCAGTTCTGGATCAAGTGGGCGATCTTGCGCGTGATTACACTGGTCTTGCCGGAGCCAGCACCGGCGAGCACCAAAAGAGGGCCGCCGACATAGTTCACGGCTTCTTGCTGCCGGGGATTGAGTCGGGACATGACGAAAAAAGGAGTCTGTAGCGAAATGGGCGGGCATTTTAACAGGATGAACGGATTCTGCTGCTCTCTCCGACTTGTGACGCAGCACGCTATCTAAATTTGCCGGTTTTGATACTTTCCCTCAGGATGCGCGCTGAATATGCGTCTAATGTTCGAGTTAGAGCGGTACAAGAAATTGCGTTTGATAATCAATATCATTTGTCATTGTTTATCTACGCGTCATAATGCCCGCCGCCAACTTCTATTACAGAGTCTAGGGAGCTAGCTTGTCCAAGCCTGTCGAACCCTTGCGCTTGCTGCTGCTGGCCGAAGAGCCGGCGTGGGCAGCGTTGTTGCGCGAGTGTCTCGCTCCGTTGGGAGACTCGGTGGTGCTGATCAGTGCGCCGACCTGGGAATCTGTCAGCCGTCTGTTCGATGAAGACCGCTCTGCGATTCTGTTGACCGTTCCCCAACTGCAACCGGCTCCCGGTCGTTGCAGCCTGCCCACGGTATTACTGTTGGAGCAGGAGCCGCTGAATACGCCGGCCGGCGCCAGCGACTGGCTGGTGAATAAAAACCTCAGTACCGATACGGTGCGCCGTTGCCTGCGCCATGTGCGTGAGCGCGGGGTGCTGGAAAGCACCCTGTTGCGCCTGGCCGAGCAGGACCCTTTGACCGGCATCGCCAACCGCCAGGGTTTCCAGACCCTGCTGGCGGCGCGCCTGGCGGAAAACGAAGGGCGCGGGCTGGCGCTGGGGCACCTGGACCTGGATAACTTCCGACATGCCAACGATGCGTTGGGCCACCAGGCCGGCGACCGGTTGATCCTGCAAGTGGTTTCGCGGCTCAAGAGCCAGCTTGAGGCCGGGGACCAGCTGGCGCGCCTGGGCAGCGACGAATTCGCCCTGCTGATCGATACCCGCCGGGCGCCGCAACGCGCCGAGTGGATGGCCGAGCGCATCGCCGAAGTCATGGCCGAACCGTACTGGATCGACGGCGAAAGCCTGCTGATCGGCTGCAGCCTGGGCATCGCCCACGCCAGGGCGAATGCCGGCGCCGATCCGCTGATGTGGCACGCACACATCGCCATGCAGCAGGCCAAAAGCACCCAGGGCTGTACCTTTCATATCTTCAACGAACGCATCAACCGCAATGCCCGCAGCCTCGCCGACCTGGAAAGCGAACTGCGCCGGGCCTTGCGCCGCGACGAGCTGGAGCTGCACTACCAGCCGCGCCTGAACCTGCATGACGGGCAGATCGTCGGCCTCGAAGCCCTGGTGCGCTGGCGCCATGGCGAGCGCGGGCTGTTGCCACCGAGCGAGTTCGTGCCGCTGGCCGAGCAGAGCGGCCTGATCGTGCCGCTGGGCTACTGGGTGATTTCCCGGGCGCTGCGCGATATGCAGGCCCTGCGCGAACGCGGCCTGGCGCCGCTGCACATGGCGGTCAACCTGTCGTTCCGCCAGTTTCAGGACAGCCAGCTGCTGTCGACCCTCAGCCGGCTGATTGCCGAGCGGGGTGTCGAGGCGCAATGGCTGGAGTTCGAGCTGACCGAAACTGCGGTGATGCGCCGCAGCGACCTGGTCAAGCAGACCATGGATGCGTTGGGGCGGCTGGGGGTGCGGTTTTCCCTGGACGATTTCGGCACCGGGTTCTCGTCTTTCGTGCACCTCAACAGCCTGCCGATTGCCCTGCTCAAGATCGACAAGAGCTTCGTCGGCGGCATGGAGCAGCGCGAAGAGAACCGCAAGCTGGTGCACGCCATGATCAACCTGGCTCACAACCTCCATCTCGAGGTGGTGGCCGAAGGCGTGGAAACCCCCGAGCAACTGGCCTTGCTGCGCAGCTTCGGTTGCGATCAGGCGCAGGGCTACCTGATCAGCAAGCCGCTGCCGCTGGCGGAACTGGTGGAATACCTGACGTTCGGCGCAAGCCAGCAGGTCCTGGCCGGCGAGGTCAGCTGACGGCATCCCGCTGTAGCGGCAGGAGCCATCGAGCTCCCGCTGTTACAGGGAATCCTGGGCGGTCTGGAAGTTCTCCCGCGGAGCAGGCTCCGTGCCTTCCCGGCGAATCATCCGCCGCATCTTCCATTCGAAGGCCAGGGTCAGGCTGACGGCGGCGCACGCCAGCCCCGATGCCAGGCCCCACCACACGCCGGTCGCGCCCCAGCCCAGGGTGAAGGCCATCAGCCAGGCCGCCGGTGCGCCGATCAGCCAATAGCAGCCCAGGCCCACGAGGAAGGTGGTCTTGGCGTCCTTGAGGCCGCGAATCGCGCCCATGGCGATGGTCTGCGTGCCATCGAACAGCTCGAACCAGGCCGCGACCGCCAGCAGGCTGACCGCCAGGTTGATCACATCGCGAAAGGCCGGATCGTTATGGTCGAGGAACAGTCCGATCAACTGGTTCGGCAGCAGCCAGAACACCATGGCGAAACCCAGCATGGCCGCGCCGCCAAAGGCGATCCCGACCCGCCCGGCCATGCGCGCGTGCAGCAGCTGCCCGGCGCCGTAGTGCTGGCCGATGCGCATGGTGATCGCGTAGGAGATCCCGGCCGGCACCATGAAGGCCACGGAGACGATCTGCAGGGCGATCTGGTGCGCCGCCAGCTGGGTGCTGCCCATGGTGCCCATGCACAGCGCGGCGAAGGCGAACAGCCCGACTTCCACCGCGTAGGTGCCGCCGATGGGCAGGCCCAGGCGCCAGAGTTCCCGCAGGTACTGGCGATTGGGCCGCGCCAGGCCCTGGCGCAGCGGGTAGGCGGCGTAGGCCGGGTGGCGCTTGATGTGCCAGGCCAGCGCCACGGCCATGCAGTTGGCGACGATCGCGGTGACCAGGCCGATCCCCACCAGCCCCAGTTTCGGCAGGCCGAACATGCCGGTGATCAAGGCGTAATTGAGCAGGAAGTTGGCCACGGTGCCGCCCAGGCTGATGACCATCACCGGCGTGGCACGGCCGATGGCGCTGGTGAAACCGCGCAGGGCCATGAAGCTCAGGTAGCCGGGCAGGGCGAACGGCAGGATCAGCAGGAACTGGCCGGCGGACTGCACATTGGTTTCGGTCTGGCCGAACAGCAGCAACACCGGCTTGAGGTTCCACAGCAGCAGGCCGGCGACCAGCGCCATCAGCCACGCCAGCCAGAGCCCGGCCTGGGTCAGGCGCGCGGCGCCTTCGATGTCGCCGGCGCCCTGGCGAATCGCGACCAGGGTCCCGACCGCCGCGATCACGCCGATGCAGAAAATCGACACGAACGAATAGGTAGCCGCGCCGAGACCGCCGCCGGCCAGGGCTTCCGGGCTCAGGCGGGCCATCATCAGGGTGTCGGTCAGCACCATCAGCATGTGCGCCAACTGTGAGGCGATCAGCGGCCCGGCCAGCCGCAGGATGGCCCAGAGTTCGGTGCGTGCTGGATGCTGCATGGTCATCGGTCTCGATACGGGGGAGGCAGTTAAGAGGGTTGATTCTCGGCGCTCTCGGCGACTTTCACAAAGGGATAAAAACGATTGGTGGCATGATTAAAACTCATGCTTTGCCGATTCTGGTAACTTGGCGCCATTGCGCCTGTGGAGTGCTGCCATGCCCCGTCGTCTTCCGCCCCTGTATGCCTTGCGCGCCTTTGAGGCCGCGGCGCGACACAGCTCGTTCACTCGCGCGGCGGAGGAGCTGTCGATCACCCAGAGCGCGGTCAGCCGGCATATCCGCACCCTGGAAGACCACTTCGCCTGCCGGCTGTTCCAGCGCAGCGGACGCAACCTGCAGCTGACCGAGGCCGCGCGCCTGCTGCTGCCAGGCATCCGCGAAGGCTTCACCGCCCTCGAGCGCGCCTGCAATACCTTGCGCGCCGAAGACGACATCCTGCGCATGAAGGCGCCTTCGACCCTGACCATGCGCTGGCTGCTGGCGCGTCTGAGCCGCTTCCGTCATCTGCAGCCGGGCAACGAGGTGCAACTGACCAGCGCCTGGATGGACGTCGACTCGGTGGACTTCAACCAGGAGCCTTTCGACTGCGCGGTGCTGCTGAGCAACGGTCACTTTCCGCCGGACTGGGAGGCCAGCTATCTGTTTCCGGAATTGCTGATCCCGGTGGGTGCGCCGAACCTGCTCAACGACCAGCCGTGGGATGTGGCGCGACTGGCCGCCACCGAGCTGTTGCACCCGACCCCGGATCGCCGCGACTGGCGCAACTGGCTGGAGCGCATGGGCTTGTCCGAGCAGGTCTCGCTCAAGGGCGGGCAGGTGTTCGACACCCTGGAGCTGGGCATGATCGCCGCGGCCCGGGGTTACGGGGTTTCCATGGGCGATCTGCTGATGGTGGCCGAGGATGTGGCCCAGGGACGGCTGAGCCTGCCCTGGCCGACGGCGGTGGCCAGTGGCGAGAATTATTACCTGGTCTGGCCCAAGACCCGGCCTGGAGGTGAACGTTTGCGCCGCCTCAGCGACTTTCTCCAGAACGAGGTCCGCGCCATGCAATTGCCCGACGTAGAGCGGCTCGACTGAAGCGATGAAGGCCCCATGACCAGGGGCCTGCGCGATACCCGTGCAACTCGCTCAAGTATTGAGCGGCGCCGCCGAATCCTTGGAAGTGGAACCTTCGTTCTGATCGGTTCCGACATCTCATTCTTATTAGAACCATTGCCGAGCGTGTGACGCGATCAGGACGATCCGGTCTCTCGGCCAGGAGCTGTCATGCCTCAACCTCGTGCCCGGATCGCCTCGCAGCTTGGTCTCGCACTCGCCGTGGTACTGGCGATCGTGATCAGCGGCAGTACCGTCTTCGCCCTGCGCTCGCTGGACGCCGCCAACCTCGACACCCGGGAAGAACACCTGGCCAGTGAGGCACGGCTGCTGGCCGACCAGCTCAATACCTTCCATAGCACCCTGCGCGAAAGCACCCAGCGCCTGAGCGGGCTGTTCGAAAAGCGTTTCAGCGGCGGCCTGAGCCTGCACCCGGACCAGCCGGTGACCGTGGCCGGTACCCAGACCCCGGGCCTGCACCTGGGTGACGTGGTGCTGAACAACAACTTCGAGGAAGTCGACGAGTTCAAGCAGATGACTGCTGGCGTGGCCACCGTGTTCGTGCGCAGCGGCGATGATTTCATCCGCATTAGCACTTCGCTGAGCAAGCAGGATGGCAGCCGCGCCATCGGCACCCTGCTGGACCACGCGCACCCGGCCTATCAGAAACTCATGGCGGGGCAGAGCTATGTCGGCCGCGCGCTGCTCTTCGAACGCCTGTACATGACCCAGTACACGCCGGTGCGGGACAGCGCCGGCAAGGTGATCGCGGTGCTGTTCGTCGGCTTCGACTACACCGATGCGCAGAATGCCCAGTTCGACAACCTCAAGCGCTTCCGCATCGGCCAGACCGGTTCCCTGGCGTTGCTCGACGAGCAGCATAAATGGCTGGTGCCACCGGCTGGCGTGCAGGCCCTGGAGCAGTCGGCCACAACCATTACCGAACTGGCCAGGCAGCCGGGCAAGGGCCGCTTCTGGAGCGACAAGAGCGAGGACTTCTACAGCGTCGCCGTCCCCTTCGAAGGCGGGCCCTGGGCGGTGGTGGCGAGCATGCCGAAAGCCGAGATCCGGGCGGTGACCTGGAGCGTCGGTACGCGCCTGGTCATCGGCAGCCTGTTGGCGATGCTGCTGGCGGTGGGCGCCACGGTCTGGCTACTGCGCAGCAAGCTTGCGCCCCTGGGTGACCTGGTGCGCCAGGCCGACGCTTTGGGCAAAGGCGATTTGAGCGCGCGCCTGAATGTCTCCAGCCAGGACGAAATCGGCCAGTTGGCGAGCAGCTTCAACCAGATGGGCCAGGCCCTGTCGACCATGGTCGAGCACATCCGCAGGGCTGCCGAAGAGGTCAATGGCCGGGCCCAGGCGCTGTCCGGGCTGTCGGGCGGGGCGTACGAGGGCATGGAGCAGCAGTCGGGCGAGATCAGCAGCATGGCCGGGGCGGTGGAGGAGTTCAGCGCCACCTCGCTGAACATCGCCGACAACATGGGCAACACCGAACGCCTGGCCCAGGAAAATGCCCAGCAGACCCGGATCGGCCGCACCTCGATGGAGGAGGCCTCGGCCTCGCTGGAGCAGATCGCCGGCGCCTTGAACAGCACCGCCACCGTGATCAACACCCTGGGCCAACGCTCCGAGGAAATCGGCGGCATCGTCGGGGTGATCACCGCGATTGCCGACCAGACCAACCTGCTGGCGCTCAACGCCGCCATCGAAGCCGCGCGCGCCGGCGAACAAGGCCGCGGCTTTGCCGTGGTCGCCGATGAGGTGCGCAACCTGGCGTCGCGGACCCGTGAAGCCACCGACGAAATCTCGGGGATGATCAACAGCATCCAGCAGGAAACCGGCAACGCCATCGCCACCATGGAGCAGGGCAATGTGCTGATGCAGGAAGGCCTGTCGCGCAACGCCAATGTCGCCTCGGCCCTGGCGCGCATCGACGAGCAGAGCCGCTCGGCCGGCCAGCAGTTCGCCGCGATCACCACCGCGACCCAGGAGCAGAGCAGCACCGCGACCCTGCTCAGCAGCAACCTGCAAAGCATTGCCCTGGCCAACAGCGAACAGCGCGAAGTGGTGTCGAACCTGGCGATCACCGCCAAGGAACTGGAGAAGCTGGCGGCGGACTTGCGCCAGGAGGTCGATCGGTTCCGTTGATAGCGGATGCGTGCTCCGATCGCGCGGCCGCTGGGCACCGGCGGGGAGGCCGATTGCAAATGCTTGGGGCTGGGCTAAAACATAGGGGCAATTTCCCTACAGGATGCCTTCCCGGCAGGAGCTGACATGTCCCGTCTCACTCGTTTTGCCCTCCGTACAGCCGTACTGCCCCTGGCGCTGGCCAGCCAGATGGCGTCCAGCCAGGAGGCTGCGGGATTCATTTCTCCGGCTTCCTGGTACAGCGCCTTCAACGCTATCGCCCAGGTGGCGTGCCATAACTGCTACGAAAAACAGTACGCCAGCACCTTCACCAGTGTGCTCGACAGCGTGCGCACCCTGGAGCTGGATTTCTGGGACCAGCGCGATGCGGTCACCGGTGGCTCGGCCGGTCACTGGTTCGTGCGGCACAACCCCGGCACCCTGTTCCAGTCCGGCAATGACAACAACTGCACCGGCGACGGCAAAGGCACCAACGATCTCGAGGCCTGCCTCAACGACATCAGGCTCTGGAGCGACAGCCATCCCGGGCACTTCCCGATTACCCTGATCCTCGACAAGAAGCAGGGCTGGTCGAAGGAAAGCTCCGGGCGTACGCCGAAAGACTTCGATGATCTGGTCAGCCGGATTTTCCAGGGCAAGCTCTATACCCCGGGCGACCTGGCCCAGCACCTGGGGGTCAGCAGCAGTGCCTTGCAGGGCTCGCTCAAGGGCAAGTCCTGGCCGACCGCTAGCCAACTGCAGGGCAAGGTGCTGCTGGTGCTCAACCACTCGGAGAACCAGAAGCTCTCGCAATACGCCGAAGCCCGAACCACCAGCGCCAAGGTGTTCATTTCACCGGTCACCAACGGCCAGAACGATGTCAGTGGCGAGGTCAGCGGCATGTCCAGGACGTCGTCCGGTTACGTGGCGATGAACAACATGGGCAAGGGCGACAAGCAGTGGGCCGCACAAGCCTTTGCCTACAGCCACATCGGTCGGGTGTGGGGTGATGACGGCGTGCCATTCACCCAGCACATCGCCGAGAAGGTCAATCTGTCGGCGTATTACAAGTTCGCCGAAGCCAAGGATGGCAACGGCTATCGCATCCGGCCGTTCTAATGTTTCAGCGGGGCTCGTCCGGTTCGGCGAGCCCCGGGTCCACCCGCTTGCCGATATCCCGCAGGCGCGCCAGCTGATCGACCATGGTCGGCGCTTCATCCAGGCTGCTGACAAAGGTCCACAGGTAGGTCATCACCGCGTACACGTGCCCGGCCTTGACCCCTTCGGTCAGGGCCAGCTGGCTGATGGCGATCACGAACAGCAGCGCGGCGGCCGAGCCGAGCAGCAGATAGGCCGCGGCCTCGCGGTCCGACAGCCAGATCCGCAGCCGCGACAGTAGCCGGTAATGCCGTTGCAGGGACGTGGCGCCGACCTTGGCCACCAGGCCGATTTCCTTTTCCAGCCGGTCGTTCAGGCGCTCATGCAGCTCCTGATTACGCCGGGCAAAACGCGGCAGCAGGGTGATGCACAGCAGCAAGGCCACCAGGCAGGCCAGGCCGACCCAGGATTCGATCACCAACAGCATCACCGCTGCGCCGACAATCGAGACCAGCGCGGTGGCAATGGTTGGTACGTGCTTCTCGAAGAAATCGACGAACTCTCGGGCCAGCACCACCCTTGCCGCGGCGGTGGAGGTGCTCTGGTTCTGCAGGCGCTGGTTGAGGATCACCGGTACCGCCAGGTCGGCGTAGATCCGTGTGAAGGTGCGGGTATCCACCGCCCGCCGCGCGGCCCCGACCACCCAGAACCCCAGCACCACCAGGGCATAGACCAGGGCGCTGCCGGCGTCGCCGCGAATGATCGAGTCCACCGCGAACCCGGCAAACAGCGGGTAGGCCAGCAGCAACGCGTTCTCCAGCGCCACCAGCGACAAGGTGCAGAACAGCTTGCCGGGGTAGGCGCGGGCAATGGCCTTCAGGGTCTGGCTGGCGGATTGCTGGCCGATTTTCTTGCTTTCATCGATCAGGACTTGCGGGGTAACGGCTGACATGGGTGCACCGGAGGGAAGATAAACGCTATTATTGAGCGACCGCTCAATGGTATTTGAGCGATCGCTCAAAATGCAAGCGCCATCCATCCACCGGCGCCCTGAGGTAATGCCCGTATGTCCCGTACCGACCGCAAAGACCAGATCATCGCCGCCGCCCTGGAGCTGTTTCTCAGCAAGGGTTTCGCCGCCGTTTCCACCCGCGACCTGGCGGACCATGCCGGCCTGTCCCGTAGCCACATCTATCACTACTTCAGCGATTGGAACGAATTGCGTCGCGAAGCCTTCGTGCGTTTTGCCACCGAGCAGCTGGACGCCGTAGGCGCGCCCCTGGTTGGCTTGCCGCCGCTGGAGGCCCTGCACGGATTCCTGCGCGATTGCCTGCCGGCTTCTGCCGAAGACAACTGGGCGCTGTGGCTCGATGCCTGGGATGAAGCCATGCACGACACCGCGCTGGCCGAGGCCTACCAGAGGGTGGATGAGCAGTGGCAGGCCATGCTCGCCAGCATCATCGAAGCCGGCGTGCAGGCCCAAGTGTTCCAGTGCGCATCACCCGCCCGCGCAGCCCGGCAGATCTTCGCCCAGATCATGGGCTATGCCGACGGCCTGTTGCTGCGCCCCTCGGCCGAGGCCGCCGCAGCGGCGATGGACGAGGTGATGGAAGTGGTTGAGTTGTTATTGAAGATTCGCTGAGCCCTGGAGAGGCGTCGAGTGTGCCGACCGGTTGCGGAAATTAGGTTGCTGAAACGATTCATCAGCGCTATAAAAATCCCACAACTCCAATAAAGGCACACGCCCATGACACCGCTCAGACTGCTGGTCGCTCTTTCCGCATTCACCGCTGCTTCCCACGCCATGGCCTGGGACTATGTTCTGCTCGATACCGACAAGGCCGCCCAGGACTTCCATATCACCAGCGCGCAGCTGGGAGTAAAAACCGCCAAGCCCTTTTCCGTGACCCTGCGCACCCTGCATGGCGGGCGCCAGGAGGGGGTGAGCATTGTCGATATCGACAACGGTGCGATGAAGCTCTCGGTGGTGCCGACCCGCGGCATGAACGTGCTGCAGGCTTCCGTCGGCCCGGTGCGCATGGGGTGGGATTCGCCGGTCAAGGAGGTGGTCAATCCGTCGTTCATCGAGCTCAACGGTCGTGGCGGCCTGGGCTGGCTGGAAGGGTTCAACGAGCTGGTGACCCGCTGTGGCTACGAATGGGTCGGGCACCCGGGCATGGATAACGGCGAGCTGCTGACCCTGCACGGTCGCGCGGCGAACATCCCGGCGAACAAGGTCACCCTGCATATCGACGAGAAGCCGCCGTACGCCATCAGCCTGCGCGGCGAGCTCAAGGAACAGGCGTTCAAGAAGGTCGATTTCTCGGTGGCCACCGAGTTGGTGACCGAGCCGGGCAGTGTCAGTTTTGCCCTCAACGACACCCTGACCAACAACGGCGATTACCCGAAGGAATACCAGGCGCTGTATCACAGCAACTTCAGCACGCCGTTCCTCGAAGAGGGCGCGAAGTTCGCTGCACCGGTGAAGCAGGTGTCGCCCTTCAATGACAAGGCCAAGGCCGACCTTGCCGATTGGCAAACCTACCGCGGCCCGACCCGGGACTACGACGAGACCGTCTACAACGTGGTGCCTTATGCCGATGCCCAGGGCGATACCCTGACGATGCTGCACAACAAGGCCGGCAGCCTCGGCGTGGCGGTGGGCTTCAATACCCGGCAGCTGCCGGTGTTCTCCCTGTGGAAAAACACCGATACCCAGGGCCAGGGCTACGTGACCGGCCTGGAGCCGGGCACCAGTTTCTCCTACAACCGCCGCTACCAGCGCCCGCTGGGCCTGGTGCCGACCATCGAGGCCAGGCAGAGCAAGCAATTCCAGATCCGCTACAGCCTGCTGGCCGACAAGGCGGCTGTGGATAAATCCCTGGCCGAGATCAGCCAGCTTCAGAACGGCCGGCAGACCGAAGTACGGTCGACGCCGTTGGTGGACCTGAGCAAGGAGTGATCCTCGTCAGCTCGCCGCTGGCCGGTATTGCAGCGCTTCGGCCAGGTGTTCGCGGCTGATCTGCTCGACCTGCTCAAGGTCCGCCAGGGTGCGGGCGACCTTGAGCAGGCGGTGGGCGGCGCGCAGGGACAGGGTCAGGCGTTCGCAGGCGGTTTCCAGCCAGCGCTCGTCGGTTGTGGATAACTGGCAATGCCGGCGCAGGCCCGGCAGGTCGAGAAAAGCATTGGCACAACCCTGGCGTCGCTGTTGCCGCTCCCGGGCGCGGGCCACCAGGGCCGCGGCTTGCACGGTGTTATCCCCAGCCTGGGGCTTGGGGTTGAGGGCCGTGCTTTCCCGGGCCACGGTCAGATGCAGGTCGATACGGTCGAGCAGCGGCCCGGAGAGCTTGTTGCGATAACGCTGGATCTGCTCCGGTGTGCAGCGGCAGCGGCCACTGGGTTCGCCTAGATATCCACAGGGGCAGGGGTTCATTGCTGCCACCAGTTGGAAGCGCGCGGGGAAATGTACCCGGTCGCGGGCCCGGGCGATGACGATCTGTCCCGACTCCAGCGGCTCGCGCAGCACCTCCAGCACCTTGCGATCAAATTCCGGCAATTCATCGAGGAACAGCACGCCGTGGTGGGCGAGGGTGATTTCGCCGGGCTGCGGTTTCGAGCCACCCCCCACCAGCGCCGGTCCAGAAGCCGAGTGGTGCGGTTGGCGAAACGGCCGTTGCGGCCAATGGCTCAGGGGAATGTGGCTGGTGACCGACTGGATGGCTGCCACTTCCAGGGCTTCCTGTTCTTCCAGAGGCGGTAGCAGGCCAGGCAGCCGGCTGGCCAGCAAGGTCTTGCCGGTGCCCGGAGGGCCGCTGAACAGCAGGTTATGCGCACCGGCCGCGGCCACCAGTAAGGCGCGTTTGGCGGCCAGTTGGCCCTGCACTTCATTCAGGTCGGGATAGGGGCGGTTCTGGTAGAGCAGGCCGTCCGAGGCATAGGGTTCGATCGGGGTGTGGCCGTTGAAGTGGGCGACGGCTTCCAGCAAATGCTCGACGGCAATCACCTTCAGTCCCGAGGCCAGGCAGGCTTCCTCGGCATTCGCGCGCGGCACCATCAGCATGCGGCCGGCCTGGCGCGCGGCCAGGGCCGCCGGCAGCACGCCACGCACCGGGCGAACCGCGCCGGACAGCGCCAGCTCGCCCAGGCATTCGACATTCTCCAGGGCCAGGGTCGGCACCTGCACGCTGGCGGCAAGAATGCCCAGGGCAATTGCCAGGTCGAAGCGCCCGCCATCCTTGGGCAGATCGGCCGGGGCGAGGTTGAGGGTGATGCGCCGGGCCGGAAAATCGAAGCCGGCATTGAGAATGGCGCTGCGCACCCGGTCCTTGCTTTCCTTGACCGCCGCTTCAGGCAGGCCCACCAGGGTCAGGGCCGGCAGGCCGTTGGCCAGATGGACTTCGACCGACACGGCCGGCGCTTGCACGCCGGTCTGGGCACGGCTGTGGACGATGGCCAGAGACATGACTCGTTCCTTGAGACTGGGAAACCGCGTCCTGCGGTTGTGCAAGCCTAGCCTCGGCATGCGCTGGCCGGGGCATTGCCGCGCCGGTAAATCGGCTCAGGATGTTGCGGCGGGCGGCTCAGCCGCGCCAGTCGTGGGACCAGCCCGGTTGGACGATGCGTTGTTCGTACAGGGCGATGTCCGTCTGATTGTCGACTTCCACCCAACCGCCGCGAATGGCCACGGTGGTGATCGCGGTGCCGGCCTGGAGCAGGGCGCGCAGCAGGCTGGTCATGTCCAGTTTGTCGATCTGCGGGTCGCTCATGCCGGACAGCAGCGCCCGGACCTGGCTCCAGCCTTCGGGGGTGAATTTCAGCAGGCCCATGTACTGGCCCTCGATTTCCTCGCGGCTGGCGACCCTTTCACCGATATCCAGCAGTTGGCCAGCCTGTTGGCGGAAGCTTTCGGCGTCGCTGAGGGGATCATCGGAGCGCACCGACCACAGGTCCCACCAGTCGAGGTCGTAGGTGATGCTCAGGGGCGCCTGGGAGGCCATCAGGTCGCGGACGATATCCGGGCGATAGACGATGTCGCCGTAGCACACCAGGGTCGGCTCGCTGGACAGCAGGGCATCGGCGCGCATCAGGCTGCGCACCATGTTGCTGCTGGCCCAATGCGGGTTGTACAGCCGGCTCTGGCCGTAGCCTTCAAGGGCTTCGCTGCAATAACCGCTGACCAGATGCACCTCGTCGACCCCGGCGTTTTCCAGGGCTTGCAACTGCCATTCGAGCAGCGGCTTGCCAGCCAGGCGGGCCAGGGGCTTGGGTAGCGCGGCGGTCAGGTCCTTCAGGCGGGAGCCGCGGCCGGCGGCGAGAATTACGGCTTTCATGTCAGGTCACTCAAAGAGCCATTGGCACAGTTGTCGATCGGCTTCGTCCAGCGCTGCTTCGCGCTCGGGATGCCACATGATGCCGGCCACCTTGAGGCTGGTATGCACCAGGGCCTCGCAGGTCCCGGCAGCGTCCAGGGCCCAGGGGCGCAGGGTGGCGGGCAGCGGGTCGAGCAACTGTTTGCCGTGGAAGGAATTGACCGAACGCGAAGCGGCCTGGCTCGGTAGCCAGGGCAGCTCGTCGGCGGCCAGCAAGGTGATGAGGTGGCGTTGCGCGACGTGCACGTTGCGCTCGGCATCGGCCAGATGGCCACCGAAAAAGCTGTGGATCAGTTGCAACCCGCGGCAGACCCCCAGCACCGGCAGCCGCTCGGCCACGCAGTGTGCCAGCAGCGCCTGTTCGCTCTGATCGCGCAACGGGTCGCCGCCGAGGTCGTCGCCACCGCTGAAGATTACGCCTTGCACGCCCTGGTCACGGGCATAGGCCACGGTGTCCTCGCCCAGGTTGGGCAGCAGCAGCCATTGGTTGCCGCAGCCGAGTTCGGCAAAAAAGCGGTACCAGTCCCTGGCCAGGCCATCGCGCGGTTCGTGATAGGCCTGCGGGTTGCAGGTTCTCAGGGTGATGCCGAGGCGTTTCATGGCTGCACCGGGTTCAGGGTCTTGTCGCGACAATTGAGGGCGATGCGCGGGCTGCGCAGGATCCGGTTGAACAGCTGTTCGCCACAACCGATGGCCGCCGGAATGCCGAATTCGGCGCAGCGGATGGCCATGTGCGAGTTGGCCCCGCCGTATTGGGTGACCAGCCCGGCGATACCGCGGGTGAAGACCCAGTCATAGCCGGGGTCGGCATTTTCGATGCAGACGATCTTGCCCTTGAGCGGCGCCGAGGCCGGGGTGTCCTGGCGCAGTTCCATGCCGACGGCTTCGACGTTCTGCCGGGTGATGAAGTTGGGCAGGCTGCGATGCAGCGGCGCCACGAACACATCGTCGACGGCGCTGATCAGGTGCCCGAGCTTCAGCGAGATGCCCTGTTCATAACTGCGGCGCGCCTGGCTGGCCGACTCCAGCAGGACCCGGTCGGTGTCGTCCATCAGCGGCGTGGTGAGGCTGTCGAGTAGCGGGTGGATGTCGAGAAAGGACAGGTCTTCCCTGGCCAGGCCAACGTCGGCGCCCCAGCTCACCAGCAGTTGCAGGGCGTCGGACAGGTCCCGGGTGAACACCAGCTTGGCGTATTCCCGGGCCTGGATGGCCTGGCTGGCATAGTCCAGCAGGTATTCGGTCGACAGCGGCCAGCCCTGTTCATCGATCAGCCCTTGCAGGGCCTGGCGTTCTTCGGGGTGCAGTTGGAAGGTTGCTTGCGAACTCTCGCCATGACCCAGCTCGACGGTCGCGGCAGCGAACAGGTCGTGGCGCTCGTCATAACGCAATGAGGTGATGTCGTAGGTGCCGGGACGCAGATGGCCGAACTTGGCGACGAAGGCCGGCAGTGTCCGGATGTCGGCGCAGACCTGGGCGTATTCGCGCGTCAGTTCGGTGGTGACGGTATGGATCGACTGCTTCCAGGCCAGCAGGCGCTCGTTGCTCAGGGCGCCACGGCGGCAGGCCGAGCGCAGCAGGGCTTCGGCGATGAATGCATGCCGGGCGAGCATGGCGAACGGCAGCGTGCCTTGCTCGCGGCAGTCCAGCAGCAGGCGGTGGATGCTGTCGAGATCGGCTGGAATGGCATCGAGACGCCGGCGTTGCTGCTGGCGCTCGTGGGCGCGCACCTGGTCCAGCAAGGGCGGCAGCGCGCCGGCTCCGACACCGCTCAGGGCCCGCAGCGTCAGTTGGTCGAGGGCCGAGCGATAGGCCCGTTGCTCGGCGGCGCTGAGGCTGTCGCCATAACGCTCGGCGAAGTCGGCATTGAAGGTGAAGTCCAGGCAGGTCTGGACGACTTCGAACTCGACCTTGTCGTGCCATTGCGGGTGGGCCTGCAGGCGCTGCAGCCAGGCGTTGACCAGCCTGGTGCACAACCCCGGCTCCAGGCCTGCCGGCAGGAACGAGTTGAAGCTGCAGCGCACGTCGATATACGGGTGATGGCCGAGCATCACCATCAGCGCCTGGTGCCGCGGCTGGTGATAGCCCATCAGGGCGCGGGCTTCGCGCCAGGTCGAATCGGTCACCAGGCGCCGATACAACGAGGCCGCCAGCGGGCGCGGGGTGGTGCCGATGATTTCCGCCGGGTTCCAGTCGGGCATCACCCCCAGCAGGGTGCTGTCGCCATACAGGCCGGCCTGGGGCGCCAGGCGTTTGCCCAGGAAGCGCTGGATGTGCTCGAGCTGGCGCGCCACCCGCCGTTCGGTGACCGGGTGCCAGGTGTTGCACAGGGTGATGCGCCGTACCTGCAACACATACACCTGCTGGTGGTGGTCGACGGCGAATTCGATGTCCAGCGGCACGTTGCCACAGAGCATTTCCAGCTCCCTGCAGGCGTCGATCACTGCCTGCAGGCGTGGGGAGCGCAACTGGGCACTCTCGGTGTCGCGGTAGACCAGCACGGTTTTCTGGATGCCCTGGCCGCCGGTGATGGTATCGGTCAGGCCGCTCTCGTCGTCGTAGTTCACCACGTAATAAGGGGCACCATGCTCCAGATCGTGGGTCATCACCACGCCGCTCATCTGGATTGAGGTCAGCATTGGCTGGACCAGAACCTGGTTGTCCTCGCAGCGGTGCTCGGCAAAGGACGCGATCACCTGTTCGATGGCCGCGTTTAGGGCCCGTGGATCCGTGGCGCTGACGTTCAGGCAACTGGTGAACAGGCCGGCCATCGAGCTGTTGAAGCTGTCTTCGTTCTGCGCGCTGCTGCGCACGATCACGCAACCGCCATGCTCCATCCTGGCGATGTTCAGCAGCACGTCCGCGGGGGCATCAAGCCACTGCCGCGCGGTGAAGAAATACAGCGGCAGGATTCGCGAGCGAGTGACCCGTGGTTGCAGGCGCTCCAGGGTTTCGGATTTGGTTCCGAAACGAACGATGTTTTCGGCGGCCTGGTTCATGGCGCGTCCTCGTGCTTGTCCACCGCCAGCAGGGCCAGGTGCTTGAGCAACGGGTGAATGATGAAGTAGGGCGGCTTCTCGGCCTCGGCCGGCAGGGGCCGCAGGGCCTGGGCGCCTTCGCGTCGCCAGTGGCTGAGGACGTCCACCAGCAGGTCGGCGCGGATCGCATTGTCATACAGGTAGTCGACGTCCATGCCTGGCGGCGGCAGTGGATAAGCCTTGCGTGCCAGCACCGGGCCGGTGTCGATCTGCTCGTCGAGCAGCAGGGCGCTGGCGGCGCATTCGCGCTGTTCGATGATCTGGTAGTACAGGGTGGTGCTGCCGCGATAATCCGGCAGCCAGCCGGAATGGATATGCAGCACCGGGTAACGACTCAACAGGGCCGCCGGCACCAGTTGCCCGCCGTACCCAGAGTAGACCAGCAGGTCCGGCGCCTGGCGGGCGATCAGTGCGAGCAACTGCGGGTCGTCGAGGGCCTGGGCCGGGCACACCTCGTGGGGCCAGCCCAGGGTGGCCAGGCAGGTGTCGATGTCCTGGCTCAGGTCCGGGCAGAACAGCCCCGCGAGTGGCTGTACCTGCAACTCGCGGGTGGTTTGCAACGCGCCGCCGCCTTGGCCGTAGACCATCACCGCGTCAGGTTCGATACCGGCTGCCGCCATGCCTTGCAGGTAGGCGACCGAGCGCGCAGTGCGGGCGCAGAGGATCAGCAGGCGGGCGCGACTCATAGGCCGGCCTCCCGGGCGACGGTGGCCAGCACCTGTTGTTCCTGGGTCAGCAGCCAGGCCAGGTAGGCGCCCTGGTCCGGGTCGAGGCGGCCCTGCTGCGACACCAGGGTGTCCATCAGCTTGAGCAGGCCACTGAGGTAATAGGCCGCGCCGCTCGCTTGCCAGCCGTGCAGCATGCACTCGGCCAGCAGCAGGTAAGGCGGTACGGACCCATAGCTGCCGTGGGGCAGCGGACGGTGCGGAGCCGCGGCTTCGTAGCCGGTATACAGGCGTTTGCTCACTTCGAATTTCTTCAGCAGGCGCGGCAGCCAGTAGGCCGTCAGCGGGCCGGAGACTCCGGCGCCCGCGCGCATTTCCAGGCACAGGTGGCTCAGCAGTGTCGTGCTGTCTTCGGCGTGCGCCGGGCCTTGTGGATGCAGTGTGGGCAAGGCCGGCGCCGGCAAGTGGGCGCATGCAGCCAGGCGCGAGGTGCGCCAGGCGTCGACAAAGGCTTCGCCCTGGAAGCTGCTGTAACGGTAGGTCTGCGGGTTTTCCAGCAGGTCCCCGTCGCTGTAGGCGTAGTTCAGCATGACGGTGGATACCCACAGAGCTGGCGAATGCGTTCCACGTAGCCAGGAATATCGTCGGGCTCGTGGCGGTTGTGCAGCACCAGGTCCGGGCGTTGCGGCGGCGGGTATTCGATGTCCACGCCCACTACGTTGCTCTGCTCGCCCCGCAGGGCAGACTGATACAACCCCTTGTTGTCACGGCTGATCAGGGTACTCAGCGGCACATCGACGAACACTTCCCGGTAGCTGGAGAAACGCTGGCGGTTGTCGTCGCTGATGTCCTGGAACATCGACAGGATGCAGCAGACCACATCGATGCCCTGGCCATCGAGCCAGCCACACAGGGCCTGGATCCGCTCGGCGTTGACCCGGCGTCCGGCGACGCTGTAGGCGTCCGCCCGCTGGTCATGGCGGAACAGCGCGCGAATCTCGTCGCCGTCGACGAACACGGTCTGCGGCCGCTGTACTTTCAGGCTGGCATACAGGGCTCGACCAATCGTGGTTTTACCCGCTCCTGACATGCCGACCAGCCAGATCACCATGGTTTCACCCCTGCTTGAGTATGTTTTCGATGTTGCGCAGCGCCAGGACCGCCAGCTCCGCCGAGAAACCATAGCTGGGCGCGAAGTAATGGCGACGCAGGCGCTGGCGGACCGCGGCCTGCTGTTGCCAGAGGCTTTCGTCCCCCAGCAGGTCGGCCAGTTGCCAGCGCGCCTCGGGGTCGAGGTTGACGATGTCGTTGCGCAGCAGCACATCGGGCGACTCCTCGCCGGTCAGCGCGTCCTGCTCGGCGTCCGGTACGTTCAACAGCAGCAGGTTCTTGTCCAGGTACAGGGCGCCGAACGCGGTTCCGCCGTAGTCCGAAACCACATAGTCGGCGCAGCGGAACAGGGTCAGGTTGTCGTAGACGCGAGTAATCACCGCGGTGAACGGGTATTGCTCAAGCAGTTTCAGCGCCTCGGGATCGGCCTCGGCCGACAGCGGATGGGTCTTCACGATGACGTTGTAGCGATCGCACAACCCGGCCATGGCGTCGGCGAAGCGGCTGATCGACGACAGCTCCATCCAGGTCGGCAGCCACAGCACGGTCTTTTTCGCCGGGTCCAGGGCCAGGTCCGCCGGGTGCTGGCCTTGCAGCGAGGTTTCGCGGAAGTAGGCGTCGTAGCGCGGGTAACCCATCTGGAAGGTCACGGCGTCGCAGCATTCGCGCAGGCGCTCGGCCTGCCAGGGGCCGAAACACAGGATCAGGTCGTAGTGTTGGTTCCAGCTGGAAAAGTTGTGTTTGTACTTGCCCAGGGCGTACATGAAGCGCACCTGCCGATGGCCCAGCGCCTTGATCATCGGCTGCGAGCCGTGGTCGTACATGCTGTGGTTGGAGACCACCACGTCATAGCGGTGATTGGCCTTGATCACATCCAGGCTGCCGTGGCAGCTGTAACCCAGGCCGCCGATCAGCTCGCGGCTTTGCGCACGCTCTTCATGGGTGCCATGCAGGACCACGTCGAAAGCGTCGGCCCCGAGCAGGCTCCAGACCGCCTGATAGTGATTGAGCATCTCGGCGGTATGAACGAAGAAGGCCAAGCGGCTGAAGGGTTTTGGCGCGGTCATAGGGCTACCTGGTGCAATTAAGTCGAGGCAAGCGTTCGCGTTGCTTGGCGGTGTTGCGGGGCATGACTCGCCCAGGGGGGCAGGATCGCAAACGCTGGATATGTTATCGGCGGGACAGGAGGGAAATGAACGGGCAGCGCGGAAAATCTTTGCTGGCAGAGACCGGCCCGACCAATGACAGGTGTGGGCACGGTCAAGCCGGCAAATGCGGGCGAGGAGGTTACTGCTCGCTCGGATTGAGCTTGGCTTCCAGCTCGGCCACCTTCGCCTCGAGGCTTTCCAGGCGGGCGCGGGTGCGGGCCAGGACGACCATCTGGCTGTCGAATTCTTCCCGGCTGACCAGGTCCAGCTTGCTGAAGCCGCTTTGCAGCAGGGCCTTGAACTGGCTTTCGATTTCGGCGCGGGGCAGGGGGGTATCGCCGCTGAACAGGCGGGCGGCATGGCCGCTCAGGGCATCGAGGAGGTCTTTGGGCGCGAGCATGGGAGGTGTCCTGAAAACAATGGCGGGCAGTGTATCACGCACTGTCTATAGTCAATTGGCAGGCGGGGATGCACGCTTTTCGCGCATCGCGCCGGGCAGTGGCGCACCGTTGTTGTGCGTATCCGTGGCGATGATGGCGAAGTGGTCTCCGTGGCGGCGGCCAAGGGACTGAAATCAGTGGGTTTTCATGAGATGGCAAGGTTTCTGCTTAGTCGCTGATGACCCATGCACTGATGCAGTCGCTGTGACGAATGCAGTGCGGCAGGCGGAGCGGGGAAGTGTTTCGTCGGCAGCGGTTAGCTGGCGTCGGTCTGGTCGAGGAAGGCCGACGATGCGTTACAAAGCCAGGCACTGCGCTTAGACTTGAGTCGGGTTTGTTTTCCTGGGGCAAGTCCACCAATTCGGGAGAAAGTTTCATGAAGCTAGTCACTGCCATCATCAAGCCGTTCAAGTTGGACGACGTGCGCGAGTCGCTGTCCGAGATCGGCGTGCAGGGCATTACCGTTACTGAGGTCAAAGGCTTCGGCCGGCAGAAGGGGCACACCGAGCTGTATCGCGGCGCGGAGTACGTAGTCGACTTCCTGCCCAAGGTGAAGATCGACGTCGCCATCGACGACAAGGATCTTGATCGGGTCATCGAGGCGATAACCAAGGCCGCCAACACCGGCAAGATCGGTGACGGCAAGATCTTCGTGGTCAATCTGGAACAGGCTATTCGCATCCGTACCGGCGAAACCGATACCGACGCCATCTAAGCCGCCCCAAACCCAACGCCCCAGGAGAAAACAATATGACTCTGCGTAAAATCGCAGGGCTAGGAGCCCTGTTGTCCCTCGTAATGCCTGGCCTGGCCATGGCGGCGGACGAAGTGGCAGCCCCAGTCCTCAATTCCGGCGACACCGCCTGGATGCTGACCTCGACGGCCCTGGTGCTGTTCATGACCATTCCCGGCCTGGCGCTGTTCTACGGCGGCATGGTGCGTTCGAAAAACATTCTTTCCGTGATGATGCAGTGCTTCGCCATTACCGGTCTGATCAGCATCCTGTGGGTCATTTATGGCTACAGCATCGCGTTCGACACCACCGGCATGGAGCAGGGCGTCGTCAACTTCAACTCCTTCGTCGGCGGCATGGGCAAGGCCTTCCTGGCCGGCGTCACCCCGGCGAGCCTGACCGGCCCGGCGGCGCTGTTCCCCGAGGCGGTGTTCATCACCTTCCAGATGACCTTCGCCATCATTACCCCGGCGCTGATCGTCGGTGCCTTCGCCGAGCGGATGAAGTTCTCCGCCATGCTGATTTTCATGGGCATCTGGTTCACCCTGGTCTACGCGCCGATCGCGCACATGGTCTGGTCCGGCAACGGCGGCCTGATGTGGGACTGGGGCGTGCTGGACTTCGCCGGCGGCACCGTGGTGCACATCAACGCCGGTATCGCCGGCCTGGTGGCCTGCCTGGTACTGGGCAAGCGTAAAGGCTTCCCGACCACCCCGATGGCGCCGCACAACCTGGGTTACACCCTGATGGGCGCGGCCATGCTGTGGGTTGGCTGGTTCGGCTTCAACGCCGGTTCCGCCGCCGCCGCCAACGGCACCGCCGGCATGGCGATGCTGGTGACCCAGATCGCCACCGCCGCTGCGGCGCTGGGCTGGATGTTCGCCGAATGGCTGACCCACGGTAAGCCAAGCGCCCTGGGCATCGCCTCGGGTGTGGTTGCCGGCCTGGTGGCGATCACGCCTGCCGCTGGCACCGTAGGCCCGATGGGCGCCCTGGTGATCGGCCTGGCTGCGGGCGTGGTGTGCTTCTTCTGCGCGACCACCCTGAAACGCAAACTGGGCTACGACGACTCCCTGGACGCCTTCGGCGTGCACGGTATCGGCGGTATCCTCGGCGCGATCCTCACTGGCGTGTTCGCCGCGCCATCGCTGGGCGGCTTCGGCACCGTGACCGACATCGCCGCACAAGTGTGGATCCAGTGCAAAGGCGTGGGCTTCACGGTGATCTACACCGCGATCGTCACCTTCATCATCCTCAAGGTGCTGGATGTGGTCATCGGGCTGCGTGTCACCGAGGAAGAAGAGTCGGTCGGCCTCGACCTGGCGCAACACAACGAGCGTGGTTACAACCTGTAATTTCGCCTGAAAAAATGCCCGGCTTGCCGGGCATTTTTTTGTCTGCGTTTTGTCATTGAGAGACAGCTGAAAGGTTTTTCCCAGAGCTTGTCAGTCAGTTTGATGAGCGCTTTTTTTTCGGGTCAATGACTTACAGCATTGGAGGAATATTCGGCACTTTGTTTTTTCCCAGAGCGCGCTAGAATGCGCGCCGAATGTGCGGAGAACTGTATGTGGCAACAGACTCTGATTACCCTGCGGGCAAGGCCCCGGGGCTTTCATCTGGTAACGGACGAGTTGCTCGCCGGCCTGCCTGAACTGAAGGCATGCCGGGTCGGTCTGTTGCATTTGTGGCTGCAGCATACCTCGGCCTCGTTGACCATCAACGAGAATGCCGACCCTGCGGTTCGTCGTGACTTCGAGCGTTTTTTCAACACCCTGGTGCCGCAAGGCATGGCCGGGTATGAACATGACGACGAAGGGCCCGATGATCTGCCGGCGCACTTCAAGGCCAGTTTGCTAGGCTGTCAATTGAGCTTGCCGGTATCGGCAGGTCGCTTGGCGTTAGGCAGCTGGCAAGGCGTTTATCTGGGCGAGCATCGCGATCATGGCGGTGCCCGCAAAGTCCTTGCCACCTTGCACGGTGATAAGGCATAAGCCGCTGGTTATCAGTGGATGTTGATTTTTTTCCAGCGGCCTTCGACAGTCGGCTCAGCTGGGCTATAACTAATCTGCTTTTCGCAAGTCATGAGGTAGAACATGAGCGACGATGATCTGGAAAACGACGACCTCGAAGTAGGCGACGAAGACGAAACCGAAGAAGGTCTTGAAGCGGCCGCCGACGATGTGGTGGAAGACGATGGCAGTGATGTTCCTGCCCCGACCGCCAAAGGCAAGGCCAAGGCTGCCGTCTCGGTAGACGAGTTGCCGAGTGTCGAAGCCAAGAACAAAGAGCGTGATGCACTGGCGCGTGCCATGGAGGAGTTCCTGGCCCGTGGCGGTAAAGTGCAGGAAGTCGAGGCCAATGTGGTTGCCGACCCGCCCAAGAAGCCTGATAACAAGTACGGTAGCCGGCCTATCTAAGCGCCCGCCACTTGCTTGCTGAAAAAGCCCGCCGTCGCTGCGGGCTTTTTCATGGGCGTTTGTTGGGCGATGGTACTGCGTTGTGGTGGTCGCTAGCGTGCTTCAGGCGCCGTTGTGCCAGCGTGCCAGCAGTTTTGGCAGCTCGGTCAGGCTGCGGATTTCCGCGTCTGGCAGCCGCTCGGCCTCCCAGGCCTTGCCGGCCGGGTTGAACCAGATGGCCCGCAGGCCGGCCTGCTGCGCCCCGGCGATGTCGTCGCCCGGGTGGTCGCCGATGTGCACGGCGGTGTCCGGCGTCGCCTCGCCCCGTTGCAGGGCCTCGTGAAACAGCCGTGCATCGGGCTTGGCGATGCCGATGTCTTCGGCGCACAGGGCGAACTTGAAGTAATCCGCCAGCCCCAGGCGGCGCACATCGGCGTTGCCGTTGGTGACCACGCCCAGCGCAAAGTGGTTGGCCAGTGCTTCCAGGGTCGGTTGTACCTCGGGAAAGATGTCCAGCTGATGCCGGGCATGCAGGAACACTTCAAAACTCTGCTCGGCCAGGGCATTGGCCTGCTCCTGGTCGTAGCCGGCTTCCTCCAGTGCATGAAACAGGACCCGGCGGCGCAGCGCGCTGATGCGGTACTTGAGCCCCGGCTCGTTGTTCAGCACGCGCTCACGGATGGCCCAGAGATGTTCCACCGGAACGCCGCCCAGCTGCGGGGCGTGGTCGGTCAGCCATTGGCGCAGCACGGCTTCGGCGCTGACGATCACGGGCGCGGTATCCCACAGCGTGTCGTCGAGGTCGAAGGTGATCAGCTTGATCGTCATTACTCACCGCCTTTGTTGCGTTTGGCCCGTGGGTGGGCGCTGTCGTAGACCGCTGCCAGGTGCTGGAAGTCCAGGTGGGTATAGATCTGGGTGGTCTTGATATCCGAGTGCCCCAGCAGTTCCTGGACGGCGCGCAGGTCCTGGGACGATTCCAGCAGGTGGCTGGCGAAGGAGTGTCGCAGCATGTGCGGATGCAGGTTCTGTCCCAGCTCGCGCTCGCCGGCGGCCTTGACCCGCAGCTGGATCGCCCGTGGGCCCAGGCGCCGGCCCTGTTGGCTGACGAACACTGCATCATCCGGTGGATTGCTCAGCGCCCGCAGTGGCAGCCAGAGTTGCAGCGCCTCGCGGGCCTTTTTGCCGACCGGCAGGACCCGGGTCTTGCTGCCTTTGCCGTGCACCTGCACCAGGCCGTCGGCTAGGTCCAGTTGTTCGAGGTCGAGGCTGGTCAGCTCCGACAGGCGCAGCCCGGAGGAGTAGAACAGTTCGAGAATCGCCTGGTCGCGGTGCGCGAGGAAATCGTCCTCCACTGCGCCATCGAGCAATTGCAGGGCACGATCGGTGTCCAGGGTCTTGGGCAGGCGGCGCTCGCCCTTGGGCGGCGCCAGGCCGTTGGCCGGGTCGTGATTGCACAGGCCTTCACGGTTCAGGTAGTGATACAGACCGCGCACGGCGGAGAGCAGGCGCGCCAGGCTGCGGGAGGATTGGCCCTGCTGGTGCAGGCGCGCAATCATGCTGCGCAGGCCCTGGATGTCCAGGTCGGACCAGCTGGAAACCTGCTGCTTGGCGCAGAAGGCCAGCACTTTTTCCAGGTCGCGGCGGTAGGCTTGCAGCGTATGGGGCGACACTTGGCGCTCACTGCGCAGGTGCTCGCAGTAGGCGTCCAGTTGTCGTTCCATGGTCAGCGAACCGAGCGTAGCGAGTGAGTGAAGCGCGGCAGCACGCGGCCCATGACTTCGGCGATGTAGCTGAGGAACAGTGTCCCCACCGAGCTTTTGTAGTGCTGCGGGTCGCGACTGGCGATGGCCAGCACGCCGTGAATGCCCTGATGGGCGATGGCGACTACGGCGCTGGAGCCGATCTGCTGGCGCTGTTCTTCGCCGAACAGGAAGTCCAGCTCATGCTCGCGCAGGCTGCCGCTGACGCTCTTGCCTTCGGTCAGCAAGCCGCCGATGGCGGTCTGGGCGTCGGCGGCGGTGACCCAGCGGCCTACCGGCATGGCGCTGTCGCTGAACAGGATCAGGCTCACGAACGGCACCTGGAAGTCCTGGCGCAGGCTGTCTTCGACGCTCATCACCACGTCTTCCAGGCTGTTGGCGTCCATCAGCGCGAGAATCAGGCGGCGGGTCTTCTCGAAGAGCCGGTCGTTGTCGCGGGCCACGTCCATCAACTGCGAAAGCCGGTGGCGCATCTCGATGTTGCGCTCGCGCAGGATCTTCATCTGCCGCTCCACCAGCGAGATGGTGTCACCGCGCTGATGAGGAATGCGCAACGCCGGGAGCAGTTCTTCATGCTCGACGAAGAAGTCCGGATGCGCCTCCAGATACGCGGCGATCGCCGCCGCCTCGAGATTTTCGGCAGGAGATTCGTCGGGTTGTTCGGCTGGAACCTGAGGCTGATCAGTCATGGTTTTCGCTCATTCAAAGACGCACCTGTCCTTCGTATACGCGCACTGCCGGGCCGGTCATCTTCACCGGTTGGCCAGGGCCTGCCCACTCGATGGACAGGCGCCCGCCCGGCAGGTCGATCAATAGCGGCGAATCCATCCACCCCTGGCTGATCGCGGCCACTGCGGCGGCGCAGGCGCCGGTACCGCAGGCCTGGGTTTCCCCGGCGCCACGTTCCCAGACCCGCAACTGCGCGCGCTGACGGTCGATGACCTGGATGAAGCCGACATTGACCCGGGCCGGGAAGCGCGGGTGATGTTCGATCTTCGGCCCCAGCTCATGCACCGGCGCGCTGTTGATGTCGTTGACCCGCAGCACGGCATGGGGGTTGCCCATGGACACGGCGGCCAGCTCGACGCTCTGGCCGTCGACTTCGACCTGGTAACTCAAGGCCTGGGCCGGCGCCACGAACGGGATCTGCTCGGGCACCAGGCGCGGCGCGCCCATGTCGACGCTGATCTGACCGTCGTTGCGCACATCCAGTTCGATGATTCCGCTCTTGGTCTCGACGCGGATCTGGCGCTTGGTGGTCAGGCGCTTGTCCAGCACGAAACGGGCGAAACAGCGCGCACCGTTACCGCATTGCTCCACTTCGGAGCCGTCGGCATTGAAGATCCGGTAGCGGAAGTCCACGTCCGGGTTGCTCGGCGCCTCGACGATCAGCAACTGGTCGAAACCGACACCGGTGTTGCGATCGCCCCATTGCTTGGCATGTTTGGGCAGAATGTGCGCGTGCTGGCTGACCAGGTCGAGGACCATGAAATCATTACCCAGGCCGTGCATCTTGGTAAAACGCAGCAGCATGGTTCTACTCCGGCAGCAGGCTTTCGCCAGCAAACAACTCGGCTACCGTCTCGCGGCGACGCACTTCAACAGCCTGTTCACCATCGACCAGCACTTCAGCAGCGCGACCGCGGGTGTTGTAGTTGGAGCTCATGACGAAACCGTAGGCACCGGCCGAATGCACGGCCAGCAGGTCGCCTTCTTCCAGCGCCAGCTGACGTTCCTTGGCCAGGAAGTCGCCGGTTTCGCAGATCGGGCCGACGATGTCGTAGGTACGTGCCTGGCCATCGCGCGGGCGCACGGCGCTGACGTCCATCCAGGCCTGGTACAGGGCCGGGCGGATCAGGTCGTTCATTGCCGCGTCGACGATGGCGAAGTCCTTGTGTTCGGTGTGCTTGAGGTACTCGACCCGGGTCAGCAGTACCCCAGCGTTGGCGACGATGAAGCGGCCGGGTTCGAAGACCAGTTCCAGGTCGCGGCCGTCGAGACGTTCGCGCACGGCCTTGACGTAGTCGGCGGCCAGCGGCGGCTCTTCATCGCGATAACGCACGCCCAGGCCGCCACCGAGGTCGATGTGGCGCAGGTAGATGCCGCACTCGCCCAGGCGGTCGACCAGGTCCAGCAGACGGTCGAGGGCATCGATGAAGGGGGCCAGGGTGGTCAGTTGCGAGCCGATATGGCAATCGACGCCGACCACTTCCAGGTTCGGCAACTGGGCCGCGCGGATGTACACGTCTTCGGCATCGGCGATGGCGATGCCGAACTTGTTTTCCTTCAGACCGGTGGAGATGTACGGGTGGGTGCCCGCGTCGACATCCGGGTTGACCCGCAGCGAGACCGGCGCGCGAACGTTCAGTTCGGCGGCGACCTGTTGCAGGCGCTCCAGCTCGTCGCTGGACTCGACGTTGAAGCAGTGCACGCCGACTTCCAGGGCGCGACGCATGTCGTCACGGGTCTTGCCGACACCGGAGAAGACAATCTTGTCGGCCGCGCCGCCAGCTGCCAGGACGCGTTCCAGCTCGCCGCGGGAGACGATGTCGAAACCGGCGCCCAGACGCGCCAGCACATTCAGTACACCCAGGTTGGAGTTGGCCTTTACCGCGAAGCAGACCAGGTGCGGCATGCCGGCGAGGGCATCGGCGTACGCGTGGTACTGCGCTTCGATATGTGCTCGGGAATAGACGTAGGTCGGCGTGCCAAAGCGCTCGGCAATGGCGGACAACGCTACACCTTCCGCGAACAGCTGCCCGTCGCGGTAGTTAAAAGCGTCCATGGGGTTCCCTTAGTTGGTGTCGTGCTTGTGCGACTGCGAGTGACCTTGGTCTTCGGGGGATTTGCTGTCATCGGGAAGATACAGCGGGCCTTTTTGACCGCAGGCAGTGACAAGGCAGGCAACCGCGACGAGCGCAGCGAGGGAAGAGATCAGGCGCTTCATGGCGAAATCCTTGAGAATGCGTTAATTGCGCCCGAGTATACCGACCACCCGACGGCTTGCCTATGCGCTGGAACACCCGTCCGGCGGGCCTTTGCCCCGGGCGCAAGGGTGGGGCGCGGCGGCTGCGGGGATATTTTCTCTGCTGCCCGCGCCCTTGATCGGTATCCTTTGCATTCGCCCGGATGCGCCCGTATCTTGCGGCGCTTGAGCGTGAGTAGACACTTTTCGAGGTTCCCGCAATGAGTTTGACTGAAGCCCGTTTCCACGACCTGGTCGATGCCACCCAGCAGACGCTGGAGGACATTTTCGAGGAGAGTGACCTGGATATCGATCTGGAGAGCTCCGCCGGTGTGCTCACCGTCAAGTTCGAAAACGGTAGCCAGGTGATCTTCAGCCGCCAGGAACCGCTGCGTCAGCTGTGGCTGGCCGCGCGCTCCGGTGGTTTCCACTTTGACTACGACGAAGAAAGCGAGCGCTGGATGTGCGACAAGAGCGAAGAGCAGCTGGGCGAAATGCTCGAGCGTATCGTCCTTGAGCAGGCCGACATCAAGCTCGAGTTCGAAGGGCTCTGAGACCGTGACGCCAACCGCCCCGGTGCGCCCGCCCAAGCCGCTGTACAGCAATGTCAGCCCGGCCGTGGCCTCGCCCTGCATCAGCCTGTGCCGGCTGGACGAGGAAAAGGTCTGCAAGGGCTGTTTCCGGCATGTCGAAGACATTCGCGAATGGCGCTCGGCGGACGATGAGCGTCGGCGCGTCATCTGTCGCCAGGCGCTGGAGCGCAAGCGGGCGGCGGCGCCCGGCATGGGCTAGCCCCGGCACAAAAGCCCGGCGGCTTGTTTATTTGTGCTGCTGTGGTAGTGTCCGGTTACGCCTCGCCACATCGAGGCCGGTGAAAACCCCGTCTTATCTGGACGGGGTTTTGCTTTTTTGTGCCGAAAAAAGGAGTCTGCCTGGATCATGAGCACCGCACCTTCCATCATTCTCACCCGCCTCGACGTGCAGCGTCTGGAGCGCCTGATCGACAGCCTGGACGACACGCTGCCTGGCGTCATTGCGTTGCAGACCGAGCTGGATCGCGCCGAAACCCTGGTGGGCCACGATGAAGTCCCGCCCGGTGTCGTGACCATGAACTCGCGCGTGCATTGCCGCGAAGAGGGCAGCGGCAAGGACTATCACCTGACCCTGGTGTATCCACAGGACGCCAATGCCGACGAAGGCCGGATCTCTATCCTGGCGCCGGTGGGCAGCGCCCTGCTCGGCTTGCAGGTCGGGCAGTACATCGACTGGCCGGCGCCGGGCGGCAAGACCCTGAAGCTGACCCTGCTGGAAGTGGAATACCAGCCCGAAGCGGCTGGCGATTTTCACCTCTGATTAGGCGCCTCTGAGCGGCTAGACCTGCTCGAGTGCGTCGTTCAAGGCGCGCTCCAGGTCGGCCTTGTAGCGCAGGTAAAGATTGCTTGAGCCGTGGTGGTCACCGAGCAGGCCGGACAGGTCCAGGTCGGTGATGTAGCAGCGATAGCGTTCGGCTTCGCGGCGCTGGCCGACAATCTCCTGGGCGACCGCGGCGAACAACTGGTCGCCATGCTCCAGCTCGGAAAACTCCCGTTGATTGCAATACAGGGTGACCTGCACCTGCCCCGGTGCGGCTTTGCCGATGATGCCCTGCACGTCATAAAAGGCTTTGTTCGCCGGTGTCTGTGGCGCTGGGCGTGGCTCGATTCGACGGGCCCTTGTGCTGCCTGAAGGCAATATCTGGTAATACAAAATGTCCAGCGGCACGAGGGGCTGCGAAGCCTCCATCGGCAGCTGGGCGTCGCGCCGATAGAGGATCGACTGCAGGAAGCGTTGCAGGGGCACCAGCAGGCTCTGTTCGTCGTGGTAGGGCAGGCGTTGCTGCCAGAGCGCATCGAATTCATCCAGCACGTACAGCTCGGCCTGAGCCTCGACGACGCGGTAGAACACCTGGATGCAATCAGGCTGGCCCATCGGCAGGATCAGCGCCAGGTCGTGTTCTTCCAGGGCCATCGGGTCCAGGTGCAGCGGGCTGTAGCTCGACTGCTCTTCGCCCAGGTAGTCGATCAGCGCCGGCAAGCTCGCCAGCGCCACATGATTGACCTGGCCCGGCACCAGTTCCAGTACGTGGTAATGCTGCTGCACCTGGATCAGGTAGCGGTGATTGAGCTGGCTGAGCAACAGGTTCTGCGCCGTGTCGAACAGCTCTTCGACCCGTTGGGCGATGAACTGCGCGCGGTTGTGGCAGAAGCAGCGCACTCGCAGCTTCGGCTGCTCGGAGCCGCGCGGCAGGTTGTTGAGGTAGTCGCGCAGGCAGTCGAGCAGGGCATGGGCGCCGTCGTAACGACCGACCAAGACCTCGTTCCAGCTGTTGAGCGTCACCTGGTCGAGGGTCAGCACCAGGTTTTCCCGCACCCCGGCGTAGCTCAAAGAGTCGGTGCGCTCGGTGGTCATCAGGATGTTCAGGTCGCGGTGATGCTTGAGCGGATCGCGGCCGACGTTCACCAGGATCAGCACTTCGCTGGGCACGCTGCTGTGCAGCAGGCGTTCTTCGCTGACGGTGCCCAGGGGCAGGGCGATGGCCTGTTGCAGGCTGCCCAGCAGATTGAACAGCTCGAACTCGCTCAAGTCGCTGCTGCCCGGGTGCAGCGCCAGGCGCGTGCTGCTGTCGATCACGCCGTTGCGATGGCACCAGGTCAGCAGTTCCAGTAGTTCGCGGCTGCGCTTGATCGGTGCGAAATGTTCCCACTCCAGGGCGTTCAGGCTGCCGTTGTACAGGCCCCAGTGAGTTTGCCCAGGCTCTTTCTTGTTGGGCGACTGCACCAGGGTCAGGGTGTCTTCGGCCAGGTCCGGGGCAATGCCGGGGTTGATGAACTCGATCTTGCCGGCCTTGCGTTCAAAGGCTGCGTACAGGCGGCGGCCAAGGATATTCAGGTCGCGCTTGTTGATCAGGCCGAGGGTCTGCTCGGTACGGGCGAACTGGGTCAGGAAGCGGTAGCTGTAATTCAGCTCATTGACCAGGGCCCGGCGTTCAGCGCTGACCTGGCGGACTTTCCACTGGCTGCGACTGTCGAGCATCGCCAGCTGGCGCTGATCCCAACCCCATTCGTGGGCCAGCCGTTCGAGCAACGAGCGCTGCCAGCTCGGGTTGCGTGCGCCGTTGTTGCCGGTGAGCTTGCGGTTGACCTTCAGGTACAGGCTGCGACGCACCAGTTCCAGGCGCTCCGGCTCGCCGCGAGCCTTGAGGTATTCCTCGATGCGCCGGTAGACCACGATGTACGGGTCCAACTCGTCGAGGTCCAGGCGGTTGGCGAACACCGCCTGCTTGAAGCGCAGGCTCAGGCATTCCACCCGCGGGTGTTCGCTGGCGTAGACCTCGGTCAGCAGCAGCTTGAGCACCGACTTGTACGGCGACTCGATGCCCTTGAACAGTTGCCAGAGCCCGGCACCGATGAATTCGCCCGGCGGAATATGGGCCAGATGGCCAAGGTCGAGATTTTCGTCGGCGGGGATGAAACGCTTGGACAGCAGCGTATGGGTGTATTCGTGGTAGCGGGCTTCTTCATACACCGGCACCAGCCACCACAGCGGCGTGCGTCCGGCCAGCCAGATGGCGGTGCGGTAGAACTCGTCCAGCAGCAGGTAGTGCTGGGTGGTGCCGCAATCGTCGGAGCTCAGCTGGGTGTCGCGATCGCCACGGACAAAGCGGCTGGGGTCGATCAGGAAGAAGTGCGCCTCGGCGCCCTGGCTGGCGGCCCAGGCTTCCAGCAGCAGGCATTTCTTGCGCAGTTCGGCCAGTTCGTTTTCGCCGAGGTCGGGCGCATGGCAGACCCACACGTCCATATCGCTCTGGTCGGCCTGGGCCAGGGTGCCCAGGCTGCCCATCAGGAACAGGCCGTGGATAGGCCGCGGCGCATTGCCGGGGCGGGCCTTGTAGGAAAACGAGCGGGTCAGGCGCTGGGCTTCGTTGAGCGTCGGTGTGTCGGGCTCGTAATTCGACAGCCCGGCCGGTGTGCCGCCCGACACATAACCCGGTAATAGCGGGTGGTTGACGTGAAAGAACAGCGGCAACAGGTTGAGCACCAGTTGCTGGCGTGGCGACAACCCTTCCATGGCCCGGCCCAGGCGCCCCTCATTGAGCTTCAGAAAGCGCGCGCGCAACTGGCTGAGAACCTTGCGATCGATTCCCTCGTCCAGATCTGGGCGGATTTCATGGGTGCGGGTCATTCAAACAGGCTCGCGAAGCTTGAACGTGGGAGGTCTTGTGCGCAGGAGTTTACAGCCAGTCGAGGGCGAGCTTTAAGCTGAATTTTATTTTTGACGTCAGATTTCCAACGTGCCGCTGGAGCTTGCCCGCGGAATCCGACAGGCGGGGATTCCGAGGGCCGTAGGGGAGAGCGTTCAGGCGGCTTCTTTGACCGTCAAAATGGTCAGCAGGCCTTGGGCATGCTCGGCGGCATCGCGGCCCAGGCTGGTCAGGTAACCACCATCGGGCTGGGTAATGAGCTCTTTTTCAAACAGGCGTCGTGCGGCGGCGATAGCTTGGGGGGCAGCGGTCTGATGGATTTTCAGGCCTTCCTGGGAACTGTCCAGGTTGAAGAGTACAAGGATTTCCAGTTCGGCAACCAACTCAGGGGTATACGACATAAGGACTCCAGACTTTCTAGGAATTAGACGACAGCGTCCTTAAGGTGACCGCAGTTGTGCAGCCTGTCCAGTGTCCGCTGCGGACTTTTACGCCCCTGGGCGGCGGTATTTGGCCGCAGGGCGCGTACCAGTGTAGTCAAGGCCCGCAATCGCGCCGGCCAGGCGCGGGCGCGGGGCGTGGCGGGCTTACTTCTTCTCGGGCGGCAGCTCGGGCAGGGCACGCAGCGCGGCTTCGTACCATTGGGTATCGAACGCGCGGTCTTCTTCGAGGATCGCGTCGATTTCCACCGCCAGGACATGGGCCATGAGGTTGAGGATTTCGTCACGCTCATAGCCGACCAGGGTCAGCTTGTTGAAGGTGGCTTTGGCCGCGGGTGGGTTGTCGCTTTCGATCTGGTTTTCGATCGCTTCGATCAGGGTGTTTTCGGTGAACGCTTCTTCGTCGTTGTCGTCTTGGTGGGTGTCGGGGGTTGGCTCGCTCATGGCAGGCTCCTCAAGGAAAGGTCGCCAGTTTACTCGTATTCAGGAGCCTGATGCTGCTGGCCAGTCGGCTGTCGAGGATCTATAAGAGTGGCTGCCAACCCCGCACCCGGCCTGGAGGCTACGTGATGTTCAAGCTTTATGGATTCGCCGTCAGCAATTACTACAACATGGTGAAACTGGCGTTACTGGAAAAAGGTCTGCCTTTCGAAGAGGTGCCTTTCTATGCCGGGCAAAGCCCTGAGGCGTTGGCCATCAGCCCGCGCGGCAAGATACCGGTGCTGGGGGTGGAGCGGGGCGTTATCAACGAAACCAGTGTGATCCTCGAATACCTTGAAAGCCAGCCGGGCCCGGCGCTGCTGCCAAGCGATCCGTTCGAGCGTGCCCAGGTACTGGCGCTGGCCAAGGAGATCGAGCTTTACATCGAGCTGCCGGCGCGGGCCTGTTACGGCGAAGCGTTCTTCGGTACGGCGGTTCCAGAAGCCATCAAGGAAAAATCCCGCAACGAACTGGTACTGGGATTCGCCTCGCTGGCCAGGCACGGCAAGTTCGCCCCTTATGTGGCGGGCAGCAGCCTGAGCGTGGCGGACCTGTATTTCCTGTACAGCGTGAGCCTGGCCTGTGCGGTAGGGCAGAAGCTGTTCGGTATGGATCTTCTGGCCGAGATGCCGGCAGCCAAAGCCTTGATGGCGCGTCTGGAACAGATGCCCAACGTGCAGCGGGTCGCGGCGGACAAGGACGCGGCAATGCCGCAGTTCCTGGCGATGATCGCCAGCAAGAAGTAGAAAGGCTTCAGGTCGCTGATCGCGGGCAAGCCACACTCTTGTGGGAGCGTGGCTTGCCCGCGCTAGCGTTTAGCGACTGCTCAGCAACGCCTGGCCGCGAACCACCGCCGCCTTGACTTGAGCTGGCGCGGTGCCGCCGATGTGGTCACGGGCATTGACTGAGCCTTCCAGAGTCAGCACGGCAAACACGTCCTGGTCGATCTGGTCGCTGAACTTGCGCAGTTCTTCCAGGCTCATTTCCGCCAGGTCCTTGCCGGTTTCCACGCCGTACTTCACGGCGTGGCCAACGATCTCATGGCAATCGCGGAATGGCAGGCCACGGCGCACCAGGTAGTCCGCCAGGTCGGTGGCGGTGGAGAAACCGCGCAGCGCCGCTTCGCGCATCATCGCGTGCTTGGGCTTGATCGCCGGGATCATGTCGGCGAAAGCCCGCAGCGAGTCGCGCAGGGTATCGGCGGCGTCGAACAGCGGTTCCTTGTCTTCCTGGTTGTCCTTGTTGTAGGCCAGGGGCTGGCCCTTCATCAGGGTCAGCAGGCCCATCAGGGCGCCGAACACGCGGCCGCTCTTGCCACGAACCAGCTCCGGAACGTCCGGGTTTTTCTTTTGCGGCATGATCGAGCTGCCGGTGCAGAAGCGGTCAGGCAGATCAATGAACTGGAACTGCGCGCTGGTCCACAGCACCAGCTCTTCGGAGAAACGCGACAGGTGCATCATGGCCACGCTGGCGGCGGCGCAGAACTCAATGGCGAAATCGCGATCAGACACATTGTCCAACGAGTTGCCACCGACGGCGTCGAAGCCCAGCAGCTGGCAGGTCAGCTCGCGGTCGATCGGGTAGGTGGTGCCGGCCAGCGCGGCGCTGCCCAGAGGCATGCGGTTGGTGCGCTTGCGGCAATCGACCAGGCGCTCGTAGTCGCGGCTGAGCATCTCGAACCAGGCCAGCATGTGATGGCCGAAGGTCACAGGCTGCGCGGTCTGCAGGTGGGTGAAGCCCGGCATGATGGTGTCGGCTTCGCGCTCGGCTTGTTCCAGCAGGCCTTTTTGCAGGCGGGTGATTTCCGCCAGGATCAGATCGATTTCGTCGCGCAGCCACAGACGGATATCGGTGGCCACCTGGTCGTTGCGGCTGCGGCCGGTGTGCAGCTTCTTGCCGGTGACGCCGATGCGGTCGGTCAGACGTGCTTCGATGTTCATGTGCACGTCTTCCAGATCGACGCGCCAGTCGAAGGTGCCCGCCTCGATTTCGCCCTGGATGGTTTTCAGGCCGTCGATGATGCTGTCGCGTTCGGCATCGGTCAGTACGCCGACCTTGGCCAGCATGGTGGCGTGGGCGATCGAGCCCATGATGTCGTGACGATAGAGGCGCTGGTCGAAAGTGACGGAGGCGGTGAAGCGGGCGACGAAGGCGTCGACGGGCTCACTGAAGCGGCCGCCCCAGGACTGATTGGTCTTGTCAGTGCTCATGAATTCGCTCGTGATCGGCTGGAAGGGAAATGAGGTGAAAAGTTGCCGCGGATAATAACAGGGTTGCCAATCCTGTAGCTGGCACCGGTCGGCAGGTTTTTATTTCTGCCATGGGGGCCGCGGGCGCTTGTCGCCGACCTCGGGCGCGCAGAGACTAGGCGAGCGAAGGCGGGGTTCGAGGGGTGATGTAACGATATTTATCGTTTGAGCAATATCGTCTTGGCAACCGTCTACAGTTGGACTGAAGGAACAGCGCAATCTCGGATGTTTCATCGAGCCTGGTCGCTGATCACGCAACCGTTGTCGCATGCGCTCCGGTCCCGGCACCACCTCGCGATTCACGAGGGAGGCGGCCTGGGTGGAAGCCGACTATAAAAGAGGGGGTGTTTGTGTCCTGTATCAGCAGTCCCCATGACCATGTCGTGCAGTGGCGGGCCTTGAGCGGTGTCGAGCAGGCCCGGGTAAATAATGGTGCCCGTCGTGGGGCACTTTTTGGCCCTCGCACTAGTCTTAGCGTGGATCGCCGTGACGGACGTCACTTCACCTGTCTACGCTATCCTTGTGCGAGACTCACGCAGGAATCCAGCGCAATATGAATGTCCTGATCGTTGATGACGAACCCCTAGCCCGCGAGCGACTGAGCCGTATGGTCAGTGAGCTTGAGGGATACAGTGTCCTGGAGCCCAGCGCCACCAATGGCGAAGAGGCGTTGGCCCTGATCGACAGCCTGAAACCGGATATCGTGCTTCTCGACATCCGCATGCCGGGTCTCGATGGCCTGCAGGTTGCCGCCCGCCTGTGCGAACGCGAAGCGCCGCCAGCCGTGGTGTTTTGTGCCGCCCCTGATGAATTCGCCCTCGAGGCTTTTGATGTCAGCGAGGTCGGCCACCTGCTCAAACCGGTGCGTTCCGAGCATCTGCTCGAGGCGCTGAAAAAGGCCGACCGCCCCAACAGGGTCCAGCTGGCGGCCCTGACCCGGCCCGCCGCCGAAAGCGGCAGCGGCCCCCGCAGCCATATCAGTGCGCGGACCCGCAAAGGCATCGAACTGATCCCGCTGGATCAGGTCGTCTATTTCATTGCCGACCACAAATACGTGACCTTGCGCCATGAGAGCGGCGAAGTCCTGCTGGACGAACCCCTGAAGGCGCTGGAGGACGAGTTTGGCGAGCGTTTCGTTCGCATCCATCGCAACGCCCTGGTGGCCCGTGAACGCATCGAACGCCTGCAGCGTACGCCGCTGGGGCATTTCCAGCTGTTCCTCAAGGGGCTCAATGGTGATGCGCTGATCGTCAGCCGACGGCATGTGGCCGGCGTGCGCAAGATGATGCAGCAGCTCTAGATCCGGACAGTCGGGCGGGTCATGCGCCCCGCCCGCAACGTTCCTGCAGCCAGGGAGGGGCCGCGGTTCCTGATACAAGTCAAAGCTGATTTGACTGAGCTGTTATCATCTGCCGTATTTTCTATCAGTACGGATTGATCCATGTCCTCTCGCGAAATCCGCATCGCTACCCGCAAAAGTGCCTTGGCCTTGTGGCAAGCCGAATACGTCAAAGCTCGTCTGGAAGCCGCTCACCCGGGGTTGATCGTGACGCTGGTGCCCATGGTCAGTCGCGGTGACAAGCTGCTCGACTCGCCGTTGTCGAAAATCGGCGGCAAGGGGCTGTTCGTCAAGGAACTGGAAACCGCGCTGCTGGAAAACGAAGCGGATATCGCCGTGCATTCGATGAAAGACGTGCCCATGGACTTCCCCGAAGGCCTGGGCCTGTTCTGCATCTGTGAGCGTGAAGACCCGCGCGATGCCTTTGTCTCCAATACCTACTCCAGTCTCGACGAGCTGCCCGCGGGCAGCGTCGTGGGGACCTCCAGCCTGCGTCGCCAGGCGCAACTGCTGGCTCGTCGTCCGGACCTGCAGATCCGTTTCCTGCGCGGCAACGTCAATACCCGCCTGGCCAAGCTCGACGCCGGTGAGTACGACGCCATTATCCTGGCCGCTGCGGGCTTGATCCGTCTTGGCTTCGAAGATCGCATCAGCTCTTCGATCAGCGTCGACGACAGCCTTCCGGCGGGCGGCCAGGGCGCGGTGGGCATCGAGTGCCGCACGGCCGACAGCGAGATCCACAAGCTGCTGGCGCCGCTGCATCATGCCGATACGGCGGATCGGGTCACCGCCGAACGGGCCCTCAACAAACATCTGAATGGCGGCTGCCAAGTGCCTATCGCCTGCTATGCGGTGCTCGAAGGCGATCAGCTATGGCTGCGCGGCCTGGTCGGCGAGCCGAGCGGCGGCGTGCTGCTCAGCGCTGAGGCGCGTGCTCCACGTAGCGCGGCGGCGGCGCTTGGCGTACAGGTCGCGGAGGATCTGCTGGCCCAGGGCGCCGACGATATTCTGCGCGCGGTCTATGGCGAGGCTGGCGAAGAGTGAGCGACTGGCGTGTGCTGCTGACCCGGCCCACGGACGAGTCGGCGCTGCTGGCTGAGGTTCTGGGCGAAGCGGGAGTGTTCAGCAGCAGCCTGCCGTTGCTGGAAATCCAGGCCCTGCCTTTTGACGATACCCAGCGCGCCAGAGTGCTTGAGCTGCACCGCTACTGCGCGGTGATCGCGGTCAGCAAGCCAGCCGCGCGAATGGCCGTGCAACTGCTCGAGCAGTTCTGGCCGCAGCCGCCGAGCCAGCGCTGGTTCAGTGTGGGCGCCGCGACGGCGCAGATTCTGGCCGATCACGGGCTGGATGTTTTTTTCCCCGAGCAAGGCGATGACAGCGAAGCCTTGCTTGAACTTCCCCAGTTGCGCGAGGCTATTGCACGGCCTGCTCCACGGGTGCTGATCGTGCGCGGGGAGGGTGGCCGCGAGCTGCTGGCTGAGCGTTTGCGCGGCCAAGGTGCTAGTGTCGATTATCTGGAGCTGTACCGCCGCGACCTGCCGCGCTATGCCAACGGGGTCCTGATGCAACGCATCCAGGCGGAACGCTTGAATGGGCTGGTGGTCAGCAGTGGGCAGGGTTTCGAGCACTTGCAGCAGTTGGCCGGCGAGGCCTGGCCACAGGTGGCGCGGCTGCCGTTGTTTGTACCGAGCCCCCGGGTCGCCGAAATGGCGCGTGCCGCCGGGGCCGAGAAAGTTGTGGATTGCCGTGGCGCCAGCGCCGCGGCCTTGCTAACGGCGTTACGGGAGCAACCCGTGCCCGTTCTCTAAACGCAAAGGATGGATACGTGAGCGAAACAGCCTTGCCTAAAGATGATGTCCAGCCGGTAATCGATGCACCGGCTGAATCTGCAACCCCTGCTCCGCAGCGTCGCGGCAACGGGTTGGCGATCCTCGCCCTGCTGCTGGGGGTGGCCGGTGTCGCTGCCGGCGGCTGGGGTGTCTGGCAGGTGCGCAGCCTGCAGGCCAACAATCAACAGCAGCTGGGGCAGTTGCAGGCCCTGGGTGATGAGGCGCAGAGCCTGAAGCTCAACGAGCAGCGCCTGACGGCACGCTTGGAGCAATTGCCGGCGGCCGATGAACTGGAAGAACGCCGCCGTCTGGTCGCGCAGTTGCAGGGCGACCAGCAGCGACTCAATCAGAAGTTGGAGAGCGTGCTGGGTGCCAGCCGCAAGGACTGGCGTCTGGCCGAGGCGGAACATCTGTTGCGTCTGGCCAGCCTGCGCCTTTCGGCCTTGCAGGACATCAGCAGCGCCCAGGCCCTGGTGCAGGGCGCCGACGAGATCCTGCGCGAGCAGAACGATCCCGGTTCTTTCGCCGCGCGCGAGCAGTTGGCCAAGAGCCTCGCGGCCCTGCGCAGCACCGAACAACCGGATCGCACTGGACTGTTCCTGCAACTGGGCGCACTGCGCGACCAGGTGACCGAGCTCACCGAGCTGGCCCCCGAGTACCGCGACCGTGGCGATTCGCTGCTGGGCCTGACCGCCGACGGCGACGGCGCCAGCCGCTGGGCGCAATGGTGGGACCAGATCTCGCGCTACATTCGTATCGACTTCAACGCGGACAAGAACGTGCGGCCGCTGCTCGCCGGGCAAAGCCTGACGCAGGTGCGCCTGGCCTTGAGCCTGGCCCTGGAGCAAGCCCAGTGGGCAGCGCTGAACGGCCAGGCGCCGGTGTACACCCAGGCGCTGGTGGAGGCCCGCGATGTGTTGAAGGGCAACTTCAATCAGGACAACCCGCAAAGCAAGCTCATGCTGGAGCGCGTGTCCGAACTGAGCAAACAGCCGGTCACCGTGCAGACGCCGGACCTGACCAAGACCCTGAGCGCCGTTCAGGCCTACCTGGAGCGGCGCAACCTGAGCGCTGAAGAGTCGGTGAAACCACTGGCCAAGCCTGCTGCGAATACCCCGCAGGAGACCAGCCCATGAAGCGCCTGTATGTGATTCTGTTCCTGGTGATCGCCGCCTCGGGATTGCTGGGGTTGGCGATCGCCGAACATTCCGGGTACATCCTGATTGCCTACGACAGCTTCCGTTATGAGTCGAGCCTGTGGGCGACCCTGGCATTGATCGCGGTGATCTGGCTGGTGATCTGGGGTATCAAGGCACTGATCGAACTGGTAATGGCCTCCAGCGGCGTGGTCAATCCCTGGTCGCGGCGCAACCGCAGCCGTCGCGTACAGATCGCCATCGAGCAGGGCCAGATGGATCTTGCCGAAGGCCGTTGGGCCAGCGCCCAGAAGCACTTGCATCGTGCTGCGGAAGCCGAGCGTCAGCCTCTTCTGTACTACCTCGGCGCGGCACGGGCGGCGAACGAGCTGGGAAATTACGAGCAGTGCGACAGCCTGCTGGAGCGTGCCCTCGAGCGGCAGCCCCAGGCCGAGCTGGCGGTGGCCTTGAGTCATGCCCAGCTACAGACCGATCGCGGTGATACCGAAGGTGCCCTGAGCACTCTGCAAGCCATGCACGAGCGGCACCCGCACAGTGTCCAGGTGCTGCGGCAGTTGCAGCGTCTGCACCAACAGCGGGGCGACTGGTCGGCGGTGATTCGCCTGTTGCCCGAACTGCGCAAGGACAAGGTCCTGCCCGCCAACGAACTGGCCGAGCTGGAACGTCGGGCCTGGGGCGAGAATCTGACTCTCGCGGCGCATCGCGAAGAAGACGGTGCGGTTGGCCTGCAATCGCTCAATCGCGCCTGGCAGCAACTGACCGCGGCTCAACGCCAGGAACCGCAACTGGTGCTGGCCTACGCCGAACAACTGCGCCAATTGGGCGCCGAGGCCGAGGCCGAAGAAGTGCTGCGCGTCGCTCTCAAGCGCAAATACGACAGCCATCTGGCGCGGCTTTACGGCTTGTTGCGCGGCAGTGATCCGGCGCGGCAGTTGCAGTTCGCCGAGCAGTGGCTCAAGGATCATCCGAACGATCCGAGCCTGCTGCTGACCCTGGGTCGCCTGTGCCTGCAGACCAGCCTCTGGGGCAAGGCGCGGGACTATCTGGAAAGCAGCCTGCGCCTGCAGCGCAACCCTGAGGCGTGCGCCGAGCTGGCCCGGTTGCTGGCGCAGCTGGGCGATACCGAGCGCAGCAACCAGCTGTTCCAGGAAGGTCTGGGGCTGTTGGACGAGCGCCTCCTGGCATCGCCGTTGCCGGTGCCCGCCAGGGTATAAACCCGCAGGGCTGGGCCGTCCCTGAGGGGGCGGCCCATTCCGCAAGTCCCCCCGATCTGGCCCCTGTGCCCGTTTGCCGCGCTCGATCTTGTCATGGTGCGCCTTGAAAGGGCCGAGCGCTTTCTCTACCGTGGCAGCCTGTTTCTTCCGTTGTGGATACACCATGTCGCTGGCCGGCTCACGCTTGCTGTTCTCCCTTGTGTTTTTTACCGGTGCCTTGGCCCTGTGGGCTTCGTTTCGCCTGGAGTACGGGATTGGGCTCGAGCCTTGCCTGCTGTGGGTGGTGCAACGGTTCTTCGCGCTGCTGTTGACTTCGATCAGTCTGGTCGCGGTCGTGCAGGGGCCACAATACCCGGCGAGTGCCCTGTATTGGCTGCTGGAGCTGCTCTGCAGCCTGGCGGGTGTGGTCACGGCAGGGCGCCATGTGCTGTTGCAGAACATTCCTTCGGATCAGTTGCTGGCGTGCTTGCCGGACATGCCGTTCATGCTGGGCAATTTGTCCTGGGGGCGTGCCTTGCAGTTGGTTTTCACCGGGACTGCGCAGTGCGCGGAGGTCACCTGGACGCTGCTGGACATGAGCGCCGCGGAGTGGAGCCTGCTGTTTTTCATCGCTGTGATGATTTTGAGTGCCTATCGCCTGGTGCGGCTTCTACCACGGGGCCGGCGCAGGGCGGCTGCGACCTGAATCGTGGTTTTGCGACGGGACTAAAGATTAAACACTTGTATGAACTTTATCTCCTGCGTACCTTGAAGCGGCTGTCGAGCGGGCATAATCTGGCCCGCACGTGTCACCGCAATTACGTTGCTCGATGCTGTTCTGCCTGGCCGGATGCTGATGTTCAGTCCAGTGACGGATTCAGAGCGGCATGACCCATAAGGGAAGAGAGATCGCCATGCTCGAAAGTTGTCAGAATGCTCAGGAACGCTGGGGTGGAGTGCATCTGCTGATCGATCGCTGGTTGCAGGAGCGTCACGAACTGGTTCGGGCCTATGATGCTCTCGGCGCGGAGCCTGAGACGCTGGCTGAAAACCGACAGCCGCTGCAGGAGTTCTGCGCAATTCTGGTGGACTATGTCTCCGCCGGCCACTTTGAAATCTACGAGCAGCTGACCGGCGAGGCCAAGGCCTTCAACGACAAGCGCGGGCTCGAACTGGCCGAAACCATTTATCCACGGATCGATGTCATCACTGAAAAGCTGCTGGCGTTCAACGATCTGTGCGACGAAGGAAAATGCGTGGCGGAGAAGTTCAAGGAGCTGGGCGGTCTGCTGCATGAGCGCTTCGAGCTGGAAGATTGCCTGATCGAAGTGCTGCACAACGCTCACAAGGAAGAGGCTGCCGTTCAGGCCTAACTTGCAGCGAAAGCTTTACCGGAACGGTGCGCATTGCGCACCGTTTTTCGTTTCTGCGCCCCTTAGCCGGTAGCTCCCAGCAGCTCGACTTCAAACACCAGGGGGGTGTAAGGCGCGATCAGGTCTCCCGCGCCGTCGGCGCCGTAAGCCTGGGCCGAAGGAATTACCAGGCGCCACTTCGCCCCTATCGGCATCTGCTGCAAAGCGCTGCGCCATCCGGCAATCACACTGTCCAGGCGAAACCACTGCGGCTGCTGATTCTGATCGAACACCGTGCCGTCAGGCAGGCGTCCGATGTAGCGAACCTGTACCGAACCATTGGCTCCCGGCCGTGCTCCACTGCCGGGTGCCAGCTCGGTCAGCAGGATGCCGTTTTCCAGTTCGCGTACGCCCGGCTTGGCCTTTTCGGCCGAGAGAAAACGTTGTTCGTTTTCCAGCGCCACTTCGATTCGCGGCTTGCCCGCTTGCTCGCTGACCTGCGCCTCATGCTGGGCGAGGATCTGTTCGATACGCTCGTCCTTGAGTGCCAGAGGCTTGCCTTGGTAGGCCTGTTTCAAGCCTTCCACCAATGCCTGGATCTGCAGGTCCGGCACCTCCTGGCGCAGGCGTTCGCCGAGGCTGGCGCCCAGGCTGTAGGCGAGATCGTGGGCATCGTTTTTCTGCGAATCTTCGGCGGCCTGAGCCAGTGGCAACAACACACACAAGGATAAAAAAAGGTAACGCGACATGGGCGCTCTCCGGCCTGAGATGGGGAGGATTATGCCAGCGTGGATGTGGCGGCTGGTGAGTAACTTTCTTGCGCGCGAAGAACATTTTCGATCCTCTGCAACGCATGGCATTCGATACTGTCAACATGCCCTAGCGGCGGTAGCAGCAGAGGTCTAGTATGAGCCGCAACTCACGTCAGCCAGGAGGTAAACCATGTCGGCCAATAAGAAGCCTGTAAGTACTCCGTTGCATTTGCTCCAACAGCTTTCGGGCAGCCTGCTCGAACACTTGGAAAACGCTTGTTCTCAAGCCTTGGCTGATGCTGAAAAACTGCTCGCCAAACTGGAAAAGCAACGCGGTAAGGCACAGGAAAAACTGCACAAATCGCGCACCAAATTGCAGGACGCCGCGGCGGCCGGCAAGGCCAAGGCACAAGCCAAAGCCAAGGACGCAGTGAAAGAACTTGAAGACCTGCTCGATGCACTCAAGGCACGTCAATCCGAAACCCGCGCCTACATTCTGCAACTCAAGCGCGACGCTCAGGAAAGCCTGAAACTGGCCCAGGGCGTCGGTCGTGTGAAAGAAGCCGCCGCCAAGGTGCTGAGCACTCGCTCCGCCAAACCGGCAGCCGCTCCAGCACAGAAAGCCGCAGCCAAGCCAGCGGCAAAAGCCCCTGCCAAAGCTGCTGCTAAAGCACCGGTAAAAGCTGCCAGCAAACCGGCCGCCAAACCTGCTGCCAAGCCAGTGGCGAAAACCGCCGCTGCCAAACCTGCAGCTGCCAAGCCAGCGGCTAAACCGGCTGCTGCAAAAGCCCCTGCGAAAGCTGCCGCCAAACCGGCTGCGAAAACAGCGGCTGCCAAACCGGCTGCAGCGAAACCCGCTGCCAAGCCAGCAGCAAAACCTGCGGCCAAATCCGCCGCCAAGCCCGCAGCTAAAACTGCAGCGGCCAAGCCTGCTGCTGCCAAGCCAGCGGCTAAACCGGTAGCGGCAAAACCTGCTGCGAAGCCGGCCGCCAAACCGGCTGCGGTAAAAGCTCCGGTGAAGGCGGCAGCTAAACCTGCAGCTAAAGCAGCCAAGCCCGCCGCCAAACCTGCAGCCGCCAAGCCAGCGGCTTCCACTGCTGCCAAGCCAGCAGTTGCGAAACCTGCAGCTGCCAAACCTGCAGCTGCTAAACCGGCCGCCAAGCCAGCGGCAAAAACCGCGGCGAAACCTGCAGCAAAACCAGCCGCGAAGAAGCCTGTCGCCGCCAAACCTGCCGCAGCCAAACCGGCCACCGCTCCAGCGGCCGCCAAGCCAGCCACCCCGGCAACCCCGGCTGCCAAGCCGGCGGCACCGGTATCTTCGCCCGCTCCAGCGGCTGCTGCGCCAGTTTCGGCTCCGACTGCCGCGCCTGCCAGCACCACGCCAACCAGCGCTTCCTAAGCGCCGGTCACCGCGACGCGCAGCGCCTGCAACGCGTCGCGGTTGAGGTTGGCGGCTTCGGCCGCCAGTCCTTCCAGCCAGTTCGTCAGATCCTGCGCTTCACCCTCCGACCATCCCCCCGCCAGCGCTTCCAGGCGCAGCAGCAGTTGCCGCTCGGCCTCCAGTTCCAATGCCTTGACCTGTTCGCGCAAGATCGCCAGTTCCGGATCCGCGCTCGCGGCCGGGCGCCATTGCGTGCGCAGCTGGCGCAGCGGCCTGACGACTTCGTCGTGCCAGGGCTGACCCAGGGTTTGCAGTTGTTGCAGGCGCTGGGCGGTACAGGCCACCCCGCGCGCGCCGAGCCAGGTTGCGCAGAGTAAAAGACAGACATTGGCCCCGGCCGCCTGGAGGTCCAGGCAGGCTTCTTCGACGCCCGGGCGGGCGTAGGTCTTGAGGGTGAAGCTCCACAGGTCAGAGGACATATTGCTACTCGCGCCAGTTGCGAACGAAGCTGGTAGACTCCGCCGCCATTATGATTCGACTTCAGAACCTGACTTTACAGCGTGGTCCGCAACGTCTGCTAGAAGACGCCGAGCTGACCCTGCACGCCGGCCAGAAAGCCGGCCTGATCGGTGCCAACGGCGCCGGCAAATCCAGCCTGTTCGCCTTGCTGCGTGGCGAGTTGCACCCGGATTCGGGTGACTGCTTCCTGCCCGCCGACTGGCGCATCGCCCATATGCGCCAGGAGGTCGACACCCTCGAGCGGTTGGCGGTCGACTACGTGCTCGATGGCGACCTGCGCCTGCGCCAGGTGCAGCGTGAGCTGGCCGCCGCCGAAGCGGCCCATGACGGGGCGGCCCTGGCACGCCTGCATGCCGAGCTGGACAGCGCCGACGGTTATACCGCCGACGCCCGGGCGCGCAAGTTGCTGGCCGGCCTGGGCTTCAGCAACGAGCAGATGGACCGTCAGGTCGGTGACTTCTCCGGTGGTTGGCGGATGCGCCTGAACCTGGCGCAGGCGCTAATGTGTCCGTCGGACCTGCTGCTGCTCGACGAACCGACCAACCACTTGGACCTCGATGCAATCCTCTGGCTGGAAGACTGGCTCAAGGGCTACCCCGGCACCTTGTTGCTGATTTCCCACGACCGCGATTTCCTCGATGCCGTGGTCGACCATGTGGCTCACGTCGATCAGCGCAAGATCACCCTCTATCGCGGTGGCTACAGCGCCTTCGAGCGGGCCCGTGCCGAACGCCTGGCGCAACAGCAGCAAGCCTACGAGAAGCAGCAGGCGCAACGCGCGCACATGGAAAAGTACATTGCGCGCTTCAAGGCCCAGGCTACCAAGGCCCGCCAGGCCCAGAGCCGGATCAAGGCCCTGGAGCGGATGGAAGAGCTGTCCGCCGCCCACGTCGACTCGCCGTTCGACTTCGTTTTCCGCGAGTCGGAAAAGATCTCCAGCCCACTGCTCGATCTGTCCGATGCCCGCCTGGGTTATGGCGAGAAGACCGTGCTGGAGAAGGTCAAGTTGCAACTGACCCCGGGTGCGCGCATCGGTCTGCTCGGCCCCAACGGCGCCGGTAAATCGACCCTGATCAAGAACCTCTCCGGCGAGCTGTCGCCGCTGGGCGGCCGCCTGATCCGTGGCGAGAACACCGTGGTCGGCTACTTCGCCCAGCACCAGCTGGACTCGCTCGATGCCAAGGCCAGCCCGTTGCTGCATTTGCAGCGCCTGGCGCCGACCGAACGTGAGCAGACCCTGCGCGATTTCCTCGGCGGCTTCGACTTCCGCGGCGCGCGTATCGACGAGCCGGTGCTGAACTTCTCCGGTGGCGAAAAGGCGCGCCTGGCCCTGGCCCTGATTGCCTGGGACCGCCCGAACCTGCTGCTGCTCGACGAACCGACCAACCACCTGGACCTGGAGATGCGCCTGGCCCTGACCATGGCCCTACAAGAGTTCAGCGGCGCGGTACTGGTGGTCTCCCACGACCGTCACCTGCTGAAAAGCACCACCGACAACTTCTTCCTGGTGGCCGACGGCAAGGTCGAGGAGTTCGATGGCGACCTGGATGACTACGCACGTTGGCTGGTGGACTACCGACAGCGCAACGCGCCGGTCAGCACGACCACGGCCAACCCGGACAAGACCGACAAGAAGGCTCAGCGCCAGGCTGCCGCGGCCCTGCGTCAGCAGCTGGCCCCGCACAAGCGCGAAGCCGACAAGCTGGAAACCGAGCTGGGCAAGGTCCACGAGCGGCTGGCGAAAATCGAAGCCAGCCTTGGCGACAGTGGCATCTACGAAGCGGCCCGCAAGGACGAGTTGCGTGATCTGCTGGCCGAGCAGGCCAAGCTGAAGGTGCGCGAAGGCGAACTGGAAGAGGCCTGGATGGAAGCCCTGGAACTGCTGGAAAGCATGCAGGCGGAACTGGAAGCCTTGTCCTGATGGAAGCGTTCAAGCTGCCTGTGCCGATCACCTGGGTCGAGCCGCTGTGGGTCACCGTGCAAATCCTGCTGATCCTGCTGGCTGGCTACATCACCCAGCGTTTTGTCGCGCGCTGCCTGACCCGCCTGGGTGAACGTTATCCGTTCCCGCCGCAGTTGCTGATGCCGCTGCGCGGCGGCTTGCGCTGGCTGATCATGGGCAGCGCGCTGATCTTCGTCCTGGAGCGGCTCGGGGTGTCGGCGACGGTGCTCTGGACTGCCCTGTCCGGTTTTGTCGCGGTGGCGGCGGTGGCCTTCTTCGCCATGTGGAGCGTGCTGTCCAACCTGCTGTGCGCCATCCTGATCTTTACCGTGGGCCCGTTTCGCATCGGCGATGTGGTCGAGCTGGTGGACACCCTCGACAAACCGGGCATCAAGGGCCGGGTGGTGGCAATCAACCTGCTGTACACCTCGTTGATCGAGGCCGAGGAAGCCGGCACCGGCGGCGTCATGGTGCAAGTGCCCAACAGCCTGTTCTTCCAGCGTTCGGTGCGCCGCTGGCGTGGCGGCGATGCGCTGTCGATAGGCTCCGGCGAGAAATAGTCTTCCTGTGCCGTCCCTGTAGCCGCTGCCGAGCATCGCGAGACTGCGATCGGCTGCGAAGCAGACGCGCTCTTGAGATCGCAGGAAGGTCCTGTGTGTCGAGTGCGACCCCGGCCTATCGCAGCCTTCGGCGGCGGCTACAGTCGGTCGGCGATATCTGTCCGACAAAAATCTATGGTCATCCGCCCGCCAGCGCATTAGCTTAGGCGTCTACGACGAATTCGAGCCGAGGTGTGCGATGGTTCTTGAGACATGGCTGGCGTTTTTTGCCGCCTGCTGGGTGATCAGCCTTTCCCCGGGAGCCGGCGCGATTGCGTCGATGTCCTGCGGCCTGCAATACGGTTTCTGGCGCGGTTACTGGAACGCCCTGGGCCTGCAACTGGGCCTGGCCATGCAGATTGCGATTGTCGCGGCCGGCGTGGGGGCGATTCTCGCGGCATCCTCGACCGCCTTCTACGCGATCAAATGGTTCGGCGTGGCTTACCTGGTCTACCTCGCGGTCAAACAGTGGCGCGCGCTGCCCAGCGACCTGAGCGACGACGCCGCGATCCGGCCGATCGGCAAACCCCTGGCCCTGGTGTTCCGTGGGTTCCTGGTCAACATCAGCAACCCCAAGGCGCTGGTGTTCATGCTGGCGGTCCTGCCGCAGTTCATCGATCCCCACGCGCCGCTGGTGAAGCAGTACCTGATCCTCGGCGCGACCATGATCACTGTCGACCTGATCGTCATGGCCGGCTACACCGGCCTGGCCTCCAAGGTCCTGCGCCTGCTGCGCACGCCGACCCAGCAACGCCGGATGAACCGCACCTTCGCCGGTCTGTTCCTCGGCGCCGCCGGCTTGCTGGCGACCATTCGCAAAGCGCCGGTCTAAGAGACTCGCCATATAAAAAGGCGCCTATCGAGGGCGCCTTTTTTATGCCTGTGTCCCCGGGGAATCCGGGAGCATGAACCGCTCCCGGCGACGTCCGGATTTATTTCATCTTTGTTCAGGAAACCCCGGACCCCAGGTGATTCAAGGCTTTGGCCAGGCATCAGGCGCGACTGCGTCTGGGTATCGCGCGTGACAACGCTTGAGTGAAACTCATTGGAAGTGAACAATGTGTTACTTCGTATTTCCATTTGAGATTCGTTCATGACTGCCCCCTCCCGTTTCCTGGCGTGGCTCGTGCTGCCGGTATTGGCCCTGTGCAGTGCCAACCTGCTGGCGGACACCGTAGAAGGCGCGCCCAAGGCGCTGCACCTGCTCGACTACATTGGCGCGGATTACCCACCGACGGTCGAGGCGGGCAAGGTCATTGATGACTCCGAGTACCGTGAGCAGGTCGAGTTTCTCGGTGTGTTGCAGGGGCTGGTCGCCGATTTGCCGGCCAAGCCGGAGAAGGCCGAGCTGGAGCAGGGCATCGCCAGCCTGAACGAGGCAGTCAAGGCCAAGGCGGACGGTGCCCTCGTCGCCCGCCAGGCGCGGCAGCTGGGTGCCAAACTGGCGGTGGCCTATGAGGTCAGCCAGGCCCCGATCATCACCCCGGACCCGAGCCGTGGCGCGCCTTTGTATGCCCAGCATTGCTCGGTGTGTCACGGCGACACCGGTGCCGGCGACGGCCCGGCCGGGGTCGGCCTGACGCCGCCACCGGCCAACCTGCGGGATGCGGCGCGCACGGATCACCTGAGCCTCTACGCGATCTACAACACCCTCGGCCTGGGCGTCGAAGGCACCGACATGCCGTCGTTCGCCGATCAGCTGGACGACCGCCAGCGCTGGGACCTGGCGACCTATATCGCCGGCTTCACTGCCGACCCGGCCGCGGCGAAGGGCGACAAGAGCTACAACCTCGCCGACCTGGCCCGCCAGACCCCAAGCGAAGTAGAAGCCGCCGAAGGCCCGCAGGCCGCGGCCACCTTCCGTGCCCAGCGCGCCCAGCCGCCACAGGTCAAGCGCGGCCCGGCGCAACTGCTCGACTACACCGCCTCGACCCTGGACAAGAGCCTGGCCGCCTACCGCGCCGGTGACCGCGAACAGGCCTACGACCTGTCGGTGGCGGCGTACCTGGAAGGCTTCGAGCTGGTGGAAAGCTCCCTCGACAACGTCGACGCCAACGTGCGCAAGGACACCGAGAAAGCCCTGATGGCCTATCGGCAGGCGTTGCAGGACGGCTTGCCGGCAGAGCAGGCCGAGCAGCGTCTGGCTGCCGCCAAGGCCAAGCTGACAGAGTCGGCGGGCCTGCTGGGCAGCGATGGCCTGAGCTGGTCGCTGAGCTACATTTCCGGCCTGCTGATCCTGCTGCGCGAGGGTCTGGAAGCGATCCTGGTGCTGGCGGCGATCCTGGCCTTCCTGCGCAATACCGGCCAGCAATCGGCGGTGCGCAGCGTCAACGTCGGTTGGGGCCTGGCCTTGCTGGCCGGCCTGGGTACCTGGGCGCTGGCGGCCTATGTGATCGACGTCAGTGGCTCCCAGCGCGAGTTGCTGGAAGGCGCCACGGCCCTGTTCGCCAGTGTCATGGTGCTGTGGCTCGGCGTGTGGATGCACGATCGCCGGCACGCGGCGGCCTGGCAGGACTACATCAAGAGCAGCCTGGTGGGTGGTGGCGGCCGTTTCGGCTTTGCGGTGCTGGCGTTTTTCTCGGTCTATCGCGAGCTGTTCGAAGTGATCCTGTTCTACGAAACCCTGTGGCTGCAGGCCGGCCCGGCGGGCCACAACGCGGTGCTGGCCGGCGGCGCTACGGCGCTGGTGCTGCTGTTCGGCCTGGCCTGGGTGATCCTGCGCGGTTCGGCCAAGCTGCCGCTGGCCCTGTTCTTCGGCATCAACGCGGCATTGCTGTGCGCCTTGTCGGTGGTGTTTGCCGGGCATGGCGTCAAGGCGCTGCAGGAGGCCGGAGTCTTCGGTACGCGGCCAGTGGCGTTCTTCGACTTCGACTGGCTGGGCATTCACGCCGATGCCTATTCGCTGACGGCACAGGCGGTGGCGATCGTGGCGATCATTGTGCTCTACAGTCGCAGCCGCATCGCCGAGAAACGGCGGCCCCAGGTTTCCTGAGGCATCCGTTTCGCTCATTATCGCGGGCAAGCCGCGCGCCCACAGTTCATCGAGATCTGTAGGCGCGCGGCTTGCCCGCGATGCTTTTAGAGGAATAACGCAATGCGTGTGTGGATCGATGCCGACGCCTGCCCCAAGGCGGCGAAGGATCAGGTGGTGAGGTTTGCCCTCAAGCGTCAGTTCGAACTGGTGCTGGTGGCGGGGCAACCGCAGATCAAGCCGGCCTTTGCCTGCGTCAAGCTGATCGTGGTGCCCAGCGGCCCGGATGCGGCCGACGATTACCTGGTGGAACACGCGGTGCCGGGCGAACTGGTGATCTGCAGCGACGTGCCCCTGGCCGACCGCCTGGTGAAGAAAGGCGTCGCCGCCCTCGACCCGCGGGGCAAGGAGTTCGATGCGCAGAACATGGGCGAGCGGCTGGCGGTGCGTAACCTGTTTACCGATCTGCGCGAACAGGGGCAGGTCGGTGGTGGGCCAGGCGCTTATGGGGATCGCGAGAAGCAGGCCTTCGCCAACGCCCTGGACCGCATCCTGACGCGGCTGGCGCGCCAGGCCTGACGATTCCCGCGAGGCGAGGGCGCTTGCCAGCTCGCCACGGCTTTTGGGTTACTCGTCGTTTTCGTGGGTCAGTTCCAGCACCCGATCCACCAGCTTATTGATCCCGGCCGCCGCTTCGCTGATGGACTGCGCGAGCATGTAGGCCGGGGTGCTGACCAGCTTGCGCGCCTTGTCCTCGATGATGTCGCCGACGGCGCACTCGGCGTGGGTCGCGCCCATCTTGCTGACGGCGGCTGCGGTATCGGCGTCGTTGCCAATGGTGCAGGTGACGCCCGGGCCGTAGATCTTCGCCGCCAAGGCCGGCGAGATGCAGATCAGGCCCACCGGCTTGCCGGCTTCGGCGAAGGCTTCGGTCAGCGCCAGGACATCCGGCTGGACCGTGCAGCCGGCCCCTTCCACAGCGAAGTTGGACAGGTTTTTCGCCGCGCCAAAGCCGCCCGGCACGATCAGCGCGTCGAAGTCTTCGGCGTTGGCCTCGCGGATGTCTTTCACCTGGCCGCGGGCGATGCGTGCCGATTCCACCAGGACATTGCGCGACTCGGGCATCTCTGCGCCGGTCAGGTGGTTGATCACATGCAACTGGGCAATGTTCGGGGCGAAGCACTGCACCTGGGCGCCGCGCTGGTCCAGGCGCAGCAGGGTGATGACGCTTTCGTGGATCTCGGCACCGTCATAGACGCCACAGCCGGAAAGGATCACTGCAACTTTTTTGCTCATGGTTTTTTCTCCAGATTCATGGCGTTAAATGTCCACTAATTTGTCGCCCGTTGCCATAGGGTTATCCCGCCGCCCGACCTAATCTTCGATCAGGATTCCGATCAGGTCGTGTCATGAATTTCATTCTTTATGCGGTGCCGTTCTTCTTTGTGCTGATCGCCCTCGAGCTGCTGGTCGACCGCTGGCGGGGGGTGAACAACTATCGGGTCGCGGACGCCATCAACAGCCTCAGCACCGGGGCCTTGTCGACCACCACCGGGCTGTTGACCAAGGGTGTCGGCCTGGTGACCTACGCCTTTGCCCTGGAACACCTGGGGCTCTTCAGCCTGTCGGCCGAGAGCGCCTGGGTCTGGGTGTTCGCCTTTGTCCTCTACGACTTCTGCTACTACTGGCTGCACCGCATGGGCCATGAGCGCAACATTCTCTGGGCGGCGCATTCGGTGCATCACCAGAGCGAGGACTACAACCTCTCCACGGCGCTGCGCCAGACCAGCACCGGCTTCCTGCTGAGCTGGATCTTCTACCTGCCGATGGCCGTGCTGGGGGTGCCGCTGCTGGTGTTTGTCAGCGTGGGGGCGTTGAACCTGCTGTATCAGTTCTGGGTGCACACCCGGCACATTCCCAAGTTGGGCTGGTTCGAATGGTTTTTCGTCTCGCCGTCCAATCATCGGGCCCACCATGCGCAGAACGCTCTCTACATGGATCGCAACTACGGCGGCGTGTTCATTATTTGGGACCGGCTGTTCGGCACCTTCCAGGAGGAGGACGACAACGAGCCGGTGATCTTCGGCGTGACCACGCCCCTGGCCAGCTGGAACCCGGTGTGGGCCAACCTGCAGTTCTATGCCCAGTTGCTGGACGATGCGCGGCGTACCGAGCGCGTTTGGGACAAGCTGCGGATCTGGTTCATGCGCACCGGCTGGCGCCCGGCGGATGTGGCGGCCCAGTACCCGCTGCGCAAGCCGGACCTGAGCCAGTTCCGCAAGTTCGAGGTGCCGCTGGATACCCGGCAGCAGGCTTATGTGGTGTTGCAGTTCGCGGTGTACGCCGCCTTTGGCAGCTACCTGATGAACCTGGGCGACAGCCTGCCGGTCGCGGCCCTGGTGCTGGGCTGGAGCGCCATGGCCTTCGGTCTGTTCGTACTGGGGGTGGCGCTGGAGGATCGCCCGTGGGCGCTGAAGATGGAGTTGCTGCGGCTGGTGTCGAACCTGCCGCTGGTGTGGCTGGCGCCCCTGGTCGGGCTGTGGCCGGCCAGCGCCTTGGGCTGGGTCGGCCTGATCAGTTACAGCCTGCTCAGTGGCATTGCGCTTTACTGCTGCCGGGGCCGCCTTACTCGACTGGCGTCTTAGACTTGCAGCAATCGTTCTGCTTGACCTGTTCGGCTTCGTAGATCGCCTTGGCCAGCCGCGCATTCTTGAAGCGGCGGCGCAGCCACAGGGCAAAGCCCAGGACCAGCAAGGCGCCGAGCACCCACAGTTCGTATTTCTTGATGCTGCCCAGCATGCCTTCGAGCACGGCGCCGAAGTGATAGGCCGCGGCGGCCAGGGCGGCGGCCCAGATCGCCGCGCCAATGCCGTTGAGCAACAGATAACGTCCCGGCGGATACCCCGACAGGCCGATGGCCACCGGCATCACGGTGCGCAGGCCATAGACGAAGCGGAAGCTCAGCACCCAGATGTCCGGATGCTTGCGGATATGCTCCAGCGCCCGATCGCCCATCAATTGCCAGCGCGGCTTGCGCGCCAGGAGCTTGCGCCCGTGCTTGCGTCCCAGGAAGTACCACAGCTGGTCGCCGGCATAGCTGCCGAAGAAGGCCACGACCACCACCAGGTTGATGTCCATGTATCCGCGAAACGCGAGAAAGCCGGCCAGAACCAGGATGGTCTCGCCTTCGAAGAATGTGCCGAGAAAGAGGGCGAAGTAGCCGAATTCCTGAAGAAATTGTTGGAGCATTGTCTGGATGCTGGCGAAATGAACGCGCAGCCTAACCCTTCGAGCCCATGGAGGAAAGTATCCAAATGTGTCTCGACGTGAACAAATGCTGGCTGGACAATAGCTGCGACTACCGGTCACAGGGTTAAGCACAACTGTCATCCGTTCGTCATAATGGGCGCTTATAACTGTCACGCTCGCCCGCCTGCGCGGGCTCAGGAGTCTGTCGTGAGCTTTACCCCAGCCAACCGTTTGTTTCCTGCCACCCGCCTGCGTCGCAATCGTCGTGATGATTTTTCTCGTCGCCTGGTTCGTGAAAACGTCCTGACCACCGACGACCTGATCCTGCCGGTATTCGTGCTCGACGGTGAGAATCGCCGGGAAGCGGTGGCCTCGATGCCGGGCGTCGAACGCCTGACCATCGACCTTCTGCTGGAGGAAGCGGTGCAGTGGGTCGAGCTGGGGATTCCCGCGCTGGCGTTGTTCCCGGTGACCCCGGCGGAGCTCAAGTCGCTGGACGCCGCCGAAGCCTGGAACCCGAACGGCATTGCCCAGCGCGCCACCCGCGCGCTGCGTGAACGTTTCCCAGAGCTGGGGGTGATCACCGACGTGGCGCTCGACCCGTTCACCACTCATGGCCAGGACGGCATCCTCGACGAAGAAGGCTATGTGCAGAACGACATCACCGTCGACGCGCTGGTCAAGCAAGCCCTGTCCCATGCCGAAGCCGGCGCCCAGGTGGTCGCGCCTTCGGACATGATGGACGGCCGCATCCAGGCGATCCGCGAAGCCCTGGAGCTGGCCGGGCACGTCAACGTGCGGATCATGGCCTATTCGGCCAAGTACGCCAGCGCCTATTACGGCCCGTTCCGCGACGCGGTCGGCTCGGCGCTGAACCTGGGCAAGGCCAACAAGGCCTCCTACCAGATGGACCCGGCCAACAGCCACGAAGCCCTGCATGAAGTGGCCGCCGACCTCGCCGAAGGCGCGGACATGGTCATGGTCAAGCCGGGCATGCCGTACCTGGACATCCTTTTGCGGGTCAAGGATGAATTCAAGGTGCCGACCTTTGTCTATCAGGTCAGCGGCGAATACGCCATGCACATGGCGGCGATCCAGAATGGCTGGTTGAGCGAAGGGGTTATTCTCGAATCCTTGACCGCCTTTAAACGCGCGGGTGCCGATGGCATCCTGACTTACTTTGCCGTTCGTGCTGCTCAATTGTTACGAGAGCAAAAATAGCCCTCCCAGGAACACGCGATGAATACCGAAGGACTCACTGAAGTTGCCGTAAAAGAAGCTCAACCCGTGGTCGAGCAGGTTGTTGAAACACCACCGGAGCTGGAAGCCCCGCCGGTGCAAGCGGACGCGCCGCATGTGGCGATGCCGACCCTGGTCATCCCGAGCCTGGATGACAGCAGCCTGTATATCCATCGCGAGCTGTCGCAACTGCAGTTCAACATCCGCGTGCTGGAACAGGCGCTGGACGAGTCCTACCCGTTGCTGGAGCGCCTGAAGTTCCTGCTGATCTTCTCCAGCAACCTGGACGAGTTCTTCGAGATCCGCGTCGCCGGCCTGAAGAAGCAGATCACCTTCGCCCGCGAACAGGCCGGTGCCGATGGCCTGCAACCGCACCAGGCCCTGGCGCGCATCAGCGACCTGGTGCACGGTCACGTCGACCGTCAGTACGCGATCCTCAACGACATCCTGTTGCCGGAGCTGGAGAAACATCAGGTCCGCTTCATCCGTCGCCGTTACTGGACCACCAAGCTCAAGACCTGGGTCCGTCGCTACTTCCGCGACGAGATCGCGCCGATCATCACCCCGATCGGCCTCGACCCGACCCACCCGTTCCCGCTGCTGGTGAACAAGAGCCTGAACTTCATCGTCGAGCTCGAAGGGATCGACGCCTTCGGTCGCGACTCCGGCCTGGCGATCATCCCGGCGCCGCGCCTGCTGCCGCGGATCATCAAGGTGCCGGAAGAAGTCGGCGGCCCTGGCGACAACTATGTATTCCTTTCGTCGATGATCCACGCCCACGCCGATGACCTGTTCCAGGGCATGAAGGTAAAGGGCTGCTATCAGTTCCGCCTGACCCGCAACGCCGACCTGGCGGTGGACACCGAGGACGTCGAAGACCTGGCCCGCGCCCTGCGCGGCGAACTGTTCTCCCGTCGTTACGGTGATGCGGTGCGTCTGGAAGTGGCCGACACCTGCCCGAAACACCTGTCCGACTACCTGCTCAAGCAGTTCAACCTGAGCGAGACCGAGCTGTACCAGGTCAACGGTCCGGTGAACCTGACGCGCCTGTTCAGCATCACCGGCCTGGACAGCCACCCGGAACTGCAATACACGCCGTTCACCCCGCAGATTCCCAAGCTGTTGCAGAACAGCGAGAACATCTTCAGCGTGATCAGCAAGCAGGACATCCTGCTGCTGCACCCGTTCGAGTCCTTCACCCCGGTGGTCGACCTGCTGCGTCAGGCGGCCAAGGATCCGCACGTGCTGGCGGTGCGCCAGACCCTGTACCGCAGCGGCGCCAACTCGGAAATCGTCGATGCGCTGGTGGACGCGGCGCGTAACGGCAAGGAAGTCACCGCGGTGATCGAGCTGCGCGCGCGCTTCGACGAAGAGTCCAACCTGCAACTGGCCAGCCGCCTGCAAGCGGCCGGTGCGGTGGTGATCTACGGCGTGGTCGGCTTCAAGACCCACGCCAAGATGATGCTGATCCTGCGTCGCGAAGCCGGCGAGATCGTGCGCTACGCCCACCTGGGCACCGGCAACTACCACGCCGGCAACGCCCGCCTGTACACCGACTACAGCCTGCTGACCTCCGACGACGCCTTGTGCGAAGACGTCGGCAAGCTCTTCAGCCAGTTGATCGGCATGGGCAAGACCCTGCGCATGAAGAAGCTGCTGCACGCGCCCTTCACCCTGAAGAAGGGCATGCTCGACATGATCGCCCGGGAGACCCAGTTCGCCCTGGACGGCAAGCCGGCGCACATCATCGCCAAGTTCAACTCGCTGACCGATCCGAAGATCATCCGCGCGCTGTACAAGGCCAGCCAGTCGGGCGTGCGCATCGACCTGGTGGTGCGGGGCATGTGCTGCCTGCGTCCGGGAATCGCCGGCGTGTCGCACAACATCCATGTGCGCTCGATCATCGGCCGCTTCCTGGAGCACACCCGGGTGTTCTATTTCCTCAATGGCGGCGAGGAGCAGATGTTCCTGTCCAGCGCCGACTGGATGGAGCGCAACCTCGACAAGCGTGTCGAGACCTGCTTCCCGGTCGAGGGCAAGAAGCTGATCCTGCGGGTCAAGAAGGAGCTGGAAAGTTATCTCACCGATAACACCCACAGCTGGAGCCTGCAGTCGGACGGCCGCTACATCCGCAACACGCCGACCGGCAACCAGAACCCGCGCAGCGCCCAGGCCACATTGCTGGAGCGCCTGAGCAACCCGGTGCTGGCGGTGCGCTGAGCACCTCAGGTGCCGCCAACAAAAAGGCCAGCTCGAACATCGGGCTGGCCTTTTTGTTGTTATGTCGCTTGGCTGGGGATTGTAGGAGCCGGCTTGCCGGCGAGGCGTCCTCAAGGCTGATGCAGGGCTCGAGGGCCTCTTCGCCGGCAAGCCGGCTCCTACGCAGAGATCAGTGTACGTTGAGGGTGATGCCGACCCGGGTCAGCCACTCCGCTTCCAGGGCGAAGTCGGCCTGGGTCAGCTGGTTCTCGTCCAGCCAGTTTGCCGGGAACATCACCTCCAGGCTGTCGCCGGCGGCGTGCAGCTTCACCTGGGGCATTTCCTGGGTGCCGCGGATGTGGTGGAACAGGATGGCGAAACGCAGCAGCACGCACAGGCGAATCAGCTTGCTGCCTTCCTCGCCGAATTCGGCGAACTTGTCCTTGGGAATGTTGCGGCGGTGGCCACGTACCAGTAGCGCGAGCATTTGCTGGTCTTCGCGGGAGAAACCGGCGAGGTCCGAGTGCTCGATCAGGTAGGCGCCGTGCTTGTGGTAATGGTAGTGGGCGATATCCAGGCCCACTTCATGGACCTTGGCGGCCCAGCCCAGCAGTTCGCGCCAGACGCCGTCCTCCAGGTCCCAGTCCTCGGCCACCTGGTCGAAGGCGTGGAGCGCCTTGCGCTCGACCCGGGCGGCCTGTTCCAGGTCGACGTGATAACGCTCCATCAGCGAGCCAAGGGTGCGCTCGCGCACGTCTTCGTGGTGATGACGGCCCAGCAGGTCGTAGAGCACGCCTTCGCGCAGGGCGCCTTCGCAATGGTCCATGCGCTGCAGTTCGAGGGCGTCGAAGATGGCTTCGAGAATCGCCAGGCCGGCCGGGAAGATCGCCCGGCGATCCGGCTTGATGCCTTCGAAGTCGATTTTCTCCACGTCGCCCAGCTTGAACAGCCGGCGCTTGAGCCAGGCCAGGCCTTCGGCGTTGACTTCACCGCTGCCGTGGCCGCCGGCCTTGAGCGCCAGGCCGATGGCGCGGATGGTGCCCGAGGAACCGATGGCTTCATCCCAGGTCAGGCGATGCAGGGCGTGTTCGATGCTCATGATTTCCAGGCGCGCCGCGGTGTAGGCCTGGGCGTAGCGCGCCGGGGTGATCTTGCCGTCGCGGAAATAGCGCTGGGTGAAGCTGACGCAGCCCATCTGCAGGCTTTCGCGCAGCAGTGGCTCGAAGCGCTGGCCGATGATGAATTCGGTGCTGCCGCCGCCGATGTCGGCGACCAGGCGCTTGCCCGGGGTGTCGGCGAGGGTATGGGACACGCCTAGGTAGATGAGGCGGGCTTCTTCACGACCGGAGATGACTTCCACCGGGTGGCCGAGGATCTCCTCGGCGCGGCGGATGAATTCGCCGCGGTTGCGGGCTTCGCGCAGGGCGTTGGTGCCGACGATGCGCACCGCGCCCAGGGGCATGCCGTTGATCAGTTGGGCGAAGCGCTTCAGGCAATCGAGCCCGCGCTGCATGGATTCTTCGTTGAGTTGACGGTCTTCGTCGATCCCGGCGGCCAACTGCACCTTTTCACCGAGCCGCTCGAGAATGCGGATTTCATTATGGTGAGCCTTGGCCACGACCATGTGAAAGCTGTTGGAGCCCAGGTCGATGGCGGCGATCAGGGACAGATTCTTGGCTTGGGTTTGCGGCATGGTTTGGGGGTCTCGGTCGATAACCTTGCCATCCTGCCACGATCAATCGCTCGCGCCAACGCGCAGTGTCCAATGCGTTGATTCAACGCATGAATCCTTGCGCCACAGCTCCTGTAGCCGCTGCCACAGGCTGCGACCGACTGCGCAGCAGGCGTTGTTCTTGAGGGCCCAGGAAGGCCCTGCGGGCCTTATCGCAGCCTGCGGCAGCGGCTCCAGTCAGCATCAAGCGCTTTCGTTGGTCCCGATAAAGTTCGCCAGCTCCGGCGTCTGCGGGTTGGCGAACAGCACTTTCGGATCGCCCACTTCATGCACCTTGCCCTGGTGCATGAACACCAGCTTGTCGCCCACTTCCCGGGCAAAACGCATCTCGTGGGTCACCATGATCAGGGTCATGCCGTCCTTGGCCAGCTGGCGCACCACACTCAGGACTTCGTTGACCAGTTCCGGGTCGAGGGCCGAGGTGATCTCGTCGCACAGCAGCACCTTGGGCGACATGGCCAGGGCCCGAGCAATCGCTACCCGCTGCTGCTGGCCGCCGGACAAACGGTCGGGGAAGGCGTCGAACTTCTCCTCCAGGCCGACCCGTTTCAGCATCTCGCGCGCCAGTTCGGCGGCCTTGGCCTTGGGCACCTTCTGCACCACTTGCGGGGCGAGCATGACGTTCTCGCCGACGGTCAGGTGAGGGAACAGGTTGAACTGCTGGAACACCATGCCGACCTTCTGCCGCAGGCTGCGCAAGTCGGCGCGGGCGGCGTCGAGGTATTCGCCATCGACTTCGATGACCCCGTCGTTGATCGACTCCAGGCCGTTGAGGGTGCGCAGCAAGGTGCTCTTGCCCGAGCCGCTGCGGCCGATGATCGCCACCACCTGGCCTTCCTCGATACTGAGGTCGATGCCCTTGAGCACATGATGGTCGCCGTAATATTTATGCAGGGCGGAAATTCTAAGCAGAGGCATGCAGTCTCCTTTCCAGGTAGCGCGCACTGAGGGACAGGGGGTAGCACAGCAGGAAGTAACCGAGCGCCACCAGGCCGTAGACCATGAAGGGCTCGAAGGTGGCGTTGGCAAGCATGCCGCCGGTCTTGGTCAGCTCGGTGAAGCCGATGATCGAGGTCACCGCGGTGCCTTTGACCACCTGCACCGAAAAGCCCACGGTAGGCGCCACGGCGATCCGCAGCGCCTGCGGCAGGATCACATGGCGCAGCTGTTCATAAGGGTTGAGCGCCAGGCTGGAGGAGGCTTCCCACTGGCCGTTGGGGATCGAGTCGACGCAGCCGCGCCAGATCTCCGCCAGGTAGGCGCTGGTGAACAGCGTCAGGGCGATGGCCGCCGCCAGCCAGGGCGAGATATCCACCCCCAGCAGGGCGATGCCGAAGAACACCAGGAACAGCTGCATCAACAGCGGCGTGCCCTGGAACAGCTCGATATACAGGCGGGCGAAATGGCTGGGGAAAGCCTTCTTGGAAATGCGCAGGGTCATGATCAGCAAGCCGATCAACCCGCCGCCGACAAAGGCCACCAGCGACAGCAGCAGGGTCCATTGCAGGCCGGTCAGCAGGTTGCGCACGATGTCCCAGAAGCTGAAATCACTCATTGGCTGCTCCTCGCGATATAGCGGCGCCCGACCCAGTTCAGCAACTGCCGGATCAGCAGGGCCATGCACAGGTAGATCAGCGTGGTCAGGGCGTAGGTTTCAAAGGCGCGGAAGTTGCGCGACTGAATGAAGTTGGCGGCGAAGCTCAGCTCCTCGGTGGCGATCTGCGAACACACCGCCGAACCGAGCATGACGATGATGATCTGGCTGCTCAGGGCCGGCCACACCTTGCCCAGCGCCGGCAGCAATACCACGTGGCGGAAGGCTTCCATGCGGGTCATGGCGAGGGCCGCCGCAGCTTCCAGTTGGCCGCGGGGGATGGCCTGGATGCCGGCGCGGATGATTTCCGTGGAGTAGGCGCCCAGGTTGATCACCATCGCCAGCACTGCCGCCTGCCACTCGGAAATCTGCAGCCCCAGGGACGGCAGGCCGAAGAAGATGAAGAACAGCTGCACCAGGAACGGGGTGTTGCGGATCAGCTCGACGTAGACGCCGAAGAGGGCCGAGAAGGGCTGGATCTTCCAGGCCCGCACCACCGCGCCGACGATGCCCAGGCCGACCCCGAGCAGCGCGCCGATGGCGGTCAGCTCAAGGGTGAACAGGGCGCCGCGCAGCAGCAGGCCGGTGTTTTCCAGCACCGGTAGAAAGTCGAACTGATAAGCCATGGATAACCTCCGCGACCGCGATCAGAGGCCAGCCGGCAACGGCTGCTTGAGCCACAGCTGGGCGTTCTTTTCCAGGCTGCCGTCGGCCTTGGCGGTGGTGAGGATCTGGTTGACCTTGTCCAGCAGCTCCGGCTGGTTCTTGTTCACGCCGACATAGACCGGGGAATCCTTGAGCTTGACCTTCATCGCCGGGATGCGTTTCGGGTTGCGCTCGCTGATGGCGACCATCACCACGTTGCCGCTGGCGATCAGGTCGACCTGGCCGGCCAGGTAGGCGGCGATGGTCGAGTTGTTGTCCTCGAAGCGCTTGATGGTCACGCCTTGCGGGGCCACGGCGGTCAGCTCGATGTCTTCGATGGCGCCGCGGGTGACGCTGATGGTCTTGCCCTTGAGGTCGTCGAGGGTGGCGATTGGCGCCTCGGGTGGGCCGAATACCGCCAGGTAGAAGGGTGCGTAGGCCTGGGAGAAGTCGATGACCTTCTCGCGCTCCGGGTTCTTGCCGAGGCTGGAGATCACCAGGTCGACCTTGCCGGTGGTCAGGAATGGAATGCGGTTGGTGCTGTTGACCGGGGTCAGTTCGAGCTTGACCTTGAGCTGGTCGGCCAGCAGTTTCGCGGTGTCGATATCCAGGCCGCGGGGTTTCATGTCCGGACCGACCGAGCCAAAGGGCGGGAAATCCTGGGGCACGGCCACCTTGAGGGTGCCACGGGCGACGACATCGTCCAGGCCATTGGCGTGGGCGGGCGTCTGACTCAGCATCAGACTGGCAAACAGGGCAGAGAGCAGGGCGCTGAAACGCTTGGTCATGGCAAATCTCCGGATTCACGGGAAGTGATTTCTGCGCAGCGACACAGCACAGGCCGTGCCAAACGCCGGTAAAAGCCCTGGAGCGCTGGGTTTTGCTGGTTTTATTCGGTCTTACTGGTCTGAACAGTTGCTGGCGTTTCTGCCCCCTTATCGAGCGTCCGGCGATGCGCCCGAACCCCCTTGGGGCACGACTTGCCGGGCTCGGCGAATAGCTTTACAACTAGCGTTTTCCTGGACCGGCCAGCCTGAATTTTATGAACTCGATCTCCCGCGCCGTACCCGAGGTGGCGCTGCAAGCCATCCGCCAATTGATCAACGAGCGCGGCTTCGGCCCGGGCGATGCGCTGCCGTCACAGCGCGATCTGGCCGTGCAGCTGGGGGTCAGCCGAGCCTCGTTGCGCGAGGCGCTGTCGTCCTTGAGCGCCTTGGGTGTGATCAGCGTGCAGCCTGGAAAGGGCGTGTTCGTGCAGGCCGCGGAGTCGCCGGTCAATGGCGTGGGGCTGAGCTGGCCGTTCGCGGCCCAGGCCTCGCCGACGGACATCTTTCAGCTGCGTTACGCCCTGGAAGGCTTTGCCGCGGGGCTGGCGGCCGTGACCCTGACCGCCGACGAGCTGGATGCGCTGCAGGATAATGTCGAGGCGATGCGCAACGAGCTGCGGGCGGCGGATTTCGAGGCAGCGGCGCGGCTGGACTTCGAGTTTCACCAGAAGATCCTGCAGGCCAGCGGCAATCAGGCAATGGTGAGCATTCTCAGTACCAGCGCGGAGATCTTCCTGGAGAGCCAGAAACTACCGTTCATCCGGCCCGAGCGGGCCATGGAAACCTGGCAGGAGCACCGCAAGATCCTGCGCGGGCTGGCCCGGCATGCCTCTGGAGCGGCGCAGAAGGCTATGCAGGAGCATGTGCGTGGCGCGGCGTTGCGCACCGGAATCGCCTTCGTCACCCCCGCATAGTTTCCAGTTGAGCTATACCCAAATTCATCGGGCACCATAGCGAGAGTCAATCAACTCCGGCTTCCTGAACGCGGGAAGGGCGGCTATGATGGGCCACGTTTTTTTGCTTACAACCTGGAGACTTCCATGAGCAGCGATCTTATCAAACACGTTAGCGACGCTAGCTTCGAGGCTGACGTACTCAAGGCCGAAGGCGCTGTACTGGTCGACTACTGGGCTGAGTGGTGCGGCCCATGCAAAATGATCGCTCCGGTCCTGGACGAAATCGCTGAAACCTACAAAGGCAAGCTGACCGTTGCCAAGCTGAACATCGACGAAAACCAGGAAACCCCGGCCAAGCATGGCGTGCGTGGTATCCCGACGCTGATGCTGTTCAAGAACGGCAACGTCGAAGCCACCAAGGTCGGCGCACTGTCCAAGTCGCAACTGGCTGCTTTCCTCGACGCCAACATCTAAGCGTCGTTGTAAATCGCATCAAAAAAGCCCCGTAAATAGCGGGGCTTTTTCATTATTCAGGGCTAGACGCTCAGAAACTCAGGTGTTACATTCGGCCCCGCACTGGTTTCTCCTCTGCCCCCTGCAAGCCGTCGCCGACGCTCTCCTTTTCGAATAAGTACGCGATCCTGTCGCCTTCTCCGCGGCGCGGCATCATTAAGCCAAAAGCTTAATTTCCCCCCCTCCATAAATGATTACGTCATTCCTATATGAATCTGACTGAACTCAAGCAAAAGCCGATTACCGAACTGCTCGAATTGGCCGAACAGATGGGCATAGAAAATATGGCCCGTTCGCGCAAGCAGGACGTGATTTTCTCCCTGCTGAAAAAGCACGCTAAAAGCGGCGAGGAAATCTCCGGTGATGGCGTGCTGGAGATCCTCCAGGACGGCTTCGGCTTTCTTCGCTCCTCCGACGCCTCCTATCTGGCCGGCCCAGACGATATCTACGTCTCCCCGAGCCAGATCCGTCGTTTCAACTTGCGCACCGGTGACACCATCGTTGGCAAGATCCGCCCTCCAAAGGAAGGCGAGCGTTACTTCGCACTGCTGAAGGTCGACACGATCAACTACGATCGTCCCGAGAACGCGAAGAACAAGATCCTGTTCGAAAACCTGACGCCGCTGTTCCCGACCGTGCGCATGAAGATGGAAGCCGGCAACGGTTCCACCGAAGACCTGACCGGTCGTGTCATCGATCTGTGCGCCCCGATCGGTAAAGGCCAGCGCGGTCTGATCGTTGCTCCGCCGAAAGCGGGCAAGACCATCATGCTGCAGAACATCGCGTCGAACATCACCCGTAACAACCCTGAAGTTCATCTGATCGTGCTGCTGATCGACGAACGTCCGGAAGAAGTGACCGAGATGCAGCGCACCGTGCGCGGCGAAGTGGTCGCCTCCACCTTCGACGAGCCGCCAACCCGCCACGTGCAGGTTGCCGAAATGGTGATCGAGAAGGCCAAGCGCCTGGTCGAACATAAGAAGGACGTGGTGATCCTGCTCGACTCCATCACCCGTCTGGCCCGTGCCTACAACACCGTGATCCCGAGCTCCGGCAAGGTGCTGACCGGTGGTGTCGATGCCCACGCCCTGGAAAAACCGAAGCGTTTCTTCGGCGCCGCGCGAAACATCGAAGAAGGCGGCTCGCTGACCATCATCGCCACCGCGCTGGTTGAAACCGGCTCGAAGATGGATGAAGTGATCTACGAGGAGTTCAAGGGTACCGGCAACATGGAGCTGCCTCTGGACCGCAAGATCGCCGAGAAGCGTGTCTTCCCGGCCATCAACATCAACCGTTCCGGCACGCGCCGCGAAGAGTTGCTGACCGCCGACGACGAGCTGCAGCGCATGTGGATCCTGCGCAAGCTGCTGCATCCGATGGATGAAGTCGCCGCCATCGAGTTCCTGGTCGACAAGCTGAAACAGACCAAGACCAACGATGAGTTCTTCCTGTCGATGAAACGCAAGTAAGTCGAGCGGGACCGCAAAAGCCGGGGAAACCCGGCTTTTTGCTATCTGATTATTGATGAACGGCAGTTCACTGTTCTGAACAGTCGGGTTCGGCGCTAAACTGCCAGCCCCGAACGCCACGGCCAAAACGAGGCTCACGCATGCAGTATCGCGACTTGCGCGACTTTATCAGCGGTCTGGAACAGCGCGGCGAACTCAAGCGCATCCAGGTTCCGGTGTCCCCAGTGCTGGAAATGACCGAGGTCTGCGATCGCACCTTGCGTGCCAAAGGTCCGGCCCTGCTGTTTGAAAAGCCCACCGGCTACGACATTCCGGTGCTGGGCAACCTGTTCGGCACCCCGGAGCGCGTGGCGCTGGGCATGGGCGCCGAAGCGGTCAGCGAACTGCGGGAAATCGGCAAGTTGCTGGCTTTCCTCAAGGAGCCCGAGCCGCCCAAGGGGCTGAAGGATGCCTGGTCCAAGCTGCCGATCTTTCGCAAGATCATTTCCATGGCGCCAAAAGTCGTCAAGGACGCGATCTGCCAGGAAGTGGTCATCGAAGGCGATGACGTCGACCTGGCGATGCTGCCGGTGCAGACCTGCTGGCCGGGCGATGTCGGCCCGCTGATCACCTGGGGCCTGACCGTCACCAAGGGCCCGAACAAGGACCGGCAGAACCTCGGTATCTATCGCCAGCAGGTGATCGGTCGCAACAAGGTGATCATGCGCTGGTTGAGCCACCGTGGCGGCGCGCTGGATTACCGCGAATGGTGCGAAAAGCACCCGGGCCAGCCGTTCCCGGTATCCGTGGCCCTGGGGGCCGATCCGGCGACCATCCTCGGCGCCGTGACGCCAGTGCCGGACAGCCTCTCCGAATACGCCTTCGCCGGCCTGCTGCGGGGCAACCGTACCGAGCTGGTGAAATGCCGTGGCAACGACCTGCAAGTGCCGGCCACCGCGGAAATCATCCTGGAAGGGGTGATTCATCCGGGCGAGATGGCCGACGAGGGCCCGTATGGCGACCACACCGGCTACTACAACGAAGTCGACAGCTTCCCGGTGTTCACCGTCGAGCGCATCACCCACCGGATCAAGCCGATCTACCACAGCACCTACACCGGTCGTCCGCCGGATGAGCCGGCGATTCTCGGCGTGGCGCTGAACGAAGTATTCGTGCCTATCCTGCAGAAGCAGTTCCCGGAAATCACCGACTTCTACCTGCCGCCCGAAGGCTGCTCGTACCGCATGGCGGTGGTGACCATGAAGAAGCAGTACCCCGGCCACGCCAAGCGGGTAATGCTCGGTGTCTGGTCGTTTTTGCGACAGTTCATGTACACCAAGTTCGTTATCGTCACTGACGACGATATCAACGCGCGCGACTGGAACGACGTGATCTGGGCCATCACCACGCGCATGGACCCCAAGCGCGACACGGTGATGATCGATAACACGCCGATCGACTACCTCGACTTCGCCTCGCCGGTCTCCGGCCTGGGTTCGAAGATGGGGCTCGATGCCACGCATAAGTGGCCCGGTGAAACCACTCGAGAGTGGGGCCGGGTGATCGTCAAGGATGAGGCGGTGACTCGCCGGATCGATGCCATCTGGAATCAGTTAGGAATAGATTGATGCGTGTAACCTTGCAGCCCTCCGGAGCGGTGCTTGAGACGCTGCCCGGCGAGCGGATTCTCGATGCGGCGCGGCGCCTGGGCTATGAATGCCCGCAAAGCTGCCGCAATGGCAACTGTCATGTGTGCTGTGCCTTGCTGGTGGAGGGCAGGGTCCTGCAGGCCGGCGATGTGCGCGATCACGGCGAGTTCTACACTTGCATTGCAGAGCCGCTGGAAGACTGCATCGTGCTGTGGGATGGCGTCCTTGCGCTGGGAGAGCTGCCGGTGCGCAGTCTGTCGTGTCAGGTCACCGAGTGTCTGGAAGTCGGCGGCGATGTCTGGCGGGTCCGCCTGCGGGCGCCGGCCGGCAAGCCACCGCGTTATCACGCCGGCCAGTATCTGATGCTCGAACGGGAGAATGGCGAGAAATCGGCCTTCTCCCTGGCCTCGGCGCCGCACGCCGGGCGCGAGCTGGAGCTGCACGTACTGGTGCGCGAAAGCAGTGCACAAAACCTGATCGAACAGCTGCAGCGCAATGGCAATGTGCGCATCGAGCTGCCGTTTGGCGATACCCACCTGGCCGAGCTGCCGGATGGGCCGCTGGTGCTGATCGCCGCCGGCACCGGCATGGCGCAGATGCACAGCCTGATCGAGCATTGCCGGGCCAAGGGCTTCAAATACCCGGTGCACCTGTACTGGGGCGTGCGCCGGCCGGACGACTTCTACCAGATCGAACACTGGGACGAATGGAAGAAGCTGCCCAACCTGTTCCTGCACAAGGTGGTCAGCGACCTCTGTGGCTGGGAAGGGCGCTGCGGCATGCTGCACGAGGCGGTGAGCGAGGACATTGCCGACCTGTCGGCGGTGCATGTCTACGCCAGCGGCTCGCCAGCGATGATCTACGCGACCCTCGACGCGCTGGTCGAAGCGGGCATGGATGCGCACCAGATGCGCGCCGATGTATTTGCCTACGCTCCTCGGTCCTGAGTTCTCGGGATTGTCCCTCGTTATAACTTCCTATATAGCCCATCGGTATTTATTTAATTAGATAAATACCGGTAGGTTATATGTCACGCATTATTGAAAGTTAAAACTCTTCGATGGCACTTAACTTGCCTTGAAACATATGTGTCTTGGAGTTACAGCCGTGCGTTCTATTAAGTAATTCTTTATACGCGGGGAGCCGAACGCTATTCGCCATGACAGCCATTGAATCCAGTTTTTTGAATCTGGCTTACCCTCCGCGGCTCGACCTGGGGCCGCAGCTCACCCACGAACAGCTCCTCAGCTCGATGCAGTCCACCATGGCACGCCACAAGGGCGGGCCGGTCTGGTTGTTCGCCTACGGTTCGCTGATCTGGCGCCCTGAATGTTCGGCGGTCGAGCGCATGCGCGGGCGAGTGCATGGCTACCATCGCGGTTTGTACCTGTGGTCCCATGAACACCGTGGCACGCCGGAGAAGCCGGGGCTGGTCTTTGGCCTGGATCGTGGCGGTTCCTGCAGCGGCTTCGCCTACCGCTTGCCGGAAGAACAGCTGGAAACCTCGCTGTATGCGCTGTGGCAGCGCGAGATGCCATACCCGTCCTATCGCCCGCACTGGCTCAACTGCCGTCTCGAAGACGGTAGCCGGGTTCAGGCCTTGGGATTCGTTCTGGAGCGACACCTGCCCAGCTATGCCGGCAACCTGCCGGACCATGTGCTGAGCCAGGTATTTGAAAACGCCTGCGGGCGCTACGGCACCACTCGCGATTATGTCGAGCAGACCGTGCACGCCCTGCGTAGCCACGCCATGCCAGACCGTAATCTGGAGGCGCGGCTCAAGCGCTGTAAGTCAGCAACCCACTAAGCAATGGCTTCGCGGCTCTGGCTGGCGACCTGTTTATGCCACAGGGTCGGGGCCAGGAAGGCCATCGACAGCAGGCAGGCGCCTACCAGCAGGACAAAACCGCCGTCCCAGCCGAAGTGGTCCACGGTGTAGCCCATCGCCGCGCTGGCCGCGACCGAGCCACCCAGGTAGCCGAACAGGCCAGTAAAGCCCGCGGCGGTGCCGGCGGCTTTCTTCGGTGCCAGCTCCAGGGCCTGCAGGCCGATCAGCATCACCGGGCCGTAGATCAGGAAGCCGATGGAGAACAGCGCGATCATGTCGATGGTCGGGTTGCCGGCCGGGTTCAGCCAGTACACCAGGGTCGCCACGGTCACCAGGGTCATGAACACCATGCCGGTCAGGCCACGGTTGCCACGGAAGATCTTGTCCGACATCCAGCCGCACAGCAGCGTGCCCGGAATCCCCGCCCACTCGTAGAAGAAGTACGCCCACGAGGTTTTATCCACGGTGAAGTGTTTGGCTTCCTTGAGGTAGGTCGGCGCCCAGTCCAGTACGCCGTAGCGCAGCAGGTAGACGAAGACGTTGGCCATGGCGATGTACCAGAGCATTTTGTTGCGCAGCACGTATTTGACGAAGATTTCCTTGGCGCTGAATTCTTCTTCGTGGCTGGCGTCGTAGCCTTCCGGGTAGTCGTTCTTGTACTTCTCGATCGGTGGCAGGCCGACCGATTGCGGGGTGTCGCGCATGGTGACGAAGGCGAACAGCGCCACCATCAAGGCCACGGCGGCCGGGACGTAGAACGCCGCGTGCCAGTCGTTGAACCAGCCCATGCCGAGCAGGAACAGCGGGCCGATCAGGCCACCGCCGACGTTGTGCGCCACGTTCCATACCGAAACCACGCCGCCGCGCTCCTTCTGCGACCACCAGTGCACCATGGTCCGTCCGCTTGGCGGCCAGCCCATGCCCTGGGCCCAACCGTTGATGAACAGTAGGATGAACATCATGGTCACGCTGGAGGTGGCCCAGGGTGCGAAACCGAAAATGAACATCACCCCGGCCGACACCAGCAGGCCGAAGGGCAGGAAGTAGCGCGGGTTGGAGCGGTCGGACACCAGGCCCATGAGGAACTTGGACAGGCCGTAGGCGATGGCGATCGCCGACATGGCCAGGCCCAGCTGACCGCGGGTGTAACCCTCTTCGATCAGGTACGGCATGGCCAGGGAGAAGTTCTTGCGCAGCAGGTAGTAGCCGGCGTAACCGATGAAGATCCCGGCGAAGATCTGCCAGCGCAGGCGGCGGTAGGTACTGTCTATTTTTTCGTCAGGCAAAGGCGCCTGATGTGCGGCAGGTCGAAAGAAAGCAAACATTCAAGAGCTCCAAATTTCTTGTTTTGACTGCGGATGCGAATGTTACAGTTTCGTTACCGAAAATAGCACTGCATCTTATCTAGGGGCACGCAACGCGGAAGCATTTGCATGTTCTTTTACGAACATGTCGCTTGAAGGTAAGCAGGGGGCGTTTCGGGTGCCGGCGGCTGCGGCGGGGGAGAAGAGCTTGCTCGCGATAAGCAGTTTCATGCCGTTATCGCGAGCGGGCTCCGGTGGAGCGCAGGGGATTCAGCGAACCTGGACCACCACCTTGCCCACCGCCTTGCGCTGGCCAAGATCGTTGATGGCGTTGGCGGCGTTGCTCAGCGGATAGACCTGCGAGACCAGCGGCTTCAACTTGCCTTCGGCGAACCAGCCGAACAGCTGCTGGAAATTCGCCGCGTTGTCCTGGGGCTGGCGCTGGGCGAACGAGCCCCAGAACACGCCCACCACCGCGGCGCCCTTGAGCAGCGCCAGGTTGACCGGCAACTCGGGAATGCGCCCGCTGGCAAAACCCACCACCAGCAGCCGACCGTTCCAGGCGATGGAGCGGATGGCCTGGTCGAACAGGTCGCCGCCGACCGGGTCGTAGATCACATCGGCGCCCTGGCCCTCGGTCAGGCGCTTGACCTCGTCCTTCAGGCTGGTTTCGCTGTAGTTGATCAACTCATCGGCACCGGCGGCCTTGGCCACCGCGAGTTTCTCGGCGCTGCTGGCGGCGGCGATGACCCGCGCGCCCATGGCCTTGCCGATTTCCACCGCCGCCAGGCCGACACCGCCGGAAGCGCCGAGCACCAGCAGGGTTTCACCCGGCTGCAGGTTGCCGCGTTGCTTGAGGGCGTGCATCGAGGTGCCGTAGGTCATGCTGAAGGCGGCAGCGGTATTGAAGTCCATCGACGCTGGAATCGGCAGGACGTTGTAGCCCGGCACTGCTACTTCCTCGGCAAAGCTGCCCCAGCCGGTCAGCGCCATGACCCGGTCGCCGACCTTGAGGTGGCCAACCTTCTCCCCGACAGCGCCGACCACCCCCGCAGCCTCGCCGCCGGGCGAGAACGGGAAGGGTGGCTTGAACTGGTATTTGCCCTCGATGATCAGCGTGTCCGGGAAGTTCACCCCGGCTGCGTGCACCTGCAGCAGGATTTCGTTCTTCTTCGGTACAGGACTCTCGACGTCTTCCAGCACCAGCGTTTCGGCGGGGCCGAAGGCTTTGCACAGCACGGCTTTCATCAGGGCTATTCCTTTGGGAGTGATGGCCGATAAGTGTAGGTGGGTGAATAACGCGGTCAACGAGCATGCCCCGGCCTGATAACCAGCCATAAGCTTTGTGCTTGGGCTCAGGCAGAGGGGCCTTTATGCTAGACCGCCTACCGGATAAGGAGCGAATTGTGAAAGCGTGGATCATGTTGATGCTGGCCCTGTCTCTGCCCATGGCAGCCATGGCCGAGGAAGCCAAAGAGGGCGAAGCACCGAAAGTCAGTTACATCAGCCTGAACCCGCCGTTCGTGGGTAACTACGGCCTGGATGGCGGCCCCAAGCTCAAGGTCTACAAGGCTGACGTCGCCCTGCGGGTGACCGGCGATGCCGCCGCCCAGGCGGTGAGGGCCAACGAGCCGTTGATCCGCAACCAGCTGGTGGCGTTGTTCGCCCAGCAGACCACGGAAACCATGAACAACGTCGAAGCCAAGGAAAAGCTGCGCCAGGAAGCCCTGAAGCAGACCCAGCAGGTGATGAACGACGAAACCGGCAAGCCGGTGGTGGAAGACCTGCTATTCAACAACCTGATCATCCAGTAACGCTGGATCCGTAGGAGCGAGGCTTGCCCGCGATAGCGATAGGGCGGGCCCTGCCAGATTCCGTCCTGGCGGCTGATCGCAAGCAAGCTCGCTCCTGCAAATTGGCGTCCTGAGGCAACCTCAGGACGCCAGGCTCCTGCGAAACCTCGCCAGGGCAATGCCGAAGAACAGCAGGCCGATCACCGCCAGGGCCAGCAGGTCTGGCCAGACCACCCTGATGCCGGCGTCGCGAAACAGGATCGCGGCGCTGAGGCTGACGAAGTGGGTCGACGGCGAGCCCTGCATCACCCATTGCAGCCACTGGGGCATGCTGTCCAGCGGGGTGCTGCCGCCCGACAGCAACAACATCGGGATGATCACCGGAATCGCCAGCAAGCCGAATTGCGGGGTCGAACGCGCCAGCGTGGCGAGAAAGATCCCCAGCGCGGTGCTGGCGAACAGGTAAAGCGCGGTCACCGCGAGGAACAGCCCCAGCGAACCGGCCAGCGGCACGCCCAGCACGCCTTTGACGATCACCTCCAGCGACACCCAGGTGCAGAGCACCACCACCAGCATGTTGCTCCAGATCTTCGCCAGCATGATTTCCAGGGCGGTCAGTGGCAGCACCAGCAGATGGTCGAGGGTGCCGTGCTCGCGCTCGCGCAACAGCGCCGTGCCGGTCAGGACAATGGCCAGAATGGTGATGTTGTTGACGATCTGGATCACCGCCAGAAACCAGCCGCCCTGCAAATTGGTGTTGAACAGCGCGCGACTGGTCAACTGGGCCGGCATCCTGCTCGCCGGATCGGCCTGGCTGTAGTTCGACAGTTCACGCTGGAAAATCCGCCCGATATAACCGGCGCCCATGAAGGCCTGGCTCATGGCGGTGGCGTCGACATTCACTTGCACGCTGGGTTGGCGCCCGGCCAGCAGGTCGTTCTGGAAGTTGGCCGGCACATTGATGACGAAGGTGAACTGGCCGCTGTCCATGACCTGGTCCAGCTGGTCGTAGGGTAACGGCTCCGGGTTCTGGAATTCCGGGGGTTGCAGGGCCTCGGCCAGCTGGCGCGAGAGATGGCTGTGGTCTTCGTCCACCAGCGCGACGCTGGCGTTGTGCACGCCGATCACCGACCCGGCCGCGGGCATGTAGATGGCCACAGTGAAGGCGTACAGCAGGAACAGCAGCAACACGCTGTCGTGTCGCAGGCTGGTGAGCTCCTTGAGGCCCAGGCGCAGGATGTGGTTGAACCGATGCATCAGGCCTCCTGCTTTTTCAGCATCGCCAGGCTCAGCCCGGTGAACCCGAGGAAGAACCCGAACAGCGCCAGGCACTGTGGCCACAGCTGGCGCAGGTCCAGGGCCTTGGTGAAGGTGCCGACGGCAATGTCGAGGAAGTAACCGGCGGGGAACAGCTGCCCCATCAGCGCCGCGGCGCCGTCCAGCGACGAGCGCGGCACGATCAGCCCGGAGAACTGGATGGTCGGCAGGCTGGTGATGATCATGGTGCCGAGGATCGCCGCGATCTGGGTGCGGGTGAAGGCGGAAATCAACAGGCCCAGGCTGGTGGTGGCCAGCACATAGAGCAGGCCGCCGAAGGCCAGGGTCAGGCCGCTGCCCTTGAATGGCACGCCGAACAGCCAGCGGTTCATGGCCACCAGCAATGCCAGGTTGATCAGGCTCAGGCCCAGGTAAGGCGCCTGCTTGCCCAGGAGAAACTCCAGGCGCTTGAGCGGCGTGGCGTAGAAGTTGGTGATCGAGCCCAGCTCCTTCTCGCGCACGATGCCCAGCGCCGTGAGCATCGCCGGGATGAACGCCAGGATCAGCGCCATCACCCCGGGGCCGATGGCATTCACGCTGACCACGTCCTGGTTGTAGCGAAAGCGTGTTTCCAGTCGGGCCGCGGGGGGCCGCCCCAGGGCTCGGCTGCTGTGTTCGGCCAGCAATTCGATATTGGCCTGATGCACCGCCTCGACATAGTTGCGGCTGGTCTCGGCGCGAAACGGCATGCCGCCGTCGAGCCAGGCGGCCACCGCGGGCTGGCGCCCGGCGTACAGGTCGCGGCCGAAGCCGGGGGGAATCTCCAGGGCCAGCTTGATCTCCGAGCGTTGCAGGCGCCGGTGCAGCTCGGCGGCGTCACGGATCGGCTTCTGCTCCTTGAAGTAGCGGGAGCTGCGGAAGGCTTCCAGGTAGGCGCGGCTTTGCGGTGTCTGGTCCTGGTCGTAGACGGCGAAAGCGAGGTTTTCCACGTCCAGGGAAATGCCGTAGCCAAAGATCACCATCATGAACAGGGCCCCGAGCAAGGCGAAGCTCAGGCGCACCCGGTCGCGCATCAGCTCCTTGCCCTCGCGGGTGGCCACGGCGATCAGGCGCGACAGGCTGAAGCGCCGACCGTCACTGTGCATGGCGCTGGCGACCTCGGGCTGTGCCGTGGCTGGGGGCGGTGGTTCCGGCGCGCCCTGGGCGTCTTCCAGGCAACGGACAAAGGCGGCTTCCAGGGTTTCGCCGGCGAACTGTTGCTGCAGGGCGGCCGGCGTATCGCAGGCCAGCACCTGGCCGGCGTGCATCAGCGAGATGCGGTCGCAGCGCTGGGCTTCGTTCATGAAGTGGGTGGATAGAAAGATCGTCACCCCCTGTTCCCGCGACAGCTCGATCAACAGGCGCCAGAAGTCGTCGCGGGCCGCCGGGTCGACGCCCGAGGTCGGCTCGTCGAGGATCAGCACTTCCGGGCGGTGCAGCACCGCCACCGCCAGGGACAGGCGCTGGCGCAAGCCCAGGGGCAGGGCGCCGGAGGGTTGTTCGGCAATCTCCTGGAGGGCGAAACGGCGGATCAGCTCTTCGATCCGCGGGCCGCTCTCGGCCTTGGGCAGGTCGAACAGCCGGGCGTGCAGCACCAGGTTCTGGCGCACGCTGAGCTCGCCATACAGCGAGAAGCTCTGGGACATGAAACCCACGCGCTTGCGGGTGGCCAGGTCCTTGGCGTCCACCGGGTTGCCCAGCAGTTTGGCGCTGCCCTCGGTGGCCGGCATCAACCCGGTCAGGACCTTCATGGTGGTGGTCTTGCCGCAGCCGTTGGAACCGAGGAAGCCGAAAATCTCGCCCCGGCCAATGGCGAAGCTGACCTTGTTCACGGCGGTGAAATCGCCGAAACGCAAGGTCAGCTCATGGGCCTCGATGGCGATTTGCTGGTTGTCTGTGGTTCTTGGCGGGATCACCAGCGGTTGGTTGTCATGCCCGCTGTCGCCCTGGAAGTGGGTGAAGGCGTCGTCGAGCTTGCCGCTGGGCGTGACGATGGCCAGTTCCCGGCTCAAGCCCTGGGCAATCAGCCGGCCGCGGTCGAGCATCAGGCAGTGCTCGAACTGCTCGGCTTCCTCCATATAGGCAGTGGCCACCAGCAGCGTCAGTTGCGGACGCTGGCGGCGAACCTCGTCCACCAGCTCCCAGAAGCGCCGCCGGGACAGCGGGTCGACACCGGTGGTGGGCTCGTCGAGGATCAGCAGGTCCGGCTCATGGATCAGCGCGCAGCACAGCCCGAGCTTCTGCTTCATCCCACCGGACAGCTTGCCCGCGGGCCGTTCGGCGAAGCGCAGCAGGTCGGTGGCCAGCAACAGGTTGTGCATGCGCTGTTCGCATTGGCTTTTCGACAGGCCGAACAGGGTGGCGAAGAAGCGGATGTTTTCCTGGATCGACAGCTCGGGATACAGGTTGCCGCCCAGGCCCTGGGGCATGAAGGCGATCCGTGCGTACAGGCTGTTGCGATGGCGACGTTGCTCGATGGAGCCGCCGAGCACTTGCAGTTGGCCCTGCTGCAGCTTCTTCACCCCGGCGATCAAGCCCAGCAGGCTCGACTTGCCGGCGCCATCCGGGCCGATCAGCCCGCAGCGGGTGCCGGCGGGCAGGCTGAAGGCGAGGTCGACCAGGGCCTGTTGCGAGCCATAACGGTGGTTGATGCCCGTGGCTTGCAGCGCCAGCTCGTTCATTGCAGGTTGGCCGGCCAGTCCACGGTCGCGGTGCGCACGTAGCCGGCGCCCGGCATGCCCGGCTTGGCCTGCGGAACGGCGCTGGGTTCGGTCAGCCGCAGCTTGACCCGGAACACCAGTTTTTGGCGCTCATCGCGGGTTTCCACTTCCTTGGGGGTGAACTGGGACTTGGCCGCGACAAAGCTGATTTTCGCTGGCAGCGGCTGATCGGGCAGGGCGTCGAGGAGGATCCGCGCCTCGCTGCCGACGGCCAGGCGGCCGGTCACCGAGGCGGACAGGTAGAGGTTCATGTACTGGTCGCTCGGGTCGATCAGCAGCAACACCCGGCCGCCGGCGCCCAGCACCTCGCCCGGTTCGGCCAGGCGCAGCTGGATGATGCCGTCGATGGGCGCGCGCAGGCTGCTGTCGTCGATCTCGCTGGTCAGTTGGGCGACCAGTGCCTTGGCCGAGCCAATGGCGGCGCGCACCGCGGCGACCTGGGCCTGGGCCGCCTGGACGGCGGCGTTGCCAGTGTTCAGGCGTGCCTGCTGCTGGTCGATGATCTGCTGGCTGGCGAAACCGCGCTTGAACAGTTCCCGGGAGCGCTTGAGTTCCTGGTTGGCCAGCAGCAGTTCGCTCTGGCGCAACTGCACATTGGCTTCGGCCGCCGCGAGGTTTTCCCGGGTGCGCACCACGTCCGCCTCGGCCTGGGCGCGCTGGGCCTCCAGGGTGCGAGTGTCCATGCGGGCCAGCAACTGGTCCTTGGATACTTTGTCGCCTTCGTCGACCAGCACTTCGGCCAGGCGTCCGGGCGTTTTGCTGGCGATCTGCACCTCGGTGGCTTCAAGCCGGCCGTTGCCCATGCTCAGGCCCTCGGGCAGGCGGTCCAGGGTGGATTTCCAATAACCAAAGCCGCCCGCGATCAGCAGCAATGCCAGCAAGGCGAAGGCAAAAAGACGGGAGGAGCGGTGATCTGTCGGCATTGGGGGTATCCCTGCGGCTATAGCGTTCTAGTCTGGCGGCTCAAGCCGTTAGGCGACTTGATGTCCGTCAAATGAACGGGCAAGCCTAGTACGTTGTGCGCGGGATGCCTGCCTGAGTAGCGCTGGCGGCCTGTTCAGCGCAACGCGAGTACTGCCGCCCACTGTTCGGCGGTCACCGGCATCACGGACAGCCGGCTGCCTTTCTGCACCAGGGGCAGCTCGGCGAGGGCGCTTTGCTGCTTCAGATAATCCAGGCGCAGCACCTTGGGGAAGGTTTCGACATGGGCGACGTCGACGGCGCTCCAGGCGTTTTTCTCGGCGCTGGCCTTGGGATCGAAGTGTGGGTTTTCCGGTTCCAGGGCTGTCGGGTCGGGGTACGCGGCCTCGATGATCTGGCCGATCCCGGCAATGCCCGGCTCGGGGCAGCTGGAGTGATAAAAGAAGAACTGGTCACCCACCGCCATGTTGCGCAGGAAGTTTCGTGCCTGGTAGTTGCGCACACCGTCCCAACGCGCCTGGTTCTTGAGCGCCAGGCCCTCGATCGAGAGTTCTTCCGGTTCGGATTTCATCAGCCAATAGGCCATTTTCTTTGCTCTCCAGAGGGCCGTGGGCAAGTTGTCGGGCAATTTTATGACAAACCGACAGTCGGTTGACGTCAGCATTTGCGTGTCGGTTCACGTTATCGCAGAATGCCGGGATTTTAAGCTTGACGCTGCTGCACGGCCTGTTATGGAAACCGTCGCTGTCATCGTGTGTGATTTGCCTGAGGGGGGCAATCGATGCAACGCAAACCGGATTTACTATGGATTTTGGTTATTTTGTTCGGTTTGGGCGTGGTGACAACCGGTTATGCGCAGAGCCTGTGGGCCAACAAGACCGACGCTCCGGTCGAACTCGCGCAACAGCAGCAGCCTTACAAACGTTGATCCCTTCCAGGGCGCCGCTCTCTTGTGGTGGCGCCTATTTCGCGACATACCATTTCTTGTCCGTCACCGTTCCTTGCAGCGGTACATCCCAGCTCGCCTGATCCAGTTTCGCGACTTTCTGACATTCATGGGCCAGCCCCAGCAGCGTCGGCTTGCGCCAGCTTTTGCGCCGCGCCAGATAGGCCAGGCTGCGATCATAGAAACCACCGCCCATTCCCAGGCGTCCACCCGCCTCATCGAAGCCGACCAGCGGCAACAGCACCAGGTCCAGCGCCCAGACCTTGCGTTGCCGGGCCAGGCTTCTCCGTGGCTCGGGAATGCGGAAGCGGTTGGGGCGCAGTTTTTCCCCGGGGCGAACGCGCTGAAACACCATCTTGGTCTGAGGCCAGGCGCTGAGCACCGGCAGATAGGTCGCCTTGCCCCGGCGTTGCGCGGCCAGCAGCAGCGGGCGCGGATCGATTTCACCGTCCATGGGCAGGTAAAGGGAGATGTGCCTGGCGCGGCGGAACAGCGGATGCTGCGCCAGTTGCCGATACAGCCCACGAGAGGCCTGGCGTTGTTCGCTGGCGGTGAGGGCGCGGCGGGCTTTGCGCAGTATGCGTCGAAGTTGCGGGCGGGAAAGCGGCGCCGGTTCGGTCATGGTCGCTCGGGTCCGGGTGGGGTACGGCAGGACAGCGTACCAAATAACCCTGAGCTGAAAAAAACGGAGCCGAAAAAAACGGAGTTAAAAAACAATGCCAGCTATTTGCATAGCTGGCATTGGTATTGAATTCAGGCTCCCCGGATGAACCGCTGTCGACTTAGCCCTTGAACCCGAAAGTTCAAGGCGGAAGATGCAGTAGGCGTTAAGGCTTTCCGTCTAGCGGACATGCACACCGGCCCAACGTGCAACTTCCAGGGTAGTGCGAATCGGCTCAGGGACATCGCCAACTGGCAAGCACCCCAGGGAGTGGTGGGGATTATACCGCAACCACCCTCAGGAATCAGCCTTGGTTGTATCGGTGTCAGTCGCGAGCACCAGATCTACGCGCTCGAGCAGATCGCGCACCTGTTCGCGGGTCGAACCGCTGGCTTGCACGTCAGGGCGGTCCTGCTTGTGCAGCAGATCGTGGGTGATATTGAGGGCGGCCATCACGGCGATACGATCGGCGCCAATGACTTTGCCGCTGCTGCGGATCTCACGCATCTTGCCATCCAGGTACCGGGCGGCGCTCACCAGATTGCTACGTTCTTCCTGGGGGCAGATGATCGAATATTCTTTGTCGAGGATCTGCACGGTAACGCTATTGCTTGAACTCATGAGTCTTGCTCCAGGGCCTTGAGGCGCGAAATCATCGATTCGACCTTACGCCGGGCGATTTCGTTTTTTTCAATGAGGTGCGCGCGTTCCTCGCGCCAAGTCTTTTCCTGAGCTAATAAGAGTGCGTTTTGACTCTTTAGTTGCTCGACCCGGCCAATTAGCAGTTCGAGTCTAGCCATCAGCGCTTGCAGATCGGTGTCTTCCATTGGATCCCACTGGATTTGTCTGATGAGTGGCAACTGCCCGGGCAAACGAGTTGACGGCCTCGATGGTCTTGGCGCGTCTGCCGATGCTAGGATACAAGGCCTCCATTCTAGACATTGCGCCGCTTGGCGCCTAGCTACCCATGCCCATTCAGAATTCCCCGTACAACGCCTTCGCCACCCTGCTCAGCAGCAGCGGTCACCCTGTCTCGCCTGCCGAATTGCATGGCCTGTTGCTGGGTCGCAGCTGCGCCGGCGCCGGCTTCGAGGTCGACGGCTGGCTGATCGACGCCGCAGAACTGCTCGAAGGCGAGCCGCAGGACAATGTTCGCAACGCCTTGATCGGCCTGCAGGAAATGGTCAAGGGCGAGCTGACCAGCGACGACATGACCGTCGTTCTGCTGCTGCCCACCGACGACGCCCCGCTGGCCGAGCGCGCCGCGGCCCTGGGTCAATGGTGCCAGGGTTTCCTCACCGGCTTCGGCCTGAACTCCCGTGACAGCAGCGCCCTGAGCGCCGAGGCCACGGAAGTGTTGCAGGACCTTGCAGCGATTGCCCAGGTGCAGGACGCGCTGGAAGAGTCCGACGACGGCGAAAGCGATTACATGGAAGTGATGGAATACCTGCGGGTCGCCCCGCTGCTGCTGTTCACCGAGACCAACAAGACGGTTGAACCGGCCGCCAAGCCTTCTCTGCACTGATCGTTCGATAGGGAAATCCGTCTGCCCATGATCCATATCCCGAAATCGGAATACACCCGCCGCCGCAAGGCGCTCATGGCGCAGATGGAACCCAACAGCATCGCGATCCTGCCGGCTGCCGCGGTGGCGATCCGCAACCGCGACGTCGAGCATGTCTACCGCCAGGACAGCGATTTCCAGTACCTCAGCGGTTTCCCCGAACCCCAGGCGGTGATCGTGCTGATGCCCGGTCGCGAGCATGGCGAGTACATCCTGTTCTGCCGCGAGCGCAATGCCGAGCGCGAACTCTGGGACGGCCTGCGGGCTGGCCAGGAAGGCGCGATTCGCGATTACGGCGCTGACGATGCCTTCCCCATTACCGATATCGACGACATCCTGCCGGGCCTTATCGAAGGCCGCGACCGGGTGTATTCGGCCATGGGCAGCAACCCCGAGTTCGATCGCCACCTGATGGAGTGGATCAACGTGATCCGCTCCAAGGCGCACCTGGGCGCCCAGCCGCCGAACGAATTCGTTGCCCTGGATCATCTGCTGCACGACATGCGCCTGTATAAATCGGCGGCGGAAGTGAAGGTGATGCGCGAGGCCGCGCGGATTTCCGCCCAGGCCCATATTCGGGCCATGCAGGCCAGCCGCCCCGGTCTGTACGAGTTCAGCCTGGAAGCCGAGCTGGACTACGAGTTCCGCCGGGGCGGGGCGAAGATGCCGGCCTACGGCTCGATCGTCGCCGCCGGGCGCAACAGCTGCATCCTGCATTACCAGCAGAACGACGCGTTGCTCAAGGACGGCGATCTGGTGCTGATCGACGCCGGTTGCGAGATCGATTGTTATGCCAGCGATATCACCCGCACCTGGCCGGTGAACGGCAAGTTCTCCGCCGAGCAGAAGGCGATCTACGAGCTGGTGCTGGCCTCCCAGGAAGCCGCTTTTGCCGAGATTGCGCCGAACAAGCACTGGAACCAGGCTCACGAGGCGACCGTCAGGGTGATCACTGCCGGGCTGGTCAAGCTGGGGCTGCTCGAAGGCGAGGTGGACGAGTTGATCGCCAGCGAAGCCTACAAGGCGTTTTACATGCACCGCGCCGGCCACTGGCTGGGCATGGATGTGCATGATGTCGGCGAGTACAAGGTCGGCGGCGAATGGCGGGTGCTGGAAGTCGGCATGGCCCTGACGGTCGAGCCGGGTATCTACATCGCGCCGGACAATCAGAACGTGGCGAAGAAATGGCGCGGCATTGGCGTGCGCATCGAGGATGACGTGGTGGTAACCAAGCAAGGCTGTGAAATTCTCACCGGTGGCGTGCCAAAAACCGTGGCCGAGATCGAGGCCCTGATGGCCGCCGCACGGAGCCATGCAGCATGAACCGGGTCAATCTGGCGATCATCGGCGGTGGCCTGGTCGGTGCCAGCCTGGCCCTGGCCTTGCAGGCCGGCGCCAAGGAGCGCGGCTGGAAGATCGTGCTGATCGAGCCGTTCGCTCCGGGCGATACCTATCAGCCCAGCTACGACGCGCGTTCTTCGGCGCTGTCGTTCGGCGCCCGGCAGATCTATCAACGGCTGGGCGTGTGGCAGGAAATCTCCCGCCGCGCCGAGCCGATCAAACAGATCCATGTCTCCGACCGTGGGCGGTTTTCCACCGCGCGGCTGTCGGCCATGGAGGAGGGCGTTCCCGCCCTCGGGTACGTGGTGGAAAACGCCTGGCTCGGCCAATGCCTCTGGCAGGGGCTGGACAAGGACGTGGTGAGCTGGCGCTGCCCGGCCGAAGTCACGCGCATGGAGCCGCTGGAAGACGGCTATCGCCTGACTCTCAACGATGAAACCAGCCTGGACTGCGAGCTGGCGGTGCTGGCCGACGGCGGTCGCTCCGGGCTGCGCGAGCAACTGGGTATCGGGGTGAAAAAGCGTCCCTACAACCAGAGCGCGCTGATCGCCAACATCACCCCGAGCGAAGCCCATAACGGCATGGCCTTCGAGCGCTTCACCGACGACGGCCCGATGGCTCTGCTGCCGCTGCCGGAGAACCGCTGCGCGCTGGTCTGGACCCGTCTGGGCATGGACGCGCAGCGCCTGGCCGCGCTGGATGAACGCAGCTTCCTCAGCGAATTGCAGGGAATATTCGGTTATCGCCTGGGCACCCTGAAACAGGTCGGCGCGCGGCATCTTTATCCGCTGTCGCTGGTGGAGGCCGAGGAGCAGGTGCGTCCTCATCTGGTGGTGCTGGGCAACGCCGCCCATAGCCTGCACCCGATTGCCGGGCAGGGTTTCAACCTGTCGTTGCGTGACGCCCAGGCGCTGGCCGATGCCTTGCTGGTCAGCCCGACGCCGCCCGGCGATTTCAGCATCTTGCAGGCCTACCGCGAGCGGCAGCGCCTGGACCAGGACTTGACCGTGGGCTTCTCCGACCAGGTCACCCGCTTGTTCGGCAGCAAGCTGCCGCTGGTGTCCCTGGGGCGCAATATCGGGCTGCTGGGCCTGGACCTGCTGCCGCCGGCCAAGCGCTGGTTCGCCCGGCAGGCCATGGGCCTGGGTACCCGTCCCGATGCATGAACGGCTGAGCCCGCGCTTGGGCATGGAAATCCAGCACAGTGTCGGCAGCCAGGCAGCGCGGCTCGACAAAACCCTTTACGTGCGGCTCAAGCCGCAAGCGAGACAGGCTTAAAGCATGGAAATGCGTGCAGATCTGCTGATTGTCGGGGCCGGAATGGTCGGGAGCGCCCTGGCGCTGGCGTTGCAGGACAGCGGCCTGGAAGTGCTGCTGCTCGATGGCAGCCCGCTGAAGGTCAAGCCCTTCGACAGCGAAGCGCCGTTCGAACCGCGGGTGAGCGCGTTGTCGGCGGCCAGCCAGCGGATTCTCGAGCGTCTGGGTGTCTGGGAAGGGGTGACCCGGCGGCGCAGCAGCCCGTATGCCGAGATGCAGGTCTGGGATGGCAGCGGCACCGGGCAGATTCATTTCTCGGCCGCCAGCGTACATGCCGAGGCGCTGGGCCATATCGTTGAAAACCGTGTGGTCCAGGACGCGCTGCTGGAGCGCCTGCACAACTGCGACATCGGCCTGCTGGCCAACGCGCGCCTGGAACAGATGCGCCGCTCCGGCGACGACTGGCTGCTGACCCTGGCCGATGGCCGCAGCCTGCGCGCACCGCTGGTAATCGCCGCCGACGGCGCCAATTCGGCGGTGCGGCGCCTGACCGGCTGCGCCACCCGCGAATGGGATTACCTGCATCACGCCATCGTGACCAGCGTGTGCTGCGCCGAGCCGCACCAGAGGACCGCCTGGCAGCGTTTCACCGACAACGGTCCGCTGGCGTTCCTGCCGCTGGAGCGCGACGGTCAGCATGACTGGTGCTCGATTGTCTGGTCGACCACGCCCAGCGAGGCCGAACGCCTGATGGCGCTGGATGACAGCGACTTCTGCCGAGAACTGGAGCGCGCCTTCGAAGGCCGCCTGGGCGCGGTGTTGAGCGCCGATCCGCGGCTCTGCGTGCCGTTGCGCCAGCGTCATGCCAAGCGTTACGTGGCAGAGGGCCTGGCGCTGATCGGCGACGCGGCCCATACCATCCATCCGCTGGCCGGGCAGGGGGTCAACCTGGGCTTCCTCGATGCCGCGGTGCTGGCCGAGGTACTGCTGCAGGCGGCCAGCCGCGGCGAACGCCTGGCCGACACCAAGGTGCTCAGCCGTTACGAGCGGCGGCGCATGCCGCACAACCTGGCGCTGATGGCGGCGATGGAGGGCTTCGAGCGGCTGTTCCAGGCCGATCCGCTACCACTGCGCTGGTTGCGTAACACCGGGCTGAAAATGGTCGACCAGATGCCTGAAGCCAAGGCGCTGTTCGTGCGCCAGGCGTTGGGCCTCACCGGGGATTTGCCGGAGCTGGCCAAGGCCTGAGCAAGCCTGCTCGCGACTCACGCTTGAACCCCGCGCGGCCGAGGCGTTAGCAACATCTCGTAACGCCTCGGCCTTCGGTTCAGTTTGAGAAGCTAAATAGTAGTCCTTATCATTTACTCCCCTTTGATTTCGAGAGACCGCTCCCATGTTGGCACCGAAGCGTCTACTGACCGCCCTGGCCCTCACCCTCATTGGCGGTACTGTCCAGGCAGCCGACGAAGTGGTGGTCTACTCCTCGCGTATCGACGAGCTGATCAAGCCGGTCTTCGATCTCTACACCCAGAAAACCGGGGTCCAGGTGAAGTTCATCACCGACAAGGAAGCGCCGCTGATGCAGCGGATCAAGGCCGAGGGCGAGAACGCTACCGCCGACCTGCTGCTCACCGTCGATGCCGGCAACCTGTGGCAAGCCGAGCAGATGGGCATCCTGCAGCCGTTCACCTCCAAGGTGATCGACGCCAACATCCCCCTTCAATACCGCGCTGCCTCGCACGCCTGGACCGGCCTGAGCCTGCGGGCGCGGACCATCGCCTACTCCACCGAACGGGTGAAACCGTCCGAGCTGAGCACTTACGAAGCCCTGGCTGACAAGCAGTGGGAAGGCCGCCTGTGCCTGCGCACGGCGAAGAAGGTCTACAACCAGTCGCTGACCGCGACCCTGATCGAAACCCATGGCGCGGCGAAAACCGAAGAAATCGTCAAGGGCTGGGTCAACAACCTGTCCACCGACGTGTTCTCCGACGACGTCGCGGTGCTCGAGGCGATCAACGCCGGCCAGTGCGACGTGGGCATCGTCAACACCTACTACTACGGCCGCCTGCACAAGCAGAAGCCGGATCTGCCGGTCAAACTGTTCTGGCCGAACCAGGGCGACCGCGGCGTGCACGTCAACCTGTCGGGCATCGGCCTGACCAAGCACGCACCGCACCCGGAAGCCGCCAAGGCCCTGGTGGAATGGATGACCACCGAGGAAGCGCAGAAGATCTTCGCCGACGTGAACCAGGAGTTCCCGGCCAACCCGAGTGTGCCGCCGTCCGCCGAAGTGGCCGCCTGGGGCAAGTTCGTGGCTGACACCCTGCCGGTGGAAGTCGCCGGCAAGCGCCAGGCCGAGGCCATTCGCCTGATGGACCGTGCTGGCTGGAACTGATCCGCTGGTTATACTGCGCCCCGCCTTTGCGGGGCGTTTTGTTTAGCCGGTTCGCCATTGCCTTTTATTGATCCATCCCGCTCGAGAGTCTTTCGTGGCCCATCCCGCCCAACGTCGCTGGTACCCGCTGGTTTTCGCCGTCGCCGCCCTGGTGCTGCTGCCGCTGAGCGTGCTGCTGCTGTCGTGGCAGGTGGTCGACCAGCAGATCTGGTCGCACCTGTGGGAAACCCAGATGCCGCGTCTGTTGGGCAACACCCTGACCTTGGTGCTGGGCGTCGGTGTGGGCGTGACGCTGCTGGGGGTGAGCCTGGCCTGGCTGACCAGCCTCTGCGAGTTTCCCGGAAGGCGCTGGCTGGACTGGGCGTTGATGCTGCCCTTTGCGATCCCGGCCTACGTGCTGGCCTTTGTCTTCGTCGGCCTGTTGGATTTTTCCGGCCCGGTGCAGACCCTGCTGCGCGAATGGTTCGGCACGGGCCTGCGCCTGCCGCGGGTGCGTTCCACCGGTGGGGTGATCCTGGTCCTGGTGCTGGTGTTCTATCCCTATGTGTATCTGCTGGCGCGCACCGCGTTCCTGGCCCAGGGCAAAGGCCTGATGGAGGCCGCGCGGGTGCTGGGGCAGACGCCCTGGCAGGCGTTCTGGCGCGTGGCCCTGCCCATGGCGCGGCCAGCGATCGGCGCCGGTGTGGCCCTGGCGCTGATGGAAACCCTGGCGGACTTCGGCGCGGTGGCGGTGTTCAACTTCGACACCTTCACCACCGCCATCTACAAGACGTGGTATGGCTTCTTCAGCCTGTCCAGCGCTGCGCAACTGGCCAGCCTGTTGCTGCTGGCGGTGATGTTGGTGTTGTACGGCGAGCGTCGCGCCCGCGGCGCCAGTCGCTCCGGCAACGAGCGGCCGCGAGGCAAGGCGCTGTACCACCTGCATGGCATCAAGGCCCTGGCGGCCACGGGCTGGTGCGCGCTGGTATTCGCCTGTGCCTTCGTCATCCCGGTGCTGCAACTGCTGGTGTGGTTCTGGCAGCGTGGCCGTTTCGACCTCGACGAGCGTTATGCCGGGCTGATCCTGCACACCCTGTACCTGGGCGCCATGGCGGCCCTGATCACGGTCAGCGTGGCCCTGCTGCTGGCGTTCGCCCGACGGCTGGCGCCGACCCGGGCGATCCGTTCCGGCGTCAGCCTGGCCAACCTGGGTTACGCCTTGCCGGGCTCGGTGCTGGCGGTGTCGATCATGCTGGCTTTCAGTTATCTGGACCGCGAGCTGGTGATCCCGCTGTCGGGCTGGCTCGGCGGGGCGGGCAAACCCTTGCTGCTGGGCAGTCTGGCGGCGTTGCTGCTGGCCTATCTGGTGCGGTTTATCGCGGTGGCCTACGGGCCACTGGAAAGCAGCCTGGCGCGGATCCGCCCGTCGTTGCCGGAAGCGGCGCGCAGCCTGGGGGTCAGCGGACCACGACTGTTTTTCAAAGTGTATCTGCCGCTTTTGCTGCCCGGCACCCTGAGCGCGGCGTTGCTGGTGTTCGTCGATGTGCTCAAGGAAATGCCCGCCACCCTGCTGATGCGCCCGTTCGGCTGGGACACGCTGGCGGTGCGGATCTTCGAGATGACCAGCGAGGGCGAATGGGCGCGTGCCGCGTTGCCGGCCCTGACCCTGGTCCTGGTGGGATTGCTGCCGGTGATCGGACTGATCCGACGCTCCGCTCATCGAATCGGTTAGGTGCCAGTGTCACACCTTGCGGCTACAATGCGCGGCATTCGGTGCGGTCGATCTTTCTGATCGGGTCTCTTGAATTGTCTGAAAGCCATCTATTTCAAGGCTTCCAGCTCATACGGCGACCGCCCGCACCTTCGCCACGCCCGGAAGGAGAAACCCATGGGACAGCGCACGCCTCTGTATGACCTTCATCTCGCCCTGGGCGCGAAGATGGTCGATTTTGGCGGTTGGGATATGCCTCTGCATTACGGCTCGCAGGTCGAGGAGCACCATCAGGTGCGACGCGATTGCGGGGTTTTCGATGTATCCCACATGACCGTGATCGATGTCGACGGACCCCAGGCCAAGGCCTGGCTCCAGCACCTGCTGGCCAACGACGTCGAACGCCTGCAAAGCCCCGGCAGGGCCTTGTACAGCGCCATGCTCAATGAGCACGGCGGCATCGTCGACGACATGATCGTCTACCGCACCGACGCCGGTTACCGGCTGGTGGTCAACGCCGCCACCCGTGACCAGGACATGGCCTGGATGCAGGCGCAACTGGGCGATTTCCAGGTGCAACTGCACGAACGCTCCGAGCTGGCGATGCTGGCGATCCAGGGGCCCCACGCCCGCCACAAGATCGCCGAGCTGGTGACCCAGTCGCGCGGCACGCTGATCCAGCAACTCAAACCCTTCGAAGGCCAGGCCGATGGCGACTGGTTCATCGCGCGCACCGGCTACACCGGTGAGGATGGCCTGGAAATCGTCCTGCCGGCCGACCAGGCCCCGGCGTTCTTCAACGACCTGGTCGGCGCGGGCATCTCGCCGATCGGCCTTGGCGCCCGGGACACCCTGCGCCTGGAGGCCGGCATGAACCTGTACGGCCAGGACATTCACCAGGAGGTTTCACCGCTGGTGGCCAACATGGCCTGGAGCATCGCCTGGGAACCGGCGTCGCGTAAGTTCATCGGGCGCACCGCGCTGGAGGCCGAGCGCGCGGGTGGGGTGAAGCACAAACTGGTCGGCCTGGTGCTGGAAGAACGCGGCGTGCTGCGTGCCCATCAGGTGGTGCGCATCGCCGATGTTGGCGAAGGAGAGATCACCAGTGGTAGTTTCTCTCCTACGCTTAGCAAATCGATCGCCCTGGCACGGGTGCCCATGGCTACCGCCGACCGTGCAGAAGTGGAAATCCGTGGCAAGTGGTACCCGGTCCGGGTGGTAAAACCGACCTTCGTGCGTCATGGCAAAACCTTGATCTAACTTATTTCCGGCGGGATCTACCGCTGACATTTCTTCTTGAGGACACAGAACATGAGCGATATCCCTGCTGACCTGCGTTTTGCCGAAAGTCACGAATGGGCCCGTCTGGAAGCCGATGGCACCGTGACCGTGGGCATCAGCGACCACGCTCAGGAAGCCCTGGGCGACGTGGTGTTCGTCGAGCTGACCGAAGTCGGCAATGTCTTCGGCGCTGGCGACCAGGCCGGTGTGGTGGAATCGGTGAAGGCCGCTTCCGATATCTACGCGCCAGTGGCCGGCGAAGTGATCGCGGTCAACGAAGACCTGAGCGGCAGCCCCGAGCTGCTCAACAGCGACCCGTACGGCGCCTGGATCTTCAAGCTCAAGCCGGCCAACGCTGCTGACCTTGAGAAGCTGCTCGATGCAGCCGGTTATAAGGCCGCTATCGGCGAATAACCCCTGCCAGAAGCGAATCCGCTACAAGAACGCCGTGTTGCCCTTATCGGGTACGCGGCGTTTTTCGTTTGCAGGCGACGTTTGGGGCTGGCCTAGCGGCGGAGCGATCTGGCCCGCAGCACGGCTTTGTTCACCCTGACGTGAAGCGCTGCCACTTCTTCTGCCGTCAAATTCGCCGCGGGTTCGCCACTGACCCAGGCGCCCTGATTGGTGTAGGTGACGGTTTTGGTTTCTCCGTCGTTCACGCTCATGTTGTAAGGATTGGACAGACTGCTGGGGATCAGCGAACCCGCCGCTTGGGCCGGACCGAACCATAGTTGAAACTCGTTTTTGGGGGTCATGGTGGTTATGCCTATATTCATGCCTCCTGAGCGGTTCACCCAGAGACTAAGTCCGGTGGAGTCCAATAATATATTGCTGGGGTTGGCCGGAAGTTCGTTATTTATTGAAACATCTCCTGGCGTTCCAGCATTCTTTGCGGGGCTGAATACACCATATTGATCCAGGGTGGTTATCTGGCCTGTGTTGATAGGTAGGTTCTTTCCGCCTGAAGTAAAGTTGACGTCTCCTTCTTGCAGCGGTGTATTGGTGAAATTCACCATGTAGGAATCATTGGTGATATTGAAGATGTTCTTGTATTGATACGTCGGTTGGTTGGGGGTGGCGAATGGTGGTTTTGAAAGCCAGATGACAGTGAAGGAGCTGTTTACTTTCTTGGCCAGGTAGAGGCTGTAATTGTTTATCTTTTGTGCAACAAGTTGCTCTTCTTCAATATAGACAATTATGGTTTGCTTAGTCATGGCTAATCTCACGCTCATCCTGTGGATGATTCAGGTACAAAGTCTCGACTCCACCTGGCCCGTTCGACTATGGCTTCGACGCCATCAATAAAAAACCCTGTAGATCTACGATATACAGGGTTTTCTTGCATGAGCGGAACTTGCGAACGGAAGACTGCCAATGGCATCGCGCAGTGCTCTATGTCCTTCGCGCAACCGATGCTCGATCCGCCCGGCGGACTAGGCCGCGATCCCGAGCCTGGCGTGCAGCGCCCTGACTTCGGAGGCGCTCAGGACCCTGGCCGGTTCGCCGGTCACCCAGGTGCCACTGTCGGTGTAGGTAATGGTGACGCTGCCGCCATCCTGCAAGGTCGCTACATAGGGGTTGGACAGGTTGGTGGCGATCAACGAACCGGTTTCCTGGATGTTGCCGAACCAGAGTTGATATTGGCTCTTTGGTGTCAGCGTCGCAGTGCCGATGTTCATGCCGCTCTGACGGTTCACCCAGATGTTGTTGCCGTTGGAATCCAGGAGGATTTCATGCGGATTGCCTTGCAGCAGGTTGTTGATGAGAACATCCGAGGGGACGCCGCCATTCTTGGCCGGTGTGAACACGCCGTTCGCATCGAGCGTCGTGGTCTGGCCGGTGCTGATGGGCAGGTTTTTCCCGCCGGAGGTGAAGGTGACATCGCCGCTGCTGACCGGGTCATTGGTGAAGTTGACCATGAACGACGGGGTGGCGATATCAAAGGTGTTTCTATATTGGTAACTAGGATTGTTGACTGTCGCAACGGGGCCTTTTGATTGCCAGATGACAGTAAAGTCATTATTTACTTTCTTGGCCAGATAGAGGCTGTAGTTGTTGTTCTTTTGCGCAATCAACTGTTCTTCTTCGATGTATACAACTATTTGTTGGCTGCTCATTTCTGTGAACTCCATTTCGAGTAAATTGAAACATGGATTTTGTAACGGTCTTTGCAACTGCGTAATGGCCTTTTGTCTCCAAGGCGCAGTCATAAGTAAACATAGCAGGCAGAAAGTTGGCCTATAGAATGATTGGCTATTGTTGTGAAAGTCGTCTGTATTTCGGAAATTTAATGCATTGGTTCGTGCTGATTTATCATGTGTTTATGTGTGCGATTAAAGTGAGTTCTGCCGGGAGTCTGGTTTTTGGCGCAAAGGATCGGACAAGTGGACACTTATATAACTATTGGCAACTGTATTTATTGCTGAAATAAAAACGCCCAATGCCAGGGCATTGAGCGTCTTGAATATTGCACAAGCCAGCCGTTCAAGGGCTGGGTATCTATTTATGCCTCTTGCAAGACAGCCTTCACCGTCGCTACCGAGCGTTCGACATCGCCCTTGCTCATGGCTGTGAACATCGGCAACGAGACGATCAGCCGTCCTACTCGTTCCGCCACCGGGAACATCCCCTCCTTGAAACCGCGCTCGCGGTACAGGCTCAGCAAGTGAATCGGCGGGTAGTGATAGCCGATGCCGATCCCGCGTTCCTGCATCTGCTCCATGAAGGTCGCGCGCGCCGGTTTGCCGTCATGCCGCTCCGGCAGTACCAGCTGGAACAGGTGCCAGTTGCTGTTGCTGAAGTCCGCCGGTGGCAACTGGGCGCCGTAGCGGGTTTCGAAGTCGCTGCCAAAGCATTCGAAGTAATGCCGGGCCAGTTCGCGGCGATGAGCGGTGAGGGCTTCGAGATGGGCGAACTGGCCCAGGCCGATGGCGGCCGCGACGTCGGTCATGTTGAATTTGCCGCCCAGCACGTCCACGTCCAGGCCGTCGAAGCCGTGGCGGGTCACGCCTTGCAGGCGATACTTCTCCGCCAGGCGGGCCTCTTCGGCGGTGTTCAGCACCAGGGCGCCGCCCTCGCTGCAGGTGACGTTCTTGTTGGCCTGGAAGCTGAAAGACACCAGGTCGCCGCCGGCGCCGATGCGCTCGCCGTTCCAGCTCGAACCCAGCGCCTGGGCGGCGTCTTCCACGACCCGCAGGCCGTGTTTGCGCGCCAGGGCATACAGGCGCGGCATGTCCAGCGGCAGGCCGGCGAGAAACACCGGGATGATGGCTTTGGTCCGTGGCGTGATGGCCGCTTCCACCTGGGCCAGGTCGATGTTGCGGGTAACCGGGTCGATGTCGGCGAACACCGGGGTGGCGCCGACTTCGAGAATCACGTTGGCCGTGGCCACCCAGGAAATCGGCGTGGTGATGACTTCGTCGCCAGGGCCGATGCCGGCGATACGCAGGGCGATCTCCATGGTGCAGGTGCCGGAATTGAAGGTGCGCACCGGGCGTCCGCCGCAGTACTGCGAGAGTTGCGCTTCGAAGGCCTGGACCTTGGGCCCGCTGGTGATCCAGCCCGAACGCAGGACTTCGCCGACGCTGGCGATGGTGGCTTCATCGATGGTGGGTTTGGAGAACGGCAGGAAAGGCAGCTGACTCATGACGATGGGATACCCGATAAGCAGAGGTCGAGGCAGGGCGGCGGGCCGCGCCGGAGTCGAGCATCATGCTACCGGTTGGCCCGGGGTGCCACCCCGTCGGCGTGCGGGATCGGCTGCTATGCTGCTTTGACCGTGTTCCATCGACGCCGAGCGCCGCCTGAGAGAGAGCCCGTCATGTCCCAGTTGCCGTCCTTGAGCCAGTTACGCGATCCCAATGCCTTTCTGCGGCGTCACCTCGGGCCCGACGCCGCCGAGCAGCAAGCGATGCTCGACAGCCTGGGCCTGGGCAGCCGGGTCGAGCTGATCGAACAGACGGTGCCGCCGGGCATCCGCTTCAACCGTCCGCTGGACCTGCCGCCGGCGCTGGACGAGCAGGCCGCCCTGGCCAAGCTGCGCGGTTATGCCGAGCAGAACCAGGTCTGGACCAGCCTGATCGGCATGGGTTATCACGGCACCCTGACGCCCACGGTGATCCTGCGCAACGTGCTGGAAAACCCCGGTTGGTACACCGCCTACACGCCCTACCAACCGGAAATCGCCCAGGGCCGGCTCGAAGCCCTGCTCAATTTCCAGCAACTGACCATCGACCTCACCGGCCTGGAACTGGCCAACGCCTCGCTGCTGGACGAAGCGACCGCCGCCGCCGAAGCCATGGCCCTGGCCAAGCGCGTGGCCAAGTCGAAAAGCAATCTGTTCTTCGTCGACCAGAACTGCCATCCGCAGACCCTCTCGGTGGTGCAGACCCGCGCCGAAGGGTTCGGCTTCGAACTGGTGGTCGACACCCTGGACAACCTCAAGCAGCACCAGGTGTTCGGCGCCTTGTTGCAGTACCCGGACACTCACGGCGAGATTCGCGACCTGCGGCCGCTGATCGATCACCTGCATGCGCAGCAGGCGCTGGCCTGCGTGGCGGCCGACCTGTTGAGCCTGTTGCTGCTGACGCCGCCGGGCGAGCTGGGGGCCGACGTGGTGTTCGGTTCGTCCCAGCGCTTTGGCGTGCCCATGGGCTACGGCGGGCCCCACGCGGCGTTTTTTGCCAGCCGCGAGGAGTACAAGCGGGCGATTCCGGGGCGGATCATCGGCGTGTCCAGGGATGCCCGGGGCAATGTGGCGCTGCGCATGGCCCTGCAGACCCGCGAGCAACATATCCGCCGCGAGAAGGCCAACTCGAACATCTGCACGGCCCAGGTGCTGCTGGCCAATATCGCCAGTTTCTACGCGGTCTATCACGGCCCGGAAGGTCTGCGGCGCATCGCCCAGCGTGTCCACCGGCTGACCTGCATCCTCGCCACCGGCCTTGAGCGCAAGGGCATCGAGCGGCTGAACCGGCAGTTCTTCGACACCCTGACGCTGGAGGTCGGCGGTAGCCAGACGGCCATCATCGAGAGCGCCAAGGCCGCGCAGATCAATCTGCGGATCCTCGGGCGCGGGCACCTGGGCCTGAGCCTGGATGAAACCTGCGACGAGCATACCGTCGCCCGCCTGTTCGATGTGTTCCTCGGCGCCGACCACGGCCTGGACGTGGCGCAACTGGACGCTGAAAGCCTGGTCCCGGGCATTCCCCAGGACCTGCTGCGCAGCACGCCTTACCTGAGCCATCCGGTGTTCAACAGCCATCACAGCGAAACCGAGATGCTGCGCTATCTCAAGCAGCTGGAGAACAAGGACCTGGCGCTGAACCAGTCGATGATCCCGCTGGGCTCCTGCACCATGAAGCTCAATGCCAGCAGCGAGATGATCCCCATTACCTGGCCCGGTTTCGCCAACCTGCATCCCTTTGTCCCGCCGGAGCAGGCGCTCGGCTATTCGCTGATGATCGAGGAACTGGAGCGCTGGTTATGCGCCATTACCGGCTTCGACGCGATCTGCATGCAACCCAACTCCGGGGCCCAGGGCGAGTACGCCGGGTTGCTGGCAATCCGCAAATACCACGAGAGCCGCCAGCAGGGAGAGCGCAACATCTGCCTGATTCCCGCCTCGGCCCACGGCACCAACCCGGCCTCGGCGCAGATGGCCGGCATGCAGGTGGTGATCGTCGATTGCGACGACGCCGGCAACGTCGACCTGCAAGACCTGAAAGACAAGGCCCTGGCCGCGGGCGAACACCTGGCGTGCCTGATGGCCACCTATCCTTCGACCCACGGGGTGTACGAGGAGGGCATCGGCGAGATCTGCGAGGTGATCCACAGCCACGGCGGCCAGGTGTACATGGACGGCGCCAACCTCAACGCCCAGGTCGGGCTGACGCGGCCGGCCGACATCGGCGCCGACGTTTCCCACATGAACCTGCACAAGACCTTCTGCATCCCTCACGGCGGCGGGGGCCCGGGCATGGGGCCGATCGGTGTGCGGGAGCACCTGGCGCCGTTCGTGGCCAACCACCCGGTGGTGGCCATCGACGGGCCGCTGCCACAGAACGGCGCGGTCAGCGCGGCGCCCTGGGGCAGCGCGAGCATCCTGCCGATCAGCTGGATGTACATCGCCCTGATGGGGCCGCAGCTGGCGGATGCCAGCGAGGTGGCGATCCTCGCCGCGAACTACCTGGCCGAACACTTGAGTGGGGCCTTTCCGGTGCTCTACAGCGGGCGCAATGGCCGGGTCGCCCACGAATGCATTCTCGACCTGCGGCCGCTCAAGGCGCAGACCGGCATCAGCGAAGAGGACGTGGCCAAGCGCCTGATGGACTACGGTTTTCACGCGCCGACCATGTCGTTCCCGGTGCCGGGCACGCTGATGGTGGAGCCCACCGAAAGCGAGTCCAAGGCCGAGCTGGACCGCTTTATCGAGGCCATGCTGAGCATTCGCGCCGAGATCGCCCAGGTCCAGGAAGGCAACTGGCCGGCCGAAGACAACCCGCTCAAGCGTTCGCCCCATACCCTGGCGGACATCGCCGGAGTCTGGGAGCGGCCCTACAGCATCGAGCAGGCGGTGATCCCCAGCCCCCACGCCAGGGCGCACAAGTACTGGCCAACGGTGAACCGGGTCGACAATGTCTACGGCGACCGCAACCTGTTCTGCGCCTGCGTACCAGTGGATGCCTACCGCTGAGCTCGAACGGCGGGCAAAAAAATGCCGCTCTTGTGAGCGGCATTTTTCGTTGCGTTAGCCTGGCTGCCGGCTGGCAGTCACTGCTGGGCGATGGCGTTTTTCGCCAGGATCGCGTTGGCCAGCTCCATGTCGGTGGCCTGCAGGCCCGGGTTGTCGGCACGGACTTTCTGCATCGCGGCTTCCAGGTACGGACCGCGGATGCTGCCTTCACTGGCGACGAAGCTGCTGGCGTCGTCCTGGGCGGCGGCGACCAGCTTGTGATCCTTGGAAGTCAGGTAGGTGGAAGCGGTGGTGGCGCCGGTGGAAAGGACGTTACGCCAGAAGCTGTCGGCCATTGCCGAACCTACAGGCAGGGAAAGCAGGGCCAGGGTGGCGACAGCTGTTTTGAAACGCATGGTGGGTGACTCCAGCTAGGGGGGAAAACTGAGCCCTTTGATAGGCATTGGCCCAATTGAGTTCCCTGCGGCACCAACAAGCTTTCGTTGGCGTGGACAGGGGCTGAGACGACCTGTTCAGGAGCGGCCGCTGCTCCTCGCTACCGAGCCAATGTACTGGAACGCAGGGGCGGCATTTGCCACCATGGGCGACTTTCTCGACTGCACGGATGCTGGCCTTGATTTTTGGCGCGATGATCTACGCAACCCTGTTGAACCTGGTGTTGCTGTCCTTTATCGGACTTCCCTTGCTGCTGATAGCCTGGCTCATTCCGGCCTTCCGACACCGGATGCGTCGTCAGCCCCTGCACTTCGGTGCGCTTGCAGGGGTATGCGCAATCATCGTGGTTTGCACGCTGTGGAAGATCTATAGCGACGATCAGCTTAGAAAGGCGCTCCACCCGCAACTTGAGCAGGACGTGCAGCTTGATGGCCTGCCATTGCCCGCAGGCGCCCAACTGAATCTGGGAACACTTGAACCTCTGGACTCGCAAGGCCAGCCGCAACCTTATGGACTGCGCAGCCTCTATTACGCCAAATTCGCTGCCCCCCACACCATCAACGGTGTGGAGATTACAGAGTTGCAGATGTACGGCAGCGGCCCTTTCTCAAAGATGCTGCTCAGCCGTGACCAGGTCGTTGCGGGCTGGCCCTGCGCCGGCGGCACCTGGGTAACGCTGGACATTGCCGACGCGGACCGCTTGCAGCCCAGCCGCTGGCGCTTCTCTGAATGCACCCTGGTGACCGGGGCCGATGTGGCAGGGGTGAAGTGGCCGAGCTCCAGCGACGTCAGGCAACAATACGACGGCAGGTTCAGAATCAATAGCATCGATCTGGCTTCACCGGCGGTGGTTATCCAGGGGATAGCGCTGTCGAGCCTGAGCCTGGATCTCGACGAGCGACGGCAACCCGGGCGTTGGAACGGGCAACTGGCGCAAGACCTGACCCTGGGCGATTGGCACTACCCCCGCGGCATGAGGGTTCGCCAGGACACGCCGGGGACCCTGATGTTCAGCCCGAGCAAATCGGACTCCGCGCAGAACCTGCGCACGGGGGAAACGCTCGACGCCGGGCGCTCGATACAGCAACGCAGGGAGAGCGGCGCGGTGCTGTGGATCAAGCCCAATACCGGGTTGGGTGTCCTGGACTGGTAGCAGGATGGTGCTCGCTGTGTGGTGTAGTCGGCGGTGTCTCCTGCCCCTGTCCTACAGCTGAAAGCGGGTTACCGAGGTCTGCAGGGTGGCGACGGAGCGCTCCATGTGCTCGAGCGTCGTCGCCAGTTCATGCATGGCCTGGCTGTTGCGCTGCGCGACCTGATTGATCATCTCCACCTGTTGCGCCACTTCGCTGCTGGCCTTGGACTGTTCGCTGATGGTGTGGGAGATCTCCTCGACCATCAGCGCCGAACGTTGCGCGCCTTCGCGGATTTCGTTGATCGAAGTGCCGGCCTGTTGGGCCATGCTCACCCCGTCGTTCACCCGGCTGACCCCGGTCTGCATGCTGAGGACTGCCTGCCCGGTGGTTTCGCGGATGCGTTCGATCATGCCAGTGATTTCCCGGGTCGACTGCGCCGTGCGCGCGGCCAGGCTGCGAACCTCATCGGCGACCACGGCGAACCCACGACCGGCCTCGCCGGCGCGAGCCGCCTCGATCGCGGCGTTCAGGGCCAGCAGGTTGGTCTGTTCGGCGATGCTGTTGATCACCTGGATGATCGAGTGGATGTTCTCCGAGGATTGGCCGAGCGCGGTGATGCTTTGCGATGATTGATTGACCGCCTCGGCAATGTGGGTCATTCCGTCGACCACCCCCAGGATTACCTGGCCGCCGCTGCTGGCGAGGGATTGCGACTGTGCCGAAATGTCCTGCGCGTTACGCGCGTGTTCGGCGACCTGGGCGATATTGCTGATCATCTGCTCCATGGCCGCGGCCATGCTGTTCGCGCCCTGGGCCTGCTCGCTGGCCCCGCTGGCGATGCCCTGGGAGGTCTGGCTCAGGTTGTGGGAGGTGCCTTGCAGGCCTTCGCTTTCGCGGCGAATGGTGGTGATCATGTCCCGCAGGTTGCTCTGCATCTCGCCCAAGGCCTTTTGCAACTGCCCGGCCTCGTCATCGCTGTCGACGCTGATCGGCAGGCTGAGGTTGCCCTGGGCAATGGCCCGGGCCGCGCCGACCGATTTTTCCAGAGGGCGGAGTACGGAGTGCAATAACCGACGAGTCAGCAGGCAGAGCGTCAGCACGGCCAGCAGGCTGCCAGCGGTCAGCCACCAGCCAGCCTGGCGCACGGCCTTTTCGCTGGCTTCGCGAGCCTGTGCGGTGCTGGTTTCGATCTTGCTGCTCAGGGCCTCGTTGCGGCTTTCCACCTCGGTGAAACTCTTGGTGAACGCCGACATGTCCGCACGGGCGGCGACGGGGTCTCGAAGCGCCTGTTCGGCGATGTTCTGCGCGGCGCCAATGTAGCTTTCCAGCACCGGCTGCAGCTCGCCGATGGCCTGGCGAATATCCGGTGCCAGGGGCAATTTGGCATTTTCCGCGAGGGCCCTGCGGAACCACTCGCCGTGTTCGCGCAGGTCGTTTCTGATCTGCTCGCCTTCGCTGGCAGCGCCGGGCTGGCTGGCGAAGGCGGCCAGCACATCGGCACGCAACGCGTCGTGCATCATGTCGGCTTCCAGGTGATTGCGCAGTGCGCTGGCATTCAGCTGGCTGTCCGCCAGCGCCTGCGCCAGTCGCGTCTGGCCCCACCAGCCGATACCGGCGACGAGGGCGATGGCCAGCACGCTGAGCGCTCCGGAGACGATCATTTTCTGTCGGATGTTCATGCCCACTCCCAGCTCGCTTGACCTGCGGCTAAGCGTAGCCCAGGGGTGTGGGAAGCGGCTGGAGATGGGCTTTATCGCTGCTCGCTTTGTGGCGTCACCCGCAATATCTCCTCGAGGGTGGTCAGCCCGGCCGCGACTTTCTGTGCCCCGGACAGGCGCAGGCTGCGCATGCCTTCCAAAAAGGCCTGGCGGCGTATGGCAAGCAGGTCGGCGTCGGCGCTGATCAGGGCCTTGAGGCTGTCGCTCAACTGCATGATTTCGTACACCCCGGCGCGGCCCCGGTAACCGGTATCGCGGCATTCCAGGCAGCCGGTGGCGCCGTGGGCATGGCTGGGCAGCGGCGCCTGCCAGGGCCGGGTCAGGTTTTGCCAGTCGCCTTCGTCCAGGGTCAGCGGGGTCTTGCAGTGCGGGCACAGGGTGCGCACCAGGCGCTGGGCCATGACCCCGAGCAGCGTGGCCTTGATCAGATAGGGCGCGACGCCCAGTTCCAGCAGGCGGCTGATGGCGCCGGGGGCATCGTTGGTGTGCAGGGTCGACAGCACCAGGTGGCCGGTGAGGGCGGCCTGGATCGCCATTTCCGCGGTTTCCAGGTCGCGGATCTCGCCGATCATGATGATGTCCGGGTCCTGGCGCATCAGTGCGCGCACGCCGCTGGCGAAGGTCAGCTCGATGTTGTGCTGGACCTGCATCTGGTTGAACGCCGGCTCGACCATCTCGATCGGGTCCTCGATGGTGCAGAGGTTGACCTCCGGCGTCGCCAGTTTCTTCAGGGTGGTGTACAGGGTGGTGGTCTTGCCCGAACCGGTGGGGCCGGTGACCAGGATGATGCCGTTGGGCTGGCGGGTCATTTCCTGCCAGCGCCGCAGGTCGTCGCTGGAAAAACCCAACTGGTCGAAATCCTTGAGCAGCACCTCGGGGTCGAAGATGCGCATGACCATTTTCTCGCCGAAAGCCGTAGGCAGGGTCGACAGGCGCAACTCCACTTCGCCGCCTTCCGGAGTCTTGGTCTTGACCCGGCCGTCCTGGGGTTTGCGTTTTTCCGCGACGTTCATCCGGCCCAGGCTTTTCAGGCGGCTGACCACGGCCATGGTGACCTGGGGCGGGAACTGATAGACGTTGTGCAGCACCCCGTCGATGCGAAAGCGCACGGTGCCTTGTTCGCGGCGCGGCTCGATGTGGATATCGCTGGCCCGCTGCTGGAACGCGTACTGGAACAGCCAGTCGACGATATTGACGATGTGCGCGTCGTTGGCGTCGGGCTCCTGGTCGCTGGCGCCAAGATTGAGCAGTTGTTCGAAGTTGCCCGGCCCGTGGCTTTTCTGGTCGGCGCTGGCGCCGGTGACCGACTTGGCCAGGCGGAAGAACTCCACGGTCAGGCGCTGGATTTCCACCGGGTTGGCTACGACCCTCTTGATCGGCAACTTCAACACGTGAGTCAGGTCGGCTTCCCAGGCGCTGACATAAGGCTGGGCGCTGGCCACCGTGACGGCCTCGGCATCGATCGATACCGCAAGGATCTTGTGGCGTTGGGCGAAAGCGTAGGACATCAGCGGGGTGACGGCGGCGACGTCGATTTTCAGCGGATCGATGCGCAGGTACGGCTGGCCGGCCTGTTGCGCCAGCCACAGGGTCAGGCTTTCCAGGTCCAGGCGCTTGCCGGGCCGGCTGAGGTCGTCCAGGTGCTGGCTGGCGAGAAACTCCAGCGGGTGCAGCTGGCTGTTGGCGGCGTTGCGGCGTGTGGTCAGGGCGTGTTCGGCCGAGTCCTGGCTGATGAAACCCTGGGCGACCAGGTCGCGCAGCAGATCGTTGAGATCCAGCCAGCGGTCCTGGGTAACGAGAGGAACGGACATGCGGGCTCCTTGTGAACAATCCGGCAGCGGGCGGGTTAGATGCGCCTCTGACCACGGAATGCCAAGAATAGTCCCGGGATGGCGACCATCAGTCGCCCAAGCGTTGCAGGATTTTGCCCGGCGCCTTCAGCCGGCGGCCTGCAACGGCTCGCGCTCGGCGAGTTGCAGCTGTACCGAACACACGCTGACCAGGTTGCGCAGTTTTTCCGCGATGACTTGCGCACGGTGCCAGCTCAGGCCGTCGAGCAGCACTTCCATCAGCAGCGAACCGTCCTGCTGTTGCACCTGGACCTGCTGCGGCAGCAGGGACTGCAGGGCGAAATGATTGAGCACCCGGCACAGCACATCGGCCTCGGCGTCGGTGACCAGTTGGTAATGCACCCGGCAATGGGTATTGGCGACATTCCACACATCGGCGCGGGAACTGACGGCTTCGAGAGGGGGCATGGGATTCTCCAGATCAATGGAGAAATTTTTACATTCGGTTGCGGGTATTTCTTATCTAAGATGAAGGGATTTTCGAAACTGTCGAATCATGTGATTCGTGTTTGTGGATTATTGAGGAATATCTATGCATAGCGAACTGGACGCCTACGACCGCCGCATCCTGGCGCTGCTGCAAGAAGACGCTTCGCTGTCCAGCGCGCAGATCGCCGAACAGGTAGGGCTGTCCCAGTCACCTTGCTGGCGGCGGATCCAGCGGCTCAAGGAGGAGGGGGTGATCCGTGGCCAGGTGACCCTGCTCGACCGCAAGAAGATCGGCCTCAACACGCAGATCTTCGCCGAGGTCAAACTCAACGCCCACGGTCGCTCCAACTTCACCGAGTTCACCGAGGCGATCCGCGGTTTTCCGGAAGTGCTGGAGTGTTATGTGCTGATGGGGGCGGTGGATTTCCTGTTGCGCATCGTCACGGCGGACATCGAGGCGTACGAGCGTTTCTTCTTCGAGAAACTGTCGATGGTGCCGGGGATTCAGGAGGTGAACTCGATCGTGGCGTTGTCGGAGATCAAGTCGACCACCAGTTTGCCGGTATTGCGCTGAAGGCGGGGTAAAGCGGTGGGTGCTGTCGCGAGCCAGCTCGCTCCCGCAAGGCGGGAGCGAGCCTGTTCATGGAGCCCTTACATGCGCAGCAAGGTCTTCCACGCGCGGTTCTGGAACACCGTGATCGCCTGTTGCTTGCGGGCATCCAGGGCTTCGTCGGTGATCGGCTCGTTGGCCAGTTGCGCCAGCTTGTTCAACTCGCCGTACAAGCGGTCCAGCTCCGGGATTTCCAGCACGTTGCGTGCGTGATGCAGCCAGGACTGGATGCGTTCGATACGTGGCAGCTGCTCGGCCAGGTCTTCCGGCTGTTGCTGGTAGCGGGGCAGTTGCAGGGAGCTGGCTTCGTCGGCCAGCAGGCGCGGCAACCAACTGCCCAGTTGCGCTGCACCCTGGCGGTTGCCACGGGTATTGCGCTCGGCGGTCCAGCTGCGGGCCAGCAACCAGCGCGAGGTGTTCAGTGAGAACAGGCCCCAGCGCACGTCCTGCAGCTCTTCGATGAACTGCTCGGGCGCGGCCTTGCGCACGTCTTCGTCGTCCAGGCCGGCTTGCACCAGCGGGCGCCAGTCTTCCAGCAGGCCGTCCAGCGAAGCGCGCAACTCGGCGGTCGCCTGGCGCGGTGCGGCCTGGCCCAGGCTGCTGACCAGGGCGCGCAGTTCTGCCAGGTTCTCGACCCAGTCCTGCAGCAAACGCCAGTGACCGTTGAAGCGATATTGTTCGGCCAGGCGCTGGCTGCTGCCCAGCAGGTGCCAGGTCAGCGCCGCGAAGGCGTCGTCCAGCGGCGTTTCCGCGCTCAGTTCCGGGGCGGGCAGGCTCAGGGAGTAGCTGTTGGCGTCGAACAGGCGGTAGCCGCGCTCGGCCTTGCTGATGTCGCAGGGCATCAGCGGCAGGCTGGCGGCCAGCTCGGCGGCCAGTTCCAGCAGGGCGGCCGGTTCGCCTTCGCGCAGTTCCAGTTCCAGTTCGCAGATCTCTTCCTTCTGTTTGCCGGCGATCACGTGGCCCAGGTCCAGGGCGGCTTCGATCACCACCTTGGCCTTGCCGCGGCCCCAGACGATTTCCGCGCGTTCGCGGACGAAGTCGGTGGTGAAGATCGGCTTGAGGGTCTTCTTGTCCAGCTCGGCCAGTTGCTCGGGCCAGCATTCGCCGTCGAGTTTCTTCAGGTCGAGCTTGGCTTTGGTCAGGTGCCAGTCGTACTCGTTGCGTTCCGACAGGCCGGCGACGCTCTGGCCGCGGGTCTTGAGGGTCTGGATCACTTCTTCGCCGTCGCGGCGCAGGCGCAGGGCGACCTTGGCGCGGGCCAGGTCGCGCTCGGGCGTGTCGAAGTACTGGTTCATCAGTTCGCGGTGTTCCCAGCCACTTTTATTGCGTTTTTTCAGGAGCGGGTGCTCACGCAGGGCGGCGAGGGTTTCGCGGCTGACGCGGAGTTTGATTTCGGTTTCTTTCTGCATGGCCGGAAAATCCAGGATCGGGAGCGCAGCCGGGGGAATGTGTGGCTGCCAAGGTCGTGCAGTGTACAGGACTCGCCGCGCCGAGGTGCCGTGGCGGTTTATTCCTGTCGCAGGATGGCTCTATGATGGACTTCATCTTGGAACCCGGGAGCCAGCGCATGCCATTGCCGTCCATGAAAGAGCAGTTCGCTGCGCTGATTGCCACACCTTCGGTCAGCTGTACCCAGCCGGCGCTGGATCAGTCCAATCGTGCGGTCATCGATTTGCTGGCGAGCTGGCTCGGCGACCTGGGTTTTGCCTGCGATATCCAGCAGGTCAGCCCCGGCAAGTTCAACCTGCTCGCCAGTTTCGGCAACGGCCCCGGCGGCCTGGTGCTGGCCGGGCACAGCGACACCGTGCCCTACGACGGCGCGCTCTGGCAGACCGACCCGCTGAAGCTCACCGAGGTCGACGGGCGCTGGGTCGGCCTGGGCAGTTGCGACATGAAAGGCTTTTTCGCCCTGGTCATCGAGGCGGTCCGGCCGCTGCTGGACCAGCCCTTCAAGCAACCTCTGCTGATCCTCGCCACCTGCGACGAGGAAAGCTCCATGGCCGGCGCCCGCGCCCTGGCCGAAGCCGGCCGGCCATTGGGGCGCGCCGCGGTGATCGGCGAGCCGACCGGGCTGCGGCCGATCCGCATGCACAAAGGCGTGATGATGGAGCGCATCGATATCCTTGGGCGCAGCGGCCATTCCTCCGACCCGAGCCTGGGCCATAGCGCCCTGGAAGCCATGCACGATGCCATCGGCGAACTGCGCGGCCTGCGCCTGGCGTGGCAGCGCGAATTTCGCAACCCGCAGTTCAGCGTGCCGCAGCCGACCCTGAACCTTGGGTGTATCCACGGTGGCGACAACCCGAACCGCATCTGCGGCCAATGCTCGCTGGAATTCGACCTGCGGCCGCTGCCGGGCATGGACCCGCAGGCGCTGCGCGCGGCCATCCGGCAGAAGCTGGTGCCCGTGGCCGAGCGGCATCAGGTGACGATCGACTTTGCGCCGCTGTTCCCCGAAGCGCCGGCCTTCGAGCAGGCCGAAGACTGCGAACTGGTGCGGGTCGCCGAGCGCCTGACCGGCCATCGTGCCGAAGCAGTAGCGTTCGGCACCGAAGCGCCTTATCTTCAGCGCCTTGGCTGCGAGACAGTGGTGCTGGGCCCGGGCGACATCGCCTGTGCTCACCAGCCGGGGGAATACCTCGAAATGTCACGCTTGCAGCCTACCGTGCATCTACTACGTGAACTGATTAATCATTACTGCCTGACGCCGGCCTGATTTCTACTAAATCACCGACGGCCAAGCCCGTACCTCAAGGAGAGCGAGCGTGTCGCCAAGCCTGTTCCGACGATAACCACCAGCCCGCTGTGCGTTTTCCCGTTTCGTCCTTTTATAGGCTGCTTCTTATTTACAGGCTCAGGTTATGCCCGAATACGTCAATTGGCTTCGTCACGCTTCTCCTTATATCAACGCCCACCGCGACTGCACCTTCGTGGTCATGCTGCCCGGCGACGGCGTAGAACATCCGAACTTCGGCAACATCGTCCATGACCTGGTGCTGCTGCACAGCATGGGCGTGCGCCTGGTGCTGGTGCATGGCTCGCGCCCACAGATCGAAGCCCGCCTGGCTGCGCGCGGCCTGACCCCGCATTACCACCACGGCATGCGCATCACCGATGCGGCGACCCTGGAATGCGTGATCGACGCCGTCGGCCAGTTGCGCATCGCCATCGAGGCGCGGCTGTCCATGGACATGGCGTCCTCGCCGATGCAGGGCTCGCGGCTGCGGGTCGCCAGCGGCAACCTGGTGACCGCCCGGCCGATCGGCGTGCTCGAGGGTGTCGACTATCACCACACCGGCGAAGTGCGCCGGGTCGACCGCAAGGGCATCAACCGCCTGCTGGATGAGCGCTCGATCGTGTTGCTGTCGCCCTTGGGCTACTCGCCGACCGGGGAAATCTTCAACCTCGCCTGCGAAGACGTCGCCACCCGCGCGGCCATCGACCTGGCTGCCGACAAGCTGCTGCTGTTCGGCGCCGAGCGTGGCCTGCTGGATGAAAACGGCAATCTGGTGCGCGAACTGCGTCCGCAACAGGTGCCGGCGCATTTGCAGCGCCTGGGCAGCAACTATCAGGCGGAGCTGCTGGATGCCGCGGCCGAGGCTTGCCGGGGTGGCGTAGGGCGCAGCCATATCGTCAGCTACGCCGAAGACGGCGCGCTGCTGACCGAACTGTTCACCCGTGACGGTGGCGGTACGCTGGTGGCCCAGGAGCAGTTCGAACTGGTCCGCGAGGCAGCCATCGAGGATGTCGGTGGGTTGCTGGATCTGATCAGTCCGCTGGAGGAGCAGGGCATTCTGGTGCGGCGTTCCCGCGAGGTGCTCGAGCGTGAGATCGAACAGTTCAGCGTGGTCGAGCGCGAGGGGATGATTATTGCCTGTGCCGCGCTCTACCAGATCGCCGACTCCGACGCCGGGGAGCTGGCCTGCCTGGCGGTAAACCCGGAATACCGCCACGGCGGTCGCGGCGACGAACTGTTGGAAAGGATCGAAACCCGGGCCCGGGCCCAAGGCCTGAAAACCCTGTTTGTCCTCACCACCCGTACCGCTCACTGGTTCCGTGAGCGCGGTTTTGCCCCTAGCAGCGTCGAGCGTCTGCCTTCCGCGCGGGCCTCGCTGTACAACTACCAGCGCAACTCGAAGATTTTCGAAAAAGCCCTCTGAGCTTCATCCCCTTCGACAACCCGCTCCTGACAGGGCGGGTTTTTCGTCGTGCCTGCCGAACCTGATTCAGGTTTCAGAAAAAAGAAGGTGCGCGATACAAAAACTGTAACAAATTGACGCGACCATTGGCGCAGCGCCATTATTGCGTCGCCTTTTCGATACTGGTTGACGTATCTGGCTTATGTTTTAACTGATCGATCTAAAGATCAGTGGGGAAATACCATTCAGGAATTAAACAGGGCGCCGATACCTTGTGCCACGGCTCAAGCGGATGTGCCTGTTTATATTCCCGAACGGTATGAAAAAGAATGAAATAATTCTTTTTGGGATTATGAGAAATTCATTACCCTGCAAGGACCAAATCATCGCGATTAGACCTTGGTCGTAGACATAGTTGGTTACGATTGACTTATGGGTCACGGTCTGGCGCTAATCGCCCACCGATGGACCCGGGGCAGCAGACCCTGGGCCTGAGCACACAAGAATTAGAAACGAGAGGAGCGAAACATGAACAAGTCCACCTTGGCCCTGGCTGTGGCCGTTGGGGTTATGGCGCAGCAGGCAGGCGCCGCCGGTTTCATCGAAGACAGCAAGGCCACTCTGGGTCTGCGTAACTTCTATATCAATACTGATAACCGCGATGCCGACACCAAGGCGTCCGGCGCACAGAACAAGCAGGAAGAGTGGGGCCAAGGCTTCCAGCTCAACTTCACTTCCGGCTACACCGAAGGCACCGTCGGTTTCGGTCTCGACGCCATCGGCCTGTTGGGCATCAAGCTGGATTCGGGCGGCGGCACCAACGGCGCCACTGCTACTTCTTACGGCGGCACCGTCTTCCCGAGCGAGTCCAACGGCAAAGCAGTCGATAACTACTCCAGCCTGGGCCTGACCGCCAAAGCCAAGATCTCTCAGACTGAACTGAAGCTCGGTACCCTGCAGCCAAAACTGCCAGTTATCGTGACCAACGATGGTCGTATGCTGCCGCAAACCTTCCAGGGCGGTCAGATCACCTCGAACGACATCAAGGACCTGACACTGGTGGGTGGTCAGATCGAGCATGCCAAGGGGCGTAACTCCAGCAACAACGAAGAGCTGTCGATTGCGGGCGCCAACGCTCACACCGCTGCTGGTCGTGACAGCAACAAGTTCATCTACGGTGGTGGTGACTACAAGATCACTAAAGATCTGACCGCTCAGTACTACTACGGCAACCTGAAAGACTTCTACAAGCAGCACTTCGTTGGCCTGCTGCACAACTGGGCTATCGGCCCGGGCGTATTGAAGTCTGACCTGCGCTACTTCAACAGCCGTGACGACGGTGCCAACGGCCACGACTCGGCCTACTACACCACCGGTGACTACGGCACTGGCATCACCAAGGGCAAGGTTGATAACAACCTGATCAGCGGCCTGTTCCTGTACTCGGTTGCCGGCCATACCTTCGGTGGTGGTTATCAGGTGAGTAACGGTGACAGCGACTTCCCTTGGCTGAACCAGGGTGACGGTTCGTCGGCTTACCTGACTACCGACATGCAGATCGCCAAGTTCGCCCGTGCTGGCGAACGTACCTGGCAAGCTCGCTACTCCTACGATTTCGCCAAGGTAGGCGTGCCTGGCCTGACCGCCGGTGTGATCTATCTGCGTGGCGATAATATCGACACTTCCGGCAAAGAGGGTTCCGTTCTCCCTCAGCGTACCGTTTCGGCGACCAACGCCAGCGAGTGGGAACGCGACCTGACCGTGGCCTACGTGATTCCGGAAGGTCCGCTGAAGAACCTGGGCCTGACCTGGAAAAACGCCATGTGGCGTAACGACATTCCGGGCCAGCGCTCGCAGGACGAAAACCGCCTGATCGTCAGCTACTCGATCCCGCTGTTGTAATCCGACGTTAAAACCTCGCCCGGCGCAATGCCGGGCGAGGTGTTGTCATCCAGGTCGGACCCACCCCCGCAGGTCCTCCCTGAAACCCCTCTTTACAGCTACTCAAGGCCTTCTCGAACCTTGTCGAGGATGGTGTGCCCTGGGCATGCGTGAATCCAGTGAAGAGATTTTTAATATTCACTTATCGTCTAAATAAATCGATATTTATTCTTTTTAAATATTCCCAGGCGCAGGCACAGTAGGGCTCATAACGCACTCACAGGAGCAGCAACATGAGCCTCAGACTTGGCGACATCGCCCCCGACTTCGAACAGGATTCCAGTGCCGGCAAGATTCGTTTCCACGAGTGGCTCGGCGACAGTTGGGGCGTGCTGTTTTCCCACCCGGCGGACTTCACCCCGGTGTGCACCACCGAGCTGGGGTTCACTGCCAAGCTCAAGGATCAGTTCGCCGAGCGCGGCGTGAAAGCCATTGCCCTGTCGGTGGACCCGGTGGACTCGCACCACAAGTGGATCGAGGACATCAACGAAACCCAGAACACCCTCGTCAACTTCCCGATCCTGGCCGACGCCGATCGCAAGGTCTCGGACCTGTACGACCTGATCCACCCGAATGCCAACGACACCCTGACCGTGCGTTCGCTGTTCGTCATCGACCCGAACAAGAAGGTGCGCCTGACCATCACTTATCCGGCCAGTACCGGGCGCAACTTCCACGAGATCCTGCGGGTGATCGACTCGCTGCAGCTCACCGACAACTACAAGGTGGCCACCCCGGCCAACTGGCAGGACGGTGATGAAGTGGTGATCGTGCCGTCGCTCAAGGACGAAGAGGAAATCAAGAAACGCTTCCCCAAAGGCTATCGTGCGGTCAAACCCTACCTGCGCCTGACTCCGCAGCCGAATCGCTGACACCATGGGCCCGCAGGCGCGAGCCGGCATTGCCGCCGCCTGCGGATCATGTACCGCTTCCACAAAGCAGGGGTTTTAAGGCCGTTTCGACGGCCTATTTTTTTGCCTGGAGAATGGCTTTTCTTATATTCATTTAAAGAATAAACAAATGAAAAAATAAGATTTATGGATATATAAATAGGCTGTTAAGGTCTGCTCAGCTCAGCGAGATCGCAAACCGCGAATCGCCCATTACCGCTAAAGGAAACCTCTGCATGCTGGTCGTCTCACTCGGTGGCAGTCCCAGCCAACGCTCCCGCTCCGGGGTGCTGCTGGAACACGCCAAACGCTGGTTGCAGCAACAAGGTGTGGAAGTGGTCGACTATCAGGTCCGGGATTTCCCGGCCGAGGATCTGCTCCACGCGCGCTTCGACAGCCCGATGGTGATCGACCTGTTGCAACAGATCGAACAGGCCGACGGCTTGCTGATCGCCACCCCGGTCTACAAGGCATCGTTTTCCGGTGCGCTGAAAACCGTGCTCGACCTGCTGCCGGAACGCGCCCTGAACCACAAGGTGGTGCTGCCGATGGCCACGGGCGGCAGCATCGCCCACATGCTGGCGGTGGACTACGCGCTCAAGCCGGTGCTGTCGGCCCTCAAGGCCCAGGAGATGCTCCAGGGCATCTTCGCCGAGGACAGCCAGATCGCCTACGGCGAAGGCAGTGCCCAGGCGCAGCTGGCGCCGGCCCTGGAACAGCGCCTGCGCGAAGCCCTGGAACAGTTCCACAGCGCCATGGCGCGGCGTCCCAAGCCGCTGGACCCGAATCTGTTGAATGATCGTTTGTTGAGTGCTCGCTGGAGCATTTGAGCCCCACCCGAATCTGAAGTACTGGCCTTACTTAGCCGCCAACGGCCTAGCAGGTGCAGCCAAAACCCAACAGCAAAAAGGAGAGCGCCATGCGCCCTGTGATTTTGCGTCGTGGTCTGGTCGCTCTGTTTGCTGCGGCTGTGTCCTTCGGCGCCATCGTTCAAGTCCAAGCGGCCGAGCCCCTGCGTATCGGCTATCAGAAATACGGCACCCTGGTGCTGCTCAAGGCCAAGGGCTCGCTGGAGAAGCGCCTGGCGGAGCAGGGCGTGCAGGTGCAATGGACCGAATTTCCCGGCGGCCCGCAGCTGCTGGAAGGGCTGAACGTCGGCTCCATCGACTTCGGCGTCACCGGTGAGACCCCGCCTGTATTCGCCCAGGCTGCCGGTGCCGACCTGTTGTACGTGGCCTACGAACCACCGGCGCCGACCAGCGAAGCGATCCTGGTGCCCAAGGATTCGCCGATCAAGTCGGTAGCCGAGCTCAAGGGCAAGAAGGTGGTCCTCAACAAGGGCTCCAACGTGCACTACCTGCTGGTCCGCGCCCTCGAAGACGCCGGCCTCAAGTACAGCGACATCCAGACCGTATTCCTGCCGCCCGCCGATGCCCGCGCCGCCTTCGAGCGTGGCAGCGTCGATGCCTGGGTGATCTGGGACCCCTATCAGGCGGCGGCCGAGAAGCAGCTGCAAGCCCGCACCCTGCGTGACGGCAGCGGCATCGTCGACAACCACCAGTTCTACCTGGCGACCAAACCCTACGCGCAGCAGCACCCCGAGGTGATCAAGGCCCTGGTGGAAGAAGTGCGCGCGGTGGGCGAGTGGTCCAAGGCCAACCCGGACGAGGTGACCCAGCAGGTGGCGCCACTGCTCGGCTTGCCGGCGGACATCACCCTGACCTCGGTGAAACGCCAGGGGTATGGCGCGAACTTCCTGACCCCGGACGTGGTGGCGGCGCAGCAGAAAATCGCCGACAGCTTCCACCAGCTCAAGCTGATTCCCAAGCCCCTGAGCATCAAAGACGTGATCTGGACGCCTCCAGCCGCCGTTGCCAAAGCGCCGTAACTCGATCCCCTTAGGAGACAACTCCATGAGCCTCAATATTTTCTGGTTCCTGCCTACCCACGGCGACGGCCATTACCTTGGCACCGCCGAAGGCGCTCGCGCCGTCGACCACGGTTATCTGCAGCAGATCGCCCAGGCGGCCGACCGCCTCGGTTTCGGCGGCGTGCTGATTCCCACCGGGCGTTCCTGCGAGGATTCCTGGCTGGTGGCGGCCTCGCTGATCCCGGTGACCCAGCGCCTGAAGTTCCTGGTCGCCCTGCGCCCCGGGATCATTTCCCCGACGGTGGCGGCACGCCAGGCGGCAACCCTGGATCGCCTGTCCGGCGGCCGGGCACTGTTCAACCTGGTGACCGGCGGCGATCCGGACGAACTGGCCGGCGACGGCCTGTTCCTCAGCCATGAAGAGCGCTACCAGGCTTCGGTGGAGTTCACCCGCATCTGGCGTCGGGTGCTGGAAGGCGAAACCGTCGACTACGATGGCCAGCACATCAGCGTGAAGGGCGCCAAGCTGCTCTATCCGCCGATCCAGCAACCACGTCCGCCGCTGTACTTCGGCGGCTCTTCGGAAGCCGCGCAGGACCTGGCCGCCGAACAGGTGGACATGGTCCTGACCTGGGGCGAACCACCGGCCGCGGTGGCCGAGAAAATCGAGCAGGTCCGGGCCAAGGCCGCCAAGCAGGGGCGCAGCGTGCGCTTCGGCATTCGCCTGCATGTGATCGTGCGTGAAACCAACGCCGAAGCCTGGCAAGCGGCCGAGCGCCTGATCTCCCATCTGGACGACGACACCATCGCCCGCGCCCAGGCTTCCCTGGCGCGCTTCGACTCGGTCGGCCAGCAGCGCATGGCGGCCCTGCACGGCGGGCGCCGCGACAAACTGGAAGTCAGCCCCAACCTCTGGGCCGGCGTCGGCCTGGTACGGGGTGGCGCGGGCACCGCGCTGGTCGGCGACGGCCCGACCGTGGCGGCGCGGATGAAGGAGTACGCGGACCTGGGTATCGACACCTTTATCTTCTCCGGTTACCCGCACCTGGAAGAATCGTACCGGGTGGCCGAGCTGCTGTTCCCGCATCTGGATATCGAGCGTCCCGAGCTGCCCAAGGGCGCCGGGTACGTCAGCCCGTTCGGCGAAATGGTCGCCAACGACATCATTCCCAAAGCTGCGTCCCAGAGCTGAGGCGTGGCCATGAACAGACAATCCTTGTTCCATCGCCTGGCACCCTGGGCCCTGCCGCTGCTGTTGCTGGCGGTGTGGCAGTTATCGGTCTCGGCCGGCTGGCTGTCGACGCGAATCCTGCCGGCACCCAGCGCGGTGATCGAAGCCGGGGTCGGCCTGGTGCGCAGCGGCGAAATCTGGACCCACCTGGCTATCAGCGGCTGGCGCGCGGCGATCGGCTTCCTGATCGGTGGCAGCATCGGCCTGGCCCTGGGGTTCATCACCGGCCTGTCGAAGTGGGGCGAACGCCTGCTCGACAGCTCGGTGCAGATGATCCGCAACGTGCCGCACCTGGCGCTGATTCCCCTGGTGATCCTGTGGTTTGGCATCGACGAGTCGGCGAAGATTTTCCTGGTGGCCCTGGGCACCCTGTTCCCGATCTACCTGAACACCTACCACGGCATCCGCAACGTCGACCCGGCGCTGGTGGAAATGGCGCGCAGTTATGGCCTGGCAGGTGGAGCCCTGTTCCGCCAGGTGATTCTGCCCGGCGCCTTGCCTTCGATCCTGGTGGGCGTGCGTTTCGCCCTGGGCTTCATGTGGCTGACGCTGATCGTCGCGGAAACCATCTCTGCCAGCTCCGGCATCGGCTATCTGGCGATGAACGCCCGGGAATTCCTGCAGACCGATGTGGTGGTGCTGGCCATCGTCATGTACGCCGTGCTCGGCAAACTGGCGGACCTCGCCGCGCGCGGCCTGGAACGTGCCTGGCTGCGCTGGCATCCGGCCTATCAAGTGGCCAAGGGAGGTGCGCAATGACGGCTCAACAACCTCCACGCCTGCTGCGCGGTATTCCGCTGGTGGTGCGCAAGCTGCAAAAGACCTTCGGTTCGCGCCAGGTGCTGCGCGAGATCGACCTGCATATTCCGGCCGGGCAATTCGTCGCGGTGGTCGGCCGTAGCGGCTGTGGCAAGAGCACCTTGCTGCGCTTGCTGGCCGGTCTCGACAAACCCACCGGCGGCGAACTGCTGGCCGGTGCCGCGCCGCTGAGCCAGGCCATCGAGGACACCCGCCTGATGTTCCAGGAGGCGCGCCTGCTGCCCTGGAAGAAAGTCATCGACAACGTCGGCCTGGGTCTCAAGGGCGACTGGCGTCCCCAGGCACTGGAAGCCCTGGAGGCGGTGGGCCTGGCCGACCGCGCCAATGAGTGGCCGGCCGCCTTGTCCGGCGGCCAGAAGCAGCGCGTGGCCCTGGCCCGGGCGCTGATTCACCAGCCGCGCCTGTTGCTGCTGGACGAGCCCCTGGGCGCGCTGGATGCCCTGACCCGGATCGAGATGCAGCAACTGATCGAGCGCCTGTGGCAGCAGCATGGCTTCACCGTCCTGCTGGTGACCCACGATGTCAGCGAAGCGGTGGCGGTGGCCGACCGGGTGATTCTGATCGAAGAAGGCGAGGTCGGTCTCGATCTGCTGGTGGAGCTGCCGCGCCCTCGGGTGCGTGGCTCCCATCGGCTGGCGGCGCTGGAAGCCGAAGTACTCAACCGCGTGTTGTCGCTGCCCGGGTCGCCACCCGAGCCGGAACCCGTTTCACCCTTGCCCACGCAATTGCGCTGGGCGCTTTAAAGCAGCAGCAAGTTTCCAGCTGCAAGCGGCAAGAAAGAGCCGAGCGCTTTTGCTTGCAGCTTATCGCTTGAAGCTTGTGGCTTATTTCGACCTCAGGAGAAATACCATGACTATCAAGGCCATCAACGTTCGCAACCAGTTCAAAGGCACCATCAAGGAAATCGTCGAGGGCGACGTGCTCTCGGAAATCGACGTGCAGACCGCCTCCGGCATCGTCACGTCGGTGATCACCACCCGTTCGGTGCGGGAGCTGGAGCTGGCGATCGGCAGCGAAGTGATCGCGTTCGTGAAATCCACCGAGGTGTCGATCGCCAAGTTGTGATCGATGCGCGACAACCGGCCCCGGACGGCGTGAGCCCTTCGGGGCTTTTTTGTCGGCGATGACTGTTGTAGCCGCTGCCGAGCCCGCGAGGCTGCGATCGAGGTGGGCGGCATTCCGGCGCAGCCTTCGCAAACCCGGTATCGGTGGTTTGAGGGAATGCCTGGCCTGGTTTCACGGCTGCGTTGCGGCCGGGCGCAGCCTCGCAGGCTCGGCAGCGGCTACAGGGCAGGGCGCTTGGGCAGGTAAGGCGGCAGGTACAGCCCCAGGTAGGCATCGAATACCCGCATGCCTTCCTCGGCCATGCGCTCGGTGATCTGCCCGTGCTGCTGGACCGAACGCGCGTAGACGCGGTCGCCCAGTTCCATGGCCAGGGCGAACACATCGACATCCGTGGGCAGTGCCGGCAGTTGGAAGTGCTGGTCGAACAGCTTGTGCATCAGGTCGCCCAGTTCGATGTCGTGCTGGCGGTCGGCCTGGGTGACCTCGGTGAGGCCATGCTGGGCCAGGATCAACTGGCGGGCCGCGGCGTCGGCGCTGTAGATGGCGAGCATGCGCTGTTCGACCAGGCGCGACAGGTCGTGCCAGCTGCTCAGGGCTGCGTGGTCGATAGGCTCTTGCAGGCAGGCGCGGAATGCGGCGTGGACGTCGGCGGTCAGGGCTTCGAGCAGGGCGGGAACACTGGCGAAGAAGTGATAGACCGAGGAAGGCGGGATCTCCGCGCGCTCGGCCACGCTGTAGATCGACAGGCTGGCCACGCCCTCGGCGGCAAGCAGGGTGCGGGCGGCATCGAGTATCGAGTCGATCCGGGCCTGGCTGCGTGCGCGGGGTTTGCGGGGGGTGGCTACGCGTGTCATTGGAGTCTCCTGCGGGGCAGCGGGCATTGTACGAGGCGTGTCGGGTGTTGTCTGCCAGGACGCCTTCGCGGGCCAGCCCCGATTCTGTAGGAGCGAGGCTGGCCCGCGATCCGCCGCAAGGCGGCCATAAAAAACGCCACGGGCCTTTGCGGCCCGTGGCGTCGTTTTTTTGCTACAGCCGCTTACACGGTGTGCAGGTACCAGTTGTACTCGAGGTCGGAGATCGAGTGCTCGAACTCCTCCAGCTCGCTTTCCTTGCAGGCCACGAAGATATCGATGTATTTCGGGTCGATGTATTTGGCCATGACTTCGCTGTCGTCCAGCTCGCGCAGTGCGTCGCGCAGGTTGTTCGGCAGGCTCTGCTCGTTCTGCTCGTAGGAGTTGCCTTCGGTTGGCGCGCCCGGTTCGATCTTGTTGACCAGACCGTGGTGCACGCCCGCCAGGACCGAAGCCATCAGCAGGTACGGGTTGGCATCGGCGCCGGCCACACGGTGTTCCAGGCGGACCGCGTCGGCGGAGCCGGTCGGTACGCGCAGGGCGACGGTGCGGTTGTCCAGGCCCCAGCTCGGCGAGTTCGGCACGTAGAACTGCGCACCGAAACGACGGTAGGAGTTGACGTTCGGGCAGAGGAAAGCCATCTGCGCCGGTAGGGTCTCGAGCACACCGCCGATCGCGTGACGCAGTGCGGCGTTCTGCTCGGGATCCTCGCTGGCAAAAATATTCTTGCCGTCCTTGTCCAGGACCGAAATGTGGACGTGCAGACCATTACCCGCCTGGCCTGGGTAAGGCTTGGCCATGAAGGTGGTGTCCATCTCATGGTCGTAGGCGATGTTCTTGATCAGACGCTTGAGCAGTACCGCATAGTCGCAGGCCTTGATCGGGTCGGCGACGTGGTGCAGGTTCACTTCGAACTGCGCCGGAGCACTTTCCTTGACGATGGCGTCGGCCGGGATGCCTTGTTCTTTCGCGCCTTCGAGAATGTCCTGCAGGCAGTCGACGTATTCGTCGAGGTCGTCGATCAGGTAGACCTGGGTCGAATGCGGGCGCTTGCCGGAGATCGGCGAGCGTGGCGGCTGCGGCCGGCCATTCACGTTCTCCTGGTCGATCAGGTAGAACTCCAGTTCAAACGCGGCGCAGATGGTCAGGCCCAGCTCGTCGAACTTGGCCACGACTTGACGCAGCACTTCGCGCGGGTCGGCGAAGAAAGGGTCGCCTTCGAGTTCGTGCATGGTCATCAGCAGTTGCGCGGTGGGGCGCTTCTGCCAGGGTTCATTGCACAGGGTATCGGGGATTGGATAGCAGATTCGATCGGCGTCGCCGATGTCCAGGCCCAGGCCAGTGCTTTCCACCGTCGAGCCATTGATATCCAGAGCAAATAAAGAGGCCGGCAGGTTGATGCCTTTCTCGTAAACCTTGTGGAGGCTGGTGCGTTCGATGCGCTTGCCGCGCACCACACCATTCATATCCGCAATCAGAAGGTCAACGTACAGAACCTCAGGATGTTCCTTAAGGAACGCGTTCGCTTCGTTAAGCTGAACGGCACGCGGGGGTACCGACATGATGCAACACCTTTGTTGTTAAAAATATCAATCATTGATCTTTTCAGGTTTCAGTCAACCCGAACGGCATGCCGAAGTCAAGCGAGGCCTTTTTTGCCCTAAAAAAGCGCCTGTGGGGCATTTTTGGGGCGCTTTTCTGGCTTCGGAGGGCTTGGCCGCCGCGGCCTTGAGCGGGCCGTGTTGTATTTTTTACGGGGGTGTTGTGTAAAAAAATGAACAAGGCTAAGCTCGATTTAAACCCATAACAGCAATAATACCGGGGTGTTTCATGTCTCGCCTGCCGTTAATCGGCGTCACCGCCTGCTCCAGGCAGATTGGTTTGCATGCTTATCACATCAGTGGCGACAAGTACGTCCGTGCAGTGGCAGTAGCAGCCAAGGGCGTGCCCATGATCCTCCCGTCCCTGGCCGATATTCTGAGCCCGTCCGATATTCTGGACGGTCTGGATGGCATCCTCTTTACCGGTTCACCCTCCAATATCGAGCCTTTTCACTATAGAGGTCCCGCCAGCGCGCCGGGAACCGCGCACGATCCTGCCCGTGATGCCAGCACCCTGCCGCTGATCCGCGCCGCGGTGGCGGCCGGGGTTCCGGTACTGGGGATCTGCCGCGGCTTCCAGGAAATGAACGTGGCCTTCGGCGGCAGCCTGCATCAGCGGGTCCACGAAGCCGGCCCGTTCATGGACCACCGCGAGGACGAGAGCCAGCCGGTGGAGGTGCAATACGGTCCGGCCCATGCGCTGCATGTGCAGCCGGGCGGGGTGCTGGCCGGCCTCGGCCTGCCGGCGCAGATTGAAGTCAATTCGATTCATGGCCAAGGCGTTGAACGTCTGGCGCCGGGCCTGAAGATAGAGGCCCTGGCACCCGACGGCTTGATCGAAGCCTGCTCCGTCGAAGGCGCGCCGATCGAGGGAGGCAAGGCTTTTGCTTTGGGGGTGCAATGGCACCCTGAATGGCAGGTAAGCTCTAACCCTCATTACCTCGCCATCTTCCAGGCATTTGGCGATGCCTGTCGCAAGCGGGTAATTCAACGCGACGCCAATGCGTCACAAAAACCTGGCTTATAAGAGCCAGGAAACTCACGCCTAGAGGCATTTATGAGTAACAACCTCGACCAGCTCACCGATTGGTTGAAAGACCACAAGATCACAGAAGTCGAATGCATGATTGGCGACCTGACCGGGATCACCCGGGGCAAGATCTCGCCAACCAACAAGTTCATCGCCGAAAAAGGCATGCGTCTGCCCGAGAGTGTGCTGCTGCAGACGGTGACCGGCGACTATGTCGAAGACGACATCTATTACGAACTGCTGGACCCGGCCGACATCGACATGGTCTGCCGCCCGGACCAGAACGCGGTGTTCCTCGTGCCCTGGGCCATCGAGCCGACCGCCCAGGTGATCCACGACACCTACGACAAGCAGGGCAACCCGATCGAGCTGTCGCCGCGCAACGTGCTCAAGAAGGTCCTGAAACTCTACGCCGACCACGGCTGGCAGCCGATCGTGGCGCCGGAGATGGAGTTCTACCTGACCAAGCGCAGCGACGACCCGGACTACCCGTTGCAGCCACCGGTCGGCCGCTCCGGTCGCCCGGAAACCGGTCGCCAGTCGTTCTCCATCGAGGCGGCCAACGAGTTCGACCCGCTGTTCGAGGACGTCTACGACTGGTGCGAACTGCAGGAGCTGGACCTCGACACGCTGATCCACGAAGACGGCACGGCGCAGATGGAAATCAACTTCCGTCACGGCGACGCCCTGTCCCTGGCCGACCAGATCCTGGTGTTCAAGCGCACCATGCGCGAAGCCGCGCTCAAGCACGAGGTGGCCGCCACCTTCATGGCCAAGCCGATGACCGGCGAGCCGGGCAGCGCCATGCACCTGCACCAGAGCATCATCGATATCGAGACCGGCAAGAACGTCTTCTCCAATGAAGACGGGACCATGAGCCAGCTGTTCCTCAACCACATCGGCGGCCTGCAGAAGTTCATCCCCGAGCTGCTGCCGCTGTTCGCGCCCAACGTCAACTCGTTCCGCCGCTTCCTGCCGGACACCTCGGCACCGGTGAACGTGGAGTGGGGCGAAGAGAACCGCACCGTGGGCCTGCGTGTGCCGGATGCCGGGCCGCAGAACCGCCGGGTGGAAAACCGCCTGCCGGGCGCCGACGCCAACCCTTACCTGGCCATCGCCGCCAGCCTGCTGTGCGGTTTCATCGGCATGGTCGAAGGCCACAATCCGAGCGCGCCGGTGGTCGGCCGCGGTTACGAGCGCCGCAACCTGCGCCTGCCGTTGACCATCGAGGACGCTCTGGAGCGCATGGAAAACAGCAAGACCATCGAGAAATACCTGGGCAAGAAATTCATCACTGGCTACGTCGCGGTCAAGCGGGCCGAGCATGAAAACTTCAAGCGCGTCATCAGTTCGTGGGAGCGGGAGTTCCTGCTCTTCGCCGTCTGATGCGCGGGGCGCCGCCGTCACTGGCGGCGCCCTCACCGGAAAACTAGGAGAGTTCCAATGACCAGCAACAACCCGCAAACCCGTGAGTGGCAAACCCTCAGCAGCGAGCACCACCTGGCACCGTTCAGCGACTTCAAGCAGTTGAAGGAGAAGGGGCCGCGGATCATCACCAATGCCGAGGGCGTTTACCTCTGGGACAGCGAGGGCAACAAGATCCTCGACGGCATGGCCGGGCTGTGGTGCGTGGCGATCGGTTACGGCCGCGAAGAACTGGCCGAAGCCGCCAGCAAGCAGATGCGCGAGCTGCCGTACTACAACCTGTTCTTCCAGACCGCTCACCCGCCGGCGCTGGAACTGGCCAAGGCCATCTCCGATGTTGCCCCGCAGGGCATGAACCATGTGTTCTTCACCGGTTCCGGTTCCGAAGGCAACGACACCATGCTGCGCATGGTTCGCCACTACTGGGCGATCAAGGGCCAGCCGAAGAAGAAAACCATCATCAGCCGGGTCAACGGCTATCACGGTTCCACCGTGGCCGGCGCGAGCCTGGGCGGCATGACCTACATGCACGAACAGGGCGACTTGCCGATCCCGGGCATCGTGCATATCCCGCAGCCTTACTGGTTCGGCGAAGGCGGCGACATGACCCCGGACGAGTTCGGGATCTGGGCGGCCAACCAGCTGGAAGAGAAGATTCTCGAACTCGGCGTCGATAACGTCGGTGCCTTCATTGCCGAGCCGATCCAGGGCGCGGGCGGCGTGATCGTGCCGCCGGAAAGCTACTGGCCGCGAATCAAGGAAATCCTCGCCAAGTACGACATCCTGTTCGTCGCCGACGAGGTGATCTGTGGGTTCGGGCGTACCGGTGAGTGGTTCGGTAGCGATTTCTACGACCTCAAGCCGGACATGATGACCATCGCCAAGGGCCTGACCTCCGGCTACATCCCTATGGGTGGCCTGATCGTGCGCGACGAAGTGGTGGCGGTGCTCAACGAGGGCGGCGATTTCAACCACGGTTTCACCTATTCCGGGCACCCGGTGGCCGCTGCTGTGGCCCTGGAAAACATCCGCATCATGCGCGACGAGAAAATTATCGAGCGCGTCAAGGCAGAAACGGCACCTTATTTGCAGAAACGTCTGCGGGAACTGAACGATCACCCGCTGGTGGGTGAGGTTCGCGGAGTCGGCCTGTTGGGCGCCATCGAGCTGGTTCAGGACAAGGCCACCCGTGCGCGGTATGTCGGAAAAGGCGTCGGCATGATCTGTCGGCAGTTCTGCTTCGACAACGGCCTGATCATGCGCGCCGTGGGCGACACCATGATCATTGCTCCGCCCCTGGTGATCACCAAGGAGGAGATTGATGAGCTGGTGAGCAAGGCCCGCAAGTGCCTGGACCTGACCTTGAGTGCGTTGCAGGGCTAAGTGCTAGGCTCTGAGCGAAGTACCCCCGCGGTACTTCGCTCGGGGCGACCATAAAGGCTGGGTCTTTTGTTGAAAGCCCGCCTTGGAACTTGCCAGACTACCGCCTGTTTTTAGTTGCCTGGCAACCGGTCGCTGAACACAAGGTTAAAAAGAATAATTGGAGCATGACGCATGAAGGCAATAGGTATGAAGAAAGCTGGCAAGACCCTCCTCGCCATGTCCCTGATGGGCGCGATGGCGGCAGTGGCCCAGGCAGACGACAAGGTGCTGCACGTTTACAACTGGTCCGACTACATCGCCCCCGACACCATCGCGAACTTCGAGAAAGAGTCCGGGATCAAGGTGGTCTACGACGTTTTCGACAGCAACGAAACCCTGGAAGCCAAACTGCTGGCAGGCAAGTCCGGTTACGACGTGGTCGTGCCGTCGAACAACTTCCTGGCCAAGCAGATCAAGGCCGGTGTCTATCAGGAGCTGGATGTCTCCAAGTTGCCCAACTGGAAAAACCTGAACCAGGATCTGCTCAAGGCGGTTTCGGTCAGTGACCCGGGCAACAAGCACGCTTTCCCATACATGTGGGGTTCCATCGGCATCGGTTACAACCCGGAGAAGGTCAAGGCTGCGCTGGGCGTCGACAAGATCGATTCCTGGGACACCCTGCTCAAGCCTGAGAACATCGCCAAGCTCAAGGGCTGCGGCGTGAGCTTCCTCGACTCGCCAACCGAAATGATCCCGGTCGCCCTGCATTACCTGGGCCTGCCGACCGACAGCCAGAAGAAAGACGACATCAAGAAAGCCGAAGAGCTGTTCCTCAAGATCCGTCCTTCGATCACCTATTTCCACTCCTCCAAGTACATCTCGGACCTGGCCAACGGCAACATCTGCGTAGCGGTCGGCTACTCGGGTGACGTGCAGCAGGCCAAGTCCCGTGCCGCCGAAGCCGGCGACAAGGTGAAAGTCAGCTACGCCATTCCGAAAGAAGGCGCCGGCAGCTTCTTCGACATGGTCGCTATTCCGAAGGATGCCGAAAACGTCGAGGGCGCCTACAAGTTCATGACCTTCCTGCAGAAGCCTGAAGTCATGGCCAGCATCACCAACGCCGTGCGTTTCCCGAACGGCAACGCCGCCGCAACGGCGCTGGTGGAAAAAGACATCACCAGCGATCCGGGCATCTACCCGCCAGCCGACGTGCAGGCCAAGCTGTATGCGATCGCCGATCTGCCGGCCGCTACCCAGCGTGAGCTGACCCGCAGCTGGACCAAGATCAAATCCGGCAAATAAGCCGGTTTGAGGCAGCAACCGCTGGCCGTCGTCCCCGCGAGGGCGGTCAGCGGTGCAATTAAATGACAGAAAGTTTTGCTGGATCGGTTTATCGAAGGTAAGTTGCGCGCCGGTTTTGTTGCTGGGCAGCTCTTGGCTGTCATGTAGTGCGGGCAACTCAGGCCCAATTGTTTAGAGGACCTCCACTTGCCTATTTCTTTATTTCGCAAAGCCATGCTGGTGGGCGCCGGACTGACGCTGGCCGTCAGTGCCTATGCCGTGCCGACCGTGCATATTTATAACTGGTCTGACTATATCGGTCAGAGCACATTGGCGGACTTCGAAAAGGCCACCGGCATCAAGCCGCTGTACGACGTGTTCGACTCCAACGAAACCCTGGAAGGCAAGTTGCTCGCCGGTCGTACCGGTTATGACGTGGTCGTGCCGTCCAATCACTTCCTGGGCAAGCAGATCAAGGCCGGGGCGTTCCAGAAACTCGACAAGGCGCAGTTGCCCAACTATTCGAACCTCGACCCGGTGCTGCTCAAGCGCCTGGAGAAGAACGACCCGGGCAACCAGTACGCCGTGCCTTACCTGTGGGGCACCAATGGCATCGGCTACAACGTCGAGAAGGTCAAGGCCGCGCTGGGCGTGGACAAGATCGACTCCTGGGCCATGCTGTTCGAGCCGGAAAACATCAAGAAACTGTCGAGCTGCGGCGTCGCCTTCCTCGACTCCGCCGATGAAATGCTCCCGGCGGTACTCAACTACATGGGCCTGGACCCCAACAGCCAGAACCCCGACGACTACAAGAAGGCCGAAGCCAAGTTGCTGGCGGTGCGGCCTTACGTGACCTACTTCAACTCCTCGAAATACATCTCCGACCTGGCCAATGGCGAAATCTGCGTGGCCGCGGGCTTCTCCGGCGATGTGTTCCAGGCCAAGGCACGCGCCGCCGAAGCCGGCAAGGGCATCGAGATCGCCTATGTGATCCCCAAGGAAGGCGGCAACCTCTGGTTCGACATGCTGGCCATTCCCAAGGACGCCGGTAACGTCAAGCAGGCCCACGCCTTCATCAATTACCTGCTCAAGCCTGAGGTGATCGCCCAGGTCAGCGACTCCGTCGGCTACGCCAACCCGAACCCCAAGGCGGGCGAGCTGATGGACCAGTCGGTCCGCAAGGACGAAGCGGTTTACCCGGCGCAGGAAATTGTCGACAAGCTGTACGTCAACTCAGAGTTGCCGCCCAAGATCCAACGACTCATGACCCGCAGCTGGACCAAGGTCAAGTCGGGCAAATAGCGTCAATCGCTCAAACTATCCAGAGTTCGCCCGCATGGGGCGAACTGCAAATTCTGTTGGGAGTTTCGTAAATGGCAGTTGCCTCCGGCGCCTACAAGAAAGCCCTCGAGGGCGACCAGACACCGAAGCAGGTGTTGGTCAAAATCGACCGGGTCACGAAGAAGTTCGACGAGACGATTGCCGTGGACGACGTGTCCCTGGAAATCAAGAAAGGCGAGATCTTCGCCCTGCTCGGCGGTTCTGGTTCGGGTAAGTCCACCTTGCTGCGGATGCTGGCGGGGTTCGAACGGCCCACGGAGGGGCGCATCTACCTGGACGGTGTGGACATCACCGACATGCCGCCCTACGAGCGGCCGATCAACATGATGTTCCAGTCCTACGCCTTGTTCCCGCATATGACCGTGGCGCAGAACATCGCCTTCGGTCTGCAGCAGGACAAGATTCCCAAGGCCGAGATCGACGCCCGCGTGGCCGAGATGCTCAAGCTGGTGCAGATGAGCCAGTACGCCAAGCGCAAGCCGCATCAGCTCTCTGGCGGTCAGCGCCAGCGTGTGGCCCTGGCCCGTTCCCTGGCCAAGCGGCCGAAGCTGCTGCTACTCGACGAGCCGATGGGCGCGTTGGATAAAAAGCTGCGTTCGCAGATGCAACTGGAGTTGGTGGAGATCATCGAGCGCGTCGGCGTGACCTGCGTGATGGTGACCCACGACCAGGAAGAGGCCATGACCATGGCCGAGCGTATTGCGATCATGCACCTGGGCTGGATCGCCCAGATCGGCAGCCCGATCGACATCTACGAAACCCCGACCAGCCGCCTGGTCTGCGAATTCATCGGCAACGTCAATATCTTCGAAGGTGAAGTGATCGACGACGCCGAAGGCCACGCGACCATCACCTGCAAGGATCTGGATCGCAACATCTACGTGGGCCACGGCATCAGCACCTCGGTGCAGGACAAGTCGGTGACCTACGCCATCCGCCCGGAAAAACTCCTGGTGACCCCGGACATGCCGACCTGCGAATACAACTGGTCGAGCGGCAAGGTGCACGACATCGCTTACCTGGGCGGCCACTCGGTGTTCTACGTCGAGCTGCCGAGCGGCAAGCTGGTGCAGTCGTTCGTGGCCAACGCCGAACGCCGCGGCGCACGGCCGACCTGGGGCGACCAGGTGTACGTCTGGTGGGAAGACGACAGCGGCGTGGTACTGCGCTCATGAACATGCGAAAGCTCAAGCGCCGCCTCAATCGAATAATTCCCGGTGGCCGTCAACTGGTCATCGGGGTTCCATTCCTCTGGCTGTTCCTGTTCTTCATGCTGCCGTTCTTCATCGTCCTGAAGATCAGCTTCGCCGAAGCGGACGTGGCCATTCCGCCGTACACCGAGATCTACAGCTTCATCGACCAGAAGCTGCAGGTGCTGCTCAACCTGGGCAACTACGCGATGCTCGGCGACGACGAACTGTACATCGCCGCCTACCTCGGCTCGCTGAAAATGGCGCTCTTCAGCACGCTGCTGTGCCTGCTGATCGGCTACCCGATGGCCTATGCCATCGCCAGCGCCCGCAAAGAGCTGCAGACCGTGCTGGTGCTGCTGATCATGATGCCGACCTGGACCGCGATCCTGATCCGCGTCTATGCCTGGATGGGCATCCTCAGCAACAACGGCCTGCTCAACGGCTTCCTGATGAGCATGGGCTGGATCGACGAGCCGCTGCAGATCCTCAACACCAACCTGGCGGTGTACATCGGCGTGGTCTATTCGTACCTGCCGTTCATGATCCTGCCGCTCTACGCCAACCTGGTGAAGCACGATACCAGCCTGCTGGAAGCCGCCTCGGACCTGGGTTCGAGCAACTTCAACAGCTTCTGGAAGATCACCGTGCCGCTGTCGAAGAACGGCATCATCGCCGGCTGCATGCTGGTGTTCATCCCGGTGGTGGGTGAGTTCGTGATCCCGGAACTGCTCGGCGGTCCGGAAACCCTGATGATCGGTAAAGTGCTCTGGCAAGAGTTCTTCAACAACCGTGACTGGCCGGTGGCTTCGGCCCTGGCAGTGGTGATGCTGGCGATCCTGATTGTGCCGATCATCCTCTTCAACCGCAGTCAGGCCAAAGAAATGGAGGGCAAGGAATGAAGCGCTTCAGTTTCTCGAACCTGATGCTGGTGGCAGGGTTGCTGTTCATCTACCTGCCGATGCTGATCCTGGTGATCTACTCGTTCAACGCCTCCAAGCTGGTGACGGTCTGGGGCGGCTGGTCGGTGAAGTGGTACGTCGGCCTGCTGGACAATTCGCAACTGATGGGTTCGGTGGTGCGCTCCCTGGAGATCGCTTGCTACACCGCGGTCGCCGCGGTGGCCCTGGGTACCCTGGCGGCCTTCGTCCTGACCCGTATCACCCACTTCAAGGGCCGCACGCTGTTCGGCGGCCTGGTCACCGCGCCGTTGGTAATGCCGGAGGTGATCACCGGTCTGTCGCTGTTGCTGCTGTTCGTCGCCATGGCGCAGATGATCGGCTGGCCGCAGGAGCGTGGCATCGTCACCATCTGGATCGCCCACACCACGTTCTGCGCCGCCTATGTGGCGGTGGTGGTGTCGGCGCGCCTGCGTGAGCTGGACCTGTCCATCGAAGAGGCAGCCATGGACCTGGGTGCACGGCCGTGGAAGGTGTTCTTCCTGATCACCATCCCGATGATCGCGCCCTCGCTGGCGGCGGGCGGCATGATGTCCTTCGCCCTGTCCCTGGACGACCTGGTGCTGGCGAGCTTCGTGTCCGGCCCGGGTTCCACGACCCTGCCGATGGAAGTGTTCTCGGCGGTGCGCCTCGGCGTGAAGCCGGAGATCAACGCCGTGGCCAGCCTGATCCTGCTGGCGGTGTCGCTGGTGACCTTCCTGGTCTGGTACTTCAGCCGCCAGGCCGAAGAGCGCCGCAAGCGCGCCATCCAGCAAGCCATCGAAGAGGCCGCGGCCGATTCCTGGAAACAGCCGGACGTGCGCCGCGCACAGGCCCCGGAAGCGGCCTGATAGGCAACAGCCGGAAGGCTTTGACCGTGACAAGACATCGCCCCTGTTCAGGGGCGATGTCGTTTTCGGGGGAGCCGCTGCCGCAGGTTGCGATCGATCGGAACGGTCGCAGCGGTTTCAAGGTCGCCGAGGTCCTTCGGACCTATCGCAGCCTGCGGCAGCGGCTACAGCGATAGCTTCGAAAACGCCTCAGCTCTTCAGCGAGTCGTGCAGTGAATAGACATAGGCCGCTCCGGCATTCAGCGAGATGGCAAATCTGACCTGGCGTATCGACTGGACCGCCAGCAAAGGTTGTACGTCGTTCACCGTGAGGCTTACTGTGCCGCCCGTGCCGGCAACAGTTTCAGGGTGCTGTGGGTATTGGCCATGACTTCTTCTTCGTTGAAGTGCGCCTGCTGGTACACCCCTTCGATATAGGCCTCGGCCTGGTCCTGATAGTGCTTGTCGAACAGCACACCGCTTTGCCCGACCGGGTTGACGGTCAGGCTGTGGGCCGGGTCGGCGAAGTCGATCAGGCGCCGGGTCGAAGGGCCGTAAGTCACTGGCCAGGGCGCCGGGCCGATCTTCGCCGATTGATTGTTCGGCACTTCGTGAGTGCCCGGCGCGGCGAACGGGCCGACGTTGAAGACCCGGTCCAGAGGCTTCTGCAGGCCCAGCGGATGGCCGTGGGTCAGGGTATGTGCCTGGCCCCACAGCCATTGGGTCGGGTCGTCGCCAAAGGTCGCCTTGAGATGAGCGAGGCTGGCGCGCCAGGCGACCCTGACCGTGTCGGCGCGGCTTTCCCGGCCGAGGGTGTTGCGGTTGTCCCACCACGGCGAGTCGGCGGAGGCCGCCAGGCGTGGCAGCGCGGCGTCTATCACCCGGGTGGACAGCAGGGTGTCGAAGAAGGCGTCGCCCAACTCGTCGTGGAAAGCCGCGTCGGTGAGGTTGAACAGGAATTGGTTGAACAGGGTGGCGCTGGTGGAGTCCAGCGGGTAGTCGCCTTTCCACTGCGCCAGTTGCTCCACCAGCTTGAGTTCCTGCGGGTCGCTCACCACTTCGCGCAACACTGGCAGCAGCGGCGCCAGCAGGCGTGGACCGTAGGCGGTGGTGGTGCCCAGCTGGAGCTTCTGGCTGCCTTCGATATCCCACTTCACGCTCTTGTCGCTGAGCTGGCGGTCCAGTTGCTGGCCGCGGTCGGCGAGGTTGTAGTAGCCGGGAATCTCCATGCCGGTGGGCGAGACCGGCTGGAAGTTGGCCGAAACGATATAGCCGCGCGCCGGGTTTTCTTCCTGCGGGTTGGCGCTGAACGGGTAGAAGCCTTCCTTGTCCGCCAGCGAGGTGCTGCCGTCGAGGATGAATGCGCCCTTGGCGCCAATCGGGCGCTTGGGCAATAGCGCCGCGGCCCACCAACCGATATCGCCCTTGGCGTTGGCCCAGACAATGTTCAAGCCCGGCGCCTGGACCTTGGACGCGGCGCTGCGGGCCTTGGCCAGGGTGTCGGCGCGGTTGAGCTGGTAGAAACCGTCGAGGATCGGGTTCGGCGTCTCGAGGAAGGCCCACCACATGGCGATCGGCGTCTTGCCGGCATTGGCCCCGAGCACGTCGTTGATGATCGGCCCGTGGGGCGACTGGCGCAGGATCTGGGTAACCGGCGGCTGGCCCTTCACAGCGATCTGCTGCTCGCTGTTGACCAGGTCGACCCACTTGCCGCGGTACCAGACCTGGTTGGCGTTGTTCGGGTTGACCTTCTCGGCGATCAGGTCCAGATCGTCGTTCTGGAACATGGTCAGGCTCCAGCCGAAGTCCAGGTTGTGGCCGAGAAAGGCAAAGGGCACCAGCGCCTGGTGATGACCATAGAGTTCGAAACCCGGCGCCGACAGTTGGGCCTCGTACCACACCGACGGCACCGCGAAGCGGATGTGCGGGTCGCCGGCCAGCAATGGCTTGCCGCTCTTGGTGCGGGTGCCGGACACCGCCCAGGCGTTGCTGCCCTCGAATTGCGGCAGGCCGGCGTCGGCCAGGGCCTGCTCGCTCAGCCGGGCGATGGCGCCCAGGTCCTGCCAGTCGCTGGCGGCCAGGCTTGGCGCCAGCGGGCCGCGACCCTTGGCCAGGGCGCCCTTGGGCTGCCAGTCGAGGTCGAAGACTTTCAGGTAGTCGCTGCCGAGCTGGTCGCGCACGTAGGTCAGCAGCGGCTCGGTGCGGAAGGCCGCGGCGAAGCTGTAGGCCATGTAGCCGGCGACGCTGATGCTGTCTTCGGCGGTGAAGGAGCGCTTGGGAATGCCGAGGACGTCGAACTCGATCGGTTGCGGGTGGCTGTTCTGATACTGGTTGACCCCGTCCAGGTAGGCTTGCAGGCCCTTCCAGGCGGGTGACTGGCGGTCCAGCCCGGCGACGTAGCTCTCGGCGCGCTCGCGGATGCGCAGGCTGCGGAACAGTTTGTCGGTGTCGAGCAGTTTGGGGCCGAGTATCTCGGCCAGCTCACCACGGGCCAGGCGCCGCATGACTTCCATCTGGAACAGCCGGTCCTGGGCGTGGACATAGCCCAGCGCGCGGTACAGGTCGGTTTCGTTTTCCGCGCGGATATGCGGCACGCCGCGTTCGTCGTAACGCACCGTGACCGAGCCCTGCAGGCGCTCCAGCTCGACCTGGCCCTGGCGCGACGGCTGCTTGCTGTACAGGTACCAGCCCCCGCCTGCGGCAAGAGCGAGGATCAGGACGACGAGTACGGTCAGGCTGCGTTTCATGGTGACTCCTTGTTCTTTCTGCGATTTGCCTGCCGTGGGCAAGGCAAACATTTAGCACAGGCCTTCTGTGCCGGGCATCCGTTGTCTGGGAAAAGTCAGGAATGCCTTAATCCGTCTGTTTTGGCCATGGACAATAACAGCCCACCGCCAAGGTGTGGGTGGCGTTGACCGTACGGCCCTCGTGCAGGGCCTGGAGGATAGGTTCGATAAAGCTGTTGCTGGAGTTGCAGGTCAGGCCTTCGCTGTAGGGGCCGAAGTAGGCCAGGGTGCCGTTGCGGTCCCAGATCGCCACGGCCGGGCTGGCGGGGATCTGCTCCGAGCCGGGCAGGCCGTCGAGGACTTTCAGGCGGCTCAGGGTGGCGGGCAACTGGCCGTGGCTGCCGGCCTTCTGCACCGAGTAGAACTCCACGCCCTGCGGGCCGTAATGCTCGATCAGCTCGGCCAGATGCTGCTGATTGCCGACATTGCACGGGCAGGCCGGGTCCCAGAAGTGCACCAGGCGGATGGCGCCTTCGCCGGCGAGGCCGGGAGGCAGTTGCAGCGGGTCGCCGGCAAACACCGCGGTGTGTTCGCTGAAGGTCCGCAGGAAACGTCCCTGGAACCAGTCGTAGGCGGCCCACAGCACCCCGGCGCACAGGAGGGCGAGCAGGCTGGCAAGCAGGGTCGTGCGGTAGGGCAGACGCATACGGATCATTCCTCGAAGGTCGCGTAGCTTGCCATGCTTGCCCCGACAGATGAATATCGCAGGCCGATAAAGCCTGTTTCGCGTTCCGCGCCACCCTGGGAAAACCCTTATGCCTGCGACCTTCGACCCCGACCTTCTGCGCGCCAGCCTGCAGCCCCTGGCCGAGGCGCAGCCGCTCTCGGCCCAGGCCCAGGCCTATCAGCGTTTCTACGGGCTGGATCTACCGGTCAAGCGTGGGCTGGGGCGTTTTTCGGTCGGCGGTTTTGAGGTGGTCGGCCAGGTCTGGTGGCCCGAACAGCCGGTGGCGACCTTGTTTCTGCTGCACGGTTTCTACGATCACATGGGCTTGTACCGGCATGTGATCGAATGGGCGCTGGAGCGGCAGTGGGTGGTGATTGCCTGCGACTTGCCGGGTCATGGGCTGTCCAGCGGCGAGCGCGCCAGCATCGATGATTTCGCGGTGTACCAGGCGGTGCTGCAAGGCTTGTTCGACGAGGCCCGGTCTCTCGATCTGCCGCAGCCCTGGCATCTGTGCGGGCAAAGCACGGGCGGCGCGATCGTGATCGATCACCTGCTCAACCAGGGCGCCCAGAGCCCGGCCCAAGGCCAAGTGATCCTGCTATCGCCGCTGGTACGCCCGCGTGCCTGGGGCTGGTCGAAGCTCAGCTATTACATGCTTCGGCCCTTCGTCAAAGGCATCGCCCGGCGCTTCAGCGAGAACTCCACCGACCCCGATTTCCTGCCGTTCCTGCAGCGCGACCCGTTGCAGCCCCTGCGCTTGCCGACCGCCTGGGTCGGGGCGTTGGCGCAGTGGATCAAGCGCATCGAGCTGGCCCCGCGCAGCAGCCGGCAGCCTCTGATCGTTCAGGGGCAGGCGGACATGACGGTGGATTGGCAGCACAACCTGCAGGTGATCCGGCAGAAGTTCCAGCAGCCCCAGGTGCTGATGCTGCCTGAGGCGCGGCATCACCTGGCGAACGAGGCGGCGCGCATTCGCCAGGAATACTTCGCCTTCCTCAACCAGCATCTTTGAACGAATTCACGTGCCTGTAGCCGCTGCCGAAGGCTGCGATAGGTCCGCAGGACCTCGGCGCTCGCAAGATCGCCGCGACCGTACCGGTCGATCGCAGCCTGCGGCAGCGGCTACAAAGGGTGTTCAGGGCGCGAGGCTGGAAGTGCTCTGGCCGACGGCCAGCCCGGCGCGGATCGCGGCCAGGGCGGCCTGGTAATAAGCCTTGCCTTCGGCGGATTCGGCGAAGTTGGCGAACTCTTCCAGCTCGGGGTCGGACAGGTCGCGATAGACGTACAGCAGGGTGTTGTTCAGGTCGTTGCCGATCTGCACCATCAGTCGCTGGCGCTGGCCATTGAGCATGTTCTGCGCCTGGCCGGCCCCCAATAGGCCGGGGATCATCTGGCTCAGGCTGTCGGCGGCCACGCCGGCGATCGCCAGGCTGACTTCCGCGCCGGCTTCACGGGCCGGCAGCGCCTGGGCCAGGTGGCCGATGATCAATTGACGGGTATCGCTGGCCTGCATCTTCGGCAGGCCCTGGGCATTTTTCGCCAACTGGTCGCGGCGGGTCGCCAGCAGTTCGGCGGCGACGATCTTGCGCCCCAGCGGCGACTGGAAAAACGCCAGGGCCGGTTTTGGATCGGCGAGGTTCTGCCGCAGTTGCGCCTGGGCACGGCGGTCCATGGCCTGCGGGGCGAAGCGCTGGTTGCTGTTATTGACCAGCGCCTGATAGACCGCTGGCGGCAGGCTATTCTGGTAACGCTGCTGGGCGGCGGTGAGGGCATCGTTGAAATGCGCACGTTGTTCCGGCCAGCCGGCGACCTTGTACAACTGGTCGTGGCCGTCTGCCCAGGCGGGCAATACACAGAACATCAACAGTGAAAAAAGCAAACGGCGCATAAGGACTCCTGTCGGCAGCCCACTATTCTCCGGGGCAAGGCGATGGTTGTCGAGAATTCGTATCAGGTTCAGTACGCAAACTGTCCGATCGAACGACGAACAGAGACAGCGCCAGGCTGCTTGGTCAGAATTATCGAGATGATCTGTCGGATTCATCTGGGTGTGGATACTATGCGCGCCATGCAAATACCCTCTGATCACCCACTGCTGTTACGCATTGTCGATGACCTGGCCACCCGTGGCTGGTCGCAGCAGAACATCTTCCTGCCAGAAGCCCTGACCCTGGAGCTGGCGGCCGAGTGCCGCAAGCGCGCGGCCGAAGGCGAGCTGGCGCCGGCGGCGGTTGGCCGTGGCCCGGCGCAGGAGATTCGCGAGGGGATCCGTGGCGATCACATCCAGTGGCTCGAGCCCGGCCAGGCCGACTGCTGCGATACCTACCTGGGCTTGATGGACAGCCTGCGCGAGGCGCTGAACCGTGGGTTGTTCCTCGGCCTGGAAGACTTCGAAAGCCATTTCGCGCTGTACCCGCCAGGGGCGTTCTACCTCAAGCACGTCGACCGTTTCCGCGATGATGACCGACGCATGGTGTCGGCGGTGATCTACCTCAACCAGGACTGGCTGCCGGAGCAGGGCGGGCAACTGCGCATGTACTTCGATGGCGAGAGCGAATACGACGTGGATCCCGCTGGCGGCCGGCTGGTGGTGTTCCTCTCCGGCGAGGTGCCCCATGAAGTCCTGCCCGCGACCCGGGAACGCCTGTCCTTGACGGGCTGGTTCCGCCGGCGCGGCAACGAGCCGTTCTGATCATGCACAAGATCCTGGTCAGTCGCTGCCTGTTGGGCCACCGCGTGCGTTACGACGGTGGCGCCAACGGGCCGTTCGATCAACTGGCGAGCTGGCAGGCCGAAGGGCGGGTGGTCGCGTTGTGTCCGGAAGTCGCCGGCGGCCTGCCGACGCCACGGGCGGCCGCGGAAATACCTGGTGGGCAGGGCGGCGAAGTGCTCGATGGCCTGGCGCAGGTCATTACTACCGAGGGCGAGGATGTCAGCGCCGAGTTCCTAAGCGGTGCCCGGCAGGCGCTGGAACTGGTGCGCGAACACGGGATTCGCATCGCCGTGCTCAAGGCCAACAGCCCGTCCTGCGGCAACCTGCTGACCTACGACGGCAGCTTCAGTGGGGTCAAGGTCAGCGGCGAGGGCGTCACCGCCGCCTTGCTCAAGCGCGCCGGGGTGCAAGTCTTCAGCGAGCTGGAACTGGCCGAGGCCGCCGCGGCCCTGGCCGCGCTCTCCCTGTAGCCGCTGCCGAAGGCTGCGATAGGTCCGAAGGACCTCAGCGGTCGCAAGATCGCCGCTGCCGTACCGGCCGATCGCAGCCTTCTGCAGCGATTACAGCATCAAGGCTTGGGCGGCTTGCTCGCATCCATGCCGAACCATTTTTCCGACAACGCCATCAGCCGGCCATCGGCCTTGATGCGCTGCAGCGCGCCGTCGAGGCTCGCCTGGAACGCCGGATTACCTTTCTGGAACGGGATCGCCAGGCTCAGGGTCGGGCCGACCTTGGCGCCTTCCTTCACCGGCAGGCGGCTGTCGCGAATGGCGTAGGGGATCAGCAGGCGGTCGCTGATGGCGGCGTCGAGTTGCTTGTCCGCCACATCCTTGATCGGCTGCTGGGCGTTCGGGTAGCTGCGCAGGTCGATGCCTTCCACGGTGCGCGCCTGCTCGACGAACTGGCTGCCCTGGGCCACGCCCAGTGCCTGGCCCTGGAGCGCCTGCAGGCTGCCCAGCGCGCGCTCTTCTTCCTTGCGTACGATCAATTGTGCGCTGGAATAACTGTAAGGCTCGCTGAAGTCGAAACGATCCTTGAGTTCCGCAGTCATTGCTATGTGATTGATGGCGATGTCGTAGCGGCCGCTTTCGACGCCAGGCAGCAGGTCGGCGGCATCGGTGACCACGAAGTCCGCCCGCACATCCAGCTCGCGGGCGAGCAGTTGGCCCAGCTCGACTTCGAAGCCGGTGAGCTTGCCGTCGTCCTTGAAGTTGAAGGGCGGGGTATTGGCCTCCAGGGCGATGCGCAGTTCCCCGCGGTCATTCACATCGTCGATCAGTTCGGCTTGAGCGTAAGTGCTCACAAGAGGTAGCAAAAGTATCAGGCCAGGCAGGAAACGCATGGTCACTCCTTGAATTTATATGTGCGATGCGCTGTTCAGGCTCGCTTTGCTATGGTGTTGATTGCCCTTCGACAACGATATGCCACGAAGTTGTCATAACCGTACCGATTTTGCGGAAAAACTGGAGAATAGAATGAAAACCTTTATATCTCGTGCTGCATTGGCCGGCCTGATGCTGGGGGCTTCGATGCTGGCTTCTGCGGCGGATATTCCTCGCACCAAGGCGCCGGAAGGCGCTTCTGTCTTTATCGTCACCCCGGTCAATGGCGATACCGTGGCCAAGACCTTCAAGGTCAAGTTCGGCGTCAGCGACATCTCCCTGGCGCCCGCCGGCGACCAGACTCCGCACACCGGGCACCACCACCTGCTGGTCGACGTCGACAAGCTGCCGGCCGAAAACATGCCGATCCCGGCCGACGCCCAGCACATCCACTTCGGCAAGGCCCAGACCGAAACCGAACTGACCCTGGCCCCGGGCAAGCACACCCTGCAGCTGGAGCTGGGCGACAAGAACCACGTGCCGTTCGACCCGCCAATCGTTTCGGAAAAGATCACCATCACCGTCAAGTAAGTGCGGACGGCGAAAACTGCCTGTAAATAACTGCCTGTAAATAAAAAGGGAGGCCCCAGGGCCTCCCTTTTTATTGCCAGCGAGTGCTTAGAACAGCACGCGGCTGCGGATGGTGCCGTTGACGTGTTGCAGTTTCTCTTGCGCCAGCTCCGAGTACTCGGCGTCGACGTCGATCACCACGTAGCCAACCTTCTCGTTGGTCTGCAGGAACTGACCGGAGATGTTGATGCCGTTTTCGGCGAAGACCTTGTTGATCTCGCTCATCACACCCGGGATGTTCTCGTGGATGTGCAGCAGGCGGTGCTTGCCAGGGTGAGCCGGCAGGGCCACTTCCGGGAAGTTCACGGACGATACCGAAGTACCGTTGTCGCTGTACTTGACCAGCTTCTCCGCCACTTCCAGGCCGATGTTGGCCTGGGCTTCGGCGGTCGAACCACCGATGTGCGGGGTCAGGATCACGTTATCCAGGCCACGCAGCGGGCTTTCGAACTCTTCGTCGTTGGAGCGTGGCTCCACCGGGAACACGTCGATGGCGGCGCCGATCAGGTGCTTGTCCTTGATCGCTGCGGCCAGGTGGTCCAGCTCGACCACGGTGCCGCGCGCGGCGTTGATCAGGATGCCGCCTTTCTTGATGGCGCGGATTTCCTTCTCGCCGATCATCCACTGGGTGGCCGCGGTTTCCGGAACGTGCAGGGTGACGATGTCGGACATGCCCAGCAGCTCGTGCAGGTTGCCGACCTGGGTGGCGTTACCCAGCGGCAGCTTGGTCACGGTGTCGTAGAAGAACACCTGCATGCCCAGGCCCTCGGCCAGGACCGACAGTTGGGTGCCGATCGAGCCGTAGCCGACGATGCCCAGCTTCTTGCCACGGATCTCGAAGGAGTTGGCCGCGCTCTTGATCCAGCCGCCACGGTGGCAGGAGGCGTTCTTCTCTGGGATACCGCGCAGCAGCAGGATCGCTTCGGCCAGCACCAGTTCGGCTACGGAACGGGTGTTGGAGTACGGTGCGTTGAACACCGCGATACCGCGCTCGCGAGCCGCGTCGAGGTCGACCTGGTTGGTGCCGATGCAGAAGCAGCCAACAGCGACGAGCTTCTTCGCGTGATCGAAGATTTCTTCAGTCAGTTGGGTGCGGGAGCGAATGCCGATGAAGTGCGCATCGGCGATCTTTTCCTTCAACTGGGCTTCCGGCAGAGAACCGGTGAGGTACTCGATACTGGTGTAGCCCGCGGCCTTGAGGACGTCGACAGCCGATTGGTGGACGCCTTCGAGAAGAAGGAACTTGATCTTGCTCTTATCGAGAGAAGTCTTGCTCATCTGCGTAAACCTGTGTCCCGGAGAAAAATGGCAGGAAATGGTCAACAGATGCTGACCCGGACGGCAGGAAAGCCGTCGCCGCAGAACGCCCTTCGGCACTATTCTGCGGGGGGTCGTATGCTAGCATACGGACCCCGCGAAACACTCGTTCCTGCGACGTGAAGCGTTCTCAGGATGACCATGAATTGTTCGAGAGTTCTGTCGATGACCAATCCTGCGCTGATTGATGAGCTGAAGACCCTGGTCGAGGCTGGCAAGGTCCTGACCGACGCCGACTCCCTGAACGCTTACGGCAAGGATTGGACCAAACACTTCGCGCCGGCGCCGAGCGCCATCGTCTTTCCCAAGACCATCGAGCAGGTCCAGGCCATCGTGCGCTGGGCCAACCGGCACAAGGTCGCGCTGGTGCCGTCCGGCGGCCGTACCGGCCTGTCGGCCGCGGCGGTGGCGGCCAATGGCGAAGTGGTGGTGTCTTTCGACTACATGAACCAGATCCTCGACCTGAACCTGACCGACCGCACCGCGGTCTGCCAGCCGGGCGTGGTGACCGCGCAGTTGCAGAACCGCGCCGAAGAAAACGGCCTGTATTATCCGGTGGACTTCGCTTCCGCCGGTTCCAGCCAGATTGGCGGCAATATCGCCACCAATGCCGGCGGGATCAAGGTGATTCGCTACGGCATGACCCGCAACTGGGTGGCCGGCCTGAAAGTGGTCACCGGCAAGGGCGACCTGCTGGAATTGAACAAGGACCTGGTCAAGAACGCCACCGGTTATGACTTGCGCCAGCTGTTCATCGGCGCCGAGGGCACCCTGGGTTTCGTGGTCGAGGCCACCATGCGCCTGGAGCGCGCGCCGAACAACCTCACGGCGATGGTGCTCGGGACTCCGGATTTCGACTCGATCATGCCGGTGCTGCATGCTTTCCAGGGCAAGCTCGACCTGACCGCCTTCGAATTCTTCTCCGACAAGGCCCTGGCCAAGATCCTCGGCCGCGGTGACGTACCGGCGCCGTTCGAGACCGACTGCCCGTTCTATGTGCTGCTGGAGTTCGAAGCCAGCAACGAGGACGTGGCCAACGACGCCCTGGCCACCTTCGAGCACTGCGTGGAGCAGGGCTGGGTGCTGGACGGCGTGATGAGCCAGAGCGAGCAGCAACTGCAGAACCTGTGGAAATTGCGCGAGTACATCTCCGAAACCATCTCGCACTGGACCCCGTACAAGAACGACATTTCGGTCACCGTGTCGAAGGTGCCGGCTTTCCTGAAGGATATTGACGCGATCGTCGCGCAAAACTACCCGGACTTCGAAGTGGTCTGGTATGGCCACATCGGCGACGGCAACCTGCACCTGAACATCCTCAAGCCGGATGAGCTGAGCAAGGACGAGTTCTTCGCCAAGTGCGCCACCGTCAACAAATGGGTGTTCGAAACCGTCGAGAAGTACAACGGCTCGATTTCCGCCGAGCACGGCGTGGGCATGACCAAGCGCGATTACCTGACCTACAGCCGTTCGCCGGTGGAAATCGACTACATGAAGGCGGTCAAGGCGGTATTCGACCCGAACGGCATCATGAACCCGGGCAAGATTTTCGCTGTTTGACCTGAAGGTCACTCAAGCAGCGGTACCTGATGAACCAAACGAGCAGGAGTCGGTAATGAGCTATCAGCACCAGTATGTCGACGGTACCCGTATTCATTTCCCGGTCGGCAAGATCGTGTGCATCGGGCGCAACTATGCCGAGCACGCCAAGGAACTGGACAATCCGGTGCCGACCGAGCCGCTGCTGTTTATCAAGCCAGGCAGTTGCGTGGTGCCGCTGGAAGGCGGTTTTGCCATCCCCACCGAGCGTGGCTCGGTGCATTACGAGGCGGAAATCGCGGTATTGATCGGCAAGCCGCTGTCGACCAAACCCAGCCGCGAGGAAGTGCTGGACGCCATCTCCGGTTTCGCCCCGGCCCTGGACCTGACCCTGCGCGACAAGCAGGCCGAGCTCAAGGCCAAGGGGCTGCCCTGGGAAATCTCCAAGTGCTTCGACGGCGCCTGCGTGCTGGCGCCATTCGTGGTCGGCAGCACCTTCCCGGACCTGACCGACATCAATATTCGCCTGACTATCAACGGCGAAGTCCGCCAGGACGGCAACAGCAGCATCATGCTCAACCCGATCGTCCCGATGATCCAGTACATGGCCGGCTGCTTCTCCCTGCAGGCGGGCGATGTGATCCTGACCGGCACGCCGGTGGGCGTCGGCCCGCTGAACGTGGGCGATGAGCTGGTGCTGGAGCTGCCGGGCGCCAGCCGCTTCGAAAGTCGCGTCAGCTGACTCAGCGGGGCCCGCCTGCAATGGGCGGGCCTCTCTTAAGAAAGCGCGGAAATCCAGGATATTTCTAACTTTTTCCGATTTTTTCACATCCGGTCTGGATAATTTTCCGCGTCCAGGCGTCTGAGTCTGCCCCGATGTGCTATTACCAATAGCTGACTTTTTGGAACGCGCTCCCCATGTCCATGCCTCACCCCCCCGAGCTTCAAACGGTTCGTCGTCGCGGTTTGTTCCACATGCGCTGGTATTCCTGGCTGTTGCTGGCGGGCATCGTGAGCTATGGCGTCGCGATCGCCATGCACTGGGACGACCGTGGCCTGCTCTGGGTGCTGGAGCGTTTCGAAACCCCGGCCGAGCGCCAGGAAAGTGTCTGGCTGCCGGATTACCGTGCGGTGATCGACGCCAAGGTGCTGCCGGGCATGGAGAAGGACGAGGCCTCCGACCTGGCCTACAACCCGCAGACCAAGACCCTGTTTTCGGTGATGGGCAAGAACCCGTTCCTGGTCGAGCTGAACCTGCAGGGCGATGTGCTGCGCAAGATGCCGCTGGTGGGCTGGAGCAACCCGGAAGGGGTGGCGGTCATGGAGAACGGCCTGCTGGGGATCGTCGACGAGCGCGATCACCTGCTGACCATCGTCAAGGTGGATGCCAATACCCGCGAGCTGAATATTGCCGACTTCCCGAAATACGACCTGGGGCCTTCGCAGGACCAGAACAAGGCGTTCGAAGCCGTGGCCTGGGATCCGCGCAAGCAGCAGTTGCTGCTGGGCGAGGAGCGTCCGCCGGCGCTGTTCACCTGGAACAGCGATGGCAGCCAGACCCTCAAGGGCGACAAGCAGAAGCTGGAAAGCGATGAGCTGGACCTGCGCAACCTGTCCGCCCTGAGCATCGACCCACGCACCGGCCACACCCTGGTGCTGTCCGCCGATTCGCACATGCTGCTGGAGCTGGACGAAACCGGCGAGCAGGTCAGCTTCATGACCTTGCTGGGCGGTTTCAACGGCCTGAAAGACACCATTCCGCGGGCCGAGGGCGTGGCCATGGATGAGCTGGGCAACCTGTACATGGTCAGCGAACCCAACCTGTTCTATCGCTTTGAGAAGCACTGATTCAGCAGTTTCTGGCGGCAAAAGGCCGTAATCTGGCATACGCCCGCTGCGATTAAGTTTAAATTCATCCGGCTGTGATATTTCATCCGCCTGATTTGTATTTGAGCTTGCCAGCATGCGTCGACTCGCCTATCCCAAACCGCTGTTCCTCCTCCTGTGTTTTATCGTGCTGGTGCTGCTGGGCATTGCCGGGCAGCAGCACCGTTACTTCGAGCGCCTGTGGTTCAACTGGCGGGTCATGTCGCAACCGGTCAACACCGACGCCATTGGCCTGGATGGCTATCGAGTGACCCTCGAAGCGCAAAAGATCGAAGGCCTGGACGACGTCTCGGCGCTGACCTACGACCCGGTGCGCAAAAGCCTGTTCACCGTGACCAACAAGAATGCCGAGTTGATCGAGCTGTCGCTCGACGGGCGCATCCTGCGGCGCATCGCCCTGACCGGTTTTGGCGATCCGGAAGCGGTCGAGTTCATCAGCGCCGACACCTATGTGATCACCGACGAGCGCCAGCAGCGGCTGATCAAGATTCATCTGGAGGAGGACACGGTGTTCCTCGACGCGGCGGACGCCGAGCAGATGACCCTGGGTGTGCACATGAGCAACAACAAGGGTTTCGAGGGCCTGGCCTACGATTCGGTGGGCAAGCGCCTGTTCGTCGCCAAGGAGCGCGACCCGATGCTGATCTACGAGGTCAAGGGCTTCCCGCATTACGACCCGGAGAAGTCCTACGCGGTGCATGTGGTCAACAACCCCAAGCGCGATGCCGGGTTGTTCGTGCGTGACCTGTCCAGCCTGCAATACGACGAGCGCACCGGGCATCTGCTGGCGCTGTCGGATGAATCGTGGCTGGTGCTGGAACTGGATGTGGATGGCCGGCCACTGAGCACCCTGTCGCTGCGCAAGGGCCGGCAAGGCTTGCAGGCCACGGTGCCGCAGGCCGAAGGCATTGCCATGGACGACGACGGCACCCTGTACCTGGTCAGCGAGCCAAACCTGTTCTACGTCTTCAAGAAGCCGGCCGTAGCTCCGTAGCCCTGTAGCCGCTGCCGAGCCCGCGAGGCTGCGCCCGGGCGCGCAGCGGCCGCAAACCAGGCAACCCCATCCTCCCAGGCAGTCCGCATGCACCGGATCAGCGAGGACTGCATCGGAATGCCGCCCACCTCGTACGCAGCCTCGCAGGCTCGGCAGCGGCTGCAAAGGCCGCGGCTACAGGCTACCGCTTAAAACTGCCACTGCACGCCGAGGGAGTAGCCGGTCTGGCTGCCTTCGGCGTGGCCGATCCGGCCGTTGACCTCGGCGTACAGCCCCAGCTGTGGCGTGATCGCCAGCTGGCTGCCGAGCTGGGCGCGGCCGAAGCTCTTGTCCACACCGCCCAGGCGAGCCACGCGCACTTGACCATCGGCGCGGCTGGTCAGGTCCAGGTCGTCCAGGCGGCCATCTCCCAGCTCCTTGACCCAGGCCAGGTCGCCATAAGGCAGCAGGCTCATGCCGTAGGGCAGGGCGACGGCACCGCGAACGCGCCAGCCGAGGCTGGCTTCCAGCGAATCGAATGACTGCTCCTCATAACTCAGCGCCGTGCGCAGGTCCTGCTTCTCGTGGAAGCGGTCGATGCGGTAGTGGGTGTAATCGAGGCCAGCGAAGGGGCCGCTCTTGATCGCGCCGAAATCCAGGTCGTAACCGCCGAGCACACGGGCGCCCAGGGTCAGGGCGTCGGTATCGCCCGTCAGCTTCTGGTTCAGCAGCACCGGGCCGCCGTTGGCCTGGATCACCAGGTTGCGCTTGGATTCGAAGCGGGTGCGGCCGATGCTCAGGTCGCCGGCCAGCCATTGCGGGCCGCCGTCATTGAGCAAGGCGTAGACCGCCGCCTGCCAGGTATCGCTGTCGAGCTTGCCGCGATGCTCGAGCTTGTCGCGACCGTTCTGGTAGCTGAGGCTGGCGCCGATATTCAGGCTCGAATTGAGCTGGTAGTCGCCCAGGGCATGTACCCCCAGCCGGCGCGCCTCGGGATTCGGCGCGCTGTCGAAACCGCTGTCGGGGCTGTATTCGCCGTCGATGCCGATCTCGCCATCGAAGCTGCCGACTTCCCGACCCATCGCCTGCAAGGTCAGCCAGCGCCGGTCGTGCAGCCGGACCATGGCCTGATGCTGGCGTTGCAGATGATCCTGCTGGTTGCGCGCCACGGCGCCGCCGGAAGCGGTGGAGGCCAGCAGGTCGGCGTTGGTCAGCTCCAGGACCAGGCGGCTGAGCAGGCGCGAGTAGTCCCGCAGGCGTTGGTCGATGCGTTCCTGGCCGAAGGCGTTGGTCAGCACCGCCTTATTGTCCTCGGCGGGATCGTGCCAGGTGGAGCCGCCGGGGATGGCCGGGTTGGTGGTCTGGGTGTAGCCATCCAGGTCACCGATTTCCCAGTTGGTGGCCTCGATATAGAGAATCGGGATGTTCAGCCCTTCGAAGGCCTCGCCGTCGCTGCAGCAGCCGGTACCCGCGGGGTATGCCGGGTCGAGGCCGGGGTTGGTGAACAGATTGATCTGCAGTTCCCTGGCGATCTGCAGGGTGTGTTCGCGCAACGAGGCCAGGGCCGGGTTGGCGGTGCTGTTCTGGCCGGCGTGGGCATACATCATGTCGCCGGTGATCAGGCTGTCGAGGTTGATCATGGCCAGCATGTTGGCGCGCTGGCTGGCGCTGAGGGCGTCGACGAATGCCCTGGAGCCGCGCAGACCTTCTTCCTCGGCGCCGAAGCCGACTACCTGCAAGCCGTTTTCCAGCTGCAGCCCGCCGAGGTTGCGGGCGATCTCGGTCAGGACGCTGGCGCCGGAGCCGTTGTCGTCCAGGCCCTGCAGGGTCGGGCGGCCGAAATAGGTATCGAAGTGCGCGCCGACCACCACGTACTGCGGCTTGGTCCCGGCGGCGTAGGCCACCACGTTTTGCGAGCTGCGGCTGCTGCCACCGGCGGTCCAGGAAAAGTCCTGGCGGCTGATGTCGTAGGCGCTGCCCATCTGACTCTGCATCCAGTCGGCGGCACCGGCGAAGTTGGCGGTGCCACGGTAGCGGCCCGGGTAGTCGTTGATCAGTTTGTCGAGGGTGGTGGCCGCGTGTTCGCCATATTCATAGGCGAGGGCCTGGGTGGACAGCAGGACGCTGGCAAGACTGACAGCAAGCGTGAGGGGTTTGAGCACGGTGATCTTCCTTGAGGGTGAAAAACGGGGGGGCGCTGCACAATGCGCGCCTCTTTCCCTGGGTGGCCCTGGATTGGCGCATTGCTTAAACCGAACGTCGCCTGGCGGTAATTTGTAACGGATTTGATACCGGAAGTCGTGGGTCGTGCTGAGACCTGGTGCGCGAATCTGGATATTTCTGCGGCTAAATGCGGCGAAAAGTAGCGGTATGGAGGAAGTTGCTGCGGGAGGGGGTGGATCGGATAGGGATCGAGGGCATTCGCCCCCGCCATTGCGGCAGGGGCGAAATTGGGCGGCATCAGGCGGTGAGGGTCTTCACGCCTTCACTGGTGCCCAGCAGCAGTACGTCGGCCGGGCGGGCGGCGAACAGGCCGTTGGTGACCACGCCGACAATCGCATTGATCTGCGCTTCCAGCTCCACCGGGTTGGTGATCTGCATGTTGTGCACATCGAGGATGATGTTGCCGTTGTCGGTGATCACGCCTTCCCGGTAGACCGGGTCGCCACCGAGCTTCACCAGCTCGCGGGCCACGTGGCTGCGGGCCATCGGGATCACTTCCACCGGCAGCGGGAAGGCGCCCAGCACCGGCACCAGCTTGCTGGCGTCGGCGATGCAGATGAAGGTCTTGGCCACGGCCGCGACGATCTTTTCGCGGGTCAGGGCCGCGCCGCCGCCCTTGATCAGGTTCAGGTGTTCGTCGCTTTCGTCGGCGCCGTCGATGTAGAACTCCAGGTCGCTGACGGTGTTCAGTTCATACACCGGGATGCCGTGGCCCTTGAGGCGCGCCGCGGTGGCTTCGGAGCTGGCGACCGCGCCATCGAAGGCGGCCTTGTGCTGGGCCAGGGCGTCGATGAAGCAGTTGGCGGTGGAGCCGGTGCCGACCCCGACGATGCTCTTGTCATCGAGTTTCGGGAGGATGAGGTCGACGGCAGCCTGGGCCACGGCCTGTTTGAGTTGATCCTGGGTCATGCGGGCTCCGGAAGCGGGCAAGGGGGAACGGAAAGGCCGGCATTATAGGCCGGTGTCCGGAGCAGGTCATTGCCCGTTTGGCGAAGCGCTTTTGGTAGCCGCTGTCGAAGGCTGCGATCGACCGTCAGGTCGTGACGGACGAGAGTGCGCTGGAGGTCCTACGGACCTATCGCAGCCTTCGGCAGCGGCTACAGAGGGTTAAACCTCTGGATTCGTGTGGTCGCCCGGGCAAACGCTGGGTTAGACTCGCTGGCCCTGCCCAACCCGCTCAGTGATGCTTTCCGATGCTCGAACAGTACGTCAAAAAGATCCTCACCTCGCGCGTTTACGACGTTGCCGTAGAAACCCCGTTGCAGACTGCCCGCCAGCTCTCCGAGCGGCTGGGCAATCAGATCTGGCTCAAGCGCGAAGACTTGCAGCCGGTGTTCTCGTTCAAGATTCGCGGCGCCTACAACAAGCTGACCCAGCTCAGCGACGCGGAGCGCGCCCGTGGCGTGGTCACCGCCTCGGCTGGCAACCATGCCCAGGGCCTGGCCCTGGCGGCCAAGGTGCTGGGGGTGAAGGCGACCATCGTGATGCCCAAGACCACCCCGGAGATCAAGGTCGAAGGCGTGCGTTCGCGCGGCGGCAAAGTGGTGCTGCACGGCGATTCCTTTCCCGAAGCCCTGGCCTACTCGCTGAAGCTGGTGGACGAAAAAGGCTACGTCTATATCCACCCGTACGACGATCCGCACACCATCGCCGGGCAGGGCACCGTGGCGATGGAAATCCTGCGCCAGCATCCGGGGCGCCTGGACGCGATCTTCGTGCCGGTCGGCGGTGGCGGCCTGATCGCCGGGATCGCGGCCTACGTCAAATACCTGCGGCCGGAAATCAAGATCATCGGCGTCGAGCCGGACGACTCCAACTGCCTGCAAGCGGCCATGGCCGCCGGCGAGCGCGTGGTGCTGCCGACCGTGGGCATCTTCGCCGACGGCGTCGCGGTGGCGCAGATCGGCCAGCACACCTTCGACATCTGCAAAGACTATGTGGATGAAGTGATCACCGTCAGCACCGACGAGATCTGCGCGGCGATCAAGGACATCTACGACGACACCCGTTCCATCACCGAACCGGCTGGCGCCCTGGGCGTGGCCGGGATCAAGAAATACGTCGAGCAGCGTGGCGTCAGCGGGCAGACCCTGGTGGCCATCGACTCCGGTGCCAACGTCAACTTCGACCGCCTGCGCCATGTCGCCGAGCGCGCCGAACTGGGCGAGGGCCGCGAAGCCATCATTGCCGTGACCATTCCCGAGCAGCCGGGCAGCTTCAAGGCGTTCTGCGAAGCCATCGGCAAGCGCCAGATCACCGAATTCAACTACCGCTACAACACCGGCAGCGAAGCGCACATCTTCGTGGGCGTGCAGACCCACCCGGAAAACGATCCGCGCAGTGCGCTGATCGCCAGCCTGTCCGAACAGGGCTTCCCGGTGACCGACCTGACCGACAACGAACTGGCCAAGCTGCATATCCGTCATATGGTCGGCGGGCATGCCGCGCGGGTCAGCGACGAAGTGGTGTTCCGCTTCGAGTTCCCGGAGCGCCCGGGCGCGCTGTTCAACTTCCTCAACAAACTCGGCGGGCGCTGGAACATCTCGATGTTCCACTACCGCAACCACGGCGCGGCCGATGGCCGGGTGGTCGCCGGCCTGCAAGTGCCGGCGAGCGAACGCCACCTGGTGCCGGCGGCGCTGGAGCAGATTGGGTACCCGTATTGGGACGAGAGTGATAACCCGGCGTATCAGCTGTTCCTCGGCTGAACGGCTACGCTGGTGGGCTAGGCCTCAAGGAGTCGATTACATGGAAACGCTGACCGTCCTCAAAACTGTCCATATCCTGGCCACCGTGTTGCTGCTGGGCAGTGCGCTAGGGCTGGCGATCTGGGTCTGGCGCGCTCGTAGCAAGGGTGACGCAAGCATCTACAGCCGGCTGTTGCGCCGGCCACTGGTGTTCGTCTGGCTGTTGCTGGTGATCTGCCTGGCCAGCCTGCCGTTCAGCGGCTGGTGGCTGGTGCATCTGCTGGGCTGGTCGCTGGGGCAGACCTGGATCCTGGCCTCCAGCCTGATCTATACCCTGGGTGCCCTGAGCTGTTTCTGGCTGCTGGCGCGGCTCAATCGGGTCCGGATCGCTTCGGGTGTAGGGAGTCCGAAGTTCACCCTGGCGCTGGCGGTGTTCAGCTTCGTGTGTTTCTTCGCCATTGCCGGGTTGATGGGCGCCAAGCCTGTCTGATCGGCTTTTAGCATTGTTATCGCGAGCAAGCTCGCTCCTACAGAGATTGGCGTAGGAGCGAGCTTGCTCGCGATGGCGTCCTCAGTCGCGCAGGCTGATCACCGGCCAGCCACGCTGCTGGGCCAGGGCCCGCAGGTTCGGGTCCGGGTCCACGGCGATCGGGTTCGCCACCAGATCCAGCAGCGGCAAATCATTCATCGAATCGCTATAGAAGTAGCTGTCTTCCAGGTTGTGGCCGGTTTCCTCGAGCCAGCGCGTCAGGCGGGTGACTTTGCCTTCGCGAAAGCACGGGACGTCGATGCTGCGCCCGGTGTAGCGGCCGTCTTGCATCTCGCACTCGGTGGCGATCAGGGTTTCCACGCCCAGGCGTTCGGCGATCGGCGCGGTGACGAAGCGGTTGGTGGCGGTGATGATCACCAGCTTGTCGCCGGCGGCCTTGTGCTTAGCCAGCAATTGCGCAGCCTTGGGCAGCATCAGCGGCTCGATGCAGTCGCGCATGTAGTCGCGGTGCCATTGGTCGAGCACGTCCATCTCGGTGCGGCCGAGAACCTCCAGGCAGAAGTTCAGGTACGCGGCCTGGTCGAGCTTGCCGGCTAGGTAGTCCTGGTAGAACTCGTCGTTGCGGGCTTTGTAGGCGACGGCGTCGAGGAAGCCTCGTTCGCACAGGTAATCGCCCCAGGCGTGGTCACTGTCGCCGCCCAGAAGGGTGTTGTCCAAGTCGAATAAAGCCAGGCGCATCACGGTTACTCGCTGATAAGTCTGAAAAAAGGCGTCCAGAATACGGTCTTTTCACAAGAGTGCACATAAGCTAGGAAGCCTCGTTGCTGCTTTCACAACCTTTGTGGAACAATGCGGCGACATGCGTTTGCGAGGTTGTTGCCGTGATCGACCCCGATGGTTTCCGCCCCAATGTCGGGATCATTCTGACGAATGATGCCGGCCAGGTGCTATGGGCTCGCCGTATCAATCAAGATGCCTGGCAGTTTCCGCAAGGGGGAATCAACCCCGAAGAGACGCCGGAAGACGCTCTGTACCGCGAGTTGAACGAAGAAGTAGGCCTGGAACGCGAAGATGTGCAAATTCTCGCCTGCACCCGGGGCTGGTTGCGCTATCGTTTGCCGCAACGCCTGGTCCGTACCCACAGCCAACCGCTGTGCATCGGCCAGAAACAGAAATGGTTTCTCCTGCGCCTGATCTCCAACGAGCAGCGGGTGCGGATGGATTTGACCGGTAAACCGGAATTCGATGGCTGGCGCTGGGTCAGTTATTGGTATCCGTTGGGCCAGGTGGTGACATTCAAGCGCGAGGTTTATCGCCGCGCTCTCAAAGAGCTTGCCCCGCGCCTTCTAGCGCGCGACTGACGACGGAGTTCGACCCCGAGCCATGCTCAATACGCTGCGCAAGATCGTCCAGGAAGTTAACTCCGCCAAGGATCTCAAGGCGGCGTTGGGGATTATTGTGTTGCGCGTCAAAGAGGCCATGGGCAGCCAGGTCTGCTCGGTCTATCTGCTGGATCCGGAGACCAACCGTTTTGTCCTGATGGCCACCGAGGGCTTGAACAAGCGCTCGATCGGCAAGGTCAGCATGGCACCCAACGAAGGTCTGGTCGGCTTGGTCGGTACGCGCGAAGAACCGCTGAACCTCGAAAACGCCGCCGATCACCCGCGTTATCGCTACTTCGCCGAAACCGGCGAGGAGCGTTATGCCTCCTTCCTCGGCGCGCCGATCATTCACCACCGCCGGGTCGTCGGCGTTCTGGTCATCCAGCAAAAGGAGCGTCGTCAGTTCGACGAGGGCGAAGAAGCCTTCCTGGTGACCATGAGCGCCCAGCTGGCGGGGGTTATCGCCCATGCCGAAGCCACCGGTTCGATCCGTGGCCTGGGTCGCCAGGGCAAGGGCATCCAGGAAGCCAAATTCATCGGCGTGCCCGGTTCGCCAGGCGCGGCGGTCGGTACCGCGGTGGTCATGCTGCCGCCGGCCGACCTGGACGTGGTGCCTGACAAGAGCATTACCGACATCGACGCCGAGCTGGCGTTGTTCAAGACCGCCATCGAAGGCGTGCGCGCCGACATGCGCACCCTCTCGGAAAAACTCGCCACCCAGCTGCGTCCCGAAGAGCGGGCGCTGTTCGACGTCTACCTGATGATGCTCGACGATGCCTCCCTGGGCAGCGAAGTGACCACCGTGATCAAGACTGGCCAGTGGGCCCAGGGCGCGTTGCGCCAGGTGGTCACCGATCACGTCAACCGTTTCGAACTGATGGACGATGCCTACCTGCGCGAGCGGGCGTCGGACGTCAAGGACCTGGGCCGCCGCCTGCTGGCCTACCTGCAGGAAGAGCGCCAGCAAACCCTGGTCTACCCCGACAACACTATCCTGGTCAGCGAAGAACTGACGCCGGCCATGCTCGGCGAGGTGCCGGAAGGCAAGCTGGTCGGCCTGGTCTCGGTATTGGGTTCGGGCAACTCCCACGTGGCGATCCTGGCCCGGGCCATGGGTATCCCGACAGTGATGGGCCTGGTCGACCTGCCGTACTCGAAAGTCGACGGCATCCAGATGATCGTCGATGGCTACCACGGCGAGGTCTACACCAACCCCAGCGATGTGCTGCGCAAGCAGTTCGCCGATGTGGTCGAGGAAGAACGGCAGCTGGCCCAGGGCCTGGATGCGCTGCGCGACCAGCCGTGCGTGACGCTGGATGGCCACCGCATGCCGCTGTGGGTCAACACCGGCCTGCTGGCGGACGTGGCGCGGGCGCAGAAGCGCGGCGCCGAGGGTGTGGGTCTGTACCGCACCGAAGTGCCGTTCATGATCAACCAACGCTTCCCGAGCGAAAAGGAGCAGCTGGCGATCTATCGCGAGCAACTTGCGGCCTTCCACCCGCAACCGGTGACGATGCGCAGCCTGGACATCGGCGGCGACAAGTCACTGTCGTATTTCCCGATCAAGGAAGACAACCCCTTCCTCGGCTGGCGCGGCATTCGCGTCACCCTCGACCATCCCGAGATTTTCCTCGTCCAGACCCGCGCCATGCTCAAGGCCAGCGAAGGCCTGAACAACCTGCGCATTCTCCTGCCGATGATTTCCGGCACCCATGAGCTGGAAGAAGCGTTGCACCTGATCCACCGCGCCTGGGGCGAAGTGCGCGACGAAGGCACCGACGTGCCGATGCCGCCGATCGGGGTGATGATCGAGATCCCTGCCGCGGTGTACCAGACCAAGGAACTGGCGCGCCAGGTGGACTTCCTGTCGGTCGGCTCCAACGACCTGACCCAGTACCTGCTGGCCGTGGACCGCAACAACCCACGGGTGGCGGATCTCTACGACTACCTGCATCCGGCGGTGCTGCAAGCCTTGCAGACCGTGGTGCGCGACGCCCATGCCGAAGGCAAGCCGGTGAGCATCTGCGGCGAGATGGCCGGCGATCCGGCGGCAGCGGTGTTGCTGATGGCAATGGGCTTCGACAGCCTGTCGATGAACGCCACCAACCTGCCGAAAGTGAAGTGGATGCTGCGTCAGATCAATCTCAGCAAGGCCAAGGAACTGCTGGCCGAGTTGATGACCATCGACAACCCGCAAGTTATCCACAGCTCGCTGCAACTGGCCCTGAAGAACCTGGGCCTGGCGCGGATGATCAATCCGGCGTCGGCCAAGACCCTTTAATTCCTGTTGCTCCCATTGCAAGCAAGCCCGCCCCTACAACTGTAGAGGCGGGTTTGCTCGCGATAGCGTCCGCTAGACCTTCAGTTCCACTTCCCCCAAGTGCCCGCCATAGGGCCCGAAGCTGCGCTCGACTATGTGCCTGGAACCATCGGCCCGGACGATCAGCGCCGTGCTGGCCCGCGTGCCATAACTGGGGCTGGCGATAAACACGCTCGACAGCAGGCTCTCGGTGGCCAGGCCGACCCCGGTGTCGGGAAGGTCGGCAAACGGCGCGGTCTGCGCATCGCTGAGCAGGGCGAGCAGAGCCTGGGGTTGCGGGTCGTGCAGTACTTCCTGCAGCGCCGCCTTGGCCTTGAGCAGCTTGGGCCAGGGCGTGTCGAGGCCGGCATTCGACAGGCCGTACACGCCGCTGCCCAGTTGCTGCGGCTCACGGGTCTGGGCGTTGTAGTGCCAGAGCTGGTCAGGAGTGCCCAGCAGCAGGTTGAAGCCGGCATATTCCAGGGATCGGCCGACAACGTCGCTGAAATAGTCGTCTATCGACATCTTGTTGCTGAGAAAACGCGCCACCAGTTCGCCTCGGGAGCGGCGGGCGGGGGGCTGGTGGGGATTGCGGATATTGGTCAGGGCGGCGAAGCGTCCGTCGGCGCCGAGGCCGAGCCAGGTACCGCCTGCCTCCAGGTCGCGCCCGGCGTAGATGTCGGGCGCTTCGGGCCATTGCGCCAGCGGCAGGCTGGGGCGGGCATAGAACTCGTCACGGTTGGCCGCGACGATCAGGGGCAGGGCGTGGTCCGGCCGCCAGGCGAATACGATCAAGCACATCAGGTCGTCCCTTTTGTGTTTTTTGCCCACTCTACGCACAGATCGACTGGGTATCCATCGCCATCCAGTGGAGCCAAGGGCCATGCATCCGTTACCATGCCGCTCTCTTTTCGGGATGCCTCCATGGAATTTCTGCTCTATCTGCTGCTGGGGGCCTGCGCAGGCGTATTGGCCGGTCTGTTTGGCGTGGGTGGCGGCATCATCATCGTGCCCGTGCTGGTGTTCAGCTTCACCCTGCAAGGTTTCGATCCGTCGATCCTGACCCACCTGGCGGTCGGCACGTCGCTGGCGACCATCATCTTCACCTCGGTCAACGCGGTTCGCGAACACCAGCGCAGGGGCGCGGTGCGCTGGCCGATCTTTGCCTGGATGACCCTGGGCATCCTGCTCGGCGCCGGGGTCGGGGCGCTGACGGCCGAAGCGATCTCCGGGCCGAACCTGCAGAAAATCATCGGTGTCTTCGCCCTGGTGATCGCCCTGCAGATGACCCTGGACCTGCGACCCAAGGCCAGCCGCGACGTTCCCGGCAAGCTCGGGCTGACCCTGGCCGGCAGTGTGATCGGCTGGGCTTCGGCGATTTTCGGCATCGGCGGTGGCTCGCTGACCGTGCCGTTTTTGACCTGGCGCAGCGTGCCGATGCAGCAGGCGGTGGCCACATCCTCGGCCTGCGGTTTGCCGATTGCCGTGGCCAGTGCAATAAGTTTCATGATTCTGGGCTGGCATGATCCGTCGCTGCCAGCTCATAGTCTGGGTTTTGTGTATTTGCCGGCGCTGCTGGGCATCGCCCTGACCAGCATGGTCTTTGCCCGGTTCGGCGCGCGACTGGCCCATCGGCTGTCGCCGCGGCTGTTGAAGCGGCTGTTCGCCGGCCTGCTGTTCGTGGTCGGCCTGACGTTCCTGCTCTGACAGGTTTCGCAATCCTGGCTTAATCCGCGCGTGACATGGTCGCGGCGCACATCGAGTTTCACTCTAACGAGGAGTCGCAATGCTGCCTTACCCGCAGATCGACCCGGTGGCCCTGGCCATCGGCCCGCTGAAAATTCACTGGTACGGCCTGATGTACCTGATCGGCATCGGTGGCGCCTGGCTGCTGGCGTCGCGCCGGTTGAACCGCTTCGACCCGACCTGGACCAAGGAAAAGCTCTCCGACATGGTGTTCTGGATGTCGATGGGGGTCATTGTCGGCGGGCGCCTGGGGTATGTGCTGTTCTACGACCTGAGCGCCTACCTGGCCAACCCGACGCTGATCTTCGAGGTCTGGAAAGGCGGCATGTCGTTCCACGGCGGTTTCATCGGGGTGATGCTGGCGGCCTTGTGGTTCGGCAAGAAGAACGGCAAGTCGTTCTTCCAGCTGATGGACTTCGTCGCGCCGATGGTGCCGATCGGCCTGGGCGCCGGGCGCATCGGCAACTTCATCAATGCCGAGCTGTGGGGCAAGCCGACCGATCTGCCGTGGGCCATGATCTTCCCGCCGTTCAGCGATCCGGCCCAACTGCCACGCCATCCTTCGCAGCTGTATCAGTTCGCCCTGGAAGGTGTGGCGCTGTTCCTCATCCTCTGGCTGTTCTCGCGCAAACCTCGCCCAACCATGGCGGTTTCCGGGATGTTCGCCCTGTTTTACGGTATTTTCCGTTTTATCGTCGAGTTCGTCCGGGTCCCGGATGCGCAGCTGGGTTACCTGGCGTGGAACTGGCTGACCATGGGCCAGGTACTGTGCCTGCCGATGATCGTTGGCGGCCTGTTCCTGATCTGGCTGGCCTACCACCGCGCTCCAGCGGCACCGGCGGCGAAAGACGCCGCGCTCTAATTCGGATCGCAGGGCGCGAGCCCTGCCTTCAAGGACACAGGTAATACATGAAGCAATATCTCGATCTGGTCGCCCACGTCATCAAGAACGGCACCAAGCAGGCCAACCGCACGGGCGTGAACACCATCAGCTTTCCCGGCGCGATGCTGCGTTATGACCTGAAAGACGGTTTCCCGGCGATCACCACCCGCAAGATGGCCTTCAAGTCGGCCATCGGCGAGATGTGCGGTTTCCTCCGTGGGGTGAACAACGCCGCCGAATTCCGTGCCCTGGGCTGCAAGGTCTGGGACCAGAACGCCAACGAAAACGCCCAGTGGCTGGCCAACCCCTTCCGCCAGGGCGAGGACGACCTGGGCGAGATCTACGGCGTGCAATGGCGCAAGTGGCCGGCGTACAAGCAGATCCCCCTGAGCAACCCGGCCGCCATCGAGCAGACCCTGAAGCAGGGCTACCGGCAGATCGCCGAAGGCGAGGAAAACGGCCAGGCCTACGTGGTGCTGTACAAAGCCATCGATCAGGTGCGCCAGTGCGTCGATACCATCATCAAGGACCCGGGCAGCCGCCGCATCCTGTTCCACGGCTGGAACTGCGCCCAACTGGATGAAATGGCCCTGCCGCCGTGCCACCTGCTGTACCAGTTCCACCCGAATGTCGAGACCCGGGAGATTTCCCTGACCCTCTACATCCGCTCCAACGACCTGGGCCTGGGCACACCGTTCAACCTCACCGAAGGCGCGGCGCTGCTGAGCCTGATCGGTCGCCTGACCGGCTACACCCCGCGCTGGTTCACCTATTTCATCGGTGACGCCCACGTCTACGAAAACCACCTGGACATGCTCAACGAACAGCTCAAGCGCGAGCCGTTCCCGATGCCGAAGCTGGTGATTTCCGAGCGTGTACCGGAGTTCGCCAAGACCGGCGTGTACGAGCCGGAGTGGCTGGAAAAGGTCGAGCCGAGCGATTTCTCGCTGGAAGGCTACGAGCACCACGCGCCGATGACCGCGCCGATGGCGGTCTGACCCAGGCGTTATTGCGCAATGCTCGCGGGCCAGCCCCGCTCCTGTGCACTCTGGGAGCGAGGCTGGCCCGCGTCGTTTCTAGTGGCCGTGGCTACGGCCCACGTGAGAATCCTCGGCCTCGCTGGGGGCCACCGAGCCGCTGACTTCCAGGCTCTGCAAAATCCCGCACTGATCCAGATCCGGCCCTTCACTGCAGCGTTGGCGCAGGTCGAGCAGCTGTGTCTGCAAAGCCAGTAGCCCATCGATCCGCGCCTTGACGTGGTGGATATGCTCGTCGATCAGCGCGTTCACGCTCTGGCACTGGTCCTGCGGGCTGTCGCGCAGGTTCAGCAGGCTGCGGATTTCCTCGAGGGTCATGTCCAGGCTGCGGCAGTTGCGGATGAAGGTCAGGCGTTCGGTGTGGGCCTGGGTATACAGACGGTAATTGCCCTCGCTGCGGGCCGGTTCCGGCAGCAAGCCTTCGCGCTCGTAGTAACGGATGGTTTCGACCTGACAGTCGGTCAGTTTCGCCAGCTCGCCAATTTTCATCGCGACAATCTCCGAAAGGGTGCTTGACCCTATAGTGGCTACAGGGTGTTCACTTGGCAACAGGCACCTTTTCGGACGCGACCTTATGAGCGATTCGTTGCACACCCCTGGCAAACCCGGCGCTGGTTCCAAGCATGCTGGCCACGATCACGATCACGATCACGATCACGATCACGATCACGATCACGATCACGATCACGGCCATGGCGCAAAACTGCATCCGGTGAAAAAACACGACCATGCTGGCCACGGCGGTTCCTGTTGCTCGTCGCCGTCGTTGATCCAGTTGAGCGAGCCCCAGGCCGCCAGCCATGGCGATTCCTGCTGTTCGTCGGCCGCAGCGCCGGCGCTGGTCAAGCTCAGCGCGGCGCCGAGCGCCAATGCGCGCCTGAGCAGCTTCCGCATCGACGCCATGGACTGCCCGACCGAGCAGACGCTGATCCAGAACAAGCTGGGCAAGCTGGCGGGTGTGCAGCAACTGGAGTTCAACCTGATCAACCGCGTGCTGGGCGTGACCCACGGCCTGCCGGACGTCGCCCCGATCATCGCCGCCATCAAGTCCCTGGGCATGGAGGCCGAGCCCATCGGTCTGAGCGGCGAGTCCGATGCCCCGGCCGCGGCACCGGTGAAAAAGCACTGGTGGCCGCTGGCGCTGTCCGGCATCGGCGCGCTGGCCGCGGAAGTGATCCACTTCACCAGCGCCGCGCCGACCTGGGTGGTGGCGGTGATCGCCCTGGCCTCGATCCTCAGCGGCGGCCTCGGCACCTACAAGAAGGGCTGGATCGCCCTGAAGAACCGCAACCTGAATATCAACGCCCTGATGAGCATCGCCGTGACCGGCGCCGTGCTGATCGGCCAGTGGCCGGAAGCGGCGATGGTGATGTTCCTGTTCACCGTGGCCGAGCTGATCGAGGCCCGGTCCCTGGACCGCGCGCGCAATGCCATCAGCGGCCTGATGCAGATGACCCCGGAGCGGGTCACGGTGCAGCAGGCGGACGGCAGCTGGGTCGAGCTGGAAGCGAAAAGCATCGAACTTGGCGCGCGGGTACGGGTGCGTCCGGGTGAACGCATCGGCCTGGACGGTGAGGTGGTGGCCGGCAGTTCGACCATCGACCAGGCGCCGATCACCGGCGAAAGCCTGCCGGTGGAGAAGACCCTGGGCGACAAGGTCTTCGCCGGCACCATCAACCAGGCCGGTTCCCTGGAGTATCGGGTGACCGCAGCGGCCAACAACTCGACCCTGGCGCGGATCATCCACGCGGTGGAACAGGCCCAGGGCGCGCGGGCGCCGACCCAGCGTTTCGTCGACAGCTTCTCGAAAATCTATACCCCCGCGGTGTTCGCCTTCGCCCTGGCCGTGGCGGTGATTCCACCGCTGTTCATGGGCGCCGCCTGGTTCGACTGGATCTACCGCGCGCTGGTGCTGCTGGTGGTGGCATGTCCGTGTGCCCTGGTGATTTCCACCCCGGTGACCATCGTCAGCGGCCTGGCCGCGGCGGCGCGCAAAGGCATCCTGATCAAGGGCGGGGTCTACCTGGAGGGCGGTTACAAGCTCGATTACCTGGCGCTGGACAAGACCGGCACCATCACCCACGGCAAGCCGGTGCAGACCGATTTCCTGTCCCTCGACCCGCTGGCGGACAGCAGCGCCCCGGCCATCGCCGCCAGCCTGGCGTCCCGTTCCGACCACCCGGTGTCCCTGGCCATCGCCAATGCGGCTGTGGATAAGCAACTGAGCCTGCACCTTGTGGATAACTTCGAGGCCCTGGCCGGCCGCGGTGTGCGCGGGGAAATCAACGGCCAGCTCTACCACCTGGGCAATCACCGCCTGGTGGAGGAACTGGGGCTGTGCTCGCCGGAGCTGGAAGAGCAATTGTTCGCCCTGGAGAAGCAGGGCAAGACCGTGGTGCTGTTGCTCGACAGCGTCGGCCCCCTGGCCCTGTTCGCCGTGGCGGATACGGTCAAGGAGTCCAGTCGCGAGGCGATCCAGCAGTTGCACGAGCTGGGCATCAAGACCCTGATGCTGACCGGCGACAACCCGCACACCGCCGAGGCCATTGCCGCCCAGGTGGGCATCGATCGGGCCCGTGGCGACCTGCTGCCCACCGACAAGCTGCAGGCCATCGAAGACCTGTACGCCCAGGGGCATCGGGTCGGTATGGTCGGCGACGGCATCAACGACGCCCCGGCCCTGGCCCGCGCGGAGATCGGTTTCGCCATGGCCGCGGCGGGGACCGACACCGCCATCGAGACCGCCGATGTCGCCCTGATGGACGACGATCTGCGTAAGATCCCGGCCTTTGTCCGGCTGTCCCGCCAGACCTCGAACATCCTCGTACAAAATATCGCCCTGGCCCTGGTCATCAAGGCGATCTTTCTTGGGGTAACCTTCTTCGGGTTGGCCACCATGTGGATGGCCGTGTTCGCCGACATGGGCGTCAGCCTGTTGGTGGTCTTCAACGGTTTGCGCCTGTTGCGCAAATAAAGGGATAACGAGAGCGTGCAGTGCTGAGTGCCGAGCTGAAGGCGTTTTACATGGTGGCCCGCCTGGGCAGCATCACCCTGGCGGCGAAAAAGCTCGGCTTGAGCCAGCCCACGGTGACCACCCAGATCCGCCATCTGGAAAGCCAGTACGCGGTGGAGCTGTTCTACCGCGGCGGCCGCCGCCTCAGCGTCAGCGAAGAAGGCGCCCGGCTGCTGCCGATGGTCAAGGCGCTGTTGCAGCAGGAAGCCGATATCGAGTTTTTCCTGCGCAACAGCGGCCAACTGCAAGGCACCCTGCGGATCGCCGCCACGGCGCCGTATTACATCCTCGATCTGGTGAAGACTTTTCGGGAGCGCCTGCCCCAGGTGGAGGTGTCGGTGGAAATCGGCAACTCGCAGCAGGTCCTGGAATCGCTGGAGGAATACCGGGTCGACATCGCCGCGTCCTCGCAACTGCTGGAAGATTCGCGCTTGATCCGCCGGGTGCTCGGCAGCGACCCGCTGGTGCTGGCGGTGCATCGCAATCATCCCTTGGCGGCCCTCGACCACGTGCCCTTGAACGCCCTGGCCGGGCATACCCTGCTGATGCGCGAGCCGGGCTCCACCACTCGGCGCCTGACCGAGGAATTGCTCGGCAGCGCCCGGGTCAGCTTCGGGCCGCTGCTGGAAATCGGCAGCCGCGAATCGATCCGCGAGGCGGTGCTGCGCAATATCGGCATCAGCATCATTGCCCGCCAGGAAGTCCCCCATGATCCGCAGCTGCGGGTGCTGACCATCGAGAACGCGCCGCAGATCGCCGAGTACCTGTACTGCCTCAAGGAGCGCAAGGGCGCGCGCCTGCCGGCGGCCTTCCTCGGGCTGGCGCAGGAAATGGCGCCGGCCTGAACCCTGCTCCTTGTAGCCGCTGCCGAGCGCAGCCTCGCTGTGCTCGGCAGCGGCTACAGGGTTACGGGATTACCGGCAGGGCCAACCCAAATCCGCCAATACCACTATCGGCAGCTTTTGCCTCACTGCCACAGTAACTACGCATTCACTCCCTAGGATGGCCTGCATCTGCTTGATGAGGTCCGTCCATGAACAACCCGATCGCAACTGCCCTGAGCAACCCCGGCGCACCGATGAAGGTGCGTGGCATGCAGAAGCGCTTTGGCGCTTTCACCGCGCTGGATAACGTCTCCCTGGACGTGGCGGCCGGCGAGCTGGTGTGCCTGCTCGGCCCGTCGGGCTGCGGCAAGACCACCTTGCTGCGCTGCATCGCCGGCCTCGAGCGCCAGGACCGGGGCGAGTTGTACCTGGGCAGCCGCGACGTCTCGTACCTGGCGCCCCAGGCCCGGGACTACGGCATTCTGTTCCAGTCCTATGCGCTGTTCCCCAACCTCAGCGTCGAAGCCAACATCGCCTACGGCCTGGCCGGCAGCGGCCGCGACGAAGTGCGTCAGCGCGTGGCGCAGATGCTGGAACTGGTGGGCCTGACCGGCAGCGAAAAGAAATACCCCGGCCAGCTGTCCGGCGGCCAGCAACAGCGGGTGGCCCTGGCGCGCGCCCTGGCCCCGGCGCCTTCCTTGCTGCTGCTGGATGAGCCGATGTCGGCGCTGGATGCCCGGGTGCGCGAGCACCTCTGTACCGAGCTGCGCCAGCTGCAGCGGCGCCTGGGCATCACCACCCTGATGGTCACCCACAACCAGGACGAGGCCATGTTGATGGCCGACCGCATCGCGGTGATGAACAACGGCAGGGTCGAGCAATACGCCACACCGCAGGAAATCTACGATCGCCCGGCCACCCCGTTCGTCGCCGAATTCGTCGGCCAGGGCAACTGGCTGCCGTTCCGCCGCAGCAGCGACAGCCACGCCCAGGTCGGCGGGATGAACCTGCGGCTGGCGGCGGACTCTGGCAAGGCTGCTTCGGGCCGGTTGTTCTGTCGCCCGGAGGCGATCAGCGTCAATCCGCCGGTGCACGAGGAAAACCTGTTCCCGGCCAAGGTCCGGGAGATCACCTTCCTCGGCAACCGCTGCCGCATGAGCTTCGAACTCAACGAATTGCCCGGCCATCCGCTGCTGGCCGAGCTGGCCCCGGAAGCCATGCCGCGCCTCGGCGCCCAGGACATCTGGGTCGCCTTGCCACCGCGCAGCCTGCAGGTGTTTGCCTGAGATGGCCGTTGACCTGACCCTGCCGCTACCTGCAAAACGGGTGCGCCAGGCTTCCCGTGCGGAAATCGGCGACCGCATCTTCGTGCTTGGCGGCAAGCTGGTGCTGCTCGTGCTACTGGGCCTGGCGGTGCTGCTGCCGTTGCTGGCGATCTTCTGGCGCGGCTTCAGCGGTGAAGCCGGGCAGGGCGGTGGCCTGGTCGCCGCCCGTGAGCTGGTGACCAGCGCCAACTTCCACTGGCTGTTGGGCAACAGCCTGAAAGTCTCCCTCAGCGTCGCCGCCATCGTGGTGCCGCTGGCCTACCTGTTCGCCTATGCCCTGCAACGCACGCTGATTCCCGGCAAGGCAATCTGGCGCGGCCTGTCGCTATTGCCGCTGATGGCGCCGTCGATGCTGCCGGGGATCGCCCTGGTCTATCTGTTCGGCAACCAGGGCCTGCTGCGCGGGCTGCTCTCGGACAATATCTATGGCTTCTGGGGCATCGTCCTCGGCGAAGTGATCTACACCTTTCCCCACGCCCTGATGATCCTGCTGTCGGCCCTGTCCCTGGCCGATGCGCGGTTGTTCGACGCCGCGTCGAGCATGGGCGCCAGCCCGGCCAAGGCCTTTCGCAGCATCACCTGGCCGGCCACCCGGCAGGCGGTGTTCGCCGCGTTCTGCCTGGTATTCACCCTGACCATCACCGATTTCGGCGTGCCGGTGGTGGTCGGTGGCGACTATCAGGTGCTGGCGCTGGAGGCCTACAAGGCCGTGGTCGGCCAGCAGCAGTTCGGCCGTGGTGCCTTGATCGGCATGGTGCTGTTGCTGCCGGCGCTGTTCAGCTTCGGCGTCGATGCCTGGCTGCGCCGCCGTCATGGCGATTCCATGAGCGGCCGGGCCCAGGTGTTCCAGCCGGCGCCTTCTCGCGTGAGAGACGGCTGCTACCTGGCGATCGTCCTGTTGATCTGCGCGGCGCTGCTGCTGGTGTTCGGCATGGCGGTGTTCTCGTCGCTGGTGAAGTTCTGGCCGTACAACCTGTCACTGTCGCTCAACCACTACCAGTTCAACGACACCGCCGGCGGCGGCTGGCTGGCCTACCGCAACAGCCTGACCATGGCCCTGTGCACGGCGCTGATCGGCGGCGTGCTGATCTTCACCGGCGCCTACCTGATGGAGAAGACCCACGCCCAGCGCGGCCTCAACCTGGCGCTGCGCATGCTCAGCTTCGTGCCGATGGCGGTGCCGGGCTTGGTGCTGGGCCTGGGTTATGTCTTCTTCTTCAACCTCAGCGGCAACCCGCTGCATGTGTTCTACGGCAGCATGACCTTGCTGGTGGTGTGCACCATTGCCCACTACCTGACCACCGCGCAGATGACCGCCACCACCGCGCTGCGCCAGCTCGACGCCGAGTTCGAGGCTGCCGCGCTGTCGCTCAAGGCGCCGCTGTACCGCCATTACCTGCGGGTCACCGTGCCGATCTGCCTGCCAGCGCTGCTGGATATCCTGCGCTACCTGTTCGTCTCGGCCATGACCACTGTCTCGGCGGCGATCTTCCTCTACAGCCCCGACACCATCCTCGCGGCGGTGGCGGTGCTGAACATGGACGACGCCGGCAACGTCGGCGGCGCGGCCGCCATGTCGACCCTGATCCTCTTGACCTCGGCGGGCGTGTCGCTGCTCCTGGCCTGGGCTTCGCGTGGCTTGCTGCGCCGCTCCCAGGCCTGGCGGCAGACCGCGCCCGGCCACTGAATCTGTCCAACCCTCACCCCCAGCCTTCACTACAGAAAGGAACCGCACCATGTTCAAGCCCCTGGCTGTTGCCGCTGCTGTCCTCACTGCTTTCAGCATGAACGCCTTTGCCGCGAAGACCGAACTGACGGTCTATACCGCCCTCGAAGCTGAGCAACTGAAGAGCTACAAGCAGGCCTTCGAAGCCGCCAACCCGGACGTGGAAATCAAATGGGTGCGCGACTCCACCGGAATCATCACCGCCAAGCTGCTGGCGGAAAAAGCCCGGCCGCAGGCGGACGCAGTGTGGGGCCTGGCGGCCTCCAGCCTGGCGATCCTCGATCAGCAGGGCATGCTGCAAAGCTATGCGCCGAAGGACCTGGGCAAGATCGGCGGCAACTACCGCGACGCCGCCAACCCGCCGGCCTGGGTCGGCATGGACGTCTGGGCCGCGACCATTTGCTTCAACACCGTCGAGGCCGAAAAGCAGGGCCTGACCAAGCCGGTGAGCTGGCAGGACCTGACCAAGCCTGAGTACAAAGGCAAGATCGTCATGCCCAACCCGGCTTCGTCCGGCACCGGCTTCCTCGACGTCAGCGCCTGGTTGCAGACCTTCGGCGAGAAGCAGGGCTGGCAGTACATGGACGAGCTGCACCAGAACATCGGCCAGTACGTCCACTCCGGTTCCAAGCCGTGCAAGCTGGCGGCGGCCGGCGAATTCCCGATCGGCATTTCCTTCGAATACCCGGCCGTGCAGCTCAAGCGCCAGGGTGCGCCGCTGGACATCGTGCTGCCGAAGGAAGGCCTGGGCTGGGAAATCGAAGCCACCGCGGTGATCAAGGGCACCCCGCATGAAGACGCCGCGAAGAAACTCGCCGACTTCTCCGCCAGCCCCGCGGCCATGGAGCTGTACAAGGAAAACTTCGCCGTCCTGGCCCAGCCGGGGATCGCCAAGCCGCAGACCGAACTGCCGGCCGACTACGAGCAGCGCCTGATCAAGAACGACTTCGCCTGGGCCTCGAAGAACCGCGACCAGATCCTCGCCGAGTGGCGCAAGCGCTATGACGGCAAGTCCGAGAAGGTCGCCGCCCAGTAACCGAACAATCGTTTCGCCGGCAAGCCGGCTCCTACAGAGGGTTGTGGGAGCCGGCTTGCCGGCGAAGGCGTTGGCCCATCCAGGACACTATTTATGAGCAACCACAACGACCTGCTGATCGTCGGCGCCGGCATCCTCGGGCTGTCCCATGCCTATGCCGCGGCCAAGCGCGGTTTGCGGGTCAAGGTTTTCGAGCGCAGCGCCACGCCCCTGGGCGCGTCGGTGCGCAATTTCGGCCAGGCCCTGGTGACCGGCCAGCCGCCTGGGGTAATGCTCGACCTGGCCAAGGCCAGCCGCGGCATCTGGGGTGACTGGGCCGAACTGGCTGGCCTGCCGCTCAAGCGCAACGGCTCTTACCTGTTCGCCCGCACCGAGGCCGAAGAACAATTGCTGCAGGCCTTCTGCGCCGGACGCGCGCGGGAACACGGCTACCGCGTCGAACTGCTGCGCGGCGCGGCCTTGAACGATCTGTACGGCGGCCGCTTCCGCCATCATCGCGCGGCGCTGCACGGCCTGGACGACCAGCAGCTGTATTCCCGCGAGGCCCTGCCGATGCTGATCGACTACCTGCGCCGCGACCTGGGGGTGGGGTTTCATTTCTCCACCCTGGTGCGCGACATCGAGCCCGGCCAGTTGCACAGCACCGCCGGCAGCTTTCGCGCGGCGCAGATCCTGGTCTGTTCCGGGCATGACTATCAGACCCTGCTGGCCGAGCCGATCGCCGCGCTGGCGCCGCAGGTCTGTCGCCTGCAAATGCTCCGCGCCCGGCCCGCCGTGCAGCTGGACCTGCAACACGCGCTACTCACCGGCCTGAGCTGTGTGCATTACGGCGCCTTTGCCGACCTGCCCGAAGCGGCGGCGGTGCAGGCGCAGATCCTGCGGGACGCGCCGCACCTGCACGAAAACGGCATCCACCTGCTGATCAGCCCGACGCCCTATGGCGAGCTGATCATCGGCGACTCCCACCATTACGGCAGCGATCCCTCGCCGTTCAATGCCGAACAGGTGGACACCTGGATGCTCGAACTGGCCGAACACACCCTGGGCTGCAAGGTGCAGGTGATCGAGCGCTGGCAGGGTGTCTATGGCGCCCGCGGCCCGGGGCCGTTCTCGTTCCTGCGCCCGGCCGCCGGGATCAGCGTGGCGCTGATGCACACCGGCGTGGGCATGAGCGTCGGCCCGGCCATGGCCGAGGGCAATATCGCCCGTTTGCTGGAGGAAGCCTGATGGGGCCTGAGCAGCGGATCGCCGAGGTATTCGGCCTGTACGAGCGTTTTGGCGACAGCGACTACATCGGCGAGCCAGTGTCGCAGCTCGAACACATGTCCCAGGCCGCGCAACGGGCCATGGCCGAGGGCTTCGACGACGAAGTGGTGCTGGCGGCGTTCTTCCACGATATCGGGCATATCTGTGCGCAGGATGCCGAGAACATGGGCGGTTTCGGCGTGGTCAGCCATGAGCGGCTGGGCGCCGACTACCTGCGTCGCGCCGGTTTCAGCGAGCGCCTGGCGCGGCTGGTGGAGTACCACGTGCAGGCCAAGCGTTACCTGACCTTCAAGGAACCGGGCTATTACGAGCGGCTCAGCCAAGCCAGCCGGCGCACCCTGGAATACCAGGGCGGAGTGATGAGCGCCGAAGAGGCCCGGGCCTTCGAACAGGACCCGCTGTGCGCGGTCAGCCTGCGCCTGCGCCATTGGGACGAACAGGCCAAGGAACTGTGGGTGCCGGTGATGGATTTGCAGGTGCTCAAGGACAAGGCGGTGCGTCTGCTGAACGCATAATCTGTAGCCGCTGCCGCAGGTTTCTCACTGACGCAGGAAGGCCTGACGGCCTTATCGCAGCCTGCGGCAGCGGCTACAGATGGATGACCTAATCCCCGACCACCAGCTTCTGCGCCAACGCCTCGATCTGCTCCTGGCGCTCGGCCTGGCTCAAGCGCGGCGCCGGGTTCAGTGACGACCACTGCGGATGGGCGCGGGCCTTGTTCAGTGCCTCCGGCAGCTTGCCCTCGCGCCAGCTCTGGTCCTGGGGTGTGGCCAGCTGGATGCTGCCCAGCGCCGCATGGCCGCGCACATTCAGCGCTTGCACCAGTTGCCGTTGGCGCAGGGCCAACAGGCGCAGCACGCTGTCGTCCACGGTCAGCTCGCGCTGGCCCTTGAGCTTGCCCAGCAGGCGGCCGCCGTAGCTGCGGGCGGTTTGCAGCGCGCCGCCGGCGATCGCCCCGGCCAGGGCCGCCGCGCCCAGGGTCAGGCCGCCCACCAGCAGGTCGACGCCGGCCCCTGCCGCCGCGCCGGCGGCGATCCCGCCACCGACCCGCACGCCCACCTGCTTGAGGGTTTCCGGGTTGAACAGGTCATCGCCCCAACGCCCGTCGAGCAGCGGCACATCGCTGGCGGCGGCATCCTGCGGGCGGAAGGCGTAGAGCTTGAGCAACGCCTCGACGCAGCGTTGTTCGCGCTGGCGCACGGCCTTGCGCAGTTCGCCGATGGCCTGCTGTTCCTGCTCGACCTCGCTGACCACGCTGCGCCGGCAGGCGGCGCAATCGATCAGCAGTTCCGCGATCAGCCGCGCGGCGCTTTGCTGGCGAGCCGCGCGTTGCGCCTGTTGGTCGGCGATCAGGCGTTCCAACTGCGGCCGCGAGCTTTCCAGGAGCAACGCCAGGCTTTCATACAGCCGCCGCTCGCCGTCCTCCGGCGGCGCCACGCTGTCGAACCGCACCAGCGCGTGCAGGCCCAGGCGGGCGAGGGCTTCGCGCCAGTCCGGCTCGCGATGGTCGGCGCTGCTGACGAAATTCAGCACCGGTAGCAGCGGCTTGCCGCAACTGGCGAGGACTTCCAGTTCGTCGCGGTACTTGGCCAGTACCGGCTCGCGGGCGTCGATCACATACAGCCCGGCGTCGGAGTCCAGCAGCTGGCGCAGCACCTTGGCTTCCTGTTCGAAACGCTGGCGCGCCTCGCTGCCTTCGAGAAACCGCACCAGGCGGGCCGGGCCGTCCAGGCGCTCGCCGGGGTGCTCCAGGCGTTCCAGGTAATCGAGCAGGGCGATGGCGTCTTCCAGGCCGGGGGTGTCGTACAGGTCGAGCAGCGGTTCGCCGTCCACCGACAGCCGCGCGCCCTCGACATGGCGAGTGGTGCTGGGGCGATGGGAGACCTCGCCGAAGCCGACATCCCGGGTCAGGGTACGCAGCAGGGAGGTCTTGCCGACGTTGGTGTGGCCGACTACCGCCAGCTTCAACGGCGGTTTGCGAGGATCAGTCATGCCCGGTCTCCAGCCAGTTCAGCGGCACGCAATCGGCGAATGGCAGTTCCAGTTGTTGCAGGGCCACGTGCCAGTCACCCAGGCGTTCGGCATCCAGCGCCTGGCCCGGTGGCGCCTGCAACAGCCAGACCCGGGTGGCAGTGGCGCTGCGGGCCAGCTCGGCGATCAGCGCCAGGCTGCCACGGTCCGGCGAGCGCCGTGGATCGCAGGCGATGGCCAGGCGCGTCGGCGGAAAGCGGCTCATCTGTTCCAGCAGCTTGTGCCGGGATTCGCGGCTGTCGAGGATGCCGGCGTCTTTCACCGTGGCCGGCAATTGCGGTGGCCAGGGGCGCTGGTCGTCCAGTTCGATGGCCACCAGCAGGGCGCCATCGCTGTCCTGCGCGCTGACGCCGCCTTCGATACGGTGCAGCAAGTCGGGGGCGGCATCGTTGATCCCCAGGCGTTCGCTGCTGGGCATCAGCGCTTCGCGCAGCTGGCTGTAGCCGGGGAGGTTGAGGTCCAGTTGCAGGCGCGCCTGCCCACGCTTCCAGCGCCAGCGACAGAACAGCATCAACAGCAGGCGCGGCAGCACGCCGTAAATGATCAGCGAGGCCACCAGCCAGACGGCCCACATCTGGCGCACCAGTTCAGTGTTGTAAACATCCCGGGTGCTGGCGTGAATCATCTCTACGGTCGGTACCCCGAAACCTATGGCACGGGGTATGGCGGCGAGGGCGTTGGTCATCGCCACGAAGGCATCCGCGCCGAGCAGGGTGCTTTCCCAGTAGAACCCGTAGCGCTTGGTGATCAGCAGCATCAGCAGGATTGCCATGGCGCTGAGCAGGGCCAGCAGCCACAAGCCGTTGACCAGGGTGCCGATGGCCCAGCGATTGAGTTTGCGCCGTTGCAGCAACAGCAGCAGGGCGGGCGCCAGCTGCGCGGCCTTGGCGTCGCGGGCGAGCTTGGCGCTGAGCCACAGCCACAGGCGGCCGAGGCTGGCGCCGTGTTCACCGGCGAACAGCAGGCCCAGGGCCCAGCTCAGCAGCAGGAGCAGATTGAGACCGAGCAGGCTGCCCAGGGCCCAGAACACATTGACCGGCGCCTGCCCGTTGCCCAGGGCGGCGAAGGCCAGACCGGCGCCGCTGACGATGGCCAGCAGCGCCAGCAGCATCAGCGCCAGGCGCGCGCCCTGGACCCAGTGGCGCAGGGCGGCGGCCAGGCCGTCGCGTTCGGCCAGCCACAGCGCGCGGTATTGGAGGCGGCTCGCCAGATCGCCGCCAGCGGTGCGCGCCAGGCGATTGGCTTCCTGGTCCTCCAGGGCGCCGGCGTGTTCTTCACGCAGGCGTACGGCTTCGGTGAGCCAGAGTTTTTCCAGTGAGGTCAGTGCTGTCACGCGTCATTCCGTTGCTCAAATGAGGGGTGAGCATAACCGCTGTCGCGCCGATCGGGGTACGTTGCGGGGCAGCGAGCCTCTGGTATCCTCGCCGGCATGAAAAAATCTCTCCCTCTCAGCCTGATCGCGGCCCTCGGTGAAAACCGCGTGATCGGCGTCGACAACAGCATGCCCTGGCACTTGCCGGGGGATTTCAAATACTTCAAGGCCACCACCCTGGGCAAGCCGATCATCATGGGTCGCAAGACCTGGGATTCGCTGGGGCGTCCGCTGCCGGGGCGGCTGAATATCGTGGTCAGTCGCCAGGCCGACCTGCGGCTCGAAGGCGCCGAGGTGTACCCGTCGCTGGACGCCGCGGTGGCGCGTGCCGAGGAATGGGCGCTGGAGCAGGGCGTCGCCGAGCTGATGCTGATCGGCGGGGCGCAGCTGTATGCCCAGGGCCTGGAGCAGGCCGATCGCCTGTACCTGACACGCGTGGCGCTGAGCCCGGAAGGGGATGCGTGGTTCCCGGAGTTCGATCAGCAGCAGTGGAAACTGGTGTCTGACATGCCGAACCCGGCGGAAGGCGACAAGCCGGCCTACAGCTTCGAAGTCTGGGAAAGGGTTTAACCCTGTAGCCCTGTAGCCGCTGCCGAGCCTGCGAGGCTGCGATCGGCTGCGGAGCAGTCGTAAAACCAGACAACCTGTTCTTCCTGAAACACCGCGTGTTCAGGCTTTGCGAGGACTGCGTCCTCGATCGCAGCCTCGCGGGCTCGGCAGCGGCTACAGGTCGTGATCCCATTCCGGGCGTGAACCCGGAACGGGGTTGGAAGATCAAGCCTGCGCCAGCTCCGCATGCTCATCGGCATCGAGCTTTTCTTTATCGGTCTGCTGCATGATCTGGCTGGTGATCGCACCGGCAGTCATCGAACCGCTGACGTTCAGCGCGGTACGGCCCATGTCGATCAGCGGCTCCACCGAGATCAGCAGCGCCACCAGGGACACCGGCAAGCCCATGGCCGGCAGCACGATCAGCGCGGCGAAGGTCGCGCCACCGCCTACCCCGGCCACACCGGCCGAACTCAAGGTCACTATCGCCACCAGGGTCGCGATCCACAGCGGGTCCAGCGGGTTGATGCCGACGGTCGGGGCCACCATCACCGCCAGCATCGCCGGGTACAGGCCGGCGCAGCCGTTCTGGCCGATGGTCGCGCCGAACGAGGCGGCGAAGCTGGCGATGGACTGCGGAATGCCCAGGCGGCTGGTCTGCGCCTCGATGCTCAGCGGGATGGTCGCGGCGCTGGAGCGGCTGGTGAAGGCAAAGGTCAGCACCGGCCAGACCTTGCGGAAGAAGCGCAGCGGGTTGATCCCGGCCAGCGACACCAGCAGGCCGTGAACCACGAACATCAGGCCCAGGCCGATGTACGACACCACCACGAAACTGCCGAGCTTGATGATGTCCTGCAGGTTGGAGCTGGCGACCACCTTGGTCATCAGCGCCAGCACGCCGTAAGGGGTCAGCTTCATCACCAGGCGCACCAGGCGGGTGACCCAGGCTTGCAGGGTGTCGATGGCGTTGACCACTTTCTGGCCCTTGTCGGCGTCGTCCTTGAGCAGTTGCAGGGCGGCGATACCGAGGAAGGCGGCGAAGATCACCACGCTGATGATCGAGGTCGGCTTGGCCCGGGCCAGGTCGGCGAAGGGATTCTGCGGAATGAACGACAGCAACAGCTGCGGGATATTCAGGTCGGCGACCTTGCCCGCGTAATCGCTCTGGATCACCTGCAGGCGAGCCATTTCCTGGGTGCCGGCCACCAGCCCTTCGGCGGTCAGGCCGAACAGGTTGGTCAGGGCGATGCCGATCACCGCGGCGATGGCGGTGGTGAACAGCAGGGTGCCGATGGTCAGGAAGCTGATCTTGCCCAGGGACGAGGCGTTATGCAGGCGCGCCACGGCGCTGAGGATCGAGGCGAACACCAGCGGGATCACGATCATCTGCAGCAACTGCACGTAACCGTTGCCCACCAGGTCGAACCAGCCGATGGAGGTTTTCAGGACGGGGTTGCCGGCACCGTAGAGGCTGTGCAGGGCAACACCGAAGACCACGCCCAGCACCAGCGCCAGCAGGACCTTCTTGGCCAGGCTCCAGGTGGTGTGACGGGTTTGTGCCAGGCCCAGCAGCAAGGCGAGGAACACCAGCAGATTGAGGATCAGCGGCAGGTTCATTGAGGCTCCATAAGACTTGTGCCAATCGCTTGTGGCTGCGATTGCGAACCGGCAAGCCTAACAGCTTGATATCTAATGAATTAATATCAAAAACGCATGGGGACTGTCGTTTTTGGAATAAGCCGCTGACGCTCAGGCACATGCCGGTGGCGGAATCAGGACGCGGGCGGTCGCCCACAGGCGAGGATTGTCACAGCGATTTGTTAGCGTCGATCTCTTTAAATCAGGGAGAAAACGCCGATGAAACTCACTCCGAAATTTCTGGTTGCCGCACTCTGCCTGGGCCTTGCCGGCCAGGTTCTCGCCACCGACTTGAAGCACTGGCCCGCGGACCAGGCCAAGCAACTGGACGCGATGATCGCGGCCAACGCCAACAAGGGTAACTACGCGGTGTTCGACATGGACAACACCAGTTACCGCTACGACCTGGAAGAGTCGCTGCTGCCGTTCATGGAGAACAAGGGCCTGATCACCCGCGAGACCCTCGATCCCTCCCTGAAGCTGATGCCGTTCAAGGACACCGCCGAGCACAAGGAAAGCCTGTTCAGCTACTACTACCGCCTCTGTGAAGTCGACGACATGGTCTGCTACCCCTGGGTCGCGCAGGTGTTCTCCGGCTTCACCCTGAAGGAACTCAAGGGCTATGTCGACGAGCTGATGGCCTCGGGCAAACCGGTGCCGGCCACTTATTTCGAAGGCGACGTGGTCAAGAACACCGAGATCAATCCGCCGAAAATCTTCACCGGCCAGAAAGAGCTGTACAACAAGCTGATGGAGAACGGCATCGAGGTCTACGTGATGACCGCCGCCTCCGAGGAACTGGTGCGCATGGTCGCGTCCGATCCGAAGTACGGCTACAACGTCAAGCCGCAGAACGTCATCGGCGTGACCACCCTGCTCAAGGACCGCAAGACCGGCGAGCTGACCACCGCGCGCAAGCAGATCAGCGCCGGCAAATATGACGAGAAGGCCAACCTCGGCCTGGAACTGACCCCTTACCTGTGGACCCCGGCGACTTGGATGGCCGGCAAGCATGCGGCGATCCTGACCTACATCGACGAGTGGAAAAAACCGGTGCTGGTGGGCGGTGACACCCCGACCAGCGACGGCTACATGCTGTTCCACGATGTCGACGTGGCCAAGGGCGGCATCCACCTGTGGGTCAACCGCAAGGACAAGTACATGGCCCAGATCAACGGCATGATGGCCAAGCACGCCGCGGCCCAGGCCAAGGAAGGGCTGCCGGTGACGGCGGACAAGAACTGGGTGATCGTCAAGCCGGAAGACATCCAGTAACAGCAGACTTGCCTGCGGGCGCCGGCTTCCCGGTGCCCGCAGGTAGCCCCACCGGGCAACAATGATATCAATTGCGAAATAATCTCATTCTCTGCTAGCGTGCACGCCTCCTGAACGTCCTGTTCCTCTAAAGGTAGTGTCGTGCCCTCCTGGAATTCGCAGATCGCGCGCCTGTTCGCGGAGCAGAAGAAAGCCCTCGAAGCCTTCGTCACCCGCCGCACGGGCAGCGCCCAGGTGGCTGCGGACCTGACCCAGGAGTCTTTCCTGCGCCTGGCGCGTCTGGATTCCGGGGAGAAGATCGACAACCTCCCGGCGTTCCTCTTCACCATTGCCAGCAACCTGGTACGCGACCATCAGCGCCAGGCCATCCGCCGCGAGCGCCTGGACGGCGGCGAACCCAGCGAAGAACTGCCCTGCGGCAACCCGGGGGCCGACGAACAATTGGCCGCCTACCAGCAGGAGCAACTGATGCAGGACGCGATCCTGGCGTTGCCCGCTGCGACCCGGCGGATCTTCCTGCTCTATCATGTCGACGAATGTTCCTACCGCGAGATTGGCGAGCGCCTGTCGATCAGCCCGCGCAGTGTGGAATACCAATTGCGCCGGGCCTTGATCGACTGCCGTGCCTACATTCAGATGCGCCTGGCCTGCGATAGACCAGGAAGTTGGCCATGAACCCTTCGTCTGCCGTTGTGGACCCCCTGATGACCCAAGCTGCGCCCACCTCTGAAGAGCTGTTCGCCGAAGCCTGCGGCTGGCATTTCCGCCTCCAGGCCGAGGACGTGACGCCCGCCGAACTGGAAGCCTTTGCCGTGTGGCTTGGGCAGGGCAGTGCCCAGGACGCCGCCTGGCAGGAAGTGCAGGCGATGCTTGGCGGTTTGCGGCAACCGGCGCGGGCCATTCGCCGGGCCGAACAGGCCGCCTGGCGCCAACCGGCCCGGCGTTGGCGGGCTTGGGCCTGTGCCGCCGCGGTGCTGCTGGCGGTCGGGCTGACGCTGCAGAACACGCCGTGGCTGGATCGCCTGCGGGCGGACTACGCCACTGGCACCGGTGAGTCGCGCACCATCGAGCTGGCCGACGGTTCCCAGCTGCAACTCAACACCGACAGCGCGGTTCAGGTGCGCATGAGTGCCGGCGAACGGCAGGTCCGCCTGCTGCGCGGCGAGGGCTTCTTCGAGGTGACCCGGGACCCGGCGCGGCCGTTCGTGGTGCAGTCCGGCGATGGCTGGGTGAAGGTGCTGGGGACCCAGTTCAGCGTTGCCCGGCGCGATGAGCAGACACGGGTGCAGGTGGCCCAGGGCAAGGTCGAGGTCAGTGCTGGCAGCGGCGCGCCGGTGTACCTGGAGCCGGGGCGGGCCGTGGAGTTCCAGGGCCAGCGGCTGGCCGATGTGCATGGCTTCGACCCCGCCAGCGGGTTTGCCTGGCGCCAGCGGCAACTGGTGTTTCGCCAGCAGCCGCTGTCGGAAGTGGTCAGCGAGTTGAACCGCTACTGGCCCGGCAAGACCCTGGTGCTCGGTGAGGACCTGCGCCAGCGCGTGGTGTCCGGGGTGTTTGAAATCGACAAGCCGGATGCAGTGATCAAGGCGCTGGAATACACCCTCAACCTGCGTGCCGAGCATTACACCCCGTATCTGCTGGTGCTGCGCGAGGGCAAGGCGTCCTAGGGCGCAATCTTTTTTTTAAAAACTTTCAGGGTTTCTCCGCAAGCGGTCGTCCTTGATCACTGAAGGCGCGAATAGTAAGCACTCTCAAGTAGTGCGGCGCCCGATCACTGACTTTTGCACCGGGGAGCACCATCCATGGCACACCGATTTGCCGCACGGCCCTTGCTGACACTGGCCATTTCCTTGGCCTGCGGCACTGCGCCGATCCACCTGCAGGCGGCCGAGACCACTCAGGCCCAGACGTATCGCTTCGATATCCCGGAGCAATCCCTGGACGGTGCGCTGGCAGCCTTTTCGGCGGTGACACGGATTCAGGTGCTGGTCTCCGGCGAACTGACCCAAGGCGTGGTCTCCCCCGGTGTCAGCGGCCATCTGGGCCAGCGCGAAGCCTTGGGCCTGCTGTTGGGCGGCACGGGCTTGAGCGCGGCCTTTATCAATGCCGACACCGTGACTCTGGAACAGCGCGTGGCTTCGGGCGCAGCGCTGGAAGTCGGGGTCACCACCATCAGCTCGCAGCGCCTGGGGGCGACCACCGAGGGCAGCGGCTCCTATACCACCGGAGCGGTGACGCTGGGCAGGGGCGAGCAGCGGCTCAAGGACATCCCGCAATCGGTCAGCGTCATGACCCGCAAGCAGATGGACGACCAGAACACCACCAAGCTCTCCGAAGTGGTGAAGCGCACCCCCGGCCTGACCGCGACCAAATCGCCAGGTTCCGGCATGTTCATCTTCTCCCGTGGGTTCGAGATCGGCACCCTGCAATATGACGGCGTGCCGATCCCGCGTAATACCTACTCGCTGGGCAGCTACCTCACCGAGAACATGGCGATCTACGACCGCGTGGAAACCCTGCGCGGCCCCGCGGCCCTGCTGCAAGGCGCCAACAGCCCCGGCGGCACCATGAACCTGGTGCGCAAGCGTGGCGGGGCGGCGCCGGCGGTGACCATCACCGCCAAGGCCGGCTCCTGGGACCACTACGGCACGCAAGTCGATGCCGGTGGCCCGCTCAATGCCGAGGGCACCTTGCGTGGCCGCTTCGTGGCGGACTACGACACCAGCAATTCGTTCGTCGACTACGCCGGCAGCTGGAACCAGACGTTCTACGCCGCCGTCGACTATGACTTCACCCCCGACACCACTGTCGGCGTGGGCATCAGCAACCAGAAAGGCCATGCCCGGCCCAACTTCATGTCGTTGCCCCGTTACGCCAATGGCAACGATATCGGCCTGTCGCGCTCGACCTTTGTCGGCGCCAGCTGGAACCGCAGCGTCAACAACCAGACCCAAGTGTTCGCCGACCTGGAACATCGCTTCAACGACGACTGGAAGTTGAAAGCGGCCCTGGTGGCCATGGATGAACACAACGACGCGACCTACCAGGCAACGTGGGACGAAATTCCCAATCCCGGTACCGCCGGCAACGTCCGTTATGTGGACTGGGTCACTGACTTCAACACCAAGAGCCGGGGTGTGGATGTCTACGTCGACGGCAAGTTCGAGGGCCTGGGTTTCCAGCAGGAACTGGTGCTGGGCGCCAACTATTCCAAGCTCACCACCAATGATTTGTGGGCGCGGGATGCAACGGACGGCGCGGACATTTTCAACATCGACCATCACCGTCCGCAGCGAGACAAATACCAGCTGTTCCAGGAAGGTTCCGGCTCCAAGAGCTGGTATGACATTCGCCAGAAGGGCATCTATGGGACCTGGCGGGTGAGGGTGCTGGACCCGCTGACCCTGATCGTGGGGGCTCGCACCAGTTGGTATGACTATTCGTACATCGGGCAGAGTGGTTTCCAGGGGGTGTACGACAATCCTTCCGAAAGCACCACGCAGACCACCGGCCGGGTCACGCCGTACGCAGGCCTGGTGTATGCCCTCAATGACCAATGGTCGGCCTACGCCAGCTATGCCGATGCCTTCGAACCGCAAACCAACATGACCACCTCTGGCAGCTTGCTCAAGCCCATTGAAGGCAAGAACTATGAGCTGGGGATAAAGGGTGAACTGGCGGACGGCCGGCTTAATACCTCTTTTGCCGTTTTCCGCTACGACCAGGAAAACCGTGGGGTCCAGGACCTGCAAGGACCGATGAACTGCGACGGTTGGTACTGTTCCGTTGCTTCGGGCAAGGTCCGCAGCCAGGGCTTTGAAGCCACCTTGAGCGGTGAAGTGCTGCCAGGGTTGCAGCTGGTGTCCAGCTACACCTACAACACCACCAAATTCCTCAAGGACGACACCTACGAAGGCAAGGTCTTCAGCACCTGGACGCCCAAGCACCTGCTCAAGGTCTGGGGTGATTATCAGTTGCCGGGTGACTGGGAGAAAGTCAGTGTCGGTGCCGGCGTGACGGCGCAAAGCAGCACCGAAGCCTACGACCGCAACTTCAGCGTGCCCGGCAACGCCCTCTGGGATTCGCGAGTGGCCTACAAGATCAACCAGGAATTCACCGTGGCGGCGAACCTGAACAATATGTTCGACAAGAAGTACTACATCCCTGCGTACAACGCGACCTGGGGCAGCAACTACTATGGCGACCCGCGCAATGTGATGTTTAGCCTGACCTATACGCCGCAGTTCTGATTCGACCAGGCAAAAAAATGCCCCGCGCTTGGCGGGGCATTTTCATTCAGCGGCTGGCAATCACAGGCCGTCGAGCAGTGCCTTGTTGCGCACCGCGCCCTTGTCGGCGCTGGTGGCCAGCAGGGCGTAGGCTTTCAGGGCGGTGGTCACCTTGCGTGGGCGTTTTTCCGCGGGCTTCCAGCCTTTCTTGTCCTGCTCGACACGGCGCGCGGCCAGTTCTTCGTCGCTGACCAACAGGTTGATCGAGCGGTTCGGAATGTCGATCAGCACCTTGTCGCCGTCCTGGACCAGGCCGATGGCGCCGCCCGCGGCGGCTTCCGGCGAAGCGTGGCCGATGGACAGGCCCGAGGTGCCGCCGGAGAAGCGGCCGTCGGTCAGCAGGGCACAGGCTTTGCCCAGGCCCTTGGACTTCAGGTAGGAGGTCGGGTAGAGCATTTCCTGCATGCCTGGGCCGCCTTTCGGACCCTCATAGCGAATGATGACGATGTCGCCTTCCTTCACTTCGTCGGCGAGGATGCCGCGCACCGCGCTGTCCTGGCTTTCGAAGATCTTCGCGTTGCCTTCGAAGACGTGGATCGACTCGTCGACGCCGGCGGTCTTCACCACGCAGCCGTCCAGGGCGATGTTGCCGTAGAGCACGGCCAGGCCGCCTTCTTTCGAGTAGGCGTGCTCGACGCTGCGGATGCAGCCGTGTTCACGGTCGTCGTCGAGGCTCGGCCAGCGGGTCGACTGGCTGAACGCGGTCTGGGTCGGGATGCCGGCCGGGCCTGCCTTGAAGAAGTGATGCACCGCTTCGTCGTTGGTCTGGGTGATGTCCCACTTGGCGATGGCTTCTTCCATGCTGCGGCTGTGCACGGTCGGCAGGTCGGTGTGCAGCAGGCCGCCGCGGGCCAGGGAACCGAGGATGCTGAAGATGCCGCCGGCGCGGTGCACGTCTTCCATGTGGTACTTCTGGATGTTCGGCGCCACCTTGCACAGCTGCGGCACGCTGCGGGACAGGCGGTCGATGTCGCGCAGGTCGAAATCGATCTCGGCTTCCTGGGCGGCGGCCAGCAGGTGCAGGATGGTGTTGGTCGAGCCGCCCATGGCGATGTCGAGCATCATGGCGTTCTCGAACGCCTTGAAGTTGGCGATGTTGCGCGGCAGCACCGACTCGTCGTTCTCGCCGTAGTAGCGCTTGCACAGCTCGACGATGGTGCGGCCGGCCTGCAGGAACAGCTGCTCGCGGTCGCTGTGGGTGGCCAGGGTCGAACCGTTGCCCGGCAGGGCCAGGCCCAGGGCCTCGGTCAGGCAGTTCATCGAGTTGGCGGTGAACATGCCGGAGCACGAACCGCAGGTCGGGCAGGCGCTACGCTCGTACTCGGCAACCTTCTCGTCAGAAGCGCTGGAGTCGGCGGCGATCACCATGGCGTCGACCAGGTCGAGGCCGTGGGAGGCGAGCTTGGTCTTGCCGGCTTCCATCGGGCCGCCGGAGACGAAGATCACCGGGATGTTCAGGCGCAGGGCGGCCATCAGCATGCCGGGGGTGATCTTGTCGCAGTTGGAGATGCAGACGATGGCGTCGGCGCAGTGGGCGTTGACCATGTACTCCACGGAGTCGGCGATGATCTCGCGGCTCGGCAGCGAATACAGCATGCCGTCGTGGCCCATGGCGATGCCGTCATCCACGGCGATGGTGTTGAATTCCTTGGCCACGCCGCCGGCACGTTCGATTTCGCGGGCGACCAGCTGGCCCAGATCCTTGAGGTGCACGTGGCCCGGTACGAACTGGGTGAAGGAGTTGGCAATGGCGATGATCGGCTTCTTGAAGTCGTCATCTTTCATCCCCGTGGCGCGCCACAGTGCGCGGGCGCCGGCCATGTTGCGGCCGTGGGTGGATGTTTTCGAGCGGTAATCAGGCATGGAGCACTCCGGGCGGCTAATCAGGTAACAAATGGGGAGTGAGCTTCTATTGACCTCTGGAACACTCAGAAATGGCCGTGTGTCCTGAAGCTGCCGATGACGCCGCGGGATCGCCGCGCGCCTCAGCCTGAGCTCATAAACCCGCCGGGGGATGACTGGCGATGAATCTCGCGATTCTACACCGCTGGCGCCAGGAAGGAATGCCGTGGCCGCTCTACGGCGTCGATTGCCTGGATATGGAAATGGGCAGCCGTCGATCAGGGACTGGTTTAGACTCGCCGGCCTTCGATCACCTTCCAATGGAGCTGGAATGTCCGCGACGCTGCGATCCCTGAGGTTCTACTTTTTTGTTGGCCTGGGGCAGGGCCTGCTGCTGATGTGGGCCGTCCTTTACAGCGGCTTGTCCGGTGTCGCCATGGCCGCGCTGGCGGCTGCCCTGTTAATGGGCGGTGGGCTGCTGCAACTGCTGGCCGAGCAGCGACGCCAGCCGCGGACCTGGATTGCGATGCTGCTGGTGGCACTGATGGCGGCGGGGTTGGTGTGGGCCTGCAGTGGTCTGCCCTTCACCCTTGGTGTGGGGGGCGGCGTGACAGCCGGCCTGCTGCTGATGACCCTGCTCGGTGCCACGCTGCTGCAGGGGCGTGACGATCTGTGGCGACGGCTGCTCGGCAACGGCACCTGGGTGCTGCTGGCTTTGCCCATGCCCTGGCTGGTGCAGTGGTTGTTCAAGCTATGGATTCAGCACCGCCACCTCGACCCCTTCAAGAGCGGACTCCTGTCCCTGGCGTTTTTTGCCGCGCCGACCCTCGCGTTCTCCGGCGCCATGTTCCTCGGCGCTTTATGGCGCTCGCGCCGTCGGGCACAGGTCGCTTGAGCGCTGAGCCTTGGGTGAGGAGGAGGTGGGGGCAATCGGCATGGATGCCCCTTGCCGCGTGGGGCAAGGGGCGTCCAGTCAGGCTCAGCTGTTAGGCAGCAGGCGGCAGGTGATGCTCTTGATGTAGCGGGTTTCCGGGATGGCCGGGTGCACCGGATGGTCCGGGCCCTGGCCGCCGCGTTCCAGCAGCTGGATATTGCGGTCCAGGTGGCGGGCGCTGGTGAGCAGGATGTTCTGCAGGTCGTCTTCCGGCAGGTGCATCGAGCACGACGCGCTGACCAGGATGCCGTCCTTGCTGAGCAGGCGCATGGCCTGTTCGTTCAGGCGGCGGTAGGCGCCTTCGCCGTTCTTCAGGTCTTTCTTGCGTTTGATGAAGGCGGGCGGGTCGGCCACGATCACGTCGAAACGCTCTTCGGCGGCCTTGAGTTCTTTCAGGGCCTCGAATACGTCGCCTTCGATGCAGGTGACTTTCTCGGCGATGCCGTTCAGGGCGGCGTTGCGCTCAACACCGTCGAGGGCGAAGCCCGAGGCATCGACACAGAACACTTCGCTGGCACCGAAGGCACCGGCCTGCACACCCCAGCCACCGATGTAGCTGAACAGGTCCAGCACGCGCTTGCCCTTGGCGTAAGGCGCCAGGCGGGCACGGTTCATGCGGTGGTCGTAGAACCAGCCGGTTTTCTGGCCTTCCATCACCGGGGCCTCGAACTTCACGCCGTTCTCTTCCAGGGCGACCCACTCCGGCACCAGGCCGAACACGGTTTCCACGTAACGGTTGAGGCCTTCGGCGTCACGCGCGGCGGAGTCGTTCTTGAACAGTATGCCGCTGGGCTTGAGCACCTGGACCAGGGCGGCGATCACGTCGTCCTTGTGCTGTTCCATGGTCGCCGAAGCCAGCTGCACGACGAGGATGTCGCCGAAACGGTCGACCACCAGGCCCGGCAACAGGTCGGAATCGCCGTAGACCAGGCGGTAGAACGGCTTGTCGAACAGGCGCTCGCGCAGCGACAGGGCCACGTTCAGGCGGTGCACCAGCAGCGACTTGTCCAGCGCCAGCTTGGCGTCGCGCGACAGCAGGCGGGCGCAGATCAGGTTGTTCGGGCTCATGGCGACGACGCCCAGCGGCTTGCCGCCGGCGGCTTCCAGCACTGCCTGGTCGCCTGCCTTGAAGCCGTGGAGTGGGGTGGCGGCTACATCGATTTCGTTGCTGTAGACCCACAGGTGGCCGGCGCGCAGGCGGCGATCGGCGTTGGCTTTGAGGCGCAGGCTTGGCAGGGACATGACGTCGCTCCGGAAAAAAGAGCGGGAGTATAACGTGTTGCGCTCGCCGAGAGGCTGGCGAGTGGATATGCGGTGACAGGGCAGACCCGCCATGGGTATCCCGCGCCTGGCCCGGCGTTGCCCCGAGGCGCCCGTTGTAAAGTTCCTCTCGGGTGGCCATGGGCGCCTTTTAAAGGGTTAGAATCGCCGCCTAGTCCAGAGTGCGTATCTATGTCCCAAGAGCTTTCCGCCGAACAGATTCAACAGGCCCTGCAAGGCATCAGCGTGCCGCCCCAACCGCAAATCATGGTGGATTTGCAGATGGAGCAGTACATGCCCGACCCTGACCTGGAAGTGATCGCGCGGCTGATCTCCCAGGACCCGGGCCTTTCCGGCGCCCTGCTGAAAATCGTCAACTCGCCGTATTACGGGCTGAGCAACAAGATCGCCTCGATCCAGCGCGCGGTGAACCTGCTGGGCAGCCGTTCGATCATCAACCTGATCAACGCGCAGTCGATCAAGGGCGAGATGAGCGACGAAACCATCGTCACCCTCAACCGTTTCTGGGATACCGCCCAGGATGTGGCGATGACCTGCCTGACCCTGGCCAAGCGCACCGGCTCGCAAGCGGTCGACGAAGCCTATGCCCTGGGGCTGTTCCACGATTGCGGCGTGCCGTTGATGCTCAAGCGCTTCCCCGACTACATGACGGTGCTGGAAGAGGCCTACGCCAGCGCGGGCCCCGAGAACCGGGTGGTGGATACGGAAAACCGTGTGTTCAATACCAACCACGCGGTGGTCGGTTACTACACGGCCAAGTCCTGGCGCCTGCCGGAGCACGTGACCAACGCCATCGCCAATCATCACAACGCGCTGGCGATCTTCAGCGACGAGTCTTCGCGCAACAGCCAGCTGAAGAACCTGCTGGCGATCCTGAAAATGGCCGAGCATATCTGCGCGTCCTACCGGGTGCTGGGCAATCAGGTCGATGATCATGAATGGAACAGCATCGGCCATCTGATCCTCGATTACGTCGGCCTGTCCGACTATGACTTCGAGAACCTCAAGGAAACCGTGCGCGAACTGGGCGCGCACTGATTCCCGACCACGTTATAGAGAACACGAGGCGCACATGCCTGAATTACCGGAAGTCGAAACCACCCGGCGCGGTATCGCGCCGCACCTGGAAGGGCAGCGCGTCAGCCGCGTGATCGTGCGCGACCGGCGTCTGCGCTGGCCGATTCCGGAGGACCTCGATGTGCGCCTGTCCGGCCAGCAGATCGTCAAGGTCGAGCGCCGCGCCAAGTACCTGCTGATCAATGCCGAAGTCGGCACCCTGATCAGTCACTTGGGCATGTCGGGCAACCTGCGCCTGGTGGAAGTCGGCCTGCCGGCGGCCAAGCACGAGCACGTCGACATCGAGCTGGAGTCCGGCCTGGCCCTGCGTTACACCGACCCGCGGCGCTTTGGCGCGATGCTCTGGAGCCTCGACCCGCTCAATCACGAGTTGCTGATCCGCCTGGGGCCGGAGCCGCTGACCGACCTGTTCGACGGCGAGCGCCTGTATCAGCTGTCGCGGGGACGTTCGATGGCGGTCAAGCCGTTCATCATGGACAACGCGGTGGTGGTGGGGGTGGGCAATATCTACGCGACCGAAGCGCTGTTCGCCGCTGGCATCGACCCGCGCCGCGAAGCCAAGGGGATTTCCCGGGCGCGCTATTTGAAGCTGGCGATCGAGATCAAGCGCATCCTGGCCGCGGCCATCGAGCGCGGCGGCACCACCCTGCGCGACTTTATCGGCGGCGACGGGCAGCCGGGCTATTTCCAGCAGGAACTGTTCGTCTACGGGCGTGGCGGGGAACACTGCAAGGTCTGTGGCACGGGGCTGCGCGAGATCAAGCTGGGGCAGCGTGCGAGCGTGTACTGCCCTAAATGCCAGAGCTAATCGCCTGTAGCCGCTGCCGAAGGCTGCGATAGGTCCGCAGGACCTGTAGCGATCTTACTGGCGTCGCGGCCGTTTCGGCCGATCGCAGCCTTCGGCAGCGGCTACGGTCGCAAGTCTCGATGGCTGTGTTATGCCTTGCCGGTGATCTTCCGGTACTTGGCCATCAACTCTTCTTCGGTTTCCGGGTGGGCCTCGTCCAGTGGGATGCAATCCACCGGGCAGACCTGCTGGCATTGCGGCTCGTCATAGTGGCCGACACATTGGGTGCACAGGTTCGGGTCGATCACGTAGATCTCTTCGCCTTGGGAAATTGCGGCGTTCGGGCACTCGGGTTCGCAGACGTCGCAGTTGATGCAATCGTCGGTGATGATCAGGGACATGGGGCACTCCGGCCAGGGCGGCGGGCCCAGGCATTTGAAAAACCAATGGCGCAATTGTGCCGCATTGGCGAGCGCAGTGCACGCGGGGCTCGATGGGAGGGGCGTTTGCAGGTCGACTGCGCGGAAGCTGGCGCGGGCTGCGCCAGCTTCCGAGGGGGTTATTTCTTGAAGCGCAGGGTCAGGGCGTCGGCCACGGCCGGATGCACGAACTTGCTGATATCGCCGCCCAATGCCGCGATTTCCCGGACCAGGGTCGAGGAAATGAACGAATAACGTTCAGACGGCGTGAGGAACAGGCTTTCCACGTCCGGCGCCAGTTGGCGGTTCATGTTGGCCAGCTGGAATTCGTATTCGAAGTCCGAAACCGCCCGCAGCCCCCGCAGGAAGACATTGGCGTTCTGCTCCTTGGCGAAATGCGCCAGCAGCGTGGAAAAACCGACGACTTCAACGTTCGGCAGATGCTTGGTGACCTCGCGAGCCAGTTCCACACGCTGTTCCAGGGGAAAAAGCGGGTTTTTCTTCGGGCTGGCGGCGACGGCGATGATCACATGATCGAACAGGCGCGAGGCGCGTTCGACCAGATCGCCATGGCCCTTGGTAATAGGGTCGAAGGTACCTGGGTACAACACTCGGTTCATCGCGTCGTCCTGGCGGGAGTCCGTTGGGGAGTCGGATGGTATCGCAGCCTTTCCGGTCGGCCAAGTCGCCTGTAACGGAAGAAAGCACTATAGACGACGAAAATAAGCGGCGTTTTCACCCGCTTTTCAGCCGTTCGGCCAGGGCCGTGGCCAGTTGCGCGGTCAGGCCGTAGACCGACAATTGCGGGTTGGCGCCGATGCTGGTGGGGAACAGCGAGCCGTCGTGGATCGACAGATTGGCCAGTTGGTGATGCCGGCCCAGGCTGTCGGCGACGGCGTTTTTCGGGTCTTCGCCCATGGCGCAACCGCCCATCACATGGGCGCTGCCCAGGCGGGTGCGGTACAGCGCAAGGTTCAGGCTGTCGATCAGGGTCCTGGCCTCGGCCAGGGTCTTCACGTAGCGGGCATCGCTGTGCATCGGCATGACCGCCTTGGCGCCGCCGGCGAACTGGATCTCCGCCATGCTGTGAAAGGCCCGGCGCACGCCGTCCCAGGCGTAGTCCGAGACCTGATAGTCGAGCACCGGCGAGCCGTCGCCGCGCAGCTCCACGCTGCCGCCGCTGCTGTCCGGGTGAAAACCGTCGCGCAGCAGCGCGAGCATGGCGTGGGTGTGGGGCAACTGCTGCATGTTCAGGGCGCTTTGCGGGCCGAAACCGCCGAGCAGGGTGGCGGCCAGTGCCGGTTGCAGCGGCGGCACCTCGAGCTTGTAGGACATCTTGCCGGTGGTGCCGTCCTGCCACTGGAAGTGATCGGAGTAGATCGACTGCGGCGCGCCGTAGAAGGGGTTGATCACCTGGTCGAACTGCCCGGCGGAGAAGTTCACCAGGTGCAGGAAGGTGCGTTTGCCCAGGCGCTTGTGCGGGTCGGCCGCATCGGAGCGCAGCAGCAGGGCCGGGCTGTTGATGCCGCCGCCGGCCAGCACGTAGTGCCGGGCCTTGACCTTGATGGTGCGCCCGGTGGGCGCCACGCAGCGCTCGTCCATGGCCAGGCAGAGCAGGCTCTCGACCTGGTCGCCCTTGATCTGAAGGCGCTCGGCGCGGGCCAGGTACAGCAGTTCGCCGCCTTTTTCCAGGGTCGCGGGAATGGTGGTGACCATCATCGACTGCTTGGCGTTGGTCGGGCAGCCCATGCCGCAATAGCCGAGGTTCCAGCAGCCGCGCACGTTGCGCGGGATCACGTGCCAGCTGTAGCCGAGCTTCTCGCAGCCGATCCTGATCACGTCGTTGTTGGCGTTGGGCGGCATGATCCACGGGGCGACCCCCAGGCGCTGCTCCATTTTTTCGAACCAGGGCGCCATCTCGGCCGGGCTGTGGCCCTTGACGTCGTGTTCCTTGGCCCAGTGCTCCAGGGTCGGCTCGGGGGTACGGAAGCTGGACGTCCAGTTGATCAGGGTGGTGCCGCCGACCGCGCGGCCTTGCAGGATGGTGATGGCGCCGTCCTTGCTCATGCGGCCGATGCCTTCCTGATAGAGGCTGGCGTAGGCCTGATCCTCGAGCATCTTGAAGTCGTCGCTGGTCTTGAGCGGGCCTTCTTCGATCAGCAGCACCTTGTAGCCGGCGGCGCTGAGGATCTCGGCGCTGGTGCCGCCGCCCGCGCCGCTGCCGATGATGGCGACATCCGCTTCTAGGATCAGGTCCTCCTGCAATTGCGAGCCGTTGTAGGTTTTCCAGCCTCGGGCCAGGCCTTCGCGAAACAGATCGGGTACGGGCATATCAGGCGCTCTCTTGTTGTTCTGTATTTCTGTAGCCGCTGCCGCAGGCTGCCGATCGACTGCAAAGCAAGCCCCTGCGGGGCTTATCGCAGCCTGCGGCAGCGGCTACGGGTATCAGATCCTGGGCGGCCCGGGATAACCGCAATGGGCCCAGGATTCGGCGCGGCTGTACCAGGCCATCATCACCAGTTGCAGCAGGGACGCGTGGCCCATGCGCAGCAGGCTGAGGGAGCTGTTTTTCCAGCGTTCGAGAAAGTGCCGGATGTCGTCGGCGCTGGCGTTTTCCCAGCTGCCCCAGATGCCGGTCAGGGGGCCGCGGGTGATGCCCATGCCCAACACGTCGAACAGCTGGCGGGTGAGCTTGAGCATTTCCGGCGACAGATGGTCGAGGCTGTGATCCAGGCTTTTCAGGGCGGCGTCGAGCGCCGCCGGCAGCTTCTCGGCGGCCACGGCGCCATCGAGCATGACCGGGATCAGCGCCCGCAGCAGCGGCAGGTCACTGCTGCGCAATGCGGCAAAGCCGCTGGCCGCGGTGCCGGACGCGCAGCCGCTGAGGCTGGCGCCGAGGCCGGCGGTGGTCAGGAACGCGCTGGCGCACAGGCCGATTTTCAACAGGCCACGGCGAGACAGTGTGGGTGCTGCAGGCAGGCTGGGGGTCATTATTGTTATTACCCGGCAATGGTCTGGTTAGCGGATGAACAGCTTCTGGATCAGCTTCTGGATCGGTTTGCCATAAGGCGGGTAGATCAGTCGCGCGGCATTCAGGCGCTGCTTGCTCAGTACACCCTTGGCCTTGCTGAAGGTCAGGAAACCCTCGTGACCGTGGTAATGGCCCATGCCCGAGTGGCCGATGCCGCCGAACGGCATGTCGTCCTGGGCGACGTGCAGCAGGGTGTCGTTGAGGCAGACCCCGCCCGAGTGGGTTTCGTTGAGTACCCGTTCCTGCTCGGCTTTGTCGTAGCCGAAGTAGTAGAGCGCCAGGGGGCGAGGGCGCTGGTTGATGTAGGCGAAGGCCTGGTCCAGGCCGGTGTAGGGCACGATCGGCAGGATCGGGCCGAAGATCTCATCCTGCATCACCGTCATGTCGTCGCTGACATTGAGCATCAGGCTGTGGCCCATGCGCCGCTCCTGGTTTTCCTCGAACAGCGGGATCAGCAGCGCACCCTTGCTGGTGGCGTCGCTGATGTAGCTGTTCAGGCGCGCCAGTTGCCGCGGGTTGATGATCGCGGTGTAGTCGGGGTTGTCGACCAGGGTCGGGAAGAAACCCCGGACCACCTGGCGATAGGCGTCGACGAAGGCGCCGACGCGGTGTTCCGGGACTAGCACGTAGTCCGGGGCGACGCAGGTCTGGCCGGCGTTCATGGTCTTGCCGAAGGCGATGCGTTCGGCGGCGTCCTTGAGCGGCACGTCATCGGAAACGATGGCCGGGGACTTGCCGCCCAGCTCCAGGGTCACCGGGGTCAGGTTTTCCGCCGCGGCGCGCATCACGTGCTTGCCGATGCTGGTGGCGCCGGTGAACAGCAGGTGATCGAAAGGCAGCCGGGAGAAGGCCACGCCGACGTCGGCTTCGCCCAGCACCACGGCGACCAGGTCCTCGGGGAACGCCTTGGCCAGCAGGCGCTTGAGCAGCAGGCCGGTGGCGGGGGTCGATTCGCTGAGCTTGAGCAATACCCGGTTGCCGGCGGCGAGCGCGCCGACCAGCGGGCCGATGGCCAGGAACAGCGGGTAGTTCCACGGCACGATCACCCCGACCACGCCCAATGGCTGGTAGACGACCTTGGCCGAGGCCGGCTGGAAGGCCACGCCGACCTTGCGCCTGGAAGGTTTCATCCAGCCCTTGAGGTGTTTGCTGGCGTAGTGGATGCCCTGCAGGCTGGGCATGATTTCGGCGAGCAGGGTTTCGTCGGCGCTGCGATGGCTGAAATCTTCGCTGATGGCCTCGATCAGGGCCTGACGTTCGCTGTCGAGCAGGTCGCGCAGGCTCTTGAGCCATTGCTGGCGCTGGCCGGCCGGCGGCATGGGGTTGGCCGCGAAGGCCTGGCGCTGGACAGCGAACAGACGGTGGAGCTCATCCAGCTGCTGGTGGGCTTCCGGCAAGTAGGCGATTTCGGCAGACATGGGCAGCTCCGGTTTTTGTGGGTGGGAGATTTTTAGAGTTTATACTCTAAAATGTCAAATGAGATCCCGGGCCAGCTTTGATTTATCCCATCGGGGATAGGTCGTAAGATGCCGGGCAATGCCTTCTCGATTAAAGCCCACGCTCATGGCCCCACGCATAAAAACCCGCGAACGTATCGTCCAGAACAGCCTGGAACTGTTCAACCAGCAAGGCGAACGCAGTGTCAGCACCAACCACATTGCCGCCCACATGGAGATTTCTCCGGGCAACCTGTATTACCACTTCCCCAACAAGCAGGCGATCATCGCCGTGCTGTTCTGCGAGTACGAAGCCCTGGTCGACAGCTTCCTGCGCCTGCCCCAGGGCCGCAGTGTGACCGTGGAAGACAAGCGCTATTACCTGCAGGAGTTGCTGGCCGCCATGTGGCGCTATCGCTTCCTGCACCGCGACCTGGAACACCTGCTCGACAGTGACGCCGAACTGGCCGCCCGTTACCGACGCTTCTCCCAGCGCTGCCTGATCCACGGCACGGCGATCTACGAAGGTTTCGTCGAGGCCGGCATCCTGCGGATGGACAAGGTGCAGATCGAGTCCCTGACCCTCAATGCCTGGATCATCCTTACCTCCTGGGTGCGTTTTTTGTGCACCACCCGGGAAAACTCCGCGCACCTGAGCGAAGAAGCCATCAAGCGCGGTGTGTACCAGGTGCTGGTGCTGGAGGCCGGATTTGTCACCGACCACGCCCGGGAGGCGGTCGACGCGCTATACGACGAGTTTTACGTGCCCCTGGCGCAAGCCCTGGAAGAAGTGCAGTAGGATCTGGATCAAGTCATCGTTCAATTACTGGAGCCCGTCATGCCCATCGCGCAACTGATCAGTCCACAGCAATTGGCCGCTCGCCTGGAGCAGCCCGGGCTGGTGATTCTCGATTGTCGTTTTGCCCTGGAAGACCCGGATTACGGCCAGCGCAGTTATGCCAGCGGGCATCTGGCCGGCGCGCATTTTGCCGACCTGGAGCGTGATCTCAGTGGACGGGTGGTCAAGGGTGTGACCGGGCGCCATCCGCTGCCCGAACCGGCGACGCTGATCGCGCGCCTGCAGGCCTGGGGCATCGACGCCGACAGCGACATCGTGCTCTACGACGACGGCCCCGGTGCCTATGCCGCCCGCGCCTGGTGGCTGCTGGCCTGGCTGGGCAAGCGCGACGGTGTGTTCATCCTCGATGGCGGCCTGAAAGCCTGGCACGCCGCGGGCCTGCCGTTGAGCCTGGATCCGCCGACCAATGTGCTCGGCCACTTCACGGGCCAGCCCGACAAAATCCTGCTGCTGAGCGCCGAGCAGCTGCAAAAACGCCTCGGCCAGCCGAGCCTGACCCTGCTCGACGCCCGCGCCCAGCCACGCTTTCGCGGCGAGGTGGAGCCGATCGACCCGGTGGCCGGGCATATCCCCGGCGCGCAATGCGCGGCTTTCACCGACAACCTGGACAGCGACGGCCGTTTCCTGCCGGCCGATCAGCTCAAGAAGCGTTTTGCCGCGAAGCTGGGCGAGCGTGCGCCGACCGAACTGGTGGCGTACTGCGGTTCGGGTGTGACCGCCTGTCACAACCTGTTCGCCCTGTGCCTGGCCGGTTATCCCATGGGCAAGTTGTATGCCGGCTCCTGGAGCGAATGGATCACCGATCCGCAGCGCGCGGTCGCCACGGGCGATTGAACCCCTCACCGTAGGAGCGAAGCTTGCTCGCGAAAAATGGCCCAGGCGGCGCGGTCCGGCAGAAAGAACGCAGCGCCTGGATCGCGAGCAATCGAGCGTCGACCGGCTGCTCCTACAGAAGACCGGTGCTGTTTCAGAGGGATTGGCGGGCGCTGCGATAGGCCGCCGGCCCCACGCCATAGACCTGCTTGAACTGCCGGCTCAGATGGCTCTGGTCGGCGAACCCCAATTGCGTCGCCACCTCCAGCGGCAGGCAGCCGTCGCGCAGCAATGCCCGGGCCTGGGCGATGCGCTGTTGCATCAGCCAGGTGTGCGGCGGCATGCCGGTGGCGCGACGGAATACCCGGGCGAAATGAAACGGCGAGAGATTCACCGCCGCGGCCAGTTCTTCCAAGGACGGCGGGGCGGCCAGCTGCGCTTGCAGCAACTCCTTGGCCTGGACGATCGCCCGGTGTTCCCGCCCGGGTTTGCCCGGCGCCTTGACCCCGGCGTGACGCCGCAGCAGCAAGAGCATCATTTCCCGCCACAGGGTCTGTTGTTGCAGGGCGGTGGCCGGGCTTTCCAGTAATTGATGCAACTGGCAGAAGCCGCTGACCAGATCGGGGTCGCGATACAGCGTGGCGCCGAAGGCCGGCAGGCTGTCGGTGGGCAATTCCAGCTCGCCCAGCATGGCGAGGATCTGTGCGTTGTCCGGATAAAACGCCCGGTACAGCCAGCCGTCCTCGGTGCCTTTGTGGCCGGTGTGCAACTCGTCCGGGTTGATCAGCACCAGGGTGCCGCGCCCCGCCAGGTGCTCGGCGCCGCGATAACGGTAGCGCTGGGCGCCGTCCATGATCATGCCGATCACATAGCCGTCATGCACATGGGGCACGAAGCGATGCTCGATGTAACGCGCGGCCAGCAACTCCACGCCGGCCAGGGGCGCGGTTTGCCAGAAACGGATCGATTCGCCCTGGCCGCTGTTCATCGCGGTTCGCGCCCCAGGTCGGACAGCCACTGGGGAATGCGCCGTTCCAGGTAATAACCCGGCGTCTTCACCGAACCCTCGACAAAACCGACGTGCCCACCCTTGGCCTGCAATTCGAAGTGGGTGCTGCCGGACAGCTCACGGGCTTCCGGCAGGCTGTGGGGGAACACGAAAGGATCGTCCGCGGCCTGGATGATCAGGGTTGGTGTGCGGATTTCCCCAAGGAAATAGCGGCTGGAGGCACGCCGGTAATAGTCCTGGGCGTCGGCAAAGCCATTCAGCGGCGCGGTGACCCGGCCGTCGAAGTCCCAGAAGGTGCGCATCTTTTCCAGCGGCCCGAGCCGCTCCAGCACGGCCAGGCCCTCATGGCGCCCGTCGTGCTGGAACTGGCGCTGCTTGTCCTTGATATAGGCGAGCATCTCGCGGATGAAATGCGCCTGGTAAACCTTGGAAAAGCCCTGGCCGATGCGGTCGGCGCACTGGTCCAGGCGAAACGGCACCGATACCGCGACGGCGCCTTGCAACTGGCTGGCGCTGCCGCTTTCCCCCAGGTGCTTGAGCAATACATTGCCGCCCAGCGAGTAGCCCACCGCGAACAGCGGGGCCAGCGGGCGCTTGCTGCGCAGGTGGTCGATGGCGGCGGCCAGGTCTTCGCTGGCGCCCGAGTGGTAGCTGCGCGGCAGCAGGTTCGGCTCGCCCGAGCAGCCGCGCCAGTTCAGCGCCGCGCTGGCCCAGCCCTGGTTCGCCAGGGCCTTTTGCAGACCGGCCACGTAAGGCGAATTGGAAGAACCAGTCAGGCCGTGCAGCACCAGCACCAGGGGCGCAGTGGCGGTGTGCGGGCCGTGCCAGTCAAGATCGAGAAAGTCGCCGTCGTCGAGCCACAGGCGTTCGCGCTGGCGCTCGAGGTGAGTGGTCTTGCGCCACAGCGGGCCCCACAGGGTTTGCAGGTGCGGGTTGCCGAGGCCGAAGGCGGGAATGAAGCGATCTGACGGAGTAGGCACGGTGATTCTCGTAGCAGCGGTGCGCGTCCCTGGCAGGGCTGCGCACCTTTTCAGGCCAGTGGTTTAACCGGCGATCTCTGCCATACGTTGCCACAAGGCGTAGTACACCTGCCCGGATTTTTGCTCGCGGTGCAGGCGCCAGTTGGCCGGGAGGCCGAGGGTCGACGGCGCGGTTTCACTTTCGGTATAGACCCAGGCGTCGTCGGCCAGCCAGTCGCGTTCTTCCAGCAGGGCGCAGGCGGCCGGCAGCAGGTTCTGATGGAACGGCGGGTCGAGGAACACCAGGTCGAAACGGCTGGCCGGCTGGGTTTCCAGATAGCGCAGGGCGTCGGCGGTCTGTACCTGGCCAACGGTGCAGCGCAGGGTGCCCAGGTGCTCGCGCAGGCGCGACACGGCCAGATTGCTGGCATCCAGCGCCTGGCCCATGGCGGCGCCACGGGACAGGGCTTCGAGAAACAGCGCGCCGCTGCCGGCGAACAGGTCGAGCACCTTGGCCCCGGCGACATAAGGCGCCAGCCAGTTGAACAGGGTTTCGCGCACCCGGTCCGGAGTCGGGCGCAGGCCCGGCACATCGGGGAAGCTCAGGCGACGGCTGCGCCACTCGCCGCCGATGATGCGCAGTTGGCCCACACCGTTGTGCTGGTTGTGGACGGGTTTCTTGCTGGGACGCGATGGGCTGGCCATTAGTGCTCCGGAACCCCGAGCGGCTGCTCGGCGGGTTTGTCAGTAGGGGCCGGCAACGGCTTTTGCGGCACGGTCGGACCGGCGGTGACGACGACCATCTTGTCCGCGCTCAGGTGCTTGTTCAGTACATCCCGGACCTGCTCCACGGTCAGGCTCTGGGACTGCTGCATGAAGTCTTCAAGATAGCTCAGCGGCAGGTTGTAGAAGCCGATGGCGCCCAGTTGGCCGACGATGTCGGCGTTGCTGGCGGTGGACAGCGGGAAGCTGCCGGCCAGCTCGCGCTTGGCGTCGTCGAGTTCCTTCTGGGTCGGGCCGGTCTTGAGGTAGTCGGCGAGCACGTCCTGTACCAGCTTGAGGGTGCCCTCGCTCATTTCGGCGCGGGTCTGCAGGTTGATCATGAACGGGCCACGGGCCTGCATCGGGCTGAAGCCGGAATAGACGCCGTAGGTCAGGCCGCGCTTCTCGCGCACTTCGCTCATCAGCCGGGTGCCAAAACCACCGCCGCCAAGGATCTGGTTGCCCAGGGACAGCGCGGCGTAATCCGGGTCGTCACGATCGATGCCCAGTTGCGCCAGCAGCAGGCTGGTCTGGCTGGACGGGTATTCGATATGGCCGATGCTGGCCTGTGGTTCGGTCGGTTGCGGGATTTTCGCCAGCGCCGGGCCTTTGGGCAGGGCAGAGGAGATCTGTGCGGCAATCGCCTCGGCGTCGCTGCGCGACAGGTCGCCCACCAGGGCGATCACCACGTTGCCGGCGGCATAGGCCTTGGCGTGGAACGCCCGCAGCTGGGCCAGGCTGATCGGCGGCACGCTCTGCGCGGTGCCGTCGCTGGAATGGGCATACGGATGGCTGCCGTACAGGCGGTTCATCAGTTCCAGGCTCGCCAGCTTGCCGGGGTTCTGCTTCTGGTATTCGAAGCCGGCGAGCATCTGGTTCTTGATGCGCGCCAGGGAGTCGGCCGGGAAGGTCGGCTTGCCGACGACATCGGCGAACAGTTGCAAAGCCGGCGCGCGCTTGTCCGGCGCGCTCAGGCTACGCAGGGAAGCGATGGCCATGTCCTTGTAGGCACCGTTGCCGAAATCGGCGCCCAGGCCTTCGAAACCTTCGGCGATCGCGCCGACATCCTTGCCGGCCACGCCTTCGTTGAGCATGGCGTTGGTCAGCATCGCCAGGCCTGGTGCGTCGCCATCCTGGCTGCTGCCGGCGGCGAAGGTCAGGCGCATGTCGAACATCGGCAGCTCATGGGCTTCGACGAACAGCACCTTGGCGCCTTCGGCGGTGCTCCAGGTCTTGATGTCGAGGCTGCGGTGGCTTGGGGCCTTGCCGTCGAGCTCGGCCAGGGATTGCAGCTTCTGGCTGCTCTTGGCCTTGTCCAGCGCCTGGCTAGCGTTGGATTCGTTCGCCCGCAGCAGATAAAGGCCGGCGGCGGCGATCAGGGCCACGAGTGCCAGGCCGAGCAGGACCGGGCTGGCGCTTTTGCGCTTACTCATGAGCGGACTCCTCAGGCAATACGTGGGCAACGCTCAGGCGTTCGCGAGTGAAATAGGTACGAGCGGCCTTCTGGATGTCTTCAGGGGTCACGCTTTGCAGTTCGGCGAGTTCGGTGTCCATGAGCTTCCAGGACAGGCCGACGGTTTCCAACTGGCCGATGGCGGTGGCCTGGCTGGTGATGGAGTCACGCTCGTAGACCAGGCCGGCGATCACCTGGGCGCGCACGCGCTCCAATTCTTCGGCGGTCGGCGGGGTGGTTTTCAGCTCTTCGAGCAAACGCCACAACCCGGCTTCGGCCTGGGCGATGGTTTTTTTCTTCTGGCTGTTGGGCATGGCCGAAAGCAGGAACAGGCTGTCGCCGCGGGTGTAGGCGTCGAAGCTCGACGAACCGCCGGACACCAGTTCTTCGCCGCGCTCCAGGCGGGTCGGGATGCGGGCGCTGTAGCCGCCGTCGAGCAGCGCGGCGATCAGGCGCAGGGCATGCACCGAATGCTTGTCTTCGGCGGTGGCGATGCTCGGCACGTTGAAGGCCAGCATCACGCTCGGCAGCTGGGTCTTCACCCGCAGGGTGATCTGCCGCTCGCCGGGCTCGGCCAGCTCCAGGGGAATCTTCGCCGCGGGCACGGCACGCTTGGGAATGGTGCCGAAATAGCGTTGGGCCAGGGTTTTGACTTCGTCCGGGGTCACGTCGCCGACCACCACCAGGGTGGCGTTGTTCGGCACATACCAGGACTCGTACCAGTGGCGCAGCTCCTCGACCTTCATCCGGTTGAGGTCGGCCATCCAGCCGATGGTCGGCGTGTGGTAGCCGCTGGCCGGGTAGGCCATCGCCTTGAAGCGTTCGAAGGCCTTGGACATCGGCTTGTCGTCGGTGCGCAGGCGGCGTTCTTCCTTGATCACTTCGATTTCGCGGCTGAACTCGTCCGGCGGCAGGCGCAGGCTGGCCATGCGATCGGCTTCCAGCTCGAAGGCCACGCCCAGGCGGTCACGGGCCAGCACCTGGTAATAGGCGGTGAAGTCGTCGCTGGTGAAGGCGTTCTCTTCGGCGCCCAGGTCGCGCAGGATCAGCGAGGCTTCGCCGGGGCCGACCTTTTCGCTGCCCTTGAACATCATGTGTTCCAGGGCATGGGACAAACCGGTCTGGCCCGGGGTTTCGTAGCTGGAGCCGACTTTGTACCAGACCTGGGAGACCACGACCGGAGCCCGATGGTCTTCCCGGACCACGACCTTGAGGCCGTTGTCGAGGGTGAATTCGTGGGTGGGTTGTGGATCGGCAGCCAAGGCTGAAAGGGGCAGACAAACCGTACTGAGCAGCAGGCCTGCGGCGCGGCGGGCTAGAGCATTCATTCGTTTTTTAAACCTGTTGGACTGCCCGCTTGGTCTTAGCCTACGGGCGAGAGGTTGGGGCGTGTCATCAATCATTACCAGTACCGCGCCGGAGCCTGCCAGTGCGCAGGGCAAGGCGCGAGGAGTGTGGTTTGGTCATTCCAAATAAACTCCGAGCAACGCAGCCCTGCGCACTGGCAGGCCCGGCCCTCCGGGTGGCGCCTGAAAACGGGCCATGCTGCGTTGCAGTCCTTGGAAAGGAAAACACATTTCCGGCGGACTGCGCCTTGCCTGGCCCGTTTTCAGGCGGCCACGCGGTACTGGTAATGATTGATGACACGCCCTAGGATACTGATCCGTTTTACTGGCGGCCACGCCTATCAGGCTCGCATGGATCAACGTGTGCTTGAGCAGGTTGTATGGGTTCCCGGCAAGAAGCGCTGTTTTATCGACTAGACTTCGACTTTTCGCCGATTTTGCCGTTTCAGTCCTTTAGTAAAATCGATCCTTGAGATGCCATTGGGCACCTCGACAAAATGTTGCGCGTGAACAAGCCGGCGGAAACGCAGTCTGTTCTGCATCGAATATTTATTTGCCGGTGCGCCTTGATGGCGCGTCGCTACCTTGAGATAGCCGTCCTCCATGTTTGGTTCCAACGACGACAAGAAGACCCCAGCCGCGGCTGGCGAAAAGAAAGGCCTGTTCGGATGGCTGCGCAAAAAGCCGCAGGAAACCGTCGTCGAACAGCCACAAGTCCCTGTCGAGCCTGCCCCGGCTCCCGCTCCCGTTATAGATCAAGCCCCGGTTGCCGAAGTCATCGCTCCTGTGGTGTTGCCGATCGCCGAGCCGATCCTGCAGCCTGAACAGCCCGCGCCAGCGGTCGAACATGCTCCCGCGCCGGAACTGCCGCTGACCCCCGAGCACAAGCCCTGGCTGACCCTGCCGGTGGCGGAAGAGCCGGTGGCGCTGGTGGAGGACGAGCAGGCGCCGCACATCACCCCGCCGATCCCGGCCGCGACCGATGTGCAGCAAGCCGCCGAGCTGTTGGCGGCCGAGTTGGCACACAGCGAGCCAGCTGCGGCCCAGGCGCCGATCGAAGAGGAGGATCTGCCACAACCGGTGATCGCGGCCTTCGTGCAGCCCGAGCCTGTCCGAGCACCGGAGCCTGCTCCGGTTGTCGTTGCTCCAGTTGCTCCAGTCGCGGCGGTCGAAGCGCCCGCTGCCGCCGAGCCGCCCCGTGCCGAAGACAACAAGGTCGGCTTCTTCGCCCGCCTCAAGCAGGGCCTGTCCAAGACCAGCGCCAGCATCGGCGAAGGCATGGCCAGCCTGTTCCTGGGCAAGAAGACCATCGACGACGAGCTGCTGGAAGATATCGAGACCCGCCTGCTGACCGCCGATGTGGGCGTGGAAGCCACTGCGGTGATCATCCGGAACCTGACCCAGAAGGTCGCGCGCAAACAGCTGACCGACGTCGATGCGCTGTACAAGTCGCTGCAGGCCGAGCTGGCGAGCATGCTCAAGCCGGTGGAACAACCGCTGCGGATCGCTTCGCAAACCAAGCCGTTCGTGATTCTGGTGGTGGGCGTCAACGGCGCCGGCAAGACCACCACCATCGGCAAGCTGGCCAAGAAGCTGCAGCTCGAAGGCAAGAAGGTCATGCTCGCCGCGGGCGACACCTTCCGCGCCGCGGCCGTGGAGCAGCTGCAGGTCTGGGGCGAGCGCAACAAGATCCCGGTCATCGCCCAGCACACCGGCGCCGACTCGGCTTCGGTGATCTTCGACGCCGTGCAGGCCGCCAAGGCCCGTGGCATCGATGTGCTGATCGCCGACACCGCCGGTCGCCTGCATACCAAAGACAACCTGATGGAAGAGCTGAAGAAGGTTCGCCGGGTGATCGGCAAGCTCGACGCCGACGCGCCGCACGAAGTGCTGCTGGTGCTCGACGCCGGTACCGGCCAGAACGCCATCAACCAGGCCAAGCAGTTCAACCAGACGGTCGAGCTGACCGGCCTGGCCCTGACCAAACTCGATGGCACCGCCAAGGGCGGGGTGATCTTCGCCCTGGCCAAGCAGTTCGGCCTGCCGATCCGCTACATCGGCGTCGGTGAGGGCATCGACGACCTGCGTACCTTTGAAGCCGAACCCTTTGTCCAGGCACTGTTTGCCGAGCGGGAGCGTTCATGATTCGTTTCGAACAGGTCGGTAAGCGTTATCCGAACGGTCATGTCGGCCTGCACGAGTTGAGTTTCCGGGTTCGTCGCGGCGAGTTTCTGTTCGTCACCGGTCATTCTGGCGCCGGCAAGTCCACGCTGCTGCGCTTGCTGCTGGCCATGGAGCGTCCAACCAGCGGCAAGCTGCTGTTGGCCGGTCAGGACCTGAGCACCATCAGCAATGCGCAGATTCCGTTCCTGCGGCGGCAGATCGGCGTGGTGTTCCAGAACCACCAATTGCTGTTCGATCGCACCGTTTTCAACAACGTCGCCTTGCCGCTGCAGATCCTCGGCCTGTCCAAGGCCGAAATCGCCAAGCGCGTGGACTCGGCCCTGGAGCGCGTGGCGCTCTCGGACAAGACCGATCTCTACCCCGGCGACCTGTCCACCGGTCAGCAGCAGCGCGTCGGCATTGCCCGCGCCATCGTGCACCGCCCGGCCTTGCTGCTGGCGGACGAACCCACAGGTAACCTCGACCCGCGTCTGGCGGCGGAAATCATGGGCGTATTCGAAGATATCAACCGTCTGGGCACCAGCGTGCTGATCGCCAGTCACGACCTGGCGCTGATCGCGCGCATGCGTCATCGCATGCTGACCCTGCAACGCGGCCGATTGATCGGCGACGGGGAGGCTGGCGTATGAGTGCGACCCGCAGCCCCAAAGTGGCCGAACGCGTGGCTCCGAAAGCTCCGGATCAACCGCCGCAGAAGAAAAAGCGCGACGAAGACGACGGTCCGGATTTCAGCACCCTGCTGCATGCCTGGATCGAAAGCCATCGCGCCAGCCTGCTCGACAGCCTGCGTCGCCTGGGCAAACAGCCGATCGGCAGCTTCTTCACCTGCCTGGTGATGGCCGTGGCCCTGAGCCTGCCGATGGGCTTGTCGTTGTTGCTCAACAACGTCGAACGCCTGGGCGGCTCCTGGCAGCGCGCGGCGCAGATTTCCCTGTACCTGGAGCTCGACGCCAGCGCCACCGAGGGCGAAAGCCTGAGTGAGCAGATCAAGGCCATGCCGGGCGTGGCGGATGCCGAGTTCATCAGCAAGGACAAGGCCCTGGACGAGTTCCAGCAGCAGTCCGGGCTGGGCGAGGCGCTCAAGGAGTTGCCGCAGAACCCGCTACCGGGCGTGGTCCTGGTCACGCCGAACGAAGTGGACAAGGCGACCCTGGAAGCCTTGCGTCAGCGCCTGGCGGAAATGCCCAAGGTGCAGCAGGCGCAACTGGACCTGGTGTGGGTCGAGCGGCTGGCGGCGATCCTCAAGCTGGGCGACCGGTTTGTCTTCGGCCTGACGGTGTTGCTGGTTTCTGCATTACTTTTGGTGATAGGCAATACCATTCGTCTTCATATTGAAAACCGCCGCACCGAGATAGAAGTGATTAAACTCGTCGGCGGCACGGACAGTTATGTGCGGCGTCCCTTCCTTTATATGGGCGCCTTGTATGGCTTCGGTGCGGGGATTCTGTCCTGGGGTGTTCTGGCGTTCGGCCTCAACTGGCTGAACGACGCGGTAGTGGGGTTGGCCGGCTTGTACGGCAGTGATTTCGCCCTGGCTGGCGTACCGGTCGCCGATGGTCTATCACTCTTGCTTGGCGCGGTGTTGTTGGGGTATATCGGTGCGTGGATTGCGGTGGCCCGTCACTTGCGGGAGCTGGCGCCGAAATAGTGTCTTTTTGCTTGTATTGACCTTTTAGAATTTTTGGGAACTTGTTTTGCGGTTCCCGGTCAATTTTCAGCAGTGCTGAATAAGCACGAGTTATGTGAGTCGGAGGTTTTTTCGTATGACCACTTCTTTGCAACCTGCTTATGCCTTGGTCCCGGGTGCGAACCTGGAGGCCTATGTGCACACGGTGAACAGCATTCCATTGCTGACGCCCGAGCAGGAGCGTGAACTGGCCGAGAGTCTCTACTATGAGCAGGATCTTGAGGCGGCTCGGCAGATGGTGCTCGCCCACCTGCGTTTTGTCGTACATATCGCCCGTAGCTACTCCGGCTACGGTCTGGCCCAGGCCGACCTGATTCAGGAAGGCAACGTCGGCCTGATGAAGGCTGTAAAACGCTTCAACCCGGAAATGGGTGTGCGTCTGGTTTCGTTCGCCGTGCACTGGATCAAGGCGGAAATCCACGAGTTCATCCTGCGCAACTGGCGCATCGTGAAAGTCGCGACCACCAAGGCCCAGCGCAAGCTGTTCTTCAACCTGCGCAGCCAGAAGAAGCGCCTGGCCTGGTTGAACAACGAAGAAGTCCACCGTGTGGCGGAAAGCCTCGGTGTGGAGCCGCGCGAAGTGCGCGAGATGGAAAGCCGCCTGACCGGCCATGACATGGCCTTCGACCCAGCCGCCGAAGCGGATGACGACAGCGCCTTCCAATCGCCGGCCAACTACCTGGAAGACCACCGGTACGATCCGGCCCGTCAGCTGGAAGACGCCGACTGGACCGACAACTCCACCAGCAACCTGCACGAAGCGCTGGAAGTGCTGGACGACCGCAGCCGCGACATCCTCTACCAGCGCTGGCTGGCGGAAGAGAAAGCCACGCTGCATGACCTGGCGCAGAAGTACAACGTCTCGGCCGAGCGTATCCGTCAGCTCGAGAAGAGCGCGATGAACAAGCTCAAGCTGTCGATTGCCGCGTAATACGCCACGCAATAAAAAAACGCCCCGATCCGATCGGGGCGTTTTTGTTTGTGGCGTTGGCGCTGTGCTGTCTGTGGGGGCGCTATCGCGAGCAAGCTTCGCGCCTGCAGAAGAATGCGCGGGCCTGTAGCGCGATCAGAACTTGAACGTCACTGCGCCCACAGCGCCTTGCGCGAATCGTTCAGGCCCAGCAAATAGCTGTCGCCGCCCAGCTGGCTCATTTGCCGGCGGATCCAGCCGGCCCGTTGCGCCACGTAGCTGCTCGGATGGCTGGCGCTCCATACCCGAGGGTTGGGCAGGACCGCAGCCAGCAGGCTGGCCTGTTGCCGCGACAGCGAGCCCGCGCTGACGCCGAAGTGATGCCGCGCCGCAGCCTCGGCGCCAAATACGCCTTCGTCCCACTCGACGCTGTTGAGGTAGACCTCGAGAATCCGTTGCTTGGGCCAGAAGATCTCGATCAGCCCGGTGAACCAAGCCTCCAGCCCTTTACGCAGCCAGCTGCGTCCGGACCACAGGAACAGGTTCTTCGCCACCTGCTGGCTCAGGGTGCTGGCGCCACGAATCGAACCGCCGCGCTCGTTGTGGGCGAAGGCGGCCTGGATCGCGCCGAAGTCGAACCCCCAGTGTTCAGGGAACTTCTGGTCTTCGCCGGCGATTACCGCCACCTTCAGGTCGTCGGAGATCTCCTCCCAGGGTTTCCAGCTGCGTTGCAGGTCGATGGGCTCGCCGTCGACCCAGGATTCGACCTTGCGTTCGACCATCAAGGCCGTGCCCGGAGGCGGCACGACGCGGAACAGCAGCACCAGCAAAACGCTGCCGACGGCGAACCAGAGCAGGGCTTTAGAGAAACGACGGAAAAATAAACGCAGCATAGAGATGGCTTGGCCGAACCCGTTGAGCGCGCCATTATACAGACCCGATCGACGATTCTGACTGGAGTTCCTCATGCTGCGTGGCTTCCTGATGCTGGCCGCCTTTTTCGGCTTTACCGGCGTTGCCCTGGGCGCATTCGCTGCCCATGGCTTGAAAAATCGCCTGAGCGCGGAATACCTGGCGATTTTCCATACCGGCGTCACCTACCAGCTGGTGCACACCCTGGCGCTGCTGGGCGTGGCGCTGCTGGCCACGCAGATCCCCGGCCGCCTGGTGACCTGGGCCGGCGCTTCGTTCGCCATCGGCATCCTGCTGTTTTCCGGCAGCCTCTACCTGCTGACCCTGACCGGTTTCGGCAAGCTCGGCATCGTCACTCCATTCGGTGGGCTGGCGTTCCTGGTGGGTTGGTTTCTGCTCGGCCTTGCCGCCTGGCGCTTGCAGCTGACCGCTTGACGCTTGTAGCTGACCTTTAGGTCATGATCGGGCTAGAATGCTGACCCCTAAAAATGATGGCGGCATTCGGCATGCGCATTCAGTTGAACGGCGAATCCTTTGAACTGCCCGACGGCGAAACCGTTGCGGCCCTGCTGACCCGTCTGGACCTGACCGGACGCCGGATCGCGGTCGAACTCAACCTGGATATCGTCCCGCGCAGCCAGCACGCCGAGACCACCCTCAACGAGGGCGATCAGGTCGAAGTAGTCCACGCCATCGGCGGCGGCTAGCCACCCGGGCCAGGGCTGGCCCCACCCACGCATTCTGCAAGAACCTCACCCCAACAGAGGATTTCCGATGAGCAACGTTCGCAGCGACAAGCCTTTCGTCCTGGCCGGTCGTACTTACCAGTCGCGTTTGCTGGTAGGCACCGGCAAGTACCGTGACATGGAAGAAACCCGCCTGGCCATCGAAGCCTCGGGTGCCGAGATCGTCACCGTCGCCGTGCGCCGGACCAATATCGGGCAGAACCCGGGCGAACCGAACCTGCTGGATATCCTGCCGCCGGACCGCTACACCATCCTGCCGAACACCGCCGGTTGCTATGACGCGGTCGAGGCCGTGCGTACCTGTCGCCTGGCCCGTGAGCTGCTCGACGGCCACAACCTGGTGAAGCTGGAAGTGCTGGCCGACCAGAAAACCCTGTTCCCCAACGTGCTGGAAACCCTCAAGGCCGCCGAAGTGCTGGTCAAGGAAGGTTTCGACGTGATGGTGTACACCAGCGATGACCCGATCATCGCCCGCCAGCTGGCGGAAATGGGCTGCATCGCGGTCATGCCGCTGGCCGGCCTGATCGGTACTGGCCTGGGGATCTGCAACCCGTACAACCTGCAGATCATCCTCGAAGAAGCCAAGGTCCCGGTGCTGGTGGATGCCGGTGTCGGTACTGCTTCCGACGCCACTATCGCCATGGAGCTGGGCTGCGAAGCGGTGCTGATGAACTCGGCCATCGCCCATGCGCAACAACCGGTGCTGATGGCCGAAGCCATGAAGCACGCCATTGTGGCAGGCCGCCTGGCGTACCTCGCCGGCCGCATGCCGAAGAAACTCTATGCCAGCGCCTCCTCGCCGCTGGATGGTCTGATCAAGTAAGAGCCATTGATGACTGAATCAAACGACACGCCAATCCAGCCGGAAGCCGGCGACGAGCGCCAACACCGCCGCATCAAGAGTTTCGTGATGCGCGCCGGGCGCATGACCGAAGGCCAGCAGCGCGGCCTGGAGCAGGGCGCGCCGCTGTATGTGCTGCCGCTGGCCGACGCGCCGGTGGATTTCGATCAGGTGTTTGGCCGCTCGGCGCCGCGTTCCCTGGAAATCGGCTTCGGCATGGGCCACTCGCTGCTGGAAATGGCCGCGGCCGCGCCGGAGCAGGATTTCATTGGTGTGGAAGTGCACCGTCCGGGTGTCGGCGCGTTGCTCAACGGCGTGCTGACCCAGGGCCTGACCAACCTGCGGGTCTACGATTGCGATGCGATCGAAGTGCTCAACCGCTGCATCGCCGATAACAGCCTGGATCGCCTGATGCTGTTTTTCCCCGATCCGTGGCACAAGAGCCGTCACCACAAGCGTCGTATCGTCCAGGCGTCCTTCGCCGAGCTGGTGCGCAGCAAGCTGAAGGTCGGCGGCATCCTGCATATGGCCACCGACTGGGAGCCTTATGCCGAGTACATGCTGGAAGTGATGAATGTCGCGCCGGGTTACCGCAACCTGGCCGAAGACGGCAAGTGCGTGCCGCGCCCGGCCGAGCGCCCGATCACCAAGTTCGAGCGCCGCGGCGAGCGCCTGGGCCATGGTGTGTGGGATCTGAAGTTCGAAAAGCTGGCGTGAGCCCAGCCTTGTAGGGGCCGGCTGACCGGCGATGGGCTTCTTGCGGGCCAATCGCTGGCAAGCCAGCTCCTACAGGATTGCGATGAAATTCGCCGGAACCTGATCGGTCAGCCAGACCCCGTTCTCCGCCTGATAGAACTTGAAGCCCTGCGCCTGCATGTCCTGTGCGGCGATCTTGAGTATCACCACCTTCCCGTAACGCTGCCCCACCGCTTCGGCGGTCGCCAGGTCCTGTGACAGGTGCACGTGATGGCGTGCGCCTGGGATCAGGCCTTTCTCGTTGATCGAGTCCATGAACCGCGTGGCGGTGCCGTGGTAAAGCACGGCCGGTGGCTGCTGCTCGGCCAGTTGCAAGCTCACGGTCTTGCTGGAATGGCCTTGCACGGCGCGAATGCGCTGGCCGTCCTCGGACAGGGCGAAGCGTTTCTTGTCGTTGCTGGCGACCACCTCGGCGATCAGTTCGGGCGTCAGCTGGCGTCCTTCCCTGGCGGCACCCTCGATCAAGGCATCGATCCTGGCCCAGCCTTCGCTGTCCAGTTGCAGGCCAATCGCCTGCGGCTCATGGCGCAGCACGTAGCTGAGGAACTTGCTGACTTCTTCGGTGGCTTTCCTGCTCATATTCATCCTTGTGCACAAGTCATGTAGTCGCTGCCGCAGGCTGCGATCGGTTGCGAAGCGACCGCCAAGCCTGTCGATGCGATACGTCAGGTGTAACGCAGTGTCTGGGTTTATGGCTGCTGCGCAGCCAATCGCAGCCTGCGGCAGCGACTACAGGTCAGCGACGGTCGGCGACGACGCCGATCAGCACCAGCACCACCAGCAGCACCGGCGCCAGGCTGTAGTTGTTGAACTGGCTCAGTCCGCGGACGATCCACGGCGTGGCGTAGATCAGCGCCGCGCCGCTGCCGATCATGCACAGCAGCGCCATCATCGGTACGCGCAGGGCGCCGGCGAGGCCGCCCAGGCGCGCTTCGACCCAGCCTTTGATGTCGGCGCCGAACAGCACCAACAGGCAGCCGACCAGGGCCAGGGAGATTTCTGAAAGGTTGCTGCGACTCCAGCGGGACACGGTAGCGAGCAGGTCGAGTATCAAATCCATTCGTTTTCCCTTAGGGCTGAAATCAGCTCAGAAATTTCTGCAGCAAGTCATTGAGGAAGAGTTGGCCGCGCGGGGTGGCCGCCAGGCGTGACGGTTCGACCTGCAACAGGCCGCTTTGTTCGGCGTCGCGGCGACCTTCGGCGAGGCTTTCCAGGGGCAGCCCGGTGCGCTCCGGGTACAGCCGGGCCTCGACGCCTTCGGTCAGGCGCAGGGCGTTCATCAAGAACTCGAACGGCAGCTCTTCGTTGCTCAGGTCCTTTTCGCCGGCCTTGAAGTTTTTCGCCGGGTTGAGGTAGTCCTTGGGCAGGCGGGTCTTCCAGGTGCGCACGATGCGCCCGTCCGGATGGCTGAGCTTGCCGTGGGCGCCGGCGCCGATGCCGATGAAGTCGCCGAAGCTCCAGTAATTGAGGTTGTGTCGGGCCGCCCGGCCGGGCTGGGCATAGGCCGAGACTTCGTACTGGGCGTAGCCGTGCTCGGCCAGCAGCGCCTGGCCGGCTTCCTGGATGTCCCACAGGGTGTCGTCTTCCGGCAGCGTCGGCGGCTGGTTCCAGAACACCGTATTGGGCTCCAGGGTCAGCTGGTACCAGGACAGGTGGGTCGGCTTCATGGCGATGGCCTGGCGCAGGTCGCCCAGGGCGTCGTCCAGGGACTGGTCGGGCAGGCCGTGCATCAGGTCCAGGTTGAAGTTGTCGAACCCGGCCTGGCGCGCCATGCCGGCGGCGCGGACCGCTTCGTCGCCGTTGTGGATGCGGCCCAGGGCCTTGAGCTTGTCTTCCTGGAAGCTCTGGATGCCGATCGACAGGCGATTGATGCCCAGGGCGCGATAAGCGGTGAACTTCTCCTGTTCGAAGGTCCCGGGGTTGGCTTCCAGGGTGATCTCGATGTCGTGGGCGAACGGGATGCGTTGCTCCACGCCCTTGAGCAGCCGGCCCAGGGCCTGGGCGCTGAACAGGCTCGGCGTGCCGCCGCCGAAGAAGATCGAACTCAGCTCGCGGCCGTAGACGGCGGGCAGGTCCTGGTCGAGGTCGGCCAGCAGGGCGTCGACGTACTCTTCTTCCGGCAGCACCGGGCTGGCGGCGTGGGAGTTGAAGTCGCAGTAAGGGCATTTGCGTACACACCACGGGATGTGGATGTACAGCGCCAGGGGCGGCAGCTGGGGCAGGACCGCCCGGGGCGTTTGCGCACCGCCGAGAATCAGCGGTTGCGCGGACGAATCAATGGTCATTGCAGGCTCAAGCGTTGCCGCAGAAGGGCCATGGCGCGGGCGCGATGGCTGAGTTGGTTCTTTTGGATCGGGTCCAGTTCGGCGCTGGAGCAGTTGCGCTCCGGTACCCAGAACAGTGGGTCGTAGCCGAAACCGTGCTCACCGCTGGCCGCCGTGAGGATGCGTCCGTGCCACAGGCCTTCGCAGAGGATCGGCAGCGGATCCTCGGCATGCCGCACCAGCGCCAGCACGCAGACGAACTGCGCGCCGCGCTCGGCCTCGGGGACGTCCTTCAGGGCGTCCAGCAGCTTGGCGTTGTTCGCCGCGTCGCCCTGGCCGTCGGCGTAACGCGCCGAGTAGATGCCCGGCGCGCCGCCGAGGAAGTCCACCGCCAGGCCCGAATCGTCCGCCAGCGCCGGTAGGCCGGAAATCCGCGAAGCGTTGCGGGCCTTGAGGATGGCGTTCTCGACGAACGACAGGCCGGTTTCTTCCGGCTCGACGCTGCTGAACTCGCCGATCGAGCGCAGGTGCACCGAGTCGCCGAGCATGGCCTGGAGTTCCTTGAGTTTGCCGGCGTTATGGCTGGCCAGTACGAGTTGGGTAAAAGTCATCATTCGCCGGGGAAAAGCTCTTGGTTGAAATTGATGGTGTTGATCGCGTCACCGGTCTGCACCTTGATTTCGAAGGTGCGGGTTTCCTGCTGTTCCACCGGGTACTGGGCGATGTAGTAGATCGCGCCCTGTTCGGTGACCTGCTTGAATTTCAGCGGCACCGATTGGCTGGTCAGGTCCTTGACGGTCCCGGTGACCTGGGCGACCAGCGGTTTGCCGGCCTTGAGCACGGAAACGTTGATCACGCCCTGGTTCTTGCTGCGCACCAGCTCCGCGGCCTTGGCGATATCCGGCTGCAGGAAGGTGGAGTTGAAGGTGTTGTAGTGCACGGTCACGTCACCGAACACTTCCTGGCGCTCGCCCTTGATGGGCTCGGCGGCCATCGCCGACGCGCTCAGGCACGCTGCCAATAGAAAAGTAACCAAGCGACCCATGATCGTTCTCCTTGCTTTGAACCTGGTTTATACCGCGATCTGGTGATCCTGCAGGCCGGGGCTGCTGACGCGGTAGATGCCGATCTCACCTAACAGATTAGGCCATAGCTTACTGGCCCACCCGTGGCGGTGCTGTTGATCCACCGCAAGGCGATCGATGACCTTGGCTTCACGTTCGCGGCAAAGCTCTTCGAAGTCCTCGAAGGTGCAGAAGTGGATGTTCGGCGTGTTGTACCAGGTGTATGGCAGGAATTCGGAGACCGGCATCCGCCCCTTGCTGGCCAGGTACCAGCGGCAGCGCCAGTGGCCGAAGTTGGGGAAGGTGATGATGCACTGGCGGCCAACCCGCAGCATTTCGTCGAGGATCCGGTCCGGGTAGTGCACGGCCTGCAGGGCCTGGGTCATGACCACGATGTCGAAGCTGTTGCTGGCGAAGTTGCCCAGGCCCTTGTCCAGGTCCTGCTCGATAACGTTGATGCCCTTGGCCACGCACTCGGCGATGTTGTCCGGGTCATTTTCCAGGCCATAGCCGGTGACTTGCTTGTGATCGCGCAGCCAGGTCAGCAGCTCGCCGTCGCCGCAACCGAGGTCGAGCACGCGGCTGCCGGCGGGGATCCATTCCTGGATGATTTCCAGATCAGCTCTCATGGCTTGTTCACACCGTAATTCGGTTCATGTAATTACCGAACGCCTGCAGGTAGCGCGGGATCGGAATCAGGAAGGCGTCGTGGCCCTGTGGCGCATCGATTTCCAGGTAGCTGACGTCCTTGCGTGCGGCCATCAGGGCGTCCACCAGTTCCCGCGAGCGGGCCGGGGAGAAGCGCCAGTCGGTGGTGAAGGACATCACGCAGAACTTGGCCTTGGCGCCTTCGAAGGTTTTCGCCAGGTTATCGTCGAAGTTCGCCGCCGGATCGAAGTAATCCAGGGCCTTGGTCATCAGCAGGTAGGTGTTGGCGTCGAACCGCCCGGAGAACTCCTCGCCCTGATAACGCAGGTAGCTTTCGACCTGGAACTCGACGCTGTGGAAGTCGTAGTTGAGCTTTTCGCTCTTCAGGCCACGGCCGAATTTCTCGCCCATGGAGTCGTCGGACAGGTAGGTGATGTGCCCGACCATCCGCGCCAGCATCAGCCCGCGCTTGGGGATCACGCCCTGTTCCTGGAACGAGCCGCCGTGGAATTCGGGGTCAGTGAGGATGGCCTGGCGCGCCACTTCGTTGAAGGCGATGTTCTGCGCCGACAGCTTGGGCGCCGAGGCGATGGCCAGGCAATGGCGCACCCGGTCCGGGTAGGTGATGGTCCATTGCAGGGCCTGCATGCCGCCCAGGCTGCCGCCGATCACGGCGGCCCACTGGTGGATGCCGATCCGGTCGGCCAGGCGTGCCTGGCTGTGCACCCAGTCTTCCACGGTCAGCACCGGGAAATCGGCGCCGAACGGCTTGCCGGTGTCCGGGTTGATGCTGCTCGGGCCGGTGGAGCCGTTGCAGCCGCCGAGGTTGTTCAGGCTGACGACGAAGAACTTGTTGGTGTCGATCGGCTTGCCCGGGCCGATGCAGCTGTCCCACCAGCCCGGCTTGCGGTCGTCGGGGCTGTGGTAGCCGGCGGCGTGATGGTGGCCGGACAGGGCATGACAGATCAGCACGGCATTGCTCGCCGTAGCGTTCAGCTGGCCGTAAGTCTCAAAGATCAGATCATAGGCTGGCAGGGAGCGACCGCAGGCCAGGGCCAGGGGCTCGCTGAAATGCGCCACTTGCGGCGTCACCAGACCAACGGAATCGGCGGGAAAGGCAGTTGGCATCGACCCTGCTCTCGTTTAAATGAGGCGTAAGTCTAAAGACCGCTGCCCCCAGCGGCAAGCAAAGGCCGGGGCTGATTCTCCCGCGACTTGTGACGAACCTTGTAGCCGCTGCCGCAGGCTGCGATCGGCTCTGCAGGAGACGTGCTCTTGAGGGCCTCGAAGGGCCTTCGGCCCTTATCGCAGCCTACGGCAGCGGCTACAGAGAGAGATCAGGACGGACGCTGTAATCCGGGCAGATCCGGCAGCTTCTTCGGTGCGTTGATCCGCACCCGTTTCTGCCGGTTCAGCTCGCCGCTGATCAGGCTGACCTGGCTCTTGGACACGCCGAACGCCTTGGCCAGGAACGCCATCAGGTAGGCGTTGGCCTTGCCTTCCACCGGCGGCGCGGTGAGGCGGATCTTCAGGCGCTCGCCATGCAGCCCGGCGAAGTCATCGCTACGGGCCGCAGGTTGCAGGTGACACTCCAGGATCAGGTCGTCGCCGTCCCAGCGAAAGTAGCTCATCACAGGGGCCGGGTCAGATCAGCAGGCGCAGGATTTCCGGCATCATGGTCATCGCTGCCAGGTTGTTGATCACCAGCATGTCGATCAGCTTGAGCACCATGAACGCCAGGATCGGCGAGATATCCAGGCCGCCCATGCTTGGCAGGATACGGCGGAACGGCGCCAGGGCCGGCTCGCAGATCTGGTTGACCAGTTCGGCGCCCGGGTTATGGCTGCCCGGGGCGACCCAGGAAAGGATCACGCTGATGATCAGGGCGAAGAAGAAAATCTTCATGAACAGCGCAGTCACGCCAATGATCGACCAGATCAGCAGCTGCACCGGGTTGCCGGTGGTGCCGTAGGTCAGCAGCAGGGTCAGGGCCATCAGCAGCAGTTGCACGACGATCGCCAGGATCAGCGACGACATGTCCAGGCCGAACAGGCTCGGGATGACCCGGCGCATCGGCTTGAGCAGCGGCTGGGTGGCGCGCACGGCGAACTGGCACAGCGGGTTGTAGAAGTCGGCGCGTACCAGTTGCAGCACGAAGCGCAGCAGCACGATCAGCAGGTACAGGCTGCCCAGGGTTTGCAGCACGTACACCGCCGCAGTGTTCAATCCAATCATCATTGGCTCCTTATTGGCCCAGTTGTTCGGCCATCTCGGCCGAGCGGTGCGCGGCGGCACCCAATGCTTTTTCCACCAGGGCTTCGAAGCCGCTGGCCTGGAACGACTTGATCGCCGCTTCCGTGGTACCGGCCGGCGAGGTCACGCGGCGGCGCAGTTCGGCCGCGTCGACGTCGCTGGACACCGCCATGTGCGCCGCGCCCAGCGCGGTCTGCAGGGTCAGTTGCCGGGCGGTTTCCCGTGGCAGGCCGAGCTTCTCGCCGGCGGCGGTCATGGCTTCGATCAGCAGGAAGAAATACGCCGGGCCGCTGCCGGACACCGCGGTCACCGCGTCCAGTTGCTGCTCCTGCTCCAGCCACAGGACGATGCCCACGGCCGACAGCAGTTCTTGCGCCTGCTGGCGTTGCTCCGCGCTCACCGCGGCGGTGGCGTACAGGCCGCTGGCGCCCTGGCGCAGCAGGGCCGGGGTGTTGGGCATGCAACGCACGATCGGTTGCTCGCCGAGCCATTTGTTCATGCTGGCGCAGGTGATGCCGGCGGCGATGGAGACGATCAGCTGGTGCGGCTTCAGGCTGGGGCGCAGGGCTTCGCACACGGCCTTCATGGCCTGTGGCTTGACCGCCAGCACCACTACGTCGACGCCGTCGATGGCCTCGGCGTTGTCGGCGAACAGTTCAATGCCGTGCTCGGCCTGGACCTTGGCGCGGGTTTCGGCGCCCGGGTCGCTGGCGCGGATCTGGCTGGCGTCCAGGCCCTTGGCGCGCAGGCCGCCGATCAAGCTGGCAGCCATGTTGCCGGCGCCGATAAAGGCGATACGAGTCTTGCTCATGACAGGTCCTTATTCAGAGGTGGGGCCGCCACGGTCATGGCTGGCCATAATCGCGAGCGCCAAACAGGGCGGTACCGATACGTACCCAGGTGGCGCCTTGGGCGATGGCCGCTTCGAGGTCGTGGCTCATGCCCATGGAAAGTGTGTCGGTTGGCAGGTCCAGGCTGGCGTGCAGGTTTTCGTTCAGGCGGCGCACGGCCGCGAAGGCAGCGTCCTGGGCGGCACGATCTTCAGTCGGCTCGGGAATCGCCATCAGCCCGCGCAGTTTCAGGCGCGGCAAGGCGCCGATGGCGCTGGCCAGGGCGGGCAGGTCGGCCGGCGTGCAGCCAGACTTGCTGGCCTCGCCGCTGACATTGACCTGAATGCAGATGTTCAACGGCGGCAAGTCGGCCGGGCGTTGCTCGGACAGGCGTTGAGCGATTTTCAAGCGATCCACGGAATGCACCCAGGCGAAGTTCTCGGCGATAGCTCGCGTCTTGTTCGACTGAATGGGGCCGATGAAGTGCCAACTCAAGGGCAGGTCGCCGAGTTCCGCCTGTTTGCCCAGGGCTTCCTGCAGGTAGTTCTCGCCGAAGTCGCGCAGGCCGGCGGCATAGGCTTCACGCAGCGCCGCGGCAGGCTTGGTCTTGCTCACGGCCAGCAGATGGATGCTGCCTTCGTCACGTTGCGAGGCCTGCGCCGCGGCACGGATCCGTGCGCTAACCAGGGCGATGTTGTCTGCTATCGTGGACATTCGATGTACGCCAGCGGGTCTTGGGTTCGCGGCATTCTACTGGAATTGGGGAACGCTATGGATATCACTGAGTTGCTGGCCTTCAGCGTCAAACAGGGCGCTTCGGACCTGCACCTCTCGGCCGGTTTGCCGCCGATGATTCGCATCGACGGCGATATTCGCCGGATCAACCTGCCGGTGCTGGAGGCGCAACAGGTGCACGAGCTGATCCTGGCCAGCATGACGGACCCGCAGCGGGCCGAGTTCAAGGCCGCGCTGGAGATCGACTTTTCCTTCGCGGTACCGGGCCTGGCGCGCTTTCGGGTCAATGCCTTCAACCATCAGCGCGGCGCTGGCGCGGTCTTTCGCAGCATTCCGGCCAAAGTGCCGAGCCTGGACGAACTGGGCATGGGCGAGGTGTTTCGCCGGATCAGCGAAGTGCCCCGCGGCCTGGTGCTGGTGACCGGGCCGACCGGTTCGGGCAAGTCGACCACCCTGGCGGCGATGATCGATCACCTGAACCAGAGTCGGCACCAGCACATCCTCACCATCGAGGACCCCATCGAGTTCATCCACGAATCGAAGAAGTGCCTGATCAACCAGCGCGAGGTGCATCGCGACACCCACAGCTTCTCCACGGCGCTGCGTTCGGCCCTGCGCGAAGACCCGGATGTGATCCTGGTCGGCGAGATGCGCGACCTGGAAACCATTCGCCTGGCGCTGACCGCCGCGGAGACCGGGCATCTGGTGTTCGGCACCCTGCACACCACCTCGGCGGCGAAAACCGTGGACCGGGTGGTGGACGTGTTTCCGGCCGAGGAGAAGGCGATGGTCCGCTCCATGCTCTCGGAATCGCTGCAGGCGGTGATTTCCCAGGCGCTGGTGAAGCGTATCGGCGGAGGCCGGGTAGCGGCCCACGAGATCATGCTGGGCAGCGCGGCGATCCGTAACCTGATCCGTGAGGACAAGGTGGCGCAGATGTACTCGGCGATCCAGACCGGCGGGGCGCAGGGGATGCAGACCCTGGACATGAGCCTGAAGGCGCTGGTGGATGCGGGGCTGGTCAGCCGGGAGCACGCCCGGGAGAAGGCGCGGGCGCCGGACAGTCTTTGAGGCTGGAGAGGGTTCGAGGCGGTAAATGCAATCGCGAGCCATCGAGCAGGCTGCTCGATGACTCGCGATCAGAGGGGGGGCGATCAGCGCTGAACGATGCGCAGGGTGTTCTGCTCTTTTGGCAGGACCCGCTTGGCCACTACGTAGTTCTTGTCCCAGTACGGCTTCTTCAGGGTATCGATGGTCACCGACTTGCCGCGGCGCGGCGCGTGGATGAAGCGATCGTTGCCCAGGTAGATGGCGACGTGGTTGACCCGGCGGCTCTTGATGTTGAAGAACAGCAGGTCGCCAGGCTTGAGGTCCTTGCGCTCGACTTTCTGCCCATGGCCGCTGGCCATGGCATTGGAGGTGCGCGGCAGATCGACGGCGGCGACGTCGTTGAACGCATATTTCACCAGGCCGCTGCAGTCGAAGCCTTTGCTTGGGCTGCTGCCGCCCCAACGGTAAGGGGTACCCAGTACGTTGACGGCACGGCTGAGCACGGTGCTGCTCTGCTTGGCCGCCATCTGCGGCACCGGCTTGCTGCTGACGCTGCTCAGGTGAGTCGGGCGTTTGACCGACAGCTTGTTCTTGGAGCTGTTCTTGCTGACTTGGGTAACGTGGGCTTTTGGAGTGAAGCCGTTCACGTTGGGAAGACGTTGCTCACGATTGGTGGCGTGGGCGGCCAGTGGCATCAATAGGCAAATGGTTAGCCATGTCTTGAAAAATGGACGCATTAGGCAAGGCTCATATGGGTTAGCGCGCAACTTTATAACAGCTTTTTTGTCACTTCTCAGGCCGTTGGTCGATTCAACCTGGAGGTCAAATTCGCTGAAGAGGCGGCAAATTGACGCAATTGTCCGACAGAAGTCAGGCAGTACAAGGGTTTCACGGCAGCGACCTTAACATTTGCCACACGTCGGCTGCCTGTAAAAAAGTCACAAAGAATTAAAGAAAATTTATCTATTGCGTGGAACGAGGTACTCAATGAACACCTATCGCCCGGACGGTTCGACCCATGACACCCACAGCAAGGTGATCGGTTACCTGTTGTGGATTTTCGGTTTTACCGGCTCTCACCGCTTCTATTACGGCAAGCCGATTACCGGGACTATCTGGTTCTTCACCCTGGGCTTGCTGGGCATCGGCTGGCTGATCGACCTGTTCCTGATCCCGGCCATGGACCGTGAGGCCGACCTGCGTTTTACCCCGGGACCGATCGAATACAGCGTCGCCTGGATCCTGCTGACCTTTCTCGGGGTCTTTGGCGTGCACCGCATGTATCAGGGCAAATGGATCAGCGGCCTGCTGTACCTGCTGACTGGCGGGGTGTTCTTTCTGGGGGTCTTGTACGACTTCTGGACGCTGAACGACCAGGTGTCGTTGCGTAACGCGCAGCGGCGTTGAGTGTCGAGATCGTCATCGCGGGCAAGCTCCGTTCCTACAGATACAGGGCATCCGTAGGAACGCGACTTGCCCGCGATAACAGGCGCCGCAGGACTCAGCCCTTGTGGCTGATCCGTCCATCCACCAGGGTGTAGCGCACCGCGCCCGGCAGGCTATGGCCGAGGAACGGGCAGTTCTCGCCTTTCGACAGCCAGTGTTCGCCGGCCACGGTGGACGTGCTCGGGTCGAACAGCACCAGGTCCGCCGGAGCGCCCACCGCCAGCTTGCCGACCGGCAGGCGCAGGGCGTCGGCCGGGCCGCTGCTCAGGCGTGCCAGCAGGGTCGGCAGGTCGAGCAGGCCGTCTTCCACCAGGGTCATGGCCAGCGGCAGCAGCAGCTCGACGCTGCTGATGCCCGGCTCGGTAGCCCCGAAAGGCGCGAGCTTGGCATCGCGTTCATGAGGCTGGTGATGGCTGGAGATGGCCTGGACTACCCCGGACTTCACCGCTTCACGCAGGCCTTCGCGGTCGGCGCGCGAGCGCAGCGGCGGCTGTACGTGATAGAGGCTGGAGAAGTCGATCAGCGCGTCATCGGTGAGGATCAGCTGGTACAGCGCCACATCGGCGGTCACCGGCAGGCCACGGGCCTGGGCCTGGGCGATCAGGGCCACGCCGCGGGCGCTGGTCAGCTGGCTGAAGTGGGCGCGCACGCCGCTTTGTTCCACCAGCAGCAGGTCACGGGCCAGGGCCACGGTTTCCGCGGTTTCCGGAATGCCCGGCAGGCCGAGGAAGCTGGCGGTGGCGCCTTCGTGGGCCAGGCCGCCTTCGGCCAGGTCGCGGTCCTGGGAGTGGAAAATCACCGTCAGGTCGAAGGTCGCCGCGTATTCCAGCGCCCGGCACAGGGTGCGGGCGCTGCGGAAGCCCTCCAGGCCGTTGCCGAAGGCCACGCAGCCGGCATCGCGCAGGGCGATCAGCTCGGCCAGCTGTTCGCCGTCCAGGCCTTTGCTCAGGGCGCCGATCGGGAACACCTTGGTATTGCCGGCTTCGCGGGCGCGATCGAGGATCAGCTCGGCCACCGCCGAGGTGTCCAGCACCGGCTTGGTGCGCGGCGGGCAGCACAGGCTGGTGACGCCACCGGCCGCGGCGGCGCGGGTTTCGCTGGCGATGGTGCCTTTGCGGCTGTAGCCCGGCTCGCGCAGGGAGACGTTCAGGTCCACCAGCCCGGGCGCGGCCACCAGGCCTTTGGCGTCGAGGCTTTCAACCGCGCTGAAACCGGCGGGCGCGGCGCCGATGGCGACGATCTTGCCGGCTTCCAGATGGATATCGCTGACTTGATCCAGGCCGCTGCTTGGATCGATGACACGGGCGCCGAGAATGCTGAGCTTCACTGGGCGTTCTCCTGCTCGAATTGTCGCTGGGCGGTCTGCCCGCTCATGGCCATGGACAGTACGGCCATGCGTACCGCGATGCCGTAGGTCACCTGGTTGAGGATCACCGAGTGCGGACCGTCGGCCACCGCCGATTCGATCTCCACGCCGCGGTTGATCGGCCCCGGGTGCATGACGATGGCGTCCGGCTTGGCGCCGGCCAGGCGCGCGGTGGTCAGGCCGAACAGGCGGTAGAACTCGCCCTCGCTCGGCAGCAGGCCGCCCTGCATGCGCTCACGCTGCAGGCGCAGCATGATCACCACGTCGACGTCCTTCAGGCCTTCGGCCATGTCGGTGTAGACCTTCACCCCGTATTGCTCGATGCCGATCGGCAGCAGGGTCTTGGGTGCGATCACGCGGATGTCCGGGCAACCCAGGGTTTTCAGGGCCAGCATGTTCGAGCGTGCCACCCGCGAGTGCAGGATGTCGCCGACGATGGCCACCGAGAGGTTTTCGAAGCCGCCCTTGTGCCGACGGATGGTGAGCATGTCGAGCATGCCCTGGGTCGGATGGGCGTGGCGGCCGTCGCCGCCGTTGATGATCGCCACCTGCGGGCACACATGTTCGGCGATGAAGTGCGCGGCGCCGGAGTCGCCGTGGCGCACGACGAACATGTCGGCGGCCATGGCTTCGAGGTTGCGCAGGGTATCGAGCAGGGTTTCACCCTTGCTGGCCGAGGAGGTGGACACGTTGAGCGTGATCACGTCCGCCGACAGGCGCTGGGCCGCCAGTTCGAAAGTGGTGCGGGTGCGGGTGGAGTTTTCGAAGAACACGTTGCACACGGTCTTGCCGCGCAGCAAAGGGACTTTCTTCACCGCCCGGGCGCCGACTTCGAGGAAGGAGTCGGCGGTGTCGAGGATTTCCGTCAGCAGCTCGCGACGCAGACCGTCGAGCGAGAGGAAGTGGCGCAGCTGGCCCTGATCGTTGAGCTGCAGCGGGCGCTTGGCGTCTAGAGGCGTCATCGCAATGGACTCTTTAGAGGGGCGAATTAAAGGGCGAGGTCTTGAAGCTCGAGTTGAAGCGGCGCAGGACCGGACAATTTTACCCGCTCGTGGGCGGCCAGCGACAGGGTGGCACCGACCACGTTCGGGCGAATCGGCAGCTCGGCGGCGTCCAGGTCCAGCAGGCAGACCAGGGTCACGCTGGCCGGGCGGCCGTAGTCGAACAGCTCGTTGAGGGCGGCGCGGATGGTGCGGCCGCTCATCAGCACGTCGTCGATCAGGATCAGGTGCTGGCCCTCGATCTCGAACGGCAGCTCGGAAGGGCGCACCTGCGGGTGCAGGCCGTTCTGGCTGAAGTCATCGCGATAGAAGGACACATCCAGGGTGCCCAGCGGCGCGTCGCTGCCCAGTTCGGCGAGCAGGGCCTGGGCGACCCAGACGCCGCCAGTACGGATGCCGATATAGCGGGGCTCGCTGATGGCGCGTTGTTCCAGATGGGCGGTGAGACGCACGGCCATCTGGCTGATCAGTTCGGCGGGATTGGGCAGGCTCATGATTGCTCCTTCGTGGGCCCGCGCCTGGTTGCGTGCAGCGAGGCGCAGGGTCTTACGGCTGGTGTTGTGGCCAGGAGGCGCGTGGCCGGGGGGTGACCACGCATCTTCAGGATTCGGCGTTTCAGTTGTTCAACAGCGCTGCGTTTTCGTCGAGCCAGCCTTGCAGCAGCAGGGCGGCGGCGATGGCGTCGACCGGGTTGTCGCGGTAACTGCCTTTCTGCCCGCCCCGGGCCAGGCGTTCGCCCTTGGCCTCGAAAGTGGTCAGGCGTTCGTCATGGGTATAGAAGGGCAGGTTGTAGCGACCATTGAGGCGCCGGGCGAATTTCTCGGCGCGCACGCACATCTCGCTCGGGGTGCCGTCCATGTTCAATGGCAGGCCGACCACCACCGCGTCCGGTTTCCATTCCTTGATCAGGGCTTCGACCTGGTTCCAGTCCGGCACGCCGTTCTGCGCCTTCAGGGTACACAGCTCGCGGGCCTGGCCAGTAATGGCCTGGCCGACCGCCACGCCAATCTGTTTGGTGCCGTAGTCGAACCCGAGGATCAGTCGCAGGGCCATCAGGCGTGGCCCGCCTGGCTGGTCAGCAGGGCGAGATTGATACCCAGATGCTTGGCCGCCGCTTCCAGGCGCAGCTCGCTGCTGGTGTTGAACAGGATGTCGGCGTCGAACGGGCAGGTCAGCCAGGCGTTGTCCGCCAGCTCGGCTTCCAGCTGCCCGGCTTCCCAGCCGGCATAACCGAGGGCGATCAGGCTTTTCGCCGGGCCGACGCCATCGGCGATGGCGAACAGCACGTCCTGGGACGTCGACAGCGACAGGCCGTCCAGCTCGACCGTGGCCTGGAAGGTCGGGCCGCTGGGGTGCAGGACAAAACCGCGATCGGTCTGCACCGGGCCACCGATGAAGATCGGCACATGCTGGCAGAGCGCTGGCGGGTCGATCTCGGGGCGCAGTTGTTCGAGGATGTCGGCGAGGTTCAGGTCCTGCGGACGATTGACCACCAACCCCATGGCGCCATTGGCATTGTGCTCGACGATGTAGGTCAAGGTGTGCGCAAAGTTCGGGTCGGCCATGTGCGGCATGGCGATCAGGAAGTGATGCTTGAGGTAGCTGGGGCTGACGTTTTTCATGAGCGCTAGTGTGGCGGTGGAGGGGCGAACTGACAAGCTGGGGATGCTCTCATTCCCCACGAATCCTGTAGTCGCTGCCGAGCCTGCAAGGCTGCGTACGACTGCGCAGCAGGCGCAAATCTGCCCGCACGTTTTGCCTGGCACACCGCATGGACATTTTTTGCGGCCGCTACGCGCCCGTACGCAACCTCGCAGGCTCGGCAGCGGCTACAAAAGGCAGGGGAATCAGTTGCTGGACAGCCTGTCGCCGCGGGCGAACTTCCAGGTGCGGATGATCTCCAGCCGGTCGATATCCGACAGGTCGCCGGTAAAGGGCGCGAACGGCGCCGCCAGGCGCACGATGCGCTGGGCCGCCTGGTCCAGCAGCGGCTGGCCGGAGGACTCCAGCACCAGCACCTCGTACAGCGAACCGTCGCGGTTGATCGAGACCATCAGCCGCAGGTTGCCGTAGATCTGCTTGCGCCGGGCTTCTTCCGGGTAGTTGAGGTTGCCGATGCGCTCGACCTTCTTGCGCCACTCGTCCTTGTACCAGGCGCCCTTGTCGCGCATGGTCGAGGCCGCACTCAGGCGGTGGATGCGCGGGCGCTTGGCGTACAACTGCTGCTCCTGGGCCAGTTCGGCCTCCAGGCTGGCGATGTCGCTGGACAGTTGCTCGCTGTCGAACGTCGGTACGGGAACCTTGGGTTTGGCCTCGGTCTTGACCTCTTCACGCTTGGTGACGGTCTTTTTCGGCTTCGGCGCGGTGGTGGCGACCGCGGCCTTGGGCGCGGCTTCCTTGACTTCGGTCTTGGCCGGAGGCGGCGGGGTGACCTTGTTGACTTTGTTTTCCTGGAACGGCGCCACCTCGGTGGTCTTCGGGATCGCCTTCTTGTCCAGGGTGCCGCTGCCTTGCTGGTTTTCCTGGGCAAGGAAATCGGCCTTCTTCGGCTTGGTCTCGCTCTTGAAGGTGGCCAGGGTGATTTCCAGAGTCTTGCTGATCTGCTTGGGTTCGGCGAAGGAGAAACCCAGGCCGAGAATCAGCGCGATATGCAGCAGGGCGGCCAGGAACAGGGTAAATCCCAGGCGATCGGCCGGGCGCACACCGCTGTAGGCCAGCTCGGGGGGCAGATCGGAAGGGAGAGCCATCAGCGGTTCACAAAAGTCATCAGCGGTTCAACATCACAAAAAACTTCACAAGACCAACATTGCGGGTTTCACAGGCGGCGCATGATAACGCAATGTTGGTTTCAAGCCGTAAGCCTCAAGCTTCAAGCGACAAGCTGCATGTGATGCACATCAAGCTTGCGGCTTGCGGCTCGCCGCTTGCAGCTTCTTGTCGATGGCATCCATCAGCATTGCGCCGATGTTGGTGCCGAAGGCGTTGTCGATTTCGCGGATGCAGGTCGGGCTGGTGACGTTGATTTCGGTCAGGTGCTCACCGATCACGTCGAGCCCCACGAACAGCAGGCCTTTCTCGCGCAGGGTCGGGCCGATCTGTGCGGCGATCCAGCGATCTTTCTCGGTCAGGGGCCGGGCTTCGCCACGGCCACCGGCGGCGAGGTTGCCACGGGTTTCGCCGTGGGCGGGAATCCGCGCCAGGCAGTAATCCACAGGTTCGCCGTCGATCATCAGGATGCGCTTGTCGCCATCGACGATGGCCGGCAGATACTCCTGGATCATGATCTGTTGCTTGCCATGCTGGGTCAGGGTTTCGAGGATCACCGAGAGGTTCGGGTGGCCGGCGGTGTGACGGAAGATCGACGAGCCGCCCATGCCGTCCAGCGGCTTGAGGATCACGTCACCGTGATGGTCGGCGAATTCGCGCAACACGTCCGGGCGACGGCTGACGATGGTTGGCGGCGTGCACTGCGGGAACAGGGTGGCGAACAGTTTTTCGTTGCAGTCGCGCAGGCTCTGCGGCTTGTTGACCACCAGCACGCCGTCGCGCTCGGCCTGCTCCAGCAGGTAGGTGGAGTAGACGAACTCCATGTCGAACGGCGGGTCCTTGCGCATCAGGATCACGTCCAGCTCGCTCAGGGCGCTGTCGGTCTCGGCCTCCAGCTCGAACCACTTGTGCGGGTCGGCGAACACCTTCAGCGGGCGCATCCGCGCCCGGGCCACGCCGCCGGTCGCCTGGTACAGGTCGCGCTGTTCCATATAGAACAGGGTCCAGCCGCGCTCCTGGGCGGCCAGCAGCATGGCCAGCGAGCTGTCCTTCTTGTAGGAGATGCTGGCGATAGGGTCCATGACAATCCCGACGCGAACGCTCATGGGCGGTTTCCTCGAAAAATTAGTGGGCGCAATGGCTTGAAAAAGTGGCGTCAGAGTGGCGCCCGGGCGGTTCCCGGTCAAGGAAAAACCACCGCGCCGGCCGGCCGATAGATTGCATGGGGAGAGTATGCTAAAAAGGCTCGCATGCCGTGCTCAGGCCTTGAACATCAAGGGCTTGAGGCATTGGCCACCAGTACGGGCAGAAAATCGATTCGCTGTGGCGATGGTAGAGCAGATATGGAACAGCAATCCAGCGCCCTCAAGGTGATGGTGATCGATGATTCGAAGACGATTCGCCGCACGGCCGAAACGCTGCTGAAGAATGTGGGCTGTGAAGTCATCACCGCGGTCGACGGTTTCGAGGCCCTGGCCAAGATCGCCGACAACCACCCGGGCATCATCTTCGTCGACATCATGATGCCGCGGCTCGATGGCTATCAGACCTGCGCACTGATCAAGAACAACAGCGCGTTCAAGTCCACGCCGGTGATTATGCTGTCCTCCAAGGACGGCCTGTTCGACAAGGCCAAGGGTCGCATCGTCGGCTCTGACCAGTTTTTGACCAAGCCTTTCAGCAAGGAAGAGCTGCTGAGCGCGATCAAGGCCCATGTGCCGGGGTTCGCCGCAGTAGAACAAGCACATTGAGGTTCGGCCAGCGGGCCGCACGCCTATTCGTATGGGGAAGACCATGGCTCGTATTCTGATCGTCGATGACTCGCCGACTGAAATGTACAAACTGACCGGCATGCTGGAAAAGCACGGCCATGAAGTCCTGAAGGCCGAAAACGGCGCCGACGGCGTGGCCCTGGCGCGCCAGGAAAAGCCCGACGCGGTCTTGATGGATATCGTCATGCCCGGCCTCAATGGCTTCCAGGCCACCCGTCAGTTGACCAAGGACGCGGAAACCAGCCATATCCCGGTGATCATCATCACCACCAAGGATCAGGAAACCGACAAGGTCTGGGGCACTCGCCAGGGCGCCAAGGATTACCTGACCAAGCCGGTCGACGAAGACACCCTGATCAAGACCCTGAACAACGTCCTGGCCGGCTGATCGCCCGCGCCATGGCCGAGTCGCAAACCGCCTTCGAACTGCTGCTCGAGATCGACCAGCGCTGCCGCCTGCTGGCGGCCGACCTGCCCTCCCAGGAGACCCGCCAGCACGGCTGGAGCGGGATCGGCTTTCGCATCGGCGAGCACTGGTACGTGGCGCCGATGGGCGAAGTCAGCGAGGTCCTGCACGAGCCCCGTTATACGCTGCTGCCCGGGGTCAAGCCCTGGGTCAAGGGCGTGGCCAACCTGCGCGGACGGCTACTGCCGATCATGGATCTGTGCGGCTTCTTCGGCCATGAGCTGTCGGCGCTGCGCAAGCAGCGGCGGGTGCTGGTGGTCGAGCACAAGGAAGTGTTCGCCGGCTTGATGGTGGACGAAGTGGCCGGCATGCAGCATTTCGAGCAGAGCAGCCTGAAGACGGCTGCCAGCGGTAGCGAACAGGGCGCCATCACGCCGTACCTGCGCGGGTATTTCCCCTGCGAGCAGGTCTGGTGGGTATTCAGTCCCTTCGCCCTGGCGCAGTCGCCGGGGTTCCTGGATGTGGCGCTGTAGGCGCGAGGCTTGCTCGCGATGAATAGTGCGCGATGAACCTGCAGAACCGCGCCGCCCATTGCGCGGGCAACAGAACAACCGGAATTCAGGTGTGCAGATGCTAAAAGCCAACCCAGGCAAGCCAATGGAAGGATCGCGCAGCCGCTCGCAGATCATCGTGCTGTTCATCGCCCTGATCGTGTTCATCATGCTGCTGTTCGCCAACTTCGCTTACCTCAACACCCAGGCCACTTACGACAAGCAGTACATCGGCCATGCCGGCGAGCTGCGGGTGCTGTCCCAGCGCATCGCCAAGAACGCCACGGAAGCCGCGGCGGGCAAGGCCGCGGCCTTCAAGCTGCTGGGCGATGCGCGCAACGATTTCGCCCAGCGCTGGGGTTACCTGAAAAAAGGCGACCCGGCCACCGGGCTGCCCGCCGCGCCGGTGGCGGTGCGTAAGGAAATGCACGCGGTGCAGCAGGACTGGGACAAGCTGCTGCACAACGCCGACGCGATCCTGGCCAGCGAACAGACCGTGCTGTCTTTGCATCAAGTAGCCGCGACCCTGGCGGAAACCGTGCCGCAGTTGCAGGTCGAGTATGAAAAGGTCGTGGAAATCCTCCTGCAGCGCGGCGCTCCGGCCGCCCAGGTGGCCATGGCGCAACGCCAGTCGCTGCTCGCCGAACGGATTCTCGGTGCGGTGAATACCGTGCTGGCCGGCGACGAAAACGCGGTGCAGGCCGCCGACGCCTTTGGCCGTGACGCGGCGCGCTTCGGCCAGGTGCTGAGCGGCATGCTCCAGGGCAACCCGACCCTGAAGATCAGCCAGGTCGAGGACCGCGATGCGCGGGCGCGCCTGACCGAGATCAGCGAGCTGTTCCAGTTCGTCTCCGGCTCGGTGGACGAAATCCTCGAAACCTCTCCCGAGCTGTTCCAGGTCCGCGAATCGGCGAGCAATATCTTCAGCCTGTCGCAAACCCTGCTCGACGAAGCCTCGCACCTGGCCATCGGCTTCGAGAACCTGGCCGGTGGCCGTTCGCTGGACACCATCGGCGGTTATGTCCTGGGCCTGGCGGCGCTGGCCTCGATTATCCTGATCGGCCTGGTGATGGTGCGGGAAACCAATCGCCAGTTGCACGAGACCGCCGAGAAGAACGAGCGCAACCAGAACGCGATCATGCGCCTGCTGGACGAGATCGAGGACTTGGCCGACGGCGACCTCACCGTGACCGCCTCGGTCACCGAGGACTTCACCGGCACCATCGCCGATTCGATCAACTATTCCGTCGACCAGCTGCGCGACCTGGTGGCGACCATCAACCTCACCGCCGGCCAGGTCGCCGGCGCGGTGCAGGAAACCCAGGCCACCGCCATGCAACTGGCCGAAGCCTCGGAGCATCAGGCCCAGCAGATTTCCGAGGCCTCCACCGCGATCAACGAAATGGCCCAGTCCATCGACCAGGTGTCGGCCAACGCCGCCGAGTCCTCGGCGGTGGCCGAGCGTTCGGTGGAGATCGCCAACAAGGGCAACGAGGTGGTGCACAACACCATCCACGGCATGGACAACATTCGCGAGCAGATCCAGGACACCGCCAAGCGGATCAAGCGCCTGGGCGAGTCTTCCCAGGAAATTGGCGATATTGTCAGCCTGATCGATGACATTGCCGACCAGACCAATATCCTCGCGCTCAACGCGGCGATCCAGGCTTCCATGGCCGGGGATGCCGGGCGCGGGTTCGCGGTGGTGGCCGATGAGGTGCAGCGCCTGGCGGAACGTTCTTCGGCGGCGACCCGGCAGATCGAGACCCTGGTGCGGGCGATCCAGACCGACACCAACGAGGCGGTGATCTCCATGGAGCAGACCACCTCGGAAGTGGTGCGTGGCGCCCGGCTGGCGCAGGATGCCGGGGTGGCCCTGGAAGAAATCGAAGGCGTCTCCAAGACCCTGGCGGCGCTGATCCAGAGCATCTCCAACGCCGCCCAGCAGCAGACTTCGTCGGCCGGACAGATATCCTTGACCATGAACGTGATCCAGCAGATTACTTCACAGACTTCGTCCGGCTCGACCGCGACGGCCGAAAGCATCGGCAACCTGGCGAAAATGGCCAGCCAGCTGCGGCGCTCGGTGTCCGGTTTCACCTTGCCGGCCAGTCGCGAGCAGACGCCGCGGGAAAACCGCTGAGGCCGGAGCACGACTTTGATGGGAATGGTAATGGGTGATCGGCACGACTATGTGGCCCTGGAATGGGTCAAGGGCGAAATTGCCGAAACGCTGAAGCAGGCCCACCAGGCGCTCGATCACCTGGTCGATGAGCCGCAGGCGGTGGAGGCCCTCGACCAGTGCCTGGACTGCATCCACCAGGTCCACGGCAGCCTGCAGATGGTCGAGTTCTATGGCGCGGCGCTGCTCGCCGAAGAAATGGAAGCCCTGGCCCTGGCCCTGCGCGAGTACCGCGTGGCCCAGCGCGACGAGGCGATCTACCTGCTGCGCCAAGCCATCAGCCAGTTGCCGCAGTACCTCGACCGGGTGCAAAGCGCGCGTCGCGACCTGCCGCTGGTGGTCTTGCCGCTGCTCAACGACCTGCGCAGCGCCCGGGGCGAAAACCTGCTGAGCGAAACCAGCCTGTTCAGCCCGCAACTGCCGGACCTGCCGGCGCTGGACGAGGCGACGCTGAACCGCCTGGCACCCCCCGACCTGACCATCCTGCTGCGCAAGTTGCGGCACATGCTGCAAACCGCGCTGGTCGACCTGCTGCGCGAACAGGATGTGAAAAACAGCCTGGGCTACATGGCCAAGGTCTTCGAACGCCTCCAGGTGTTGTGCCAGAACGCCCCGCTGGGGCCCTTGTGGCAGATCGCCCTGGCCCTGGTGGAAGGCATGGGCAGCGGGGCAATCGCCAACAGCCCGGCGGTGCGCAGCCTGCTCAAGGATGCCGACCGCGAACTCAAGCGCCTCTATGAACAGGGCATCGCCGGAATCAACCAGCCAGCTCCCGAAGAATTGCTCAAAAGCTTGTTGTTTTACATCGCCAAGGCCCGCTATCCCACCGCGCAGATGCAGACCATGAAAGACGCTTACGGACTCGATGACGCTTTGCCCGACAATGCGCTGGTCGACCAGGAACGGGCCCGCATGGCCGGCCCCGACCGCGACGCCATGCGCTCGGTGCTGTCGGCCTTGTGCGAGGAGTTGGTGCGGGTCAAGGAACGCCTGGACCTGTTCGTGCGCAGCGACCGCCAGCACGCGTCGGACCTGGACAGCCTGCTGGCGCCCCTGCGGCAGATCGCCGACACCCTGGCGGTGCTGGGTTTCGGTCAGCCGCGCAAAGTCATCATCGACCAGTTGGCGGTGGTGCTGAGCCTGGCCCAGGGCCAGCGCGAACCGAATGACGCGGTGCTGATGGATGTGGCCGGGGCCCTGCTTTATGTGGAGGCGACCCTGGCCGGCATGATCGGCCCGGCCGAACCCGAGAGCCGTGAAGAAAGCCGCCTGCCGACCACCGACCTGACCCAGATCCACCAGTTGGTGATCAAGGAGGCACGGATCTGCCTGCAGCAGGCCAAGGACCTGATCGTCGACTACATCGACGCCGGCTGGGACCGCGAACACTTGCAGGCGCTGCCAGAGCTGCTGACCCAGGTGCGTGGCGCCCTGGCGATGATTCCCCTGAGCCGGGCGGCGGGCCTTTTGGAGGCCTGCATCGGCTTCGTGCGTGAACACCTGCTGCTGGATCCTCGCCAGCCCGGCTGGCAGCAGCTGGACAATCTGGCCGACGTGATCACCAGCATCGAGTATTACCTGGAGCGCCTGAGCGACGATCACCAGGCGCCGGGGGAAAAGATTCTCGACGTGGCCGAACAGGGCCTGGCGGCGCTGGGCTATGTGCCACAAAAGCAGGCCCCGGACGAGTGGGTAGCGAGCGAACAGGTGCCACTGCTCAGCGATGTGCTCAGCCCCAACGAGGCCCTGGTGATGCAGGACCTGCAGGAGCTGGACAACCCGGAAGTGGTGCAGTCCCTGGCCGATGTGCTGGCCAGCCCGGTCTCGGCGCTCAACCCGCCGGCGCTGGACACGCCGGGTAGCCTGTTGCCGCCGCCGGGCGATGAAGCGCCGGTGGACGACGAGCTGCGTGAAGTCTTCCTCGAAGAGACCGACGAAGTGCTCGACGTGTTGCGCGAGTACCTGCCGCGTTGGGCCGCCGACCCTCACGGCAAGGCGGCGCTGGGCGAAATCCGCCGGGCCTTCCATACCCTCAAGGGCAGCGGGCGGATGGTCCGCGCGCTGGTGCTGGGCGAGCTGGCCTGGGCCGTGGAAAACCTGCTTAACCGTGTCCTGGAACACAGCGTGGAGCCAGGGCCGCAGGTGCGGCAATTGCTCGAAGATGTGTTGCAGCTGCTGCCGGAGCTGGTCGCCGAGTTCGCCGCCCAGGCCCAGCGCCAGCGCGACGATGTCGACCGCCTGGCTGCCCGGGCGCATGCCCTGGCCAAGGGCGAAACGGCGTCGGTAGACGGGCTGGAAGACGGACTCGATCCGCAGCTGCTGGAGATCTTCCGCAACGAGGCCGAAACCCATCTGGAGAGCATCAAGCGTTTTCTCGAGCAGGCTGCCGAGCACCTGCCCCTGCAGGCCAGCGACGAATTGCAGCGTGCCCTGCACACCCTCAAGGGCAGCGCCCACATGGCCGGCGTGCTGCCGATCGCCGAGCTGGCGGCGCCGCTGGACCTGCTGGCCCGGGAATACCGCGCGCACCTGATGGCCCTGGACCTGGACGAAGTCGAGCTGCTGCAGGAAGCCGAAGGCCTGTTTCGCCGTGGCCTGCAACAGCTGGGCAGCGACCCGCTGGCACCCATCGAAGGCGCCGCCGACCTGATCGAACGGGTCAGGGCGCTGACCGCCGAGCGCCTGGAAACCCTGCTCAACGCGCCCAATACCGGGCTGCGGGTCAAGCGCGATGCGCAATTGATCAGCAGCTTCCTGGCCCAGGGCATGGACATCCTGCTGGATGCCGAAAACCTGCTGCGCCGCTGGCAGCAGCACCCGGGCGAGCGCCAGGAACTCAGCGCCCTGCTGGACGAACTGACCACCCTCGGCGAAGGCGCGCACCTGGCGGACCTGCAGCCGATGGACGAGCTGTGCGAGGCGCTGCTGGACCTGTACGGCGCCGTGGAAGAAAGCAGCCTGGCGGTCGGCGAGCGGTTTTTCCATGAGGCGGAAAACGCCCACGAAGCCCTGATCAATATGCTCGACGAACTGGCCGCCGGCCAGGAAATCAGCCCGCAACCGGCCATGGTCCGGGCCTTGCGCGAACTGCTCGAGGAAAGCCTCGACCCGTCGGCCATGGGCCTGATCCGCAGCGATGGCAGCCGCACCCTGAGCATCACCGACCTGGCCAGCGCCACCGCCAAGATGGAGCAGGAAGCGCCGATCGAGGTGGAGGGACCGGACGATGAAATCGTGGCGATCTTCCTCGAAGAGGCGGTGGATATTCTCGAAAGCGCCGGCCAGGCCTTGCAGCGCTGGCTGGCCGACCCGGACAACGGCGCGCCGCTGTCTTCCCTGCAACGCGACCTGCACACCCTCAAGGGCGGCGCGCGCATGGCCGAAGTCGGCCCGGTGGGCGACCTGGCCCAGGAACTGGAAAACCTCTACGAAGGCTTGGTGGATCGCCGTTACCAGCATGGCGAGGCCCTGGTCGACCTGCTGCAACGCAGCCATGAGCAACTGGCGCTGCTGTTGCAGCAGTTGCAGGCGCAGCAAGCGCTGAGCGATCCGAAGGCGTTGATTGAGGCAATCCGCGGTTTTCGCCAGCGCAGCGGGGTCACCACTGAAATGCCCGAGGCGGCGGTGGCCGACGATTCTGCGGCCCACGATCCGGAGCTGCTGGAGATCTTCCTCGAAGAAGGCTTCGACATTCTCGACAGTTCGGGGGCGGCGCTGACGCGCTGGCAGGCCGAGCCGACCAGCCGCCAGGAAGTGGAAACCCTGCTGCGCGACCTGCACACCCTCAAGGGCGGCGCGCGCATGGTGGAGATCGCGCCGATCGGCGACCTGGCCCATGAACTGGAATTTCTCTACGAAGGCCTGTCCGCGGGCCTGCTGCAACCGACACCGGCGTTGTTCGGCCTGTTGCAGAAAAGCCAGGACCGCCTGGCGCAGATGCTCGACGCCGCCCGTGCCGAACAACCGATCAAACCGGCCGACAGCCTGATCGAGGCGATTCGCGGCTTCACCCATCCGGCCCAGGCCGAAGCGCCGCCTCTGTTGCTGCCCGACCTTAGCCCGCCGAGCAAACCCGAACCGCCAGCGGTACCGGCGGAAGCCGCGGTGGCCGGGGATATGGTCAAGGTCTCGGCCGAGCTGCTGGACGACCTGGTCAACCTGGCCGGGGAAACCTCGATCTTCCGGGGGCGCATCGAGCAGCAGGTCAACGATGCGCGGGTGGCCCTGAGCGAGATGGAAACCACCATCGAGCGCATCCGCGACCAGTTGCGCCGCCTGGACACTGAGACCCAGGGGCGGATTCTCAGCCGTCAACAGGTCGAGGCCGAGCGCCTGGGGTACGAGGAATTCGATCCGCTGGAGATGGACCGCCATTCACAGTTGCAGCAATTGTCGCGGGCCTTGTTCGAGTCGGCGTCCGACCTGCTCGACCTCAAGGAAACCCTCGATCGGCGCAACCAGGACGCAGAAAACCTGTTGCAGCAGCAGGGGCGGGTCAACACTGAGCTGCAGGAAGGCCTGATGCGCACGCGCATGGTGCCGTTCGAGCGCCTGGTGCCGCGCCTCAAGCGCATCGTCCGTCAGGTGGCCGAGGAGCTGGGCAAGGACGTGTCGTTCAGCGTCGGCAACGCCGAGGGTGAGATGGACCGCAATGTGCTGGAACGCATGGTCGCGCCCCTGGAACACATGCTGCGCAACGCCGTCGATCATGGCCTGGAGTCCGCTGAAGTGCGGCGCGCCGCGGGCAAGCCGGAGCAGGGGCGGATCACCCTGGACCTGTCCCACGAAGGCGGCGATATCGTCTTCGACATGCGCGACGACGGCGCCGGGGTGCCGCTGGAGGCGGTGCGGCGCAAGGCGATCAAGCGTGGCCTGCTCGCCCCCAATGTCGAGATCAGCGACCGCGACGTGCTGCAATTCATCATGCAGCCGGGGTTTTCCACGGCGGAAAAAATCACCCAGATTTCCGGGCGCGGGGTGGGCATGGACGTGGTCCATGAAGAGGTGCGCCAGCTCGGCGGTTCGATGACCATCGACTCGATCCCGGGGCAGGGCGTGTATTTCCGTATTCGCCTGCCGTTCACCCTGTCGGTCAACCGGGCGCTGATGGTGCAGTGCCTGGAGGAGCAGTACGCGATCCCGCTGAACACCATCGAGGGCATCGTCCGGGTGCTGCCCAACGAACTGGAAAGCTACTACCAGCTTGACCTGCCGCATTATGAATACGCCGGCCAGCGTTATGAGCTGTGCTACCTCGGCGAGCTGCTGCACACCGTGGCCCGGCCGAAACTGCTGGGGCAGAGCCTGCCGCTGCCGGTGCTGCTGGTGCATTACAACGAACACCGGATCGCTGTGCAGGTGGATGCCATGGCCGGCACCCGGGAGATCGTGGTCAAGAGCCTGGGGCCGCAGTTCGCGGCGGTGCAGGGGCTGTCCGGCGCGACCATCCTCGGCGATGGCCGGGTGGTGCTGATCCTCGACCTGCTGGCGCATATCCGCGCCTTGCAGACGCGCTTGCCGGTGCCGCGCATGGCGGTTGGCGATGAAGTGAGCCCCGAGGTCGAACCGCTGCGGCCGAGGCTGGTGCTGGTGGTCGACGACTCGGTGACGGTGCGCAAGGTCACCAGCCGCCTGTTGGAACGCCACGGCATGAACGTGCTGACCGCCAAGGACGGGGTCGACGCCATGGCGCTGCTGCAGGAGCACACCCCGGACCTGATGCTGCTGGACATCGAAATGCCGCGCATGGACGGCTTCGAGGTGGCGATGCAGGTGCGCGCCGACCCGAGACTGCAACAGCTGCCGATCATCATGATCACCTCGCGCACCGGCCAGAAACACCGAGACCGGGCCATGGCCATCGGCGTCAACGACTACCTCGGCAAGCCTTACCAGGAGTCGGTGCTGCTGGAGAGCATCTCCCAGTGGAGCAGACCCCATGCATGACTACCGCGCCAGCTTCCTTACCGGACTGCTGCTGCCCCTGGCCGATCGCACCCTGATCCTGCCCAACGTCGCCGTGGCCGAACTGATCGACTACCAGCGCGGCGAACCCGCCAGCGACGCGCCGCCCTGGTACCTGCGCTCTGTGGCCTGGCGCGACCGTCAGCTGCCGCTGATCAGCTTCGAGGCCGCCTGCGGCCAGCCCCTCGCCATCGGTGAGCGCGCCCGCATCGTGGTGCTCAACACCCTGGGCGGCCGCGAGCGCCTGAAGTTCATCGCCCTGGTGATCCAGGGCATCCCGCGCTCCTGCCGGCTCGACAGCCAGCTGAGCTACGTCGACGTGCCGCTGTGCCGGCTGGAAAAGGCCGCGGTGCAGGTGGGGGAGCAGGTGGCGAAGATTCCGGACTTGTTGGGGTTGGAGGAGATGCTGGTGAAGGCGGGGTTGTCCTAGGCCCTGTCGAGCGGCTTGATCGTTCCCGGAAAGGGACCTGTCGGTCCCTATTTGGGACTGATGGTGTCAATCATGTCGGCACTCTCTCTGCGACGTTGCAACTGTTCTTGGGGGCGCCAGTGGTCTGTAGGAGCGGCCGGTCGACGCTCGATTGCCCGCGATGGCTTCCGTGCTGGCGCTGTATTTTTTGGATGGGGTACATATCCGTTTCTGCGGTAACGGCCACTTAGGGTTTCGCCCTTACGGCGAGTCACTTTTTTTCAAACGCCGGAATGCCGGCCCAGCAAAAAGTAACCAAAAAACGCTTGCCCCTGCGTACGGCCTTCGCTGCGCTCAGGTTCCCTCGCTCCGGTGTCCATCAGGGGGCATCGACTCCGGTCGGCTTCGCTTCGACCTCCATACGATGTCCTCGACTGCGTCGAGGGGCGCTGCGCACCATCCCCCTGATGAACACCTCCGCTCGGCCTCCCGATGGGGCGGGTGGATCAAAAGCCAAAGCCGGGCGCGACCTGCCGGTCGGGCTGAACTCTGTAGCCGCTGCCGCAGGCTGCGATCGGGGCGTAGCCCCGTAAATCTGGCGACGCGGTATAGCTGACCTGCTCTGGCGTCTGCTTTGCGCCCGCTACGCGGTCGATCGCAGCCTCGCCAAGGCTCGGCAGCGGCTACGCTGCGGTCTGGGGTATTAACAGACATTTCAGCCGTAGAGAGTGGCAACAGTTTGCCGATTGCTGGGAGGTGTATCAGGCCCCATAGTCCGGGCTGTCACCGACGCATCGGTGGCCGATCTTAGCCGGTCGAAACTGTTCACGGACGCACAAGCGCCCTCCTATAATGCTGGCGCTTTTTGCTGCCTGCATTTGCTATGGCGGCTGTGCGTGGGACACCTGCGGGTGTGCCGGACTTCCGTGAATGGTCCGGTCGGCTAACCCGCGTACAGCTGCCACCCTCTTTGTTTAGCCGCATAGGGTGGTAACTCTTCAGCATTCACGGAGAAACACCCATGACTGAGTTCATCCCGCTACACAGCAATCTCACCACCACCCCGGTGCTCTACCTCAACCCCAACGCCCCGGCATCCGACCTGCACGGCTGTGCCGTCCAGCGCTTCAAGGCCACCCGCGACCTGATGCACAGTCTCAATTGCTTGAGCCTCAAAGGCGTTCACGACCAGGACATGCGTCACATCGTCAATGCGGCCCATCTGCTGTTGCAGGATGGCTGCGATGCGCTGGATGCGTTGCAGTGGCGGATTGACGGTTAAGCGCAAGGTTGTTTATGGGGCGTAGGTGGGAAGGCCTGCGCCCCTGATCATTACCCTCACCGTAACGATCCACCACTCTGCTTGATTGATGCTACGCATCCTCCGCTCCTAAGGTAGCTGCCACGACAGCGAACCCGTGGAGTGAGCATGACAACAACAATATCCCCCGACTCGCGCTGGACGCGGCGGCGCGCTGAAAAGCAGCGGCGTCTCGAGCAGGTGCGGGGTCTCGCCGATGGCGCGGTGTTGCCCACCGACAAGATAGTCGCGGCGCTGGAGGCGTTGATCCTGCCCGGCGACCGTGTGGTGCTGGAGGGCAACAACCAGAAGCAGGCGGACTTCCTGTCCCGCTCCCTGGCCAAGGCCGACCCGGGCCGCCTGCATGATCTGCACATGATCATGCCCAGCGTCGGCCGCTCGGAGCACCTGGACCTGTTCGAGCGCGGCATCGCCCGCAAGCTCGACTTCTCTTTCGCCGGCACCCAGAGCCTGCGCATCAGCCAGTTGCTGGAAGACGGCCTGCTGGAAATCGGCGCCATCCACACCTACATCGAGCTCTATGCGCGGCTGGTGGTGGACCTGATCCCCAACGTGGTGCTTTCGGCCGGCTTTATGGCCGACCGCGCGGGCAATATCTACACCGGGCCAAGCACCGAGGACACCCCGGCGCTGATCGAACCGGCGGCGTTCAGCGATGGCATCGTCATCGTCCAGGTCAACCAGTTGGTGGACGATGTCAGCGAGCTGCCGCGGGTGGATATCCCGGCGTCCTGGGTCGACTTCGTGGTGGTGGCCGACAAGCCGTTCTACATCGAGCCGCTGTTCACCCGCGACCCGCGCCATATCAAGCCGGTGCACGTGCTGATGGCGATGATGGCGATCCGCGGCATCTACGAGAAACACAAGGTCCAGTCGCTGAACCATGGCATCGGTTTCAACACCGCGGCCATCGAGCTGATCCTGCCGACCTACGGCGAATCCCTGGGCCTGAAAGGCAAGATCTGCCGCAACTGGACCCTCAACCCCCACCCGACCCTGATCCCGGCCATTGAAAGCGGCTGGGTGGAAAGCGTGCATTGCTTCGGCACCGAACTGGGCATGGAAAACTACATCGCCGCGCGGCCGGATGTGTTCTTCACCGGGCGCGACGGCTCGTTGCGCTCCAACCGGATGTTCTGCCAGCTGGCCGGGCAATACGCGGTGGACCTGTTTATCGGCGCCACCCTGCAGGTCGATGGCGATGGCCATTCTTCCACCGTGACCCGCGGCCGCCTGGCCGGCTTCGGCGGTGCGCCGAACATGGGCCACGACCCGCGCGGCCGGCGCCACGGCACCCCGGCCTGGCTGGATATGCGCCAGGATCAGAGCGACGCGCCAGCGGCCATGCTCGAACGCGGCAAGAAGCTGGTGGTGCAGATGGTCGAGACCTTCCAGGAAGGCGGCAAACCGACCTTCGTCGAAACCCTCGACGCCGTGGAAGTGGCACGCAAGAGCGGCATGCCCCTGGCGCCGATCATGATCTACGGCGACGACGTCACCCACCTGCTGACCGAAGAGGGTATCGCCTACCTGTACAAGGCGCGTTCCCTGGAAGAGCGCCAGGCGATGATCGCGGCGGTGGCCGGGGTGACCGCCATCGGCCTGCGCCACAACCCGAAAGACACCGCGCGGATGCGCCGCGAAGGCCTGATCGCCCTGCCCGAAGACCTCGGCATCCGCCGCACCGACGCCAGCCGCGAGCTGCTGGCGGCGAAAAGCGTCGCCGATCTGGTGGAGTGGTCGGGTGGCCTGTACAACCCGCCCGCCAAGTTCAGGAGCTGGTAAATGCACGCCCTCAACCTGCAAAGCAAACCCCTGAGCCTGGCCGAGCGCCTGGCGGACCTGGCGGTGGACGCGCTGATCGACGAAGCCGACCTGTCACCGAAACCGGCCCTGGTCGACCGCCGCGGCAACGGTGCCCACAGCGACCTGCACCTGGGGCTGATGCATGCCTCGGCGCTGTCGCTGTGGCCAGCCTTCAAGGAAATGGCCGAAGCCGCCAGCGAGTTCTGCACGGTCGGCCTGCCCCTGCGCGAAGCCCTGGGCTGCATTGGCCGTGAAGGCGAAGCGGCGATGCTCGCCACGACCAACGGGGTGAACACTCATCGTGGCGCGATCTGGGCCCTGGGCCTGTTGGTGGCCGCCGCCGCGCTGGAACCTCAAGCCAACACGGCAGGTGCCCTGTGCCTGCGGGCCGCGCGCCTGGCGCTGCTGGATGACTGTTACGCGCCGCGGCCCCTCAGCCACGGCGCGCAAGTGGCGTTGCGCTATGGCGTGCGTGGCGCTCGGGAAGAAGCGCAGCTGGGATTTCCGGCGGTGCTGCAACGGGGCCTGCCACAACTCGAACGCAGCCGTGCCCAGGGGCATGGCGAACAGAACGCCCGGCTCGATGCGCTGCTGGCGATCATGAGCGGCCTGGCCGACACCTGCGTGCTCTATCGCGCTGGCGAGGTGGGCCTGCAGGCCATGCAGCAGGGCGCCCAGGCGGTGCTCGACGCCGGCGGTAGCGCCAGCCTGGCCGGGCGTCGCCGCCTGCATGAGCTGGACCAGTGTCTGGTGGCCTTGAATGCCTCGCCCGGTGGCGCCGCGGACTTGCTCGCGGCCTGCCTGCTGATCGACCGGATCGCCTCCGGCGCCGCCTTTATCCAGGGAGCAGTGTGATGGAAACCTTGTCTTTCGAATTTCCCGCCGGGCAACCCGCCCAGGGCCGGGCGCTGGTGGGCTGTGTCGGCTCGGGCGACCTGGAAGTGCTGCTCGAACCCGGGCAGCCCGGCAAGCTGAGCATTCAGGTACAGACCTCGGTCAACGGCAGCGCGTCGCGCTGGCAGCATCTGTTCGAGCGCATGTTCGACGGCCAGACGCCGCCGGCGCTGAGCATCGATATCCATGATTTCGGCGCCACTCCGGGTGTGGTGCGTTTGCGCCTGGAGCAGGGCTTCGAGGAGATCGGCCATGACTGACAGCGCCCGTTTGCTCAACAAACACAGCTTCGTCGAACTCGGCGCCCGGCAGCGGGCCAAGACCCTGCTCGACGCTGGCAGCTTTCGCGAATTGCTCGATCCGTTCCAGCGCGTCATGTCGCCGTGGCTGGCCCGCCAGGGCGTGGTGCCCCAGGCCGATGACGGCGTGGTGATCGCCAAGGGCCGCATCGACGGTCTGCCGGTGGTGATCGCTGCCATCGAAGGCGCGTTCCAGGGCGGCAGCCTCGGCGAGGTCGGCGGGGCGAAGATTGCCGGCGCCCTGGAATTGGCGGCCGAAGACAACCGCAAGGGCGTGCCTACCCGCGCCGTGCTGTTGCTGGAAACCGGCGGCGTGCGCCTGCAGGAAGCCAACCTCGGGCTGGCGGCGATCGCCGACATTCACGCGGCCATCGTCGACCTGCGCCAGTACCAGCCGGTGATAGGCGTGGTAGCCGGCAGCGTCGGCTGTTTTGGCGGCATGTCGATTGCCGCCGGGCTGTGCAGTTACCTGCTGGTGACCCAGGAGGCGCGGCTGGGCCTCAACGGCCCGCAGGTGATCGAGCAGGAAGCGGGCCTTGAGGAGTACGACTCCCGCGACCGGCCCTTTATCTGGAGCCTGACCGGCGGCGAGCAACGTTTCGCCAGCGGCCTGGCGGACCGTTATGTGGCCGACGACGTGGCGCAGATCCGCCAACAGGTCGGCGAGCTGCTGGCCCAGGGCCTGCCCGACGAGCAGCGCAGCCGCCAGGCCGAGCTGTACCTGCAACGCCTGGCCCGGCTGGACGCCCATCCACAGATCGATTCGGCGACGGTTCGCCAGCTGTACCGAGGAGAACACTGATGAGTGCTTATTCCCTGCGGGGCCTGCATTGGTTCACGGCCCTGAGCGCGGGCGCTGTCCCGGTCGCGGGTTTGCCCGTCTCGTTGAAAGTGGCGGACGCCACCCTGGAGCAGCAGCCGGTGCGGTTTATCGCCGTGGTCGCCGACCCGGCCAACCCCTTTGTGCGCGCCCGCAACGGTGAAGTCGGCCTGCTGGAAGGCTGGGGCCTGGCCAAGGCGGTAGACGAGGCGATCGAGGCCGACCGCGAGCAGAGCGTCAAGCGTGCGCTGATCGCCATAGTCGATGTGCCGAGCCAAGCCTATGGGCGTCGCGAAGAAGCCCTGGGCATCCATCAGGCCCTGGCCGCGGCCGCCGACAGTTATGCCCGGGCCCGGCTGGCCGGGCACCCGGTGATCGGCCTGCTGGTGGGCAAGGCCATGTCCGGGGCCTTCCTGGCCCACGGTTACCAGGCCAACCGCCTGATCGCCCTGCGCGATCCGGGGGTGATGGTGCACGCCATGGGCAAGGTGTCGGCGGCGCGGGTCACCCTGCGCAGCGTCGAGGAACTGGAGGCCCTGGCGGCCAGCGTGCCGCCCATGGCCTATGACATCGACAGCTATGCCAGCCTCGGCCTGCTCTGGGAGACCCTCTCGGTCAGCCAGATCGAACAGCCGAGCGCCGACGACCTGAGCCTGGTGCGGCAGTGCCTGAGCCAGGCGATTGCCGATGCTCGGGCCCACGGCCGCGATCTGTCGGGCCGCCTGGGGGCTAGCAACCGCGGCGCTTCCAGCCGGGTCCGCCAGCTGCTGCGCGAGCAGTGGTGAGCACCATGACCAGCGCCTTGCTGCCCCATGACCTGCTGTGGGGCCTGATCCCGCAACAGTTGCCCGCCGATGCTCCAGACTGGGCGGTGGCGGCCATGGCTGCCGGGCAACCGGTGGTGGTGCGCCGTGCTCTGATCGCGGCCGGGCAGGTGGCGGTGGGCGTGCGTGGGCCGCTGCGCGAGCAGCGCTACGGGACGCTGATGGCGGTGGCGGCCATCGAGCGCCGGGTGCGCCCGGAAGAGCTGCGTTATGTCGAGTCGGATCGGGACTGGCCAGCGCTCCAGGCACTGGCCCGGTTGCGTGAACCCTTGGATGGTCTCGGCCTGGCCTGGGGTGTCAGCGGCAGTGCCGGTTTTGAACTGGCCAGCGGCGTGCCGGCGCTGCATCGGCAGAGCGACCTGGACCTGATCCTGCGCACTGCGCAGCCCATGGACCGGGTTCAGGCCCGGGCGTTGCTGGCGCGGCTCGACGCCGCCGTCTGCCCGGTGGACCTGCAATTGCAGACGCCCAACGGCGCCGTGGCCCTGCGCGAGTGGGCCGGGACATCGGCGCGGGTGCTGCTGAAAAGCGCCAGTGGCGCGCGTCTGGTCAGCGACCCGTGGCAGGCCCTGGAGCAGGTGGCGTGAGCAGCCTGCTGGTGTTTCCAGGCCAGGGCGCGCAGCAGCCGGGGATGTTGCATCGCCTGCCGCCCGGCGCCCTGGCGGACGCCTGCCTGCGACAGGCCAGCGAAGTCCTGGGCGAGGATGCCCTGGCCCTGGATTCGCCCCAGGCCCTGGCGAGCACCCGGGCGGTGCAGCTGTGCCTGTTGATCGCCGGCGTGGCCAATGCCCGGGTGCTGCTGGAAAACGGGCCGGGCGCGGATTACGTGGCGGGCTTGTCGATCGGCGCCTATCCCGCCGCGGTGATGGCCGGAGCCCTGGATTTTGGCGATGCGCTGCGGCTGGTCAGCCTGCGCGGCGAGCTGATGCAGCAGGCCTATCCACAGGGTTATGGCATGACCGCGATCATCGGCCTGGAACTGACGATGGTGGAGGCCTTGCTGGCCCGGGTGTACCGCCCGGACAACCCGGTGTACCTGGCCAATATCAACGCCGATAGCCAGGTGGTGATCGCCGGCAGCGATGCCGCCATGGCCCAGGTCGCCGAGCTGGCCCGGGGCTGTGGGGTCGGGGTGGCCAAGCGCCTGGCGGTCAGCGTGCCGTCCCATTGTCCGTTGCTGGAGCAGCCGGCCCAGGCCCTGGCCGAGGCCTTCTCCAGGGTGACCCTGCAGCCGCCGCGCCTGGGTTACCTCAGCGGCAGCCGCGCGCGGCCGCTGCGCACGCCAGAGCAGTTGCGCGACGACCTGGCGTTCAACATGTGCCGGCTGGTGGATTGGCGCGGCACCGTGCAAAGCGCCTACGAGCGCGGCGTGCGGCTACAGATCGAACTGCCGCCCGGTGCGGTGTTGACCGCTCTGGCGCGCCGGGTGTTCGAGCAAGGCACCGTGATTGCCTGCGACGGTGCCCGGCTCGACACCCTGCAAGCGCTGTTGCGTGAGGAGGGAAACCGCCAACCCTAGACACCGACTCAAGCTGGCGAAGCACAAGAACAACAACTTCGACGATGCACTTTGAGGACTACAACAATGATTATTTACGGTGTGGCGCTGCTGGCGATCTGTACGCTGGCAGGGGTGATTATCGGTGACATGCTCGGCGTCCTGCTGGGGGTGAAATCCAATGTCGGCGGGGTGGGCATCGCCATGATCCTGCTGATCTGCGCGCGGCTGTGGATGCACAGGCACGGCGGCATGACCAAGGACTGCGAGATGGGCGTCGGCTTCTGGGGCGCCATGTACATCCCGGTGGTGGTGGCCATGGCCGCGCAACAGAACGTGGTGACCGCCCTGCACGGCGGCCCGGTGGCGGTACTGGCGGCCATCGGTTCGGTGCTGCTCTGTGGTTGCACCATCGCCCTGATCAGCCGTACCAACAAAGGCGAACCGTTGCCGGACGAACCGGACGGTGTCGCCCCTGGTACCGCTGCGGCAGGGGGGCGCTGATATGTGGGATCTGATCGAGAAAGGCCTGGAACACAACGGCCTGGTCACCGCCTTCGCCTTCGTCGGCGTGATCATGTGGGTCTCGGTGCTGCTGTCCAAGCGCCTGACCTTCGGCCGGATACACGGCTCGGCCATCGCCATCGTTATCGGCCTGGTACTGGCCTGGGTCGGCGGCACCATCACCGGTGGGCAAAAGGGCCTGGCGGACCTGGCGCTGTTCTCCGGCATCGGCCTGATGGGCGGCGCCATGCTGCGGGACTTCGCGATTGTCGCCACGGCCTTCGAAGTACAGGCCACCGAGGCGCGCAAGGCCGGGATGATCGGCGCCATCGCGCTGTTTCTCGGCACCGTGCTGCCGTTCATTGTCGGCGCGAGCATCGCCTGGGCCTTCGGTTATCGCGATGCGGTGAGCATGACCACCATCGGCGCCGGCGCGGTGACCTACATTGTCGGCCCGGTGACCGGGGCGGCGATCGGCGCCAGTTCCGATGTGGTGGCGCTGTCCATCGCCACGGGGCTGATCAAGGCGATCCTGGTGATGGTCGGCACGCCCATGGCGGCGCGCTGGATGGGCCTGGACAACCCGCGTTCGGCGATGGTCTTCGGCGGCCTGGCCGGCACCGTCAGCGGGGTGACCGCGGGCCTGGCGGCGACCGATCGGCGCCTGGTGCCCTACGGCGCGCTGACCGCGACCTTCCATACCGGGCTGGGTTGCCTGCTCGGGCCTTCGTTGCTGTTCTTCATCGTGCGCGGGTTGGTGGGCTAAGGTCCGCTCGCTGCACGCGCGAACCGTAGGAGCCGGCTTGCCGGCGAAGGGGCCTTGGGACCTTACCGGTCTTGCGGACGCCTTCGCTGACAAGCCAGCTCCTACAGGGACTGAGCGTCTTTTGTCGATCATGCGCGCAGACGCGGTATCAGGACGCGTCCTGCCGATTGGCATACATCCGGCACTCCGCCAGCAGCGCCAGCAGGTTCGGGTCGCGCTCCTTGGCCTTGAGGAATACCACGCCGATATGCTGTTGCAGCCGGTAGCGCGCCTGCAGCGGAATCAGCTTCACGCGGTTTTCGTACACCGCGGCAATCCTTCCCGGCAGCAGCGCATAGCCCACCCCCGAGCTGACCATGCTCAGCAGGGTGAAGATATCGTTGACCTGCATTGCCACCTTCGGCTCGAACCCCGCCTGCTTGAACACCCGCACACCGTCCTGATGGGTGGCGAAGCCCTGGGTCAGGGTGATGAAGGTCGCGTCGCGCACATCGCTGAGGTCGACTTCCGCCTGCTGGGCGAACGGCGAGTCGGCTGGCGTGGCCAGGAAGATGTCGTCGGAAAACAGTGGGATCTGCTCGCAGTCCGGGTCGCTGACGCTGTCGTCCAGCGATACCAGGATCGCGTCGACTTCCATGTTCTTCAGCTTGTACAGCAGGTCGATATTGGAACCGAGGATCAGGTCGATATTCAGCTCGCTGCGGCGCAGCTTCAGGCCCATGATCAGCTGCGGCACGGTCTTCACCGTCAATGAGTACAGGGAACCGAGCTTGAAGCGTTCCGCCGAGAACCCGGCGGCTTCGCGGGTCAGGCGCACGCTTTCGAGCACGTCCTGGATCAGCTTCTGCGCCCGTTCTTCGAGGACGAAGGCGCTTTCCAGCGGCGTCAGGTTGCGCCCTTCATGCTTGAACAGCGGGCAGCGCAGGGCGCTTTCCAGGGAGTGAATGGCCCGGTGCACGCTGACATTGCTGGTCTGCAACTCGGCGGCGGCGCGCGCCAGGTTGCCGGTGCGCATGAACGCCAGAAACACTTCGAGCTTTTTCAGGGTCAACTCTTCATCGATCAGCATGATGGGCGCTCTTATTCGAATGCTCCGATTGTGCCTGCCGGGTCATGACTTGGCTGGAGGTTTTTTCGTCCATAGCTTTATTCGCAAACATTGCGCTTTCAGGCTATAGGCCTGAGCCTTGCGCAGATTTTCCGCCTTGGGAGGTGAGTGGCACATGTATCACGGGGAAAGACTCAACGCCTGGACGCATCTGGTGGGAGCGATTGCGGCGCTTGTCGGGGGAATCTGGCTGCTGGTGCTGGCCAGCCTCGACGGCAGCCCGTGGAAAATCGTCAGCGTGGCGATCTACGGCTTCACCTTGCTGGTGCTGTACAGCGCCTCGACCGTGTACCACAGCGTGCGCGGGCGGGCGAAAAGCATCATGCAGAAGGTCGATCACTTCTCGATCTACCTGCTGATCGCCGGCAGCTATACGCCGTTCTGCCTGGTGACCCTGCGCGGGCCCTGGGGCTGGACGCTGTTCGGGATCGTCTGGGGGCTGGCGCTGATCGGCATCCTGCAGGAGATCAAGCCGCGCTCCGAGGCGCGCATCCTGTCCATCGTGATCTACGCCGTAATGGGCTGGATCGTGCTGGTGGCGGTCAAGCCGCTGCTGGCGGCCCTGGGCCCCGCCGGCTTCGCCTGGCTGGCCTCGGGCGGGGTGCTCTACACCGTCGGCATCATCTTCTTCGCCCTCGACAGCCGTTTGCGCCACGCCCACGGGATCTGGCACCTGTTCGTGATCGCCGGCAGTTTGCTGCACTTTGTGGCGATCTTCTTCTACGTGTTGTGATTGGCGAGCGCGTTATCGTTTATCGCGAGCAAGCTTCGCTCCTAAGAAGAACGAGCAATCGGTCGACGCTCGATTGCTCGCGATAAGGCCCTGAAGGGCCGCCTCAATCCCCGGTCATCAACCTATCCAGCTGTTCCTGCGCCCGGCCGCCGAAGATCTCCAGCAGGCTGCTCAAGGTGTGGGGCAGGGCCTCCGCCGCGCGGGTCACGGCATACAGGGTGATCGGCAGCGCCGGGGTCAGCGGGCGGATCGCGGTGCTGGCGGGGGAGGCGCCGAGGGCGGTGAAGGGGTCGATCACCGCCAGCCCGGCCCCGGATTCGACCATGGCCCGGGCCAGGGAGTAGGTCTGCACGGCGATGCTGACCCGTGGCGCCGGCTCCACGGCCTTCAGGTAACCGTCGAGTTTCGCCGCCAGTGGGTCGGCGCTGGACAGGCCGATCAAGGGTGCCCCCGCCAATTCCATCAGCGGCAGCGGCGTGCCCCTGGCCGCCTGGGGCCAGTAATCCAGCGGCGCCAGCGCCACCAGCACCCCGCTGGCCAGGGCCTGGGCGGTCAGCCCCGGATGATCGGGGCGTTGCAGGGTCAGGGCCACATCGATCTCGCGCATCAGCAGGTTCTGCACCAGTTCGCGGCTGTGGGCGCTGGACAGCTCGCAGACGATGTCCGGGTAGCGCCGGGTCCACTGGTTGATGGCCGGCGGCAGCAAGGACAGGGCCAGCGCCGGCGTGGCGCCGATCCGCAGGCTGTGGCCCGGCTTGCGGCGCAGGCTTTGGGCCAGGCGTCGCACCCCTTGCAGGCTTTCGCTGACCTTGTCGACTTCGCGCTCCAGCTCCAGGGCTTCCGGGGTGGCCTGCAACTTGCCCTTGACTCGCAGGAACAGCGGGAACCCCAGCTGCTGCTCGGCGTGCTGCAAGACCTTGGTCACCGCCGGCTGGGAGACGTGCAGCAGTTGCGCCGCGCCGCTGATCGAGCCGGTCTGGCGGATGGCCTGGAAAATCTCGATATGACGCAGTCGCATGATGAGTCCATAACCTTTGTTTATGGGTGGTCCATCTTTATTCATTGTCCCGGGCCTGTCACCTGGTCCTAACCTGAAGCCCGCTCAACAAGCTTTAAGGACTGACATGGCACAGCGGGTTTGCATCATCGGCGGCGGGGTCATCGGCCTGGCCAGCGCCTACGCCCTGGTTCGCGAGGGGGTCGACGTCAGCCTGGTGGAGGCGCGCGAATCCTTCGCCAGCCAGACCAGCTTCGCCAATGGCGGCCAGCTGTCGTACCGCTACGTGGCGCCGCTGGCCGATGCCGGCGTGCCCTGGCAGGCGCTGGGCTGGATGCTGCGGGGCGATTCGCCGCTGAAACTGCGCCCGCGCCTGGACCCGGCGCAGTGGCGCTGGATGGCCGGGTTCCTGGCGGCCTGCCGTGGTTCGGTCAACCGGCGCAACGGCGCTCACCTGCTGCGCCTGGCGCTGTTGAGCCAGGCCACCTTGCAGAGCTGGCGCGAGGAGGATCGGCTCGAGGGTTTTCACTGGCGGCGCAATGGCAAGCTGGTGACCTTTCGTGAAACCGCCAGTTTCGAGCATGCCCGCCATAGTCTGGCCGATCCGCGCCAGCAGCAGGTGCTGTCCGCTGGCGAATGCGCACAACTGGAGCCGACCCTCGGCGGCGCGCCCTTTGTCGGCGGCATCTTCACCCCGGACGAAGAGGTGGCCGACTGTCACGCCTTCTGCCAGCAACTGGTGGCGCGGCTGCAGGCTTCCGGTCGCTGCCAGCTGCTGACGGGGCGCCAGGTCACCGGTATTCGTCAGGCGGGCGGCCAGGTGCAGGCCATCGAGTTGGGCGACGAGGTGCTGGCGGTGGATCAACTGATACTCGCCGCCGGTCATCGCAGTGGCGAACTGGCGCTGCCCGGGTTGAAGCTGCCGCTGTATCCACTCAAGGGCTACAGCCTCAGCGTGCCGATCGGCGCGGGGCATCGGGCGCCGGAGATCAGCATCACCGACTACAACCGCAAGATCGTCTACGCGCGGATCGGCCAACAGCTGCGGGTGGCGGCGATGGTCGATATCGTCGGTTTCGACCCGTCCCTGGACCCCAAGCGCCTGGCCCTGATGCAGCGCCAGGCCCGGGAAACCTTCGCCAACGCTGGCGACTACGATGCCGCCATCGAGTGGGCCGGCATGCGCCCGGCGACCCCCAGCGGCGTACCGCTGATTGGCGCCACCGGCTACCGCAACCTGTGGCTCAACCTCGGCCACGGCGCCCTGGGGTTCACCCTGGCCTGTGGCAGCGGGCGCCTGCTGGCCGAGCTGATCGGCCAGCGCCGTCCTTCCATCGACATGCAGGGACTCGCGCCCCATGCCGCCTGATTTCTTTCGCGTACAAGGAGCTGTCCCATGACCATCCAGCGTCTCCACAGCAATGACCGCCTCAGCGCTGCCGTGAGCTTTGCCGATCTGCTGTTCCTCTCCGGCCAGGTGCCGGGCCCGGCCACCGATGTCGCCGGCCAGACCCGTGAAGTGCTGGCGAAGATCGACGCCTTGCTGGCCGAGGCCGGCAGCGACAAGGATCATCTGCTCAGTGCGACCCTCTATCTGAAAGACATCCAGCAGGACTTTGCCGCGATGAACGAGGTCTGGTCGGCCTGGTTGTCCCCCGGCCAGGCGCCAAGCCGCACCACCGTGCAGGCCGCCCTGGCGCGTCCGGACATCCTGGTGGAAATCACCGTCATCGCGGTTCGCCGCTAACGCCTTCACCCACAACGGAGAATAACAATGCAAAAAATCACGTTGCTCGGCTGCACCCTGGGCCTGTTGCTCGGCTCCCCGCTGTACGCCAGCGAGGCGCCGCTGACCGGCACCCTGGGCAAGATCGCCAATGCCGGCAGTATTACCCTGGGTTATCGCGATGCGTCGGTGCCGTTTTCCTACGTGGGTGACAACAGCGGCAAACCCATGGGCTACTCGGTGGACCTGGCGAGCAAGGTCGTCGAGCGCATCCGCGACAAGCTGGCGCTGCCGCAACTGGCGGTGAAGTACAACCTGGTGACGTCGCAGACGCGCATCCCGCTGGTGCAGAACGGCACCGTGGACCTGGAATGCGGCTCCACCGGAGTGACCGCCGAACGGCAGAAGCAGGTAGCGTTTTCCTACGGCTTTATCTACGTCAAAGGCCAGTTGCTGACCGCCAGGGACAGCGGGATCAAGCGTTTCGCCGACCTGCGCGGCAAGAACGTGGTGACCACCGCCGGCACTACCAACGAGCGCTTCCTCAAGAGCTACAACGTCGAGCACAAGATCGACATGTTCGTGATCAGCGCCAAGGACCACGGCGAAGCCTTCCAGATGCTGCAATCGGGTCGCGCCGCGGCGTTCTACATGGACGACGCGCTGCTCTACGGCGAACGGGCCAAGGCCCGCGATCCGCACAACTGGGTGGTGGTGGGTGAGGAGCAGTCGCGGGAAATCTACAGCTGCATGGTGCGCAAGGACGATCCGCAGTTCCTGGAACTGGTGAACAGCACCCTGGCGGACCTGTACCGCTCCGGGGAGATCAACGGGATCTACCAGCGCTGGTTCGAACAACCGATTCCGCCCAAGGGCCTGAACCTGGAATTCCCGATGACCAGCGAGCTGAAGGCGATCATCGCCAAGCCGGTGAGCGATCCGGTGGAGTAAACACCGGTCCGCTTCTGTAGGCGCCAGGCTGCCGACGATAGCCGCGGCGCGGTGTGTCAGGCGGGTTAGAAGTCGCCCCACAGCTGTTGGGCTACCGCCAGCGCTACCACCGGCGCGGTTTCGGTGCGCAGCACCCGCGGGCCGAGGCGCGCCGGCAGGAAGCCCGCGTCCTGGGCCTGGTCCACTTCGGTGTCGGACAAACCGCCTTCCGGGCCGATCAGGAATGCCAGGGTCGCAGGCTTGGCGTGGCTCACCAGCGGCTCGGCCACCGGGTGTAGCACCAGCTTGAGGTCGGCCTGGGTCTGCTTGATCCAGTCGGCCAGCAGCATTGGCGGATGAATCACCGGCACCCGTGAGCGCCCGCATTGTTCGCAGGCGCTGACGGCCACCTGGCGCCAGTGGGCCAGGCGCTTGTCGGCGCGTTCGTCCTTGAGCCGCACTTCGCAGCGCTCGCTGAAGATCGGGGTGATTTCATTCACCCCCAGCTCGGTGGCTTTCTGAATCGCCCAATCCATGCGCTCGCCCCGGGACAGGCCCTGGCCGAGGTGGATCTGCAGCGGCGACTCGACCTGCCCGGCGAAGCTTTCATCGAGCCGGACCACCACGCGTTTCTTGCCGACTTCCAGCAGCGTGCCGCGAAATTCGTTGCCCGAACCGTCGAACAGCTGCAGCGCGTCGCCCTCGGCCATGCGCAGCACGCGCCCGATGTAGTGGGCCTGGGCTTCCGGCAGTTCGTGCTCGCCGAGGCTCAGGGGGGCGTCGATAAAGAAGCGGGACAGTCTCATGGTGGTTCTCTGGGAAAAATTCGGTTCGAGGTGGGTCAATGGATCTTTGCGTCGGCAAGCCCGCTTCTGCAAAGCGGCGGGTTTGCCGGCGAGGGGCTCAACCCGGATCGCGGAAGCCTGGGTGGAAGTCCTTGGGCACCGCCACGCTGACCTTGTCGCTGGTGGCGATATCGATGCCTTCGCTGGCGACCTCGGCGAGGAAGTCGATCTGCTCCGGGGTGATCACGTAGGGCGGCAGGAAATACACCACGCTGCCCAGCGGACGCAGCAGGGCGCCACGCTCCAGGGCGTGCTGGAAGACTTTCAGGCCACGGCGTTCCTGCCACGGGTAGGCGGTTTTGCTGGCCTTGTCCTGGACCATCTCGATGGCCAGCACCATGCCGGTCTGGCGAACTTCCGCAACGTGCGGGTGATCCGCCAGGTGCGCGGTCGAGCTGGCCATGCGCTGGGCCAGCGCCTGGTTGTTCTCGATGACGTTGTCCTGCTCGAAGATATCCAGGGTCGCCAGCGCCGCCGCACAGGCCAGCGGGTTGCCGGTGTAGCTGTGGGAGTGGAGGAAGGCGCGCAGGGTCGGGTAGTCGTCGTAGAAGGCGCTGTAGACTTCGTCGGTGGTCAGGCACGCGGCCAGCGGCAGGTAGCCGCCGGTCAGGGCCTTGGACAGGCAGAGGAAATCCGGGCGGATGCCGGCCTGTTCGCAGGCGAACATCGTGCCGGTCCGGCCGAAGCCGACGGCGATCTCATCGTGGATCAGGTGCACGCCGTAGCGGTCGCAGGCCTCGCGCAGCAGCTTGAGGTACACCGGGTGATACATGCGCATGCCGCCGGCGCCCTGGATCAGCGGCTCGACTATCACCGCGGCGAGGGTGGCGTGGTGTTCCGCCAGGGTCTGCTCCATGGCCGCGAACATGTTGCGCGAGTGTTCTTCCCAGCTCATGCCTTCGGGGCGCAGGTAGCAGTCCGGGCTTGGCACCTTGATGGTGTCCAGCAGCAGGGCCTTGTAGGTCTCGGTGAACAGCGGCACATCGCCCACCGACATCGCGGCGATGGTTTCGCCGTGGTAGCTGTTGGTCAGGGTGACGAAGCGTTTCTTGTCCTTCTGGCCGCGGTTGAACCAGTAGTGGAAGCTCATCTTCATCGCCACTTCGATGCACGACGAGCCGTTGTCGGCATAGAAGCAGCGGGTCAGGCCTTCGGGGGTCATTTTCACCAGGCGCTCGGACAGCTCGATCACCGGCTGATGGCTGAAGCCGGCGAGGATCACGTGCTCCAGCTGATCGACCTGATCCTTGATGCGTTGGTTGATGCGCGGGTTGGCGTGGCCGAACACATTGACCCACCAGGAGCTGACCGCGTCGAGGTAGCGCTTGCCTTCGAAGTCCTCCAGCCACACGCCTTCGCCGCGCTTGATCGGGATCAGCGGCAGCTGCTCGTGGTCTTTCATCTGGGTGCAGGGATGCCATAACACCGCGAGATCGCGTTGCATCCACTGGTTGTTGAGGCCCATGTTCAGTCTCCTGGAGGCGGCTCTAAGTACGCGAGCAAACAATCGCGCAAGCCTATGCAATGCCAGGCCGTGTCACAACCCATTGCATGCCTGGAAGGGCGAATTGATCGCGGTCGCAGGACGGTCTGTCACGTTTTCCCCACGTAGACCTTAATGCCTGGTTAATTTAGTGTTCGTAGGATCAACATCGTATTTCTCGATATTTCAAAGCGAAAATTTCCGCTTTAATTCGATAGTTAAATCGATAGTCTTGGGCAGCAGTTCTTACAGGATTTAAGTGATGCAGCTAGGTAACTCTTCTTCCCGCTACGGCTGGGTAAGCATTTTTCTGCACTGGAGCGTGGCGCTGGCAGTCTTTGGATTGTTCGCCCTGGGCCTGTGGATGGTCGGCCTGGATTACTACAGTGCCTGGCGCAAAGATGCGCCGGACCTGCACAAGAGCATTGGCTTGACGCTGTTCGCGATCATGCTGCTGCGGGTGTTGTGGCGCTTCGTCAGCCCACCGCCACCGGCACCGGACAACCACGGACGCCTGACGCGCCTGGGTGCCAAGTTCGGCCATGCCTTCCTTTATCTCAGTCTGTTCGCTGTGATGATTGCCGGTTACCTGATTTCCACCGCAGACGGTGTCGGGATCCCGGTGTTTGGCCTGTTTGAAATTCCCGCCCTGGTTTCCGGACTGCCGGACCAGGCGGATGTGGCCGGCGAGGTGCATCTGTACCTGGCCTGGGCCCTGGTGATCTTTGCCGGAGTGCATGCTCTGGCTGCCTTGAAACACCACTTTATCGATCGTGACGCGACCCTGGCTCGAATGCTGGGACGCAAAGCCTGATGCTCAACCTCGACTCAAAAGGAATAGAAAGCATGTTGAAAAAGACTCTCGCCGCTCTGGCAATCGGTTCTGCTCTGTTGTCTGCCGGTCAGGCGATGGCCGCTGATTACGTGATCGACAAGGAAGGCCAGCACGCCTTCGTCGACTTCAAGATCAGCCACCTGGGCTACAGCTTCATCACCGGTACCTTCAAGGACCTGGACGGCAAATTCAGCTTCGACGCGGCCAAGCCTGAAGACGCCAAGATCGAAGTCAATGTGCGCACCGCCAGCGTGTTCACCAACCACGCCGAGCGCGACAAGCACATCGCCAGCAAAGACTTCCTGGACGTGGGCAAGTTCGCTGACGCCAAGTTCGTTTCCACCAGCGTCAAGCCAACCGGCAAGAACGCCGATGGCAAGCAGACTGCCGACGTGACCGGCGACCTGACCCTGCACGGCGTAACCAAGCCGGTCGTGGTCAAGGCGACCTTCCTGGGTGAAGGCAAGGACCCATGGGGCGGCTACCGTGCCGGCTTCGAAGGCACCACCAGCATCAATCGCCAGGATTTCGGCAAGATGATGGACCTGGGCCCGGCCTCCAACAATGTCGACCTGTACATCACCTTCGAAGGTGTGAAAGCGAAGTAATGCTTCGTCTGTAGCCGCTGCCGAGCCCGCGAGGCTGCGACAAGGCCCGCAGGACCTTCATGGCCCTTGAAGCCGGCGACCGGTTCCCGGTCGATCGCAGCCTTCGGCAGTGGTTACAGCGCCATAAAAAAACGCCCCTGATCGCAAGATCAGGGGCGTTTTTTATTGCCGCGTAAATTTCAGCGATTGCGGGTCAGCAAGGCTGGTTTCTCGCCACGTGGACGGCTTGGCAGTTGATCGAGCTGCTCGGGAGTCGGGAAGCGGTCGGCTTTCGATTCCTTGTGCATGATCTTCGGCTGGTTGCCACGCGGGTTCTGCACCGCCGGTTCCTGACGCGCCTGGTCGTCACGGGCCGGACGACGATTGCGCGACTCTTCGCGACGGGCCTGGCCGTCACGTGGAGCGCCGCTGCGTGGGCCGTTGCGCTTGGCAGGTGGCGTGCCGGTGCTGGCGCCATTGCTGTTGCGCGGACCGCCGGAGCGACCCTGGCCGCCGCTGCGTGGCGCATTGCTGTTGGCTGCTGCGCCCTGGCCTGGCGCGCCTGGACGGCGGCCGCGGCTCTGGTTGTTCTTGTTCTGGTACGGGCTGACGTAGTCGGCGCGGTTGCCGAAGTTGTCCACGTCGTCGTCCAGGAACTCATCCGGGGCGCGGTCGGCGCGTGGCGTCGGCTGGCGCTGTTCGCGGGCCGGGGTGCCTTCGCGAGGCTTCTGCTCACGGGCTGGACGGTCGCCGCGAGCGGCCGGTTTTTCCTTGCCCTTGTCCTTGCCTTTGTCTTTGCGGCCGCCACCACCACCACCGCCGCCGTTCGGACCGTCGCCACGCGGGCCACGGGAATTGCGTGGGTTGCGCACGTCCGGACGCTCGCGCACTTCCGGTTTCTCGGCTTCCACGGCGCTGGCATCGAAGCCCATCAGATCGCCGTCGGGGATCTTCTGCTTGGTCATGCGCTCGATGCTCTTGAGCAGCTTCTCTTCGTCCGGCGCGACCAGCGAGATCGCTTCGCCCGAACGACCGGCACGGCCGGTACGGCCAATGCGGTGCACGTAGTCTTCGTCGACGTTCGGCAGTTCGAAGTTGACCACGTGTGGCAGCTGGTCGATGTCCAGGCCACGGGCGGCGATGTCGGTGGCGACCAGGATCCGCACTTCACCGGCCTTGAAGTCGGCCAGGGCCTTGGTGCGGGCGTTCTGGCTCTTGTTGCCGTGGATGGCGACGGCGGTCAGGCCGTGCTTGTCCAGGTACTCGGCCAGGCGGTTGGCGCCGTGCTTGGTACGGGTGAAGACCAGCACCTGCTCCCAGGCGCCGGCGGTGATCAGGTGGGCCAGCAAGGCACGCTTGTGGCTGGCGGCCAGGCGGAACACCCGTTGCTCGATACGCTCGACCGTGGTGTTCGGCGGCGTGACTTCGATGCGCTCGGGGTTGTGCAGCAGCTTGCCGGCCAGGTCCGTGATGTCCTTGGAGAAGGTCGCGGAGAACAGCAGGTTCTGGCGCTTGGCGGGCAGGCGTGCGAGGACTTTCTTCACGTCATGGACGAAGCCCATGTCGAGCATGCGGTCGGCTTCGTCGAGCACGAGGATTTCCACGTGGGACAGGTCGACGCTGCCCTGGCCGGCCAGGTCGAGCAGGCGGCCGGGGCAGGCCACCAGCACATCGACGCCGCGGGCCATGGCCTGAACCTGTGGGTTCATGCCGACGCCGCCGAAGATGCAGGCACTGACGAATTTCAGGTCGCGGGCATAGACCTTGAAGCTCTCGTGCACTTGCGCGGCCAGTTCGCGGGTTGGGGTCAGGACCAGGACGCGCGGTTGGCGCGGGCCGTGACGCTGGGATTTGTCCGGGTGACCGTTGGGAAACAACCGTTCCAGGATCGGAAGGGCGAAACCGCCGGTTTTACCAGTACCTGTCTGTGCCGCGACCATCAGGTCGCGACCTTGCAACACGGCGGGAATGGCCCGCTGTTGCACCGGAGTAGGCTGGGTGTAGCCGGCGGCTTCGATGGCGCCGACTAAAGCCTCGGAGAGACCGAGGGAAGCAAAGGACATGAGTAATCCTGTTTTAGTGAGGGCTTGGCCCAGAGGGATAGTCTTGCCTGGCGCGAATGGCGTTTAAGAGGACGCAATCCCGTCCGGTCCTGCTGGCTCCTGAAGGCTCATCGGCGAGGGCTCGCGCGGGCCTTGTGGCTGCGCTGTAGCGGTATCGAGATGCCTTGAACAGGATCGAGCGTCCGGGCGTGAGCCTGGCGGGAAGGCCGGAGTATAACAGAGCAATCAGCGTGCGCTGCGTTCCTGCTGCTCAACGGTTTTCAGCGGGGTGCCGGGCGGCATTGCGCTTGAGTCGGCAATCGCCGGCGCCGCGCCGTAGCGGGCGCTCAGTTCGGCGTAGGCCGGCTCGCGCTTGAAGCGCTTGAGCTCGGCGCCGAAACGCTGCACCAGCAAGTCCATGCCGGCATTGCGCCGTACCGCCAGAAACTGGCTCTGGCGGCTGATGACCACCGGGTTCTCGGTGATCTGCTGGCGAATGTCCAGTTGGTCGAGCAGATGCTGGCCGACCCGCCGATCGGTGATCAGCAGGTCGATGCGGCCGCGCAGCAGCTTGCCGAAGTTGGCTTCGTGGGTCGGCGCCGGCTCGTGCTTGAACAGCGTGGATTCCCTGAAGTCCTGGCTGTACAGATAGCCGGGAGAGGTGCCCACGGTCAGGCCGCGCAAGTCTTCCAGGGTGCGGAACGGAAAGGGCCGGGCGTTGGCATAGAACATCACGAACTCGACGTCCGACAGCGGCTCGCTGGGGTAGAGCAAGCTGCTTTCGCGTTCGTTGCTGTGAAAGATGTCCAGGGCACCGTCGGCCTGGCCCTGTTCGAGCATGGCCAGGCAACGTTTCCAGGGCAGGAACTGCCATTCGACTTCGATCCCCAGGCGCTGGAAGACGATGGCCGTGGTTTCGTAATCCAGCCCCTGGGCCTTGCCCTGTTCCTCATAGACATAAGGGGCCCAGGGCTCGGTGACAATGCGCAGCTTCTCGCCATGGGCGGTGAGGCTCAGGCAAGCGCAGATAAAGGCTGTCAGCAGCTGGGCGATGAGGGGCATCGCTGGAGATTACGACGAGAGGTCGCCCAATACCAGAGGCTGTCTAGCTCAAGCCTCAGTCAGCCTTTGTCTCGATCAGATGGAGGTAGATGGCCTTGCGCCGCTGGCCCAGTACCAGGCGAATCACCGGGTGGTTGAACCAGCGCTCGAGTTGATGGTTGTTGAGCGGCTTTTTCAGGCGGCCTTCGGCGTTTTCCCGGGCCTTCTCCCACCAGACCGGGGCGCAGGCCTGGTCGAATTCGTTGGTGTGGCGGTAGCAGCCATAGAGGATTTCGCGCATGAACTGCCGCTGGTGCCCCGGCAGGGCCAGGGTCACGATCTTGTAGGCCAGGCGTTGCAACGCCGGTGGGCGTGGCAGGGTCGCGGTGACCAGGCGGGTTTCGTCCAGAGCGACGCTACTGGTGGGCGCTGCGCCGTGCTTGTCCAGCCAGGCCTTGATCTTGGCGCGAAACAGCTGCTTGCGGCTCCAGTAGTGATGGATCAGGTCGGGGCATTCGCGAACCTGCTTGGTGCGATAGGCCGCCACCGATAGGCAGAACTCTTCAAGGGTGTAGGCGCCGTTGGCCAGTGGGTACAGCTCGTCCATCAGGGCGATGGAGCGGTCCAGCACATCGGCGTCGGCGCGGTGCAGGCCGATCACGCCGGAGTTCAGCAGCGGCATCTGGTCGTCGGCGAGTTTGCGTTCCCGCAACAAGCCGGCCAGGGACTGGTAGAGGCCGGATTCCTTGTTGGCGCCGTAGCACATGCCGAAGGCGTTACACAGCAGGGTGCCGGGCTGGATGCGGCGAAACAGCTCCAGCGGCGAGCAGTGGAAAAAGGTATCGGTGTCGATCAGCAGCGCCAGTTCGGACTCTTGCAGCACCTGCTGCATCACCACGTGCTTGGCGCGAAAGTGGTAGCCGTGTGGGGCGATCCAGGCCTGGCGGGTGTTTTCGTCCAAGGGGCGCACGCGCACAGGCAGGTCGCGGTAAGGCGCGGCATTGTCGGTGAAGACCTGGATGTCGAGGGCTTCGCCCGGCGTTTCGCGCAGCCCGGCCAAGGCGCTGGCAATGCTGAACGCGGCTTCCTGGTGATAGGTCGCGGCGCCGTAAACCAGATAGATCAATTGTGGGCGTGCTGCGGTGCTGCCTGTGGACATCTACGGCGATCCTTCGGATGTATTGGGGGTTAAAAAAAAGGCCCTGGATTTCGCCAAGGCCTTTTCTGATGCTGCCGGGCGGTTAACGCGGCAGCTTCAGGTTGTTCCAGACGGCCAGGCTTGGCTCGGCTTGGTTCAGGGTATAGAAATGCAGCCCTGGCGCCCCGCCTTGCAACAAACGTTCACACATTTCGGTGATGACCTGTTCGCCGAACGTCTGAATGCTTTGGCTGTCGTCGCCGTAGGCTTCCAGTTGCTTGCGGATCCAGCGCGGGATTTCTGCGCCGCAGGCGTCGGAGAAACGCGCCAGCTTGCTGTAGTTGGTGATCGGCATGATGCCGGGCACGATCGGGATGTTCACACCCATTTGTTGCACGCGTTCGACGAAGTAGAAATAACTGTCGGCGTTGAAGAAATACTGGGTGATCGCACTGTTGGCGCCGGCGTTGGCCTTGCGCACGAAGTTGTTGAGGTCGTCTTCGAAATTGCGCGCCTGTGGGTGCATTTCCGGATACGCCGCCACTTCGATGTGGAAGTGATCGCCGGTCTCTTCACGAATGAAGCTCACCAGGTCGTTGGCGTGACGCAGCTCGCCGCTGGCCATGCCCATGCCCGAAGGCAGGTCGCCGCGCAGGGCAACGATACGGTTGATGCCGGCGGCCTTGTACTGGGTCAGCAGGCCACGCAGGTCGGCCTTGCTGTCGCCCACGCAGGACAGGTGCGGCGCGGCCGGGATCTTCACTTCGCTTTCGAGCTGCAGCACGGTGTTCATCGTGCGGTCGCGGGTCGAGCCACCGGCACCGTAGGTGCAGGAGAAGAAGTCGGGGTTGTAGCTGGCCAGCTGGCGGGCAGTGGCGAGCAGTTTTTCATGCCCAGCATCGGTCTTGGTCGGGAAGAACTCGAAGCTGTAGCGACGGTCTTGGGACATGGAGGAAACCTCCAGCTACAAGCTGCAAGCCACAAACTGCAAGAGTAGCGGAGGTGCGCTCAGCTCTTGGGCCTGGAACGGGCTGCTTGAAACTGTTTAAGCAAATAGGGACGAAGCCGAAAGCTTCGAGCGGCAAGCAGGGCTTGTGGCCCTCGCTCGCCGCTTGAAGCTCAAGGCTTGCAACTGCTCTTAGTACCGGTAAGCGTGCGGCTTGAACGGGCCTTCGACGGTCACGCCGATGTAGTCAGCCTGTTGCTTGGTCAGTTGGGTGACCACGCCACCGAAGCCGCGGACCATTTCCAGGGCCACTTCTTCGTCGAGTTTCTTCGGCAGTACTTCAACGGTCAGGCGCTCGGCTTTCTGGGCTGGCGACAGGTCGGCATACTTCTGGCCGAACAGGAAGATCTGCGCCAGAACCTGGTTGGCGAACGAACCGTCCATGATGCGGCTTGGGTGGCCAGTGGCGTTGCCCAGGTTCACCAGGCGGCCTTCGGCCAGCAGGATCAGGTAGTCGTCGTTCTGGGCGTCGAAAGCGCCTGGGCCGGTACGGTGAACCTTGTGCACCTGTGGCTTCACTTCTTCCCATGCCCAGTTCTTGCGCATGAAAGCGGTGTCGATTTCGTTGTCGAAGTGACCGATGTTGCAGACCACGGCACGCTTCTTCAGGGCCTTGAGCATGTTTGCGTCGCAAACATTGACGTTACCGGTGGTGGTCACGATCAGGTCGATCTTGCCCAGCAGGGCCTTGTCGATGCTCGCTTCGGTGCCGGTGTTGATCCCGTCGATGAACGGCGAAACCAGTTCGAAACCGTCCATGCAGGCTTGCATGGCGCAGATCGGGTCGACCTCGGAAACCTTGACGATCATGCCTTCCTGACGCAGGGACTGGGCCGAACCCTTGCCCACGTCACCGTAGCCGATGACCAGCGCTTGCTTGCCGGACAGCAGGTGGTCGGTACCGCGCTTGATCGCATCGTTCAGGCTGTGACGGCAGCCGTACTTGTTGTCGTTCTTGCTCTTGGTCACCGAGTCGTTGACGTTGATGGCCGGGATCTTCAGCTCGCCCTTGGCCAGCATGTCCAGCAGGCGGTGCACGCCGGTGGTGGTTTCTTCGGTCACGCCGTGGACGCGATCCAGCACCTGCGGGTACTTCTTGTGCAGCAGCTCGGTCAGGTCGCCGCCGTCGTCGAGGATCATGTTGGCGTCCCAAGGCTTGCCGTCCTTGAGGATGGTCTGCTCCAGGCACCACTCGTACTCTTGCTCGGTCTCGCCTTTCCAGGCGAATACCGGGATACCGGCGGCGGCGATGGAGGCGGCGGCCTGGTCCTGGGTCGAGAAGATGTTGCAGGACGACCAGCGTACTTCGGCACCCAGGGCAACCAGGGTTTCGATCAGCACGGCAGTCTGGATGGTCATGTGGATGCAGCCGAGAATCTTCGCGCCCTTGAGCGGTTGTTCAGCGGCGTACTTGCGGCGCAGACCCATCAGGGCCGGCATTTCCGATTCGGCGATGATGGTTTCACGACGGCCCCAGGCGGCCAGGGACATGTCGGCGACTTTGTAGTCGGTAAAATCTGCAGGCGTGATGACAGCGCTCATGAAGAGCCTCCATTCGTAAGTATGCGAATGGGCGCCGTTGTGCGTTTAGTGACTGACCGAACCATCACGGCCAGACAACGCCCCATCCGAGCCTGACAGGTCGAACCTGCTGCAGCGCCCCTCGGACAGGTGGCGGGAAAACGGTATCAGGTGATCGTTACCGTTTTGAAACGGAGGCGATTATAGCTTTCTTTAAGCGGCAAGGTGCAAGCTTCAAGCTGCGAGTAAGAGCAGGCCGCTTTTTACTTGCAGCTTGAAGCTTGAAACTTGAAGCTGGGGGGCACATCCACCGCAATCGCTCAAATACCCCGGAGCCCCTCCCATGAATTTCCACACCCGCAAATGGGTAAAACCCGAAGACCTCAACCCCAACGGCACGCTGTTCGGCGGCAGCCTGTTGCGCTGGATCGACGAAGAAGCGGCGATCTACGCCATCGTCCAGCTGGGCAACCAGCGCGTGGTCACCAAGTACATTTCCGAAATCAATTTCGTCAGCGCCTCGCGCCAGGGCGACATCATCGAGCTGGGCATCACCGCCACCGAATTCGGCCGCACCTCGATCACCCTGACCTGTGAAGTGCGCAACAAGATCACCCGCAAAAGCATCCTCACCGTCGAGAAGATGGTCTTCGTCAACCTGGGTGAGGACGGCCTGCCGGCTCCCCACGGTCGTACCGAGATCAGGTACGTGAAGGACCAGTTCAAGGACGACGAGCCGATCGCCTGAGCCGATCCTCTCCATGGCAGGTAGCGAGTCTGCCCGCTCCTGCATGAGGGCACTGAACGAGCCCTGAGCCCCGGATGTCGTACCTGACAAGGTACTAACAGGTTCAGGAGCCACTAACGTGCAGACAGACGGCAAGACCCCGGGCCTTTCTCCCGAAGAGCAGCACGACGTAGACAAGAACCAGCCGCCCCGCGCGGCGGTCTTGCACGAGATCATCCGCACCCAGGGCGACAAGGAGCTGGAGCGCAGCGTCGCGGCGCTCTGGTGGTCGGCCCTGGCCGCCGGCCTGACCATGGGCCTGTCGCTGATGGGCATGGGCCTGCTCAACTCGCGCCTGCCCGACGGCGAAGGGTTCAAGGTGATCGCCAGTTTCGGTTACTGCGCGGGCTTCCTGGCGGTGATCCTGGCGCGCCAGCAACTCTTCACCGAAAACACCCTGACGGCGGTGCTGCCGGTCATGAGCAAACCCACCCTGGGAAACTTCGCGCGCCTGTGTCGCCTGTGGGGCGTGGTCCTGGTGGGCAACCTGTGCGGCACGCTGCTGGTGGCCTACGTGATGCTGCACCTGCCGATTTTCGACGGCAAGACCGACCTGGCCTTCCTCGATATCGGGCGCAAGGTCATGGAGAACGATGCCGGGCAGATGTTCGCCAAGGGCATCATTTCCGGCTGGATGATCGCCACCATGGTCTGGATGATCCCGTCCATGGAGAGCGCCAAGATGTGGATCATCATCCTGATCACCTACCTGATGGCCCTGGGGGACTTCACCCATATCGTGGTCGGTTCGGTGGAGGTTTCGTACCTGGTGTTTGCCGGCGAGTTGCCGTGGCGGGATTTCTGGCAGGTGTTCGCCGGGCCGACGCTGGTGGGGAACATCGTCGGCGGCAGCTTCATCTTCGCCCTGATCAGCCATGCCCAGGTGCGCAGTGAAAGTGGCCTGCCAAAAACGACTGCGGCCCCTGAACGGGGCCGCGATCGATCAGAAGAGGATCAGTGAGCGTCTTGTGTGGTCGCCGGCGCATCCTGGGTGACATGGCGCACCAGTTTGCCGATGGTCAGGCCCTGCAGGAGGATCGACGACAGCACCACGATGTAGGTGATGCTCAGCACCAGGTCGCGCTCCGGGCCCAATGGCAGGGCCAGGGCCAGCGCCACCGAAACCCCGCCGCGCAGGCCGCCCCAGGTCAGTACCCGGATAGTGCCGCGCGGCACGCTGCGCCAGCGGCGTAGCAGGACGATGGCCGGGGCCACGGTGAGCAGGCGCGACAGCACGATCGCCACCGCCAGCAGGCTCGCGGCCAGCAAGTGCAGCCAGTTGAACGGCAGCAGCAACAGCTCCATGCCGATCAGGGCGAACAGCAGGGCGTTGAGCATGTCGTCGAGCAGCTCCCAGAAACCGTCCAGGTAGCGCCGGGTCATGTCGTTCATCGCCAGGTTGCGCCCCAGGTTGCCGATGATCAGGCCTGCCACCACCATCGCGATCGGCGCCGAGACGTGCAGTTCGCTGGCCATCGCCGAGCCGCCGATCACCAGGGCCAGGGTCAGCATCACTTCGATCTGGTGCTGCTCGATGCTCTTGATCATCAGGTACACCAGGTAGCCGATCAGCCCGCCGAACACCACGCCGCCGATGGCCTCATGGGCAAACAGCAGGGCGGTGGCACCGATGGTCGGGGTTTCGCCGAGCTGGGCGATACCCAGCAACACGGTGAACACCACCACCGCGGTGCCGTCGTTGAACAGCGACTCGCCGACGATGGTGGTTTTCAGTGGCTTGGACGCGTTGGCGGTACGCAGCACGCCGAGCACCGCGATCGGGTCGGTCGGTGAGATCAGGGCGCCGAACAGCAGGCAATAGAGGAAGCTCACATGCCAGCCGAACAGACCGAAGATCCAGTAGGCCAGGCTGCCGATGACGAAGGTGGCGATCAGCACGCCGACCGTGGCCAACAGGCCGATGGGCCAGCGGTAGCTGCGCAGGTCGTTGAGGTTGACGTGCAAGGCGCCGGCGAACAGCAGGAACGACAGCATCCAGTTCATCAGCAGGTCGCCGAAGTCGATCTGGCCGATCAGCTGTTGCACGTGCTCTTCCAGGCCGGGATAGCCGAGGAAGCTCAAGCCTTGCAGCAGCAGGGAAAACAGCAGGGCGGTAACCATCACACCGATGGTCGGCGGCAGGCCGATGAAACGGAAGTTGACGTAGGTGAGCAGGGTGGTCAGGCAGATGAAGGCGGCAACGAGTTCAAGCATCCGGAGTCCCTTGGATAGAAACGTGAAAAGAAAGCCCGAAAACCATCGGGCAAGGGTTGGATGGGCCGCTGGCGGCCCGGGGCACACCGACAAGGAAAGTTCAGATTCTTCTGGCGGTGAGCCGGTCGGTGTGTGGTTCTAGAGGCGACTGTCGGTCAGTCGCGCGCTCGGTGGCCTCAGACGGATACATTGACCGCGGCCGCCTGGCGACGTTGCAGGTGAATGAACAGCAGCGCGGTCAGCACCGTCAGCCCGCCGACCAGCGCGCCGGTCCACGGCAGGTCGGCCAGGTCGGCGCCGCTGGCGACCACCAGGCCGCCGATCCAGGCGCCGGCGGCGTTGCCCAGGTTGAAGGCGCTCTGGTTCAGGGTCGAGCCCAGGTTGGGGGCCTCATGGGCCTGGTCGATGATCAGCAGTTGCAGGATCGGGCACAGGGCGAAGGCGAAAATTCCCCACAACAGCAAAGTGATCGCCGCCGGGATCAGCAGGTGGCTGGTCTGGCTGAACGCGGCCAGTACCAGCACCACGGCCAGCGCCATGGCCACCAGCGACGGCAACAGGCGGCTGTCGGCCAGGCGGCCGCCGAGCATGCTGCCGGCCGTCAAGCCGACGCCGAACAGCAGCAACATGATGGTCACGCCATGGGGGCTGACGCCGGTGACGTCCTGCAGGATCGGCGCGATATAGGTGAAGACGCTGAACAGGCTGGTGGACGCCAGCACACTCATGCCCAGGGCCAGCAGCACGTTGGTTTTGCCCAGGACCTTGAACTCGCTGGCCAGGTTGGCCTTGTCCATGGCGATGTGTCGGGGCAGCCAGAGCCACTGGGCAATGGCGGCGATCACCCCGATCACCGACACCGCCCAGAAGGTCGAGCGCCAGCCGGCGTACTGCCCCAACGCTGTACCCAGCGGCACGCCAAGCACATTGGCCAGGGTCAGGCCGGTGAACATCATGGCGATCGCCTGGGCGCGTTTGTTCGGCGCCACCAGGCTGGCGGCGACCACCGAGCCGATGCCGAAAAACGCGCCGTGGCACAGCGCGGTGATCACCCGTGCGGCCATCAGCGTGGCGTAGTTCGGCGCCAGCGCGCAGAGCACGTTGCCGAGGATGAACATCAGGGTCATGCCCAGCAACGTAGCCTTGCGCGGCATGTTGGCGGTGCCGACGGCGAGGATCGGCGCGCCGAACACCACGCCCAGGGCGTAGCCGGTAATCAGCAGGCCCGCATGGGGAATGCTGACGGACAGGTCGCGGGCGACATCGGGCAGCAGGCCCATGATGACGAATTCAGTGGTGCCGATGCCGAAGGCGGCAACAGCCAGTGCGAGCAAGGCGAGTGGCATGCGAGGGTTCTCTGTCTGTAGTCTTGACGCCCTGATCAGGCATACGCATGCCGGCTTTGCTCCTCCATCGGAGCGGGTCCGGCGGATCGGGCAGCAGCAGGAATTATTGGAATAGATATGCGCAACTGAGTGCGGCGTGGTCGGCGTCAGTATAGACAGCCGTAGCGCCTAGGTGAATCGATTCTCTTATAGCAAACAGGGAGTGTGAGGTGTTGGCGACAACTCTGGTTCTGGTGGCGGCGCTGCTGCATGCGGCATGGAATACCCTGATCAAGTTCAGCGGCGAGCGCTTGTTGGTGGTGGCCTGCATGGACAGTGTCGCCTTGCTGTTCGTGGCGTTGATGCTGGGATTCGTCGCATGGCCGCCGCTGGAGATCTGGCCATGGATCCTGGCCTCGGCGGTTTTCGAATTGCTCTACCGCTACCTGCTGATCCAGGCCTATCGGGTCGGCGACCTGGGCCTGGTCTATCCACTGATGCGCGGCCTTTCGCCCCTGGTGGTGCTGGCCCTGACCCTGGTCTTCGCCGGCGAGGTGCTCAGCCCCCAGCAGATCTTCGGCATCCTGCTGATCCCTTTCGGCATGCTGTGCCTGCTGTGGCAGGGCGGTGGCGGCGATCGCCTGCCGTGGTCGATGTTGCCGGTGGTGGCGCTGATCGGCCTGTGCATCGGCTGCTACACCTTTATCGACGGCCAGGCATTGCGTCGCTGGTCCCATCCGCTGGATTACCTGGTGTGGGTGACGCTGCTCAGTGCCTGGCCTTTCCCGTTGCTGGCGCTGCTGCGCAAGCGTGCGGCTTTCGCTCTGTTCTGGCGCGAGCAATGGCAGCTGGGGTTGAGCGTCGGGTTCTGCGTATTGTTCAGCTACGCTCTGGTGCTGTGGGCCATGCAGTTGGGATCGATCGCCGAGGCGGCGGCGCTGCGGGAAGTCAGCGTGATCCTGGTGGTGCTGTTCGGCATGCGTTACCTGAAAGAACCTTTCGGCCGACCCCGGCTCTTAGCTTGTGGGCTGGTGCTGATCGGCATGCTGGTGATGAAGTTCTGACCCCGCTCCCCTCATGACTTTAAAAAGGACTCTGCCATGACCGTCGCTTTCTGGTGTGTATTGATCGCCATCTTCCTGCCTTACCTGTGCAACAGCATCGCCAAGTTCAGCGGGGGCAATTTTGGCCTGCGGCAGAACCATGACCCACGGGCCTATCTCGAGACCCTCGAGGGGTTCGCCCGGCGGGCGCACGCGGCGCAGCTCAACAGTTTTGAAGTGACCCCGGCTTTCGCGGCGGGGGTGATCATTGCCCACATCGCCAACGTCGCCGAACTGGTGACCATCGATGTGCTGGCGGTGCTGTTCATCACCAGCCGCCTGCTGTACATCATCTGCTACCTGGCGGATTGGGCGACCCTGCGGTCGCTGGTGTGGCTCGTCGGTATCGCGCTGATTGCCAGCTTCTTTTTCGTCTCCATTTGACCTGTAGCCGCTGCCGAGCTTGCGAGGCTGCGACTGGGCGCGCAGAGGCCGCAATGGGGGCGTCGCGGTTATCCTGGCCCAACGCACTCTCAGGTTTTGCGCCTGCTACGCAGTCGATCGCAGCCTCGCGGGCTCGGCAGCGGCTACGGGGCTACAGGGTCATTTGCTGTCGGTGACTTGAGGTACTTTCGGCAGCGTGGCGCCCTTGGGCCAGAGCATCCAGATCTGGCCCTGCTGCTTCATGTCCCCTGCCAGTTGCCCGGCCGCGTCGCCGGTGCCCCAGAACAGGTCGGCGCGAACCTCGCCGGCGATCGCGCCGCCGGTGTCCTGCGCCGCTACCGGGCGGATCAGGCTGCTGCCATCGGGCCGGGTGGTGGAGAGCCACAACAGGCTGCCCAGCGGTATCACCTTGCGATCCACCGCCACGCTGTAGCCGGACGTCAGCGGTACGTTCAGCGAGCCGCGGGGGCCTTCGTTGCTGTCCGGGTTGCGGTTGAAGAACACGTAGCTGGGGTTGCTGCCCAGCAGTTCCGGGATGCGATTGGGGTTGGCCTTGGCCCAGGCCGCGATGGTGCCCATGGTCACGTCTTCTTTCTTCAGCTCGCCCTGATCCACCAGCCAGCGGCCGATGGGGCGGTAGGGGTGGCCGTTCTGGTCGGCATAACCGATGCGCAACTGGCGCCCGTCTTCCAGCTGGATGCGGCCCGAGCCCTGGATCTGCAGGAATTGCAGGTTCATCGGGTCGGTCAGCCAGGCGATCACCGGCGCCTTGACCCCCTTGGTTTCGATGGTCGCGGCATCGTCGTAGGGTTTCAGCACCCGGCCTTCGAGGCGGCCACGCAGGCGCTTGCCCTTGAGTTCTGGGTAAATGCTGTCGAGGGCGACGATGATCATGTCTTCCGGCACGCCGTAGACCGGCACTGACGCGGCCTGGGTCTGGGTCAGGCTGCCCGGGTAGACCGGCTCGTAGTAGCCGGTGATCAGGCCGTTGCTGCTGCCGCTGGCCGAGCGCAGGCCGTAGACGTCCAGGTGTTCCTTAAGGAAGCTGCGGACATCGAGGGCGGTGAGCGGCACGTTGGCCGCGGTCGCGCAGGTCGGGCCCCACACCGGGTCGGCTTTCAGCCGGGTACAGGCGCTGCGCCAGGAGCCGAAGCCGGCCAGCAGGTCGTCGTCGGACACAGTGGGCAAGGCTTCCCAGCTGGCGCTGGTATAGGTGGCGATAGCGTGGGGTTGGGGTGGCTTGCCGACTTCGCCGCCATTGCATCCGGCCAGCAGGATCGCGGTCGGCAAGGCCCAGGCTAGGTGTCGACGCCACAGCTTGAAACGGGTGTTCATTGGGTAATTCCTTTGTGGCTTGCCTGGGCGCATGGCGACTTCAGGCAATCCATATTGTTAATAGGGCTATTGGTCTTTGCCGGACAGGCGAGGATACTGGCGGCCGTTTCCCGTGACCCGAAGCCACCATGACGCTTAAAAGACTCTCTGTTGTATTGCTGGCCTGCCTGACGTTGTCCGCCTGCGGCGGTGTCGATCCGAACTCCCCGCTGGGTCAGCGCAAGGCGATCTTCAAACAGATGCTCAAGACCGGTGAGGACCTGGGCGGCATGCTCCGTGGGCGTATCCCGTTCGACGGCCCGCGTTTTACCGAAGGCGCGATCAAGCTGGACAACCTGTCTCACGAACCCTGGAAGCACTTCCCGCAGGTCAAGGAGCAGGAGCACACCAGCGCGACTGACGATGTCTGGCAGAAGCAGGCACGTTTCCAGGAGCTGGCCCGTGCCCTCGAGGCGGCCACCGGTGAATTGGTCATCGCCAGCAAGGTCCAGCCGTACAAGGCCAGCAATTTGGGGCCGGCGGTGCAGAAAGTCGAAGATGCCTGCAGTGCCTGCCATAAAGAGTTTCGCGATCACTGATCCCGTCGCCTGAGGTGGCTGCGGCAGGCACATCTGCCGCAGCGGCTCGACCTTACTTGTCCAGTTCGTCGAGGGCTTCCTGCAATTCCTTGCGGGATTCGGCCAGCTTGTCCTTGCGCTTGTTGATCTTCTCGGCGTCGCCTTTTTTCATGGCCTTGTCCAGATCGGTCTGGCGCCGGCTGACCTCGTGCTTGGCTTCCAGCACCTTGTTTTCGCGTTCCTTTTTCAGCGAGGCGTCGGTGCAGTTGGCGGTGGCTTCGCTCAGGGCTTTTTCCAGGCCGGCCTGTTGCTCGCTGTTGCCATGGGCCTTGGCCTGTTCGATCTGGGTGCTGATGGCCTGGCGCTTGGCGGCGCAGCCGGTGAGTTCCGGGGCCTGCTCGGCGGCCATCAGGGCTGGGGTTGTCAGGCTGAACGCGGCGAAGAGGGTGAGCGGTGCAAGGAATTTCATAAAGGCTCCATGTGAAAAGATGAATAGCAGGAGTGGGGCGATGGGCTGTTTGAGCCATCTGCGTCCCCGGGGTTCAACGCCGCCGGTTGTAAAGGCTTCAGAAGCCTTCGATTCCGGCGGCACGTAATTCTTCAATCAAGGCCAGGACCTGCGGATCGCGGAAAAAGGCGCTCAACTGAGCGGCGCGTCCCGGGCCGATAGCGCTTTGGGCCTGCCATTGTTCGGTGGTTCTGGCCGCCAACACCGCCCAGCCATCCTCGAGCCCGGCGTTGCCGGTCGGTGGCAGTCCAAGGGCTTTGAGCCAGCGCTGAAACGGCTGCTGGCGGGCGCTGTGCAGGCTGCTCAGCAAACGCGCGATGCTGCGTTCGCCAAAGCCGGTAATGTTAGCAAGCTCTGCGGGATCGAGGGTCAACCAATCGACCAGCCCGTTGATCAGCCCTGCGTCCAGCAGCTTCTCCCAGGTGCCGGCGCCCACATGGGGCAGGTCCAGCCCGGATTTGCCGCTCAGCCAGGTCAGGCGCGCGAGGAACTGGCTCCTGCAGCCGGGCAGGGGCTGCAAGCAGCTGAGCGCATGGAAGGCCGAGGCGTCCGGGACTTGCAGCGGAGCACGCTGGGGCGCGCGCAGCACCACGCTGTCCAGGCGCGGGATGGTCAGGCCGGCGAGGCTGATCGATACCTGATCGCCAGGGCGGATATCCAGTTCTTGCCAGCGCGGTAGCGATCCGACGCTGACCCGCCTGATCTGTCGGTCGTCGAGCTGGACCGGCTCCAGTTCGAGCATCGGGGTGATCCGGCCGGTGCGACCGATCTTGAAGTCGACCTTGCGCACCCTGGCCAGGGCCTGGGCGAACGGGTACTTCCACGCGGCGATCCAGTAGGGCGCCTTGGCCTGCCAGCGTTGCGCCTCCGGGCGCCGGCTCTGGCGCAGGACGATGCCATCGCTGGCGAAGGGCAGGGCCGAGCGATACCAGTGCGCTCGCCAGCGCTGGACTTCGGCGAACGTACTGACGCGCTGACTGTATTCGCTGCTGTGGGGAAACCCCAGGGCCTTGAGGCCGTCCAGGCGCTGCGCCAGGGTGCTCGGGCCTTGGGGCCAGTCCCAGACGAACAGGCCGATCTGGCTGGCTTGCTGGGGATCCAGCTGGTTGCGGGCCAATAGGCCGGCGACCTGGCTACGGGCATTCAGGCTGCCGGCCTTGGCTTGTATGTGATCATTCTGGCGCCAATAGAGCTCGCCCTGTAGCAGCAGGTCCCGAGGTTCGGGCAGGCGTTTGGGGATGGCGCTTATCAGTTGCGCGGGCCTGGTCCAGTCCTGGCCTTGAAGACCATCTCCGCGGCTGATGGCTTGCTGGAAACGTCCCTGGCGGTAGATCAGGGTCACGGCCACGCCGTCGATCTTGGGTTGTACCCAGACCTCCTCGCGCCCGGCGAACCACTGGCGTACGGCGCTTTCATCGGCCAGTTTCTCCACGCCGGTGTGGGGGATGGGGTGCGGGACAGTACCGCGTGCGGTGCGTAGCGGGTTGGCGAGCTCCGCGACGACGGTGGGGAAACAGTTTTGCCAATGTTCGAGCCGGGCACGGGACTGGTCGTAGAGTTCGTCAGTCACCGGCGACAGGCCTTCGCGGTGGTAGCTGTCGTCCCAGCGGTTGATGTGCTGTTGCAGGGTGGCCGTTTCGGCTTGCGCCTGGGCGGGTGTCCAGTCGGGGCACGGGCTGGCGACGCTCGGCAGGGCGATGGCGCTCAGGAGGAGGCCGGCCATGGGCAGCGCTCTGTAGTTGGGCATGGGGAGCATCCTTGCTCGGGGGAGTCAGGTTGCAGGCTAGAGGGGTGGGCGGGAGGGAGAAAGGGCGTATGGATTGCCGGGTATTTCGCGCGCTGGTTTGACGATGGGGCGGTTTTTTCGCGAGCCAGCTTGTACCCGCAGGAATCAGGCTTGCTCCCGTAAGCGGGCCCTGCAAATCATGAAACCTTCAGCCACAAAAAAGCCCCGAAAGGCGAACCGTGCGGGGCTTGGGTAAGTGCTGCCGGGATTACAGGTTGGCAGCGGCGCGCAGGGCTTCGGCGCGGTCGGTCTTTTCCCAGGTGAAGGTGGTGAAGGTGTCATCACCCACGGTCTTGGTTTGCGGGGTACGGCCGAAGTGGCCGTAGGCCGCGGTCTCGCGGTACATCGGGTGCAGCAGGTCGAGCATGGTGGTGATCGCGTAAGGGCGCAGGTCGAAGATTTCGCGAACCAGCTTGATGATCTTGTCGTCGCTGATCTTGCCGGTGCCGAAGGTGTTCAGCGAGATCGACGTCGGTTGCGCCACGCCGATGGCGTAGGACACCTGGATCTCGCAGCGCTCGGCCAGGCCGGCGGCAACGATGTTCTTGGCCACGTAACGACCGGCGTAGGCGGCCGAACGGTCGACCTTCGATGGGTCCTTGCCGGAGAACGCGCCGCCGCCGTGACGGGCCATGCCGCCGTAGCTGTCGACGATGATCTTGCGACCGGTCAGGCCGCAGTCGCCGACCGGGCCGCCGATGATGAACTGGCCAGTCGGGTTGATGTGGAACTGGGTGTCCTTGGACAGCAGCTCGGCCGGCAGCACGTGCTTGACGATCAGTTCCATCACGCCTTCGCGCAGGTCTTTGTACGACACGTCAGGGTTGTGCTGGGTCGACAGGACCACGGCGTCGATGCCGACCACCTTGCCGCCTTCGTAGCGGCAGGTGACCTGGGACTTGGCATCCGGACGCAGCCACGGCAGCAGGCCGGACTTGCGGGCTTCGGCCTGGCGCTGCACCAGTTGGTGCGAGAAGGTGATCGGGGCTGGCATCAGCACGTCGGTTTCGTTGCTGGCGTAGCCGAACATCAGGCCCTGGTCGCCGGCGCCCTGATCTTCAGGCTTGGCACGGTCGACACCCTGGTTGATGTCGGGGGACTGCTTGCCAATGATGTTCATCACGCCGCAGGTCGCGCCGTCGAAGCCGACGTCGGAGCTGGTGTAGCCGATGTCGGTGATCACGTCACGAACGATCTGCTCCAGGTCAACCCAGGCCGAGGTGGTGACTTCGCCGGCGACGATGGCCACACCGGTCTTGACCAGGGTTTCCACCGCTACGCGGGCGTGCTTGTCCTGGGCAATGATGGCGTCCAGCACCGCATCGGAAATCTGGTCGGCGATTTTGTCCGGATGCCCTTCAGACACGGACTCGGAGGTGAAAAGGGAGTATTCGCTCATCTCGACGGTTTCCTAAAATTTACCGATGGTGAGTGTCGCCAGCCGGTCGCTGAAAGTGGCGGACCTGGATCTGGAAACCATTACGTAAACCTACATACAGACTTTCTCCGGGAACCAGTCCCGCAGCGGTGGCCCAGCGGGCCAGGTCGTCCTGGTCAAACCCCAGCCAGAGATCACCGCAGGCCTCCCTGGCCCAACTCTGGTTGTGGCTGCACAACTCTGTCACTAACAGGCTGCCGCCCGGTTGCAGCAAGCCGGCCAGGCGTTTCAGCGCATCGGCCGGCGCGGCGAAATGGTGCAGGACCATGTTCAGCACCACGCAATCGGCCGTCAGGCTCACGCCATTCAATGCATCGGCCAGTTGCAGGCTGACGTTAGCCAGCGTTTCGCGTTCACAGACCTGGCGTGCCAGTTCGAGCATGGCCGGGCTGTTGTCCAGCGCGGTCACCCGGGTGAAGCGGTGGGCCAGTTCCGGCAGGAAGCTGCCATCCCCGGGGCCGACTTCGATCGCCGTGGCGGTGTCCGTGAAGTTCAGTTTGTCGAGCAGTGCCAGCACGCTTTCGCGGTACTGGGGCAGTCCTGCGATCAGGTCCTGCTGGGCGCGAAACTTCTCCGCGACCCGTGAGAAAAAGTCCTGGCTGGCGGCCGCCCGCTGGCGGTGCACCAGGCCGATACGCGATTGCACTTCGCCGGGCAGCGTCAGGTTGTCCACTTCATCCAGCAGGGCGGCGTGCAGCCGGCCGCCCAGCAGTTCGGTGTGGGGCAGGGCGCGCCGGTAGAAGATCGCGTTGCCTTCGCGGCGGGTCGCCACCAGCTCGGCCTGGGCCAGGACCTTCAGGTGGTGGCTCATGCCGGACTGGCCGATGGCGAAGATCTGCGCCAGTTCCAGTACGCCGAACGAGTCGTTGGCCAGCGCGCGCAATACATTCAGCCGCAGCGGATCGCCGCCGGCCTTGCACAGGGCCGCCAGCTCATCGCAGTCATCATGGCTAATGGAGGGCGCGCGTAAATTCATAAGGCCAGCAGTCTAGTGACGCACCCCCAACCTCGCAAGACCAATATCAAAAAGTTTTGATATTGCTCGATAGATGGCACTTAACGGAGGTCGTGATGTTCTACAGACGAACTGCGGAATGGTTTCATCAGGCGATTGCCCCTTTATCGACCGGAAAAACGCGCCAGAGTCATTATCTGTCATTGCCCCCGGCCTACCGCTGAGGGAAAATGCACGCCTTTTTCCGATTCGTTTTATCCAACTCGACTTAGATAACCCCCAGGAGATCAGCGATGCCAAGCCGTCGTGAGCGTGCCAACGCCATTCGTGCCCTCAGCATGGATGCCGTGCAAAAAGCCAACAGCGGCCATCCCGGTGCCCCTATGGGTATGGCGGATATCGCCGAGGTACTTTGGCGTGACTACCTGAAGCACAACCCGAGCAATCCATCCTTCGCCGACCGTGACCGCTTCGTGCTGTCCAACGGCCACGGCTCGATGCTGATCTACTCGCTGCTGCACCTGACTGGCTACGACGTCACCATCGACGACCTGAAGAGCTTCCGCCAGCTGCACAGCCGCACCCCGGGCCACCCGGAGTTCGGCTACACCCCGGGCGTCGAGACCACCACCGGCCCGCTGGGCCAAGGCCTGGCCAACGCCGTGGGCTTCGCCCTGGCGGAAAAGGTCCTGGCGGCGCAGTTCAACCGTCCCGGCCACAACGTCGTCGACCACCACACCTACGTGTTCCTGGGCGATGGCTGCATGATGGAAGGCATTTCCCATGAAGTCGCGTCCCTGGCCGGCACCCTGGGCCTGGGCAAGCTGATCGCCTTCTACGATGACAACGGCATTTCCATCGACGGCGAAGTCGAAGGCTGGTTCACCGACGACACGCCAAAGCGTTTCGAAGCCTACAACTGGCAGGTGATCCGCAACGTCGACGGTCACGACCCTGAAGAGATCAAGACCGCGATCGACACCGCGCGCAAAAGCGAGCAGCCGACCCTGATCTGCTGCAAGACCACCATCGGCTTCGGTTCGCCGAACAAGCAAGGCAAGGAAGACTGCCACGGCGCGCCACTGGGTGCCGAGGAAATCGCCCTGACCCGCGCTGCGCTGAAGTGGAACCACGGTCCGTTCGAAATCCCGGCCGACATCTACGCCGAGTGGGACGCCAAGGAAGCCGGTCGCGCCGTCGAAGCCGAGTGGGACCAGCGCTTCTCCGCCTACTCCGCCGAATTCCCTGAGCTGGCCAACGAACTGGTGCGTCGCCTGAGCGGTGACCTGCCGGCCGACTTCTCCGAGAAGGCCGATGCCTACATCGCCGAAGTCGCGGCCAAGGGCGAAACCATCGCCAGCCGTAAAGCCAGCCAGAATGCCCTGAACGCGTTCGGCCCGCTGCTGCCGGAATTCCTCGGCGGTTCGGCCGACCTGGCCGGTTCCAACCTGACCCTGTGGAAAGGCTGCAAGGGCGTCAGCGCCGAAGACGCCAGCGGCAACTACATGTACTACGGCGTTCGCGAGTTCGGCATGACCGCCATCATGAACGGCGTGGCCCTGCACGGCGGCCTGGTGCCTTACGGCGCGACCTTCCTGATGTTCATGGAATACGCGCGTAACGCGGTACGCATGTCGGCCCTGATGAAGCAGCGCGTGATCCACGTCTACACCCACGACTCCATCGGTCTGGGCGAAGACGGCCCGACGCACCAGCCGATCGAGCAGATCGCCAGCCTGCGCTGCACCCCGAACCTCGACACCTGGCGTCCAGCCGATGCCGTGGAATCGGCGGTGGCCTGGAAGAACGCGGTCGAGCGCAAGGACGGCCCTTCGGCGCTGATCTTCTCCCGCCAGAACCTGCAGCATCAGACCCGCAATGCCGTGCAGATCGCCGAAATCAGCCGCGGTGGCTACGTGCTCAAGGACTGCGCAGGCGAGCCTGAGCTGATCCTGATCGCCACCGGTTCCGAAGTCGGCCTGGCGGTGCAGGCCTTCGACAAACTGACCGAGCAGGGCCGCAAGGTGCGCGTGGTGTCCATGCCATGCACCAGCGTGTTCGATGCTCAGGACGCCGGTTACAAGCAGTCGGTCCTGCCGCTGCAGGTCAGCGCCCGTATCGCCATCGAGGCCGCTCACGCGGACTACTGGTACAAGTACGTCGGCCTGGAAGGTCGCGTCATCGGCATGACCACCTACGGCGAGTCGGCGCCTGCGCCGGCCTTGTTCGAAGAGTTCGGTTTCACCCTGGAGAACATCCTGGGTCAGGCTGAAGAGCTGCTGGAAGACTAAGTCCGCCAGTCGCGTTGTCTGCTGTTCTTCGCGGGCAAGCCTCGCGCCTACGGGATCTTCGTGATCGGTAGGCGCGAGGCTTGCCCGCGATGACAATGGAACAGGCAACACGACAGTGATGGATTCACCCCGGTAATCGAGAACCCCATGCCTCAACCGCGTCCCTATAAAGTTGCACTCAACGGCTACGGCCGGATCGGTCGTTGTGTCTTGCGTGCCCTGTTCGAACGGGGGGCTGCGGCCGGGTTCGAGATTGTCGCGATCAACGATCTGGCCGACATGGCCAGCGTGGAATACCTGACACGCTTCGACTCCACCCACGGCCGGTTTCCTGGCGAGGTGAAGGTCGACGGCGACTGTCTGCATATCAATGGCAACTGCGTGAAGGTCCTGCGCAGTGCCACCCCCGAAGGCATCGATTGGGCGTCCCTGGGCGTCGATCTGGTGCTCGAATGTTCCGGTGCCTATCACACCCGGGAAGACGGCCAGCGTTTTCTCGACGCCGGCGCGCCGCGGGTGCTGTTTTCCCAGCCGATGGCCAGCGAGGCGGATGTCGACGCCACCATCGTCTACGGCGTCAACCAGGACTGCCTGACCGGCACCGAGTTGCTGGTGTCCAACGCATCCTGCACCACCAACTGCGGCGTGCCGCTGTTGCGCCTGCTGGACCAGGCCATCGGTCTGGAATATGTGTCAATCACCACTATCCACTCGGCGATGAACGACCAGCCGGTGATCGACGCCTATCACCACGAAGACCTGCGCCGCACCCGTTCGGCGTTCCAGTCGGTGATCCCGGTGTCCACTGGTCTGGCGCGTGGCATCGAACGGCTGCTGCCGGAACTTGCCGGGCGAATTCAGGCCAAAGCTGTGCGCGTGCCGACTGTCAACGTGTCCTGCCTCGACATCACGATGCAGACCGTGAGCGATACCGACACCGGCGAAGTCAACCGGATCCTGCGCGAGGCCGCCACCAGCGGTCCGCTCAAGGGGCTGTTGGCCTACACCGAGTTGCCGCACGCCAGTTGTGATTTCAACCATGATCCGCATTCGGCGATCGTCGATGCCAGCCAGACCCGTGTTTCCGGCCCGCGGCTGGTGAACATCCTGGCCTGGTTCGACAACGAATGGGGTTTTGCCAACCGAATGCTGGATGTTGCAGGACACTATCTGCAAGCCGCTGCACCCAAAGCTGTCTCTTAACTTCCCGTTTCCAAAAAAACAGTAACCCAGGAATTGCGACCCATGACCGTGTTGAAGATGTCCGACCTCGATCTGCAAGGTAAGCGCGTACTGATCCGCGAAGACCTCAACGTCCCAGTCAAGGACGGTGTTGTCACCAGCGATGCGCGTATCCTGGCTTCGCTGCCGACCATCAAGCTGGCCCTGGAAAAAGGCGCGGCCGTGATGGTCTGCTCGCACCTCGGTCGTCCGACCGAAGGCGAGTTCTCCGCCGAGAACAGCCTCAAGCCAGTGGCCGACTACCTGAGCCGTGCCCTGGGTCGTGAAGTGCCGCTGGTGGCCGACTACCTGGGCGGCGTCGACGTCAAGGCCGGCGACATCGTGCTGTTCGAGAACGTGCGCTTCAACAAGGGCGAGAAAAAGAACGCCGACGAGCTGGCCCAGCAATATGCCGCCCTGTGCGACGTGTTCGTGATGGACGCCTTCGGCACCGCGCACCGCGCCGAGGGTTCGACCCACGGCGTGGCCAAGTTCGCCAAGGTCGCCGCTGCCGGCCCGCTGCTGGCCGCCGAGCTGGAAGCACTGGGCAAGGCCCTGGGCGCCCCGGCCAAGCCGATGGCCGCTATCGTTGCCGGCTCCAAGGTGTCGACCAAGCTCGACGTGCTCAACAGCCTGAGCCAGATCTGCGACCAGCTGATCGTCGGCGGCGGCATCGCCAACACCTTCCTCGCCGCTGCCGGTCACCCGGTCGGCAAGTCGCTGTACGAGCCGGACCTGCTGGATACCGCCCGCGCCATCGCCGCCAAGGTCAGCGTGCCGCTGCCAGTGGACGTGGTAGTGGCCAAGGAGTTCGCCGAAAGCGCGACCGCCACCGTCAAGTTGATTGCCGAGGTGGCCGCCGACGACATGATCCTGGACATCGGCCCACAAACCGCGGCGAACTTCGCCGAGCTGCTGAAATCGTCCAAGACCATCCTGTGGAACGGTCCGGTCGGTGTGTTCGAATTCGACCAGTTCGGTAACGGCACCAAGGTGCTGGCCCAGGCCATCGCGCAAAGCGCGGCGTTCTCCATCGCTGGCGGCGGCGACACCCTGGCGGCCATCGATAAATATGGCGTGGCCGAGCAAATCTCCTACATTTCTACCGGCGGTGGCGCTTTCCTCGAATTCGTCGAGGGCAAGGTGCTGCCGGCGGTCGAAGTCCTGGAAAGCCGGGCCAAAGCCTGAAGTCCCAATGGCCAGGCAAAGGAGTGTTCATATGGTCAAGACGTTACCGCTGTTGATCGTTGCGGGCTTGCTGGCCGGTTGCGGTAGCCAGCCTGCCCAGCCGGAGCCCGAGTCGGGAGAGCCGGAGAAAGGCTGCTATCAGGCCGACTGGCAGGCCGAGACCGCGCCTGTGATCAACAAGCGCATGGGACCCGATGGTCTGGACAAGTACGAGACTCCAGCCAAGGCCAAGGAACATGGTTGCCCTTGACGGGTCTGATTCGATAACGCGCTGTGCTGGCGGCCGTGGGCCGTCAGCCGAGGAACACCGATGAAAGGCTTTATCGCCGTGGCTGCGCTGGGATTGCTGGCAGGTTGCGCCAACTTCGACCTGTTCAAACCAGCCGAGACGGACAACTGGACGACCTGGGTGTGCGACAGCCAGGCGCAAGTGGTCTGGCGCTACACCGACAGCAGTCGCAAGGAAGTCGATGTGCGGCTGGGCGGGGCCGACCAGGTCTATCGCCTGAAGCTGGAGCCGAGCGGTTCCGGTTCGCTGTACAGCAACGACATGCTGGCGTTTCACGAAAAAGGTGACGAAGGCCTGGTTTACTGGGTCGCCACCAACGATTTGATCGGCCGCGGCTGTAAAGCGCCGTAGGCCGGGAGCCGATGCCGCTTCTATTAATAGGCGCGCGCAGGGCTCGCAAGATTGATGCAGTAACGAATCGGCAGGCCGGGCTGACCCCCGATCTGCAATCACTTGAATAGCAGCCGCCGCTACGGCAGGCTTGCACGATTAACGACCCTCGACCGGGAGAGATACACACAATGGCACTCATCAGCATGCGCCAGATGCTGGACCACGCAGCCGAATTCGGCTACGGCGTTCCAGCCTTCAACGTCAACAACCTTGAACAGATGCGCGCCATCATGGAAGCAGCTGACAAGACTGACTCTCCGGTGATCGTCCAGGCTTCGGCCGGTGCCCGCAAATACGCCGGCGCGCCTTTCCTGCGCCACCTGATCCTGGCGGCGATCGAAGAATTCCCGCACATCCCGGTGTGCATGCACCAGGACCACGGCACCAGCCCTGACGTCTGCCAGCGCTCGATCCAACTGGGCTTCTCCTCGGTCATGATGGACGGCTCCCTCGGCGAAGACGGCAAGACCCCGACCGACTACGAATACAACGTTCGCGTGACCCAGCAAACCGTGGCCATGGCTCACGCCTGCGGCGTTTCGGTAGAAGGCGAGCTGGGCTGCCTGGGTTCCCTGGAAACCGGCATGGCCGGTGAAGAAGACGGCATCGGCGCCGAAGGCGTGCTGGACCACAGCCAGATGCTGACCGACCCGGAAGAAGCCGCGGACTTCGTCAAGAAGACCCAGGTCGACGCCCTGGCCATCGCCATCGGTACCAGCCACGGTGCCTACAAGTTCACCAAGCCGCCTACCGGCGACGTGCTGGCCATCGACCGCATCAAAGAGATCCACAAGCGCATCCCTAACACCCACCTGGTGATGCACGGTTCGTCTTCGGTTCCGCAAGAGTGGCTGGCGATCATCAACCAGTACGGCGGTGACATCAAAGAAACCTACGGCGTGCCGGTTGAAGAAATCGTCGAAGGCATCAAGTACGGCGTGCGCAAGGTCAACATCGACACCGACCTGCGCCTGGCGTCCACCGGTGCGATGCGTCGCCTGATGGCCACCAACCCGAGCGAGTTCGACCCGCGCAAGTTCTTCGGCGCCACCGTAACCGCCATGCGCGACGTGTGCATTGCCCGTTACGAAGCCTTCGGCACCGCCGGCAACGCTTCGAAGATCAAGCCGATCTCCCTGGAAGCGATGTTCCAGCGTTACCTCAAAGGTGAGCTGAACGCCAAGGTCAACTAAGCCTTAGCGTTTCACGAAAAAGCCCGCAGCGATGCGGGCTTTTTTGTGCCTGTGGCAAACACCTCATCGTGCAGGAGCGAGGCTTGCCCGCGATGAGGGCCTGACATTCGCGATGGATGTCGCCAGGCAGACCGCTATCGCGGGCAAGCCTCGCTCCTGCAGAAGATCAGGTTTCGTTGTGATCGATATCCAGCTTGTAGAAGGTCACCTTGCCGCCTTCGGTGGTGTAGCCGGTGTTGTCCTGCACGTACACCCCGGCCTTGAAGTACAGCGGCTTGTCGCGCCAGGTGCTGCTGATCTGGGTGTCCCATTGGTAGCCCGCGGCGCTGACGCCCAGCGCGCCGCCGGGGCTGAGGTGGATCAGGTAGGAGAACTCGCGGTCCAGCGGCACGTTCTCGGCGACGATGATCACCCGGCTATCGACATCGTCCGGATGCATGCGGACCTTGGCGACGATGTTGCCGCTCTGGGTGGTGGTCTTGTACTGGTACTCGACCTTCACCAGCGGCTTGGTGCTGTTGTAGGCGTGGATCTGGCCGATGACGATCTTGCCCGTGGATGGCACCTGGTTCACCGCCAGGGTGGCGTAGAGCAGGTTGTCGGCTTCCGGGTAGGTCCAGTTCTTCAGGGTGCCGTTGGCGTAGGTTTCACGCAGCTCGCTGCGCGGGTAGATGGCGTTGGCGGTGCGGGAGCCGGTGACGGGCGACCAGAAGAACAGGGTGCCGGTGTCGGAATGGAAATACTGGTCCTTGAAGCCATCCACCAGTTTGGGGGTGTCGATGGTCGCCGGTGGACTGCCTTCGGGAATGCTCAGATTCCAGGTTGCGAGGTCGATCATAGTCAAAGCTTCCCGATTTGATGCCGGATGAAAGCCGACAAAGGCTTTAGCCTGCGCTTTTGAAGGCGGTCTTTATAAGCGTAGAAGGTGCTTTTGTTAATGCCCGTCCGGCGGATAATTGGCGTCAACCATCTGTCGAAAAGCCTCCGCCACCGGTTTCAGAACCTATGGGGCTGACCGTTAGTCGGGTGCCTGGGGCTTTGGCTAAATGCTGGCGCTGTGACAGCTTCTGCTTTGCGGGTTCCGGGTCTAGAGTGAAGACTCAGTATTTGTCCGGTCTTCTTCGCAGGCCGGCCCTACACAGACAAGAGAAGCAGCATGGAATGCGCGCAAACTCGGCCAGGTGAAGCCAGCTCGGTCTTACTGATTGTTGATGATTACCCCGAAAATCTGCTCAGCATGCGCGCACTCCTGCAGCGCCACGACTGGCAGGTCATGACCGCCGCCTCGGGTGTCGAGGCCCTGGGTCTGTTACTGGAACACGACATCGATCTGGTGTTGCTGGATGTGCAGATGCCGGAAATGGACGGTTTCGAAGTCGCCCGCCTGATGCGCGGCAGCCAGCGAACCCGCCTGACCCCGATCATTTTCCTGACCGCCAACGAGCAGTCCAAGGACGCCGTGATCAAGGGCTACGCCAGCGGCGCGGTGGATTACCTGTTCAAGCCGTTCGACCCGCAGATCCTCAAGCCCAAGGTCCAGGCGCTGCTGGAGCAGCAGCGCAATCGCCGCGCGCTGCAGCGCCTGAGCCACGACCTGGAGAACGCTCGGGCCTTCAACGCCTCGGTACTGGAGAATGCCGCGGAAGGGATTCTGGTGGTGGATGAAGGCGGGATCGTCCGTTTCGCCAACCCGGCGGTCTCGCGTTTGCTCGACGCGCCGGTGAGCGAGCTGGAGGGCTCGGCGCTGCTCGACTATCTGCAAAAACCCCATGTGCCGCAGTGGGCCGAATCCGAGCTGTATGCCTGCTATCGCAAGGGCGAGACCTACCGCCTGCACGACGCCACCTTGCGTACCCTGCCGGGCCAGCAGGTGTCGGTGGCGTTGTCCTGCGCGCCGCTGCCGAGCGAACAGAAGGCGATGGTGGTGACCTTGCTCGACATGTCGGAAGTCCGCCACCTGCACCAGCAACTGGAATACCAGGCGGTGACCGATCCGCTGACTGGCCTGCTCAACCGGCGCGGCTTCTACCAGACCGTGGAAAGCGTGCTGCTGCGCAGCGAGCGCTCGGACAAGTCGCTGGTGCTGCTGTACCTGGACCTGGATGGTTTCAAGCGGGTCAACGATTCCCTGGGGCACGACGCGGGGGACCGGGTGCTGCGCTGGGTGTCCGAGCAGATGAAAGCCTGCCTGCGCTCCTTCGACATCCTGGCGCGCATGGGCGGCGACGAGTTCACCGCCTTGCTGGAGCTGGAGTTTCCGGAACAGGCGGCGAAGATTTCCGAGAAGCTCATCGAGCGGATATCCATCTGTCAGCAGATCGACGGCCTGGATGTCGCCCTGGGGGCCAGCATCGGCATCGCCATCTACCCCGATTGCGGCTCCAACCTGGATGGCCTGATGCGCGCGGCGGACATCGCCATGTACGAGTCCAAGCGTGCCGGGCGCCAGCAATACCGTTATTACGACCACGAAATGAATGGCCGCGCCCGCTCGCGGCTGATGCTCGAGGAAAGTGTGCGCAGCGCGGTCGAGCGCAAGGAGTTCAATCTGGTGTACCAGCCCCAGGTGGCGATTGCCGACGGGCGCCTGCGCGGTTTCGAAGCCTTGTTGCGTTGGCGGCATCCGAGCGTCGGCGATGTGCCGCCGGGGTTGTTTCTGCCGCTGCTGGAGGAAGCGCGGCTGATCAGTCGCCTGGGCAGTTGGATCTACCAGCAGAGTGCGAGCCAGCGGGCGTCCTGGAAAACCCTGTTCGCCGAGCAGACCGTGCTGGGGGTGAGCTTGAGCGGCACCCAGTTCGCCATGCCGAACCTGGCTACCGAACTGCGCCAGGTCCTGGAGCGTCATGGTCTGGAACCGTGGCAACTGGAAGTCGAGATTACGGAAAGCGCCTTGACCCAGAACCTCGATGAGTCGCGCAAGCAACTGCGCCTGTTACGCAGCCTCGGGGTGCGGGTGGCGCTGGACGACTTCGGTTCGGGCGACTGTTCGTTGGCTCACCTGCGGGACCTGGAGCTCGATACCCTCAAGCTCGATCGCCACCTGATCGCCAGGTTGCCGGGCTCGACGCGGGATGCGGCGCTGGCGCGCTGCGTGATCGACCTGTGCAAGGCGTTCGGTGTGCTGGTGATCGCCGAAGGTGTGGAAACCCTGGAGCAGTACCGCTGGCTGCAGGCCAACGGCTGTGAGTACGTGCAGGGTTTCCTGGTGGCGCGGCCGTTGATCGCCGCGGATGCCGAGCGCTTCGCCGAGCCCTTCGACTGGAGCGCGTTGCCGGGTTGAATTCGTTACACTGGCGGCCTTTCGTGATTGCGTTGCCGCCCCATGACCGCGTTGAAATACCTCCAGGCCTATCCCGCCACCCTGCAAGAACAAGTGCGCCAGCTGATCGCGCAAGGGCGGCTGGGCGACTACCTGAGCCAGCGTTACCCCGGCAAGCACGGGGTGCAGAGCGACAAGGCGCTGTACGGCTATGCCCTGGAGTTGAAGCAGGAGTACCTGCGCAATGCCCCGGCCATCGACAAGGTGCTGTTCGACAACCGCCTGGACCTGACGCACCGTGCCCTGGGCCTGCACACCACGATCTCGCGGGTCCAGGGCGGCAAGCTCAAGGCCAAGAAGGAAATCCGTATCGCCTCGCTGTTCAAGGAAGCGGCGCCGGAATTCCTGCGCATGATCGTCGTCCACGAATTGGCGCACTTCAAGGAAAGCGAGCACAACAAGGCCTTCTACAAGCTCTGCGAGCATATGCTGCCGGGCTATCACCAACTGGAATTCGACCTGCGGGTCTACCTGACCTGGCGCGAGCTGCAAGCGCGCCCGGGCGGGGCCGAGTGACCCTGGGCACAAGGAGCGGGCGATGGACGTGAGCAAGACCAAGAGCAGTTTCTACCGCCGGCTGTACGTGGCCTACCTGATCGACAGCGGCCTGGCCAGCAACGTCCCGGCCTTGACCGAGGCGACCGGCATGCCGCGGCGCACGGCGCAGGACACCATCGCCGCCCTGGCGGATCTGGATATCGTCTGTGAGTTCGAACAGCAGGACGGCGCGCGCAATCATGCCGGTAGCTATCGGATCAAAAGCTGGGGCGCGATCGACAAGGGCTGGATCGAGGCGAATCTGTCGCGGATCAAGGCGGTGCTGGAGTATCCCTGAGGGATCCCGGCAGCCCGTCGGTGTGAATGCGAGCCTGCTAGCCCTTGTAGGAGCCAGCAGGCTCGCGATCGCGGTATCAGCTGCGGCGCATGCCGATATGCGGGATATCGTCTTCCAGATACTCCTCGCCCACGACGTTGAAGCCGTAGCGTCCGTAATACCCCTGCAAATGCGCCTGGGCCGATAGATAGATCGGCGTTTGCGGCCAATATTTCTGCGCCTGTTTCAGGGCGTGCTCCATCAGTTCATGGCCCAGCCCCTTGCCCCGTGCCTGTGGGGCGATCACCACGCGGCCGATGACCACGTCGCCGCCCTGGGAGACCGGGTCGAGCAGGCGCAGGTAGGCCACCAACTGGTCATCGTCCCAGGCCATCAGGTGGCAGGTGTCGCCCTCCAGGTCCTGGCCATCGACTTCCTGGTAGGCGCATTTCTGCTCGACCACGAAGACTTCGGTACGCAACTGCAGGATCGCGTACAACTGCTCCTTGCCCAGATCGGTGTGGTGTTTGCAGACCCATTCGATTGTCATCGTTTCATCCTTTGGAAAGCTGTGCCCGGATGTTAAGCGCCTGGCGGGTGGCTTGTCTTGCCTGGCAGCGGCGTGGCGATTCTGTGAGGTAGGTCAAAATGCCATCATCGCGTTGGTTCGTGGCTGGCTTCTTTGTGTAATCTGCGCTGAGGCGCTGTGCAGTGGCGCCCATAAGCTACTGTTAGGAGCTGGATCGCGGCCGTCCACCGGCCGGAGAACCTCGAGTCTGGGCAAAAACACGCAGGGCTGTCCGCCCGCTAAGGATCTTTTAGCATGCTGCGATTGCATCGAGCTTTTGCTTTGATCGGATTGCTGTTGCTGGGCCAGAGCGCTTATGCGGAAAAATTGCGATTGGTGGCCGACGCCTGGCCGCCCTTCACGGATGCGACGCTGGTCAACGGCGGGCTGGCCACCGACATCGTCAGCACCGCGCTGGCCCGGGCCGGTTACGCCAGCGAGTTCGAACAGGTGCCCTGGGCGCGGGCCCTGCTCGGCGTCGGCGAGGGGCGTTACGACGTGCTGGTGAACGCCTGGTTCAATGAGGCCCGCACCCAGCTGGGGCAATTCTCCTCGGAGTATCTGGTCAATCGGGTGCGCTTCATCCGGCGCAAGGATGCCCCCATCGAATACACCAACCTCAAGCAATTGCACGAGTACCCCATCGCCGTGGTGCGTGGGTATGCCTACTCGCCCGATTTCGACAGCGATCCAGAGCTGCAGAAGGTCCTGGTGCACAACTTCGCGATGGCGGTGCGCATGCTGGCGGCCGACCGGGTCAAGCTGACCCTGGAAGACGAATACGTCGCCCGCTATTACCTGGCGCGGGAGTCGCCACGGGTACGCAATGCAGTGGAGTTCCTGCCCAACTCCCTGAGCGAGAACGGCCTGCATATCCTGGTCAGCCTGAAGAACCCCGAGCATGAGCAGATCGTGGCGAAGTTCGACCGGGAGATCGAGGCGATGAAAGCCGACGGCAGCTACGACCGCTTGCTGCGCCAGCACGGGATGTAACGGGGGCAGCGGCAAGCTTTGAGCTACAAGCTGCAAGCAAGGCAATTTGCACCCGTCTTGCAGCTTGCAGCTTGCAGCTGCTCTTAGGCTGCCTTGATCAGATGCGCCGCCAGGGTCCGCAAGGGGCCCAGTTGGCGGCAGATCAGTGCCAGCTGGGTCTGCACCAGCCGTTGGCCTTCATCGATCTCGTCCGGCATCTGCTCCAGCTCGTTGGCCAGGGCTTCTTCGGCATCGCTCTGGATCGCCACCGGCTGCTTGCTTGCCAGGCCCTGGGCAATTTCATCGATGCTGCTGGCCAGGCTGACCCCGGCCCCGTCGATCAGGTGCTCGCGGACTTCCGCCGGCAACTGGGTTTCCCGGTGCGCGCCGAGGCCGGAGAGGTAACTGAGCAAGGTGTGCGACAGCACCAGGAAGCGAAAGCCGACGTCCGCTTCCTTACGGAAATGCCCGGGCTCCATCAGCATGTTGGCCAGGGTGGTGGACAGCGCCGCGTCGGCGTTGTGGGCATTGCGCCGGGCCAGGCGGTACGCCAGGTCGTCGCTCTTGCCGGCCGCGTACTGCTGCATGATCTGCCGCAGGTAGATGCTGTTGCAGGTCAGGGTATTGGCCAGCACTTTGTTCAGGCGTCGGCCCTGCCAGTCCGGCAGGAACAGGAACACCGCCAGGCCGGCGATCAGGCTGCCCAGCAGGGTATCGAACAGGCGCGGCAGCAACAGCCCGTAGCCGTCGCCCACCTGGTTGAAGCAGAACAGCACCATGATGGTGATGGCGGCGGTGGCCAGGGTGTAGCGGGTGGTGCGGTTGGTAAAGAACACCACCCCGGCGGCGATGGCGAACAGCGACTGCACCAGCGGGCTGGGGAACAGGTCGAACAGCGCCCAGGCGACCACCAGGCCGATGGCGGTGCCGATGATCCGCTGGCCCAGCTTGCGCCGCGTGGCGCCGTAGTTCGGCTGGCAGACGAACAGGGTGGTGAGGATGATCCAGTAGCCCTGGGACGGGTGGATCAGGTGCACCATGCCGTAGCCGATGCTCAGGGCCAGGGGCAGGCGCAGAGCGTGGCGAAACAGCAGCGACGTCGGGGTCAGCTGGGTACGCAGGCGGGTCCAGACATCCTTGAAGTTGCGCGGCGAGCGGTCCAGCAGGCTGCTGTCGGTGGCGTCGGCCAGGGCGTCGGGGTTGCTGGCGTCGCTGAGCAGGCGGTCGAGGGTGCCGAGGTTGGCGGCCAGCGCCCGCAGCGAACGCAGCAGGCCACGCCAGGCCGGGTTGCTCTGGATGCGCAGGTGTTCCAGGGAGGCGTGCAGGTCGCTCAGGGCCTCGGCGAAGCTGGCGTCGTAGACGAAGGGCTGGCGCAGCTGGATGGATTCGCCCAGGGCCCGGCAGGCCTTGCCTTGCTGGCGCAGCAGGCGCTGGCAGCGGAACAGCACGTCGCTGTGGAAGAACGCATCGGCCAGGGCGTTGTAGGGGTAGTGGGACGAGCTGGCGCGTTCGTGGATGTCCTGGGCGAGGAAATACAGCTTCAGGTAGCGGCTGACTTTCGAGCCTGGCCGGCCGTTGCCGACCCGGTGCAGGATGATTTCCTTGGCGGCGTTCAGGGCCGCCACCACCCGGCCGTTCTGCTGTGCCAGCTCCAGCCGGCGCGCTTCCACGTCCAGCTGGCGAATCGGTTCGAACAGCGACGACTTGAGCTTGAGGTAATAGCCCAGCTCGCGGAACAGCCGTGCCAGGCTCTGCTGCACCGGCTGGTTGGAAAACATCGCCTGCCACAGCACCGACAGCAGGCCGTACCAGGCGGCGCCGGCCACCAGCAGCAGCGGTTCGTGCCAGAAGTCGGTGACGGCGCCGCCGCGCTGGTCCACGCCGATCATGGTGTAGACCGACAGGATCAGGGTCGCCGAGGCGATCGCCCCGTAACGTTCGCCCAGGGCGCCGAGCATGGTCAGGCCAAAGCTGGCCAGCGCCAGGGCGATGACGAAGATCCACGGGTAGGGGAACAGCAGTTCGACGGAAAGGGCGGCGACGCTGAAGCACACCAGGGTCACGGCCAGGGCATTGATCCGGCCTTGCCAGCTGTCGTCGGTCTCGGCCAGGGCGCTGGCGATAATCCCCAGGAACAACGGGATCAGCAAGGCCATTTCGTCCTGGTACCAGCACAGCGCCATGCTCCCGGTCAGAGCGATGAACACCCGCACGCTGTAGCTGAATTTATCCAGCGCCCAAAGGCGCCGCAGTGACTGACGAAAGCTGGTCGATGACATGAAGTGAGAAAGCCTTCCGGGGCGATGCCGCTAAATTGAGCCAGTATTGACGCCCGCGCAATGGGGTCGTCACATCCGCCAGCAAATTCTGTTCCCGCCCGGAGCTGGAGTGTTCATCCTGCGTGTTGCCGGACGCTCACTGTAGCCGCTGCCGAAGGCTGCGATAGGTCCGCAGGACCTCAGGGGACGTCAGATCGCTGCGCCCCTTCGGGTCGATCGCAGCCTTCGGCAGCGGCTACAGGGATCGGGTGAGCGCCAGGAAGCGGATCAGACGTACTGCGCGGCCGCGTAGCCGGAGGCCCAGGCCCACTGGAAGTTGAAGCCGCCCAGGTGGCCGGTGACGTCCAGCACCTCGCCGATGAAATACAGCCCCGGGCTCTTCAGCGATTCCATGGTCTTGGACGACACCTCGCGGGTGTCGACGCCGCCCAGGGTCACCTCGGCGGTGCGATAACCCTCGGTGCCGGCGGGCACCAGCTGCCAGCTCGCCAGCTTGCTGGCGATGTCCGCCAGCTCGGCGTGGGTGTACTGCTTCATCGGCTTGGAGACGAACCAGCTGTCGGCCAGCAGGCCGGCCATCTTCTTGGTGAAGATCTCGCCGAGCAGGGTCTTGAGCTCGCTGTTGGGACGCTCGGCCTGCTGCTGTTGCAGCCAGCCCGGCACGTCGTGATCCGGCAGCAGGTTGATCTCCAGCGTGTCGCCGGGTTGCCAGTACGAGGAAATCTGCAGGATCGCCGGGCCGCTCAGGCCGCGGTGGGTGAACAGGATGTTCTCGCGAAAGCTCATGTCGTTGCAGCTCACCAGGCAGTCCACCGAGGTGCCGGACAGCTCGCCGCACAGCTCCTTGAGCTGGTCGGTGATGGTAAACGGCACCAGGCCCGCGCGGGTCGGCAGCAACTCGTGGCCGAACTGCTTGGCGACCTGATAACCGAAGCCAGTGGCACCCAGGGTCGGAATCGACAGGCCGCCGGTGGCGATCACCAGGGACTCGCACTGGAGCTGGCCGAGGGTGGTTTCCAGCAGGTAGCCGGCGTCGAGCTTCTCGATCTGCTGGATCGAGGTGTCCAGGTGCAGCTGCACGCCGACCTGGTCGCACTCGTCGAGCAGCATGCCGAGGATGTCGCTGGACTTGTTGTCGCAAAACAGCTGGCCGAGCTTTTTCTCGTGGTACGGCACGCCATGCTTGGCCACCAGGCCGATGAAGTCCCACTGGGTGTAGCGAGCCAGGGCCGACTTGCAGAAGTGCGGGTTCTGCGAGAGGAAGTTGCCGGGCTCGGTGTACATGTTGGTGAAGTTGCAGCGCCCACCGCCGGACATGAGGATCTTCTTGCCGGCCTTGTTGGCATGGTCCAGCAGCATCACCTGACGGCCACGACCGGCCGCGGTCAGCGCGCACATCAACCCTGCGGCGCCAGCGCCAATGATCACGACTTCGGTAGAGCGCAAAACGGTGTCCTCAATAGGGGCGAACGATCCTGTAGCCGCTGCCACAGGCTGCGATAAGGCCGAAGGCCTTCAGCGATCTCAAGATCCCGCACCCTTCCGGGGCGATCGCAGCCTGCGGCAGCGGCTACAGGTTAAGCGGTGGTATTACAGGATGCGCACGCGCAGCGAGCGGCCCTTGATCTTGCCGCTGTTCAGGCGTTGCAGGGCCTGCTTGGCGATGCCGCGGTCCACGGCGACATAGGCCTGGAAGTCGAAAATCGCGATCTTGCCGACCTGGGTGCCGGGGATGCCGGCTTCACCGGTCAGGGCACCGAGGATATCGCCCGGACGCACTTTGTCCTTGCGCCCGGCGCCGATGCACAGGGTGCTCATGGCCGGCAGCAGCGGGCCGCCGCCCTGGGATTTCAGGCTGTCGATCTGTTCCCAGTTCAAGGGCGACTTCTGCAACTGCTCGATGGCCTGGGCGCGATGCGCTTCGGACGGCGCCACCAGGCTGACCGCCAGGCCCTTCTCGCCGGCGCGGCCGGTGCGGCCGACGCGGTGGATGTGGATCTCCGAGTCCCGCGCCAGCTCGACGTTGATCACCATGTCCAGGGCATCGATGTCCAGGCCGCGGGCGGCCACATCGGTGGCCACCAGCACCGAGGTGCTGCGGTTGGCGAACATCGCCAATACCTGGTCGCGGTCGCGCTGTTCCAGGTCGCCGTGCAGGCCTACAGCGGACATGCCCTTGGCGGTCAGGTGGTCGACGGTTTCCTGGACCTGCTGCTTGGTGAAGCAGAAGGCCACGCAGGATTGCGGGCGGAAGTGGTTCAGCACCTTGACCACCGCGTCGATGCGTTCTTCCGGCGAGATCTCGTAGAAGCGCTGCTCGATCTGGCTGTCGGCGTGCAGGGCTTCGGCCTTCACCTGCTGCGGGTCGCGCATGAATTTGGAAGCAAGCTGCTTGATGCCCACCGGGTAGGTGGCCGAGAACAGCAGGGTCTGCCGGCGCTCGGGGGTGTAGGCGATGATTTCTTCGATCGGGTCATAGAAGCCCATGTCCAGCATGCGGTCGGCTTCGTCGAGGACCAGGGTGTTGAGGCCATCGAGTTTCAGCGAGCCCTTGCGCAGGTGCTGGGACAGGCGGCCCGGGGTGCCGACGATGATGTGCGCGCCGTGTTCCAGCGAGGCGATCTGCGGGCCGAAGGACACGCCGCCGCACAGGGTCAGGACCTTGATGTTGTCTTCGGCGCGGGCCAGGCGACGGATTTCCTTGGCCACCTGGTCGGCCAGCTCGCGGGTCGGGCAGATCACCAGGGCCTGGCAACCGAAGTAGCGCGGATTGATCGGGTTCAGCAGGCCGATGCCGAACGCGGCGGTCTTGCCGCTGCCGGTCTTGGCCTGGGCGATCAGGTCCATCCCCTTGAGGATCACCGGCAAGCTTTGCGCCTGGACCGGCGTCATCTGGGCATAACCGAGTGAGTCGAGGTTAGCCAGCATGGCGGCGGACAGCGGCAAAGTATTAAAAGCGGTGGCAATGGTGGTCACGGGACGGGCCTGCAAAACAAAATGTCGCGCAGTGTATCAGTCCCGCTCCCTTTACCTGCAATTTCTGGACGAGCGAGCCATCGCTCGCTCCTGTAGCCGCTGCCGAAGGCTGCGATCGGCGGCGCAGCCGACGTCAATCGGGCTGTCTGTTTTATCCGATGCGGCTCAGTGCTCGATATGCGCCTGGACCTTCTTCGCCCGTCGACCATCCTTGGGCGACAGCTGCAGGAAGATCGCCGCCGCCAGCATCGCCATGATCCCCACCGTGAGGAAGGTCAGCTGGAAGGCGCCGAGCACGGTGTTCACGCCGTCGTTGCCGGCTTCGGCGGTGAAGCCGCCGAGCAGCGCGCCGGCGCAGGCCACCCCCAGGCTCAGGGACAGTTGCGCCACCACCGACAGCAGGCTGTTGCCGCTGCTGGCGGAGGCGTCGTCGAGGTCGATCAGGGTCACGGTGTTCATCGCCGTGAACTGCAGCGAGTTGATTGCCCCCAGCACCGCCAGCATGCCCAACAGCAGCGGGTAGGGCGTCTGTTCCGTGACCAGGCCCATGCTGGCGAGCATGATCCCCAGCGCCAGGGTGTTGCCGGTGAGGACGATGCGGTAGCCCAGGTGCTCGATCAGCGGGCGGGCGATGGACTTGGCGAGCATTGCCGCGGCGGCCAGCGGCAGCATGCTCATCCCGGCCTGGGACGGTGAATAACCGAGGGCCACTTGCAGCAGCAGCGGCACCAGGAACGGCAGGGCACCGCTGCCGAGGCGGGCGAACAGGTTGCCGAGGATGCCCACGGCGAAGGTCCGCACCTTGAACAGCGAAGGCGCGAACAGCGGATTGTCGACGTGCCCGGCCCGCAGCCAGTACGCCGCGAGACAGGCCAGGCCGCCGAACAGCAGCAACATCACCCGCAGGTGCGGCAGGTGCAGTTCGCCCAGGCCTTCCATGGCGATGGTGATCAGCACCATCGCCGCGCCGAACAGCAAAAAGCCCAGGCCGTCGAAACGCGTGCGTTCGCTGCCGCGCAGGTCGGGAATGAACTTCCAGACGGCATAACAGCCAATCACGCCCACCGGCAGGTTGATCAGGAAGATCCAGTGCCAGGTCAGGTACTGCACCATCCAGCCGCCCATGGTCGGGCCGATCAGCGGGCCAAGCAGCCCGGGAATGGTGATGAAGCCCATGATCCGCACCAGTTCCGAACGCGGGTAGGCGCGCAGCACCACCAATCGGCCGACGGGCAGCATCAGGGCGCCGCCCAGGCCCTGGATCACCCGGGCGCCGACCAGCAGGCTCAGGGAGCTGGACAGGGCACAGAGCAGCGAGCCGATGCTGAACAGCAGGATGGCGCCGAAGAAAATCTTGCGGGTGCCGAAGCGGTCGGCGATCCAGCCGGAGGCCGGGATCAGCAGCGCCACGGTGAGCATGTAGGCGATGACCACGCCCTGCATGCGCAATGGGTCTTCCGCCAGGTCGCGGGCCATGGCCGGCAGGGCGGTATTGAGGATGGTCCCGTCGAGGGATTGCATGAAGAAGGCGATGGCCACCACCCAGGGCAGCCAGCGGGCGGTGTTGGCGTCAAGCTCGGCACGGTTGGGCATGGGACCTCTTTCTTGTTGTGAACACGCCCCCTGTAGGAGCGAAGCTTGCTCGCGATAGTGGTGTGACATTCAACATCGATGCCAAAGACCAACCGTTATCGCGAGCAATCGAGCATCGACCGGTTGCCTCTGCAACCGCATCGCGGGCAAGTCGGATCGCCGCCCGCTCGCTCCTACAGAAGCGCGAGGCTTGCCCGCGACAGCGGTTACAAGGTCAGCGTCAGCCGGCTCACCAGTGCGCCCGGCAGCTGCGCCGAGGCGGTCTGGCGCTGGCTGTAGGTACTGGCCGACAGGAGCAGCTCGCGCTCCCGGGTCAGGCCTTCCAGGTGCGAACCCAGCAGGCTGTAGACGCTGTCATCGAAACGCATGGTGCTGACTGGCGCCTGGATCTCGCCGTTCTCCACCCAGAAGGTGGCGAAGCGGGTCATGCCGGTCAGGCGCGCCGCCGGCTGGTCCGAGTAGTTCAGGTACCACAGGTTGCTGATGTACAGGCCGGTGCCCAGTTGCTGGAGAATGTCCTGCTGCGACAACTGCCCGGGCGCCATGTTCAACGCGCTGGGGTATTCGCCGCTGCCGGCGCCGTTGGTGGCCAGGCTGTATTCGGCGGCGCTGCGCGAGTTGATCAACTGCCCTTGGGCGACGCCGCCGGCGATCAGCGACAGGTCGCTGCGCGGGTAGCCTTCATCGGAAAACGCCGGGCTCAACGACCCCGTGACCTGTTCGTCCAGCGACACCAGGGGGCTCAGGCGGGCATCGCCGGCGTAGAGCTTTTGCAGCGGGCTGTGCTTGCTGGCGATGGATTGGGCGGAAAACCCGCCCCAGCTCAGCATGCCCATGATTTCCTCCAGGGCCGCCGGCGCCAGGTAGGCGCGATACTGCCCGGGCGCCAGGGTGCGCAGCGGTCGTCCGAGAAACACCAGCTGTTCCCGGGCCTGCTGGAAGCGCTGGGCGAAGCCCTGGCTGCTCCATTCGTGCCCGGCGTAGCTGGCTTTGACGGCCTGGCCGTTCTCGTGGAACAGGCTGAAGTCGAAGTTGAAGCTGTTGGCCTGATGCCAGCCAAAGGCTCCCGAGGAACTGGCAAAACCCCGGCTGATCGGGCCGGCCGCGTAGAACCCCACCAGGTCCAGCCCGGCGGCGGCCTGGCCGATTTCGGCCACCACCTGCTCGCTGCTGGGCAGTGGGTGCTCCTGCACATTGTGGGTGTTCCAGGCGTCGTGGTTGAGCAGCAGGTACGGGTCCTGGGGCAGCAGCGGCAGGGTCTCGCGCAACTGTTGCAGGCCTTCGGCCAGGCGCTGGATGTCGACCTGCGGGTCGCCGGCGAGGGTGATACTGAGGTCGGCATGGCGCCCGTCGTCGATCAGCTTGAAGCCGAGGCTGGCCTGCTGCACTTGCCCGGCCTGGCGCACCTTGGCGTGGTTGAAGCGGATGAACTGCGAAGACTCGGCGGCGTAGCTCAGGGTGAACTGCTCGGGTTCGCGCACGGCGTCGCGCAGCCAGTCCACCAGGGCCTTGAACTGCTCGGCCTGATTCAGGGACGTACTCATCAGGCGTCTCCTCCAAATACATCGACATTGCTGAAAACACAGGCCGGCGAGGCATGGCCGACGCGGATCACCTGGTTCGGTTCGCCCTTGCCGCAGTTCGGCGTGCCCAGGACCTTGAAAGTGCTGGCGTCGCCGACGGCGCTGAGGCTCTTCCAGAACTGTGCGGAAATCGCCCGGTAGTTGGGGTTTTTCACCACGCCCTTGAGTTCGCCGTTCTCGATCAACTGGCCCCATTCGCAGCCGAACTGGAACTTGTTGCGCGCATCGTCGATGGACCAGGAACGGTTGGTGGACATCAGGATGCCGTTCTCGATGCCGCCGATCAGTTGCGCCAGCGGCTGGTCGCCGGGCTCGATATTGAGGTTGGCCATACGGTCGATGGGCGGGCGGTTCCAGCTGCAGGCGCGGCTGTTGGCGACGCCGTCGAGGCCGGCGCGGAATTGCGAGAGCGCGCCGCCCAGTGGGCGCAACAGCAGGCCTTGCTTGATCAGGAACTGCTTGCTGGCGGCCGTGCCGTCGTCGTCATGGCCGTAGCTGGCCAACTGCTCGGGAATATCCGGGTCGAAGGTCACGTTGAGCAGGCTGGAGCCATATTGCAGGCTGCCGAAGTCGCTGCTTTTCACGAAGCTGGTGCCGGCGTAATTGCGCTCGTCGCCGAGGATGCGGTCCAGCTCCAGCGGGTGGCCGATGGACTCGTGGATCTGCAGCATCATCTGGTCCGGCATCAGCAACAGGTCGCGCGGGCCCTGGGGCGTATTGGGCGCCAGCAGCAGTTGCAGCGCCTGGTCGGCGACCTGGGCGCCGGCGCCGATCAGGCCGCAGCGGCTGATCACGTCGGCGCCGCCCTGCTGGCCGAAGTTCTCGCGGCCCAGGCTGCGGGTCTGGCTGTCATTGCCGTCGTAGGCGGTGACGTCCATGCCCGGGTAGACGAAGCGCTGGGCCTGGCGCAGTTCGGCGCCGGCGCTGTTGAGGTAGATCTGCTCGACGTGGGTGAGGCCGAGGCTGACCTGCCAGTTCACCAGGCGCTCGTCCTTGGGCACGGCCGCGGACTCGTCGCCGAGCAGCTGGTAGCAGTCGCTCAGGGACGGGAAGGGCTGCTCGAGGTTGGGCGAGAAGTAATCGGCGCGGTCGCTGGACACCGCCTGTTCGCGCAGGTCGAGCAGGGCGTGGGCGGCGATCAGCCGGGCTTGCTGCTCGGCGCGTTGCAGCGCGGCCTGCAGACCGTTTTGCGACAGGTCGTTGGTGGCGGCGTAAGCCTCGACGCCATTGACCCGCACGGTGAGCATCGCGCCTTCGTCGCGGCTCAGGCTCGGCGGCTCCGCGACGTTCTTGCGCACCGACAGGTATTGGCCGGATTCGCGCACGTAACGCAGGGAAAAGAATTCGGCGCCCGTGCGCAAGGCAGCGAAGCGCTGCTTGAGCTGGGGGTGAAAATCGAACATGTGAGGAACCTCCATGTGAACAGTCCGGCTGTGGCAGGCCTTATCGAGAGCAAGCGAGCGTCGCGCCAGGGGTTTTCTGTAGGAGCAGCCGGTCGACGCTCGATTGCTCGCGATAAAGCCCGAAGGGCTTTGAAGCCAGGTCGGAAAAGGTGCTGGGGAATGCTGCGAGCGCCTAGATTAGGCCGGTGCGGTGGGCGGTATCAAGCGGGGAGGCGCAGGGAAATGTTGGAGAACTGTAGTCGTTGCCAAGGTCTGTGATTCGGCAATCGGGTTCTTGCCTGGTGAATCGGGGTGGCTGGTTTACGTCGGCTGCGCCGCCGATCGCAGCCTGCGGCAGCGGCTACAGGCCGGATACAGCAAAACGGCGCCGATCGTTGCGATCGGCGCCGTTCGAGGTTACTGCGCGGTAGCGCTCACTTCACGTACCGGCTTGCCACGTACCGGGGCATCGCCCGCCACGTAGTAGGCCGCCTTGCTGCGTGGCAGAGGCTGACGGCCACGGATCTTGTCGGCGATTTTCTCGGCCATCATGATCGTCGGCGCGTTCAGGTTGCCGGTGGTGATGATCGGCATGATCGAGGCATCGACCACTCGCAGACCCTGCATGCCATGCACGCGACCCTGGCCGTCGACCACGGCCATTTCGTCGGTGCCCATCTTGCACGAGCAGGATGGGTGGAACGCGGTTTCGGCGTGCTCGCGGATGAATTTATCCAGCTGCTCGTCGGTCTGCACTTCGATGCCCGGGCTGATTTCGCGGCCGCGGAAGGCGTCCAGTGCCGGCTGTTGCATGATTTCCCGGGTCAGGCGGATGCCGTCGCGGAACTCCTGCCAGTCCTGCTCGGTGGCCATGTAGTTGAACAGGATGCTCGGGTAGTCGCGTGGGTTCTTCGACTTGAGCTGGATCCGGCCGCGGCTTGGCGAACGCATGGAGCCCATGTGTGCCTGGAAGCCGTGTTCCTGTACGCCGTTGCTGCCGTTGTAGTTAATCGCCACCGGCAGGAAGTGGTACTGGATGTTCGGCCATTCGAACTCTTCGCGAGTGCGGATGAAGCCGCCCGCTTCGAACTGGTTGCTGGCGCCGATGCCGGTGCCATTGAACAGCCATTCGGCACCGATGGCCGGCTGGTTGTACCAGAGCAGCGACGGGTACAGCGAGACCGGCTGGGTGCAGGCGTACTGCAGGTACAGCTCCAGGTGGTCTTGCAGGTTTTCGCCGACGCCCGGCAGGTCGTGGACCACCGGGATGTCCAGGCTTTCCAGCAGCTTGGCCGGGCCGACGCCGGAACGTTGCAGGATCTGTGGCGAGGCGATGGCGCCGGAGCACAGCAGCACTTCCTTGCGGGCACGGGCTTCGACGCGCTCTTCGGCGGAGCCGACCAGGTAACGCACGCCAACGGCACGCTTGCCTTCGAACAGGATCTTGTCGGTCAGGGCGTGGGTGACGATGCTCAGGGTCGAACGCTTTTTCGCCACGTCGAGGTAGCCGCGGGCGGTGCTGGCGCGACGGCCTTTAGGCGTCACGGTGCGGTCCATCGGACCGAAACCTTCCTGCTGGTAGCCGTTGAGGTCTTCGGTACGCGGGTAACCGGCTTGCACGCCGGCTTCGACCATGGCGTGGAACAGCGGGTTGTTGCCGGCTTTCGGCGTGGTCACGCTGACCGGGCCGTCGCCACCGTGGTAGTCGTTCGGGCCGATGTCGCGGGTTTCCGCCTTGCGGAAATACGGCAGGCAGTCCAGGTAGGTCCAGTCTTCCAGGCCTGGCAGTTTTGCCCAGCCGTCGTAGTCCATGGCATTGCCGCGGATGTAGCACATGCCGTTGATCAGCGAGGAACCGCCCAGGCCCTTGCCGCGGCCGCATTCCATCCGGCGACCGTTCATGTGTGGCTCTGGGTCGGTCTCGTAGGCCCAGTTGTAGCGACGGCCTTGAAGTGGGAATGCCAACGCCGCAGGCATCTGCGTGCGGAAGTCGAAACGGTAGTCCGGGCCGCCGGCTTCGAGCAGCAGCACGGTGACGCCTTCGTCTTCAGTCAGACGGGTCGCTAAGGTGTTGCCCGCCGATCCTGCGCCAACAATGATGTAGTCGTATTCTTGAGTCATGGGTACTCCAGGGGAGCTGCAAGCTCCAAGCTTCAAGCTGCAAGAAAAAAAGCAGCGAGCGGTGTGCACAAGAGGGGCGGCAAACACAAACTGCTTTTACTTGCAGCTTGAAGCTTGCCGCTTGTAGCTGGATCAGCTAATCAAAATACCGATGCGTACTCACCGAGTTCGACTTGCACAGACTTGATGCGTGTGAAGTTATTGAGCGAGCTGATCCCGTTCTCACGACCAACACCCGACTGCTTGTAGCCACCGACCGGCATCTTGGCGTCGGATTCGCCCCAGGCGTTGATCCAGCAGATACCGGCTTCGAGCTGATGAATCACGCGGTGCGCGCGGTTCAGGTCACGGGTTACCACACCGGCGGCCAGGCCGAAGTCGGTGTCGTTGGCGCGACGGATCACTTCTTCTTCGGTTTCGTAGGTCAGGATGCTCATCACCGGGCCGAAGATCTCTTCGCGAACGATGGTCATCTCGTCGGTGCAGTCGGTGAACACGGTCGGTGCCACGAATGCGCCTTTGGCGAATGCGCCGTCGGTCAGGCGTTCGCCGCCGCACAGCAGGCGGGCGCCTTCTTCCTTGCCCTTGGCGATGTAGCCCAGCACGCTTTCCATGTGGGCGAAGCTGACCAGCGGGCCGAAGTTGGTGTTTTCGTCTTCCGGGTTGCCAACGCGAATGCGCGCGACGCGCTCGACGATCTTGGCTTCGAAAGCGGCTTTCAGGTGGCTCGGTACGAAGACGCGGGTACCGTTGGTGCAGACCTGACCGGAGCTGTAGAAGTTGGCCATCATCGCGGTGTCGGCGGCGCGATCCAGGTCGGCGTCGTCGAAGATGATCAGCGGCGACTTGCCGCCCAGTTCCATGGTCACGTCTTTCAGCGAGGAGCTGGAAGCGCTGGCCATGACCTTCTTGCCGGTGTCGGTGCCGCCGGTGAAGGAGACTTTCTCGATGCGCGGGTGTTCGGTCAGCCAGGTGCCGACTTCACGGCCGCTACCGGTCAGGACGTTGAACACGCCAGCCGGAACGCCGGCCTCGGTGTAGATCTCGGCCAGTTTCAGGGTGGTCAGCGAGGTGACTTCGCTTGGCTTGAAGATCATCGCGTTACCGGCCGCCAAAGCTGGCGCGGATTTCCACAGGGCGATCTGGATCGGGTAGTTCCACGCGCCGATACCGGCCACGACGCCCAGCGGCTCGCGACGGGTGTAGACGAACGAAGTGGTGCGCAGCGGGATCTGCTCGCCTTCGATGGCCGGTACCAGGCCCGCGTAGTATTCCAGCACGTCGGCGCCGGTGACGATGTCGACATACTTGGTTTCGGAGTAGGCCTTGCCGGTGTCCAGGGTTTCCAGGGCAGCCAGTTCGTCGTTGCGCTCGCGCAGGATGTCCACGGCTCGACGCAGGATGCGCGAACGCTCCATGGCGGTCATCGCGGCCCAGATCTTCTGGCCTTTCTCGGCGCTGACGACAGCGCGCTCGACGTCTTCTTTAGTCGCACGTTGCACTTGAGCGAGGACTTCACCGTTGGCCGGGTTGATGGCGTCGAAGGTGGCGTCGCTGCCGGCGTCGGTGTAGCCGCCGTCAATGTAGAGTTTTTGCAGTTCGAAACGGGCCATGTTGATAGTCCTCGCAAGTGCATAAGTGGTTGGCGTTCACCACTGGGCGCGCCGTGTAGCCTGGGCGCGCTGGTCAGTGGCAGTTCAGGGGGCCGAGCGTCTTGTAATGTGCTCTAGCGCTCCTGCTTAGCCAGTTGGAAATCCATGTATTCGTAAGCGATCCGGTGCGCCTGCTCGGTGTCGAAAGCGTCTCCCGACAGCGCGCCGCGCAACCACAAACCGTCGATCAGGGCTGCCAGGCCTCGCGCTGCGCTGCGTGCATCATCCAGCGGCAGGACGCGGCGGAACTGGCAGCACAGGTTGGAATACAGGCGGTGATCGTTGATCCGCTGCAACCTGTGCAAAGACGGGTGGTGCATGCTGGTGGCCCAGAAGGCCAGCCAGGTTTTCATTGCCGGGCCATTGACCTGGCTGGCGTCGAAGTTGCCTTCGATGATCACCTGGAGGTGCGCCCGCGGGCTCTTGTCCTCCAGCGCCTGACGGCGCGCGGTGACGTTCTCGCTGAGGACACTCATCAGATACTGCGCCGTGGCGGCGATCAGGCCGTTCTTGTCCTGAAAGTAGTGACTGATGATGCCGTTCGAGACACCGGCCAAACGGGCGATCAGCGCAATGCTGGCATCCCCCATCCCGACCTGATCGACCGCCAGCAACGTGGCTTCGATCAACTGCTGGCGGCGGATGGGTTGCATACCGACCTTGGGCATCTTGCACATCTCCTTAGGCCTGCTGGCAGTCGTAAAACGGCTACCGGCGTGAGGGCCAGTCTATTTTGTTTTGATTGAACGTTCAATCAACAAAGAATAAGATCTGCGACAAATCGTCGCTGCCTCCAGGTCCTTCCTGCGTGTAGATGGCGGAAAAGCGACCTCCGAAAAAGTCTGAAACCCAAGCAGGGCATAGCGTGAGCCAGCGAGGACGGATGTGTTGAATGGGCAAGACGCTTAAGGCCAGGTGACGAACTGCACGTTTGCACTCGGCCTTCGACGCTGGGTCTCAACGCAACTCCTGCAGGTTCGGGCTTTTTCGGGGTGTCTTTATATCACCCGTCGGTCGGCTGCCAACTAACCGATTGGTCGGGTGCCGTGTTGCCTTGTGTTCTTCTCTCGCACTGCCTGGAGCATCTGTGCCATGAGTTCTGCCTCTCTTATAAAGACCCCACCGGAAAAGGTGCGGGTCAACGGTTGGGTGTTCTACACCTCTACCGCGTTGATCCTGTTGCTGACCGCCATTCTGATCATCGCCCCGCAAGAGGCCGGCAGACTGCTCGGCATTGCCCAGGCCTGGTTGTCCCGCAGCTTCGGCTGGTACTACATGGTGGTGATCGCCGCCTACCTGGTATTCGTCGTCGGCCTGGCGTTTTCCTCCTACGGCAAGCTCAAGCTGGGGACCAAGCAAGACACCCCGGATTTCAGCTACGGCGCCTGGGCCGGCATGCTGTTCTCGTCCGGTATCGGTATCTCGCTGCTGTACTTCGGCGCTTCCGAACCGCTGGACCACTACTTCAACCCGCCTGAAGGCGTAGCGGGCAGTAACCAGGCCGCGCGCCAGGCGCTGCAACTGACCTTCCTGCACTGGGGCCTGCACGGCTGGGCGATCTACGCCCTGGTCGGCCTGGCCGTGGCCTACTTTGCCTACCGCCATAACCAGCCGCTGGCGCTGCGTTCGGCGTTGTACCCGCTGGTGGGCGAGCGCTGGGTCAAGGGCGCGGCCGGCCACGCGGTGGACGGTTTCGGCATGTTCGTGACCCTGCTGGGCCTGGTGACCAACCTGGGCATCGGCTCGATGCAGGTGTCTTCCGGCCTGGAAAACCTGTTCGGCATGGAGCACAGCAACACCAACCTGCTGATCGTGATCATCGTCATGAGCACCGTGGCCACCATCGCCGCGGTATCGGGCGTGGAAAACGGCATCCGCCGCCTGTCCAACCTGAACATCGTGCTGTTCAGCGGCCTGCTGATCTTCGTGCTGCTGTTTGGTCCGACCCTGCACCTGCTCAACGGTTTCGTGCAAAACGTCGGCGATTACCTCAACGGTGTGGTGCTCAAGACCTTCGACCTCTATGTGTACGAAGGCGACAGCGCCAAGTCCGACCGCTGGCTGGGCCTGTGGACCCTGTTCTACTGGGCCTGGTGGATTTCCTGGGCGCCATTCGTCGGCATGTTCATCGCGCGTATTTCCCGTGGCCGTACCGTGCGCGAGCTGGTGGCGGGCGTGCTGCTGATTCCGCTGGGCTTCACTCTGGCCTGGCTGTCGGTGTTCGGTAACTCGGCCCTGGACCTGGTGATGAACCATGGTGCGGTGGAGCTCGGCAAGACGGCGCTGGAACAGCCGTCCATGGCGATCTACCAGTTGCTGGACCATTACCCGGCGTCGAAGATTGTCATCGGCGTGTCGATTTTCGTCGGCTTCGTGCTGTTCCTGACTCCGGCCGACTCCGGCGCGGTGATGATGGCCAACCTGTCCTGCAAGGGCGGCAACGTCGACGAAGACGCCCCGCACTGGCTGCGGATCTTCTGGTCGGTGGTGATCACTCTGGTGACCGTCGGCCTGCTGTTCGCCGGTAACTTCGAGGCCATGCAGACCATGGTGGTGCTGGCCGGCCTGCCGTTCTCGGTGGTGCTGGTGTGCTTCATGTTCGGCCTGCACAAGGCCATGCGCCAGGACACGCAGATCGAACAGGAGCAAGCGGAACTGGCGGCCCGTGGTCGTCGTGGTTTCAGCGAGCGCCTGACCCAGCTGGACCTGCAGCCGACCCAGGCGGTGGTCCAGCGTTTCATGGACAAGCACGTGACGCCGGCACTGGAAGAGGCCGCTACCCAGCTGCGTAACCAGGGCCTGGATGTGCAAACCCTGCTGGGCAAGTCCAAGCGCTGCATGGGCGTACGAATCGAGATGGAAGAGGGCAACCCTTTCGTCTATGAAGTGAGCCTGGACGGTTATCTGGCGGCGCCGAGCGAATCGGCCGATGTGTCCGAGGAGCGTGCGCGCTACTACCGCGCCGAGGTCTACCTGCACAACGGCAGTCAGGAATACGACCTGATGGGCTTCACTCAGGAGCAGATCACCCGTGACGTGCTCGATCAGTTCGAAAGCCATCGGCAGCTCCTTGGCCGGGTCTACAGCTAAGACGTGAGGGACGCGGTGTAGCCCTGTTACACCGCGTCGCCTTCATCGGGCAATCGAGCGTCGACCGGCCGCTCCTACAGAAAAAGCATGCGCCTGCTTCTGTAGGAGCGAGGCTTGCCCGCGAAGCGATGTACCTGGTTCCCCGCAATATCAGCAACGCCCCCATCGCCAGCAAGCTGGCCCCTGCAACAGGGGGCGATCTGCCGAAGCCTTGTCCGATAAAACAAAAACGCCGCGATCGATGTCGCGGCGTTTTTGTTTGCGTGTCGCTGTTACCCCAGGTTCTTGCCGAGCAGCGCGTGGTAGAGCTCGCTGTCGCCAAGGATTCCCACCACCTTGTTGTTGTCGTGCAGCACCAGCTTGTTGCCGGTCTGGTAGCGGATCTGCAGCGCGTCGCGCATGCCGATGCTGGAGTCCACCAGGGTCGGCTTGCGGCCCAGGCCTTCCACCGCCTGGCCCGGGATCCAGTTCTGCAGGTCGAGGCTGGCGCCGTTCTGGCGTGCGCCCTTGATGGTGTTGCCCTCGGCCAGGTCGAGCCAGGAGTCGCCGCCCGGATCCAGGCACACGGAGCCGTTGATGCGCTTGCAGTTGTCCAGGGTGCGCATCAGGCTGCGGCCGCAGAGCACGTTGAGCGGGTTGGTATGGGCGACGAAGGTGCGCACATAGTCGTCCGCCGGGTTCAGCACGATCTCTTCCGGCTTGCTGTACTGGATGATCCGGCCGTCTTTCATGATGGCGATGCGGCTGCCCAGTTTCAGGGCTTCGTCGAGGTCATGGCTGACGAACACGATGGTCTTGCTCAGCTTGCGTTGCAGTTCCAGCAATTCGTCCTGCAGGCCCTGGCGGATCAGCGGGTCGAGGGCGGAGAAGGGTTCGTCCATCAGCAGGATGTCGGCGTCCATCGCCAGGGCGCGGGCCAGGCCGACACGTTGCTGCATACCGCCGGACAATTCGTCGGGCTTCTTGTTGCGCCACTGGGTCAGGCCCACCAGCTCGAGTTTCTCGTCCACCAGCTTGCGCCGTTCCTTTTCCGGCCGGCCCTGCATTTCCAGGCCGAAGCTGATGTTCTCGCGAACGGTCAGCCAGGGCATCAGGGCGAACTTCTGGAACACCATGGCGATGCGCTTGGTGCGCATCATCTTCAGTTCCGCCGGGGTGCAGGAAGCGATGTCGATCTGCCTGCCGTCATGCTCGACGAACAGCTTGCCGCGGCTCACGGTGTTTAGGCCGTTGATGCAGCGCAGCAGGCTCGACTTGCCGGAACCGGAGAGGCCCATCAGCACGCAGATTTCGCCTTTCTCGATGTCCAGGCTGGCCTTTTCCACACCGACGATCTGGCCGGTCTTTTTCAGGATCTCGTTGCGGGTCATGCCCTGATCCAGCAGCTTGAGCGCCTCGCGTGGATCCTTGGAGAAGATAACGTCGACGTTATCGAAGCGGATTATGCTCATGCGTCACCCCCTACTTTGGCTTCGGGTTGTTTGCAGATACGGTCGAGCATGATAGCCAGCAGTACGATTGCCAGGCCTGCTTCGAAGCCCAGGGCGATATCGGCGGTGTTCAGTGCGTTGACCACGGGTTTGCCCAGGCCGTCGGCGCCCACCAGGGCTGCGATCACCACCATCGACAACGACAGCATGATGCACTGGGTGATGCCGGCAGCGATGCTCGGCATGGCGTGGGGCAGCTCGATACGCGACAACAGTTGACGGCGCGAGCAGCCAAAGGCCTTGCCGGCGTCCATCAACTCTTGTGGTACATCGCGGATGCCCAGGTAGGTCAGGCGGATCGGCGCGGCAATGGCGAACACCACCGTGGAGATCAGGCCCGGCACCACGCCCAGACCGAACAGGGTCAGGGTAGGAATGAGGTAAACGAAGGTCGGTACGGTCTGCATCAGATCGAGCACCGGACGCATCATGGTGTAGAACATCGGCTTGTGCGCGGCGACGATGCCCAGCGGCACGCCAATGAGCACGCAGACCAGGGTGGCGAACAGCACCTGGGCCAGGGTTTCCATGGTTTCCTGCCAGTAACCCAGATTGAGAATCAACAGGAAGGACAGCACGACAAAGGCCGTCAGGCCCCATTTGCGTTGAATGATGTGCGCGAGCAAGGCAATCAGGCCGATCAAGGCCAGTGGGTTGAACCAGGTCAGCGCAAACGTCACGCCGTGGATCATCGTTTCCAGGGTCGATGCGATCGCATCAAATGTGTTGGCGCCGTGTTGCGTCAACCATTCAACGAAGGCAGCGATGTACTGGCCTAAAGGGATTTTCTGATCAATGAGCATGGTATTGAACGTCCACATGCAAGGAATAAACAGCCCGGGCGGGCGAACCCACCCGGCGTAAGCGATTTACTGCGCAAGCTTGGCTTTCACGGCCTCCAGGCCTGGTTTTCCGTCAATGGTGGTCACGCCAGCGAGCCAGGTATCGAGTACCTCGGGGTTTTTCTTCAGCCAGGCCTTGGCGGCCGCCTCGGGCTTCATCTTGTCGTCCAGGACGTTACCCATCAGGGTGCTTTCCATATTCAGGGTGAACGACAGATTCTTCAGCAACTGACCGACGTTGCTGCATTCCTCGGCGTAGCCCTTGCGGGTGTTGGTGTAGATGGTCGCCTGGCCGTAGTTGGGGCCGAAGAACTCGTCGCCGCCGGTCAGGTACTTCATCTTGAAACGGGTGTTCATCGGGTGCGGTTCCCAGCCCAGGAACACCACCGCGGTGCTGCGCCGTTGCGCGCGCTCGACCTGGGACAGCATGCCCGCCTCGCTGGACTCGACCACCTTGAAGCCGGCGTCTTTCAGGCCGAAGGCGTTCTTGTCGATCATGCTCTGGATCATGCGGTTGCCGTCGTTACCCGGCTCGATGCCGTAGATCTTGCCGTCCAGTTCTTTCTTGAACTTGGCGATGTCGGCGAAATCCTTCAGGCCCTTGTTGTACAGCTCTTCCGGGACCGCCAGGGTGTACTTGGCGTTCTCCAGGTTGGCGCGGATGGTTTCCACGGTACCGGCATCGCGATAGGGCTTGATGTCGTTTTCCATGGTCGGCATCCAGTTGCCGAGGAACACGTCCATGTTCTTGCCGTCGGCCAGGGACTTGTAGGTCACCGGCACGGAAATCATCGTGGTCTTGGTCTTGTAGCCAAGTGCCTCGAGAACCACGCTGGTGGTCGCGGTGGTGACGGTGATGTCGGTCCAGCCGACATCGGAGAAGTTTACGGTGCTGCATTGCGCCGGTTCTGCGGCGTGCGCCAGAAGCGGCAGACTCAGCATGGCGGCCAACAACAACGACGGGGAACCTTTCATGGGGTGGACTCCTGGGTGTTTTCTGGCGGTGTGTCTGACCGCACTTATAAGTGTTGCGGTTGGGGCGAGTGGGACAGCTCTACCACAGTGCCTTGCAATCGAGTCGAGACTGATCATGTACCAGTGAAAATCTGACGCCTACAGGGTGCGTCGTATCCAGTACAGGGAGGGTCGCATCCAGTGTCGGTGAGGTCGCTTACAGCTTTTTTCAGCACTTTTTGCCCATCTGAACCGCAAAAAAACGGCCAGAACCGGAGGTCGGCGGGCCACGGCGTTGGTGGGCATGAGTGAGTCGGTGTGAGACGTCGAACGACACTGCAAAAGCCTGATGATGCGCGTATCTCGGCGGATTACTGCTTGAGCGTAGCAGCTTCGCCACCGGGCGTTTGGGCGCCCGGCGTGTGCTCATCGAGGAGTTTCGCAGTAATGGCTATCAGTGTTTTCGACCTGTTCAAAATCGGTATCGGCCCCTCCAGTTCCCACACCGTCGGGCCCATGCGCGCCGCGGTGCTGTTCGTCCAGGCGCTGCGGGAAAAAGACCTGCTGGAGCAGGTGCGCCGCATCGAGGTAAGGCTCTACGGTTCGCTGTCGGCCACCGGCATCGGGCACGGCAGCGACAACGCGGTGATCATGGGGCTGATGGGCGAATGGCCGGATGCGATCGATCCGTCGCAGATCGGCGGTCGCATCGAGACCCTGCGCGAAACCAATACCCTGCTGCTCGACAACCGCCTGCCGATTCCCTTCGTCTGGGCGCGCGACATGCTGCTGCTCGACGAGAATCTGCCGTTCCACCCCAACGCCATGACCCTGGTGGCCGAAGGCGAGTCCGGGGAGCTGCACCGCGATACCTATTATTCCGTGGGCGGCGGTTTTGTCGTCGACGAGGCCCAGGCCAGCAGCGGCGTGGTGGACCTGGATCGCACCGAATTGCCTTATGACTTCTCCAGCGCCGTGGAGCTGCTGAGCCTGTGCCAGAAGCACAACCTGCGGGTGGCCGAACTGATGATGGCCAACGAGAAGGTCTGGCGTTCGGAGGAGGAGATCCGCGCAGGCCTGATGAAGCTCTGGCAGGCCATGCAGGATTGCGTCGAGCAGGGCCTCAAGCACGAAGGCATCCTGCCCGGCGGGCTCAATGTGCGGCGCCGTGCGGCCAAGCTGCACCGCAGCCTGCAGGAATTGAACAAACCCAATGTGATCGGCTCGACCCTGAGCGCCATGGAGTGGGTCAACCTGTATGCCCTGGCGGTCAATGAAGAGAACGCCGCCGGCGGACGCATGGTGACAGCGCCGACCAACGGCGCGGCGGGGATCATTCCGGCGGTGCTGCATTACTTCATGCGCTTCAGCGAGGATGTCACCGACGCCAACGTGGTGGACTTTTTCCTCGGCGCGGCGGCGGTGGGCATCCTTTGCAAGAAGAACGCCTCGATCTCCGGTGCCGAAGTCGGCTGCCAGGGCGAGGTGGGTTCTGCCTGTGCCATGGCTGCCGCCGGTCTGGCGGAGATTCTCGGGGCGTCGCCGGAGCAGCTGTGCAATGCCGCGGAAATCGGCCTGGAGCACAACCTCGGCCTGACCTGCGACCCGGTCGGCGGCCTGGTGCAGGTGCCGTGCATCGAGCGCAACGCGATCGCCGCGGTGAAAGCCATCAACGCCGCGCAAATGGCCCTGCGTGGTGATGGTCAGCACTTCATTTCCCTGGACCGGGTGATCCGCACCATGCGCGATACCGGCGCCGATATGCATGACAAATACAAGGAGACATCGCGCGGCGGGCTGGCGGTCAGCGCGGTTGAATGTTGATGCTTTAACAGCGGGACTGCTGCGCAGTCCATCGCGGGCAAGTCGGATCGCCCGCGAAAGCGCCAGGAGGCTCACCACTCTTTTCAAGGCAAACCGCAGCCGCGTTCTGCTCATAAATTGAACACCCCGCGACGCCCTCGCCACCTTTTGGAGCGTCGCAAACAGGTAAGTCCAAGGGCTCATCGGTCAGGTTTTTCACTCACCTCGGCTGAGCGCCCGCCTGTGCTTGCGGTGACACTCTTTTCCCGGGACGTTTCTCGCCGTTCCCACAAGTGCTACCGATTTGCTCACAGCCACCGGGCCAGGGCCCTCCACGGCCGATTCGGCACTGATAACCCGCACATTGCGCACGGCTTATATAGACGCATCGCGACGTCGTTTTCAGGAGTTATTGAATGGCCATTCAATTTTAGGCATGGCAATTGCTCTGTCATCACAAAGCCCGTCTCCCACGTGAGAATGATGGCAATAACAAGAGCCTCCGCCTGAGGCCATCACCTGCTTTGTGTGAGGAGATACCGCGATGACGACGTTCAACTCCGGGGCTCAACCCCAGAACCGTGCGCCTCAATCCATCGGCTTTTTGCTGCTGGACAATTTCACGCTGATTTCCCTGGCCTCCGCGGTCGAGCCGCTGCGCATGGCCAACCAGTTGTCCGGTCGCGAGCTGTATCGCTGGACCACCCTCAGCGTCGACGGCGGCCAGGTCTGGGCCAGTGATGGCCTGCAGATCACCCCCGACGCTTCCATGCACAAAGCCCCCGCCCTGGACACCGTGATCGTCTGCGGCGGCATCGGCATCCAGCGCACCGTGACCCGCGAGCATGTGTCCTGGCTGCAAAGCCAGGCGCGCCAGTCGCGCCGTCTCGGCGCGGTCTGCACCGGCAGCTGGGCCCTGGCCTGCGCCGGCCTGCTCGACGGCTTCGATTGCAGCGTGCACTGGGAATGCCTGGCCTCGATGCAGGAAGCTTTCCCACGGGTGGCCATGAGCACTCGCCTGTTCACCCTCGACCGCAACCGCTTCACCAGCTCCGGCGGCACCGCGCCGCTGGACATGATGCTGCACCTGATCAGCCGCGATCACGGCCGTGAGCTGTCGGCGGCGATCTCGGAAATGTTCGTCTACGAGCGTATCCGCAACGAGCAGGATCACCAGCGCGTGCCGCTCAAGCACATGCTCGGCACCAACCAGCCGAAACTGCAGGAAATCGTCGCGCTGATGGAAGCCAACCTGGAGGAGCCGATCGACCTCGACGAACTGGCGGTCTATGTCTCGGTATCGCGGCGTCAGCTGGAGCGGCTGTTCCAGAAATACCTGCACTGCTCGCCATCGCGCTACTACCTGAAGCTGCGGCTGATCCGCGCCCGGCAGCTGCTCAAGCAGACGCCGATGTCGATCATCGAAGTGGCCTCGGTCTGCGGTTTCGTCTCCACGCCGCACTTCTCCAAGTGCTACCGCGAGTACTTCGGCATTCCACCGCGTGACGAACGCGTAGGATCCAACACCGCCCAACAGGTGGCGATGATGCCGATTCCGCAGGCGCTGGTGCTGGCTGGCCCGATGTCCTCGCTGAGCCAGGCGCGCAACGAATCGACCTTCGCCAGCGTCAGGCTGTAATCACAGGCGTTTCCTGAAGTACACGACGCGCTCGGTTTCCTCGAAACCGAGCGCCTTGTGCACGGTCTGGCTCAACAGGTTTTCCAGGCCGGTATCCGAAGCCATTTCCACGCAGCCCTGATCCCGTCCCCATTGGGCGACGGCTTCTATCAGTTGTTCGGCAATGCCCTGGCGTCGCTGTTCGGCGCTGACGTACAAGCCCTCCAGAAACACCACCGGCGAATGCTCGGTGCCGTTCACGTAGTCGCGCCGCAACGAGGCTTCGGCCAATCCCACTGGCTGGCCGTCGGCGGTATAAGCGAGCAGGTTGATATAGCGCTGCGGGTCGTCCAGCAAACTGGCGATTTCGTCCAGGTGTTCCTCGGCCGGACAGTCGGGCCACAGCGCCTGGCGCAATGACAGCCAGCCCGCTTGATGGGCTGACTGGCAGGGTTCGATTCGAATCATGGGAGCGGTTCCTTGGCTGGCAAGCACCGCACTCTACGCCGCGATCCGCTCCCGGCGAAGGCTCAGGCGCGGCTGTTCTGGAACTGGGCCAGGGCCGGCAACAGCTGTTTGTCGATGGCCTGGCGCACGGCCGGCAGGATGGTCGCATTGCCGGTCAGCATCTGCTCGACCATGCCCTTGAGGGCCTTGGCCCGGGCATCGCTCAAGCCGCGCACCGCGCACTCGCAGGCCTGGTCGGCCGTGGCGCCGGCCGGCATTTCAAAACCCAGGGCCCTCAGTTGGCCGAGCAGGTCGTCCTGGTCAATCAGATCCGCGTGCATCATGACTCTTATCCTTGTTCAGGGAGCGTGGTCGTGAGCCGATTCTGGTAGCCACCCGGACAGTCGGCAAGGGCGAATTGTCGCAATGGCCGGGATGCCTATGAACAGGTCGTTTTCGGCTAACTTGGCTTGAGGGCGACTGGGCACACTGGATTCCAGCTCGGTCATCGAAGGTTTGGTCACCCTCGTGTCGGCTCCTCAGAAAACCTCCTCTGCCCCGATCCTGTCACGGCTTGATCGGGGTCTTTTTTTGCCTGGGAAAAATGCGCCGCCAGATGGATTTTTCGCGGGCAAGCCTCGCTCCTACAGACGCGGTGTCGTACCCATCATCGTGCTACGACGCGAACCTGTAGGAGCGAGCGGGCGGCGATCCGACTTGCCCGAGATTGACGGCGACGCGGTCTAGCGCTGCAACACCAGGATCCGCGACAGCAGTTCGTCACGATCGATGTAGCACCCCTGGAAATGCCGTGCGCCAGTGGCGGGGTCGAAGGCGTTGCGCGCGTGCAGGGTGCGGCGGTTGTCGAAGCACCACAGTTCGCCGGGGTTGAGGCGCCGGGTCAGGCGAAAGCGCGGCTCGCGGGTCATGGCGATAAAACGTCGATAGGCGCGGTAGAGCCGGGGCATGTCGTCCACCGAGGCCTCGAACGGCCCGCGCAGGAAGTTGGCCATGCGGATCTCCGCGACGTCGCCCACCGCATCCAGGGCGATCACCGGCGCCAGGCAGCGGTAGTCGCTGTGGCGGTCCTTGTTGCGAAACTCCACGGGGATCTCGCACAGCGCGCGAAACGCCTCGGGGTCCTCGCGGCGCAAAGCGTCGGCGATGGCAAAACCGTCGACAAAAATGCTTTCGCCACCTTCGGCGTCGTTCACCAGGCAATGCAGGAACTGCAAACCCGGCTGCAGCTCGCGGGTCGGCAGGTCGGTGTGCAGCGGCAGGTTGAAGGCGGTATAGGCGTTGCTGTCGGCGTCGGCCTTGGATTGCACGTTGAACAGCACGCCGAAATTGCTCTCGCGGATAAAGGCAATACGCTTGGCGACCTGGGCCAGCGACCCCGGTGCGGTGGGCACGCCGCGGACCTGCGTCAGGCCGATATCGCGCACCGCCAGCAGCCATTGCAACAGCGCCTGCGGGTCCTCCATCAGCGCCTGGTACTCGAACACCGGCAGTTGCAGCCGGCTGTCCCACAGTTGGCTGTGCGGCCGGCGGGCGCGGCGCTCGGCGCGGCTTTCATCGTCGTAGGCGTGGGCCCGCAGCCAGCCCGGGTCGAAGCGGCTGAGATGACCATCCTGCCAGTCGATGCTCAGGCAGCCCTGGGCGTCGATCCGGCTGGACGCCGGGGCCAGGTCTTCGGCGACGTCGACTATCTCCAGCACCTGCTCGCGAGTCACGCTGTAGACGCATTGCGAGCAGGGGCAGTTGTCGCGCAGCCACTGATGATGAAAGGGGCTCGAGCGACCGTCGGCCCACTGCACCTGAACACGATCCGCCAGGGCTTGTACGGCGGTCAACGCGCTGATCAACGGGTAACTGCGGAAGTCGGCAAAAGCGGTGGCGGTATTCACGGTGCGCTCCTTTTTATTGGGGTGGTTATTTTTCCGGCGGCAAGGCAATCACCCGGCCGATCCAGGCGGGGGCGGGGAGGTCGGCCTGCCCGGCGGCGATGGCTCGCAGCCTGTTCAGCACCGGCTCGCTGAACGGCGCCGAACGCGGGCCGGCGAGATCGACGTGGAGCAGCATCTGCTCGTTGCCGGCCAGTTCCAGGTCGTCACCGACCTTGTGCAGACTGTGGTACAGGTGCAGGCGCTTGCGGTCGTGGCCGATGATCTGGGTGCGCACTTCGACCTCGGTATCGAGCTTCACTTCATGCAGGTAATTGAGGTGCAGCTCCAGGGTGAACAGCGAGTTGCCGCTGGCTTCGCGGTGGCTGCTGTCCATGCCCAGCTGGTCCATCAGGGCGTCGGTGGCGTAGCTGAAAATCAGCAGGTAGAAAGCGTCCCGCAGGTGGCCGTTGTAATCGACCCAGTCGGGGCTGATGCGGGTGGTGTAGGTGGTGAGTGCGGGCATGTCATGGGCTCACGAAAAGGGCGGGCTGAACCTGTAGCCGCTGCCGAAGGCTGCGATAAGGCTCGAAGAGCCTTCCGAGGGCCGCAAGAGCGCGTCTCCTTCGGAGCCGATCGCAGCCTGCGGCAGCGGCTACAGGGGGCGTCAGGGTTACTCGCTGAAGCTCATGCCATGCTTGGCCTTGGTGGTTTTCACCGCGTCGAGCACGGCGAGCAGGCAGTCATCACGATAGCGCTCCAGCGCCGAAATGCTGTGTGTGCCGAGCTGCTCGGCAGTGCCTTCGACCACGTCGTCGATCAGTTTGTCGGTCAGTTCCGGGGCCGGCAGGTAGGTCCACGGCAGCTGCAGGGCCGGGCCGAACTGGGCCATGAAGTGCCGCATGCCGGCATCGCCCCCGGCCAGGGTGTAGGTCAGGAAGGTGCCCATGAACGACCAGCGCAGGCCGGCGCCGAAGCGGATCGCGTCGTCGATCTCGCCGGTGGTGGCGACACCATCGTTGACCAGGTGCAGGGCCTCGCGCCACAGCGCCTCCAAAAGACGGTCGGCGATAAAGCCCGGGACTTCCTTGCGCACATGCAGCGGGCGCATGCCGAGGGATTCATAGACCTTGATCGCGGCCTGCACGGCCTCCGGCGCGGTGTTCTTGCCGCCGACCACTTCCACCAGCGGCAGCAGGTACACCGGGTTGAACGGGTGGCCGACCACGCAGCGTTGCGGGTGGGTGGAACTCTCGTAGAACTCGCTCGGCAGCAGGCCGGAGGTGCTGGAGCCGATCAGCGCATCGGGCTTGGCCGCGGCGCTGATCTTGGCGTGCAGCTCGAGTTTCAGTTCCAGGCGTTCCGGGGCGCTTTCCTGGATGAAGTCGGCGTCTTTCACGCACTCCTCGATGGTCGCGACAAAGCGCAGGCGATCCTGGGAGGCGCCCGGTGCCAGGCCCTGTTTCTCCAGGGCGCCCCAGGCATTGGCCACGCGCTTGCGCAGGGCCGCCTCGGCGCCGGGCGCCGGGTCCCAGGCCACCACGTCCAGGCCGTGGGCGAGGGCGCGCGCTACCCAGCCGCTGCCGATGACACCGCTGCCCAGGGCGGCGAAGGTTTTGATTTCGGTGATAAAGCTCATGACAGGTTTCCTGAAAGTCAAAAGTGAACATATCTGTAGCCGCTGCCGAGCAACGCGAGGCTGCGTACGGCTGCGCAGCAGTCGTAAGGCCGGTCGGCGCGATGGATCAGGTAACTCGTGGTCGCCCTTGTGGCGGCTGCGTTGCAGCCGTGCGCGCCTTGCGGGCTCGGCAGTGGCTACAGGCAACCGCCTTCGGGGTCAGCCGCGCTTGCTCAGGCCCATCTTGGCCCGGCCCTCGGCCGGGGTCAGGACGCGGGCGCCGAGGCGGCTGAGGATCTCGCTGGCGCGTTCCACCAGTTGGCCGTTGGTCGCCAGCACGCCCTTGTCCAGCCACAGGTTGTCTTCCAGGCCGACCCGCACGTTGCCGCCCAGCAGCACCGCCTGCGCGGCCATCGGCATCTGCATGCGGCCGATACCGAAACCGGCCCAGACCGCGCCCGCCGGCAGGTTGTCGACCATGGCCTTCATGGTGGTGGTGTCGGCCGGCGCGCCCCAGGGAATGCCCAGGCACAGCTGGAACAGCGGGTCGTCCAGCAGGCCTTCCTTGATCATCTGCTTGGCGAACCACAGGTGGCCGGTGTCGAAGATTTCCAGCTCGGCCTTCACTCCCAGTTCCTGGATGCGCTTGGCGCCGGCGCGCAGTTGCGCCGGGGTGGACACGTAAATGGTGTCGCCGTCGCCGAAGTTCAGGGTGCCGCAGTCCAGGGTGCAGATCTCCGGCAGCAGCTCCTCGACGTGGGCCAGGCGGGTCAGCGGGCCGACCAGGTCGGTATTGGGGCCGAACTCCATCGGGTTCTCGCCGGCGCCGATCTCCAGGTCGCCGCCCATGCCGGCGGTGAGGTTGACGATGATGTCGACGTCCGCTTCGCGGATGCGCTCCATCACCTCCCGGTACAGCGCGACATCGCGGCTGAACTTGCCGGTTTGCGGGTTGCGCACGTGGCAGTGGACCACAGTGGCGCCGGCCTTGGCCGCTTCCACCGCGGCGGCGGCAATCTGTTTCGGGGTGACCGGCACGTGGGGGCTCTTGGCGGTCGTGTCGCCAGCACCGGTGAGTGCGCAGGTGATGATGACGTCGTGGTTCATGGTGCGGGTTCCTTACAGGCGTGGTGAGTCGCTGCGCAGCCGTTTGGCGCTGCGCAGAGGGAGTTCGGGGTGGTTATTGGCTGGTCAGTTTCAGGTTGCCGGCGGCCGGCTTGCCATCGAAGGTGGTGACCCCTTCAAGCCAGCGCGCCTTGTCCTGCGGATGGTCGGCCAGCCATTGCCTGGCCGACTCCAGGGCATCCTTGTGGTCGAGCAGCGGCTGCATCATGCGGCTCTCGTCCTCGGCGCTGAAGGTCAGGTTGCTCAGCAGCCGGCTGACGTTCGGGCACTGTTCGGCGTAGGTCGGCGCGGTGACGGTCCATACCGTGGCCATGCCTTCGTTCGGGCCCAGGGCGTCGTCGCTGCCGGTGAGGTAGGTCATCTGCACGTTGACGTTCATCGGATGCGGCGCCCAGCCGAAGAACACCACGGCTTCCTTGCGCCGCACGGCGCGATCCACCGCCGCGAGCATGCCGGCCTCGCTGGATTCGACCAGCTGGAACTTGCCCAGGCCGAACTGGTTCTTGGTGATCATCGCCTTGATCTGGGTATTGGCGCCCGAGCCGGGCTCGATGCCGTAGATCTTGCCGCCCAGCTCCTTCTCGAACTTGGCGATGTCGGCGAAGGTTTTCAGGCCCTTGTCCGCCAGGTAGGTGGGTACCGCGAGGGTGGCGCGGGCGTCCTTGAGGCTGGGCTCGGCCAGCACCTTGACCTGCTTGGCGTCGACGAACGGGGTGATGGTCTGGGTCATCAGCGGGTTCCAGTAGCCGAGGAACAGGTCCAGGCGCTGGTCGCGGATGCCGGCGAAAATGATCTGCTGCGAGGCGCTGGTCTGCTTGGTCTTGTAGCCGAGGCCGTCGAGCAGTACCTGGGCCATGGCGCTGGTGGCGATCACGTCGGTCCAGTTGACCACGCCGAGGCGCACGTTCTGGCAGCTGGCGGCGTCGGCGGCCATGGCGCCGGAGCTGAGAAAGACGGTACCGCTGAGTGCAAGGACGCAACTGCTGATCAGTCGTTTCATGAAGGTTTCCTCGGCAGGTCGTTATTGTCGGTTCCGGCGTCTATGTGCGCCGGTGATGCCACGTTACGCAGCCGGCGAGCGCTGAAAACGCACAGCGGCGACCGGCTCTTGCACTGCAGCGACCTTCGTCTTGAACCTGGCGTGGAAACGGCGTATCACAGTGGCCACGCTGCCCGTCATCCGAGTGCGTTCCATGTCCCAGGATTTCTATTTCTTGCTGATGCCGGGCTTCTCGGCCATCGGGTTCATCTCGGCCATCGAGCCGCTGCGCGTGGCCAATCGCTTTCGCGGCGAGCTGTATCGCTGGCATGTGCTGAGCGCCGATGGCGGCGCGGTATTGGCGAGCAACGGCATGTCGGTCAACGCCGATGCGGCGCTGGAGCCGTTGAAGAAGGGCGCGACCCTGCTGGTGGTGGCCGGCTTCGAGCCATTGAAGTTCGTCACCCCGGCGCTGGTGCACTGGTTGCGGCGCCTGGATGTGGAGGGCGTGACCCTGGGCGGCATCGACACCGGCAGTGTGGTCCTGGCCGAAGCCGGGCTGCTCGAAGGCCACCGCGTGACCCTGCACTGGGAAGCGATCGAGGCGTTCAAGGAGTCCTATCCGCAACTCAGCGTGACCCAGGAGCTGTTCGAGATCGACCGGCGGCGCATCACCTCGGCCGGCGGCACCGCGTCCATCGACATGATGCTCGACCTGATCGGCCAGGCCCACGGCCCGGAGCTGGCGATCCAGGTCAGCGAACAGTTCGTGCTCGGGCGCATCCGCCCGCGCAAGGACCACCAACGGATGGAGGTCGCCACCCGCTACGGCATCCGCAACAAGAAACTGGTGCAGGTGATCGGTGAGATGGAGCAGCACAGCGAACCGCCCCTGAGCACCCTGCAACTGGCCGAATCGATCAAGGTCACCCGACGTCAGCTCGAACGCCTGTTCCGCCTGCACCTGAACGACACCCCGAGCAACTTCTACCTGGGGCTGCGCCTGGAAAAGGCCCGGCAACTGCTGCGCCAGACCGACATGAGCGTGCTGGAAGTCAGCATCGCCTGCGGCTTCGAGTCACCCTCGTATTTTACCCGCAGCTATCGCGCACGTTTTGCCCAGTGCCCGCGGGAAGACCGGCGCCAAAGCCTGAAGGCCTGAGCCGCTGATTCTGTAGGAGCGAGGCTTGCCCGCGATGGCGGTCTGCCTGACCCCGCGCGTTGCCTGTATCGCGAGCAAGGACTGCTCCTACAGAGACAGGATTACTTTTTCAGCAACGCCGCACAGGCGGTCTTGTACGCCTCATGCTGATACTTGTTCAGCGTCGCCGGCAGGTCGAAGTTGTGCTTTTTGTTCTGCGCATTGATGGTCTGCGGCGACAGCAGGGTCACCTCGCAGTTGTCCAGCAGCTGGAACACGCCTTCGATCTTGAAGGTGGTCGGGCCGCCGGCGAATTCGCCTTTTTTGCTGCGTTTCTTGATGGCGATGCGACTGATGCCGTTGTCGCGGACGAAGGCGGCGACCTGGGTGGCGAAGGCTTTGACGTTGGTGGCTTCGTCATCGTCGTCCAGGGCGATTTTCTTGCAGGCGTTGGCCAGGTGCTGCGCCGTGCCGTCTTGCAGGGTGGCCAAGGCGAAGATGGCTTCGCTGCCTTTGATTTCGATGCCGCAGATGCTCATGGGAAAACCTTTTCTCGGTGAATGGCGTGCAGCTTACAGTTCCAGCTGGTCGGCGCGAATGCCAAAGGCCGCGGCGATCTTCTCGCGGGTGGCGCGCCGGGGCTTGGCGACGCTTTCCTGCTGGGCGAAGGCCGGTTGGGAAATGCCCAGGCGCCTGGCGACCTCGTCCTGGGTCAGGTGTAGGTGCTCGCGCCAGGCGCGGATCGGCGTGGCGCCGTCAACGATGCGGCTGACCACGTCATGGGGGATCAGGTCCGGCTCCTGCTGTTGCGCCACATATTGTTCATAAGGGATCACCACGAACGCCGGCTTGCCGTCCGTGCCATTGATGATCTGGATGTCAGTAGGTGCGTTCGTCACGTTTCTTGACCTCTTGAATACTGACCACTCGGATAGCGCCATCCCAGTCGAACAGGATTCGATAGTTGCCCACTCGCAGGCGGTAGGCATAGGTGTGGCCGCTGAGTGCCTTGACGTTGCCGGTATCGGGCATGTCGCCGAGCAAGGTCACCGCATCGCGGATCTGTACCTGATGGGCGCTGTGCAATCGCAGCAGTTGTTTGACGGCCTTACGGGTCCACAGGATGCTGTTCATGAACGAATATAAGCCTTTTATAAGATTAAGCAATCTTTGCTTATATTCGCTTGCGGGCCAAGGCGAGAACCTTGTCCGGGTATTGCTCATGGCTTGTTACAGCCATGAGAGGAGGAGAGGGCATGCCTCTGTAGGAGCGGCCGGTCGACGCTCGATTGCCCGCGATGGCGGTATTCCGGTCATCGGAAATCTTGCAGCCGACCTGTTATTCCTGCCCGATCGACTCCAGAAACTCCGACCGTTCATCGCTCATGCGCGCCAGGCAATCGGCCTGGGCAATGGCGTAGGCCTTGCTGCCGGGTTTGGCGGGGAAGGTGTCGATGGCGCAGTCGGCGTCGCGCTGTTTCTGCCACAGCTGCTGGGCGTTCTTGACCTTGGCGGTGATGTCGGCCAGCTGCGCCTTGTCGCTGCCATACAGTGTGCCCAGGCGTTCGAGCAGGCCCTGCAGGTTGTCGCTCAGCAGTTGCTCGGCGGTGGTTTTGTTGAAAGTGGCGCATTCCAGAGTCTGTTGGTCCTGTTCGACGCTGTCGCACGGGGAATTGTCGGCTTCTTCAGCCGCCTGTGCGCCAGTCGCCAGCAGTGCCAAAGCCAGGAAGATCGATTTCATTGCGTCGTAGCCCCCTCTAATCCAGTGATGCGGCGGATTCTGGCCCATGCGCATGACAAAGAACAGATGGGGCAAGGGACGCCCGGCAGACCCTTTGTCGCGGATTGACGCTTTCGGCAATTCCCCTGTCGTTTTTGCACCCGGCTGCCCGGGCACCGAGGCATATGCTGACCCCAAAGCGCCGGCAGACGATTCGGCGCATGAATTGCCAATAAGGGGACTGCCTGATGAGCCCAGCCGAATTGCACGCCGACAGCATCGTTATCGACGGGCTGATCATTGCCAAGTGGAACCGTGAGCTGTTCGAAGACATGCGCAAGGGCGGCCTGACCGCGGCCAACTGCACCGTGTCGGTGTGGGAGGGCTTCCAGGCCACGGTCAACAACATCGCCTCCAGCCAGAAGCTGATCCGCGAGAACAGCGACCTGGTGATGCCGGTGCGCACCACCGCCGACATCCGCAAGGCCAAGGAGCTGGGCAAGACCGGCATCCTTTTCGGCTTCCAGAATGCCCACGCCTACGAGGACCAGATCGGCTACGTCGAGGTGTTCAAGCAGCTGGGCGTGGGTATCGTGCAGATGTGCTACAACACCCAGAACCTGGTGGGCACCGGCTGCTACGAGCGCGACGGCGGCCTGTCGGGCTTCGGTCGCGAGATCGTCGCCGAGATGAACCGCGTCGGCGTCATGTGCGACCTGTCCCACGTCGGCTCCAAGACCTCCGAGGAAGTCATCCTCGAATCGAAGAAACCGGTCTGCTACTCCCACTGCCTGCCGTCGGGCCTCAAGGAGCACCCACGCAACAAGTCCGATGAAGAGCTGAAGTTCATCGCCGACCACGGCGGTTTCGTCGGCGTGACCATGTTCGCGCCGTTCCTGGCCAAGGGCATCGATTCGACCATCGACGACTACGCCGAAGCCATCGAATACACCATGAACATCGTCGGCGAAGACGCCATCGGCATCGGCACCGACTTCACCCAGGGCCATGGCCAGGACTTCTTCGAGTACCTGACCCACGACAAGGGCTACGCCCGTCGCCTGACCAACTTCGGCAAGATCATCAACCCGCTGGGCATCCGCACCGTGGGCGAGTTCCCCAACCTCACCGAGACCCTGCTCAAGCGCGGTCACTCCGAGCGTGTGGTGCGCAAGATCATGGGCGAGAACTGGGTCAATGTCCTGAAGGACGTCTGGGGCGAGTAACGCCAACCTTCCACTGCACACACCTGTAGCCGCTGCCGAAGGCTGCGATCGGCTCCGAAGGAGACGCGCTCTTGCGGCCCTCGGAAGGCTCTTCGAGCCTTATCGCAGCCTTCGGCAGCGGCTACAGATGCACCAATCCAAAGAATTCTGGAGTTTTTACCCATGGCCAAGATCGCCCCGCAACTGCCCATCGAAGTCGACAGCGAAACCGGTGTCTGGACCTCCGACGCCCTGCCGATGCTGTACGTGCCGCGTCACTTCTTCGTCAACAACCACATGGGCATCGAGGAAGTGCTGGGCGCCGAGGCCTATGCCGAGATCCTCTACAAGGCCGGCTACAAGTCCGCCTGGCACTGGTGCGAAAAAGAAGCCGAATGCCACGGCCTGGAAGGCGTCGCGGTGTTCGAGCACTACATGAAGCGCCTGTCGCAGCGCGGCTGGGGCCTGTTCAAGATCCAGGACATCGACCTCGACAAGGGCACCGCCAGCGTCAAGCTCGAACACTCGGCCTTTGTCTATGTGTACGGCAAGGTCGGGCGCAAGGTCGACTACATGTTCACCGGCTGGTTCGCCGGCGCCATGGACCAGATTCTGGCCGCCCGCGGTAGCAAGATCCGCACCGTCGCCGAACAGGTCTACGGCGGTTCCGAAGAAGGCCACGACGATGGCCTGTTCACCGTCAAGCCGTTGTAAGCGGAGTTAAGAAAAATGGCTTTCGAAGCGATGTTCCAGCCGATCCAGATCGGCAAACTGACCATCCGCAACCGGGTGCTCAGCACCGCGCACGCCGAGGTCTACGCCACCGACGGCGGCATGACCACCGACCGCTACGTGAAGTATTACGAAGAGAAAGCCAAGGGCGGTATCGGCCTGGCGATCTGTGGCGGCTCGTCCGTGGTGGCCATCGACAGCCCGCAGGAATGGTGGAGCTCGGTGAACCTGTCCACCGACCGCATCATTCCGCACTTCCAGAATCTGGCTGATGCCATGCACAAGCATGGCGCCAAGATCATGATCCAGATTACCCACATGGGCCGCCGCTCGCGCTGGGACGGTTTCAACTGGCCGACCCTGATGTCGCCGTCGGGCATCCGCGAACCGGTGCACCGCGCCACCTGCAAGACCATCGAGCCGGAAGAAATCTGGCGGGTGATCGGCAACTACGCCCAGGCCGCGCGCCGGGCCAAGGCCGGCGGCCTGGACGGCGTCGAGCTGTCCGCCGTGCACCAGCACATGATCGACCAGTTCTGGAGCCCGCGGGTCAACAAGCGGACCGACGAATGGGGCGGCAGCTTCGAAGGCCGGATGAAGTTCGGCCTGGAAGTGCTCAAGGCAGTGCGCGCCGAAGTCGGCGACGATTTCTGCGTGGGCATGCGGATCTGCGGTGACGAGTTCCACCCGGATGGCCTGTCCCATGAGGACATGAAGCAGATCGCCAAGTATTACGACGACACCGGCATGCTCGATTTCATCGGCGTCGTGGGTTCGGGGTGCGACACCCACAACACCCTGGCCAACGTGATTCCGAACATGAGTTATCCACCGGAGCCGTTCCTGCACCTGGCCGCCGGTATCAAGGAAGTGGTCAAGGTTCCGGTGCTGCATGCGCAGAACATCAAGGACCCGAACCAGGCTACCCGTATCCTGGAAGGCGGCTATGTCGACATGGTCGGCATGACCCGCGCGCACATTGCCGACCCGCACCTGATCGCCAAGATCAAGATGGGCCAGATCGACCAGATCAAGCAGTGCGTGGGCGCCAACTACTGCATCGACCGCCAGTATCAGGGCCTGGATGTACTGTGCATCCAGAACGCCGCGACCTCCCGTGAATACCTGGGCGTGCCGCACATCATCGAGAAATCCACCGGGCCGAAACGCAAGGTGGTGGTGGTCGGTGCCGGCCCTGCCGGCATGGAATCGGCGCGGGTGGCGGCCGAGCGGGGCCACGACGTGACCCTGTTCGAGAAGAAAGAAGCGATCGGCGGGCAGATCACCACGGCCGCGAAAGCACCGCAGCGCGACCAGATCGCCGGTATCACCCGCTGGTACCAGCTGGAGTTGGCACGGCTGAAGGTCGACCTGCGCCTGGGCACCGCGGCCGATGCCGAGACCATCCTCGACCTGCGTCCGGACATCGTGGTGCTGGCCGTCGGCGGGCATCCGTTCCTCGAGCAGAACGAACACTGGGGCGCCGCCGAAGGGCTGGTGGTCAGCAGCTGGGACGTGCTCGACGGCAAGGTTGCGCCGGGCAAGAACGTGCTGGTCTACGACACCATCTGCGAGTTCACCGGCATGTCGGTGGCCGACTTCCTCGCCGACAAGGGCAGCCAGGTCGAGATCGTCACCGACGACATCAAGCCGGGCGTGGCCATCGGCGGTACGTCGTTCCCGACCTACTACCGCAGCATGTACCCCAAAGAAGTGATCATGACCGGCGACATGATGCTGGAAAAGGTCTACCGCGAAGGCGACAAGCTGGTGGCGGTGCTGGAGAACGAATACACCGGCGCCAAAGAGGAGCGGGTGGTCGACCAGGTGGTGGTGGAAAACGGCGTGCGGCCTGACGAAGCGATCTACTACGCGCTCAAGGAAGGTTCGCGCAACAAGGGCCAGGTCGACGTCGAGGCGCTGTTCGCGATCAAGCCGCAGCCTTCGTTGAGCCAGGCGGGCGACGGTTATCTGCTGTTCCGCATCGGTGACTGCGTGGCGCAGCGCAACACCCACGCGGCCATCTATGACGCCCTGCGGATCTGCAAGGATTTCTAAGCCATACCTGTAGCCGCTGCCGAAGGCTGCGATCGACTGCAAAGCAGTCGTGCTCTTGAGTTCGCAGGGAAGTCCTGCGGACTTCATCGCAGCCTGCGGCAGCGGCTACAACGACCGAGCTGGTCTTTGGGAGCTCCACCATGTTGAACACCCTTCTTCCCATCCTGCTGTTCGCAGCCATCGGCCTGGCTGTCCTGGGCGCGTTGCGGCGGGTGGCCATGTGGCGCCGGGGCCGTGCGTCCAAGGTCGACCTGATCGGCGGCCTGCTGGCCATGCCCAAACGCTATATGGTCGACCTGCACCATGTGGTGGCGCGGGACAAATACATCGCCAACACCCACGTGGCCACGGCCGGTGGCGCGGTGGCGTCCATCGTGCTGGCGATTCTGGTGCACGGTTTCGGCCTGCATAACCGCATCCTCGGCTACGCCTTGCTGCTGATGTCGGCGGTGATGTTCGTCGGCGCGATCTTCGTTTACCTGCGCCGCCGCAACCCGCCGGCGCGCCTGTCGAAAGGCCCGTGGATGCGCCTGCCGAAAAGCCTGCTGGCGTTCTCGGCGTCGTTCTTCCTGGTGACCCTGCCGGTGGCCGGGATCCTCCCGGAAAACTTCGGTGGCTGGGTACTGGCGGTGATCCTCGGCATCGGTGTGCTGTGGGGCGTGTCCGAGCTGTTTTTCGGCATGACCTGGGGCGGCCCGATGAAGCACGCCTTCGCCGGTGCCCTGCACCTGGCCTGGCACCGCCGCGCCGAGCGCTTTGGCGGCGGCCGTTCCACCGGCCTCAAGCCGCTGGACCTGGAAGACCCGAACGCGCCGCTGGGCGTGGAAAAACCCAAGGATTTCACCTGGAACCAACTGCTGGGCTTCGACGCCTGCGTACAGTGCGGTAAATGCGAAGCCGCCTGCCCGGCCTTTGCCGCCGGCCAGCCGCTGAACCCGAAAAAGCTGATCCAGGACATGGTGGTTGGCCTGGCGGGCGGTACCGATGCCAAGTTCGCTGGTAGCCCGTATCCGGGTAAACCGATTGGCGAACACAGCGGCAATCCGCACCAGCCGATCGTCAACGGCCTGGTGGACGCCGAGACCCTGTGGTCTTGCACCACTTGCCGCGCTTGCGTCGAGGAATGCCCGATGATGATCGAGCACGTCGATGCCATCGTCGACATGCGTCGTCACCTGACCCTGGAGAAGGGCGCCACCCCGAACAAGGGCGCCGAAGTCCTGGAAAACCTGATCGCCACCGACAACCCGGGCGGTTTTGCCCCGGGCGGGCGGATGAACTGGGCGGCGGACCTCAACCTGGCGCTGCTGGGCGAGAAGAAGACCACCGATGTGCTGTTCTGGGTTGGCGACGGTGCGTTCGACATGCGCAACCAGCGCACCCTGCGCGCCTTCGTCAAAGTGCTGAAAGCGGCCAAGGTCGACTTCGCGGTACTGGGCCTGGAAGAGCGCGACAGCGGCGATGTGGCCCGACGCCTGGGCGACGAGGCGACCTTCCAGCTGCTGGCCAAGCGCAATATCCAGACCCTGGCCAAGTACAGCTTCAAGCGCATCGTCACCTGTGACCCCCACAGTTTCCATGTGCTGAAAAACGAATACGGCGCCCTCGGTGGCGACTACGTGGTGCAGCACCACAGCACCTACATGGCCGAGCTGATTACCGCTGGTGCCTTGAACCTGGGCCGGCACAAAGGCAACAGCGTGACCTATCACGACCCGTGCTACCTGGGCCGCTACAACGGCGAGTACGAAGCGCCGCGGGAAGTGCTGCGGGCGCTGGGGATCGAGGTCAAGGAAATGCAACGCTCCGGTTTCCGCTCGCGCTGCTGCGGCGGTGGCGGCGGCGCGCCGATCACCGACATCCCGGGCAAGCAGCGGATCCCCGACATGCGCATGGACGACATTCGCGAAACCGGCGCCGAGCTGGTGGCCGTGGGTTGCCCTCAATGCACCGCGATGCTCGAAGGCGTGGTCGAACCACGACCGCTGATCAAGGACATTGCCGAACTGGTGGCCGACGCCTTGCTGGAAGACGCCGCGCCAGGCAAGCCGGCGACCCCGGCCAAACGTGAACCTGCGGAGGCCCACTGATGAGCGACATTATCCGCCGCGACCCGCGGGCCGAATGGATCGCCCGTAACCGCCTGCACCCGCTGCACGCGGCCATGCAACCGGCGCAGCACAGCTGGATGGGGCCCAACGGCATCATCCGCAAGAACCCCCACGGGGTCGGTTTCATCGGCCCCAACGGCATCAAGCGCATCGACCGCAGCGGCGCCCAGCAGGGCGGGGCGGTCAAGCGCAGCGCCGCGGTCGAAGTCCAGCTGCCGCTGCATCAGGTGGCGCAGCCGGCGTTCTACATCAGCGTGGTGCCGGACATGGTCGGCGGCCGCCTGAGCAGCCACGACCGCGACCTGCTGGGCCTGGCCCATCAGTTGGCCGGCAAGGACGGCGCGGTGCTGGCGGTGGTGTTCGGCGAGCACAAGGAAAACGCCTTCGCCACGGCCGGCGTCGACCGCCTGCTGGTGCTGGAAGGCAATGAATTCAGCGGTTATGCACCGGAACAACGGGTCCAGGGCCTGCGGGCTGTGGATAACCAGTTCAGCCCGCGTCACTGGCTGCTGCCCGACAGCCGTACCGGTGGCGGCGAACTGGGCCGACGCTTTGCTGCGGCCCTGGGCGAACGCCCGGCCACGCGGGTCTGGCAGGTCAAGGACGAGCAGTGCATCGGCCGCGCCGGTGCCGGCTTGCAGGACCTGGCCCGGCCGCTGGCACGCTTGATCCTGGCCGCCGCCGAATGCGCGGAACCGGTCAGCGAAACCCGCCACGAAGCCCTGCCGGTGGAGTTATCCACAACGGTGGCGCGCAGCCTGGCGCGGATCGAAGACCTGGGCGCGGTGGCGGTGGATCCGGCGGCGATTCCCATGGCCGAGGCCGAGTTCATTTTCTCCGGCGGCAACGGGGTCAAGGACTGGGAACTTTTCCACAGGACCGCCGCGGCCCTGGGCGCCACCGAAGGCGCGTCGCGGGTGGCGGTGGACGACGGTTTCATGGCCCGCGACCGTCAGGTCGGCGCCTCGGGCACCTGGGTCACCGCCCGGGTGTACGTGGCGGTGGGGATTTCCGGGGCGATCCAGCACCTGCAGGGCATCGGTGCCTGCGACAAGGTGGTGGCGATCAACCTCGATCCGGGCTGCGACATGATCAAACGCGCCGACCTGTCGGTGATTGGCGAAAGCGCCGAGCTTCTTCAAGCCTTGATCGCGGCGGTAGAGGCCTACCGCAACGGCGCCAAGCGCGATGCGGCTTAAGGGAAGGATAGGGTTATGAGTACTAATGTGATCAGCCTGGTGTCCATCGGCGCCCACCCGACTTCCGGCCGGCCACGGCGTGCCGAGCAGGATGCGCGGGCGGTCGAGCTGGGGCTGCAACTGGCCGGGGACAAGCTGCAGGTGCTGCACGCCGGCGATATCGCCGAGCCGGCCCTGCGCGCGTACCTGGGCATGGGCCTGGAACAGATGCACGTGCTGGAGCAGTCGGCCGGTGCCGACGCGCTGCCGGCGCTGACCGATTATCTGCGCGATGCCGGGGCGCAAGTGGTGCTCACCGGCAGCCAGGCGGAAACCGGCGAAGGTTCGGGCATGCTGCCGTTCCTGCTGGCGGAAAACCTCGGCTGGCCGCTGGTGGTGGGCCTGGCCCAGGTGGAGTCCATCGACGCTGGCGTGGCCCTGGTGCTGCAAGCCCTGCCGCGCGGCCAGCGCCGTCGGCTGAAGGTGCGCCTGCCGTTCCTCGCCACTGTGGATAACGCCGCCCCCAAGCCACGGCAGAGCGCCTACGGCCCGGCCCGACGCGGGGTGCTGCAGGCGCGGCAGGTGGAAGTGCTCGACGATGAGTTGTTCACCAGCGCCACCCTGCAACCGGCCAAACCCCGGCCCAAGCGCCTGAAAGTGATCAAGGCCAAGAGCGGCGCCGACCGCATGAAAGCCGCGACCGCCAAGGCCAGCGGCGGTGGCGGCCAGGTACTCAAGGGCGTCAGCGCCGAAGCCGGAGCCGAGGCCATCCTCAAGCTGTTGATCGAAGAAGGCGTGGTCCGTTAGGGCCAGGCCTGTCGCTCCACCGTTATCGCCAGCAAGCTTCGCTCCTACAGGGGCGCGGCTTGCTTGTGACTAATTCCCCTCCTGCATCCACGGTTACCCACAATCCCTGTGCGCGCCTCTGTGGATAAGATGTTCGTCCCTCTCTGCACGCCGCGCCAATCAAGCGCTGCAGCGCGTTGTACGAAAAACGATCAAGCTAAGTCGAGGTTTTTCCGAAGGTTTTTCTGTGGATAAGGAATTCCCTCGCTCCTCTGCTGCTGCCGACTTGCCCCCAAAGTCTGTTGGCCTCTTTGTGGATAAGATGTTCGCTGTCCGCTGAGAGCCATATAAACAGCGGTCTGCAAGGGGTTGGTCAAAAAATAGGCAAATCCGAGGTTTTGCCCTGCCGGCAGCACTGAAACCTCGATATTTCGCGCTATTCGGCGGTTTTCCACAGCCCGATGCCTTTCACTGTGAAGTTGCCCCCAAAGTCTGTTGGCGCTTCTGTGGATAAGGTGTTCACCTTCGTCTATGGCCCTTTAAATACGTGGCTTACAGACTGTTGCTCAAAAAATGATCAAAGCTTTGTGGAAAAGGCCTTTCTGGATAAGTCACGGATTTTCTTCAGGTTCTACCAATGAATTCGCCGGCTGAAAGCCGAGTTGCCCACATTTGCTGTGGGTGGAGATGTGGATAACTTGTTCGCGGAAGGCTGGGGGCCTTGTCGGCCATGGCCGGGAGGGATACAGATCAAATTTCGTACAGCTTGCGTTGCCCTCTCGTTTGTTGCGGAGCTCGGATAAAACCTGGATTGAGGTTTGGTTTGTATATATCCAGCCCACATAAGTTCAGCTTCCTATGGATATAAGTGGCAATTTGACGCCTGATAGGCGCGCAGCTTTACTTCCCCAACACAAGGAGTGGGGCGGATTTTCAAGGGCAATAGTCGAGTTCTCTGGCTGCACTTCAAGAAAATCCATGACAGGAGTCAAACATGAAAAGCATGTTTTTGTTTCTGCACTTCCCCTACGAGCTGATACCGAGTCTGGTTGATCGGTAAAAGTGCTATCTCCAACGTCCTTCCGGTTGATGCAGTTCACGATTGAGTTTTGGCATTAATAAAGACTGGTTCTGCGTGATGGACTCGGGAGAGTTGCGGGCGTTATGAACGTGTTGTTCCCGCGAGCGAAAGGCACAAGAGTGCCGGTTGTTTAAATTACAAGGAGTTATTGAAATGTCCGAAGCATCCAAAGCAAAAACCAAGGCCAAGCCTGTTGCTGCGCAAGGCAAGGAAGCCTATGTCGAGTTACTCAACGAAATGCGGGTGCATGCGAAAAGACGATTGTCGGGCGAGGCCAGGGGCCTGCTGATGGCTTCGCCTCACCTGCAGCAGATTCACTTGCGCAGTCTCTACGTCACCAAGAGTTCCAATGATCCTGCGGTGCGGAACCTCGAACCACAGGCCCGGGATGTGGGGGAAAAGCAGGCTGATCAATCGGAGTCCGAGCTGGTCAAGGCTACGGAAAGTTTCCAGAACTCGGGTTCGACCGACACCACGGACTACAAGAAAAAGCTCGAAGAGTTGCGTAAGCGGGACAAAGAATCAGCAGATAAACGCATCGACAAGATGTATGACGCAGCGATCGAGCAACTGGACCAATACCCAAAAAGCGCTGATGCGGTGATTGGGTTCATGGAAACTTTCGGCGGCCTGTTCAATACCGTGCTGGATAAGGTCAGCGAGTTTTTCACCGAGATTGGCAAGAACATCCTCAATTGGTTGAAGAACGTCTGGGAGAAAATCACCAATACATTCAACTCGATCGTCAACTGGATCACCGGTTGGTTCTCTTGATCTGCTGAGCTTCGGAGGTGGCTTATGGTTAAACCTGTTGGCCCGCCGCCTTTTATCGACCCCTACAAGCTCGAGTGGGACAGGGCTATTTATATCGAGGAAGACAGGGCGCTGGCCGATAACAAGGCGCGACTCGATGTGCTGCGCCAGCACGATAAGGAAAGAACCCAGGAAAGAATTGACGGCTTATATGACGATTTACTGCGACATATCGATCCGAATTATAAGCGCGCGCCCAATGCCGAAGACTTCAAGGATATCTTCGGTGTGGCACAGAACATCATCCATTCCTGGAACTGGTAGTCGCTAACAACGTGAAGCCAAAAAAACCGCGAGCATGCTCGCGGTTTTTTACGGGCGGGGCAGAAGCCTTCAGCCTTGAACCGGCACGCCCTTAAGGTACGGAGCCGGTTCGGCGCCGAGGTTGTTCAGCATGCGCTCGCTGTACCAGTCCACGAAGTTGACCACGCCGAACTCGTAGGTCTTGGAGTACGGGCCTGGCTGGTAGGCGGTGGAGTTGATGCCGCGCTGGTTCTCTTCGGCCAAGCGACGGTCCTGGTCGTTGGTGGCGTCCCACACCTGGCGCATGCGCTCGACGTCGTAGTCCACGCCTTCGACCGCGTCCTTGTGCACCAGCCACTTGGTGGTGACCATGGTTTCCTGGGCGCTGATCGGCCACACGGTGAACACGATGATGTGGTCGCCCATGCAGTGGTTCCACGAGTGCGGCAGGTGCAGGATGCGCATCGAGCCCAGGTCCGGGTTCTTGATCCGGCCCATCAGCTTGGCGCAGCCCTGCTTGCCGTCCATGGTCATGGATACGGTGCCCTTGAGCAGCGGCATGCGCACGATGCGGTTACGCAGGCCGAAGCTGGCGTGGGCGTAAGGGATCTTCTCGGCTTCCCAGGCGGTGGCGCAGGCGCTCACGTGGTCCTTGAACGCCTGGTCGGCGCGCGGGTCGGTGACGTCGTCCCACTCCAGCAGGGTCTTCAGCAGTTCCGGGTGCGAACCGCCGCAGTGGTAGCACTCGCGGTTGTTCTCCAGCACCAGCTTCCAGTTGGCCTTTTCCATCAAGGTGGTTTGCACCGCCACCTTGGTGTTCTCCATGTCGTAGGGTTCCATGTAGTGCGTCAGGGTCGCCAGGAAGTCATCGATGGCCGGCGGGTTTTCCGCGAGGCTGATGAAGATGTAGCCACCGGCGGTCTTCACGTTCACCGGCTTGAGGCCGTACTGCTTCATGTCGAAGTCGGCACCCATCTCGGTGCCGGCGAACAGCAGGCGGCCGTCCAGCTCGTAGGTCCACTGGTGGTAGTGGCAAACCAGCTTGGCGACCTTGCCCTTGTCGCTGGTGCACAGGCGCGAACCGCGGTGGCGGCAGACGTTGTGGAAGGCATGGACCACGCCGTCGGCGCCACGGATCACGATGATCGGGTTCTTGCCGACCTGCAGGGTCATGTAGTTGCCCTTGGTCGGAATCTCGCAGGTCATGCCGGCGATCAGCCATTCCTTCTGGAAGATCTCCTGCATGTCGATATCGAACAGGCGCTCGTCGCAGTAGAACGGCTGCGGCAGGGAGAAGGTCCGCTCGCGTTCTTGGAGCATTTGTGCGGTGGCCTTGCGTGCGGGTTCCAGCGGATCGCCCAGGCTCAGGGTTGCGGTGACGTCCATCGTTTTGGTCCTCATGGCCATCTGTGTGGCCGGCGAAAGTGACTACGGTTGCTACGCAAGGCTGAAAAAATCAGCGGTTATCAGTTGAGGCGAGTGTGGGGCCGGCGCGGTCCAGAACCTTATCCATGGGCGACATGGCCCAATCTGTTCCCGACGCGCAAGCCCCGGTGGTTGGGGGCTGGTCGCGATAAGTATGTGAATGTCGCAGATAGGTAAATGGGTGTTTATGGGCCTGCGCACAATCGCCACCATAAAGGCCGGCAGTCGGCCGTGGAGATCAGCATGTCCAACAACTTCCTGAACCCGGTAACCACCCAGACCTGGGCCAATGGCCGACACATCGTCCGTTGCGTCAAAGTCATCCAGGAAACCTGGGACGTGCGCACCTTCTGTTTCATGGCCGACCAGCCGATCATGTTTTTCTTCAAGCCGGGGCAGTTCGTCACCCTGGAGCTGGAGATCGAAGGCCAGCCGATCATGCGTTCCTACACCATTTCCAGCTCGCCCTCGGTGCCGTACAGCTTCTCGGTGACCATCAAGCGCGTCCCTGGCGGCAAGGTGTCCAACTGGCTGCACGACACCCTGCACGAAGGCCAGGAGCTGGCGGTGCACGGGCCGGTGGGGCTGTTCAACGCCATCGACTTCCCGAGCCCGAAAGTCCTCTACCTCAGCGGCGGCGTCGGCATCACCCCGGTAATGTCCATGGCGCGCTGGTTCTACGACACCAACGGCAATGTCGACATGGTGTTCATCCACAGCGCGCGCTCACCGAAGGACATCATTTATCACCGCGAGCTGGAGCACATGGCGTCGCGGATCGACAACTTCAGCCTGCACCTGATCTGCGAGAAACATGGCCTGGGCGAGCCCTGGGCCGGTTATCGCGGCTACCTGAACCACAAGATGCTGGAGCTGATGGCGCCGGACTTCCTCGAGCGCGAGGTGTTCTGCTGCGGCCCGACCCCTTACATGAACGCGGTCAAGCGCCTGCTCGAGGCCAGTGGCTTCGACATGTCGCGCTACCACGAGGAATCCTTCGGCGCGACGCCACCGGAAGCCCGTGCCGACGCGGTGGAACAGGCCGAACAGGCCGCCGAGGCGCCGGAAATCGACGCCGCCGACCTGCACCAGGTGGAGTTCACCGCTTCCGGCAAGAGCATCCGCGTGGCGCCGGGCGAAACCGTCCATGCCGCTGCGGCCAAGCTTGGCCTGATGATCCCCAAGGCCTGCGGCATGGGCATCTGCGGCACCTGCAAGGTGCTCAAGCTGGGCGGTGAAGTGGAGATGGACCACAACGGTGGCATCACCGAGGAAGACGAAGCCGAAGGCTACATCCTGTCCTGCTGCAGCGTGCCGAAGGGGGATGTGCGGGTCGAGTATTGATCGAGGGTTTGCGATCCCGGGCCTGGCCTGGGGTCGACCGTGAAATAACACCCGTGCCGCAATGGCTACTTGAGCGAATTGCAGAAAATCGTGACGCAGGTAACCGAGCTTCTGGCGTGAACGACAACGGTGGCCCGCACCGATAAAGCCGGCCCGGCTTATGTAAGCCTGCGCAGAGGTGTCTGTGCCGGAGTGCCGTCTCTAGTTCTCCTGGCAGTGAGTCTTGAGGAATAAGTGGCCGCTTCGGGCATCTTTATTTTAAAGGCAGGTGGGCGAGTGAAGAGTATGTAAGACGGTGAAGAGACGCTGGCGTTATAGGATGGGCCCCTGAAATTTCAGGAGGGCAATATAAAGCTTCCCAATCGATGAGTGTGCAATGTTTGGGAGGTAAAACATCGAGCCGCTATCTAAAGCCGCCCGATGTTTATAACGCAAAGGATTAAGGGAAGATGCCAACATCCCCAGCGTCTATGCACTGGCCGCTAGGGAAGCAAATGCACTTAGGCTCGCCGTATTCACAGGGGTTTTTCCCCGCGTATGCCATGCTGTTGATCGATAGGAGTGATAAAGCCAAGATCAGGTATTTCATTATTGCCTCTCTTTGAGTAGTGGTTAATAGGGTTCAGGAGAAGGAACTGAAGTCTGGCGCAGGGGGAGGGATCCTATCCATAGGACGAGTACTAAGTTCGTGCTGTTGTTAGCTATGTAGTTAATGATTCGAATCGGAGGGTGTCTCCAGACAGGCTGGCGAAGTACTGACTCAAGTTGCTGAAATTGGAGCGAATGGAACACTTGAGTTGAGTGCCGAGTATTGATCAGGCGTATTCGCCTTTGGGCAGGCTTGGGATCGGACGGATGTTCATGGCAAGCCCCCGTTTCTGCGGGGCAGGTGAAACCTCCACAAACACCTCTTTCACGGTCTGTCAGGCAAAGGTGTCGGACGGTTCGCGACGGCTGCGCCGGAATGCCATCCATCCCGGCTATCCGACCGATACCTGCTCAGTCGATAAACAGATCCGTCATCAGCGCTTCGCTGCTGTCGGGATCGAAGCGGTAATGGGCGAAATCGCTCACCCCCTGTTCGCGCAGTATTTCCTCGTCGATCAGCAAGCGTCCGGTGATGCGGCGCTGGCTGCTGGAAAGAATCGCGTGGGCCGCGTCGGCCATGATCGCAGGCGTGCGCGCATGCTTGAACGACTCGCGTGAACCCAGCTGGAACTCGATGGCGGCGGTGGCGATCATGGTCTGCGGCCACAGCGAGTTGACGCTGATGCCGTAGTTCTTGAATTCCTCGCTCATGCCCAGGGTCAGCATGCTCATGCCGTATTTGGTCACGGTGTAGGGGCTGTACTGGGCGAACCATTTGCTCGCCAGGTTCAGCGGCGGCGACAGGTTGAGGATGTGGCCGCCGCTGCTTTTCAGGTAGGGCAGGGCCGCCTGGCTGCACAGCAGCACGGCGCGGGTGTTGATCTGGTGCATCAGGTCGAAGCGCTTGAGTTCGATGTGCTGCACCCCGGTCAGCTTGATTGCCCCCGCATTGTTGACCAGCGCATCGATGCCGCCGAACTGCTCGGCGGCCTTGGCCAGGGCCTGGCGCACCACCTCTTCGTCACGCACGTCCACTTGCAGGGCCAGGGCCTTGCCCCCCAGCGCCTCTACCTCACGGGCCACGCTGAAGATGGTGCCGGGCAGTTTGGGATGAGGGTCGGCGCTTTTCGCCGCGATCACGATATTGGCCCCGTCCCGCGCCGCCCGCAGGGCGATCTCGCGGCCGATGCCACGACTGGCGCCGGTGATGAACAGGGTCTTGCCTTGTAAGGACATGGAGACGCTCCTGATTATTGTCGTTATCCGAGCGGGTACAGCGGCTCGCCAGTCAATCTAGTTCATGTCTGGCGCGTGTGCGGGGCAGGGGCGAAAAGGCGCTGGGCCGCGGACCTTGCCCGCGGCAGGGGGAGGACTCAGTACAACGCCGGGCGGCGGTCCAGGTGCACGTGGTTATGGGCGCTGATGTGCTTGTCCCCGGCGTCCGCCAGGGGCAGCTCCGCCAGCAGCAGTTGCTGCTGGGGATGACGGGCGCTGCCGGCCAGCGGATAACCGTCGGCGTCGACGATCAGCGAGCCGCCGACCCAGGCCACGCCACGCTCATCGCCGCAGCGGTCGCAGGCGGCGATGAACATGCGGTTGACCGCGGCGTTGGCCTGGACCCGGACCATTTCCGCCGGGCGTTCGCCCGCGGGGCGCGGCCCGTCCGGCCAGTTGACCGGGGCGCAGAGCAGGGCGGCGCCGGCCAGCGCGGGCAGGCGCACCCATTCCGGGAACTCCAGGTCGTAGCAGATCAGCATCGCGATCGCGCCAAAACGGGTCTCGACCACCGGTGGCGGCTGGTCGCCGACCGTGAACACCAGCTTCTCCCGGTCCCACAGATGAGCCTTGCGATACACCGTCACCCGTCCCTCAGGCTCGACCAGCGCGGCGCTGTTGGCCACTTGTCCGGCATTCAGGCGCTCGCAGAAGCCGCCGACTATCACCACCTGCAGCTCCGCAGCCAGGGCCTTCCACAGGGTCAGCGTCGGCCCGTCGAGGGGCTCGGACAGCGCCAGCGCCTCTTGCTGATCGGTGAACACATAGCCGCTTTGCACCAGTTCCGGCAGCACCACCACCTGGGCGCCCTCGGCGGCGGCCTCGCGAATGGCCCGCAGGCCCAGGTCGCGGTTGTAGTCGAGCTCGCCCACTCGTGGGGCGAGCTGTTGACAGGCGACTTTCAGGGTAGGCAGTCCAGTCATTGGCCGGCTCCTTCCAGTTGGCGTTCGCTGGCCTGGATCGCCAGGCGCTCGGCGTCCAGGTCCAGGCCGCGGGTCAGCGCCCAGTAGGCCACGCCGGCCACGGCCAGGCCGATGACAAAGGCAATGTCCGTACCCTCCAGCGCCCGGGAAACCGGGCCCTGGTAGAAGCTCAGGGACATGAACGGAATCATTGCGATCAGGCCGAGGAAATAGGCGACCAGCCCGGGCATGGCCCAGCGGCCATAGATGCCGGCCGGGTTGAAGATGTCGCTGATGGCGTAGTGACCTTTGCGCACCACGTAGAAGTCCGCCAGGTTGACCGCGGTCCAGGGCACCAGGAAATACAGCATCAGCAGCACGAAGGTGTTGAAGCTCGCCAGGTAGCTGTCGGGGATGTTCATGGCGATCAGGAAAATCACCACCGCCACCAGGGCGATGCCCACCACCCGGCTCTTGAGGTTCGGCTGGATCTGCAGGAAACCGTCGATGGCGCTGATGCCGGTGAGCATCGCGCCGTAGCAGTTGACCGCCATGATGCCGACCAGGGCGGGCACGGCGATCAGCACGGTAAAGGTGCCGAAGCCCGGGATCATCTGGTTGCCGACTTCGCGGACGCTGCCGATGGCGTCCGGGGACGGCAGGGCGGACGCGAGGAAGGCGCCCAGGGACATCAGCCACAACGCCGAGCCCGCGGCGCCCAGGTAGGTCCAGAAAATCACCTGGCGCGACGAGGTCTTGTGCGGCAGGTAGCGCGAGTAATCCGAGACATACACCGAGTAGCTGATCTGGTAGCCGGCGGCCGCCGACAGCTGGATCAGGAAGGCCGACCAGGAAAAATGCGCGTCGGCCACGGCGGCATCGGCCTGCAGGGTCATCAGCGCGCTGACGGTCAGTACGCTGAACACGCTGATCATGATGTAGGTCAGCCAGCGCTGCACGGCATGCAGCAGGTCATGGCCGACCACGGCGATGATCACCGCGAGGATGATCATCAGGCTGTACCAGGGCGCCCGCGCGCCGGGGACCACGGTGTTGATCGCATCGGTGGCGAGGATCACGTTGAACACGTTGAAGCCGATGTAGACGAAGACCACGGCGGTGAACGGCACGATGGCGCCGCGCAGGCCGAACTGCGCCCGCGACTGGATCATCTGCGGCAGGCCCATGCGTGGGCCCTGGTTGGCGTGGAAGGCCATGCAGAAGGTGCCGAGGCAGACGCCGAGGACGATGGCCAGGATCGAGTAGTGCAGGCTCAGGCCGAGGGCGGCGCCGGTGAAGCCGGTGACCATGGTGGTCAGGACGAAGTTGCCGGTGAACCAGAACGGTCCCTGGTGCCAGACCTTGCCGTGGCGCTCGTGGCGCGGCACGTAGTCGATGGAGCGGGTTTCGATCTTGAGGCTGGGTGACGGGGCTTTTTCCGTTGCCGCGGGCAGGCTGGTCATGGGGTATTGCCTTGTTTTTATAAATTGACCCCGGAGTCTCGGATATACGCCTGTGATGTTGAATCAGTGGAGGGAAATAATCAGTTCAGGAATCTGTGAACTGATGTCACGCAGCGCCGGCCCTCCGTTCCTGGTCGCGACAGGAAGCGGTGGGCCGGCGAGGGCGTTTCAGCCGGCCATGACCTGGCGAATGTCCGCGGCCAGTTCGCGGACCCGCGCTTCTTCGGTGTCCCACGAGCACATGAAGCGCGCGCCGCCTTTACCGATGAAGGTGTAGAAGCGCCAGCCCCGGGCGGTCAGTGCGGCGATGGCCGGTTCCGAGAGTTGCAGGAACACGCCGTTGGCCTGCACCGGGAACATCAGCTCCACCCCTGGAATGTCCGCCACCAGCTCGGCCAGTAACTGCGCGCAATGGTTGGCGTGGCGGGCGTATTTGAGCCAGGCGTCGTTTTCCAGCAGGCCGACCCACGGCGCCGACAGAAAACGCATCTTCGAGGCCAGCTGGCCGGCCTGCTTGCAGCGGTAGTCGAAGTCTTCGGCCAGCTTGTGGTTGAAGAACAGGATCGCCTCGCCCACCGCCATGCCGTTTTTCGTGCCGCCGAAGCACAACACGTCGACCCCGGCTTTCCAGGTCAGGTCGGCGGGCGAGCAGCCGAGGAAGGCGCAGGCGTTGGAGAACCGCGCGCCGTCCATGTGCAGGTTCAGCCCCAGTTCCTTGCAGGTGGCGCTGATGGCGCGGATTTCTTCCGGGGTGTAGACGCTGCCGACTTCGGTGGCCTGGGTCAGGGTCACCACCCGTGGCTTGGGATAGTGGATGTCCTGGCGCTTGAGGGCGATGTCGCGGATCGAGTCCGGGGTCAGCTTGCCGTTCTCGGTGCCGGCGATCAGCAGCTTGGAGCCGTTGGAGAAGAATTCCGGCGCGCCGCATTCGTCGGTTTCGACGTGGGCGGTTTCCGAGCAGATGACGCTGTGGTAACTCTGGCACAGCGACGACAGGGCCAGGGAGTTGGCGGCGGTGCCGTTGAAAGCGAAGAACACCTCGCAGTCGGTCTCGAACAGTTTGCGGAAATAATCGGCGGCGCGTGCGGTCCACTGGTCGTCGCCGTAGGCGCGTTCGTGGCCGCGATTGGCCTGTTCCATGGCCGCCCAGGCCTCGGGGCAAATGCCGGAATAGTTGTCGCTGGCGAATTGTTGGCTCTTGTCGGTCATGGCCGTCTTCCGTGCTAAGGGTCCGAAAGGGGAGTCCTTCGATAAAGGGCTCCGGATAAGGCGCTCCTGGGTAAGGAGCCCTTGGGTAAAGCGTCCGCAACGAGGTCTGGGCCAGCAGGACAGCGCAGGCCCCGCAGAGATCGGTGGAGCGCCACTTTACCCAAGATTGACGGGGGAGCACACGCTCTGTTTATGGGTGAAAAATGCACAGGCCATGAGGATATATGCCCGACCCGATGCTGAGCCCGCTGGCCGCCCGGCGCGATGGTGCCCTGGACCTGCTCAAGTGGCTGGCGCTGCTTTGCATGGTGCTCGATCACCTGCGCTACGTCGGCTGGAGCCTCGATCTGCTGTATGTGCCCGGGCGCCTGGCGTTTCCCTGGTTCTGCCTGGCGCTGGCGGCCAATGTGGCGCGGGCTGGTGCGACGGAGCGCGAGGGCGCGGGGCAATGGCGTTACCTGGGCTGGCTGCTGCTGTTCAGCCTGCTCAGCGAAGTGCCGTACCGGCTGTACATTCCCGACCCCGACACCCTGAATGTGCTGCCGACCCTGGCCCTGGGCCTGCTGGTGGCCCGTGCCTGGCAGCGACGTGGCGGGCTGGCGCTGTGGCTGGGGATTATCGCGGCGTTGTTGGGCGGGCTGTTCTACCGCTACCTGATGTTCGGCCTGTTTGGCGTATTGCTGCCGCTGGCGTTTTTACTGGTGCTGCAGCGCCGCTGGTACTGGGCGCTGCTGCCGGGGCTGCTGTGCCTGGCGGCCAATCAGTGGGAAGGCCTGCTGCCGGCGGCGCGCCAGGGCAACCAGGTGGCGGTCTGGGCGCTGGTCGCCTGCGTGCTGGCGCCGTGGCTGGGGCTGGCGATCCTGCGCCGGTTGCGTGGTTTTTCGCCGCCACCGATGCGGCGCTGGGCCTATCTCCTGTACCCCGGGCATTTCCTCCTGCTGCTGATGCTGCGCACTCTCCTGGCCTGATGGCGAATCGTTGTCGCTGCAAACGCCCTGTAGCCGCTGCCGAGCCTGCGAGGCTGCGATCGGCCGCGAAGCGGTCGTAAAACCAGGCAACCTGTTCTTCCTGGCATACCGCGTGCTCAGGTTTTGCGAGGACTGCGTCCTCGAGCGCAGCCTCGCAGGCTCGGCAGCGGCTACAGATGCGACACGCCAACACAAAACCTGTAGCGCCACTGGTCGGTGGCGGGGGCTGGCGGTCGCGGGCAAGCCACTGATTTAGAGCCTTCGGCCTGTGGCGCGCGCAAGCATTTGTCTCTCTGCGCCAGGCCATGTCGTAAACGCACCTTTGCGTGGCGTCCATAGGCATTTGACCGGGCAGCGCCGGTCATACCATCGCATCCAAAGGGCACTACCGCAGGGTACGTGCCTCACCGAGACGAAAGGCGCACCGCCGCCGCTGGGAGAGACGCGATGTTCAGCAAGCAAGACCAAATCCAGGGTTATGACGATGCACTGCTGGCGGCCATGAATGCCGAGGAGCAACGTCAGGAAGATCACATCGAGCTGATCGCGTCGGAGAACTACACCAGCAAGCGTGTGATGCAAGCGCAAGGCAGCGGCCTGACCAACAAGTACGCCGAAGGTTATCCGGGCAAGCGCTACTACGGTGGCTGCGAGCACGTGGACAAGGTCGAGGCCCTGGCTATCGAGCGCGCCAAGCAACTGTTCGGCGCCGACTACGCCAACGTCCAGCCGCACTCCGGTTCCTCGGCCAACAGCGCCGTGTACCTGGCCCTGCTGCAAGCCGGCGACACCATCCTGGGCATGAGCCTGGCCCATGGCGGCCACCTGACCCACGGCGCCAAGGTGTCGTCTTCGGGCAAGCTGTACAACGCCGTGCAGTACGGCATCGACACCAACACCGGGCTGATCGACTACGACGAAGTCGAGCGCCTGGCCGTCGAGCACAAGCCGAAGATGATCGTTGCCGGTTTCTCGGCCTACTCCAAGACCCTCGACTTCCCACGTTTCCGCCAGATCGCGGACAAGGTCGGCGCCTATCTCTTTGTCGACATGGCCCACGTCGCCGGTCTGGTCGCCGCTGGCCTGTACCCGAACCCGCTGCCTTACGCCGACGTGGTCACCACCACCACCCACAAGACCCTGCGCGGTCCGCGTGGCGGCCTGATCCTGGCCAAGGCCAACGAAGAAATCGAGAAGAAGCTCAACGCCGCGGTATTCCCTGGCGCCCAGGGCGGCCCGCTGATGCACGTGATCGCCGGCAAGGCGGTGTGTTTCAAGGAAGCGCTGGAGCCTGGCTTCAAGGCCTACCAGCAGCAAGTGATCGAGAACGCCCAGGCCATGGCCGGCGTATTTATCAAACGCGGCTACGATGTAGTGTCCGGCGGCACCGACAACCACCTGTTCCTGGTCAGCCTGATCCGTCAGGGCCTCACCGGCAAGGATGCGGACGCCGCCCTGGGGCGCGCCCACATCACCGTGAACAAGAACGCTGTCCCGAACGATCCACAGTCGCCGTTCGTGACCTCCGGCCTGCGTATCGGCACCCCGGCGGTGACCACCCGCGGCTTCAAGGTTACCCAGTGCGTGGAGCTGGCCGGCTGGATCTGCGACATCCTCGACCACCTCGGCGACGCCGATGTCGAGGCCAATGTCGCTCGTCAGGTGTCGGCCCTGTGCGCGGACTTCCCGGTTTATCGCTGAGTGCGGTTTTGGAGTAAATGACTATGCAACGCTACTCGGGCTTCGGCCTCTTCAAGCACTCCCTCAGCCACCATGAAAACTGGCAGCGCATGTGGCGCACGCCGACCCCGAAAAAGGTCTACGACGTGGTCATCGTCGGCGGTGGCGGGCATGGCCTGGCGACTGCCTACTACCTGGCCAAGGAGCACGGCATCACCAACGTCGCCGTGGTCGAGAAAGGCTGGCTGGGCGGTGGTAACACCGCGCGCAACACCACCATCGTGCGTTCCAACTACCTGTGGGACGAGTCGGCGCACCTGTACGAACACGCGATGAAACTGTGGGAAGGCCTGTCCCAGGACCTCAACTACAACGTGATGTTCTCCCAGCGCGGCGTCTACAACCTGTGCCACACCCTGCAGGACATCCGTGATTCCGAGCGTCGGGTCAGCGCCAACCGCCTTAACGGCGTGGACGGCGAGCTGCTCAACGCCAAGCAGGTGGCGGACGAGATTCCGTACCTGGACTGCTCCAAGAACACCCGCTACCCGGTGATGGGCGCCACCGTCCAGCGCCGTGGCGGCGTGGCCCGTCACGACGCCGTGGCCTGGGGCTTCGCCCGTGCCGCCGACGCCCTGGGCGTGGACCTGATCCAGCAGACCGAAGTGATCGGTTTCCGCAAGGAAAACGGCGTGTGCATCGGCGTGGAAACCAACAAGGGTTTCATCGGCGCCAAGCGCGTCGGCGTGGTCACCGCCGGTAACTCCGGGCACATGGCCAAGCTCGCCGGCTTCCGCCTGCCGATCGAATCGCACCCGCTGCAAGCACTGGTGTCCGAGCCGATCAAGCCGATCATCGACAGCGTAATCATGTCCAACGCGGTGCACGGTTACATCAGCCAGTCCGACAAGGGCGACCTGGTGATCGGCGCCGGTATCGACGGCTGGGTCGGCTACGGCCAGCGCGGTTCGTACCCGGTGATCGAGCACACCATCCAGGCCATCGTCGAGATGTTCCCGATCCTTTCGCGGGTGCGCATGAACCGCCAATGGGGCGGCATCGTCGACACCACCCCGGACGCCTGCCCGATCATCTCCAAGACTCCAGTGCCGAACATGTTCTTCAACTGCGGCTGGGGTACCGGCGGCTTCAAGGCCACCCCGGGTTCGGGCAACGTATTCGCCGCGAGCCTGGCCAAGGGTGAAATGCACCCGCTGGCCGCACCTTTCTCCATCGACCGTTTCCACAACGGTGCGCTGATCGATGAACACGGCGCTGCAGCTGTCGCCCACTAACAGGAGAAATCCCTATGTTGCACATCTTCTGTCCTCACTGCGGCGAACTGCGCTCCGAAGAGGAATTCCATTCGTCCGGCCAGGCGCATATCCCGCGTCCGCTGGATCCGAACAACTGCACCGACGAGGAGTGGGGCAACTACATGTTCTTCCGCGACAACCCTCGCGGTCTGCACCACGAGCTGTGGATCCACGCCGCCGGCTGCCGTCAGTACTTCAACGCCACCCGCGACACCGTGACCTACGAGATTCTCGAAACCTACAAGATCGGTACCAAGCCGCAATTCACCGACAAGACCGATAGCCCGAAAGCGGCCACGCAGGCTCTGGGAGAGAAGGTATGAGCCAGTCCAATCGCCTGTCCAACGGCGGACGCATCGACCGCAACAAAGTCCTCAGCTTCACCTTCAACGGCCAGACCTACAAAGGCTTCGAAGGCGACACCCTGGCCGCTGCCCTGCTGGCCAACGGCGTGGACATCATCGGTCGCAGCTTCAAGTATTCCCGGCCGCGCGGCATCTTCGCCGCCGGTGCCGAAGAGCCGAACGCGGTGCTGCAGATCGGCGCCACCGAAGCCACCCAGATCCCTAACGTGCGCGCCACCCAGCAGGCGCTGTACCAGGGCCTGGTCGCCACCAGCACCAATGGCTGGCCGAGCGTCAACAACGACATGATGGGCATCCTCGGCAAGGTCGGCGGCAAGCTGATGCCGCCGGGCTTCTACTACAAAACCTTCATGTACCCGCAATCGTTCTGGATGACCTACGAGAAGTACATCCGCAAGGCCGCGGGCCTGGGTCGCTCGCCGACCGAGAACGATCCGGACACCTACGACTACATGAACCAGCACTGCGACGTGCTGATCGTCGGCGCCGGCCCGGCCGGCCTGGCCGCGGCCCTGGCTGCCGCGCGCAGCGGTGCGCGGGTGATCCTCGCCGACGAGCAGGAAGAATTCGGCGGCAGCCTGCTGGACAGCCGCGAAAGCCTGGACGGCAAGCCAGCGGCCGAGTGGGTCGCCACCGTGGTCGCCGAGCTGAAGTCGCTGCCGGACGTGACCCTGCTGCCACGGGCCACCGTGAACGGCTACCACGACCATAACTTCCTGACCATTCACGAGCGCCTGACCGACCACCTCGGCGATCGCGCGCCGATCGGCCAGGTGCGCCAGCGCATCCACCGGGTACGTGCCAAGCGCGTGGTGCTGGCCACCGGTGCCTGCGAGCGTCCGCTGGTCTACGGCAACAACGACGTGCCGGGCAACATGCTGGCCGGCGCGGTTTCGGTCTACGTGCGCCGCTACGGCGTGGCGCCGGGCAAGAAGCTGGTGCTGAGCACCAACAACGACCATGCCTACCGTGTGGCCCTGGACTGGCTCGACGCCAGCCTGCAAGTGGTGGCCATCGCCGATGCCCGTCACAACCCGCGCGGCGCGCTGGTGGAAGAAGCCCGCGCCAAGGGCATTCGCATCCTCACCTCCAGTGCGGTGATCGAAGCCCGTGGCAGCAAGCATGTGACTGGCGCCCGCGTTGCGGCGATCGACGTCAAGGCGCACAAAGTCACCAGCCCGGGCGAGTGGCTGGACTGCGACCTGATTGCCAGCTCCGGCGGCTACAGCCCGGTGGTGCACCTGGCGTCGCACCTGGGCGGCAAGCCGATCTGGCGTGAAGACATCCTCGGTTTCGTACCGGGCGAAGCACCGCAGAAACGCGTGTGCGTCGGCGGCATCAACGGCGTCTACAGCCTCGGCGATTCCCTGGCCGATGGTTTCGAAGGCGGCGTGCGCGCGGCCAGCGAAGCGGGTTTCAAGGCCGTGGAAGCGGTCCTGCCCAAGGCCCTGAGCCGTCTGGAAGAGCCGACCCTGGCGCTGTTCCAGGTGCCCCATGAAAAAGGCACCGCGCGGGCACCCAAGCAATTCGTCGACCTGCAGAACGACGTCACCGCCGCCGCCATCGAACTGGCGACCCGCGAGGGCTTCGAGTCGGTCGAGCACGTCAAGCGCTACACCGCGCTGGGCTTCGGTACCGATCAGGGCAAGCTCGGCAACGTCAACGGCCTGGCCATCGCGGCCCGTTCGCTGAACGTGAGCATCCCGCAAATGGGCACCACCATGTTCCGTCCGAACTACACGCCGGTGACTTTCGGCGCCGTGGCCGGTCGTCACTGCGGGCACATCTTCGAGCCGGTACGCTTCACCGCGCTGCATGCGTGGCACGTGAAGAACGGCGCCGAGTTCGAGGACGTCGGCCAGTGGAAGCGCCCTTGGTACTTCCCGAAGAATGGCGAAGACCTGCACGCCGCGGTCAAGCGCGAGTGCAAGGCAGTGCGCGACAGCGTCGGCCTGCTCGACGCCTCGACGCTGGGCAAGATCGATATCCAGGGCCCGGACGCCCGTGAGTTCCTCAACCGCATCTACACTAACGCCTGGACCAAGCTCGACGTGGGCAAGGCGCGCTACGGCCTGATGTGCAAGGAAGACGGCATGGTCTTCGACGACGGCGTGACCGCCTGCGTCGGCGAGAACCACTTCATCATGACCACCACCACCGGTGGCGCCGCGCGCGTCCTGCAATGGCTGGAGATCTATCAGCAGACCGAATGGCCGGACCTCAAGGTGTACTTCACCTCGGTCACCGACCACTGGGCGACCATGACCCTGTCCGGGCCGAACAGCCGCAAGCTACTCAGTGAAGTCACCGACATCGACCTGGACAAGGACGGCTTCCCGTTCATGACCTGGAAAGAAGGCCTGGTGGGCGGCGTGCCGGCGCGGGTGTTCCGTATCTCCTTCACCGGCGAGCTGTCGTACGAAATCAACGTCCAGGCCGACTACGCCATGGGCGTGCTGGAGCAGATCGTCGAGGCTGGCAAGAAGTACAACCTGACCCCGTACGGCACCGAAACCATGCACGTACTGCGGGCCGAGAAGGGCTTCATCATCGTCGGCCAGGACACTGACGGCTCGATGACCCCGGACGACCTGAACATGGGCTGGTGCGTCGGTCGTACCAAGCCGTTCTCGTGGATCGGCTGGCGTGGCATGAACCGCGAAGACTGCGTGCGCGACCAGCGCAAGCAACTGGTGGGCCTGAAGCCGATCGACCCGAACCAGTGGCTGCCGGAAGGCGCGCAACTGGTGTTCAACACCAAGCAGGCGATCCCGATGAGCATGGTCGGTCACGTGACCTCCAGCTATGCCCACAACTCCCTGGGTTATTCGTTTGCCATGGGTGTGGTCAAGGGCGGCCTGAAGCGGATGGGCGAGCGGGTATTCGCGCCATTGGCCGACGGCACGGTGATCGAGGCGGAAATCGTTTCTTCGGTGTTCTTCGATCCGAAAGGCGATCGCCAGAACGTTTAACAAAGGTCCTGTAGCCGCTACCGAAGGCTGCGATAAGGTTCGAAGAACCTTCCGGCGCCATCAAGAGCGGCGCTTGCTTCGCAGTCGTTCGCAGCCTGCGGCAGCGGTTACAGGATCGGTGGTTTTCGCACAACAGAATTTCAAGACAGGTGCTCTATGACCGCAGTCAACGTTTACCAACAGCGCCCGACCACTGGCGCCAAAGCCGAGTCGTCGCTGCACCATGCCGACCTCGCCAGCCTGGTGGGCAAGGGCCGCAAGAACGCAGGCGTGACCCTGCGCGAGAAGAAACTCCTCGGCCACCTGACCATCCGTGGCGATGCCCATGACCCGGCCTTCGCTTCCGGCGTGCACAAGGCCCTGGGCCTGGAACTGCCGGTGGCCCTGACCGTGGTTGCCAAGGGCGAAACCAGCCTGCAGTGGATGGGACCGGACGAGTGGTTGCTGGTGGTGCCGAGCGGTGAAGAATTCGCCGCCGAGAAAAAACTGCGCGAAGCGCTGGGCGACCTGCATATCCAGATCGTCAACGTCAGTGGCGGCCAGCAGATCCTCGAGCTGTCCGGCCCGAACGTGCGCCAAGTGCTGATGAAGTCCACCAGCTACGACGTGCACCCCAACAACTTCCCGGTAGGCAAGGCCGTCGGCACCGTATTCGCCAAGTCGCAACTGGTGATCCGCCGCATGGGCGAAGACACCTGGGAACTGGTGATCCGCCGCAGCTTCTCCGATTACTGGTGGTTGTGGCTGCAGGATGCCGCCGCCGAATACGGCCTCAGCGTTCAGGCCTGACGCGAATCCCTGTAGCCGCTGCCGCAGGCTGCGATCGACCCCGTAGGGGGTGTCGCTCTTGAGGGCGCTGGAAGGTCCTTCGGACCTTATCGCAGCCTGCGGCAGCGGCTACAGGGATGTGCCGCTTCACCGAGAGATCAACGAACAGGAGTCACCCCGCATGAGCCGCGCACCCGATACCTGGATTCTGACTGCCGACTGCCCCAGCGTGCTCGGCACGGTGGATGCGGTGACCCGCTTTCTGTTCGAGCAGGGCTGCTATGTCACCGAACACCATTCGTTCGATGACCGGCTTTCGGCGCGTTTTTTCATTCGTGTGGAATTCCGCCAGCCCGAGGATTTCAACGAGCAGGGCCTGCGTGACGGTCTGGCCGAGCGCGCCCGGGCCTTCGACATGAACGTCGAACTGACCCCGCCGCAGCATCGGCCGAAAGTGGTGATCATGGTCTCCAAGGCCGATCACTGCCTCAACGACCTGCTCTACCGCCAGCGCATCGGCCAGCTGGCGATGGATGTGGTGGCGGTGGTGTCCAACCATCCGGACCTCAAGCCCCTGGCCGACTGGCACCAGATCCCGTACTACCACTTCCCCCTGGACCCCAACGACAAGCCGTCCCAGGAGCGCCAGGTGTGGCAGGTGATTGAGGAGTCCGGCGCCGAACTGGTGATCCTTGCGCGCTACATGCAAGTGCTGTCGCCGGAGCTGTGCCGCAAGCTCGATGGCAAGGCGATCAACATCCACCACTCCCTGCTGCCCGGTTTCAAGGGCGCCAAGCCTTATCACCAGGCCTACAACAAGGGCGTGAAACTGGTGGGCGCCACTGCGCACTACATCAACAACGACCTGGACGAAGGCCCGATCATCGCCCAGGGCGTGGAGGTGGTGGACCACAGTCACTACCCCGAGGACCTGATCGCCAAGGGGCGCGATATCGAAGGCCTGACCCTGGCGCGGGCCGTGGGTTATCACATCGAACGGCGGGTGTTCCTCAACGCCAATCGAACAGTGGTTCTTTAGCGGCAGCTGCAAGTTTCGAGCTTCAAGCCGCAAGAAAGAGCGGTAGATGTCAGACGTACCAACAGTTTCACGCTTCAAACTTGCGGCTTATGGCTTGACGCTTGTAGCTGCTCCAATAACAACAGCGAGGTGAAAGCATGTCTGGTAATCGTGGTGTCGTGTATCTCGGCAATGGCAAGGTCGAAGTACAGAAAATCGACTATCCAAAAATGCAGGACCCGCGCGGCAGGAAGATTGAGCACGGCGTCATCCTGCGCGTGGTATCCACCAATATCTGCGGTTCGGACCAGCACATGGTGCGCGGCCGTACCACTGCCCAGGTCGGCCTGGTCCTGGGGCACGAAATCACCGGCGAGGTGGTGGAGAAGGGCAGCGATGTCGAGAACCTGAAGCTCGGCGACCTGGTCTCGGTGCCGTTCAACGTGGCTTGCGGGCGCTGCCGTTCCTGCAAGGAGCAACACACCGGGGTCTGCCTGACCGTCAACCCGGCTCGCGCCGGCGGTGCCTACGGCTACGTCGACATGGGCGACTGGACCGGCGGCCAGGCCGAATACGTGCTGGTGCCGTACGCCGACTTCAACCTGCTGAAACTGCCGGACCGCGACAAGGCCATGGAGAAGATCCGCGACCTGACCTGCCTGTCCGACATCCTGCCGACCGGCTATCACGGCGCGGTAACGGCTGGCGTTGGCCCGGGCAGCACCGTCTACATCGCCGGCGCCGGCCCGGTAGGCCTGGCCGCGGCTGCGTCCGCCCGCTTGCTGGGCGCGGCGGTGGTGATCGTTGGCGACGTCAACCCGGTGCGCCTGGCCCACGCCAAGGCCCAGGGCTTTGAAATCGCCGACCTGTCCAAGGACACCCCGCTGCACGAACAGATCGCCGCCCTGCTCGGCGAGCCGGAAGTGGATTGCGCGGTCGACGCGGTGGGCTTCGAGGCCCGCGGCCATGGCCATTCCGGTGCCCAGCACGAAGCGCCGGCCACGGTGCTCAACTCGTTGATGGGCGTGGTGCGGGTCGCCGGCAAGATCGGTATCCCAGGCCTCTACGTCACCGAAGACCCGGGCGCGGTGGATGCCGCGGCCAAGATGGGCAGCCTGAGCATCCGTTTCGGCCTCGGCTGGGCCAAGTCCCACAGCTTTCACACCGGCCAGACCCCGGTGATGAAGTACAACCGCCAACTGATGCAAGCCATCATGTGGGACCGCATCAACATCGCCGAAGTGGTCGGCGTGCAGGTCATCAGCCTGGATGACGCCCCGCGTGGCTACGGCGAATTCGACGCCGGCGTGCCGAAGAAATTCGTCATCGACCCGCACAAGCTGTTCAGCGCGGCGTAAGCCTTCAGCGCAGCAAAAAGGGCGACCCTCGGGTCGCCCTTTTTTATGGCTGTTTTCGATGTTCAGAAACCTGTGCCCGGATAGTGGAGCCAGTACTTTCCCGACAATATTTCTGCAATGTCGGGTGGAGGAAACACAGACGGTGCATCTCGGTTGAAGCGAGAGCGCCATTGTGGAAGCCACCAATAATTGAGTGCGGTTCCTCTTGGTTTAAGAACGAACCCAAGTACCGTGTCATCAATCCGACCCTCTTTATAAAACCTGTGGCTGTGATCCATGAGGCTCAGGTAATAGTCGATGGGCAGCTTTAGCATCAGGATCGAGGTATAGACCTTCTCCGACTGTGTGCGTGTCGGGCTTTCAAGCAGACCGAGCGCTTCGCAGTAATACGCTTGCGGCTGCTGGGTGATGCTGCTGGCCGTGGGTTCGGTGAGGATATCGAAGACGTTGGTGTCTTCTTGCCAGGCTCTTCCATCGCCTTGCTTGAAGTAGTCGGTAACGAAACGACTCAGCGGGCCGTTGGCTACGGTTTGGCCTGCACAGGCCAAATCATCGACCGGCGACCAGACGCGCCAGGCCACGATGGAGATGAGTGCAATGGCCAGGAGTGGATACAGGATTTTTTTCATTGTGGTTTGCTGTGGCTGCTTTGACGAAAACAGCGAAATCATAGACTCGGTTGCATGGGGATCATGCTGAGACTTTTCAGAAACATCTTTACCAGGGTTATTGGTCAGGGACCGCTTCTGCGCTGGAGCGAGCTTGCTCGCAATAAAACCGGCCTCGGCATTGACTCAGGCTTTGTCGTGCGTGGTTAAAAATCGATCTTCGCGCTAGACCGGTGAACTTCCGATGATCTGTGATCGGCGACCGGGAACATTCCTATTGGCCATCAGTCAAATGGCTGCTTTTTCCCACCCAATATCGGGTGGTTTTCATGCTCAAGAGGTTGTCTCGATGAAAATTTCCCGCAGTGTTGCACTGGCTACGTTGCTGACCCTGGGTGCCAGCCCGGTTTTTGCCGCAGGCTTCAGCCTGAGCGATGCCGCCAATGCGGTGTCCAGCATGCAGGGTGGCGACAAGGCCGCGGCTGCCGCTCCAACCTCGCAGACCGCCAATCTGCTCAGTGCGCTCTCGCAACTGGATGTCACGCCGGAGCAGGCCATCGGCGGTACCGGTGCGATGCTGGGCCTGGCGAAGAACCAGCTGAGCAGCACCGACTACTCGCAACTGAGCAAAAGCGTTCCGGGGCTGGACAAGCTCTCGGGCGGCAACGCGCTGGGCAGCCTGGGCGCCTTGAGTGGCCTGCTGGGACAGAGCGGTGGCAGCAAGACCAGCGGTCTGGAGAGTGCGTTGGGTAACGTGCAGAACACCAATGACCTGAACAGCGCATTCAGCGCCCTGGGCATGGACAGCGGCATGATCGGCCAGTTCGCCCCGGTGCTCCTGCAGTTCCTGGGTCAGCAGGGCGTGGGCGGTTCGCTGCTCAACAGCCTGGGCGGGATCTGGGGCGTCGGCAGCGGCAGCTGATCAACGGCGCTCGGCGCGCAAGGCGTCGATGCGCTGGTCCTTCTCGGTCCAGAGCTGGTTGACCCAGTTCTGGACAGTCTGGCGAAACGCCGGATCGTTTTCGTAATCCCCCTGCCACAACGCCGGATCCAGCTCACGGGTCTGGATATCGACGATCACCCGCGGCACGTTGCCGCTGATCAGGTCCCAGAAACCGGGAATCTTCTGCTGCGGATAGACCACTGTCACATCGAGAATGGCGTCGAGCTGTTCGCCCATGGCCGCCAGTACGAACGCCACGCCGCCGGCTTTCGGCTTGAGCAGTTGTTTGAAGGGGGATTGCTGCTGCTCGCGCTTGGCCGGCGTGAAGCGGGTGCCTTCCAGGTAGTTGACCACGGTGACCGGCTGGCGCTTGAACAGCTCGCAGGCGGCCTTGGTGATTTCCAGGTCCTTGCCTTGCAGTTCCGGGTTCTTGGCCAGGAAGGCCTTGCTGTAGCGCTTCATGAAGGGGTAATCCAGGGCCCACCAGGCGAGGCCGAGGAAGGGCACCCAGATCAGTTCTTTTTTCAGGAAGAACTTGAAGAAGGGGGTTCGACGGTTGAGGGTCTGGATCAGCGCCGGGATGTCGACCCAGGACTGGTGGTTGCTGATCACCAGGTAAGAAGTGTCGCCCCGCAGGTCATCGCCGCCACGGATATCCCACTGGGTGGGAATGCACAGGGCGAAGATCAGCTTGTCGATTTCGGCCCAGGTTTCGGCAATCCACATCACCGCCTTCGACGCGTAGTCGCGCAGGCGCCCTGGTAGGACCAGCTTGAGCAGGGCGAACACCATCAGTGGCCCGAACAGGACCAGGGTGTTGAGCAACAGCAGCAGGGTGACGAAACAGCCGGTGAGCAGGCGGCGCATAAGGAACTCTTGAAAGCCTTTGGGCGCGCCATGATAAGCACCTTCGCCAGGCAGGCCAAATCCTGATGTGCTGACGAATGTTTCACTTCTGTGGGGGTATGGTGCAGTCAGCCGGGAAAAACTGTAACTGCGCATCACCCCGTACCGTAGGAGCGAGGCTTGCCCGCGATGCAGGCGCCGCGTGCTGTCTGAGCGGACGCCATCGCGGGCAAGTCGGATCGCCGCCCGCTCGCTCCTACAGACGCATGGCCAATAAACGGTAGCGAACCAATTGCCCGGCCACGGTCTAAAATCCTGCTGCCCACTTCCCAAGGAACCTGCTCACGTGAAATCCGTCCTTGCACTCCTGTCCCTGCTGGCGCTGCCGGTCATGGCCGCCGAGCCGACCCTCTACGGGCGCTACGAATACATTCAACTGCCGGAAATCGGCGAAACCCTCAAGGCCAAGATGGACACCGGCGCCCTGACCGCCTCGCTGTCGGCCAAGGATATCGAGACCTTTACCCGCGATGGCGAGGAATGGGTGCGCTTCCGCCTGGCGACCAAGGACGCCGACGGCAAGGTCTACGAACACAAGGTGGCGCGGATCAGCAAGATCAAGAGCCGTGCCGATGAAGACGAAGACAAGGAAGAGGCCCAGGTGGCCAAGCGTCCGGTGGTCGACCTGGAAATGTGCCTGGGCAACGTCAAGCGCACCGTCGAGGTCAACCTGACCGACCGCAGCAGCTTCAACTACCCGCTGCTGATCGGCGCCAAGGCCTTGCGCGAGTTCGGCGCCGCGGTGAACCCGGCCCGGCGTTTTACCGCGGACAAGCCCGACTGCTGATTGACGGCGCATGAGGCATCCGGCACCGTTCTGGCACTTACTTCCCGTGCTTGGATGCCATGCCTCATATCCTGATTGTCGAAGACGAAGCGGCGATTGCCGATACGCTGATTTTTGCCCTGCAGGGTGAAGGGTTCAGCACCACCTGGCTGAACCTCGGGCAGGCGGCGCTGGACTATCAGCGCCATACGCCGGCGGACCTGCTGATTCTCGACATCGGCCTGCCGGACATCAGCGGCTTCGAAACCTGCAAGCAACTGCGGCGCTTCAGTGAGGTGCCGGTGATGTTCCTCAGTGCCCGGGACGGTGAAATCGACCGGGTGGTGGGCCTGGAAATCGGCGCCGACGATTATGTGGTCAAACCCTTCAGCCCGCGTGAGGTCGCCGCAAGGGTCAAGGCCATCCTCAAGCGCATGGCGCCGCGAGCGGTGGTCGAGGCGCCGGCCGCGCCGTTCCAGGTCGATACCGACAAGTTCCAGATCAGCTACCGCGGCCAGCCCCTGAGCCTGACCCGCCACGAATTCCGCCTGCTGCATTGTCTGCTGGAGCAACCCGAGCGGGTGTTCAGCCGCGAGCAGTTGCTCGACGCCCTGGGGGTAGCGGCGGACGCCGGCTACGAGCGCAGCATCGACAGCCATATCAAGAGCCTGCGGGCCAAGCTGCGCCTGGTGGCGGCGGACGCCGAGCCGATCCAGACCCATCGCGGCCTGGGCTACAGCTACAGCCCGGGGCACAGCTGATGCCGTTGGCAATCCGGATTTTCCTGGTCTACGTCCTGTTCGTTGGCCTGACCGGCTATTTCGTGCTCAGCACGGTGATGGAGGAAATCCGCCCGGGCGTGCGCCAGTCCACCGAAGAGACCCTGGTGGACACCGCCAACCTGCTGGCGGAAATCCTCCGCGACGATTTCAAGGCCGGCACCCTCAGCGAGAACCGCTGGCCGGAACTGCTCAAGGCCTATGGCGAGCGGCAGCCGGCGGCGACCATCTGGGGCCTGCCGAAGAACCAGGTCAACCACCGCATCTACGTCACCGACGCCGAGGGCAAGGTGGTGCTTGACTCCAGCGGCCTGGCGGTCGGCCAGGACTATTCGCGCTGGAACGACGTGTACCTGACCCTGCGCGGCCAATACGGCGCGCGTTCCTCGCGCAGCGTGGCCGATGACCCGAACTCCTCGGTGATGCATGTCGGCGCGCCGATTCGCGACAACGGCCGGATCATCGGTGTGGTCACCGTAGCTAAGCCCAACAGTTCCCTGCAGCCCTATGTCGACCGCACCGAGCGTCGCCTGTTGTGGTACGGCGCCGGCCTGATCGGCCTCGGCCTGTTGTTCGGCGCCTTGCTGTCCTGGTGGCTGAGCGTCGCCCTGCGCCGCCTGACCGGTTATGCCCAGGCGGTCAGCGAGGGTCGCCGCGCCGAGCTGCCGCACTACCGTGGCGGCGAGCTGGAGCAACTGGCCACGGCGGTGGAGCACATGCGCACCCAGCTGGAGGGCAAGGCTTATGTCGAGCGTTATGTGCACACCCTGACCCACGAACTGAAAAGCCCGCTGGCGGCGATTCGTGGGGCGGCGGAGCTGTTGCAGAGCGAAATGCCCGGCGAACAGCGCGCCCGTTTCGTCAGCAACATCGACAGTGAAAGCGCGCGCATGCAGCACCTGATCGAGCGTTTGCTGAACCTGGCACAGGTCGAGCAGCGCCACGGCCTGGAAGAGCGCGAGGCGGTGCCGCTGGCGGACCTGGCGAACCAGGTGCTGGACAGCCAGAAGGCGCGGATCGAGGGCAAGGGCTTGCAGGTCGAACAGCGCATCGAGCCGGGGTTGAGGCTGTCGGGCGAGGCGTTCCTGTTGCGCCAGGCCCTGGGCAATCTGCTGGAAAACGCCCTGGATTTCACCCCCGCCGGTGGCGTGCTGCGCCTGAGCGCCAGCAGAGCGGGCGACCAACTGCGGTTCAGCCTGTTCAACCAGGCCGAGCCCATCCCGGACTACGCCCTGGCGCGCCTGACCGAACGTTTCTACTCCCTGCCACGGCCCGACAGCGGGCGTAAAAGCACCGGCCTGGGGCTGAACTTCGTCGAAGAAGTGGTGCAACTGCATGGTGGCCAGATGCGGATCGGCAATGTGGAAGGTGGCGTTGAAGTCAGCCTAGTGTTTCCCGCCTGATTCACCGGGTGCGCCGGTTGCGGGTGCTACGCCCCCGATCGCAGCCTTCGGCAGCGGCTACAGGGTACACGCAGTCCATGTAGCCGCTGCCGAGCCCGCGAGGCTGCGCTCGGTTTGGGCGGCATTCCGACGTAGCGACCGCAGACCCTGAATCCGCGATTTACCTGGAAAAACGCACCGGCTGCCTCCCCCAAAGCCAATCTCCACATACTCTCCACACAGCCCCCATAAAACCCCCACATGGGCTGCCCAGACTCTCCCTCATTCGAACAGGGAGAGACTCCATGAACCGCAATCTGACCATAAAGCTGGGGGCGATCGCCCTTTTGATCCTGGGGCTGCTGGTGCCGTTGTTGATGATCGACGGGCTGATCCAGGAGCGCCAGGAACTGCGCGACGGTGTGCTGACCGATATCGCCCGCAGCTCCAGCTACAGCCAGCAACTGAGCGGTCCGCTGCTGGTGGTGCCTTATCGCAAGGTGGTGCGCACCTGGAAAACCAACGAGAAGACCAACACGCGTTACCAGGAACAGGGTGAGAGGAGCGGGCAGCTGTATTTCCTGCCGGAGCACTTCGAACTCGATGGCCAGGTACGGACCGAGTTGCGCGCCCGGGGGATCTACCAGGCCCGGCTGTTCCATGCCAATAACCGCATCAGCGGCCAGTTTGCGCTGCCCGAGCAATTGGGGATCAAGGAAGACTTCGCCGACTACAAGTTCGAGCAGCCGTTTCTCGCCGTGGGCATCAGCGACATTCGCGGCATCGAGCAGGCGCTGGCCCTCGAGCTGAACGGGCAGAACCTGCCTTTCGCGCCCGGCACCCGGGTTGACTGGCTGGGGGAGGGGGTACACGTCAACCTGCCGCTGCTGGACGGCAAGCGCAGCACTGACCTGGATTTCGCCTTCGACCTGCAATTGCAAGGCACCGGCCAGTTGCAAGTGCTGCCGGTGGGCAAGACCAGCAAGGTACGCCTGCGTGCCGACTGGCCCCATCCGAGCTTTATCGGCAACTACCTGCCGGCGCAGCGGGAGATTTCCGACCTGGGTTTCGCCGCCAACTGGCAGACCTCGTTCTTCTCCACCAACCTGGAAAGCGCCTTGATCAATTGCCTGGCCAGCGGACAGTGCAAGGAGTTCAAGAACCGCTCCTTCGGCGTGAGCTTCATCGATCCGGTGGACCAGTACCTCAAGAGCGACCGGGCGATCAAATATGCGCTGCTGTTCATTGCCCTGACCTTTGCCGGCTTCTTCCTCTTCGAGGTGCTCAAGAGCCTGGCGGTGCACCCGGTGCAGTACGCCCTGGTGGGCGTGGCCCTGGCGTTCTTCTATCTGTTGCTGCTGTCGCTGTCGGAACACGTCGGCTTCGCCCTGGCCTACCTGCTGTCGGCCGGTGCCTGTGTGACGCTGATCGGTTTCTACGTCTGCCATGTGCTGCGCAGCCTGGGCCACGGCCTGAGTTTCGCCGCCAGCCTGGCTGCCTTGTATGGCCTGTTGTACGGCTTGCTCAGCGCCGAGGATTACGCGCTGCTGATGGGTTCGCTGCTGTTGTTCGGCCTGCTGGGGGTGTTCATGGTGCTGACCCGCAAGCTCGACTGGTACGGCGTAGGCCAGGCCAAGTCGGCCCAGCCGCTGACGTTCGAAGCGGAGGTGGCCCATGAGTAGGTCGTTGGGGTTGCGCGAGGACCAGCAGCAAGCAGAGGCCTTGTTGGCGTGGATAGTCAGGTTGTTGCCTGAAGCACCGAGGAGCGGCCATCGCCCGCTGGTTCGAGATAAGCATGGCGCGACCAGCACCCTACTTCAGGTGATGACCGCACCCGGGGCCTTCAAGCCGGCGGCTGGGTCGCCAGCATCGAAGGGCGTTGGCTGACCTCGGCGTACCAGGCCGCCAACTGAGGCTGGGCATCGCGCCATTGCAAGTCGGGGTGGCGGAAGTCGAGGTAACCCAGGGCACAGGCGACGCTGATGGCGGCGACGTCGAAGTGGCTGGCCAGTTCGGCGATCGCATCGGCCTCGAGCACGGCCAGGGCGCGGCGGATCTTGTCGCGCTGGCCATCGAGCCACAGCTCCCAGTGTTTCTCGGGGGCGCGCAGGGCCAGTTCGTAACGGATCAGCACCGAGGCGTCCATGACCCCGTCGGCCAGGGCCGCCAGGGTCAGGCGCCGCCAGCGGGCCGAACCTTCGCGGGGGATCAGAGGATTGCCGACATGCTGCTGGTCGAGGTAATCGAGGATCACCCGGCTGTCGTACAGCACGTTGCCATCGGCCAGGCGCAGGGCGGGAATCTTGCCCAGCGGGTTGTCCTGGTTGAGGGTGGTGTCCGGATTCACCGGGGTCAACTGGCTGGCGTGCAGGGCCACACGGTCCAGCTGGCCGGTCTCGTGCAGCAGCACCATGACTTTGCGCACATAAGGTGATGCCGGGTTGTGGAACAGCGTCATGCTGGGGGTGGACATGAATATTCCTCGCGGGTGGAAGTGGAGCACAGGCTCGCAACCCGGGGGATCTTAACGCAGCCTCTGGCCCCGGCCACAGAGGCGGCATGCAGCACAGACAAGGAGTGATGAATGCGCAGGTCCTATCTTCGACACGGCTTGTACAGCCTGGCCCTGACCCTGTTGGGCGCGCTGGCGGTGTACCTGGCCTTGCAGTTCGAGTTTCGCCGCCACGGCGAGGGTGAGCCGGAGCTGATCATGGCGTTCGCCTACATGGCCTGGTACTGGGCGCTGCCGGCGCTGGCCCTGCCGGCCCTGGGCTGTGCCCTGCTGAGCCTGCGCGGCCCCGAACCGCTGACCCGGCCCTGGCGCTGGGGCCTGGCGGCAAGCTATGTACCGCTGCTGGGGCTGGCGCTGTTCTGCGTGCTGGTCGCCGCCGAGGCGCAGCAGGAAAACCGCGTGTTCATCCCGGTGCTGGCGATCGGCTTGGGGCTAGCGCTGTACCTGTGGCGCGGCTTCCCCGCCGCCGGGGTCAGGCCGGAGGCGGGCGGTTGAACAAACCCCGCAGGGCGATCAGGGCCGGAGCGCCCAGGCCGAGCCAGCTCAGGGCGTCCCAGATGCCGTCGCCGAGCAGCGCGGAGAACAGCCCCGCAGCACAGAGCACGGCGATGAACAGCGGTGCGCCGAAGACCTTCCAGAAGTTCGATTGCCGCGGCCTCATGGCGTTACTCCAGAGTGTTCACCCAGCGCCGGCCTGGCCGCGCGGCGGCGGACTGTCCACAGGTACAGGCCGCTGCCCAGGACGATGATGGTCAGCCCATCCAGGGTCGCCCAGAGAATCTTCATCGGCATGCCGCCGTAGTCGCCGAAGTGCAGCGGTTGCGACATGCCCATGGCGTCCATGTACCAGGGACGTTCGGCCACCGCCGTGACCTCCAGGGTGCTGGCGTCGATCAGCACCGGGGTCAGCAGGTGCGAGGTCAGGTGGGTGCTGCCTTTCATGAATACCGCATAGTGATGCTCACTGGAAAAGCGCGTTCCGGGGAAGGCGATGAAGTCCGGCTGCATGCCCGGTGCCACCTCCTTGGCGATCTCCAGCAGGCGGCTGGCCGGGGCCAGTTGGGTCAGTGGCGGCGCATCGCGGTACGGCTCGATCATCGCGCTGAGGCTGTCGTTGCGCCAGGCGGCGATCAGCAGGTCGGCGCAGGCGCTGATCACCCCGGTGACGCCGACCACCAGGGCCCAGGTCAGGGTCACCACGCCGATCAGGTTATGCAGGTCCAGCCAGCGCAGGCGGGTGGATTTGTCCTGGCGCACCGTGGCGAATGCCAGCCGGCGCATGAACGGCAGGTACAGCACCACGCCGGAGACGATCGCCAGCACGAACAGCAGCCCCATGAATGCCAGCAGCAGTTTGCCCGGCAGGCCGGCGAACAGGTCCACGTGCAGGCGCAGGATGAACATCATCAGCCCGCCGTTGGCCGAGGGCGTTTCCACGGCTTCGCCGGTGCGGGCGTCGAGCATGAAGGTGTGGGACGAGTTGGGCTCGGTGCCGGCGGTCCTGGCCATGATGGTGAGCACGCCGTTGGGGTCTTCCTCGTCCCAGCCGAAGTACTGCATGACCTCGCCCGGGCGATGGGCCTCGGCGGCGCGCACCAGCTGCTGCAGGTCCAGCTGCGGCGTATCGGCGGGCATTTCCCGCAACTGCGGCGCGTCGCCCAGCAGGTGATCGATCTCGTGGTGAAAGATCAGCGGCAGGCCGGTCAGGGCCAGCATCAGCAGGAACACCGTGCAGACCAGGCTGCTCCAGGTGTGGATAAAGGACCAGCGGCGGATGGTTTTGCTTTTCATTTCTTAGCCTTCAGACACAGCAAAGCCGCCCTTGGCAGGACGGCCCGGTGGTTAACTCAGCCGATTACCACTGATAGGTGGCACTGGCGACCACGCTACGCTGATCGCCGAAATAGCAGTAGGAACCATCGCAGGTGGACAGGTAGTCCTTGTCGAACAGGTTGGTGGCGTTGAGTTTCAGCGACGCGCCTTTGAGGCTGCTGTCCAGGCGGCCCAGGTCGTAATGCACGGCGGCATCGAACACTGTGTAGGCATTGGCCTTGCCCAGCCAGGTATTGGCCTGGTCGCCATAGGTATTGCCGGTGTAGCGGGCCCCGGCGCCAATGCCGAAACCGTCGAGCACACCGCTGTGCCAGGTGTAGTCGGTCCACAGTGAGGCTTGCTGGTTGGGCATCAGTTGCAGGCGGTTGCCTTTGTAGATGCCTTTTTGCACCTCGGACTTGGCCAGGGTGTAGGCGGCGATGACCTTGAGGTTGTCGGTCACGTCGGACACCGCTTCCAGTTCCAGGCCTTTGACCTTCACTTCGCCGGTCTGGTTGGTCACCGACTCGCCACCGGCACCGATGCTGGTTACCAGCACGTTTTTCTGCGTCAGGTCGTAGACCGCCGCGCTCAGCAGGGTGTTCGAACCAGGTGGCTGGTACTTGATGCCCAGCTCCCATTGCTTGCCCTCGGTGGGCTTATACGACTCGGTGGGGGAGACGCTGGCGTTGCTGGCTGGCTGGAAGGATTCGGCGTAGGAGAGGTACGGCACCAGGCCCGAGTCGAACACATAGCTCAGTGCCGCGTTGCCACTGAAGTTCTTGCTGCGGTCGGTGTTGGTCACGTCGTTCTTGTTGAAGTAAGTGGTGCCCTGGTGCACCCAGTCTTCACGACCGCCCAGGGTCAGGCGCCATTGGTCCAGGGCCATCTGGTCCTGTACGTAGAGGCCGGTCTGCACGGTTTTCTGGTTGTAGTCGTAGTAAGCGCTGGAGCGCGCCGGACGCACGATCGGCTTGCCATAGACCGGGTTGAAAATGTTGGTGGTCCCGCCGTCGCCATAAATCGACAGATAGGAGGTGTCGGTGCGTTGGTGATCCAGGCCGATCAGCAGGGTGTGGGTGATGTCGCCGGTGGCGAAGTCGGCCTGGAAGTTGTTGTCGACGGCGAACTGGCTGATGTCCTCGTCCACGTTGGTCGAGGTACGGCTGATATTGCCTGCCGCGTCAGCCGGGGAGTAGGCGTAGGAGCCCACCGTCAACTGCTGGAAGGACAGCTCCGATTTGGTGTAGCGCAGGTTCTGGCGGAACTGCCAGACATCGTTGAAGCGGTGCTCGAAGGCGTAGCCCAGGGCGTAGTAGGTGCGGTCGTAGAACTCGTAGTCCGGGTCGCCGAGGTTCTTGTGATGGGAGACGTCGCCCAGTGGCGACTTGATCTTGGTGCCCTGGATCGGCATGAACTGGCTGGTCGCGCCGGTATCGTCACGGGTGAACTGCGAGAGCAGGGTCAGCCTGGTATCGGTGTCGATGTTCCAGGTCAGGCTGGGGGCGATGTTGTAGCGCTTGTTGTCGATGTGGTCGACCTGCGTACCGGCGTCCCGCACCACGCCGCTGAGGCCGTAGAGGAACTGGCCTTCATCGTCGATCTTGCCGGTGCTGGCGAAGTTGATCTGGCGGTAGTTATCACTGCCGTACTGCAGCTGGATGGCATGGCTCGATTCAGCGCTGGGGCGCCGGCTGACCATGTCCAGCAGGCCGCCCGGCGGGGTCTGGCCGTACACCGACGAGGCCGGGCCGCGCAGCAGGGCAAGGCGGTCGAGGTTCCAGGTTTCGGCTTTCGGGTTGGCATACACGCCGCGGGGCAGTGGCAGGCCGTCGAGGAATTGGGTGGGCTCGAAGCCGCGCACGCGCATCCAGTCATAGCGGGTGTCGCTACCGTAGCTGGCGGAAACGATACCGGGCATGTAGCGCACGGCATCATCCAGGTTCTGCACGTTGCGGTCTTCCATCTGCTGGCGGGTGGCGACGGAAATCGAACGCGGCGCTTCAACCAGCGAAGTGTCGGTCTTGGTGCCGGCGGCGGTGCGCGTGGCGAGGTAACCGTCTACCGGCCCCCAGGCACTCTCATAAGCCTGCTGGCCAGTGATGCTGGTTTCCGGCAGGGCCACCACACCGTCGGGAATCGCTACCAGGCTGTAGGTGCCGGCGCTGCTTTGTTCCAGCTGCAGGCCGGTGCCGCGCAGCGCTTCGCGCAGGGCGCCGGCGGCATCGAACTGGCCCTTGACCGGAGCCGAGGTCTTGCCGGCGGCCAGGCTCGGGTTGAGGCTCAGGGCCAGGCCGGCCTGGCTGGCGATCTGGTTCAGGGTGCTGGCCAAAGGCGCGGCCGGCAGGTTGTAGGCGCGCACGCCGGACGCCTGTTCGGCGGCGATCAGCGGGGTGCTGGCCAGCGGGGCGCAGAGGGCAATGGCCACGGCCAACAGGCTGGGGCGCAACAGGGTGTCTAGCGAGCGGGACATACGGCGGCTCCTGGATGGAAACATTTCTCAATTGCCTATGTGCCGGACGAGATTCAAAAAGTGATAGGGCGGATTGAAAATAATTTCGATTCACGAAAAAGAGGGTGGTGTTTTGGGTCGGGAGAGCGGGTGCCAGGGAGCGTTTTTACGAGCAATCGAGGGGCGCTTGCCGTGAGATAGATCGCGTTTTAAGGCTTGGCCTTGCTCTCGGCCCGCGCCACCAGGGTGACCCACCAGGGTGTGTGCCGCTCGATGGCCACGGGCAGGGTGGGCAGCAGCGCACTCAGGGCCAGGTCGGTGTCGTGCAGCGGGAAGCTGCCGGTGATGCGCAGGTCGGCCACCTCATCGGCCACCCCCAGATGGCCACGGCGATAACGCCCCAGCTCGCTGACCAGGTCCGCCAGGCGCGCGTTGTCCACCACCAGCATGCCGCGGGTCCAGGCGTCGGCGCCGGGGTTCAGGGCCAGCAGCGGGCCGAGGCCGTCGCGGCGCATCAGCACCTGTTGGCCCTCCTTGAGGATCTGTTCGTCCTGGCCGGACTCCGGCCGTGCGGCCACGGCCGATTGCAGCACGCTCAGGCGGGTGCCCTGTTCCTCGCGCTTGACCAGGAAGCGCGTGCCCAGCGCACGCATATGGCCTTCGCGGGTCTCGACGATAAAGGGCCGGGCGTCGTTGTGGCCGGTCTCGACCAGGATCTCGCCTGCCTGCAACACGATGCGCCGCTGTTTTTCGTCGAAACGCACATCTACGGCGCTATGGGTATTGAGGTTGATCAGCGTGCCGTCGGCCAGGCGCAGGGTGCGTTGCTCGCCGGTGGCGGTGCGCTGGTCGGCGAGCCAGTAATCCAGCTGGCCGTAACGTTCGCCGGCGAACAGGGCCAGGCCCAGCAGCAGGGCGACGCTGGCCAGCCCGCTGCCGAGCTTGCGCACGCGGCGGCGGAGGCTGTCCCGCGATTGCAGCAGGGCGCTGCGGGCCGGGCCGCTGGCGACGCTGAAACGCTGGTCGAGCATGCCCAGCTGGCGCCAGGCGCGGGCGTGTTCTTCATCGGCGGCATGCCATTTGGCGAACTCTTCGCGCGCCATCGGGTTGCCCTCGCCGGAGTCCAGCGACAACTGCCAGGCAATCGCCGCGTCCAGTACCCGGGCGGACACCGGCTTGGCGTTGAGCGGGCTCATAGCGGCTCACCGTACAGGGCGATGTAGCACTGGCGAATGCCCTGGGCCAGGTACTGCCTGACCCGCGGCACGGACACGCCGAGGCGTTCGGCGATTTCGGCATGGCCGAGGCCATCGAGGCGGTTATAGAGGAAGGCCGCGCGGGCCTTGCTCGACAGCTTGCCCAGCAGGCGGTCGATGGCCCTGAGATCTTCGAGGATCGATTGCTGTTCTTCCGGGGAGGGTTGTTCCTCTTCCGGGATCAGCATCAGTTCGGTGAGGTAGGCCTGTTCCAGCGCGGCGCGGCGGAAGTAGTCGAACAGCAGGCCCTTGGCGATGGCCACCAGGAACGCCCGCGGCTCGCGCGGGGCTTTCAGTTCGTCGCGGCCCAGCAGGCGGACGAAGGTGTCCTGGCTCAGGTCCTCGGCCCGTTGCGGGCAGGCCACGTTGCGTCGCAGCCAGGCCAGCAGCCAGCCGCGATGGTTGCGATACAACGCGCCAACGAGGTCACTGTGGGGGCTTTGGGCTGACGACACCTGGGTATCCCAATCGAGAAGTTGAAACTAACGAGAATTATTCGCGATTGTGGCAGGGCGCAAAGAGCCGCGCAATGGGCGCTGGTCGGCTGCGATTTATCGGATCCCTGTAGCCGCTGCCGAGCGCCAGCGAGGCTGCGATCGGTCTGGGCGGCATTCCGACGCAGTGGCCGCAAAGCCTGAGTTTGCAGTCTGTCAGGCGGAACGCGCTGTCTGGATGGCGAGCGCTACGCGCCCGATCGCAGCCTCGCTGGCGCTCGGCAGCCGCTACAGATCAGAAGGAATGGGTTTGCTGCCGGCGCTTCCATTGGCTGAGCCGCTGTTGCAGGTTCAGCGGGCTGTGGATCTGCTGCTGGCGGGCGCGGCTGAACAGGATCAGCGCCAGCTCGGCAGTGGCCAGGGCGTCGGCGGCGGCGTGGTGGCGCTCGCCGGCGTGCAGCTTGAAGTAGCCCATCCAGTCATCCAGCCCGGCTTCGCGGATATGTGCCTGGGGGCAGAGCAGCGGGGCCATTTCGGCGACGTCGAGGAACGGATGCTGCAGGCGATAACCCAGGCTGTCCTTCAGGGCCCGGCCGAGCATGTGCTGGTCGAACGGCGCATGGAAGGCCAGCAGCGGGCTGTCGCCAACGAACTCCATGAAATCCAGCAAGGCTTCAACCGGGTCGCTGCCAGCGGCGATTGCGCTGGGCCCGAGGCCATGAATCAGCACGCTGGGGCTGAGCTTGTGGTCGGTACGCTGCAAGGTGCGTTCGAACTGCTGGCTGAAGTCGATGGCGCCGTCTTCGATCACCACCGCGCCAATGGACAGCACCTGGTCGCGGCTGAGGTTGAGCCCGGTGGTTTCCAGGTCCAGCACCACCCAGCGCTGTTCGCGCAGGCTGCATTCGCCCAGCGGTGGGGCAACAGGCAGGCGCTCGCGGCGTTGTTGCTGTTCGGCGCTGAGTGCCGTGCTGGCCGGGCGCAACCAGGCGAACAGGCTCATAGCTGGTACCTCAGGGCCAGGCTGCTTTGCAGGCGCTGGGCCTGGCGCAGCGACTCGCGCAGGATGCGCCGGTCCAGGTGGTTGAGGCTGTCCGGGTCGACGCGGTTGGAGTAGGGCAGGTTCTGCCGGGTCTGCAATTGGTGCTGTTGCATGCGGGTCTGCTGGATGAAGTGATAGGCCTCTTCATACGCGGCGCCGTCGAGGGTTTCGATGACCTCCCTGGCCACCAGCTGGCGCAAGCGCTCCAGGGTGTTGTTGGCGTCGATGCCATTGGCCAGGGCCAGCAGGCGCGCGCCGTCGACGAAGGGGGTGAGACCCTGGACCTTGAGGTCGAGGGTGGCTTTTTCGCCGTTCTTCCTGGCCAGGACGAATTCGCGGAAACGCCCTACCGGCGGGCGCTGGCGCAGCGCGTTCTCGGCCATCATGCGCTGGAACAGGCGGTTGTCGCCGACCTGGTCGAGGATGCCACGGCGCAGTTGGGCACAGCCTTGCTCGTCGCCCCAGACCACCCGCAGGTCGAAATAGATGCTCGAACCCAGCAGGTTCTCCGGCGTGGCCTCCCGGATGAAGGCGGCGAAGCGCCGTGCCCACTCGGCGCGGGACAGGCACAGCTCGGGGTTGCCGGCCATGATGTTGCCTTTGCATAGGGTGAAGCCGCACAGCGCCAGGCTCTGGTTGATCTGCTGCGCCAGGGGCAGCAGCTTGCCGCGGATCTGTGCCGCATGGGCCGCATCGCGGGCTTCGAACAGGATGCCGTTGTCCTGGTCGGTGTGCAGGGTCTGCTCGCGCCGGCCTTCGCTGCCGAAACACAGCCAGCTGAACGGCACGCCGGGGTCGCCCTTGTCGGCCAGGGTCAGTTCGATGACCCGGCACACCGTGTGATCGTTGAGCAGGGTGATGATGTGGGTGATCTGGGTCGAGGACGCGCCATGGGCCAGCATGCGCTCCACCAGCTGGCCGATCTCGCCGCGGATCGCCACCAGGTTGTCGATCCGTGGCGCGTTGCGGATGGTCCGTGCCAGGTGCACCAGGTCGACCCGTTGCAGGGAAAACAGGTCGCGCTCGGAAACCACGCCGCACAGGCGCTGCTCTTTTACCAGGCAGACATGGGCGATGTGCCGCTCGGTCATGGCGATGGCGGCGTCGAATGCGCTGTGGTCCGGCGACAGGGCGAACGGCGCCTGGGTCATGTGCCGTTCGATGCCCTGGTTGAAGTCGCTGGTGCCGTCGGCCACCACCTGGCGCAGGTCGCGCAGGGTGAAGATGCCGAGCGGTGCCTTGTGTTCATCCACCACCACGATGCTGCCGACCTGCTGCTCGTGCATCAGGCTCACGGCTTCGCGCAGCGGGGTGGACGGCCTGCAGGTCACCGGGTGGCGCATCGCCAACTCGCCCAGCCGGGTATTGAGGGAGTACTGGGTGCCGAGGGTTTCCACGGCCTTTTGCTGGACCTGCTGGTTGACCTGGTCCAACAGGCTGCTGACGCCGCGCAGGGCGAAATCGCGAAACACTGCGCAGAGGGCGAATAGCTTGATGAAGGCCGGCTTGTTCAGTTGCAGGCAGAAGGTGTCCTCGGCCGCCAGGTGTTCGGTGCGGGTGGCGCGCTCGCCCAGCAGCGCGGCGAGGGGGAAACACTCGCCGACGGTGATCTCGAAGGTGGTTTCGGTGCCGCCCTTGAGGGCGTGCTGGCGCTCGCCGACCACCCGGCCCTGCTTGACGATATAGAAGTGTTCGACCGGGCCGTCGGCGGGTTTGATGATGCTCTCGCCGGGGCCGTAGAAACGCAGTTGGCATTGCTCGACCAGGTACGCCAGGTGAGCGTTTTCCATCTGATTGAAAGGGGGGAACCGCTGGAGAAACTGCATTGTGCCGTGGATGTTCTGCAACACCGCGGTTTTCCCTGCCTGGGTGAAGGCATCCGCTTTACTCATAACCATTACCGCAGTCTTTTTGGATTTGTTGTGGTCGGGTCTTGGGTCATGGTCGGTCCCACGCTGCCGGGTGCCCATTGGACGTAAGTCTAGGTAGCGGGTCTGCACCTGTTAATTCGCTTCAAGCAGGTGTCAAAACCGTGAAAAAAGTACTTATCCGGCCTCTTGGAAAAAAATCCGACGAAGTGCACATTGGAGGCCTGCTTAGCGATGTCTGACCACTGTGCTAGGGGATCGATCTGAATATGTAGAGAAAGCCATGTCCGACCACGATATTTTGAGTGATGCCGAGCGCGAGGCGCTGAACGCCGTGATGCTCGAGCCTGATCTGCCGCCCCAGCGCGTGTTGATTGCCGACGATGACAAGGATGCCCGTGAGTTGCTGTCGGAGATTCTGGGGCTGGATGGCATTCGCTGCATGACCGCAGCCAGTGGCAAGGCCGCACTTGAACTGTTGAACTCGAACAAATCGATCGGACTGCTGATTACCGATCTGCGCATGGCCCCCTGCAACGGCCTGGACCTGATCCGCCAGGTGCGCGAATCGGAGCGGGCGGCGCTGCCGATCATTATCATTTCCGGGGATGCCGATGTGCGTGACGCCATCGCGGCCATGCACCTGAGCGTGGTGGATTTCCTGCTCAAGCCGATCGACACCGGCAAGCTGCTGGCGCTGGTCAAGCATGAGCTGGGCGTGGTGCGCTAGCGCGAGCCATGAGTTTCCAGGCCCAACAAAAAAGCCCTGATCGTGCGACCAGGGCTTTTTCTTTTACCGCGTTAACGCAGGATCACAGGCCGTTGCGGGCCTTGAACTCGCGACGACGACGGTGCAGTACCGGCTCGGTGTAGCCGTTCGGTTGCTTGGTGCCTTCGATCACCAGTTCGACCGCCGCCTGGAAGGCGATGTTGCTGTCGAAGTTCGGGGCCAGCGGACGGTACAGGGTGTCGCCGGCGTTCTGCCGGTCCACCACGGGCGCCATGCGCTTGAGGCTTTCCATGACCTGGGCTTCGGTGACGACGCCATGGCGCAGCCAGTTGGCGATGTGCTGGCTGGAAATACGCAGGGTGGCGCGGTCTTCCATCAGGCCGACATCGTTGATGTCCGGCACCTTGGAACAGCCGACGCCCTGGTCGATCCAGCGCACCACGTAGCCGAGAATGCCTTGGGCGTTGTTGTCCAGTTCGTTCTTGATCTCTTCGGCCGACCAGTTGGTGTTGCTGGCCAGCGGGATGGTCAGAATGTCGTCCACCGAGGCGCGGGCGCGTTTGGCCAGCTCGGCCTGGCGGGCGAACACGTCGACCTTGTGGTAGTGCAGGGCGTGCAGGGCCGCGGCGGTGGGCGAAGGTACCCAGGCGGTGTTGGCGCCGGCCAGCGGGTGAGCGATTTTCTGTTCGAGCATGGCGGCCATCAGGTCCGGCATGGCCCACATGCCTTTGCCGATCTGCGCGCGACCTTGCAGGCCGGTGCTCAGGCCGATATCGACGTTCCAGTTCTCGTAGGCGCCGATCCACTTGGCGGCCTTCATCTCGGCCTTGCGCACCACGGCGCCGGCTTCCATGGAGGTGTGGATTTCGTCGCCGGTACGGTCGAGGAAGCCGGTGTTGATGAACACCACGCGCTCGCTGGCGGCCTTGATGCAGGCCTTGAGGTTGACCGTGGTGCGGCGTTCCTCGTCCATGATCCCGACTTTCAGGGTGTTGCGCGGCAGTTCCAGCACGTCTTCGATGCGCCCGAACAGCTCGTTGGTGAACGCGGCTTCTTCCGGACCGTGCATCTTCGGCTTGACGATGTACACCGAGCCGGTGCGGCTGTTGGTGCGCGAGGTGTTGCCGTTGAGGTTGTGGATCGCCGCGAGGCTGGTGACCAGGCCGTCGAGGATGCCTTCCGGCACTTCGTTGCCTTGGCTGTCGAGGATCGCGTCGATGGTCATCAGGTGACCCACGTTACGCACGAACAGCAGCGAACGACCGTGCAGCTTCACGCTGCCGCCGTTGGGCGCGGTGTATTCGCGGTCGGCGTTCATGGTGCGGGTGAAGGTCTGGCCGCCCTTGGCCACTTCTTCGGCCAGGTCGCCCTTCATCAGGCCGAGCCAGTTGCGGTAGATCACCACCTTGTCATCGGCGTCGACGGCGGCGACCGAGTCTTCGCAGTCCATGATGGTGGTCAGGGCCGCTTCCATCAGCACGTCTTTGACGCCGGCGGCGTCGGTCTGGCCGACCGGGCTGCTGGCGTCGATCTGGATCTCGAAATGCAGGCCGTTGTGTTTCAGCAGGACCGCGGTCGGGGCCGCGGCATCGCCGTGGTAGCCGATCAGCTGGGCGTCGTCGCGCAGGCCGCTGTTGCTGCCACCCTTGAGGGCGACTACCAGCTTGCCGTCGACGATCTTGTAGCCGGTGGAGTCGACATGGGAACCGGCGGCCAATGGCGCGGCTTCGTCGAGGAAGGCGCGGGCGAAGGCGATGACCTTGTCGCCGCGCACCTTGTTGTAGCCTTTGCCTTTTTCCGCGCCGTCGGCTTCGCTGATGGCGTCGGTGCCATACAGCGCGTCGTACAGCGAGCCCCAGCGGGCGTTGGAGGCGTTGAGGGCGAAACGGGCATTCATCACCGGGACCACCAGCTGCGGACCGGCCGTGCGGGCGATCTCGTCATCGACGTTTTGCGTCGTGGCCTGGAAGTCCGCCGCTTCTGGCAGCAGATAACCGATGTCTTGCAGGAAGGCTTTGTAGGCCACGGCGTCGTGGGCCTGGCCGGCACGGGCTTGGTGCCAGGCATCGATACGCGCCTGGAAATCGTCGCGTTTGGCGAGTAGGGCTTTGTTCTTCGGCGCCAGGTCGTGGATGACCTTGTCGGCGCCGGCCCAGAACTTGTCGGCGGTGAGGCCGGTACCGGGAATGGCTTCGTTGTTCACGAAGTCGAACAGGACTTTGGCGACCTGCAGGCCACCGACTTGAACGTGTTCAGTCATTGCTTGCCTCACTCTGCTCAGCTATTTCGCTTTTCAGCTCTTCAAATTAACAATGAAGCCTCTGGCCATTTAAACCACAAACCCCTCTACCAGTACATGCCATCGCGGGCGGCTGGGATGGTTCCAATCAACGGCTTGAAGCCTTGCTGACAGGGCTTTCAGGGTTGCGACTGCGCCTTGGCAGACATCGATCCAACGTTATGTAGTGCGCGCTGCGGCATACTACATGATGAATTGCGGTTGTGAAAATTAGACTAAATACGTCGTTCCGCGACTCAAGTTCGCTGAACGGTCACGCTGGGGAACAGGATGTTCTCAAAAAACTATTGAATTGTTCCATATAAATCTAAGGAGTTGTACACGATTTATATTCCGGCAGCGGCAGCGCGCCGTTTTCATGCTTTGCGCCTTGCCTGTAGGGGCAAGGGAAGCGGCAGGACGAGCCTTGCCTATACTTGATTTTCTATAACAAAAGTCCTGACAGAGGGTTGCGCCATGGACCACCTCGTACTCACCGTATTCGCCCCGGACAAGCCCGGACAGGTCGAGCGCATCGCCCAATGCATCGCCGCGCATGGCGGTAACTGGCTGGAGAGCCGCATGTCGCGCATGGCGGGGCAGTTCGCCGGCATCCTGCGGGTCGGCGTGCCGGCGGAGGCCTACGACGAGCTGGTGGACGCCTTGCAGGGCTTGGCGGCCCAGGGCATCCGGGTGCTGATCGCCGAAAGCGGTATCGAACAGTCCTGCACCTGGAAGCCGATCTCCATGGAGTTGGTGGGCAACGACCGGCCGGGCATCGTGCGCGACATCACCCGCTTGTTGAGCGAGCAGGGGGTGAACCTGGAGCGACTGGTGACCGAAGTGCGCCCGGCGCCCATGAGCAGCGAGCCGCTGTTCCACGCCGAAGCGATCCTGGCGGTACCGCTGACCTTGTCCCTCGATGTCCTGCAGTCGCGCCTGGAAACCCTGGCGGATGATTTGATGGTGGAGTTGGTGCTGCGCAGCGAGGTGTGAACCGAAAGGGCAAGTTATCCAGTTTTAGCGTGCATGCGCCTGTGGATAACCTGTAGAGACCTACCGCCAGCCCAAGCCAGCCAAGGCTTTGCGGAATCTGATCAAAAAACCAGCAGTTTCAAGGGCTTGTGCACAAACGGCGGGGATCACGCTGTGGATAACCTTGGGAAGGATAGATGCAGGCCACGCCAACCGTGGCCTGTAGAGGTTTGTACGTTTATTGATCAGCTGCGTTTGCGCAGGCTCAACCAGGCATCCACGCTGTACACCGCCAGGCCGGCCCAGATAAACATGAACGCCACCAGGGTGCTCGACGACAGGTGTTCGCCGAACAGCAGTACCGCCTGCAGCAGCACCAGGGTCGGCGCCAGGTACTGCAAGAAGCCCAGGGTGGTGTAGGGCAGGTGACGGGCGGCGGCGTTGAAGCACACCAGCGGCACCAGGGTGACGGGGCCGGCCGCCACCAGCCACCAGGCTTCGGAACTGGTCCAGAAGGCCGCCTGGGCACTGGTGGCGGTGGGGTTGAACAAGAGCCAGGCGAGGGCGATCGGCACCAGCATCCAGGTTTCCACCACCAGCCCCGGCAGTGCCTTGACCGGTGCCTGCTTGCGGATCAGCCCGTAGAAACCGAAGGTCAGCGCCAGCACCAGCGAGACCCAAGGCAAGCTGCCGACCTGCCACACTTGCTGCGCCACGCCGACCGCCGCCAGGCCCACCGCCAGCCACTGCAGGCGCCGCAGCCGCTCACCAAGGATCAGCATGCCCAGCAGCACGTTCACCAGCGGGTTGATGTAGTAGCCCAGGCTGGCTTCGAGCATGCGCCCGTTATTCACCGACCAGACATAGGTCAGCCAGTTGGCCGCGATCAGGGTGCCGCTCAAGGCCAGGATCGCCAGGCGCTTGGGGTTGTCCCGCAGCTCGCGCCACCAGCCGGGATGCTTCCAGACCATCAGCAGCAGCGCGCCGAACAGCGCGGACCAGAGCACCCGGTGGATGATGATTTCCACGGCGGGTACGTTGGCGATGGCTTTGAAGTAGATCGGGAACAGGCCCCAGATGATGTAGGCACTCAGGCCCAGGATGTACCCGCGACGCGGGTTGGCGGCTTGCATGCAGAATCCTTGCTTAGGCAGCTAACAAAGGCAGTGATTGTAAGGAGGTTTATCAGGCTGTGTCTTTGTCGGCGTAATCGCGGTGACCTGCTTTGGTGATCGATCCGGCTTCTGTAGGAGCGAGGCTTGCCCGCGATAGGTTCGCCGCGGTGATTCTGATGCACCGCAGTGTCTTGATCGCGGGCAAGCCTCGCACTTACAGACCCGATAAAGGCTGGGCTCAGAACAGCTTCAGGGGTTCTTCGTTGAGCGCCGAAAGTTGCTCGCGCAGCGCCAGCACCTGGTCGCCCCAGTAACGCTCGCTGCCGAACCAGGGGAAGCTGCGCGGGAACGCCGGGTCGTCCCAACGCCGCGCCAGCCAGGCGCTGTAGTGCATCAGGCGCAGGGCGCGCAGCGGTTCGATCAGCGCCAGTTCACGCGGGTCGAAGTCGTGGAACTCGCTGTAGCCATCCATCAGCTCCGACAACTGCCCCAGGCATTCCTGGCGATCGCCGGCGAGCATCATCCACAGGTCCTGTACCGCCGGGCCCATGCGGCAGTCGTCGAGGTCGACGATATGGAACACCTCGTCGCGGCACATCATGTTGCCGGGATGGCAGTCGCCATGCATGCGGATGTTCTGGTGCGGCGTGGCCTGGTAGATCTCTTCCACCCGCTTGAGCAGGTCGCGGGCCACCGACTCGTAGGCCGGCAGCAGGCTCTTGGGCACGAAGTCGCCTTCCAGCAGGGTGGTCAGCGAGTCGTGGCCGAAGTTCTTCACCCCCAGCGCTTCGCGATGCTCGAACGGGCGGGTGGCGCCGACCGCATGCAGGCGGCCGAGCAATTGCCCCAGGCGATACAACTGGTCGAGGTTGCCGGGTTCCGGCGCCCGGCCGCCACGGCGCGGGAACAGGGTGAAGCGGAAGCCTTGATGCTCGAACAGGCTTTCGCCCTGGTGAATCAGCGGCGCCACCACCGGTACTTCGCATTCGGCGAGTTCGAAGGTGAAGCGGTGCTCTTCGAGAATCGCCTCGTTGGTCCAGCGCTGCGGACGGTAGAACTTGGCGATCAGCGGCTCGCCGTCTTCGATGCCGACCTGGTAGACACGGTTTTCGTAACTGTTGAGTGCCAGGACACGGGCGTCGCTGAGAAAACCGATGCTTTCGACGGCATCGAGGACTAGATCAGGGGTAAGGGTTTCGAACGGGTGAGACATGCTGACTCCTGCGCGCAGCAGGCTGCTGCGTCCGGCCAAGCATGGTAGCGCACGAAGGATGACAGGTGGTGACTGTGAGGTCGCTATCGCGGGCAAGCCTCGCTCCTACAGGTCGGTGCAGGAGCGAGCTTGCTCGCAAAGCGGTGGATCAGGCGCCGACGATGCCGCCATCTTCCCGGGTGATCACCATCACCGAGGAACGCGGCTTGCCGTTGGGCAGATGCTCGGGGAAGGTCGAGCCGCCGTTCTCGCCCGGATGCTGGATGCCCACGAACAGGCTGCGCTGATCCGGCGAGAAGGTGATGCCGGTGACTTCGCAGCCCACCGGCCCGACCATGAAGCGGCGGATTTCACCGGTGTCCGGGTCGGCACAGAGCATCTGGTTGTTGCCCATGCCGGCGAAGTCGCCGGCGTTGCTGGAGTCGCCGTCGGTGAGGATCCACAAGCGGCCGGCCTTGTCGAAACCCAGGCCGTCGGGGCTGTTGAACATGTTCTGCGGGGTGATGTTCGACGAACCGCCTTTCGGCTGGCCGGCATGCACGGCCGGGTTGCCGGCGACCACGAACAGGTCCCAGGTGAAGTCCATCGAACCGTGGTCGCCACGGCCGGTCTGCCAGCGCAGGATCTGCCCGTAGACGTTTTTCTCCCGCGGGTTCGGGCCGCCCACTGGCTGGCCGTCTTCGCCGCGTTTGGAGTTGTTGGTCAGGGTGCAGTAGACCTGGCCGTCTTTTGGACTGACCACGATCCATTCCGGACGGTCCATGCGCGTGGCCTTGACCACGCTGGCCGCCAGGCGGGCGTGGATCAGCACTTCGGCCTGGTCGGCGAAACCGCTGCTGGCGTCGATGCCGTTCTTGCCGTGGCTCAGCTCGACCCATTTACCCTTGCCTTTCGGGTGGTCCGGGTTGCCGTCGCCATTGTCGAAAATCGCCACGTACAGGGTGCCGTGGTCCAGCAGGTCACGGTTGGCCTTGGGGTTGCGGTGGTTGATGCGGTCGCGGCTGACGAACTTGTAGATGAACTCGCCACGCTCGTCGTCGCCCATGTAGACCACGGCGCGTCCGTCGCGGGTTTCGGCCAGGGCGGCGTTTTCATGCTTGAAGCGGCCCAGGGCGGTGCGCTTGATCGGTTTGGACTGTGGGTCGAACGGGTCGATCTCCACGACCCAGCCATGACGGTTGAGCTCGTTGGGGTTTTTCGCCAGGTCGAAGCGCGGGTCGAACTGATGCCAGTTGATGTCGCGGCTGCTCGCCGAAGCGCCATAACGCTTCTGCGCGGCATCGAAGGTCTGCTGGGCGTTGCTGCTGCCGAAGCAGTCGGTGAAGTTCTCTTCACAGGTCAGGTAGGTGCCCCATGGCGTCTTGCCGTTGGCGCAGTTCTGGAAGGTGCCGAGGACTTTCCTGCCGCTCTTGTCGGCGCTGGTTTTCATCAGCGCGTGGCCGGCGGCCGGGCCGCTCAGGCGAATCGGCGCGTTGCCGTGGATGCGCCGGTTGTAGCGCGAACCCTGGACGAACTGCCATTGGCCGTTGCGGCGCTGCACTTCGATCACCGACACGCCTTCGCTGGCCAGGGCCTTGCGCACGTCTTCCGCCGACTGCGGCATGCCGCCGTGGGGGTAGAGGTAGCGATAGTTGGTGTATTCGTTGTTGATCGCCATCAGCGCGCGATTCTTGTCGTCCGGGAAGGCGAACAGGCTCATGCCGTCGTTGTTGTCGCCGAACTGCACTTCTTGGGCCGCCGCGGTGCCATTGCCGCTCGGGTCGAAGGCCGGGCCGTTCTTCTGCAGGGGCTGGCCCCAGCTGATCAGCACCGAGGACTTGTAGCCCGGCGGCAGGGTGATGCTGTCGCTGGTGGCGGCGGCAATGCCTTCAAAGCCCAGCAGCTTGCTGGAACCGGCGCTGACGCTGGCGGCCAGCACGCTGCGGCTCAGCAGGTTGCCACCGAGAAACATGGCCGCGCCGCACAGGGCGCCGGCGCTGATGAAACCACGGCGGCTGAGGCCGACCATCTTTTCGAGGTCGGTAGGTTGGTCTTCTTCTAGTAGGCTCATCACAGGCTTCCTGCAGGATTTTGCAGCCACCTTAATCAGCGTCGATGACGAACATATTGCAGCGACGAAAGCATTTCGCCGCTTGTGTAGCCGCTGCCGAAGGCTGCGATCGAGCCGAAGGCTCGCAGGGAGCTTGAGTCAGTCAAGGTCCTGCGGACCTTATCGCAGCCTGCGGCAGCGGCTACAGAGCCGTGATAAGTCTGGTTACAGCGGCGTGCCGAGCAGCACATTGGATGGCGAGAACTGCACCCGCACCGGCTTGCCGGCGCTCAAGCCAAGGTTTCGCAGGTGCAGCGGTTCGGCCAGGGCGCAGAGGGTCTGGCCGCTGGGCAGGGCGATGCGGACTTCGCTGGGGCCGTCGTCGGCGTCGAGGATCGCTTCCAGGGTGCCCTGCAGGCAATTGTGTCCGGGTGTTGCGGGCTGATCGATGGCCAGCAGTTCCAGCCAACCAGCCTTGATCAAGGCCACTACTCCGGTGCCGGGTTCCAGTTCCAGATGCAGGGTGCTGTCATGGGTGATCTGCGCCTGGATCACCAGGTCTTCCGCGAGCGCCAGGCGCACCAGGTCGTTGCGCCCTTGCGCTTCGACGGCCTGCACCGTGCCGTGCAGCTGGTTGCGGGCGCTGGTCCGGAGCATCAGGCGCCCCAGCAGATCGAGGTCGGCAGCATCTTCGGCGGCTTCCAGCACCTGGGCCTGCAAGGCCTGCAAACGCTGGTAGAGACGCAGCACCCGCTCGCCTTCGGCGGACAGCCTGGCGCCACCGCCGCCTTTACCACCGACACTGCGTTCGACCAGGGGTTTTTGCGCCAGGTTGTTCAACTCGTCGATGGCATCCCAGGCTGTCTTGTAACTCAGGCCGGCGCTTTTCGCGGCACGGGTGATCGAGCCCTGTTCGGCGATGTGCTGCAGCAAAGCGATGCGCTGCGGGCGACGGGCGATGTGCTGGGTCAACAAGGTGGGCAAGGGCATGGCTGAACGCTTTGAACGCTGGGAATGGAAGGGGAGTTTGCGGCTTGAGGGCCGAGAGTCAAGTTCAGTCGGGCTCGCCGGGTTTTGGCGTGCGTGCCAGGCAATAGACATCGACCCGTCGCGCCCCGGCCGTGAGCAACAGCCGCGCCAGGGCGTGGGCGGTCGCGCCGGTGGTGAGTACGTCGTCCACCAGCGCCAGGTGCCGGCCATGGATCGCCGCCTCGGGCGTCAGGGCGAAGGCGTGGCGCAGGTTGCGTTGCCGCGCCCTGGCATCCAGGCCTTGTTGCGATGGCGTGTCCTGGGTGCGCAGCAACGAGGTTTCGTCACAGGGGATTTGCAGGATCTCGCCCAGCCAGCGTGCGAGCATCGCCGCCTGGTTATAGCCGCGTTGGCGCAGGCGCTTGCGGGCCAGGGGCACCGGCAGCAGGGCGTCGGGCTGTGGCAGGTCCTCACTGAAGCGATGTTGCAGCGATTGCGCGAGAAGTTCGGCCAAAAGACGGCCAAAGGGCCATTTGCCGTTGTGCTTGAAGCGGCTGACCAGGCTGTCGACCGGAAAGCTGTAACGCCAGGGCGCCACCACCTGGGCAAAGGCCGGCGGTCGCTTGAGGCACTGGCCGCAGGTCAGGCCGGCTGCGGGCAGGGGCAGGGCGCAGACCTGGCAGTGATCGCCGAGCCACGGCAGTTCGGTTTCACAGGCGGTGCAAATGGCTTGGGGCGTGTCGGTCGGCTCATCGCAGAGCAAACAGGTTTGTTTGTTTTTTAACCAGATGTAAACCTGTCCTTGGTAATGTGGTTGACACTGCATGGCGCTTCCTTAAATATGCCCAACATCCGTGTCGCGGCTGTGGGTATTCCCTTCCCGCCGCCGCTTGCCAAGCATAATCAAGGAATCGCCCATGAGCGCCAGCACCACCGCCAATCTGCGTCATGACTGGACTTTGGCTGAAGTCAAAGCCCTCTTCGTCCAGCCGTTCAATGACTTGCTATTCCAGGCGCAGACGGTGCACCGCGCGCATTTCGACGCCAACCGCGTCCAGGTTTCCACCCTGTTGTCGATCAAGACCGGCGCCTGCCCGGAAGATTGCAAATATTGTCCGCAGTCCGGTCACTACAACACCGGCCTGGAAAAAGAAAAGCTGATGGAAGTGCAGAAGGTCCTCGAAGAGGCCGCGCGCGCCAAGGCCATAGGTTCGACCCGTTTCTGCATGGGCGCGGCCTGGAAACACCCGTCGGCCAAGGACATGCCGTACGTGCTGGAAATGGTCAAGGGCGTGAAGGCCATGGGCCTGGAAACCTGCATGACCCTCGGTCGCCTGGACCAGGACCAGACCGAAGCGCTGGCCAAGGCCGGTCTGGACTACTACAACCACAACCTCGATACCTCGCCGGAGTTCTACGGCAGCATCATTACCACCCGCACCTACAGCGAGCGCCTGCAGACCCTGGCCTACGTGCGCGATGCCGGGATGAAGATCTGCTCCGGCGGCATCCTCGGCATGGGCGAATCCCTCGATGACCGCGCCGGCCTGCTGATCCAGCTGGCCAACCTGCCGGAGCACCCGGAATCGGTGCCGATCAATATGTTGGTGAAAGTGGCCGGCACGCCGCTGGAAAACTCCGAGGATGTCGACCCGTTCGACTTCATCCGCATGCTTGCCGTGGCCCGCATCCTGATGCCGAAATCCCATGTGCGCCTGTCCGCCGGCCGCGAAGCGATGAACGAGCAGATGCAGGCCCTGGCGTTCTTTGCCGGCGCCAACTCGATCTTCTACGGCGAGAAGCTGCTGACCACCGCCAACCCGCAGGCCGACAAGGACATGCAACTGTTCGCGCGCCTGGGCATCCAGCCGGAAGCCCGCGAAGAACACGCTGACGAGGTGCACCAGGCCGCCATCGAGCAGGCGCTGGTGGAGCAGAAGAGCAGCGAGCAGTTCTACAACGCCGCGGTTTAAGCATCTCTCCCTGTAGCCGCTGCCGCAGGCTGCGATAGGTCCGCTGGACCTCGATGGACTTAGTTCCTCGCGCCCCTTCGGGTCGATCGCAGCCTGCGGCAGCGGCTATGGCAATCATCGTCCGATCATCGAGGCCTGCATGTCTTTCGATCTCCGCGCGCGTCTCGCTGCCCGTCGTGCCGAAAACCTCTACCGTCAGCGCCCACTGCTGGAAAGCCCGCAAGGGCCACAAGTGGTGGTCGACGGCCAGCCATTGCTGGCGTTCTGCAACAACGATTACCTGGGTCTGGCCAATCATCCGCAAGTGATCGAGGCCTGGCGCGCCGGTGCGTCCCGCTGGGGCGTGGGCGGTGGCGCCTCGCACCTAGTGGTCGGCCACAGCACGCCCCATCACCAGTTGGAAGAGGCCCTGGCCGAGTTCACCGGTCGCCCGCGAGCACTGCTGTTCACCACCGGTTACATGGCCAATCTCGGCGCGGTCACCGCGCTGGTTGGGCAGGGCGACACGGTGCTGGAAGACCGCCTCAACCACGCTTCGTTGCTGGACGCCGGCCTGCTTTCCGGCGCGCGCTTCAACCGTTACCTGCACAACGATGCCGAGAGCCTGGCCAAGCGCCTGGAGAAAGCCACCGGCAATACCCTGGTGGTCACCGATGGTGTGTTCAGCATGGACGGCGACCTGGCCGACCTGCCGGCCCTGGCTCGCGAAACCCGGGCCAAGGGCGCCTGGCTGATGGTCGACGACGCCCATGGGTTCGGGCCGCTGGGGGCCAATGGCGGAGGGATCGTCGAGCACTTCGGCTTGAGTCAGGAAGATGTGCCGGTCCTGGTGGGCACCCTCGGCAAGGCGTTCGGTACCGCCGGCGCCTTTGTCGCCGGCAGCGAGGAACTGATCGAGAGCCTGATCCAGTTCGCCCGTCCTTATATCTACACCACCAGCCAGCCGCCGGCCCTGGCCTGCGCCACCCTGAAAAGCCTGGAGTTGCTGCGCAGCGAGCACTGGCGGCGTGAGCACCTGAACACGCTGATCCGCCAGTTCCGCCAGGGCGCCGAGCAGATCGGGCTGACCTTGATGGACAGCTTCACGCCGATCCAGCCGATCCTGATCGGCGACAGCGCGCGGGCGATTCGCCTGTCACAAATGCTGCGCGAGCGCGGCCTGATGGTCACCGCGATTCGTCCACCGACCGTGCCCGCGGGGAGCGCCCGTCTGCGGGTGACCCTGTCCGCCGCCCACAGTGAGGCTCAGGTCCAGCTATTGTTGAATGCACTGGCGGATTGTTTTAGCGAACCAGGACCGGAGCCAAGCCATGCGTGATCGACTGATTCTGCTGCCCGGTTGGGGCCTCGGCGTATCGCCGCTGGAGCCCTTGGCGGCGGCGCTGCAGGGGCTGGACGAACACCTGCGGGTCGAGATCGAACCGTTGCCGGAACTGGAGTCCAGCGACCTGGATGAGTGGCTCGATGAACTGGACTCCAGCGTGCCGGACAACGCCTGGCTCGGTGGCTGGTCGCTGGGTGGCATGCTGGCTTCCGAGCTGGCGGCGCGTCGTGGCGAGCGCTGCTGCGGTTTGTTGACCCTGGCCAGCAACCCCAGTTTCGTGGCTCACGCCGAGTGGGCGAGTGCGATGCCGGGGGAGACCTTCGACGGGTTTCTGGCCGGCTGCAACGCCGACCCGCACACTACCCTCAAGCGCTTCAGTTTGCTCTGCGCCCAGGGCGCCGAAGATCCACGCGGCCTGTCGCGCCTGCTGTCGGGCGGCGCGCCGCATACCTCGGGCGCGGTGTTGATGGCCGGCCTGGAGTTGCTGGCGCAGTTGGACACTCGCCATGCTCTGCAGGCGTTTCGTGGGCCGCAGTTGCATCTGTTTGCCGGGCTCGACGGCCTGGTGCCGGCCGAAGCCGCGGGCGAATTGCTGGCGTTGTTGCCCGATGTCGAAGTTGGTCTGATTGAACAGGCCAGCCACGCGTTTCTTCTGGAGGATCCCCACGGTGTGGCGGGGGCGATCCAGGCTTTTTTGCATGAGTCCGGCGATGACTGATCTGTCCCTTCCCAAGCCCCCCGGCAGCTTGCCCGACAAGCGCCAGGTGGCGGCTTCCTTTTCCCGCGCGGCGTCCAGCTACGACAGCGTGGCGCAACTGCAGCGCGACGTCGGTCATGAGTTGCTGAGCCGCCTGCCGCAAGATCGCGAGCCTGGCCGCTGGCTGGACATGGGCTGCGGCACCGGTTATTTCAGCCGTCTGCTGGGCGAGCGTTTCCCGACCAGCGAAGGGCTGGCGCTGGACATCGCCGAAGGCATGCTCGAGCACGCCCGTCCGCTGGGCGGGGCGCAGTATTTCATTGCCGGCGATGCCGAGCGTTTGCCGTTGCAGGGGCAGAGTTGCGAGCTGATCTTTTCCAGCCTGGCGGTTCAGTGGTGCGCGGATTTCCGTTCGGTTCTCAGCGAGGCGCATCGGGTGCTGAAACCGGGCGGCGTGCTGGCCTTTGCCAGCCTGTGCGTCGGTACGCTGTACGAATTGCGCGACAGTTGGCGTCAGGTCGACGGCATGGTGCATGTCAACCGCTTCCGTGAGTTCAGCACCTATCAACAGCTGTGTGCGGCGAGTGGCTTGCAGGTGCTGAGCCTGGAAACCCGACCGCATGTGCTGCACTACCCTGATGTGCGCAGCCTGACCCATGAGTTGAAGGCCCTGGGGGCGCACAACCTCAACCCTGGACGGCCCGGCGGGCTGACAGGGCGGGCGCGGATCAAGGGCCTGATCGACGCCTACGAACAGTTCCGTCAAGCGCAGGGATTGCCCGCGACCTACCAGGTGGTCTACGCCGTATTGGAGAAGCCGCTATGAGCCGAGCCTATTTCGTGACCGGAACAGACACCGATGTTGGCAAGACCACCGTCGCCGCTGGCTTGCTGCATGCCGCGCGGCTCTCGGGGCTGAGCACGGCGGCCGGGAAGCCGGTGGCTTCGGGCTGCGAGCTGACCCCCAAGGGGCTGCGCAACGCCGATGCACTGGCCTTGCTGGCCGAGTGCTCGTTGCCGCTGACCTACGACGAGGTCAATCCACTGGCCTTTGAACCGGCCATCGCTCCCCATCTGGCGGCCCGCGAGGCTGGCGTGGCGTTGACTGTGCAGGCCTTGCTGGCGCCCATGCGCCAGGTGCTGGCCAAAGGCGCGGACTTCACCCTGATCGAAGGGGCCGGCGGCTGGCGTGTGCCGCTGGCCGACCAGGACAACCTGTCCGACCTGGCCATGGCCCTGGATCTGCCGGTGATCCTGGTGGTGGGCGTGCGCCTGGGCTGTATCAACCATGCCCTGCTGACGGCCGAGGCGATTGCCCAGGACGGTTTGCAGCTGGCGGGTTGGGTGGCCAATATCATCGAGCCGAAGACTTCGCGGCTCGAGGAGAACCTCGCCACGCTGGCGGAGCGCCTGCCCGCGCCTTGTCTGGGGCGGGTCCCGAGATTGAAGGCGATCAGCGCCGAAGCGGTGGCCGAGCATCTGCAGTTGGACCTGCTTGACTAGATTTTGCCTATGGTGCGGCACTGTGCCATTAGTGTTTTTGACGGGTCTTTTCCTGGCGCGTCTGGTTCAATAGCCGCTGTTCATTCCTTGCAGGGTCGAGTTCTCCCATGGAAATTTCCGGGAATACCGCTTTCTACGCCGGCCTGAGTACCGTGCAGACCGGGCAGAACCGTGTCGATCAGGCGGCCAGCCAGATCGCCAGCACGACCATCGAGCGTTCTGTCACCAGCCAGTCTTCCGAAGTCCAGGTCGAGCGCCTGCGATCCGTCGACCGCAGCCAGCAATCGGACCTGGCCAGCAATATGGTCGAGATGTCCATGGGCAAGATCCAGGCGGAGCTGGGCGTGAAAGTCGCCAAGGCCGCCGATGAAGTGCTCGGTACGCTGATCGACACCTACGCTTGACCCTCCCTCGGTAGCCCCGCCCGTTTTTGCGGGCAGGGTGGCCCGTGTAAAAGCCTCCTGCACAGTCCCATCTTCCGTCTTGCTGGCCTGCCAGCTCCTACACTCAATTTAGCTTCCGAATATTTCACGGCATTCGCTGTGGGCCTTGGCGTGCAAGGCCTGCAGAGGATCGATGACGAACGGTGTTTGCGTGGTGCTTGACAAGGTTTGGGCGTAAACGTATGTTTCAAACAACTGTTTGACCGCCACAATAAATCAACGCGGTTGTTCATTCCCGGTTACATCAGCAGAGGTTTATCGCTATGCCTGACTACAAGGCCCCCTTGCGTGATATTCGCTTCGTTCGTGACGAACTGCTCGGCTATGAAGCGCACTATCAGAGCCTGCCGGCTTGCCAGGACGCTACTCCAGACATGGTTGATGCCATCCTCGAGGAAGGCGCGAAGTTTTGTGAGCAGGTACTGGCCCCTCTGAACCGTGTGGGTGACCTGGAAGGCTGCACCTGGAGCGAATCCGGCGTTAAGACCCCGACGGGCTTCAAAGAGGCCTACAAGCAATTCGTCGAAGGCGGCTGGCCAAGCCTGGCTCACGATGTCGAGCATGGCGGTCAAGGCCTGCCGGAGTCCCTGGGCCTGGCTGTCAGCGAAATGGTCGGCGAAGCCAACTGGTCGTGGGGCATGTACCCAGGCCTGTCCCATGGCGCGATGAACACCATCTCCGAACACGGCACGCCTGAGCAGCAAGAGGCTTACCTGACCAAGCTGGTATCCGGCGAGTGGACCGGCACCATGTGCCTGACCGAACCGCACTGCGGCACCGACCTGGGCATGCTGCGCACCAAGGCCGAACCTCAGGCCGACGGTTCCTACAAAGTCACCGGCACCAAGATCTTCATCTCGGCCGGTGAGCACGACATGGCCGACAACATCGTCCATATCGTTCTGGCCCGCCTGCCGGATGCACCGGCTGGCACCAAAGGCATCTCGCTGTTCATCGTGCCGAAGTTCCTGCCGAACGCCGATGGCTCCGTCGGCCAGCGCAACGCCGTGAGCTGTGGTTCCCTGGAACACAAGATGGGGATCCACGGTAACGCCACCTGCGTGATGAACTTCGACGCGGCCACCGGTTTCCTGATCGGCCCGGCGAACAAAGGCCTGAACTGCATGTTCACCTTCATGAACACCGCTCGCCTGGGTACCGCGCTGCAAGGCCTGGCCCACGCCGAGATCGGTTTCCAGGGCGGCCTGAAATACGCCCGCGATCGTCTGCAAATGCGTTCCCTGACTGGCCCGAAAGCGCCGGACAAGGCCGCCGACCCGATCATCGTGCACCCTGACGTACGTCGCATGCTGTTGACCATGAAGGCTTTCGCCGAAGGCAACCGTGCCATGGTCTACTTCACCGCCAAGCAGGTCGACATCGTCAAATACGGCGTGGATGAAGAAGAGAAGAAGAAAGCCGACGCACTGCTGGCCTTCATGACGCCGATCGCCAAGGCCTTCATGACCGAAGTCGGCTTCGAAGCCGCCAACCATGGTGTGCAGATCTACGGTGGCCACGGCTTCATCGCCGAGTGGGGCATGGAGCAGAACGTTCGCGACAGCCGCATTTCCATGCTGTACGAAGGCACCACCGGCATCCAGGCGCTGGACCTGCTGGGCCGTAAAGTGCTGATGACCCAAGGCGAAGCCCTGAAAGGCTTCACCAAGATCGTCCACAAGTTCTGCCAGAGCAACGAAGGCAACGAGTCGGTCAAAGAGTTCGTCGCACCGCTGGCTGCGCTGAACAAGGAATGGGGCGAGCTGACCATGAAGGTCGGCATGGCGGCCATGAAAGACCGTGAAGAAGTCGGTGCCGCGTCCGTGGACTACCTGATGTACTCCGGTTATGCCTGCCTGGCTTACTTCTGGGCCGACATGGCGCGCCTGGCTGCCGAGAAGCTGGCCGCCGGCACCACCGAAGAGGCGTTCTACACCGCCAAGCTGCAGACTGCGCGCTTCTACTTCCAGCGCATCCTGCCGCGTACCCGCACTCACGTTGCGGCCATGCTGTCGGGTGCCAACAACCTGATGGACATGAAAGAAGAAGATTTCGGCCTGGCTTACTAAGCCTTACCGAGGTCCATTCAGAAGCCGCTTCTCCTTCGAGAGAAGCGGCTTTTTTGTGCGCGGAATGAATCTGAAAATAATCCGACTAAAACGTTAAGAAGAAGCCGATCCCTGCCGTTACAGAGGTGGCAATGTGACATGTGTCACATTTGTGCTGTTTAACTATGCCCGGTGAAGGCATAGTGCCATCAACTGTTTAGCCGCGTCGGAGCTTTACCTTGCCGCGTTCTTCTGCTGTACGTTTCAGCCATTTTCTTCCGTCATTGTTACTTCTGCTTGCGGGGCTTGCGGCCGCCTACGTCAAGGATCTCAACGTCTTCTTCACCTCGCTGTTCAACGTCCTGCCGACCCTGGTGCTGTTGCTCGGCGGTGCCTACTGCGCGGTGTATCGGCGCCAGCGTGAACTGTTCCTGATGGTCACGGTGTACATCGCCTATTTCCTGCTCGATACCCAGACTGACTATTACCGCGACAACGGCAAGGTGCGCGAGGATGCGGCCGTGGTGTTCCACTTGGTCTGCCTGCTGCTGCCGCTGCTGTTCGGCCTATTCGCAGCCTGGCAGGAGCGTACCCACCTGTTCCAGGACATGGTGGCGCGCTTTGCCGTATTGCTCGCCTTTGGCAGTGTGGCGCTGGGGCTGGAACAGAGTTATCCCCAGGCGTTGCTGGCCTGGCTGGCGGAAATCCGTTGGCCGGCCCTGCACGGCGCCTGGATGAGCCTGATCCAGTTGTCGTATCCGGTGTTTCTCGCCGCCTTCCTGTTGTTGGCGATCCAGTACTGGCGCAACCCGCGCCCGCTGCATGCGGCGCAACTGGTGGGGTTGCTGGGGCTGTTCTGGATGCTACCCAAGACTTTCATCCTGCCGTTCACCCTGAACATCATGTGCAGCCAGGTGATGTTGATGATCGCCGCGGCCGTTGCCCATGAGGCGTACCAGATGGCCTTCCGCGACGAACTGACTGGCTTGCCGGGTCGCCGCGCCTTGAACGAGCGCATGCAGCGCCTGGGCCGCAACTATGTGCTGGCGATGAGCGATGTCGATCACTTCAAGAAATTCAACGACACCCACGGCCACGACGTGGGTGACCAGGTACTGCGCCTGGTGGCCAGCAAGCTGTCGAAAGTCAGCGGCGGCGGTCGTGCCTACCGTTATGGCGGCGAGGAGTTTGCGGTGGTGTTCGCCGGCAAGACCCTCGAGGAATGCATGCCGCACCTGGAGGTCATTCGCGAGACCATCGCCAACTACAACATCCAACTGCGCAATCAGGAGAACCGCCCCCAGGACGACCAGCAGGGGCGTCAGCGCCGGGGCGCGGCCGCGGCGTCCAGCGTGTCGGTGACCGTCAGTATCGGTGTCGCCGAGCGGCAGATGGAGCACCGTTCGCCGGAAGAGGTGCTCAAGTCCGCCGACCAGGCGTTGTACAGCGCCAAGGGGGCGGGGCGTAACTGCGTCATGGCCTTCGGTCAGAACCGCCGTGGTGCGGTGCGCATGGACACCGCTGCGGGTTGAGTGATAACGGCGCATTCAGCGTCTGGACTGTGATTGGCAGGTCGGATGAGCGGCAGTAGGTTGGATCGATCTGCTGCCGGAGAAACCACCATGCCCGAGTACAAAGCTCCCTTGCGCGACATGCGCTTTTTGATCGACCACGTCTTCGACTTTCACTCCAGCTATGCAGCTCTGGGGGCCAGCGATGCCAGCCCGGACATGGTGGCTGCGATCCTCGAAGAAGGGGCGAAGTTCTGTGAAAACGTACTGGCGCCGCTGAACCGCTCCGGCGACGAAGAAGGCTGCCATTTCGACAATGGCGTGGTCACCACGCCAAAAGGCTTCAAGCAGGCTTTCGCCCAGTATGTCGAAGGTGGCTGGCACGGTCTGGCAGCGGATCCGAGCTACGGTGGCCAGGGCCTGCCGCATTCACTGGGGTTGGTGATCAGCGAGATGGTCGGCTCCAGCAACACTTCCTGGGGCATGTACCCGGGCCTGACTCACGGTGCCATGTCGGCGATTCATGCCCACGGCAGCGAAGAGCAGAAACGGACCTACCTGAGCAAACTCACCGCCGGCCAATGGACCGGCACCATGTGCTTGACCGAAGCCCATTGCGGCACCGACCTGGGCATCATCAAGACCCGTGCCGTGCCCCAGGTCGACGGTAGTTATGCAGTCTCCGGCAGCAAGATTTTCATCTCGGCCGGCGAGCACGATATGAGTGAAAACATCATCCACCTGGTCCTGGCCAAGCTGCCGGATGCGCCGGCGGGCACCAAGGGTATTTCGCTGTTCATCGTGCCCAAGTTCCTGCCCAACGCCGACGGCGAGGCGGGCGAGCGCAACGGGGTGAGTTGCGGCTCCATCGAACACAAGATGGGCATCAAGGCTTCGGCCACCTGCGTGCTGAACTTCGATGGCGCCAAGGGGTTCCTGATCGGTGAGGCCAACAAGGGCCTGAACTGCATGTTCACCATGATGAACCACGCGCGCCTCGGTACCGGGATGCAGGGGCTGTGCCTGGGCGAGGCGAGCTTCCAGGGCGCGATCAAATACGCCAACGACCGTCTGCAGATGCGCTCCCTGACCGGGCCGAAGGCGCCGGACAAGGCCGCCGACCCGATCATTGTCCACCCCGATGTGCGGCGCATGTTGCTGACCATGAAAGCCTTCAACGAAGGCAATCGTGCCCTGGCCTATTTCACCGCGCAGTTGCTGGATGTGGCGCACCTGGCCGCCGATGAGACCCAGCGTCAGGATGCCGAGAACCTGTTGGCCTTCCTGACGCCGATCTGCAAGGCCTTCATGACCGAAACCGGGCTGGAAGTGACCAACCACGGCATGCAGGTGTTTGGCGGGCATGGCTTCATCCGCGAATGGGGCATGGAGCAACTGGTGCGCGATTGTCGCATCGCCCCGATCTATGAAGGCACCAACGGTATCCAGGCCCTGGATCTGCTGGGGCGCAAGGTGCTCGGCAGCCAGGGCAAGCTGCTGATGGGCTTCACCAAGATCGTCCATAAGTTCTGTGCGGCCAATGCCGAGCATCCACAGCTCAAAGGGAATGTGGCGCAGCTCAATGGGCTCAACCAGCAGTGGGGCGCGCTGACCACCAAGGTCGGGATGGCGGCGATGAAGAACCCCGATGAGGTCGGGGCCGCGGCACTGGATTACCTGATGTACAGCGGTTACATCATCCTCGCCTATCTGTGGCTGCGCATGGCGCTGGTGGCCCAGGCCCGACTCGATGCTGGTGAAGAGGATGCCGATTATTGCCAGGCCAAGCTAGCGACCTGCGAGTTCTACTTCAAGCGCCTGCTGCCGCGCACGGCGTCTCATCAGGCCGCGATCGAGGCGGGCAGTGATTGCCTGATGAAGCTGCCGGCGGAGCTGTTTTCGCTCTAGGTTTCCATGTAATCGTCCATCGCGGGCAAACCCACTCTTGCAGGCTTTTGCGGAGATGGGTTTGTCTGCGATTTTTGGTGACTAAAAATTACATAAAAGTCACGAGTTGACCCTATGTGTCGCAAAAGTTGTTCGGGTACACTCGAGCTTTCGTAAATGGGGCCGTTCGGGTCCACTTGTTTAGATCTTGCGAGGTTTGCCATGGCTGACTACAAAGCGCCCCTGCGCGATATGCGCTTCGTCCTCAATGAAGTTTTCGAGGTCGCCAAACTCTGGGCCGAACTGCCTGCTCTGGCCGACACCGTCGACGCCGAAACCGTCGAAGCGATTCTTGAGGAAGCCGGCAAAGTCACCGGCAAGAGCATCGCCCCGCTGAGCCGCGGCGCGGATGAAGAGGGCTGCCACTGGAGCGACGGCGCGGTCACCACGCCTGCTGGTTTTCCACAGGCCTACCAGACTTATGCCGAAGGCGGCTGGGTTGGCGTCGGCGGCGATCCGACCTACGGCGGCATGGGCATGCCCAAGGCGGTATCGGCCCAGGTCGAGGAAATGGTCAACTCGGCCAGCCTGTCGTTCGGTCTGTACCCGATGCTGACCGCGGGTGCCTGCCTGTCGATCAACGCCCACGCCAGCGAAGAATTGAAGGCGGCCTACCTGCCGAACATGTATGCGGGCGTCTGGGCCGGCTCCATGTGCCTCACCGAGCCCCATGCCGGCACCGACCTGGGCATCATCCGCACCAAGGCCGAACCGCAGGCCGACGGCTCCTACAAGGTCAGCGGCACCAAGATCTTCATCACTGGCGGTGAGCACGACCTGACCGAGAACATCATTCACCTGGTGCTGGCCAAGCTGCCGGATGCGCCAGCGGGGCCGAAAGGCATTTCGCTGTTCCTGGTGCCGAAGTTCCTGGTCAACGCCGACGGCAGCCTGGGCGCGCGCAACCCGGCCAACTGCGGTTCGATCGAACACAAGATGGGCATCCAGGCTTCGGCCACCTGTGTGATGAACTTCGACGAAGCCGTTGGCTACATCGTCGGCGAGCCGAACAAAGGCCTGGCGGCGATGTTCACCATGATGAACTACGAGCGTCTGGGTGTCGGTATCCAGGGCCTGGCCTCGGGCGAGCGTTCCTATCAGAACGCCGTGGAATACGCCCGCGATCGCCTGCAAAGCCGCTCGCCGACCGGCCCGCAAGCCAAGGACAAGGTCGCCGACCCGATCATCGTGCATCCCGACGTGCGGCGCATGCTGCTGACCATGAAAGCCGCGAACGAAGGCGGCCGCGCGTTCTCCACCTATGTGGCGATGCAACTGGATACCGCCAAGTTCAGCGAAGACGCTGTGGTGCGTAAGCGCGCGGAAGATCTGGTGGCCCTGCTGACGCCGGTGGCCAAGGCTTTCCTCACCGATCTGGGGTTGGAAACCACGGTTCACGGTCAGCAGATTTTCGGCGGCCACGGCTACATCCGCGAATGGGGCCAGGAACAGCTGGTGCGCGATGTGCGCATTACCCAGATCTATGAAGGCACCAACGGCATCCAGGCGCTGGACCTGGTCGGGCGCAAGATCGTCGGTAGCGGCGGGGCGTTCTACAAGCTGTTCGTGGACGAGATTCGCCATTTCACCGCAACCGCCAGCGCCGATCTGACCGAGTTCACCAAGCCATTGAACGATGCGTTGGATAACCTGGACGAGCTGACTGCCTGGCTGCTGGATCGGGCCAAGAGCAATCCGAACGAAATCGGCGCGGCCTCGGTCGAATACCTGCAAGCATTCGGATACACGGCGTACGCCTATATGTGGGCATTGATGGCGAAAGCGGCCCTGGGCAAGGAGTCGCAAGACGATTTCTACGCCAGCAAGCTGGGTACCGCGCGCTTCTACTTCGCCCGGCTGCTGCCGCGTATTCACTCGCTGAGCGCATCGGTGAAGGCGGGTAGCGAATCACTGTTCCTGCTGGATGCGGCGCAGTTCTGAGTATATGTACGTCATGTAAGCTTTCTCTTACATGACGTGCTGCTAATCACCCATATCGGCAGATTGGATCCAGAGCTAATCTACTTCACATGGACGTCGCGCAGGAAGCGCAAAGCAATAACACGGACACGTAGGATTCCGCCAGGATGGTGGAGTGAAAAGGATGTCAGGGAAACAGTCTGCAAAGCCCCGCTTCGGCGGGGTTTTCTTTTGCCCGCGTTTTTTATCTGCGCTTGTTCAACCAAGCCCTTCCAGCGTCGCCGGGCCGCTCATTTCTTCTTCCAGCAAGGTTCGCAGCAACGCCAGGGTTGCCTGCTGACGCTGCACATCACGACATACCAACCCCACTTTCAACGGCACCCTCGGTTCGCTCAGCGGTTTCCATAACAGGTCCGTATGGCTGTGGGTTTGACGTGAGCGCCCCGGCAGGACGGTGGCCAGGCGTGTGTTGGGCAGGCTGTCGAGAATCCCCGCCATATTGTTCAGCTCCGCCTGCACCTGCGGCCGGCGCCCGAGGTTGGCCAGTTGCGCCTGCCAGATCTGGCGTATCTGGAACTCCTCGCCCAGCAACAGCATGGGCAGCTCCGCGGCCTGGCTCATGGAGACCTTCTTGAATTCGCGCAGGGGATGTTCGGCGGGAATCACCAGGGTCAACTCATCTTCGTAGAGTTGCACGCCGTGCAGTCCCGGTTGGCGCGGGGGCAGGTAACTGATGCCAATGTCCAACGAGCCATTGAGCAGTCGCCGTTCGATTTCCAGGCCGGTCAGTTCATAGATCTGCACCACCAGATGCGGCTGGGCCTTGCGCACTCGTTCGAGCATCTGTGGCACCAGGCTGCTGTGCACCGTTTGCAGTACACCGATCGCCAGCGTGCGCAGGGCTTGGCCCTTGAAGTTACCCAGGGCTTCGCGAGCCCGTTGCATACCGTCGAGCAAGGGCAGGGCATGGTTGTACAGGGTATGGGCCGCCAGGGTCGGTAACAGGCGCTTGCTGCTGCGTTCGAACAGGCTGACGTCGAGGTTCTGTTCCAGCTGACGGATCTGTTGCGAGAGCGCGGGTTGGGAGATCGACAGGCGCTCGGCGGCGCGTCCCACATGACCTTCTTCATACACCGCGACGAAGTAACGCAGTTGTTTAAAATCCATAAGTTCTTCTTATCGAAAAAGCTGGAAAATCGAAATGGCCCGATAGGCTGCAGAAGCCTAGTCTAACCCCTATTCACAGGGCTTACAGGGCCAGAAGGCGCGATGAATACCGTTTACGTGGATGGTGTTTACATAGGCAAGGCAAAAAACCTCGGACAGGGTTTGATCAGTGATACGGACAAACGTCCGGTTGCAAACCGACTCTGGTTATGGCCGCAGGGCCTGGGCAGCGACGAACACGGCGACCCGCGCTTTCATACCGGCCCGGAGCGGGCGCTGCACCATTATCCCGCCGAGCACTACCGCTACTGGCGCAAACGTTATCCACAGATCGACTGGTGCGCCCCAGCCTTTGGCGAAAACCTGTCCACCCACGGCCTGACCGAAGAGCAGGTCTGCCTGGGCGATATGTTTCGCTGGGGCGGCGCGCTGTTGCAGGTCAGCCAGCCACGCTCGCCCTGTTATCGCCTGAGCCACCGCTGGGGCATCCCCGAGCTGCCACAACTGGCGCAAAACAATGGTCGCTGCGGCTGGTTCTACCGGGTGCTCAAGCCCGGCTTCGTCAGTGCCGATCAACCTTTCGAGCTGATCCAGCGCAGCTATCCGGGGCTGACCGTGGCCTGGGCCCTGCGCTGTTTTTATCAAGAACCTCTGGAGCATGCGGGCTTGAAGAAACTGGTGGACTGTCCGGCACTGGCGTCGCGTTGGCGCGACATCGCGATCAAGCGCATGCGCACCGGCCTGGTCGAGGATTGGTCTTCGCGCCTGCTGGGCCTGCCACTGGAAGGGTTGAGCGCATGAATCTGTTCAGCCTGCGTCGCCCTCAGCCAAGCCTCGATGATCTGGCAGCCGAGCCCTACCTGTCGCCGATGAGCGACAACCTTTCCAGTGAGTGCCTGATGCCCAGTGTCCAGCGACCCCATCCAGTATTTGTCCGTGGCCAGGGCTCATGGCTGTGGGACAGCGATGATCGCGCCTATCTCGACTTCGTCCAGGGCAACGCCGCCAACAGCCTTGGCCATAGCCCCTCGGCGCTGGTCAAGGCGCTGACGGCCCAGGCCCAGTCGCTGATCAATCCCGGCTCGGGCTTTTACAACCGTGGCATGCTCAACCTCAGCGAACGCTTGTGCCGCAGTACCGGTAGCGACCAGGCCTATCTGTTGAGCAGTGGCAGCGAAGCCTGCGAGGCGGCGATCAAGCTGGCCCGCAAATGGGGCCAGCTGCATCGCGGTGGCGCCTCTAAGATCATCACCGCCAGCGGCAGCTGTCATGGTCGTAGCTTCGCGGCAATGTCGGCGTCGGCCAGCAGCAACATCTCCAATCGCTTCGAGCCACAGCTGGCGGGTTTCAGTCATGTCCCCTTCAACGACCTGCCGGCGTTGCATGCTGCGGTGGACGCGCAGACCGTGGCGATCATGCTCGAGCCGATCCAGGGTGAGGCCGGGGTGATTCCGGCGACCGAGCATTATCTCAAGGGTGTCGAGCGGCTGTGTCGCGAGCTGGGCATCCTGCTGATCCTGGATGAAGTGCAGACCGGCATCGGCCGCTGCGGCACCTTGCTGGCCGAACAGGTCTACGGTGTGCGCGCCGACATCATTGCCCTGGGCAAAGGTCTCGGCGGAGGCGTGCCCTTGGCGGCCTTGCTGGCGCGTGGCAAGGCCTGCTGCCTCGAGGTGGGAGAGCTGAATGGCACCCATCACGGCAATGCCCTGATGACCGCGGCGGGCATGGCGGTTCTCGATAGCGTGCTGGACAACAGCTTTCTCGAGCATGTGCGGGACAACGGCCAGTACTTGCGCGAAGGCCTGGCCCGCCTGGCTAACCGTTATGCCCAGGGAGAATTGCGCGGGCAGGGCTTGTTCTGGGGCCTGAGCCTAGCCGACGACTCGGCCGAGGCCGTGGTCAAGGCGGCTCGCTACGAAGGTCTGTTACTGGCCGCGACGCAGCCGGACTGCCTGCGGTTCACCCCGGCGCTGACGGTGAGCAAGGCGAATATCGACGAAATGCTGCTGCGCCTGGCGCGGGCCTTTTCGCGAGTACGCACTGCGCAGTTGCAATGCCGCAAGGGGCTGGTGGTTTAAAGCCAGCCCTGGTCCCGCCATACCCGATCTTGCCCTGACAGAATTCCCGAACCGTCTCGCGGTATAACGCATCGCCCCGTGTCCGATTTTTCGCACGGGGCGTTTTTTTGTCTCGGGCTTTTGCAAAACCGCTAGCAAGTCTTGAAGGCCATCATCCAGAGAGGGTTCCTTAGGCTCATCCGCCAGGACGGTGGGGGCTGCATGGGATGAAAGACCATCGGGCAGCTTGGGTTGAATCTATATACCACTGAGTGGTATGTTTTTGGGAAAGGAAGCCATGACCATCAGGTTGTTCAAAACCAAAGGTTTTGCTGTCGCGGCGAAAAAGGCCTTGATTCATGACAATGAGCTGTTGGCCGCATTCAGCGAGTTATGCCGCGGCCAGGCTGATGACCTTGGTGGTGGGGTCTGGAAAAAACGCCTGAATGCCAACCTCCATCGTTCGATTGTCCTGGCCAGGGGCCGACGCTACTGGGTGTTCCAGTTCCTGTTCGCCAAGCAGGACCAGAGCAATATCAGCCACCAGGAGCTGCAGGCGTTCCGCGCGCTGGCCAAGGCTTACGAAGGGCTGGATGGCTGGCAGATCCAGCAGCTACTCGAGATGAAAGCGTTTGTGGAGATCAGACATGAGTAAGCCATTCAAGACTGAAGCCCTTGAATCGATACACGAGTCGGCCAGTGCCCTGCACGCCATCGGCGCCATTGGCAAAACCACCATGCGCCAGTTCGATGAGGCCTGTATCGCGCCAGTTCCGGCGAGCATTCCCGCGGAGCAGATCAAGCTGCTGCGTGAGCGTAGCAATGTCAGCCAGCCGGTCTTTGCCCGCTACCTGAACACCAGCGCGTCCACGGTGAAACAGTGGGAGTCCGGCGAAAAACACCCGAGCGGCATGGCGCTCAAGCTGCTGAGCATCGTGCAGAAACATGGCCTTGAGATACTGGCGTGAGCCGGTACTGAAACACCGGCCCGCCTGAGGATAAAACTGGCTCTTGGCCAGAATCGACTGAACCCTGCCAAACGCCATGGGTCGATTAGCTGTGAGGCTCGTACGAGTCGATTTCTATCAGGAGCTGCTCCATGGACTTTATCCGCATCATCATCGCCATTCTGTTGCCGCCATTGGGAGTGTTCCTGCAGGTGGGGTTTGGCGGTGCGTTCTGGCTGAATATCCTGCTGACCCTGTGCGGCTACATCCCGGGCATCGTGCATGCGGTGTACATCATCGCCAAGCGCTGAGCTTGACACCTGCTCCTGCACAGGAGCAGGCTTGTTCCCCTTGAGCGCCGATTACTGCGGTGTGCCCGTCAATTCCATTACCCGTCGATAAAACAGCCATTCCTGTTCCAGGGCGTGGGCCTGATTGGCGGCCTTGCGAAAGCCATGGCGTTCATCCGGGTAATAGTGCGCTTCGGCCGCAATGCCCTTGTCCTGCAAGGCCTTGAGCATGTCCCGAGTCTGTTGGGGCACTACCACGGCGTCGAGTTCGCCCTGGAAGAAAACCACCGGTACGCGGATATTGCCGGCATGCAACAGCGGGGTGCGGGCCTTGTAGCGTTCGGCATCCTGTTCGGGGTCGCCGATCAGCCAGTCCAGGTAGTCGCCTTCGAACTTGTGGGTGGCTCGCCCCAGGGCGAGCGGGTCGCTGACGCCATACAGGCTGGCGCCGGCACGGAACACATCGGCGAAGGCCAGCGCGCAAAGGGTGGTATAGCCGCCGGCACTGCCACCGCGGATGAACGCCCGGTCACCATCGATCAGGCCTTGTCGGGCCAGATACGCAACCACCGCGCAGGCGTCCTGCACATCCACTTCGCCCCAGCTCAGGTGCAGGGCTTGCCGATACTCGCGGCCATAGCCGCTGCTGCCGCGGTAGTTCAGGTCGGCCACGGCGAAGCCCCGTTGTGCCCAGTACTGGATACGCGGGTCGAGTATCGGGTAACAGGCCGAGGTCGGGCCACCATGGATGAACACCACCAGCGGCGGCCGGTCGTCGTCGCTCATGGCCGGGTAGAAAAAGCCGTGGGCCTCGCCCTGGCCGCTGGGGTAGCGCAGGGTTTGCGGACGGCTGATCTGCTCGGGCGGTAGCGGCGCCACACCGCCTGCCAGGACGGTGACCCGCTGCGACTGACGATCGATGGCGACCACCGCAGACGGGCTGACAGGTGAAGCCGCGATGCAATAGATAAACCGCTCATCCAGCGCCAGGTTGCGGAAGCGACTGTAGCCGCCGCTGAAATCCTGCGGTGAACCCTCGGCCAGGCGCAGCCCCAGGCAACCGAAGCCGCCTTGCGTCCAGGTGCCCAGCCAGCTGTCGCCACCCAGCGGCAGCCAGGTGCAGCCACCCAATTGCCAGGGTGCCGGAGCGTGATCGGCAGCGGCGCAGGGCAGCGCCTGCAGGCCGTTGGGCGTTTCGCCCCAGGGTTGCCAGAACCCGGCGCGGTCGGTCAGGCAATACAGGCGGCCGGTTTCATCGAAGCGTGGTTGTTGCAGCGACTCTTCTGCACCGTCGCCAGCCAGGCACTGTGGCTCATTCCAACGGCCATTGGCCAGGCGCGCGGCGACCATCAGGCGGGTCGAGGTCCAGGGCTGGTACGGCCGATCCCATTCGATCCAGGCCAGGCGCTGACCGTCCGGGCTCAAGGTGGGAGCGACATAGAAATCCGCCCCTTCGGCCAGCAGTTGGCGTTTGCCGTTATCGGAGTCGATGGCCACCAGGCGATGCTGGTTGTTGTGTTCTTCCACTGCCAACACCTGGCCGGCGGCGAACTGCAGGTCGCCATAACGGCATTCGCCGGAGGTCAGAGCTATCGGCGTTTCGCCTTGCAGCGACTGCCGGTAGAGCTGCTGATCCGCTTCGTTGACGAACACCAGCCCGTCATCGCTCAGGCAAAAGGCGCCACCGCCGTATTCGTAGACCCGGCTGCGTACGCTGAAACCTTGCGGCGTCAGGCAGCGGGCCTGGTTGTCGCGCCAGTGCCAGATCCGGCAGGCGGCATCTTCGGGGCGGTATTCGTTCCAGAACAGGCCGTTGGTACCGAGCCGCAGTTCGGCGAAATCGATGCCGGCGGCGACGGCTTGAGCGGCGCTGAAGGATTCAGCCTTTGGCGATGAGGCGCGAGTTTCGTTCATTACGGAAGGCCAGTTGCTCGATGGTCTGTGTGGCGTGCTCGGCTTCTTCGCGGGCCTTGAGGATCACGCCGTGATGGGGCGACTTGCTGCACACCGGGTCGGCGTTGCTGGCGTCGCCCGTGAGCATGAAGGCCTGGCAGCGGCAGCCGCCGAAGTCCTTTTCCTTTTCATCGCAGGAGCGGCACGGCTCGGGCATCCAGTCGTAGCCGCGGAAGCGGTTGAAGCCGAAGGAGTCGTACCAGATGTGTTGCATGCTGTGGTCGCGCACATTGGGGAACTGCACGGGCATCTGCCGGGCGCCGTGGCAGGGCAGGGCGGTGCCGTCCGGGGTGACCGTGAGGAAGATGCTGCCCCAGCCGTTCATGCAGGCTTTCGGGCGTTCCTCGTAGTAATCCGGGGTGACGAAAATCAGTTTGCACGGATGCCCTTCGGCTTCCAGCCTGGCGCGGTATTCGTTGGTGATGCGTTCGGCGCGCACCAGTTGTTCCTTGGTCGGCAACAGGCCGACGCGGTTGAGCTGGGCCCAGCCGTAGAACTGGCAGGTGGCGAGCTCGACGAAGTCGGCTTCCAGGGCAATGCACAGCTCGATGATGCGGTCGATCCGGTCGATGTTGTGCCGATGGGTGACGAAGTTCAGCACCATCGGGTAGCCGTGGGCCTTCACCGCCCGGGCCATTTCCAGCTTCTGGGCGAAGGCTTTTTTCGAGCCGGCCAGCAGGTTGTTCACCTGCTCGTCGCTGGCCTGGAAACTGATCTGGATATGGTCGAGCCCGGCCTTCTTAAAGTCGCTGATCTTCTGTTCGGTCAGGCCGATGCCCGAGGTGATCAGGTTGGTATAGAACCCCAGTTTGCGCGCCTCGCCGATCAGTTCGGCGAGGTCCTGGCGCACCAGCGGTTCGCCACCGGAAAAGCCCAACTGCGCGGCGCCCATTTCCCGGGCTTCGCGAAACACCTTGAGCCACTGCTCGGTGCTCAGCTCCTTGCCCTGCTCGGCGAAATCCAGCGGGTTGGAGCAATACGGGCATTGCAGCGGGCAGCGGTACGTCAGCTCGGCCAGCAGCCACAGCGGCAGGCCGACTTCCGGCTTGGGCGGTATCGGCGCTGGCGAATCAGCCAAGTTCGATCCAGTGCTGTGCACGGGCGACCTCCATGAATTGCTCGATGTCGTCACCGAGTTCGGGCACTCCGGGGAACTGGACTTCCAGTGCCTGGATGATCGCCGCGACATCCCGTTCGCCGTCGATCAACCCGCCGATCAGTGCGGCGCTCTCGTTGAGCTTGATCATGCCTTCAGGGTAGAGCAGTACATGGCCCTTCTGCGCCGGTTCGTACTGGAAGCGGTAGCCGGGGCGCCAGGTCGGGGTCTTGCTGCGATCGAAACTCATAGGGTGATTCCTTTATGCCAGACCCGTTGTGCGGTGACGCTGTGGTACGGCGGGCGATTGAGTTCGTAGGCCATGCTCATGGCGTCGAGCATGCTCCAAAGGATGTCCAGTTTGAACTGGAGAATTTCCAGCATGCGCTCCTGGCCGGCGCGGGTGGTGTAGTGCTGCAGGGTGATCGCCAGGCCGTGCTCGACATCGCGCCGCGCCTGGCCCAGTCGGGTGCGGAAGTATTCATAGCCGGCCGGGTCGATCCACGGGTAATGCTGGGGCCAGCTGTCGAGGCGCGACTGGTGGATCTGCGGCGCGAAGAGTTCAGTCAGCGAGCTGCTGGCGGCTTCCTGCCAGCTGGCGCGGCGGGCGAAGTTGACGTAGGCGTCGACGGCGAAACGCACGCCCGGCAGCACCAGTTCTTGCGAGCGCAGTTGGTCCGGGTCGAGACCGACCGCTTGCCCCAGGCGCAACCAGGCCTCGATGCCACCGTCTTCGCCGGGGGCGCCGTCGTGGTCCAGCAGGCGCTGAATCCACTCGCGACGAATTTCCCGGTCCGGGCAGTTGGCGAGGATCGCCGCGTCCTTGAGCGGGATGTTCACCTGGTAGTAGAAGCGGTTGGCGACCCAGCCCTGGATCTGCTCGCGGGTCGCCCGGCCTTGGTACATCGCCACATGGTACGGATGGTGGATGTGGTAGTAGGCGCCCTTGGCCCGCAGGGCCTGCTCGAATTCGGCGGGGGACATTGCTGTGTCAGTCATTGCGGTTCTCCGGGGAACAACCGTAGATGTGTGTTGCCTGGTTGAGGCTTGTCGCGGGCAAACCGCGCTCCTGTGGACAGCGCTATCTACAGGGGCGCGGCTGGCTTGCGAAAAATCCTGTGGTTACAGCTCGATACTCATGCCGTCGTAAGCCACTTCAACGTTACGTCGTGCCAGCTCCGCACGTTCGGCGGAATCCTCGTCGAGGATCGGGTTGGTATTGTTGATGTGGATAAGAATCTTGCGCTGCTCTGGCAGCTGCTCCAGCACTTCCAGCATGCCGCCGGGGCCGTTCTGTGCCAGGTGGCCCATTTCCCGCCCGGTCCGGGTGCCGACGCCGCGGCGCTGCATTTCGTCGTCTTCCCACAGGGTGCCGTCCACCAGCAGGCAGTCGCTGCCGTTCATGATTTCCAGCAGCGCTGCATTGACCTTGCCCAGCCCGGGGGCGTAGAACAATTTGCCGCCGGTACGCAGGTCTTCGACGATCAGGCCGATGTTATCGCCTGGGTGCGGGTCGAAGCGATGGGGCGAATAGGGCGGCGCGGCGCTGCGCAATGGCAGCGGGCTGAAACGCAGGTTCGGGCAGGCCGGGATGGTGAAGCTCTGGTCGAGTTCGATGCGGTTCCAGTTCAGCCCGCCGTTCCAGTGGGTGAGCATGGTGAACAGCGGGAAACCGCTGCTGAGGTCTTCATGGACCATGTCGGTGCACCAGACCTGATGCGGGCAGCCTTCGCGCAGGCTGAGCAGGCCGGTGGTGTGGTCGATCTGGCTGTCCATCAGGATGATCGCGCTGATCCCGGTGTCGCGCAGGGCGCGGCCCGGTTGCATCGGGGCGAAGCTCTGGAGCTGGGCGCGGATGTCCGGCGAGGCGTTGCACAGGACCCAGTTCACGCCGTCATCGGAAATGGCGATGGACGATTGGGTGCGAGCCTTTGCCCGCAGGCTGCCGTCGCGAAAGCCCGCGCAGTTCGCGCAGTTGCAGTTCCACTGCGGAAAACCGCCACCGGCGGCGGAACCTAGAATCTGGACAAACATGGCCGCTCCATCAGGTTAAAGCTGAAAATAAAAACGCCCCGGCGAGCCGAGGCGTTGCACTGCGCAAGCAATCAACGGCTGGCGAAGTACATGGTGACTTCAAAGCCGATACGCAGGTCGGTGTAAGCGGGTTTGGACCAGGACATAGAGGTGCTCCTTCAGGTGGGTGGGACGGTTGAGATCTATACATATAGTCCACCTCCAACCGGAGATGTTCAGATGCTTAGGGGGCTATCTTACTAAATTCCCCCTGGGGAATGACCGCATTTGTTGAAGAAAGCTCGTTGCAGCCAGGGTAATGATCATTTTCCCGCTTGCCAGGGTTCACCCGGGCAGGCGCCATTGGCCAGACAACGCCAGCCGCCTTGCGCTTGTTGCAACTGTTCGGCTGCGAGCAACAGCTGTGGCCGGGTCGCCGCCATCATCTCCTGTTGCAATTGCTCCAGGTAATCCGACGGATGGCCGGCCAGTCGCCCCTGCCAGAGCAGCTCGGCCAGTTGCGCCACGGGCAATGCACGGGCATCGAACTGGGCGGCGAGGTTAGCTTTCAGATCGTCCAGTGAGCTGTCATCCAGTGCTTCGATCAACTCGGGCAACCGCGCCAGGAACGCCCGGATATGTTCGAGGATCTCGCTCAGCGAAGCGCTGGGCGATTGCACGCCGAACAGCAGCCCGGTCTGGCCGTTGATCTGCCGCACGCCGCTGAACACCGCATAACCCAGTTGCAACTCGACCCGCAGGCGCTGATAGAACGGCATCTGGCCAAGTTGCCCCAGCAGCCGCCAGTTGGCTTCCTGCTGAAGAGTGCTGCCCGGTGCCGGGCAGAACAGCAGCAGGGCCTGCTCGCCGGAGCCGGTTGCGAGCTCATGCCAGTGCTGCTGAGCGGCTATCGAGGGCGGCGCTGAAAGCTGGCTGTCGGCGGTCCCGGGAGCTTTGCCCAATGCCGCACCGATCGCACCTTGAACATGGCCCAGGCCGATGGCCAGGCCGTCCCAGCGGGCGTCCTCCCACAGCGTTTGCCAGCCTTGTTCATCCAGTGGCTGCGGCGCCTGGGAGGCAGGTATGTCCAGGCAGCGCTCGGGCAGCTCCTGGAGCAATTGGCGGATCGGCAACAGCGGCGTGGGAGCCGCCGGGGACATCTGCCAGAACGCCGCGCCGGGTTGGCTCAGTTCCAGCAGAGCCTGTTGGAGCATGGCCGGCATTGGCTCGGGAAGCCCTTTCAGCGTCAACAGACACTGGTTGCCCGAGACGCCGAAGGACAACTCGACACCCGCCTGAAGCCCGTCGTCCCGCAGGTTGCGCAGGTGGTTTTGCAAGCGGTTGTGCAGCTCCTGCGGCAACCGGCTTTGCAGGCGCCAGCGCAAGTACAGGGCGGCTTCGCCGGTATCGTCGGCGATGGCTTGGCTGAAGGTCAGCGCCGAGGATTCGCGACGCTGCCGCAAGCGGTCCTGGGCGAAGGTCCGCAAGCCACGGTGGGCGCTGGTTTGCCCGCGAATCAGGCCGGCCCGGGCGGCTGGCGCCGAGCTGCGCAGGAACGGATTGGGTGCAGGCAGTTGCCAGTGGATACCGCTGCGGGCGGCCTGCGGGGTTTGAAGTTGCGACAGCAAGGCCTTGAGGGCCGTGACGCCGAGGTCGGACAGTTGTGGTTCCAGCTGCTCGTTGTTCAGTCTTGCCAGCGCCAGTGCGCTGGCCACCTGGCGCTTGCGTTGTTGCAGCAGGGCGTACTCGTCGCGCAATGCCGGCCAGTCGTCCTGGCTGCTGAAAAAGGCCAGCCAATCGAAGGACAACTCACTCACCTGCTCCGGCTGTCGGGCGCCTTGCTCGGTCAAGTCGAACTGGATATGCAGCAACGCCTGACCGGCGAACTGATACAGCGGCGCGGCCTTCAACCCCTCGACCAGCTTGCGTTCCTTGAGCGTGGCCAGCAGCCCGCCGGGTTTGCCGGAGGCCAGCCAGGTGCAGAGAAAATCCAGCGCTTCGCGGGCGGCCGTGGGCAGTTGCTCGCAGGCGAACAGCAGGTTCAGGTGGTTCCCTTCGAGCTGCTGATAATGCTGTTGCGCAGATGTCAGCAAGGGTACTGGGGCGTCTTGCGGCTGCGCCTCAGCGATGGCGAGGACCGCGCCAAAACGCTCTGCCAGGTCCTTCAATTCTTCCAGCGACTGTGGGCCGGCCAGGCTCAGGGACATTTGCCCACTGTGGTAGTGAGCCTGATAGAAGGCCTGCAGCGCCTGCTGAAACGCCGGGCGCGGCACGTTGAGGCTGTAGCGATTGCCGGCGTGGAACGCCCGCAGCGGGTGCTCCGCCGACAGGCCGTCGAGCAAGGCGAACTGCCGTTGCGCCGCGGCATCCCGCGACCAGGCGATGAACTCCGCATGCAGCACCTCGCGCTCGCGCAACTGGTCTTCCTGGCTCATGCGCGGGTGGGCGAGCATGTCGGCCAGGCGCTCCAGCCCGGCGGCGAAATCCGCGGGGGGCAATTCGAAGAAAAAATCGGTGTGGCGTTCGCCGGTGCTGGCGTTCACCTGGCCGCCGTGGCGTTGCACATAGGCCATCAGGCCCTGTTCCGCGGGAAAACGCTCGGTGCCGAGAAACAGCAGGTGTTCGAGAAAGTGTGCCAGCCCGGGCCAGGCCAGCGGTACGTCGTGACTGCCGGCCGAGACCCGCAGGGCCGCCGCGCAGCGCTTCAATCGAGGGACGTGGTGCAGTGAAACCCGCAGGCCGTTGGCCAGGGTTTCCTGATGAGGCAGAGGGTGGTTCAGCGCGGGCATGAGCACTTCCAGAACAGTGAAGCGCCCATGCTAGCGGATAACCCCGGATCAGCGCTTGTTCAGGTCGTCGTAAAGCTCCGGGCGCCGGTCATGGAAGTAGCGATTGGCGGCGCGCGAGTCGAGCATCAGCTGGCGGTCCAGCGTGCCGGTTATCAGGGCTTCATCCAGCCCGGCGAGGGCAATCCGCTGGCCGTCGGGGGCGGCGATGCTGCTCTGGCCACAGTAGTGGATCTCGTCTTCGTGGCCGCAGTAGTTGGCGTAGGCCACATAACATTGGTTTTCGAAGGCACGCGAACGCACGGTGACATCGGCGATGAAGTCGTAGGGCAGCATGTTGGCGGTGGGCACCAGGATCAGCTCGGCCCCGGCCAGCGCCAGGCGCCTGGCGTTCTCCGGGAACTCGATGTCGTAGCAGATCAGGAAACCGAGCTTCCAGCCATTGAGCTCCACCAGGGGGAAATCGTCCGGACCGGCGCTGAACATCGAGCGGTCGAGATCGCCGAACAGGTGGGTCTTGCGGTAGTTGCACAGGCGCTGGCCGTTGCTGTCGATCAGTTGCACGGCGTTGTAGATCTGGCCGTCGTCGGCGCGCTCCGGGTAGCCATACAGGATCGCGATGCGCGCCGACTGGGCGACGTTGGCGATGTATTGCGCCGACGGGCCATCCTGGGCCTCGGCCAGGGCGCCCACGGCTTCTACGCCGATGTTGTAGCCGCTGAGAAACATTTCCGGCAGCACCAGTAGGTCGGCGCCGGAGGCTTCCACGGCGACTTTCTGCAGGCGTTGCAGGTTGCCGGCGACATCCAGCGGTTGTGGGGCACATTGATAAAGCGCTACACGCATGGCGATGACTCCTCTGTGCGCTGGACTGTCACTGTAGCCGTTGCCGCGGGCTGTTCAAAAGCCACGAGTGTTGCGCTCGATCGCAGCCCGCGGCGGCTACAGGTTCAGTCGGCCAGGGCGATCGGGCCGATTTCGTGGAACACATCGCCCGGGCCCGGGTTCTCGGCGTGGGTCTGCCCGCCGAAGTGCTTCATGATGCCCCAGACCGCGTTGAGCGAGGTCTGGACCGCGCCCTCGACCCAGGCCGGGGTCCAGGACACATCGTCGCCGGCGATGAAGATGCCGCGTTGTTCGGCGGGCAGATCGTCCTGCATGAAGTGCGCGTACATGCGCTGGTTGTAGCGGTAGTGGCCCGGTAGCGCACCCTTGAATGCGCCGAGGAAGTGCGGATCGGCTTCCCAGGACACGGTGATCGGATCGCCAATGATGCGCCCGGCGATATCGACTTTCGGGTAAATCTTCTTCAGCGCGTCGAGGGCCAGCTTGACCCGTTTTTCCACCGGGTGCGGCAGCATCTTCAGGGCGTCGCTCATCCACGAATAGGACAGGCAGATGACCCCTGGCTTGTTGTCGCCGTTGTCGAACAGGTAGGTGCCGCGGGTCAGGCGATCGGTGAGGGTCATGCTCATCAGGTCGCGACCGGTTTCCGGATCCTTGTCCTTCCAGAACGGCCGGTCGACCATGACGAAGGTCTTCGACGACTGCATGTAGCGGGTACGATCCAGGGCCATCCACATCTTCTGCGAGAACAGCGACTCTTCGCATTCGATCTGGGTGGTCAGCAGCCAGCTCTGGCAGGTGGTCAGCACCGCCGCGTATTCGCGGGTATCGCCCCAGTTGTCGGTGACGCTGAAGCGGCCATCGGCTGCCCGGGCGATACGTTTCACCCCGGGACGCGGCGCGCCATGGTGCAGCGAACTGAGGCTGGTGCCTTGCGGCCAGTGGGCGCAGCGCTCCGGCACATGGCGCCAGATGCCCAGCGGCACCTGCTCGACGCCGCCGACCACCAGGTGCTGGTGATCGTCGCAGTTGGTCATCACCACGCGGAAGATTTCCAGCATCGAGTTGGGGAAGTCCGAATCCCAGCCGCCGGTGCCGAAACCGACCTGGCCGAACACTTCGCGATGATGGAACGACAGTTTGGCGAAGGCTTTCGAGGTGGCGACGAAGTCATAGAAGGTGCGGTCGTCCCACAGCGGCACCAGGGTGTTCCACAGTTCCTTGAGGCGCGGCACGTCGCGCTCGCGAATGGCCTGCTGGATTTCGCTGAAGCGCGAACCGTCTTCCAGGGCATCGGCCCAGGCGTCGGCCACTTCCTGGAACAGCGCCGGCAGGTCGGCGAGCTTCTGCGCGTAGTGAGTCTGGCCTTCGAGGTCGATCACAGTGCTGCCGGAAGCCGGCGTCAGCGGGTTGGGAAAGGGTTTGGTCTCCAGACCCAGCTTGTCGACGTAGTGATAGAAGGCCGTGGAGGACACCGGAAAGCGCATGCCGCCCAGCTCGGCGATGATCCCTTCGGCGCCTTCGAACGCCTGGGAGCGCAACCGACCGCCCATTTTCGAGGCTTCATACACCACGGGCTTGAGGCCCAGCTTCATCAGCTCGTAGGCCGCCACCAGCCCGGCGATACCGGCGCCGACAATCGCCACTTCGGCGCCATGGTTGGCCTCGGGAATGCTGCCCAGGCCGGCCGGGTGTTCGATCCAGTCGTCGAAGGCGAACGGGAAGTCCGGGCCAAAAATGGTGATGGGTTTCTTACCGTCTGCAGGATGGCGATTGTTCTTGTTCATGGCTGACCTTGCTGGCGACTCGAGCAGAGCGCTGAGTATAGGAAAAGATGGCAGCCATTCTAGGGAGCGTTGCGCACGTTAATAAGACGCAAAGTGTCGTCGTTTTGAATGATGAGCAATCAATATGACGATTGAGTTTTGCAGATTGACGAGTCGCGCATGTCGCAGCGAGGACAGACCCTTCAGACGGGGTGTCCACGGTCGATCTTGCTGCTGAGGATGATCGAGGTGGTGGTCTTTTCCACGCCGTCGACGCTGCCGATCTGGTCGAGCAACTGGTCGAGCTGCTCCGGCGAGTCGGTGCGCAGCCAGGCGACATAGTCGAATTCCCCACTTACCGCGCAGAGCTGCTGGACCTGGGCCATGGCGCTCAGGCGCCGCAGTACCTCCTTGCCGGAGCGCGGCTGGACCTTGATCCCCACGTAAGCCTGCAAGCCGCCATCGATGACCCGCTGACCCAGGCGCACGCCATAACCGGTAATCACCCGCGCCTTTTCCAGCCGCGCCAGGCGCGAGGTCACGGTGGTACGGGCGATCCCCAGCTGCCTGGCGAGCATGGCCACGCTTTCGCGGGCATTGATCTGCAAGGCCGCGATCAGTTGGCGGTCGATTTCGTCGAGGACGGGAGGGCGGCTGTCAGACAAGGTGAACTCCGGCGCGGGCAACGGTGGCCGAGCATGTTACAGGCTCGCTGGGGGCGATGCTCGCGGCATGGCCTATTGGCTGCGGACTGCACTATGACGGCTAGGCTCAGTCGCACAGATGAGATTTTTTACCACGAATTGCCTGCGACAAGTTGTCATAAGTAACTGGTTAGTACATTCTCTCGCCACGCAAAGAATGGGAGACATTTCCGACATGAATAATTCTGGGGCTGCCACCGGCAGCAAATGGCTGCTGGGGGCGCTGGGTGTGCTGATCGCATTGATCGGCCTGGGGCTGGCCGGCGGGGGCGGGTACCTGGTCAATCTGGGCGGCAGCTGGTTCTTCCTGCTGATGGGCCTGGCGATGATCGTTTCCGGACTGCTGATCGCCCGGCGTGACCCACGCGGTGCCTGGCTGTACGGGGTGGCGCTGGTCCTGACCGCGATCTGGGCAGTCTGGGATGCCGGGCTGGAATACTGGCCGCTGGTTTCGCGGGTGTTGACCTTCGCCGTTATCGGCCTGGTGGTGGCGCTGATTTATCCAACCCTGGTACGTGCTTCGGGCACGACCGCCGGCCGTGGCGCTTATGGCCTGGCGGGTGTGCTGGGCATTGGCGTCGTGGCGACCCTGGCCTACATGTTCGTGCCGACCCATGTGGTCAAGGCCAGCAGCGAGCCGGCGATCAAGCCTGTGGCTCCAGGTACCGAGCAGAAGGACTGGGCCCATTGGGGCAACACCACCGCCGGCAATCGTTTTGCCGCGCTGGACCAGATCAACAAGGGCAACATCGACCAGTTGCAGGTGGCCTGGACTTTCCGCACCGGCGATATTCCGCAAAGCACCGGCGCGGGCGCCGAGGACCAGAACACACCGCTGCAGATCGGTGACACGGTCTATACCTGCACCGCCTACGGCAAGGTGTTCGCCCTGGACGCCGACACCGGCGCCGAACGCTGGAAGTTCGATCCGCAAGGTTCGGCGCCTAACTGGCAGCGTTGCCGCGGCCTGGGGTACTTCGATGCCTCCGCCGAGCCTGCCGCCGAGGCAGCGGTCGCTCCGGCCGCCTGCACCAAGCGTTTGTTCCTGCCGACTGGCGATGCGCGCCTGATCGCGATCAACGCAGAAACCGGCAAACCGTGCGAAGACTTCGGAGACAAAGGCACGGTCGACCTGAAAACCGACATGGGCGAAGTGAAGCCTGGCTACTACCAGCAGACCTCGACTCCGCTGGTGGCCGGCAACGTAGTCATCGTCGGTGGCCGGGTAGCGGACAACTATTCCATCGGCGAGCCACCGGGCGTGGTCCGCGCCTTCGACGTGCGCAGCGGCGAACTGGTGTGGGCCTGGGATCCGGGCAATCCGAATACCACCAAGCGTCCACCGGCGGGCGAGACCTACACCCGCGGTACACCGAACGTCTGGTCGGCCATGTCCTATGACGCCAAGCTCGGCCTGGTCTACCTGCCGACCGGCAACGCCACGCCAGACTTCTTCGCTGGCCAGCGCACGGAATTCGACGACAAATGGAGTTCGTCGATCGTCGCCCTGGACGTGAAAACCGGTCAGGTGCGCTGGCACTTCCAGACCACCCACCACGACCTGTGGGACTTCGACCTGCCGGCGCAGCCGTTGCTGTATGACGTGCCGGACGACAAGGGCGGGGTACAACCGGCGCTGGCGCAGGTCACCAAGCAAGGTGAGATCTTCCTGCTCAACCGCGAAACCGGCGTGCCTATCGCCCGGGTGGAAGAGCATCCGGTGCCGCAGGGCAATATGCCGGGTGAACGCTATTCGCCGACCCAGCCGTTCTCGGTGGAGATGCCGTCGATCGGCAACCAGACCCTTACCGAGTCGGATATGTGGGGTGCCACGCCGTTCGACCAGTTGATGTGCCGCATCCAGTTCAAGGGTATGCGCCATGAAGGCGTCTACACCCCGCCGGGCATGGATCACGCCTTGCAGTTCCCGGGCTCCCTGGGTGGCATGAACTGGGGCAGCGTGTCGGTGGACCCGAACAGCAACTATATGTTCGTCAACGACATGCGCCTGGGGCTGGCCAACTACATGATCCCGCGCGCGAAGATTGCGGCTGGGGCCAGCGGTATCGAGATGGGCGTTGTACCCCAGGACGGCACGCCGTTTGGGGCGATGCGCCAGCGTTTCCTCTCGCCTGCCGGTATTCCGTGCCAGAAGCCACCGTTCGGCACCATGTCGGCCATCGACCTGAAAACCAGAAAGCTGGTGTGGCAGGTGCCGGTCGGTACCGTGCAGGACACCGGTCCCCTGGGCATTCGCATGCACATGCCAATCCCGATCGGCATGCCGACCCTGGGCGCATCCCTGGCGACCCAGTCCGGCCTGCTGTTCTTCGCCGGCACCCAGGACTTTTACCTGCGCGCCTTCGATACCGGCAACGGCAACGAAATCTGGAAAGCCCGCCTGCCGGTGGGTAGCCAGTCGGGGCCCATGACCTACGTTTCGCCCAAGACCGGCCGGCAGTACATCCTGTTGACCGCGGGCGGCGCGCGTCAGTCACCGGACCGTGGGGACTACGTGATTGCTTATGCATTGCCCGAATAACGGCTAATCCTGGCCTTGCAGAAAAAACGCGCTTTGCGCGGTTTTTTTGTGGGCGGATATAGCCCGTCCGTTCACCTGCAAAAAACTCAGCGGTTAATCAGTTTGCCGAGTTCGTCGAGGCTGATATTGGGAATGATCGAGGTGGGAATACGCGACGTGGGGGACAGGTTGTACACCGAGAAGTCCTTGCCCATGACCTTGTCCGACATCAGCTTCAAGGACGGCAGGATCCGCGATTGCAGGTGTTGGTCCAGGCCGCAGGGCGACTTGAAGGTGTCTGGCGTTTCATAAAAACGCCCCTGGGCAGGACTCAGGTCGACGCCGACCAGGATCGCCGTATCGAAGCCGGCGTGATAGGCGAGTTGCAGCGCCAGATAAGCCACCGTGCGGGCGTCGAAGAAACCCTGTTCGAGATTCTTGCTGAAGCCGATGGTCCGGCTCCTGTTGCCCCAGAGCAGAGGAGGGCGGACCAGGTCGCGGTTGCTCCTGAGCAACCGCTCCTTCCAGGTCTGTCGTGGCGCTTTCTTCAGCAGAAACAGCTCGCCACGAGGCTGGATCGGAATCGTCCGGGCATGTTCTTCCCAGAGCGTCACCCGTTGACTGATAGCCATCGCCTGGGCGAAGAGTTCGGGTTGCTGGAGGGAGAAGCTGGTGTCGGTGCAGGCATAAAAAAAGGGCTGAATGCCGGTCCCGCGGAACATCGAGATAGCCCCGTTCATGGTGATCATCGGGATGTTGGAAAAGGCTTCGATGGGAAAGTTCTTTGCCGAACTACCGGATGCAATGATGAAAACCGGGCCTTGCTGAATATTTCGGCAACGTGCAAATCCCGTTACCCGGCCAGGCAAAGGCGCCGTAGATACTACTTCCATGCGCTATGTCCGAATCATCAGGCCACTCTGATTATTACGGGGGTGGCTTAAGTGGTGCATCACGCGGGGAAAGGGCAGGCTTTCCCCCATTGATAGAAATGCTGTCCAAGACCAAGCGGAGGCCATGTGCGGCTTCCATGGGGTTATGACCGTCACGGTTTTTAATAGTTGTGCGCTAGGGCTGCTTTCTTGGAGGAAATGATCGGATGCGTTGTCGGCCTGGCGGCCGATTCGAGGGATTTACAGCGCGTTAGATACGCAAAAGCCGCGCAATGCGCGGCTTTCAAAGATGGTGGGCCCACACGGACTCGAACCGTGGACCAAAGGATTATGAGTCCTCTGCTCTAACCGACTGAGCTATAGGCCCTCAGTAGGCCGCGGATTATAGCGACGGTTTCTCGGCTGTGCTATCCGAAAAATCCGAAACGGGAAGGCGCAGAAAGGTCGCGGCGAATTCGTCGGCGCTCAGCGGCAGGCTGATGATGTAGCCCTGGATCTGCTCGCAGCCTTCGTTCCCGAGAAATACCTGCTGGTCATGGGTTTCCACGCCTTCGGCGATCACGGTGAATTGCATGCTGCGGCCCAGGGCGATGATGGCCCGCACGATCGCCACATCGTGCGGGTCATCGGGCAGGCCGCGGACGAAAGATTGATCGATCTTGAGGAAATCCAGCGGCAGGCGCTTGAGGTAGCTCAGGGACGAGTAGCCGGTACCGAAATCGTCGATGGCCAGCTGAACGCCCAGGCGCTTGAGCTGGTGCAGCACCTCCAGGGCCTCCTCGGCCTGGCTCATGATGAAGTTTTCGGTGATTTCCAGTTGCAGGAAGCCAGGTTTGAGGCGGTTGTCTTTCAGCAGTTGTTCAATCCGTCCCAGCAGGTTTGGCTGGCGCAGCTGGGCGCCGGCGAGGTTGACCGAGAGCGGGCCGAAACTCTCGTAGCTCTCGTTCCACTTGCGCAACTGCTGGCAGGCGTGTTCCAGCACCCAGTCGCCGATCTGCAGGATCATGCCGTTCTCTTCGGCCAGGGGGATGAAGTGCTCGGGCGGGACATCGCCGAAGGTCGGGTGATGCCAGCGAATCAGCGCCTCGGCACCCACCAGCGCCTGGTCGCCCAGCCTGATCTTGGGCTGGTAGTAGAGGTACAGCTCGTTACGCTCGATGGCTCGCCGCAGTTCATGTTCCAGGGCCACGCGTTCGCTGGCCTGGGCGGTCAGGTCGCGGGTGTAGCTTTCGACCCGGTTGCGCCCCTTGGCCTTGGAGCGGTACATGGCGGCGTCGGCATTCTTGACCAGCGTGGCCACGTCGCAGCCGTCCTTGGGGTAGAGGCTGGTACCGATGCTGGCGCTGATGAAGAACTCATGCTCACCCGCCTGGAACGGCGCAGTGAAGCAGTTCAGCAGCTTGTTGGCGATGTGGTCGGCATCGCTGGGCTGCTGCAGCCCGGGCAGCAGGATGATGAACTCGTCCCCGCCCAGGCGGGCCACGGTGTCGATATCCCGCAGCTGTTCTTTCAGGCGCACGGCAATGCCCCTGAGCAGCAGGTCGCCGACCGGGTGGCCGAGGCTGTCATTGATGTGCTTGAAACGATCCAGATCGAGAAACAGCACGGCGCCCTGGCCGCCGTTCTCCTGCTGGCTGTTGAGCGCGGTCAGCAGGCGGCTTTCGAACAGGGTGCGGTTCGGCAGGCCGGTCAGCGGATCGTGGTGCGCCTGGTAATCGAGCTTGGCCTGGGCGTGCTTGAGACTGGAGATATCGGCGAATACCGCGACGAAGTGGGTGATAAAGCGGTCTTTGTTACGCACCGCGCTGATGGTCAGCCAACTGGGGTACAGCTCGCCGTTTTTGCGTCGATTGCAGATTTCTCCCTGCCAATGACCTTCGGCGGTCAGTTGGTGCCACATGGCGGCGTAGAAGGCACTGTCATGCAGGCCGGAAGCCAGCAGGCGCGGGGTGTGGCCCAGGGCTTCGGTTTCGCTGTAGCCGGTGATTTCGGTGAACGCCCGGTTGACCGCGCTGATGTGCTGCTGGGTATCGGTGATCAGTACGCCTTCGGCGGTGCTCTCGAACACGGTGGCGGCCTGTTGCAGCTTCTCCTGCATCAGGTGGCGTTCGGTAATGTCGCGGGCGATGGTCAGCATGCAATCCTCGTCGCCGATCGGCAGCGGCCGGCTGGAGAGCTCACAGAGGCGGATCTGACCGTCATTGCGGCGAATGTGGCAGCTGAAGTCGCGTACGAAGCCATCCCGCTGCAGCAGGTCGAGCATCTGCCGGCGTTCGTTGAGGTTGACCCAGATGCCCAGCTCCAGCGTGGAACGGTCGACGGACATGGCGCTATTGAAGCCAGTGATACGGCTGAAACCTTCGTTGACCTCTATCAGCAGGCCGTCGCGCTGGCGGCTTAGCAGCAGGCCGTCGGGCGAGGCGTGAAAGGCCTTGGCGAACTTCTCTTCGGAGGTTTGCAACTGCTGCTGGGTTTCCTTCAACTGAGTGATGTCGCGGACTACCACGACCAGGGCGGGCGTGGTGTCGAGGTCAAAGGGTTCGGCGGAGATCAGTCCGGTGAACAGCTGGCCATTGCTACGCCGAAAGGGCATCTCCAGGTTACGGATACTGCCGGCCTGCAAGCGCTGCAGCAGCCCGGGGCCGACGCCCTGGATACCCCAGATGTTCAGCTCGGTGGCCGTTTGGCCGATGACTTGCTCGGCACTCAGGCCGATCTGTTCCTCGAACGCCTCGTTGACCTCCAGCAGGCAGCCATCCGACAGGCGGGCAATGACCAGGATGTCCGGGCATTGCTGGAAAACCGAAGCGAATTTCTGTTCCGAGAGTTGCAGGGCCTCTTCGGTGCGTTTGGTTTCGCTGATGTCGATCATCAGACCGCGCATGATCGGTTCATGCCCGTGTTCGATCAGGCTGACGATGTCACGAACCCACAGGCAGCGGCCGTCGGCGGTGATCACCCGGTAATCCAGGCTGTGATCGCGCCCGGCCAGGACTTCGTGATCGCAGAAGTGCTGGGCGCGCGTCAGGTCGGCGGGGTGGATGATGTTTCTCCAGAACCCGGGAATCAGCCAGTGCGAAAGGGGATAGCCCAACAGTTGCTCGGCATGGGGCGACACGTAGCTGTAGGTGAAGTCGCTGATGCGCGCTTCCCAGGCGATCGCCGAGAGGCTTTCGACCAGGCCGCGGTAATGGTATTCGCTGCTGCGCAACTCCTGTTCCAGGGCTACGCGGCGGGCGATCTCGGAGCTCAGCCGGCGGTTGATGCGGATCACCGCCGCCAGCACGGCAAACAGCAGGAGCAGGCCTGGCAGGCCATAGAACAGTAGGTCCGACCAGAACGAGCGATGGTCGAGCACATTGCCCACCCAGCGCTGCTGGATTTCGTTGACCTCCGCCGGGCTTATGTCGGCCAGCACCTTGTCGAGAATGCTGACCAGTATCTTGCTGTCGCGGGGGACGCCCATGGCCAGTTGATAGCGGTAGGGCGTTTCGCCACTGACATAGAGCCCGTCCAGCTTCTGCTGCCGCAGGCTCCAGACACTGGAGGCGAGATCGCCGACCACGGCATCGACCTGATTGAGGGCCAGTGCCTGCAAGGCCGAACTCACATTGGGCAGGGCGACCAGGTTCAGGTCGGGATGGTGGGTGCGCAGCAGTTCGTGGGGGGCGTAATTCTCCACGACGGCGATCTTCAGGCCGTACAGGTCCGGGAGCTTGCGAGGTTGCGCGCCGCCTTTATGGGCCAGGATCACAATGGGGAAATCGAGGTATGGGCGGGTGAAAGCCAGGTAGTTTTGCCGTTCCGGGGTCGACATGATGCCCGGCAGCAGGTCCAGATCGCCCTTTTTCGCGGATTCGAGCACTTCGCTCCAGCTGGCGGGTTCTATCGGCTTGAGCGTGATCGCCAGGCGATCCTGGATCAAGTGGATATAGTCCGCCGCAAGGCCCTGGTAGCGCCCTTCCTCATCGCGATATTCGAAGGGCGGCCATGATGCATCGACGCCCAGGCGCAACTCCGGATGAGCGGAAAGCCAGCCTCGTTCTTCATCGGTGAGCGTCAGTGCGCCAGCCGTTGCGGTCCAGGCGAGCAGCGACAGCATCAGCACGGTCGGCAGTCTGGGCATAACGGTCTCGTTATGGCACGGGGGAATGTTTCGAGTGTAGACGGGCAATTCGGAGGGAGTGAGGTGCGGGGAGTTTTAAACTGCACAAAACAAAACCCCCAGCAGGGCTGGGGGTCTTGGTATTACTCGTCGAGGAAGGAGCGCAGATGCTCGCTTCGCGTCGGGTGGCGCAGCTTGCGCAGCGCCTTGGCTTCGATCTGACGAATCCGCTCACGGGTAACGTCGAACTGCTTACCGACTTCCTCGAGGGTGTGGTCGGTATTCATGTCGATGCCGAAGCGCATGCGCAGTACCTTGGCTTCACGGGCAGTGAGGCCGGAGAGTACTTCGCGAGTCGCTTCTTTAAGGCTCTCAACGGTGGCGACATCGATTGGCGACTGCATGGTCGAGTCTTCGATGAAGTCGCCCAGATGGGAGTCTTCGTCATCACCGATCGGGGTTTCCATGGAGATCGGCTCTTTAGCGATCTTCAATACCTTGCGGATCTTGTCCTCAGGCATTTCCATGCGTTCGCCCAGCTCTTCCGGAGTCGGTTCGCGACCCATTTCCTGCAACATCTGCCGGGAAATACGGTTGAGCTTGTTGATCGTCTCGATCATGTGCACCGGAATACGGATGGTGCGGGCCTGGTCGGCGATCGAGCGAGTGATCGCCTGACGGATCCACCAGGTGGCATAAGTCGAGAACTTGTAGCCGCGACGGTATTCGAACTTGTCTACCGCTTTCATCAAACCGATGTTGCCTTCCTGGATCAGGTCGAGGAATTGCAGGCCACGGTTGGTGTACTTCTTGGCGATGGAGATCACCAGACGCAAGTTGGCTTCGACCATCTCTTTCTTCGCGCGACGGGCCTTGGCCTCGCCGATCGACATGCGACGGTTGATGTCCTTGATCTCGGCGATCGTCAGGCCGGTCTCGGTCTCGAGTGCGGTCAGCTTCTGCTGGCAACGGATGATGTCCGGCTGCAGGCGGCCGATGGCTTCGGCGTACTTGGCCTTGCCTTTGGCCAGTGCGTCGGACCAGCTTTCGTCCACTTCATTGCCAGGGAACTGGCGCAGGAAGTCGGCGCGTGGCATGCGGGCATCACGAACACAGAGCTGCATGATCGCGCGCTCTTGCTGACGCAGGCGATCCAGGGCGCTACGAACACGTTCAACCAGGCCTTCGAATTGCTTCGGAACCAGTTTGATCGGCATGAACAGCTCAGCCAGGGCCAGCATTTCAGCCAGGGCTTGCTTGTGTTCGCGACCGTGCTTTTTCAGCGCCTTGCGGGTAATTTCCATCTGGTCGGCAACGGCGCCAAAGCGCTGGGCTGCGATGACCGGATCCGGACCACTTTCGGCTTCTTCTTCGTCGTCACTGGCTTCGGCGTCATCGTCGTCGGTGTCGTCGTCCGCTTTTGCGGCCTTGGCATCGACAGGCGGTGGTACTTCGGCGGCAGGCGGCGCGATGCCGTCGTCCGGGTCGATGTAACCGCTCAGGACGTCGGACAGGCGGCCACCTTCGGTGGTGACGCGAGTGTATTCGGAGAGGATGTGCTCAACCGTGCCAGGGAAGTGCGCGATCGCGCCCATCACTTCACGGATGCCCTCTTCGATACGCTTGGCGATTTCGATTTCGCCTTCACGTGTGAGCAGCTCTACCGTACCCATTTCGCGCATGTACATACGCACGGGGTCGGTAGTGCGACCAATGTCGGTTTCCACAGCCGCCAACGCTGCGGCGGCTTCTTCAGCTGCTGCTTCGTCGGTATCGGCTTCGGCCAACAAAAGGGCATCCGCATCCGGAGCACTCTCGAATACGTTGATCCCCATGTCGTTGATCATGCGGATGATGTCTTCCACCTGTTCCGGATCTGAAATATCCTCCGGCAGGTGGTCGTTGACCTCCGCGTAAGTCAGGTAACCCTGCTCACGACCACGGCTGATCAACTCTTTGAGGCGAGACTGCTGTTGCGCTTTTCCGGACATAACACCCTATCCACTGAAGGTCTTGGCGGGCAAAAAACAAGCCGAGGATTATACCCGAGCTATGACCTCACGCGCCAGTTGAGGTCGGGTTTGATGCGGGAACATTGCGTTTTAAAAGCTCGAGTAGCTGAATTTTTTCTTCGCCACTCAACTCGCTTTGACGCGATTTCCTGAGAAGTTGTTCCAAAACACGCTCACGTTGACGAGCGGACAAGCTTTTAATGGTGTCGAAAAACTGTTGTTCAAGGTTATCGCCCTCAATCAACCACTCCTTTTCTGCCAGCGCCTTGATCAGGCGGCCCTGTTCGGTGCCGTGCCAGCGCGCCATCAGTTGATGAATAGAGCGTAGCTTAGGATTTTTCTGCACGGCTTCGATCAGAGCGACCAGCAACTGGGTGTTGGTGTTGTCGTCGGCGGCAAAATGCCCGGCGTCTTCAACTTTCTCGGCCAGTTGCGGGTGATGCAGCAATGTTCGAAGGGCTGACAGTGTTGGGGGTTCGACGGCGGCCGGAACGCGCGGGGCACGTGGCTGATCACGATCGCCATTGCGCTTGCCCTTTTTGTCCCAAGGCTTGTTCTCCCACTTCTTGCCGCCCGCGCCGCTTTTCTTCGGCGTCCACTCCTGTTGCGGCACGTAGGCTTCTTGCGGCTCGTGGTAGTCGACATAGTCCGGTATGCCGTCGTAATCGATGCCGGCGTCGTACACCGGAGGCGCTTCTGGTGGGGCGCTGTGCACCAACTGGTTGACGGTCTCGTTGTTGAGCCCGGTAATTTCACTGAGGCGCTGGCGCATCAGGGTCCGCAGGTTGGCTCCGGGGACCTTGTCGATCAACGGTGCAGCCAGGGTGGCCAGGTGGGCCTTGCCCTCGAGCGAGCGTGGATCCGCTTCATCCGTCAGTTGCTGGAAGAAATAATCGGCCAGCGGTTGAGCGTGTTGATTGATGCGTGCGCGAAAGGCATCTGTGCCCTCGGAACGCACCAGGGTATCCGGGTCTTCACCTTCGGGAAGAAACAGAAAGCGCGCCCGGCGACCGTCCTGCAAGCTGGACAGGGTCGCCTCCAGCGCGCGCCAGGCGGCCTTGCGTCCGGCCTGGTCGCCGTCGAAGCAGAACAGCACGCTGGGCACGATGCGGAACAGGCGCTTGAGGTGTTCTTCGCTGGTGGCGGTGCCCAGGGTCGCAACGGCGTTACGCAAGCCCTGTTGGGCGAGGGCAATCACGTCCATGTAGCCTTCGACGACGATGATTTCGTCGAGGTTGCGGTTGTTCTTGCGGGCCTCGAACAGGCCGTAAAGCTCCTGCCCCTTGTGAAACACCGGGGTTTCCGGCGAGTTCAGGTATTTCGGCTTGTCGTCGCCCAGTACCCGGCCGCCAAAAGCGATGATCCGGCCGCGGCTGTCGCGGATCGGAAACATCACTCGGTCACGAAAGCGATCGTAGCGTTTGCCGGTTTCGGCGTTTTCGATCAGCAGGCCGGCGTCGATCATGGCTTTCTGCTGCAGGGTGTCGCTGCTCAGGTGCTTGAACAGATTGTCCCAGCCGGGCGGCGCAAAGCCGAGGCCGAAATCGCGGGCGATCTCGCCGGTCAGGCCGCGGCCCTTGAGGTAATCGACCGCTGCCTTGCGGGCTGGATGGCTTTTCAGGGCCTGGCGATAGTAATCGGCGGCGGCGGTCAGCAGCGGGTAGAGCGGCGAATCGGTCGGCTGCCGGGGTTTGTGCGAGCGGCCGCTTTCCTCTCGCGGGACTTCCATGCCCGCGGCTTTGGCCAGTTCCTCGACCGCCTGGGGGAAGTCCAGGTTGTCGTGGTCCATGATGAAGCCGAGGGCATTCCCGCCCGCGCCACAGCCGAAGCAGTAGTAGAACTGCTTGTCGGGGCTGACGCTGAAGGAGGGGGTCTTTTCCTTGTGGAACGGGCAGCAGGCGGTGTAGTTCTTGCCGGCCTTTTTCATCTGCAGGCGCGAGCTGACAACATCGACGATGTCGGTGCGGTTCAGAAGGTCGTCAATAAAGCTCTGGGGAATCAGCCCGGCCATGGCGTTCTCGTCATCACTGCGCGAAAGAATTGGACCAATGCGAAGGCTTCGAAAGTGGGCTGTTCGAGACGCAACGGCTGCGCGTTCGACCATCTGTCGTCGGCTTGATCGCTATCGGGAAGTGTATCTGCCGAAAGTCCACTGACGTTAGTTTCAATCAGTCTTCGACTATTTGAAGATATTGCTCTGAGTCCGACAGGTCTCGGATGGCTCATAAGCGGACGCTGGAGAAGGGCGCCTTGGGCTGAGTCTGTTGAGGAATCAGAATAAAAGTGTGCTCGTCAGTAGCCTTGGAAGGCTCGTCAGAAGAGACGTGCACCGCTGGCAGGAAGCCAGGTCTGACGTGGTGAAGCGGATTGTCTCGGTCGCATGGGCGGCGTTGACGGTGAAGCATCAAGCGTTGTCCGCAAATGCCATTAGCCCGGCTGAGGGCCGGGCTTGGCAGAAGCTTGCAGCGAACGTCTGTGTATTAGTACAGACGTACGGCGCGGCGCTGTTCGCGCTGAACTTTCTTGGCGTGACGCTTAACAGCAGCAGCTGCTTTGCGCTTACGCTCGGAAGTCGGCTTCTCATAAAATTCGCGGCTACGAACTTCAGCCAGAACACCGGCTTTTTCGCAGGAGCGCTTGAAACGACGCAGAGCTACGTCGAAGGGTTCGTTCTCTTTAACTTTGACGGCTGGCATCCAGAGCTACCTTCATTCATTACCGGGGTCAACGTTCTCGTCGCAAAAATCGCGGCTGAGGTCGTCGGTTTTTAAGGGTTGCGGATGTTAACCCCTCATCGCTCGGAATGCAAAGCCTCTGATCGAAAACCGCTGGTCGGCTGAGGGAGTGGCGACTATTATGCGCGCCTTCGAAATTAGCCTCTACAAGGCGCAAACCCATGCTAGTACTGGGATTAGAAACTTCCTGCGACGAAACCGGCGTCGCGCTTTACGACAGCGAGCGGGGCCTGCTGGCCGATGCGCTGTTCAGTCAGATCGACCTGCATCGGGCCTATGGTGGCGTGGTGCCGGAGCTGGCCTCTCGCGATCACGTCAAGCGCATGCTGCCCCTGATTCGTCAGGTCCTGGCCGAGGCGGACTGCGTACCGACTGAAATCGACGCCATTGCCTATACCGCGGGGCCCGGCCTGGTCGGAGCCCTTCTGGTGGGCGCCTCCTGCGCCCAGGCGCTGGCCTTCGCCTGGGGTATTCCGGCGCTGGGTGTGCACCATATGGAAGGCCACTTGCTGGCCCCGATGTTGGAAGAACAGCCGCCGGAATTTCCGTTCGTCGCTTTGCTGGTTTCCGGTGGCCATACGCAGCTGGTGCGGGTCGATGGCATCGGCCAATACGAGCTGATGGGCGAGACCCTGGATGATGCTGCCGGTGAAGCTTTCGACAAGACGGCGAAGATGATCGGCCTGAATTACCCAGGTGGTCCGGAAATCGCTCGCCTGGCCGCACAAGGCGTGGCCGGGCGCTTTGTCTTCCCGCGGCCGATGACCGATCGTCCGGGGCTGGATTTCAGCTTCAGCGGCTTGAAGACCTTCGCCCTGAACACCTGGCAACAATGCGTCAGCGCTGGGGACGACGGCGAGCAAACCCGTTGCGACATCTCGCTCGCCTTCCAGCAGGCGGTGGTGGAGACTCTGACCATCAAATGCAAGCGAGCCTTGAAGCAGGCAGGACTCAAGCGTCTGGTAATCGCTGGCGGCGTGAGCGCCAACAAGGCTCTGCGTGCTTCGCTGGAGAAAATGCTCGGCGAGATGAGGGGGAACGTGTTTTATGCCCGTCCTGAGTTCTGCACCGACAACGGCGCGATGATTGCGTTTGCCGGTTGCCAGCGCTTGCAGGCAGGTCAGCAGGAAAGCCTGGCGATCAGTGTGCAGGCGCGTTGGCCGATGGAGCAGCTGTCGCCGTTGTGAGTCGGTATCAAGCTGACCTGAGCCCGGTTCATTTTCAGGATTCAGAAATGCCGTTCGCGCCCGGCAAACAGGTCGCGTAGATTGCCGCGGTGGCGCCAGACGATGAGCAGTGTGAGTACGCTCATCGGCAGCAGCGCCGCCGGCGCCTGCCAGGCCAGCAATGGCAAGGTCAGGGGCGTGGCGATCAGGGCCGCCAGCGAGCTGGTGCGGGTCAGGTAGAAGGTCAGGAGCCAGGCGGCAATGGCCAGGAACGCCGCTGGCGGGTAAAGCCCCAGCAGCATTCCGGCGGCGGTGGCGACACCCTTGCCGCCGCGAAAGCGGAAGTACACCGGGAACAGATGGCCCAGTACGGCGTAGAGCCCGATCCAGGCCTGTTGTTGGAGCGAAAGGCCTGCGAGACTGGCGATCAGCACGGGCAACAGCCCTTTGAGCAGATCGCCGAGCAAGGTCAGTACCGCAAGTTTCTTGCCGGCCAGGCGCAGCATGTTGGTGGCGCCGGCATTGCCCGAGCCACTCATTCGCGGATCGGGTGTACCGGTCAGGCGGCTGAGCAAGATGGCGAAGGACAGCGAGCCGAGCAGGTAGGCGAAGATCGCCAGTAACCAAAACATGCTAACTATTCCGGGCGAGGACGCCCTGATTCTAACGGCGCATTGCGCCCTTGTCGTGCTGCGGAGAAGAGTGCTTGGACAGAGTGTTTATCGAGGGCCTGGAAGTCGACACGGT